>Ga0209025_1000033_pt1 | contig 414511 bp, 371 predicted proteins | sample AraplaMF_Col_mLB_FD_184256 | JGI IMG/M metagenome (GOLD analysis project Ga0209025, IMG submission 184256) | Arabidopsis root microbial communities from the University of North Carolina, USA - plate scrape MF_Col_mLB (SPAdes) (version 2) | ecosystem: Host-associated > Plants > Roots >...
GACCATGGACTTCATGAAGGCGATCGGCATCACCTCGGAAAACCATCCGAGCCTGCGCGAGACCGATTTCTTCACGAGCCACGAGGCGCTGCTGCTCGGTTACGAGCAGGCGCTGACGCGTGTCGACTCGACCTCGGGCGACTGGTACGCCACCTCCGGCCACATGATCTGGATCGGCGACCGTACCCGCCAGCCCGACCATGCGCACATCGAATACTGCCGCGGTATCAAGAACCCGCTCGGTCTCAAGTGCGGCCCGTCGCTGACGGCCGATGGTCTCCTGGAGCTGATCGATCTTCTGAACCCGGCCAACGAAGCCGGCCGCCTGACGCTGATCTGCCGCTTCGGCCATGACAAGGTGGCGGAGCATCTGCCGCGCCTCATCCGTGCGGTCGAGCGCGAAGGCAAGAAGGTCGTCTGGTCCTGCGATCCGATGCACGGCAACACGATCACGCTCAACAACTACAAGACCCGCCCGTTCGAGCGGATCCTGTCGGAAGTCGAGAGCTTCTTCCAGATTCACCGGGCAGAGGGCACGCATCCGGGCGGCATCCATATCGAGATGACCGGCAACGACGTGACGGAATGCACCGGCGGTGCGCGCGCGCTTTCCGGCGACGATCTTGCCGACCGCTACCACACCCATTGCGATCCGCGCCTCAATGCGGACCAGGCGCTGGAACTCGCGTTCCTGCTGGCCGAGCGCATGAAGGGCGGCCGCGACGAGAAGAAGATGGTCGTCAACGGCTGATCTAATCCCCTGGCATCGTTCAGGGTTTCTGAACGTCGCTTGGGAGTTTTGAATTTGACAATGCCGGGCCCGCTCTGGAAGCTGGTCCGGCATTTTCGTGTCTGGAGCAGGAAGCGGCGCGCGCAATCGTGCCGCCTTATCCACCGCATGACAGGGTGATGCATCACGATTTCGCTTTGGGGGAACAATGCCGGACGTTCACAAGGGAAGCTGTCTTTGCGGGGCAGTGCGCTTTGCCGCACAGGGCGAGCTGCGCGAGCTGATCTACTGCCATTGCAGCCAATGCCGGAAGCAGACCGGGCTCTACTACGCCGCGACGAATGTCCGGAACGACGGCCTTGAGGTCGAGGGAATGGAGCATGTCACTTGGTATCGGGCAAGCGACAGCGCCAGCCGTGGCTTTTGCCGGATCTGCGGCTCGGCCCTGTTCTGGAAGGGCGACGGGCAGGATTACATCTCGATCATGGCTGGGGCCTTCGAGAAGCCGACCGTGCTGAAGGGTGGCTATCACATCTTCTGCGAAGACCAGGGCGACTTCTACGAAATCACCGACGACTTGCCGAAATATGCGGCCGGACGCAGCTGAGCGATCACTCCGGCATGCTTTTTGCCTGCCGAACCGCCTGCTCATAGCCATTGGCAAGGCCGGCCATCTTGACCGATTGCCACTGACAATATTCGTCGAGCAGGCGTTCGCCTAGCCAGAACAGCCCGCGCTGGCCTTCGCCGGCGCGGCCGATGAGGCCCGCATCCTGGGCGCGGGTGAAAATGCGCCTGATATGCGTGTTGGAGATCATGTAGTGCGTGGCGAGTTCCGAGAGGCTCGCTTCGAGCCAGACTTTGCCGTCGACCGGATCGAGGCTTTGCGGCCGCGACATGAGATCGTCGAGCAGCAGGCCGCCGCATTCGGTCCAGACGAAGGCGGCCACAGCTTCCGGCGGCTCGTTCCACCGCCGGTCGGCGAGCAGCAGGCGGGTGGCGATCGGTTGGGCGCGCTCAAAGATCGTCCGATCGGCTTCGACGCGCTGAAGGCGGCCCTTGCCGTCGAAACGGTCGAGCGTGCCCATCTGGCTCATGAACCAGCGCAACATCGCCCCTTCGCTGATTTCGGTCGGCTCCAGGGGCCGCACTTTCTTTCTGGCACGACCGCCATTGGTATCGCGCAGCAGCTTGTAGGTCAGCAGTTCGGCAATGAAGGCGGCAGCGGTATTGCGGCTGGCGCCGCCCATCTCATGCATGAACTTTAGCAGGCGCGCGGTGGTGATACCCGTCTCCGGATTCGCTGGATCGCGCTCGAGGTGAAGTGTGTAGACGGCTTGGCTCAGCGTCCATTTCTGATGGGAGGCGACGAGGCGGGCAACTCGAGGGAAGACATCAAACACCGACATCAGATCGCGGGCGCTCGCCTGAAGGATCGCCCGGAAGTTCGGATGATTGCGAAAATCTTCTGCGGTGAAGGCAAGCGCACCAACTGGCGCAACGCCCTCATGCTCTGCCACGACACGCATTTGCTGCGCACACCCCCCGAAGCTTGCGCGGCGTGCCGGATGCTTGAATTTCAAGATGCCCGGTCGCCAGCCGCCACTCAGCCTAACCCCTTTTAGTAGGAGTAGCTTGCCCATAACGTGCGAACAACCGATTTTGTTCAAACGGGGCACCTGACGTTCAGCCGTCAGGCGCCCCGTTCGATTGCTGGATCTCGATCATTGCACCAGCACAGGCGGCTGGCACTTGACGCCGGTGACGCGTACATCGGCCTCGCCGACCCGGACGCCGACGAGCAGGAGCAGGTTGTAGAGGAGATCATCGACCGGCTTGGTGACGGAACCCAAGGTCTGGGCCAGGGCTTGCTGGACGATCGTCGGGCTGCCGAGCGTGAGGAACAGAACCTGGATGTTGACGTCGAGGTTGTTGAGCAGCGTTTGGGTCGTGGAGGTGAGAATATCCTTCGTGGAGACGCTCTTGATCGATCGAGCCGCAATCTCGGATGGGCTGAAGCTCAGGCGCGAGACCTTGAGGTTCTGTGCTTCGACATGAGCGAGCGCATCGATCTTGACGACGAGGGCATCGACGAGGCGGGCCCTTTGCACGCGGGCATCCGACGAGAAGTTCGAGAGCACTGTCGGGTCGACGTCGCCGATCGCGATCTCGGCAATGCCCGGCACCGCGTCGACGCTGACCGCCGCGTTTTCCGGAGTACCGCCGTAGCAGCGGATGTCAGCAAGTTTAGCCTCGGCATAGGCAAGTTCGACGTAGATCGGCAGTCTGATGCGGATGCCGGCAAGGGCCGCAAGGCCATCGACGTTGACTTCGACGGCGAGGCGGGTCTGGGCGGTGCGCACGGCCGCGCCCGGGGTTCCGAGGCGATGGCTTGGTGTCTGGACCGGCGGCTCGCCGATCGCGAGCTTGACCTTGGCAGAAGCGATGCCGGGAAGCCCGGTCACGGCGTTGAGCGCGATCTGGTGTTCGCCATTGGCAATTGCGGCGGCCGCGGAGACGATCTGCAGCGCGCTGATCTTCATCGCCCAATCGGAACCGGCATCGATCTGCAGGCTCTTTTTCGGATCGAGGTTGAGGATCTGGGCCAGTGTGACGGTCTTCTTGTTGGTTGCGGTCGAAAGCTCGATGCTCTTCAGCGCGGCTGTCACCGTACCCGAAAGACCCTGGACGAGCCGCATCGAGGAGAGCAACTGCGGCATGGTCAGATTGGCCTTCAGCACGTCCTCATAGGAGGCGGTGGTCAGGTTCAGCTTTGTCGCGACGATCTTCAGGAACGGCTGGACGTCGATGTCGGCGTCGATGAGCGCCTGATAATCCATGACCTTGAGGGAGATGGTCGTGCCGAGCATTTGCCCGAGGATCGAATTCAGCAACCCGTCGTTCAGGCTGGCGAGACGCGAGCCGACAGAGAAGGCGGCAATCTTGGAGCTGGCGGCCGTGCCGATGACGCTTAAATCCGGCGGCGCGCTGAACATGGAGGCAAGGAAGATCTGGCCTTTCTTTTCCAGCAGAACCTGAACGGCATCGGTCGGCGTTGCGTCCTTGATGAAGCGCTGTCCGGCCTCGACGGACGGGTCGGGGATATAGCGGCCGCGCGCCAGCGTGGCCACGCCATCCACCTTGCCCGTGCCGACATCGCTCAGCGGCAGCACCTTGCCATCGACCGTCATCAGCCCGGTCGGCGTGGCCACGGCGTAGTTGAGGCCATTGTTGGAGAAATGGTTGAGCACGGCCTTCTCGGCCGACGTGATATTGGCGGCCGCTGCGATCGCGGCAAGGTCGACCGCCGACTGCATCTCACGTTTCTGCACGGTGAGATAGCCGTAGTCGATGCCGAGCCCCATTGAGGCGATGACCAGTGGCATGACCAGTGCGGCAGAGATGCCGATATTGGCGTCTTGTGATCGGAGCAGCGTGCGCAGTCGCGTTGATTTCCACGCCATGTCAGACCCCTCCCACGCGTATGGTTGCAAAGCGCTCGATCTGGCTGCTCGGCATCGCGAACGTGAAAAGGTTAAAAATCGGGAGGTCGGCGGCGTCGTATTTGATCCGAACGGTGAACTGGTTGGCGTTGCTGGCGTCGTCTTTGACGGTCACGGTCATACGCGAGGATTTGATGAAGGCCTGATCCATCGTGGTGCGGCGGATGTAGTCGGTCGCGAGGCGTTCACGCTCGCCTTGGGATAGTCCAGCGATGGCTGTGCGCGCGGCATCGGCGGCGATCTGCTGTATGGAATGCGCTGTGCTGAGATAGACGCCGTAGGCGATCAAGGTCAGCACGCAAAGGAAGAAGAGCGGCGCTATGATTGCGAATTCGATTGCAGCGGCGCCGTCTCGGCCGCCGAAAAGGCGCTTGAAGTTGGACATTGCAGCATCTCCGCGTACCCACGTTGCTGTATTTTTTTCGAATGTCCCTGCACCCATAAGATGGTCCTCAAATATTAATTTTTTCATACTCCAATAAGTTGCCGATGGCAGCGAAGCGGGGGTGTGGGCGCCCGCGCTACGCCGCGGCACCGCTGGATCTGATCCTGCGTGTCGTGGGTGTTCGGTCAGTCCTGCCCGGGTGCTGGACGGTAGTGCTCGAGCTGGCGGTTGAGCGTTGCGAGGTCGGCACGCAGTTCCGAAATCTCACGCAGCAACACGTCGTCGACCTTGTGATGCAGGGCGATCAGTTCGACTTCCGACTTGAGATTGACCTCGTAGTCCTTGGACGCTGCGAAGCGGTCGCGTTCGGCCTGACGGTTCTGCGACATCATGATGATTGGGGCCTGCAGTGCGGCAAGCATGGAAAGCACGAGGTTGAGAAAGATGTAGGGGTAGGGGTCGAACGCTCCGGTCACCAACAGCACCGAGTTCACGATGACCCAGCAGACGAGAAAACTGCAGAAGGTGACGATGAAGCTCCAGGAGCCGCCAACGCGGGCAATGTTGTCGGCGAGCCTGTCGCCTAAGGTTTGCTCGGCAGCGAAGGCCGCATTGGTATCGGTGGTCAGCGTGCGCCGCTCGCGGGCGTAGGCGAGGATGCGGCGCTCGATCTCGCCGAGTTCGCTGAGCGGCTTGCCGAAGAACTGGTGCGAGATGTTGTTGAAATGCGGCATGGCGATCTCCGGGGTTGACCGGAGAAAATCTAGAGCATTTCCAGCAAATGTGCGTGGCGGTTTTGCGTCGCGGAAAAATCTGGCCGACCGAGAGCATGAAGAGCCGGACCGGGTGTGGCCGGTCCGGCGCTCGTGGTTCAGTGGGTCTCGGCCGCGCTTGCGAAGAGGTCGGCGTGGGACTTGAAGAACCGGTCGGTCGAGAAGCGGTCTCCAAACATCATGTCGTGCTGCAGGAAGCGATAGTCACGCAAGAGAGCCGGCACCTTCGGCTGGCGCGACCACTCGGCGACTTCCTTGCCGTTCCTGCGGATCAGCATGTAGCGGTCGACGACCCGGTATTGGTCATGAACCTTGCCGAGGAACCCGGTGTAATAGGGGTGCTCGTAGCCGGACTGCTTGAGGATCTGGTAGGAGAGGAAGGCCGGGCTGATCGTGCCGACGTTCTTTCTCGGGCCTGTTTTGTTCGACCAGACGACGAGCGGCGTTTCGTGCTGCGCCTTCATCTGGTCCTTCGAGCCCTTGCGCTCCGCCGTGACGCCCTTCATGAAGCCGGTGCTGGTATAGACCGTGTTGAGCGGCGGCAGGTGGTCGCCGAACAGCACGATGATCGTTTCGCGATCGCGCTTCTTTGCCCAGTCCATCAGCTTCTTCAGGCTCTCGTCGGCTTCCTTGATGCCTTGAGCATAGGTTTCCAGCACCTGCCGGTCGCTTTCGGGCAGGTTGCCTTCGACCTTGATGGTGTTCTTGGCATAGCGGTTTGCCTCATAGGGGCCATGGCCCTGCAGTGTCACCGCAAAGAAGAAGAACGGATCGTCCATGGCGTCGGCCTGGCGGATGATCTCATGCGTCAGCGACTCGTCCGAGGCAAAGATGCCGCGCTTCTGCATCGGCGGCATGTTCTCTTCCGACTTGAAGGTGTCGAAACCGAAGGCCTTGTAGACGGCGGTACGGTTCCAGAACCAGCTCTGGAAGGGATGGATGGCGCGCGAGACATAGCCTTCGCCACGGAAGAAGGTAGCGAGCGACGGGATCGGGTTGCGGATGTACTGCTGGTACGGAATGCTGCCATAGGGCAGGAAGGCGTTGGAGAAGCCGGTCAGCGCCTCGAACTCGACATTGGCGGTCATGCCGCCGAATTCCGGCGAGAAGACGTTGCCCGACTGCATCTCGCGGATCGTCGGCATCGGATCGGGCGAGAGCTTGACGTTGGGCAGGCGGGTCGGATCCCAGAAGGATTCGCTCATCAGCACGATGACGTCGGGCTTGCCGCGGTGCGAGGTGCCAGCCGGAAGCGGCTTCACCGGAATGCGATCGATGGCGTCGGCCATGTAGCCAGCGGGCGCGCTGACATTGGCCATCGGCAGGTTGATGGCGAAGGCAAGCGCAAAGCCGTTGTGCTTATAGTTCTCGGTCTGGTCCCACATGATGGGGATGACCTTCAGGCGATCACGGATCCAGGAGAACTGGTTGTAATCCATGATGTGCCAGAAGGCGAAGAGCAGCGGCAGCGCAAAGGCCGCACGAGCGATGCGCTCGCGGCGCGTCAGCTTGGGGAAATTGCGCCAGGCGTAGCGCAGCAAGAGGCCGATGGCGGCAACGGCGGCGATGAGGCCGACGACGATGCCGACGGCGGTCCAGGGGCGGTCCTTCACCAGCACCGGCATCAATTCCATGATCTGGCGGCCGAACAGGAAATCGGTCGGATAAAGCGGATCGGACAGGAAGACCTGCTTCTGCTGGCAGACGACGGCGGGTATGATGGCGAGCGGCGCAATCACCACGGCCGACTTATGTTCGCGACCGAAAATGCCGTCGACGGCCAGCAGCATCAGGAAGAATGCACCGACAGTCGTCAGCGCCGGGCGCGTCGGGTCGAGCATATAGGCGAGCGTATCGGCCATCGACTGGCGCACGATCAGCTCGACGGCGAAGACGAGAGCGGCTGCGACAAAAAGGGAGAACAATGCGCTGCGGGTGGCCGCAAGCGTCTTGGCGTGCCGTGCGGTGAAGCCGGGTCTATCGACATAGACGCGCGAACCTCTCGCGACAGCGGAATCGATACTAGCCAACATGTTCTCCAGTTTCATAAATGTGTCGTGTAACTGTCATACGCCCGTCATTTTGAACAGGGGATGAATGGTTTCTTAACGGGGTTTGGGAACAGCTTTTCGTCGCGTGAGGGCGCTGCAACGGCCCTTCATAAGAACCGGGAAAGACAGAATTTTTCGGTTTTTTTCGCGGAGCGGCGATTGCCTGTGGGTATTTTCCGGCGGATTGCGCTAAAGAACATTGCGAAAGTCAGACGCAATCGCTCAGAACAGACCGACAGGCCCGCTCATGACCGCTCACAAGATCGCCCCCTCGCTCCTGCGCATCGCAATCGCCCAGCTCAATCCGACGGTGGGCGACATCGCCGGAAACCTGGCCAAGGCGCGTGAGGCGCGTGCCGATGCGGCGCGCCAGGGCGCCGATCTCCTGCTTTTGACGGAGCTGTTCATTTCCGGCTATCCGCCCGAAGATCTCGTGCTGAAGCCGGCATTCCTGAAGGCCTGCCTCCAGGCGGTCGAGAAGCTCGCGAGCGAAACGGCGGACGGCGGCCCGGGCGTCATCATCGGCTTCCCGCGCCAGGCCAAGACCGGCCGGCACAATTCGGTGGCCGTGCTTGACGATGGCAAGGTGATCGCGTTCCGCGACAAGGTCGATCTGCCGAACTATGGCGAGTTCGACGAGAAGCGCGTCTTCGACCAGGGCGAGATGCCGGGCCCGGTGAATTTCCGCGGCGTGCGCATCGGCATTCCGATCTGCGAGGACATCTGGGGCGATCTCGGCGTTTGCGAGACACTAGCGGAAAGCGGCGCGGAAATCCTGCTGTCGCCGAACGGTTCGCCCTATTTTCGTGGCAAGGTGGATGTGCGCCACCAGGTGGTCCTCAAGCAGGTGCTCGAGACCGGCCTGCCGATGATCTATGCCAACCAGCTCGGCGGCCAGGACGAACTGGTGTTCGACGGCGCAAGCTTCGCCTTCAACACCGACAAGTCTCTCGCCTTCCAGATGAGCCAGTTCGAAGAGGCGATTTCGATCGTCGAATGGAAGAAGGGCGAAAGCGGCTGGCATTGCGAAAGCGGGCTGCAGTCGCGCCTGCCGGAGCGCGAGGAGGCGGACTACCGCGCCTGCATGCTCGGCTTCCGTGACTATGTGAACAAAAACGGCTTCAAGAACGTCGTACTCGGCCTTTCCGGCGGTATCGATTCCGCGATCTGCGCGGCGCTGGCGGTCGATGCGCTCGGCGAGGAGCGGGTGCGCACCGTCATGCTGCCCTATCGCTACACCTCGCAGGAATCGCTGAAGGACGCCAAGGAATGTGCCGCAGCGCTCGGCTGCCGCTACGATATCGTGCCGATCTCCGAGCCGGTCGAAGGGTTCTTAAGCGCGCTCTCCGACATGTTCGAGGGGACCGAATCCGGCATCACCGAGGAGAACCTGCAGAGCCGTACCCGCGGCACCATCCTGATGGCGATCTCCAACAAGTTCGGCTCGATGGTGGTGACGACGGGCAACAAGTCGGAAATGTCGGTCGGCTATGCCACGCTCTATGGCGACATGAACGGCGGCTTCAATCCGATCAAGGATCTCTACAAGATGGAGGTCTATGCGATTTCGCGCTGGCGCAACACCACGGTTCCGCCGGGCGCGCTTGGCCCCTCTGGCGTCGTCATTCCCCCAAATATTATCGACAAGGCGCCCTCGGCTGAATTGCGTCCCAACCAGACGGACCAGGATTCGTTGCCGCCCTATCCGGTGCTCGACGACATTCTCGAATGCCTGGTGGAAAAGGAAATGGGGACGGACGAGATCGTCGCCCGTGGCCATGACGAGGCGACGGTTCACCGGGTCGAACACCTGCTCTACATTGCCGAATACAAGCGGCGGCAATCGGCGCCGGGCGTCAAGATCACCAAGAAGAATTTCGGCCGCGACCGGCGGTACCCGATCACCAACCGCTTCCGCGATCGAGGGTAGCCGATGAGCGCGTTCGGCCAAGGGCGGGACGGCAAGGAAAGCTGTCCGGAGTTCACGGACGAGGAAATCCGGCTGATCCGGCTGTGGTCGCTGAGCGACGTTTCTGCTGGCCGGCAGCTCTCGGCGCAGATCGCCTATTTCGCGACGCCGGCGGTCTTCGGCATCTATGGTCTTGCAAGCGGCAGTAGCGCCATCGTCGGCGTGGCCTTCGTCTGCATCCTTCTGCTGTTGGCCTGGGGCGTCGTCTCGACCTGGCGAGACCAACGCAATTCCAATTTGATGCAGTCGATCTGCGCCAAGGTCTCGGCGACGCTGCCGAGAGGCGAAGAACGCAAATAGCTGCCTTGGTTGTGGCGGGAGAAAGGGATGCGCAGTTCCATAGAGACCTATGACATCGTTACCGGTGAAACGCGCGTCGTCTGGCAGACCGACAGGCTGGTCGAGGCGCCGAACTGGTCGCGGGACGGCACGCATCTGGTCATCAACGGCGATGGCCGGCTCTATCGCCTCGGCTTCGACGGTTCGGAGCCGGTGGAGATCGACACCGGATTTGCCACGCTCTGCAACAACGATCACGGCATTTCGCCCGATGGCGGCACGATCGCGATCAGCGACAAGACCGAGTTCGGCAAGTCGGCGATCTATCTGCTGCCGGCTAGAGGCGGCACGCCGCGGCTCGTCACCCGCAATCTGCCGTCCTATTGGCACGGCTGGTCGCCGGATGGGCGAAGGGTGACCTATTGCGGCATCCGTGACCAGGTCTTCGACATCTACACGATTTCGGTTGACGGCGGCGAGGAGCAGCGGCTGACCCACGGGGAAGGTCGCAACGACGGGCCTGACTGGTCGGCCGACGGTGAGTGGATTTACTTCAATTCCAGCCGCACCGGACGCATGCAGATCTGGCGCGTGCGGCCGGATGGCAGTGACGTCACGCGCATCACCGACAGTCCCTATGGCGATTGGTTTCCGCATCCGTCGCCGGATGGGAAGCATTTGCTGGTGCTCTCCTATGACGGCGATGTTTTCGATCATCCGAGGGATCTCGATGTCCGCCTGCGGCTGATGGATATGGACGGCGGCAACCCGCGCATCCTGTTCGAACTTTTCGGCGGGCAGGGAACCATCAACGTTCCCAACTGGGCTCCCTCAGGCGATCGCTTCGCCTTCGTTCGCTACCAGCCTGAAAGCTGACAACTCTGGACAAGTATAAGGGCGACGTGCTAGCGATGACCTCGTTCGCAGGGCGCATCCGATCCGCGGGAAGGGCAAGGCCCACCTGTCTCACTGAACTTGGTTGCCACACCTCTTTTCAGTCTGTGGGCGCGGATACCGGACGTGAATGAAAGGAGGTCTTTCATGATCGCGCGCGATTTCCCCGCGAACCTTACCCTCGATACCATCCGCAAGCAGGCCAAGGCTTTTCTGAAAGCCGTGAAGGCTGGCGCTGCCAGTGCAAGGCAGCGGGCGCTTCCCTATTTTTCCGATCCCGCTGCAATGGGGCTCCAGGATGCGCAACTGGTGCTCGCCCGCGAGTTCGGCTTTTCGAGCTGGACACGGCTGAAGCGGCATCTTGAGAAATCCGGGAGCAATGCACCTGCAACCGAGCAGCTTGCAAACCGCTTTCTGTCTCTGGCGACCGTCTCCTACTTCGGCGACATAGCCGCTGATCCCGAGCGGTTCACCCAGGCGCTTGCACTGCTGGAAGAACATCCCGAAATCGCCGGCGACAGCATCCACGTTGCAGCCGCGCTCGGCGACACAGAGGCAATTGACCGCTGGCTCGATCGCGATCCGAAACTCGTAGGCAAACGCGGCGGGCCGTATGACTGGGAGCCGTTGCTCTACGCTGCCTATGCCCGGGTTCCCGGCCATTCCTCTCTGCCCGCCGGCCGACGCCTGATCGAACGGGGTGCCAGTCCCGATGCGCATTGGCTTGACGACGGTCAGTACCGCTTCACGGCGCTGACGGGCGTCTTCGGCGAAGGCGAGGCCGGCCCCGAGCGACAGCCGCAACATCCGGATTGCGTCGCTTTCGCGCGGCTCTTGCTGGATGCCGGTGCCCGGGCCAATGACAGCCAGGCGCTCTACAACCGGATGTTCCAGCCGGACAACACCTGCCTCAAGCTATTGCTCGACTATGGCCTTGGCGCCAACGATCGGAACAATTGGCTGGTTCGCAACGATGGCGGCTTCGTTGAAAACGGCGAACGCGTTTTCGACTACCAGCTCGCCTGGGCGCTCGAAAAACGCATGGGCGAGCGCGTGCGCCTGCTGGTCGAGCATGGTGCCGACGTCAATCGTCCCATCAAGGGCCGGACGCCCTATCAATGGGCAGAGCTCGGCGGTGATGCGGCGCTGGCTGCGTTTCTCGTTTCGCGCGGGGCAACGGAGGCACCGCTGGACGATGTTGACCGGCTGGCCCGGGCTATCTCAGAAATGAAGGCCGATGCGGCGAGGGCGCTCGTTAATGCGGATCCGACGCTGATCACACGCGCGCAGGCCGCGCATCCGGCGCTTCTGCACGAGGCGGCGGGTGACGACAGGCGTGTTGATGCCGCGCTCATGTTGTCGCTCGGCTTCGACGTCAACCGCATGACATCGCGCACGCCGCTGCACGAGGCGGCGCTGCACGGCAATGTTGAGATGGCGAAGCTGTTGCTCGATCACGGCGCCAATTCAACGGCCCGTGATCCCTACCACCACGCGCCGCCCATCGGCTGGGCCGAGTACAACGGCAAGGCCGAGATGGTGCGATTCCTTAAGGAGCAGCCGCTCGATATCTTTGCGGCCGCATCCTTTGGCGTGGTCGAACGGGTTGCCGAAATCCTCGATCGGCAGCCGGAGTTGCTCGAAACGCCGTTCGGAACGTTCCGGGCGCGCGGCCGTCCGGAACCGCAACAGGACTGGATGACGCCACTGGCGTTCGCCGTGGTCAACGGGCAGCCGGCCGCTGTGCGGCTGCTTCTCGATCGAGGCGCAAACGCCGGCATACGTGACGGCGTCGCAGGTCCCTCGATACGCGATCTGGCGCGTGACAAGGGCAATGAGGTGATCATCGCATTGCTGCGGCCGGCAGCTGCTCCGAAGTAGAACGCTCTGTCCAAACGGGGAGCGCTGACATTGGTTTGCGCTCCCTATTATCCGCCTGCGACTGCTGATTGCTGGCGGATTCAGCCGGTTGAAATCGTTAAGTATTTCAACACCAGCTTATTTAAGCCAAACTTTGATTTTGATCGCTACGGTGCTGCCCAAGTTGGCCGCCGTGGCTGCGTATCGCGCTTGGAGAGGCGCGAGAATGCGCGCGACAGCCGGCCGGACGAGGGGGCGATCGCATCATGGACAAGACTTTGCGGCTGGCGAAGCGGAGCAGAACGGTTTGGGCGATCCATGCCGCCTGCACGCTGGTCGCGGTTCTGATCATCGCGAGCCTCATTTTCGTTCTGGATCGGTCCGTCGCCGAGGCGGATCGCTTCGGCCTTTCGGCGGAGCGCCGGCTGGTGGCAACCGAACTGCGCCACCAGATGGATGCCGTCGTTCAGTTTCAGGCGCAGCTTTCCTTCTGGGACAAGACCTACGAAGAACTGGCCAAGGGGCACGTCAGCGACGCATTCGTTGCGGACGAGCTGTCGGGCTGGCTGTGGGAAGACTACGGCTTCTCCTGGCTGATCATGACGGACGTGGATCACAGCACGTCGACTGTGTTGAAGGACGGTGTTGCCGTGCCGAGCGAGACGGCCCGTGTCCCGCTCGAAGAGGTCGATGACCTGCTCGACGAGGCCAAACGCCGTTACGATAATGTGCTCAGAAACAACCACGGCTCCTACGTGCTGGATGTCGTGACGCCCGACCCGCAATCGCTGATGCCGTCCGTACCCGGGATCCACGCCATGGACTTGCGTGAGATCGACGGGCGCATGAGCGTCGCGGTGGTGCAGGCGGTCATCCCGGAAACGCTGGTCGTTCCAGCGGAGCGCCGGGCACCGGTGCTCATGGTTTCGGTGCGACCGGTGACGGCCAAGATGACGCGAGAGATCGCGGCGCGTTTGGGCGTCCGGGGGCTTGCCTTCGTGCCATTGACCGAGCGGCCGGAGGGCAGCGTTTACACATCGGTCGGCCGCTGTTCCGACGCCTCCTGTCTGGTGGCGGCTTGGATGCCGCAATCGCCTGGCGGGTTCGTGCGCGCTGAGTTGCTGCCGAACGTCATCGTGATGGCAATCGTCGCGGCGCTGCTGATGGCGTTCGTTGCCTTCCGCTTCTCGACGCTCCTTGCCGCCTTGCAGCAGAGCGAGGCGCTCAACCGGCATCTCGCCAAGCACGATCGGCTGACGGGGCTGCTCAATCGCAGCGGTTTCGACGACATGCTGGCAGCGGCGCTGTTGAAGGCAAAGACGCACCCGTTCACGCTCGTCTATGCCGACCTCGACGCGTTCAAGGCGGTCAACGACCGCTATGGTCATGCGGCAGGCGACGCTGTTCTGGTCGCCATGGCCGAGCGTTTCCGGAACCGCGCCGGACCCAACGGTACTGTGGCACGGCTCGGCGGCGACGAGTTCGCAATCATCCTCGGCGATTGCAGCGAGGCCGAAGCCCGTGGGCTTGCGGCCGGTCTTGTCGCCGATGCGCAGACACCGGTTGGGTTCAACGGCCAGCTGCTGGTCGTCGGCGGCAGCGCCGGCATCGCCTTCGCGCCGCGCCATGGTTTGACCGCGCGTGCCTTGCTGCTGGCGGCAGATGAGGCGCTCTATCTTGCCAAGCGACGTGGCCGCAACCGCGTCGAGACCGCTGACGATACGGTGCTGCCGGGTGAAACCACCGGCGAGCAGCCAACCGCCGGGCCAAGCGGCCTGGGCGATTTTTCTACTCCGGTACGTTATAGGGCGTGATGACCACCACGGCCGAAAGCTGAGGGCCGACTGCGGCGGACGGCGCACGTCCGTGGAGCATGATGGTGCGGAAGGCCGTGCGTGCGTCGGTCTTCAATTCATGATGCAGGACGAAATGAATGCGCCGCGCGCGTAGCAGCGCCAGATTGTCCTCGTCGAGATCATGGGCGATGTAGAGTGCGCAGCGGCGGCCGAACCTGTCGAAGGCTGCCAGCACCGAGCGGTTGCCGCCGCCGATCGAATAGGCGGCATTGATGTCGGGGTTGGCGGCGAGCGCTGCGTCCGCCAGCGCGCCGGTTTCGCTATCGCGACCATGCCCCTCGCTGATCTCGACGATCCTGATTGTCGGATAGTGGTGACGCAGCACTCGGCGAAAGCCGATCTCCCGCTCTTCCTCGCCGCGGAAGCGGCCGCTGGATAGCGTCACGAGGACCGTGGCCGCGGCACCTGCAAAGCGTTCGCCAATCAGATAGGCAGCCGTTTCTCCGGCCGCCCGGTTGTCGGCGCCCGCATAGGCGGTGCGCTGGGAGTTGGGAAGGTCGGTCACCAGCGTCACGACGGGAATACCGCCTGTCTCGAAGCGTGCGACGGCGCCGACGATCTCGGGCACATCCGGCGCCTTCAATACCAGCCCGTCGGTTCCGCGCAGGCGGATGCGGTCGAGCAGTTGCGCGATGTCCTGCGGGCGCATGGTCTCGGCGAAGTGAAAACGGCAGCGAAAGATCGTCGGCGCCAGCGTGATGGCCTCGCTTTCGAAGGCTCGCCGGACCGCATCGGTAAAGCGCTCCGGCGCCTCCATGACGATATCGATCGCGAACTTGCGGCCCTGAATGTCGAGCCCTGCCTGCTGCTTCTCCAGCTCCTCGATGGCTGCGCGAACCCTGGCGATGGTCTGGCGGCGAACGCCCGGGCGCTCGTTGAGCACGCGATCGACCGTCGCGGTACTGAGGCCGGCCTGAAAGGCAATGTCCTTGACCAGAAACGGATGGGCCATCGCCGCTGCTCTCCTGATGGATTTTTGATGGATTCTTGCTCTATATCATGTTTTGCCGCCGCCTATAGTCGTGTCCATCAAGATGTTCCGGAGGAGGAAACGGGATGAAGACCGACAACAGTGCGAGGCAGCGGATCGAGCGTGTCTGGCTCACCGAAGCGGCCTGCGATATCGAAGCGTTCCGCGCGGAAGTCGAGCGTCGGACCAACCTGGCCGACTATCCCTATGCTTCAAGCTGCGACCAGAACGTATTGATCTACAATAGCGTCGAGCTGATTGCCGCCTGCGGCAATGCAGAAACGCGGCGGGCGGTGCTTGCCGAAATCTGTGAGGCGCTGGCGACCGGCCCCGGTGTGGCGGTCTTCAAGCGCGCCTTTGCCGACACCGCCGCGGTGGATGTCGCGAGCACCGTCTTCGACGAGATCATCGAGGAGCAGCATCGCAGCAACAGCGGCGGCGGCGACCACTTCGCCAAGCCTGGCGCCAATGATCGCATCTGGAACTCGCTGGAAAAGCACTGCCTGAAGGCGCCGGCGAATTTTGCCGCCTACTACGGCAATGCCATCATTGCGCTTGTCAGCGAAGCCTGGCTTGGGCCGAATTACCAGATGACGGCGCAGGTGAACCGCGTCAATCCGGGCGGCGCGGCACAATCGGCGCACCGGGACTACCATCTCGGCTTCCAGACCGCCGCGGTGATCGAGCAGTACCCTCTCCATGTTCACAAGCTTTCGCCGGTGCTGACCCTGCAAGGGGCGGTCGCCCATTGCGACATGCCGCTTGAAAGCGGGCCGACCCTGTTTTTGCCCTATAGCCAGACCTATGTGCCGGGTTATCTGGCGCTCAATCGGCCGGAGTTCCGGGCCTATTTCGACGAGCATCATGTCCAGCTTCCGCTCGAGAAGGGCGATGTGGTCTTCTTCAATCCGGCGCTCTTCCACGCCGCCGGCAACAACCGCTCCACCGACATCCGCCGCGTGGCGAACCTGCTGCAGGTGTCCTCGGCCTTTGGCCGGGCGATGGAAACGGTCGATCGGCTGACGATGAGCGCGACGCTCTATCCGGCCTTGAAGGCGTTGCTGGCGAAGGGCAAGCTGACCGAAGCGGAAGCGGCCAATGCCATCGCGTCCTGCGCCGAGGGCTATTCCTTCCCAACCAATCTCGACCGCGATCCGCCGCTTGGCGGGCTGGCGCCGAAGACCCAGGCGCAGTTGATGCGCGAGGCACTGGCCGCAGGAACGAGCGAGCAGGATTTTCAGTCGGCACTCGACGCGCAGGCGAAGCGCAAGCTGAGCTGACGGGTCAGTCTCACAATTGACAGGCTCCCGGTGCGTTTCGCTCGGGAGCCGTAGCTGTTTCACACGATCATCTGCGAGGGAGGAACTCGATGAACGGACAGATGCAAGGCAAGATCGCCATCGTCACCGGCGGCACGCAAGGGCTGGGCGCAACGATCGCCGGTCTATTCGCCGAACGCGGTGCGGCGGGTATCGTCATTTGTGGACGCAATACCGCCAAGGGAAAGGCGAAGGCCGAAGAAATCGGCAAGGCAAGCGGCGCGAAAGTGGTCTATGTCGAGGCCGATCTTGAAAAGGTGGACGACGCGCGCAAGGTCGTTGCCGCCTGCGATGCGGAATTCGGTCGGGTCGATGCGCTGGTCAATGCCGCCGCCATCACCGATCGCGGCACGATCCTGGACACGACACCGGAACTCTTCGACCGGATGTTCGCCATCAATGTGCGGGCGCCGTTCTTCCTGATGCAGGAGACGGTGAAGGTGATGCGGCGCGAGCGAACGGAAGGCACCATCGTCAATATCGGCTCGATGTCGGCAATGGCCGGGCAGCCCTTCATTGCGGCCTATTGCTCGTCGAAAGGCGCTCTGGAGACGCTGACCAAGAACACTGCCTATGCGCTTCTGCGCAACCGCATCCGCGTCAACGGCCTGAATATCGGCTGGATGGCTTCCGAAGGCGAGGACCGCATCCAGCGCGAATTTCACGGCGCTGCCGCGGATTGGCTCGAAAAGGCGGCCGCCAGCCAACCCTTCGGCAGGCTCGTCGATCCGGCCGAGGTGGCGCGAGCCTGCGCCTACCTGTCTTCGGCGGAATCCGGGCTGATGACCGGATCGGTGATCTGCTTCGACCAATCGGTCTGGGGCGGCTATGACGGTTCGCCCCATCCGGTGGCGCCGCTCTAGATCACGAAGATTTTGGGTCGGATCGATCCAAAATCATAAACGTGATCGGTCCTTAGAAGTTAGAGCGGAATGCGGGCGGAAAACTGCGTGCACTTTTCCTCATCCCGCTCTGACGGGCGCTTGTCTTTCGCTGGTGGCTGTGCCCTTATGACGCCGTCAGGTGCCCGCGCAAGCGGGAGAATCGGGAATCCGGTGTCATTCCGGAACGTGCCCAACGCTGTGACGGGGACGGTCGCCTCTACAAGTGCCTTGAATTGATTCAAGGTTTTGCCACTGGATCTTAAATCGATCTGGGAAGGTGAGGCGACCGGTTGAACCGAAGTCAGAAGACCGGCCTGGCGAGATAGACCGAACCCCGCGCGGACGGCGGGAGGTTTTCGCATTGTTGGGGATCGAACGATGCTGACTGAACCGAAGGGCGGCCTTGCGGCTGCCGGTGCCTTCTCGCTGGATGAGCGGGAGGCTGTCTACCGCGCTATCGAAACACGCCGCGACGTGCGCGACGAATTCTTGGCAGAGCCTCTTCCCGACGATCTGGTGAAACGCCTGCTTACGGCGGCGCACAGTGCACCGTCGGTTGGCTTCATGCAGCCCTGGAATTTCGTACTGGTGCGGGGGGCAGAAACGCGCGAGCGCGTCTGGCAGGCGTTTCGCCGCGCCAATGATGAGGCGGCGCTGATGTTCGAGGCAGAGCAGCAGACCAAATACCGCTCGCTGAAACTCGAAGGCATTCGCAAGGCACCGCTCAGCATTTGCGTCACCTGTGACCGCACGCGCGGCGGCGCCGTCGTTCTCGGCCGCACGCACAATCCGCAGATGGATGTCTATTCGACGGTTTGCGCCGTGCAAAACCTGTGGCTTGCGGCCCGCGCCGAAGGAGTTGGCGTCGGCTGGGTCAGCATCTTTCACGAGGCCGAGATCAAGGCGATCCTCGGCATTCCCGATCATATCGAGATCGTCGCCTGGCTCTGCCTCGGTTATGTCGATCGCCTTTACCAGCAGCCCGAACTGGCGGTGAAGGGATGGCGGCAACGCCTGCCGCTGGAAGAGCTGGTGTTTGAGGAAGGCTGGGGGAACTGCGGCGAGAGTTCCTAAAACCCGTCTCGCAAAAGTGCGCAGCGGTTTTGCGATAACGACGTGCGAAGTATCAAAAACTTAAAGTGCAATGAGCGAATCTAAAAGATCGCGACGGGCTTTAAGGCGGCGCCAGGATCAGTTCTGGACCGGTTGATAGGCCGGTCCCTTCGGGTGCTTCAGGTCGATCGAGGTTTCTTCCTGCGGCAGGAAGGTCGGGCCGACGACGCGCACCTTGCTCTTGGACGGGTCGTAGGGCCGCTCCTCGGCCGGCGCCTTGGCGGTCGTGGTGTCCGCCGGTTTCTTGGTTTCGATCACGACGATGGACGACTGATCGTCGCCGATCTTGGTGCCGGTCGTCTTCGGCGAGGTTGCGGCAGTCTGCGGTATCTGGCAGCCGCACATGCCAGGCTTGCTGATGCCGCGGGTGCGATAGGCAAACGCATTGGGCATTTCGGTATAGGGTAGCCCGGTCACGGCCGAGACCATCTGTTCGCTCTCTTCCGTGTTGATATCGTGGAAGTAGAGTTCCGTTTCGGCGCCAGGGCAGCGCGCCCGGCAGGCCTGTTCGTCACGCGGGAAGTCGGCCGGCGTCGCATCCGAGGAGATCGGGAAGAAGGCGCCGTCGCAGGTGCGCACGCACATGGTCCGCAACGTTCCGCGGTAATAGCCATCCTGCGGCGCATAACTGTCTTCGTTATGCCCGAGCATCGGCCCGTAGGCGTCCTCAGGTGGCAGGTCGGCAATGATGTTGCGGTGCGTTTCGGGCTCTTCGGGCTCGACGCTGGCGAACTCCTCGCTGTCGCTGTAGCAGCCGTTGATTTCAAGCGCGGCAAGGATGCGGCGGCGGCTGTCTTCGCTGCCGCCGGCGACGATCTGCTCGCGCTCCGACTTCAGCATGCGCAGATTGTCTTCCATCTCGGCGATGAGGCTGTCGAGCTCCCCGCAGCTGTCGGGGGCGCCGCCATCGAAGGTGACGACGCTGCCGCCACCGCAGCCCGCGCGGCGGCGGTCGTTCTTCGCCCGGCGCAGCTCGATATTCTGTCGTGAGATGGCGCTGGCATAGTCCCGGGCATCCGCAGTGGTGGCGACCATGTCGGGCAGTTGCGCAAGCCGGGTATTCAGTCGGTCGCAGACGGTCGATGCCAGCGAAGGATCGGCACCGACCAGGGCCAGCGGCACAAGCACCGCAGCGACGTGTTTCAAGCGCGGGAACACGGGCGAAGTCTCTTCCTGCTGCCGCATGATGCCGGCCTTCTGATATGGGCGGCTGCCAGCGGCAATTCCTGTTTCACCTCCATCATAGAACTTGTCGGTGATCGTGCAACGACAAGCGGCGGTTTGCGTTAACGGCTCCGGCCGGCCGAGGCACTCAAGCGGCGCGGGCGGTTTCGAGCGACATCGGGCGTTCGAGAACGGTGCCTTCGATGGCGGCAATGGCCTTCATGCGCTGAAGCAGGTCGTCAGTCACTTCCCAGGCGACGGCAACGGCGAAGACCGAGCCGATGCGATGGGGTTCGGCGATGCGTTCGCCCGGGCATCCCATGCGCCGGAACATGCGTTCCAGGAACACGTCGGTGACCGTGACGATGTGGCTGATGCCGGAGGCGAGACCGAGTTCGCCGACGCCGCACATCAACTCGGCGGCAGCGACCGTCACCTGATTGGAGGCACGGTCCTGCGAAATCTCGGGCTCGATGCAGAAGCGGCTGGATTCCCAAACCGAAGCGCTGCGGATTTCCGGATTGTCGCCGAGCAGGATCGGGAACGTATCGTCCAGCATGTTGGGACCGAGCGTCGGCAGCAGCCTCAGCGAGCCACGCAGCCGGCCGTCGGGAGCGTAGGATAGCACGTAGAGCGGGTTCGCCGTGTCGTAGTTGTCGATTTCCCATGCGCCGTCCGTCTGAACGTCCCACTTCAGGAAGTCGTGGAAGACGCGCTTGCGCAGCCGGAACATGTCGTCGACGGCCTGCGGGTGCTGTGCTCGGGTCTTTCCGTTCAGGATCCTGATCATCTTTTTCTCCATCCTTGTCTTGGGATGGGCGGATGCTGTCAGGCTGGCGGCGGTCGCGTAACTGTCGGTAGTGACAGTTTAAATCAGCGATATTTCCCACTAGATTTCGAGGGGTTTTGGGAGGGCATTGGCGCGAGCTGCGTCAAACGGTGGGGATCAGCGCATGGCGGACGGCCTGGGCGACCGCTTGCGTGTTGGAGACGACATTCAGCTTGCGCCTCGCATTGGTCATGAAGAAGCGCACAGTGCGTTCGGAAATGCCGAGGATAGTGGCGATTTCCCAATAGCTCTTGCCGGCGGCGGCCCAGGTCAAAACCTCGGTTTCGCGACCGGTGAGGCGCATGTCACGCGCCGAAAGGCCGCCGGCCATTGCGCCATGTTCCAGCATGGCAGCATGGAAAAGATTCGCGGCGAGCTGGAAATCGCGCAGATGTTGGCGCCGATAGGCCGTCCATTCGTCGGCCGGCATGTTGACGTTGATTGCCAGCAGCGCCGTCCGACCTGCGGGCGATGGCAGCGGCAAGGCAACGCCCTCGGTGGAAATGCCGATTTCCTGCGCGGCCTGGAACAAAGGCTCGCATTCCGGGAACCGATGTCGCGCCATCGTCCATTCCACCGGGCGCACGCCGCCAAGCGCGAGCTTCAGGATCGGATCGATTCGGTGAAGGCCGCGCGAACGGTAGATCTCGGCGGCATAGGCGCCGAAGGTGTGATGCAGGCGGCAGATCTTGAGCTCGTCCGCATAGGGCTCGGCTTCGAGGTACAGGAGATGGGCAATGCGGAACGTGCGGCGCATCAGCGTAAAGAAATGAGCGGGCTCGACACAGCCCCCGCCTTCCAGGATTTCCAGCATGTCGAGGACAGCCTGCTGCTCAGTCATGCCACAACACCGAATCTCGTCCGAAGCCACAGCATGGTTAGAGGTTCACCTTTTGTCCAGCGCAAACTTACCCGTTTGGTGTGTGGTGCCAATTTTGCAATTTTCGATTGCCGGTTCTTGCGACCGGATCGCGCGAGCGGGCAGCAGAGGATGATTCCGCTGTGATTCTCGGGCGATAGAGCGTCGCGCTCAACAACTGCGCGACGCCTGGATATGGCATTGGGGGCGCCGGTCTGGCGCCTGATAGCTGCGAAGATCGAAGGCGATCTCCGCGGTATCATGTCAGCCCGGATGGCTGGCTTCGACGACCGCGAGGGCCGCCATGTTGACGACACCGCGCGATGTGACCGAAGGCGAAAGGATGTGCGCGGGAAGCGCCGAACCCAGCAGGATCGGACCGACATGCAGGCTGTCGGTCATGGTCTTGACGACGCCGAGCGTGATGTTGGCGGCATCGAGATTGGGGAAGACCAGCAGGTTGGCTTCACCCGGCAGGCTGCTGTCCGGCATGACGCGTTGGCGCAGCGCTTCCGAGATCGCCGCATCGCCGTGCATTTCACCGTCGACTTCGAGGTCAGGCGCGAGTTCGCGCACGAGCTGAAGCGCCTTGCGCATTTTGGTGGCGCTTTCCGAGTCGCGCGAACCGAAGTTCGAATGCGAGACGAGCGCTGCACGCGGCGTGATGCCGAAGCGGCGGATTTCCTGCGCGGCCATGACGGTCGTCTGCGCGATCTCCTCGGCGCTCGGGCAGTAGCTGACATAGGTGTCGGTGAAGAAGGTCGCGCCGCGCTGCGAGATCAGCAGGCTGAGGGCGGAGAAGTCGAGCACGCCTTCGCGCTTGCCGATGATCTGCGAAACGTCGCGCATGTGCCTGGAGTACCGGCCTTCGACGCCGCAGATCAGCGCATCGGCTTCGCCGCGCTTGACCGCAAGCGCACCGATCACCGTCGTGTTGGTGCGCACGATCGTACGGGCCGCCTCCGGGATGACGCCGAGGCGTCCGACAAGGGCGAAATAATCCTCGACATAGTCGCGGTAGCGCGGATCGCCTTCGGGGTTCACCACTTCGAAATCGACATCCGGACGGATGCGCAGGCCGTAACGGCGCAGGCGCGTCTCGATGATCTGCGGACGGCCGATCAGGATCGGTCGGGCCGTGCTTTCTTCCAGCAGCACCTGGGCGGCGCGCAGCACGCGCTCGTCTTCGCCCTCGGCAAAGATCACGCGGTTTTTCTGGGCGTTCTTCGCGGCTGCAAACACCGGCTTCATGATGAAGCCCGAGCGGAATACGAAGCGGTTCAGCTTGTCGAGATAGGCGTCATAATCCTGGATCGGACGGGTGGCGACGCCGCTTTCCTCAGCCGCCTTGGCGACGGCCGGCGCGATCCTGAGGATCAGGCGCTGATCGAACGGCGAGGGGATCAGGTAGTCGGGACCGAAGACCGGGGTTTCGCCGGAATAGGCGCGAGCGGCAACGTCGGACGGCTCCTCGCGGGCAAGGCCGGCGATAGCGCGGACCGCCGCCATCTTCATTTCTTCGTTGATCGTTCTTGCGCCGCAATCGAGCGCGCCGCGGAAGATGTGCGGGAAGCACAGAACGTTGTTGACCTGGTTCGGGAAGTCCGAGCGGCCGGTGCAGATCATCGCGTCCGGACGGGCGGCACGGGCCTCTTCCGGCATGATTTCCGGCGTCGGGTTGGCAAGCGCCATGATCAGCGGCTTTTCGGCCATCTGCACCAGCAGTTCCGGCTTCAGGACGCCGGCAGCGGAAAGCCCGAGGAACACGTCTGCGCCGCCGATGCTGTCGGCGAGCACGCGGTTGTCGCTCTCCTGGGCGTAGATGGACTTCCACTCGTCCATCAGCACTTCGCGGCCCTTGTAGACGAGGCCTTCGAGATCGTGCACCCAGATGTTCTCGCGCTTGGCGCCGAGGATGACGAGCAGGTTGAGGCAGGCGAGTGCTGCCGCACCGGCACCCGACGTCACGATCTTCGCCTTGGCGATATCCTTGCCGGCGAGTTCCAGGCCGTTGAGGATGGCGGCGGCGACGATGATCGCGGTTCCGTGCTGGTCGTCATGGAAGACCGGGATCTGCATCTTTTCACGCAGCTGGCGCTCAACCTCGAAACATTCGGGCGCCTTGATGTCTTCAAGATTGATGCCGCCGAAGGTCGGCTCCAGCGCCGAGATCACGTCGACCATGCGCTCGATGCTCGAGGCGTCGATCTCGATGTCGAAGACGTCGATGCCGGCGAACTTCTTGAAAAGGACGGCCTTGCCTTCCATCACCGGCTTGGAGGCGAGCGGCCCGATATTGCCGAGACCGAGCACGGCCGTGCCGTTGGAGATGACCGCGACCAGGTTGGCGCGCGCCGTGTAGTCGGCGGCCGTTTCCGGGTTGTCGCGGATGGCGATGCATGGCGCGGCCACGCCGGGCGAATAGGCGAGTGCCAGATCGCGCTGGTTGCCGAGCGGCTTGGTGGGCTGGATTTCGAGCTTTCCCGGGCGCGGGTAACGGTGGAAGAAAAGGGCCTGCTGGTCGATGTCGCCGCTGGCCGGACCGATGTGGGATTTCGTCTTGTCGCCCGTGTTCATGCTCTCACATTCCTCATTCGTGGTCGTGCCTTTTGGCATGAATTCGGAGCGAGGTACAGTTTTGCCGTGCCGATTTCGGCGGCCAGACCGGCGGCAAGGTGCTCATGTCATCTTCCTGAAACACGAGTCTGGTTTTCACGGGGGCAGGAAGCGTAACTAGAGACGAGGCTGGCATGACGGCGCAGCAAGACAACTCCGTACGAAAGCTCAGGACGTTGTTCATCTCCGACGTCCATCTCGGGTCGAAGGCCGCCAAGACGGACTTCCTGCTCGATTTCCTGCGGCATCACGAAGCGGAGACGATCGTGCTGGTCGGCGACATCGTCGACGGCTGGAGGCTGAAGCGCAGCTGGTACTGGCCGCAGAACTGCAACGACGTCGTCCAGAAGCTTCTGCGCAAGGCCCGCAAGGGCACCCGCATCGTCTACATCCCCGGCAATCACGACGAGTTCCTGCGCGATTTTCCCGGCGTGCACTTCGGCGGCATCGAGGTGGCGCAGCGCTACATGCACGAGGGTGCCGACGGCCGTAACTATTTGGTGCTGCACGGCGACGAATTCGACGTCGTGGTCCGCAATGCCCGTGTGCTCGCCTATCTCGGCGACTGGGCCTATGACACGGCGATCGCCATCAATATCGGCCTGGCCGCCATCCGCCGCCGCCTCGGCATGCCCTACTGGTCGTTCTCCTCCTGGGCCAAGCTCCAGGTGAAGCACGCCGTCAACTTCATCGGCGAATTCCAGAAGGTGGTTGCCGAGGAAGCCCGCCGCCACGACGCTCAAGGGGTGATCTGCGGCCACATCCACCATGCCGTCATCGAGGACATCGGCGATATCCGCTACATCAATACCGGTGACTGGGTGGAAAGCTGCACGGCGATCGCCGAGCACCATGATGGCACGATGGAACTCATCACCTGGCATCAGATGCGCGGTGGCGCGCTTGAGGGCGAAGCCTCTGGTGAAGCCGACAAGCTGCTTGCCCAATTGCTGACACAGCGCGCTGCGTAACCGGAGAGCGACAGGTCACCTCCTGTCGCGAAAACTAGGTTATGGCGAGGCATGCCAGGGCTGTGCTAGAGATTGAGCACAGCCATCAGGTTAGCCGATGATTCCCTCCTCAGCGCCCGCATCCGTGGGCCCTCCGCCGCGCCATTTCGCGCTTCGCATCGCCTTGCTCTTCTGCGCGCCGTTGATCGTCAACGGCTTCGCGATGCCGTATTTTCCGATGTGGCTCAGCACGCTCTCGATGAGCGACTTCGAGATCGGCGTCGTGCTGGCGCTGCCGATGTTCGTGCGCGTCATCACCGCGCCGATCGCCGGCGTCATCGCCGACCGCCTCGGCGAGCGGACGATCGTGCTGATCTGGTCTGGCTTCCTGTCGCTCGCAACCGCTCTGGTGTTGTTCTATTTCCGCGACTTCTGGCCGGTGCTGGTCATCTACACGCTGCAATCGGCGGTCTATTCGCCCTATGTGCCGATCGTCGAGGCGATCGCGCTTTCTGGCGTCCGCCGCTGGGGCTTCGACTACGCCCATATGCGGCTCTGGGGCTCGGTCGCCTTCATCGGCGCAACCATGCTCGGCGGCTGGATGGTCGGCATATTCGGCAGCGACATGGTGCTGCCGGCGATGGCGATCGGTTTCGGCCTGACGATTGCCATGGCCTATGCGGCGCCGCGTGTCGGCAAGCCGCGCCGGCCATCGCCGATCACCGCGCTCACCGAGCCGCCGCCGAAGTCGCTCAAGCAGCTCGACCTGCAGCTGCTCCTGATCGGGGTGACGCTGGTCAATGCCAGCCACGCGATGCTTTTCGCCTTCTCGGCGATCTACTGGCAGCACATCGGCTATAGCGGCACCGAGATCGGGCTGCTTTGGAGCGCGGGCGTGGCGGCGGAAGTGACGATGTTCATCTTCGCCAAGGCGATCAGCCGCCGTTTCAGCGTCTGGGTGATGATCCTATCGGGCTGTTCGCTGGCCGTGGTGCGCTGGATCATCTTCCCGATGGATCTCGGTTTCAGCGGCTACTTTGTGCTCCAGTGCTTCCACGCCTTCACCTATGCGATCATGCACACCGGCATGCAGCACAAGCTCGTCGAGCGCGTGGTGGAATCCCAGGAAGCGTCCGCCCAGGGGCTCTATTTCTTCTACACCGGCATCTTCACCGCGATCTTGACGTTCCTATCGGGCTACTTCTACGCCTGGTACGGGGTGAAGGGGTTCTATTCGATGTCGGTCGTCGCCTTTGCAGGCTGCTGCTTCGCGATTGCCGCCTGGTATCTTCAGCCCCAGAGACGCGGCTCCGGCGGAAAGACGAGCGAAGCTTCGTAGCGCAGGCCGGGCGTGCGGTCTTCGGCGAGCAGCAGCGGTCCGTCGAGGTCGACGAAATCGGCGCCCTGGGCCACCAGGATCGCCGGCGCCATCGCCAGCGAACTGCCGACCATGCAGCCGACCATGACCTTAAGGCCGAGGGATACGGCTTCATCACGCATGCGCAACGCCTCGGTGAGGCCGCCGGTCTTGTCGAGCTTGATGTTGACCGCGTCGTAGCGGCCGACGAGCGCTGCGAGGTCCTCGGTCGCGTGCACGCTTTCATCCGCACAAATGGGTACGGGGCGGGCAATCGTCGCCAGTGCCTCGTCGCGCCCGGCGGGCAGCGGTTGTTCGATCAGGTCGATCCGTTCCTCGGCGCAGATTGCGAAGTGATAGGCGAGGGTTTCGGGCGTCCAACCCTCATTGGCATCGAGGATGATGCGGCTCTCAGGCGCGCCGGCCCGTACGGCGCGGATACGCGCGGCATCGTCCGGTGTGCCGACCTTGATCTTGAGGAGTGCGCGGTGGGCATATTTCGCCGCCTGTTCGCGCATGGCGTCTGGCTCGGCGAGCGATAACGTGTAGGCGGTGGTCAGTGCGTCGGGTGAGGCTATGCCCGCAAGCGCATGAACAGGCTTGTTTTTCTGTTTGGCCTCCAGGTCCCACAGTGCACAATCGACGGCATTTCGTGCGGCGCCTGGTTTCATTTGGCGCTGCAGTTCGACACGGGTCAGGCCAGCCTCGATGCGCGGGCGAATGGAAGCGATCTCGGCCAACACTGAATCGATCGTTTCACCGTAGCGGCCGTAGGGCACGCACTCGCCGGAACCGGTGTGGGTGCCGTCACTGATTCGGCAAGTAACGACGCTCGCCGTCGTCTTGGAGCCGCGCGAGATCGTAAAGGTGCCTGCGATCGGGAAATGTTCCACCGCTGCATCGAGAGAAAGTGACATGAAAACGTCTCCGGCCTGCATTCTGAAGGGCTGGTATCGCCACCGGTCGAAGGTTCGGGTGACAGCAACGATACGAGCGGTTATGACGGTGTAAGGATTTACGAATCTTTACGGCGACGTGCGTTGAGATGCGCAAAGTTCGCTGTAACACTTTAGGCCCGCTGCATAAATTTGTCCTGAGACCGACCCCGATCCAGGGAATTATGCAGTAGAAATTCGGGAAAACAGAAGCCACGTGTCGCAACCTGCCCGCAAGATGACCGCTGATGTCGCGCTGGCCGAAAGTGGTGGCGAGCGAAGCTATGTCTTCACCGGCGTCTGGCGGCATGAAACAGCCGAGGCGATGGCGGCGAAGCTGGACCAGCTCGCGCGCAAGGGTGACAGCGCCGCTCAGTTCGACCTGTCCGGCGTGACCGCGATGGATACGGCCGGGGCCTGGATCATCCGCCGCTTCGTGACCCGTGTCGTCGGGCCGTCCAGAGATGACGTTCACTTCGCCGACGGCGGGCAGCGTTATGTCGAGCTGATCGACGCCTTGCCGGCAGAACTGCGTTCGCCCGATGAAGGCAAGGAGCGGGTGCCGCTGTTCCAGCGCATATTCGCGCCGGTCGGCGAGGTCATGATCGCGACCTGGGAAGATATCGTCGCTGCCATGTACATTCTTGGCTCTGCGGTGCGCGGCGCCCAGCTGAAGCTTGGGCGGCACAGCGGTGTCTCGCCGGCGGCGATCGTTCATCAGATCGACCGGATGGGCGTGATGGCAGTGCCGATCATCATGCTGATGTCGTTCCTGATCGGTGCGATCATTGCGCAGCAGGGCGCGTTCCAGCTCCGCTACTTCGGTGCGGAAGTCTTCGTCGTCGATCTCGTCGGCATCCTGCAATTGCGTGAAATCGGCGTTCTTCTCACGGCGATCATGATCGCCGGCCGTTCCGGCAGTGCCATCACCGCCGAACTCGGTTCGATGAAGATGCGCGAGGAAGTGGACGCGCTGAAGGTGATGGGGCTGAGCCCGATCGGCGTTCTCGTCTTTCCGCGCCTCGTCGCGCTCACCGTCGCGCTGCCGCTCTTGACGATCATCGCGAACTTCGCGGCCTTGACCGGTGCCGCTCTGGTTGCCTGGGGCTATTCCGGCATCACTATCCCGACCTTCCTCGCCCGTCTGCAGGAAGCGGTCGATTTTTCGTCCGTCGCCGCCGGCATGATCAAGGCGCCGTTCATGGCGCTCATCATTGGCGTGGTCGCAGCCGTCGAAGGGTTGAAGGTCGGCGGCAGCGCGGAATCGCTTGGCCGCCACGTGACGTCCTCGGTGGTCAAATCGATCTTCGTCGTGATCCTGATCGACGGGCTCTTCGCCATGTTCTACGCGTCAATCGATTTTTGAGGCGGAGAACAGCGTGAACCCATTGGAAAAACAGCACGATGCGTACCAGGCGACCGAGGCGAACGGGCGGGAGTCCGTTCTTTCCGTCCGTGACCTGACGGTGGGCTTCGGCTCCAACATCGTGCTCGACAAGCTGAACCTCGAAATCTACCGCGGCGAGATCCTTGGTTTCGTCGGCGCTTCCGGCACGGGCAAGTCGGTGCTGATGCGCACCGTGCTCAGGTTGCTGGCGAAGCGTTCCGGCAAGATCGAGATCTTGGGCGCCGACTACGACAAGATCACCGAAGCCGAGCGCATCGCGCTCGACATGCGCCTCGGCGTTCTCTTCCAGCATGGCGCGCTCTTTTCGGCGCTGACGGTGCGCGAGAACATCCAGGTGCCGATGCGGGAATATCTCGATCTGCCGCAGAGCCTGATGGACGAACTGGCGCGGGTGAAGATCGAGTTGGTCGGCCTGGAGCCGGAAGCGGCGGAAAAATACCCGTCGGAGCTTTCGGGTGGCATGATCAAGCGCGCGGCTCTCGCACGCGCACTGGCGCTCGATCCCGACCTGGTCTTCCTGGACGAGCCGACCTCGGGCCTCGACCCGATCGGGGCTGCCGAGTTCGACGAGTTGATTGCCAAGCTGCGCGACACGCTGGGATTGACCGTGTATATGGTGACTCACGACCTCGACAGCCTGTTTTCCGTCTGTGACCGCATCGCGGTTCTCGGCAAGAAGAAGGTTCTGGTCGAAGGGACCGTGGAGGACATGCTGGCCTGCGACGACCCCTGGGTGCAGTCCTACTTCAGGGGCAAGCGGGCGCGTTCGATCGTGCGGAACGATCAATGATTCGAGAAGGCGGTTTTGACGCTCACGTGTCGAGATCGGAGCAAGAGCCGGTGAAGCGGCCACGAAGGTAGTCGGTACGAATGGAAACGAAAGCGAATTACGCCATTGTCGGTTTCTTCACGGTGTTCGTGATCGCGGCCGCATTCGGCTTCGTCTACTGGATGTCGCAATATGGCCGCAGCGGCGAGATGGTCGAGCTGGTGGTCAATATTCCGGGTTCCGCCAACGGTCTTTCCGTCGGTTCGCCGGTACGCTTCAACGGTATCCCCGTCGGCACGGTGCGCAATCTTGCGATCGACGCCAATGACCCGCGCTATTCGATTGCCGTCACCGAGGTTTCGATCGATGCGCCGGTACTGAAATCGACCAAGGCGACGCTGGAAGTGCAGGGCCTGACGGGCGCCGCCTATATCGAGCTCAGCGGCGGCCGCAAGGGCGACGAGAACATCCTGAGATCCGCGATCGAAAATGGCACACAGGCGCGCATCCTTGCGGATCAGTCGAGCGTTACCAGCCTGCTGGCGACTGCCGACCAGATCATGGACCGGGCCAACGACGCCATCACCGACATCCAGGGTTTTGTGACCGATGTGCGCGGCCCGCTGACGAAAACAATCGGCAATGCGGAGACGTTCTCGACGGCGCTTGCCAACAATTCCGGCGCGATTGACGATTTCCTCAGAAGCGTGACGGAGCTTTCCGGTTCGGTCAGCGCAGCCTCCAAGAAACTCGATTCGACCCTCGAGGCTGCCGAGACCCTGGTGAAGTCGGTGGATCCGAAGAAGATCGACCACATCGTTTCGAACGTCGAGCAGATCAGCAACGACCTGAAGGCGGCTTCGGGCGGAGTGACGGAGACGCTTGCTGCGCTGCGTCGAACGGTCGAGACCTATGACCAGTTCGGCAAGAACGCCCAGAAGACGCTGGAGCGGGTCGATACGCTGGTGGCCTCGGTGGACAAGGAGAAGGTCGAGCTCGTCGTCAACGACATCACAGCAGCGACCGCAGACGCCCGAAAGACGGTCGCCAACATTTCCGCATTTGCCGAAAAGATCACGGCGCGGCAGCAGGATATCGACCGTACCATCACCGATGTCACCCAGTTGGCACGCAAGTTGAACGCCTCTGCCAACCGGGTCGACAGCATTCTCGTCAAGGTCGATGGTTTCCTTGGTGATGCGGATGCGCCTTCGCTTTCGGCTGACGCCCGCGCGACGCTCGCGTCATTCCGCAAGATGGCCGACAATCTCAATGCGCAGATCGGCCCGATCGCCGACAACCTCAAGCGCTTCTCGGGCTCGGGCCTGCGCGACGTCGAAGCACTCGTCACCGATACGCGGCGTACGGTCCAGAGCCTGGAGAACACCATCTCCACATTCGACAAGAACCCGCAGCGTCTTCTCTTTGGCGGCGAGACGGTGAAGCAATATGATGGCCGTACCCGGCGCTGATTCGGGGCGGCAGGACCGGTGTGGGGCCAAGCGGTGTGCTTTCGATCAAGGGCGCGCCAAGGTGTGTGGGACAAGGGTATTGGCAGTATGAGTTTTCCGGGGCTGGTGGGTGTGCGAGTAGCAGGAGCATGGCGCTCCGCCCTGATTTTCGTGCTGGCAGCCGGACTTGCCGGCTGCGGTACGAAAGCCGTCAACGACACGTACAGCCTTTCGGCTACACCTCTCGTTGAAGGACGGGCATCGACCGGCAAACAAATCCTGGTGCCCGAGCCGACGGCGCTGAAGGCGCTCGACAGCGACCAGGTCGTCATCCGCCTGTCCGGTTCCGAGCTGCAATTTCTCTCCAAGGCACAATGGAGCGACCGCCTGCCGAAGCTGGTGCAATCGAAGCTCGTGCAGGCCTTCGAAGACACCGGCAAGATCGGCGGCGTCGGCAAGCCGGGCCAGGGCCTTGCGATCGACTACCAGCTCATCACCGAAATCCGCGCCTTCGAGATCTCGACGGAAGGTGCAGATACGGCCGTTGTCGAAATCTTCGCGAAAATCCTCAACGACCGCAATGGCACGGTGCGGGTGCAAAAGGCGTTTCGCGCCACGGCCAGCGTGAAGGGTGCGGGCAACCCGGCCTTCATCAAGGCGATGGACCAGGCCTTTGCCAGCGTTTCCGCCGAGATCGTCAGCTGGACGCTGGGCTCTATCTGACGCCTTCTATTTTGCGCCGGCTATTTCGATCCGGTTGACCACTTCCGCGACGCCTTGCATGTGCCTTGCTGCCTCTTCGGCGCGGGCAACTTCGGCCGCGGTCGCGACGAAGCCGGCAAGGATGATCGTGTTGCCCTTGGCAGTCACCGTGAGATCGGCGGCATCGAGGCCGGGGGCTACCGCCAGAAAATGGGCAACGCGGCGCTCGAGCTCGGCCGGGTGATCCGCGGCCTGCCGCTCCGGCTCGTCGCCGTAGAATGTTCGCTTCTTGAAAATCATGGCATCCACCTCGCTCAACGCAGAGGAAACGTTGGATGCCACGCTTTGTTCGCCTGTTTCATTCGAAACAGCGGGAAATCCTCAGTCGTGCCATGTGTCTCCTCAAGCGACGGGATCTGTCGCGGTCACGATCAGCATGCAGGGGACATATCGATGCGCGGCTCTTTTTTCGCCATGGCTCTGGCGATAGCGATGGCACTTGCCTTCGGCATACCGGCGCAGGCCGGGAACTACAGCTATGGCTACAGGCAGAGCTGCGTCGTCAAAACCGTCAAGACCTACGGCGCCTATGGCCGGGTCATCCCTAAGAAGGTGCGGATCTGCAGTTGAGGTGGCGAGAGCGTTCTTGCCTGGCGAAACGCTCTCTGTGCTTGTCTTAGGGCCAGCGCACCACCGGGGGCAGCGACGACAGGATCGACTCCACGTTGCCGCCGGTCTTCAGGCCGAAGATCGTGCCGCGGTCATAGAGCAGGTTGAACTCGACGTAGCGACCGCGCCGCACGAGCTGCTCATCCCGGTCTTCCTCGGTCCAGGGCATGTTGAAGTTGGTGCGGACGATCTTCGGGTAGACGAGGGCAAAGGCCTTGCCCACGTCGCGGGTGAAGGCGAAGTCCGCATCCCAGCCACCCTGTTCCTCCGACGAGCGCAGCCAGTCGTAGAAGATGCCGCCGGTGCCACGCGGCTCGTTGCGGTGCGGCAGGAAGAAGTAGTCATCGCACCACGTCTTGAACTTGGCGTGGTCGGCGACCGCATGGCGGCTGCAGGTGATTTCCATGGCGCGATGGAAGAGCTGCGTGTCCGCATCGGTCATGACGCGGCGGCGGTCGAGCACCGGCGTGAGGTCTGCACCGCCGCCGAACCAGTTGCTCGTCGTCACCACCATGCGGGTGTTCATATGCACGGCCGGCACGTTGGGGTTCACGGGGTGGGCAATCAACGAAATGCCGGAGGCCCAGAAGCGCGGATCCTCGGCGGCGCCCGGAATCTGGCTGCGGAATTCAGGCGAGAATTCACCAAAGACGGTCGAGGTGTGGACGCCCACCTTTTCGAAGACGCGGCCTTCCATCATCGACATGCGGCCACCGCCGCCCTTGCCATCGTCCCGGCTCCAATCCTTGGCGACGAAACGCCCGGGCGCGCGATCGGAGAGGGGACCGGTCAGTTCATCCTCGATGCCTTCAAAGGCAGCGCAGATGGTGTCGCGCAGCCCTTCGAACCACGCACGCGCCTCGGCCTTCTTCACTTCGATATCTGCGGGGAGGCCCGGGGGGAGCTGCGGTCGTTCCATGGAAAATTGCGTCCTGTTGGCGGGTTTCCCGATGAAATGCCGCCGATTCGATTGAAGTCGCCACAGTTCACACTTTCGCGCCGATGGCAACGTCGGTCCAGCACCTCGGGGCGGTCTGTCGCACCAGAGCGCTGATGGGCAGCGCGAGCCTGCCGCAGAACAATCCTCTGGCAAAGCTCTAGCGCCGTCACTATCTTAGTTATCAGAGGTATAGCCCATGGCAAGAATACCTGCAGGCCCGCCGCTCGATGGATTGCGGCGGCAGATCGCCCGGCATCGCCGGGACAAACCGACACGAGGCGATGGCCTTTTCGTGCGGGAAACCTTTCGGCTCGATCGCAGTGCCGCCCGCGCGAAGGCACGGGAATGGTTCGACACCTGGCCGAAGGCCGCCTACTGGACCGAGGTCGAAAGCTGGCGGCAGCTCGATGGCGACGAGATCGAATTCACCATGCGCCGCCTGCCGAGTGCGGATTGACCCATTTCACTGCCCTCACGGGTGGCCATCGTCATCCATGAGCCGCGGTCCGGCGCCTTCCATCGACAGCACGTCGTGCGGGTTGCGCAGCGGACATTCACGCAGCGACAGGCAGCCGCAGCCGATACAGCCCGTCAGGTGATCGCGCAAAGCCATCAGGTTGGCGATGCGTTCGTTCAGCTGTTCGCGCCAATTTTCGGACAATCTGCCCCAATCTTCGACCGTAAGCGGACGATCGTCCGGAAGGACAGACAAAGCGTCCTGGATCTCCGACAGAGGGATGCCGGTGCGCTGGGCCACCTTGATGACGGCGACCCGTCGCAGCACGCTGCGCGGATAACGGCGCTGGTTGCCGCGGGTGCGGTTGCTGCGGATCAGCCCCTTGGCCTCGTAGAAGTGCAGGGTGGAGACGGCGACGCCGCTTCGCTCCGCCACTTCGCCGACCGTCAGTTCGCGGCGCAATTCGCTGCTTTTCACAATTGTCATGATGGCTATTGACCTCAACTATTGTTGAGGTTCTATAGCATTGGCTCCATAACGTCGACAACAGGAGCTTGATCCCATGACTGAGAAAATGACCCTTGCCGTGATCTATGGCAGTGCGCGCCAGGGTCGCTTCTGCGATACGGTCGCCAACTGGCTGATCTGGGAACTTTCGGCTTCTGATGTGTTCACCCTGACGGTCATCGATCCGGCGCGGCTGAGGACGTCACGTGGGCTGGGCGCTGCGGTCAATCCGGGCGAGTGGCTCGAGCGCAAGATCGCCGAGGCCGACGCCTTCATCATCGTCACGCCCGAATACAATCACGGCTATCCGGCGGCGCTCAAGGAACTGATCGATTCGGTCTACGAGCCCTGGCACGCAAAGCCTGTCTCCTTCGTCTCCTATGGCGGCGCCTCGGGCGGCATCCGGGCCGTCGAGCAATTGCGCCAGGTGTTCGGGGAGCTGCATACGGTGACGCTGCGCGATGGCATCACTTTCCCCAAGGCGTGGTCGAAGTTCGACGCTGCCGGCAACCTCTACAAGCCCGAGGAATTGCGTGCGCCGCTGTTCGTGATGATCGACCGGCTGACCTGGTGGGCACGTGTTCTGAAACAGGCGCGCAAGAGCGCACCCTACAACGAGGTGGCGGCGTAACGCGCCGACCACTGACGGTGGCCGGTTCGGCTTGCAGCGCCCCTCGATCGACAGCCAAGGAGGTAGCAATGTTTACACTGTCAGGCTGGAGAAACCTGCCGGATCGCTTCGCCGGCGATCATTGCGGCGGAGATGGCGATGTTCAGCGAGCGCTGGCCCTCCGCCATTGGAATGAGGATTCGGCCGTCGGCACGCTCGTGCACGTGGTCGGGCACGCCGGCGCTCTCCCGTCCGAAGAGCAGGATGTCGTCGGGGCGAAACTCGTAGCGCGTATAGGGCAGGGCAGCCTTGGTAGATGCGAGCACCAGTCGGCGTCCGCTCGCCGCTCGCCACTCTTCGAAGCGCTCCCAGTTGACATGGCGGGTGAGCGCCACCGAGGCGATATAGTCCATGCCGGCGCGCTTCAGGTTGCGGTCGGAGAGGTCGAAGCCAGCCGGTTCGATCACGTCGACGCAAAGCCCGAGGCAGGCGGCAAGGCGCAGGATCGTGCCGGTATTGCCGGGAATGTCGGGCTGGTAGAGGGCGATGCGCAGATTGCTCACGTCAGGTCACTCGTTTCCGGTAGCATCACGCCGCGCGTCAAATTCCGCGGCCAGGATGCCCATCATGATGTCGTCATGCCACTCGCCGTCGATCAGAGCCGACTCACGTTCGCGGCCCTCGATGGAGAAGCCGGACTTGCGATAGGCGGCAATCGCCCGCTCATTGAAGGCGAGAACCCTGAGCGACACCCGATGAAGGGCAAGTTCATCGAAGGCATAGGCCAATACCCGCTTGGTGACCGCCGTGCCAAGCCCCTTGCCGAGGCGTTCCGGATCGAAAATGCCGATGGCGAAGCTCGCACGCCGATCGACGTGATTGAGATTGTCGAGCCTCACTTCGCCGGTGAGGCCGTCCTGATCGATGATCCAGGCCGCCGGGTGTCCGGCAATCCGCGCAACCCAGGCGGCTGCCTCTCCGTAACTGAAGAGGCCGGGAAAGGACCGGCCCGCACCGAACATTCGGTAGATTTCCGGATGGCGGCCGAGCCTCAGGCGCGCATCCACATCACCGTCGCGGGGGCGGCGAAGGACGAAACCGACACCTTGAAGATCAGGAGGCGTATCCGATGAAGCATTCATCCGTGTTCTCCGCTGCGAAAAACTCGGCGCTGCTTGCTTTTGCGGTCGCTGATATTGTCGGCGCTAATCTGTGCCGAAACGGCAACAGATACCCGAACGGTGAAAAAATGTGCAAGAAACAGCCTGCGACAATCTGGCATGCCGGCGCGAATAAGGGTAGAGATCGAACCTCTTCAACGCGAACCGACGGAGGCAAACATGAATGTATTGATGTTGACACGCCTTCCTGGAGTAGTGGGCCACCGTTTGGCCTGACCGGTTCCGCGACCTATCTTTTAAAAGAGATCGACGCGCTTCCGGGACTCCGGAAGACGAAGCCCTCTTTCGGGCTGCATTTCCGGACTGACCTTTTCATCATAAGAATGCGGGGAAACCCCGCTTTCCTTCAAAATACTCTGAAGGAGCAATGCAATGTTCGGCTGGTTTGAATCCCGCCTCAATCCCTATCCGGCGGAGGAGCCGACGCTCCCGCCGAAAAGCCTTTTCGGCTTCTGCTGGCATTATTCCAAGCCGGCCGTGCCGTGGCTGCTCATCATGTCCGTCTGCACGATGCTGATCGCCGTCGGCGAAGTGGCGCTGTTCCAGTTCCTCGGCAACATGGTCGACTGGCTGTCGAGCGCCAACCGCGACACGTTCCTGGAAGCCGAGGGCGGCAGGCTCTTCTGGATGGGCGCGCTCGTCCTCATCGGCCTGCCTGGCCTGGTGGCGATCGACTCGCTGATCATGCACCAGGTGCTGCTCGGCAACTATCCGATGATCGCCCGCTGGCAGATGCACCGCTACCTGCTGCGTCAGAGCATGACCTTCTTTGCCAACGAGTTCGCTGGACGCGTGGCGACGAAGGTGATGCAGACGTCGCTTGCGGTGCGCGAAACGGTGATGAAGATCCTCGACGTCTTCGTCTATGTCGTCAGCTACTTCGTCACCATGCTCGCGGTCGTGGCGACAGCCGACTGGCGCCTCGTTATCCCGCTCACCACCTGGCTCGCGATCTACATCTGCATCGTCAGCTATTTCGTGCCGCGCCTGCAGAAGATCTCCAAGGAGCAGGCCGACGCGCGCTCGATGATGACGGGCCGGATCGTCGACAGCTACACCAATATCGGCACGGTCAAGCTGTTCTCCCATGCCGGCCGCGAGGAAGGCTATGCGCGTGACGGCATGGACGGTTTCCTCGACACCGTACATCGCCAGATGCGCAAGGTGACGCTGTTCCACATCCTCGTTTATGCCAACAACAGCATCGCACTCTTTGCCATCGCCACGCTTGGCATCCATCTCTGGCTGACGAGTGCCATCTCGGTCGGCGCGATCGCGATTGCGGTCGGTCTGGCGATGCGCATCAACGGCATGTCGCAGTGGATCATGTGGGAAGTCTCGGCGCTCTTCGAGAACATCGGTACGGTCTATGACGGCATCGGCATGATGACAAAGGCACACGATATCGTCGATGAACCGGATGCCAAGGCGCTGAAGGCGGACAAGGGGGCGATTGCCTTCGACAACATCCGCTTCCACTACGGCAAGGCCAAGGGCGTCATCGATCACCTGTCGCTCGACATCAAGCCGGGCGAGAAGATCGGTCTCGTTGGTCGCTCAGGCGCCGGCAAGACGACGCTGATGAACCTGCTGTTGCGCTTCTACGATCTCGAGGACGGCGCAATTCGGATCGACGGCAAGGATATCTCCACCGTCACGCAGGACAGCCTGCGCGCCCAAATCGGCGTCGTCACGCAGGACACCTCGCTGCTGCACCGCTCCATTCGCGATAATATCGCCTATGGACATCCGGAGGCGGACGACGAGGCGATCATTACCGCGGCGAAGAAGGCGAACGCCTGGGACTTCATCCAGGGGCTCGAGGACAACCAGGGCCGCAAGGCGCTGGACGCCCAGGTCGGAGAACGTGGCGTCAAGCTTTCCGGCGGCCAGCGGCAGCGCGTCGCGATCGCGCGCGTTTTCCTCAAGGACGCGCCGATCCTGATCCTCGACGAGGCGACCTCGGCGCTCGATTCCGAAGTCGAAGCGGCGATCCAGGAAAACCTCTTCGCGCTGATGTCCGGCAAGACGGTGATCGCGATCGCCCACCGCCTGTCGACGCTGACGGAGATGGACCGGCTGGTGATCCTCGAAGCGGGCCGGATCGTCGAGACCGGCTCGCACGGCGAACTCGTCGCCAAGGGCGGCCTTTATGCCGACCTCTGGTCGCGCCAGTCCGGCGGTTTCATCGCCGACGACGTCGAGAAGGAAGAGGCGGCGGAGTAAGATGCCGTCGGCCCGCCGTTCGAAAGAGCGGCGGGCCGCTCTCTTAGACGTTACGCATTTGTAACCCGCAATCGGACGGAAACCGATTGCTGTTCCCGCCGAACCGCCTATATCGGAACCATGCTCAGCGCCATCGTCCGCCTCTTCGAGAACTGGATCAAGCCGTTCGCGCCGCGCGAGCGTCTGCAGCCGCCCAAATCGCTCTGGGGCTTCGCCTGGTTCTACGCCAGACAGGCGAAGGGACCGTTCATCGCGATGGCCGTGCTCGGCGGTCTCGTCGCCATGCTTGAGGCCGGGCTGTTCTATTTCGTCGGGCGGCTGGTCGACGTTCTTGACACGGTCAAGCCGGAAGCCGGCTGGAGCGGGCTCATCGCCGCGAACGGGCCCGAACTTTTGTTCATGCTGCTGACGGTGATGGTGTTCCGCTTTATTGCGGTGTCGCTGGCGGCGCTCGTGGAAGAGCAATCGATCATCACCGGCTTTCTCAATCTGGTGCGCTGGCAGTCCTATGTGCATGTGGCCCGACAGTCGCTGACCTTCTTCCAGAACGATTTCTCCGGCCGCATCGTCACCAAGGTCTGGGCAGGCGCCCAGGCGACGAGCGATCTGATCGTCTCGCTGCTGCAGGTCGTCTGGTTCATCGTCATCTACACCGCCTCGACCATGGCGCTGGTGGCGCAACTCGACTGGCGTCTGGCGGCGATGGTCGCCTTCTGGATCGTCGTCTTCCTGGCGCTCGCGCGCTACTTCGTTCCGCGCATCCGCAAGCATGCCCGCGATACGGCCGAAATGGCCTCGATGCTGAATGGCCGCATGGTCGATGCCTATTCGAATATCCAGACGCTGAAGCTCTTCGGTCGCGACGACGAGAACGACCGCTATATCCGCTCCGGTTTCGATCGGTTCCAGCACGCGGTCATTCCGTTCACGCGGCTTCTGACGGCGGTGCGCGCTTCGCTGGCGCTGCTTTCCGGCATGATGATCACGGCCATCGCCATCTATGCGATCCATCTCTGGCTCGGCGGCGCGATCAGTTCCGGCGCCGTCGCCTTCACGCTGGCGCTGGTGCTCCGGCTCAACATGCTGCTCGGCCGCATGATGACCCAGTTCAATTCGATCATGCGCAACATCGGCACGATCCAGAACTCGGCCGAACTCGTGTCGCAGCCGATTGGTCTGGTCGACCGGCCCGATGCCGCAGACCTCGCCGTCAGCCAGCCGGAAATCCGCTTCGAACACGTCCGTTTCCACTACGGCAAGGGCGAGCGCGTCATCGACGATTTTTCGCTGATCGTTCGCCCGGGTGAGAAGGTGGGTATCGTCGGCCGTTCCGGCGCCGGCAAGTCGACGCTCGTCAATCTGCTGCTGCGCTTCTATGACCTCGAGGGCGGCCGGATCCGTATCGACGGGCAGGATATCGCAGCGGTCACGCAGGAGTCACTGCGCGCCCAGGTCGGCATGGTCAGCCAGGATACTTCGCTGCTGCATCGCTCGATCCGCGACAACATCCTCTTCGGCCGGCCGGATGCGAGCGAGGAGCAACAGATTGCCGCCGCGCGCAAGGCCGAAGCCTACGACTTCATTCTCGGCCTGCAGGACCAGCGCGGCCGCAAGGGGTTCGATGCCCATGTCGGCGAGCGCGGCGTCAAGCTTTCGGGCGGTCAGCGCCAGCGCATCGCCATTGCCCGGGTGATGCTGAAGGATGCGCCGATCCTCGTGCTCGACGAGGCGACCTCGGCGCTCGATTCTGAGGTCGAAGCGGCGATCCAGTCCAATCTCGACCGCCTGATGCAGGGCAAGACGGTGCTGGCGATCGCGCACCGGCTGTCGACGATCGCGGCGCTCGACCGGCTCGTGGTGATGGACAAGGGGCGGATCGTCGAAGAGGGAACCCATGCGGAACTCGTTGCCCGCGGCGGACTTTACGCCGGGCTCTGGTCGCGTCAGTCGGGTGGATTTCTCGCCCGCGAGGAAGCGGCGGAGTAGGGCGGTTCAAGACCGCTTCAACGCCCGCTCGGCCGGCCCGAATTCAGCCTAACTGGCGGCCGTCAAGTCCTTGTGCCGATTGGCCGCGCTTTTCCCCGCGACAATCTGCCCACATCCCCTTGTCAAGGCTGGACATAATTTGCGATCAAGCATAGAACGCGCCGGATTGACGGGGAATCTGTGTGCCGTGGGTGCGCAGAATTTTTTCGGATTCTGGTGCCGATGTCGTGTTTGCAGGCGCAAAACGGCGGGGGCGTTAGCACTATGAATAGGGCGTGGTTCCTTGACCTGGATCAAACCGCAAGGGGCAGGAATTTCGCCGGGGGCGGATGCGGTTTCCGCAACATTGCGTGAGAGGATGGTTTAGCCGTGAGCGAACACGACACTTCAAGCGAGGCCTTGGGCGAGCCCACTCGCCGCGATTTCCTTTATCTGGCTACCGGTATGGCAGGCGTCGTCGGCGCCGGTGCTGTCGCTTGGCCGTTCATCGACCAGATGCGTCCGGATGCATCGACGCTCGCGCTCGCCTCGATCGAGGTTGATGTTTCGAGCCTGCAGCCCGGCATGTCGCTGACGGCGAAATGGCGCGGCAAGCCGATCTTCATCCGCAACCGTACTGAGAAGGAAGTCGAAGAGGCAAAGGCCGTCAAGCTCGACGACCTGAAGGATCCGGTTGCGCGCAATGCCAACCTTCCGGCCGACGCATCGGCAAGCGACGTCGATCGCTCTGCCGGCGAAGGCAAGGAAAACTGGATCGTCATGATCGGTTCCTGCACCCATCTCGGCTGCGTGCCGCTTGGTCAGGCCGGTGACTTCGGTGGCTGGTTCTGTCCCTGCCACGGTTCGCACTACGATACGGCCGGCCGCATCCGTAAGGGTCCGGCGCCGGAGAACCTTCACGTGCCGACCTTCACGTTCGTTTCCGACACAGTTATCAAGATCGGTTGAGGGGACTACTGATAATGAGTGCTGAACATTCAACCTACACGCCGACGACTGGCATTGAGAAATGGGTTGATTCCCGTCTGCCGTTGCCGCGTATGATTCACGACAGCTTCATCACCTATCCGGTTCCGCGGAACCTGAACTACGCATACACCTTCGGTGCCATGCTTTCGGTGATGCTGGTCGTCCAGATCCTCACCGGTATCGTTCTGGCGATGCACTACGCCGCCGAAACGACCGTTGCGTTCAACTCGGTCGAAAAGATCATGCGCGACGTCAACCAGGGTTGGTTGCTGCGCTACATGCACGCCAACGGCGCATCCTTCTTCTTCATCGCCGTTTACCTGCACATCGCCCGTGGTCTCTATTACGGTTCCTACAAGGCTCCGCGCGAAATCCTCTGGATCCTCGGCGTGGTCATCTACCTGCTGATGATGGCGACCGGCTTCATGGGCTACGTTCTGCCCTGGGGTCAGATGTCCTTCTGGGGCGCGACCGTTATCACCGGCTTCTTCACCGCCTTCCCGTTGGTGGGTGAGTGGATCCAGCAGTTCCTGCTTGGCGGCTTTGCCGTTGACCAGCCGACGCTGAACCGCTTCTTCTCGCTGCACTACCTGCTGCCCTTCATGATCGCCGGCGTTGTCGTGCTGCACATCTGGGCGCTGCACGTCGTCGGCCAGACCAACCCGACCGGCGTTGAAGTGAAGTCCAAGACCGATACCGTTGCCTTCACGCCCTATGCGACGCTGAAGGATGCGCTCGGCGTCTCCGTCTTCCTGCTCGTCTATGCTTGGTTCGTCTTCTACATGCCGAACTTCCTCGGCCACCCGGACAACTACATCCCGGCTGACGCGCTGAAGACGCCTGCTCACATCGTTCCGGAATGGTACTACCTGCCGTTCTACGCGATGCTGCGCGCCATCACCTTCAACATCGGCCCGATCGACTCCAAGCTCGGCGGCGTTCTGGTGATGTTCGGCTCGATCATCGTCCTGTTCTTCCTGCCCTGGCTCGATACGTCCAAGGTCCGTTCGGCCGTCTACCGTCCGTGGTACAAGCTGTTCTTCTGGATCTTCGTCGTCAACGCCATCATGCTCGGCTGGCTCGGCTCGCGCCCTGCAGAAGGCCTCTACGTCGTGATGTCGCAGATCGGCACGCTCTACTACTTCGGCTTCTTCTTCGTCGTCATGCCGGTTCTCGGTCTGATCGAAACGCCGAAGCGCATTCCGAACTCCATCACCGAAGCGGTGCTGGAAAAGCAGAATGCCAAGGCCCAGCCGGCCGCCGCGCGCGCCTGATCAGAACAGCGATTGATAAGGAACCCACAACAATGAAAAAGCTTGTTACAGGCATTCTGTCACTCGCTGTCGTCGCTGGTCTCGGTCTCGGTGCAGCTATCGCCGAAGAGGCGAAGGGCGGCGAGGAGCACGGCGGCGGTACGCCTCACTATCCGATCCACAAGCCGGAACAGCAGGAATGGAGCTTTGCCGGCCCCTTCGGTCATTATGACAAGGGCCAGCTTCAGCGCGGCCTGAAGGTCTACGCCGAAGTCTGTTCGGCCTGCCATTCGATGAACCTGGTGCCCTTCCGTACGCTCGAAGGCCTCGGCTACTCGGAAGCACAGGTGAAGGCGTTTGCGGCGAACTACGAAGTTCAGGACGGCCCGAATGCGGACGGGGAGATGTTCACCCGCAAGGCTCTGCCGTCCGACCACTTCCCGTCGCCTTACGCGAACAAGGAAGCGGCTGCGGCATCGAACAACGGTGCAGCCCCGCCGGACTTCTCGCTGATCGCCAAGGCACGCGGCATCGAACGCGGCTTCCCGCAGTTCGTCTTCGACATGTTCTGGCCCTACCAGGAAGGCGGCCCGGACTACATCCATGCGCTTTTGACCGGCTACCAGGAGCCGCCGCAGGGCGTCGAAGTCGCCGAAGGCACGCATTACAACCCGTACTTCGCGAACGCTGCCGCTCTGGCAATGGCGCAGCCGATCTCGAACGACCAGGTCACCTACGACGACGGCACCCCGCAGACGGTCGACCAGTACGCCAAGGACGTTGCGTCGTTCCTGATGTGGGCGGCCGAGCCGCACCTCGAAGACCGCAAGCGCACCGGCTTCATGGTCATGGTGTTCCTACTGATCTTCACCGGCCTCGTCTACCTTACGAAGAAGTCGGTCTACGCCAACAAGGAACATTGATCGTCGGCCGGCTTAAGCCGGCTCTGATTAAGATCCAAAGAAAAGGCCCCGGTTCGTCCGGGGCCTTTTCTTTTGGAAGTCCGGTCGCGGCGGGATGCAGGCCTTGCAGGGGGCCAGCCGACCTGGCGCTGGCCGCAGAGTGCTCGCGCTCGCTGTGGCGCGTGCGGTCAAGCGTCGGACGGGCCCGGCTGCCAGCCGGTTTGGGCCGCCCAGCGATCTGCACGATGGATAATTGTCCAGAGGTGTTCGGACTTGGCCTCGGTGTAGGCCACTCGATCATTCTGGTATCGCGCCGCCAAGGCGCGCTTGAGTTCTCCATAGGGCGCGTGCTCATGGGCGTGGGCACGCATGTAATCCCGGAACAGCAAGGACCATTGCTCGCTCCAGCTTCCGCGCCCGCGCACATGAACATGCGTACGCTCGTTGCCTGGCGCCTCTCGGAAATAGCGCTTGGTCAGGTCAGCATTCGATGGTCGCCACACGTATCCAATGGCCGTCATCCTCTCCCTCAGGACTTCGACGGATTGCAGATCGGCCACCGAAATTTGAATGTCGATGATCGGCTTTGCCGCCAGACCTCGGATCGCCGTCGAGCCAATGTGGTCGATGCGCATAGCGTGCGCGTCCAACACGCTTCGGATGAGCTTTGCCTTGACGGCGAACTGAGTTGGCCATTCGGGACACCAAGTGCAGATTTCAATCGGTTGCATGGTCTTTGTCGGCGCTGTGTTTATTGGCGTTGAGAGATCAAGCTCCTGCGGGGCTCTATGCTGGCGGATTGACTCCGGCTGGTTTGGAGACGACGGCGTAAATAGGTTCGTCGTCCGCAATCGGCAAGCCGGCCAAGGCCGCGGTCCAACGGAGGCCGATCATCTCGCAAGAATGCACAGCGCTTGGTTGTGATTTCACGCACAAGTCTCTAAATGTGCCCAAGCTCAAACTTCTGCTCCCGAAGGCTCCTTGAACAGGATCGCGCTAATGAAGCTGGTGACCGGTAACTCCAACCGCGCCCTTGCCGAAGCCATTGCCAACCACTTAGATCTTTCCCTCACAGATTGTACGGTCAAGCGCTTCGCCGACCAGGAAATCCACGTTCAACTTCATGAAAATGTACGCGGGGAGGACGTCTATGTTCTCCAGTCGACAAGTGCCCCCGCCGACGGCAATCTTATGGAGTTGCTTCTCCTGGCCGATACACTGCGCCGCTCATCCGCATTGCGGATTCCGACCTGAAGCCGGCCACCATTCCGATCAAAATCCGGCCACCGTTCCGATTTGAAGCCGGCCACGATTCCAATCAAAGACCGTCCGGTTTCCGGCTCTGAAGATACCCCTTGGGTCAGCAACTTTGGCATCAAGCCTCCCGTTACACGAGGAGAGTTTGATGCCAGCGAAGAGAAGGCTGACCATGCGACAATTACGACAGATGCTCCGGCTTGCCGGAAGCGGGACAAGCAGCCGAGAGATTGCAGTGATCCTCGGCGTTGCCCGCAGCACCGTCCAGGATAACCTGAAGCGGGCTGCGATGGCGGGGCTGAGCTGGCCATTGCCGGGAGAGCTGACAGACGATGCTCTTGAGTCTCGGCTTTTCGCCCGCGCCGGCGTCAAGCAGGGCCAACGGCGACGTCACGAGCCGAACTGGGCACAGCTATCTATCGAATTGAAGAAGCCCGGCGTGACACTGCTGATCCTGTGGGAGGAATATCGCAGCGTCCATCCCGATGGTTATGGCTATAGCCGTTTCTGCGAGCTGTTCCGCGGGTTCGAGCAGCGCCTTTCGCCGACGATGCGCCAGGAGCATGCGGCCGGCGACAAGGTCTTCGTCGACTATTCCGGTAAGAGGGTGCCGATCGTCGATCGCAAGACTGGCGAAGTCCGCGAGGCGGAGCTGTTCCTTGGCGTGCTCGGCGCATCGAGCTACACCTTCGCCGAGGTGACCTGGACCCAGACCTTACCGGACTGGGTCGGCTCACATGTGCGCATGTTCGCCTTCTTCGGCGGTGTGCCCCGCCTGGTCGTGCCCGACAATCTGAAGTCCGGCGTCAGCCGCGCCAGCTTCTACGATCCCGAGATCAACCGCAGTTACGGCATGATGGCGTCCCACTATGGTGTCGGCGTTCTGCCGGCCCGACCGCGACGCCCGAAGGACAAAGCGAAGGTCGAGAACGGCATGCGCTTCGCCCAGAGTTGCCTTCTCGGCCGCTTGCGCAAACAGACGTTCTTCTCGCTCGCCGAGGCCAATGCCGCAATCGCCGACGTGCTGGAGCGCATCAACAATCATGTCATGCGCCGGTTGGGTGTCAGCCGCCGCCATCTCTTCGAGACGGTCGAACGCGCGGCGCTCGCAAGCTTGCCCGCCGAGGAGTACGAGTTCGCCGAATGGCGCTTTGCGCGGGTCTCGACGGATTACCATGCCGAGTTCAGGAGCTTCTTCTATTCCGTCCCGCACGCGCTCATTCGTCAGCAGGTCGATATCCGGGCGACCGCGCGAATGATCGAGATCTTCCATCGCGGCAAACGCGTCGCGGTCCATCAGCGCCGCTATGGCGGGCCGCGCTATGGAACAGACCCCGCGCACATGCCGAGCTCCCACCGCCGATACGCCGAATGGACGCCGGAGCGCTTCCGGCGCTGGGGCGCGTCCATCGGTCCGCAGACCGAAGGGCTGATCGTCGCCATTCTCGCCAGCCGGCCACATCCCGAGCAAGGCTTCAGAACATGCCTCGGCATCCTGCGCCTCTATCGCGACCTCGGCCGCGAGCGCGCCGAGGTCGTTTCGGCACGGGCCGTCGAGATCGGCGGCCTGACCTGCAAGACGATTGCCTCGCTCATCGCAACCCACAAGGCCCCCAGACATTCCACCGAACCCGCCGCCGTCATGGAACACGCCAATCTGCGTGGCCCCGGCTACTTCCATTGAGGAGACACCTGATAATGCTGACCAATCCCACCATCGACATGCTGCGCGAACTCGGCCTGACAGGCATGGCCAGCGCCTATCAGGAGCTCGAGGCGCAGCCGGAAGCCAGACACCTCGAGCATGGCGAATGGCTCGCTCTGCTGCTCGAACGCGAGGCGACCACGCGCCGCCAGAAGCGCTTCGAGGCAAGGGCTCGCGCCGCGAGGCTGCGCCATGATGCCCAGATCGAGAACATCGACTTCCGCGCCGCCCGCGGCCTCGATCGCAATCTCGTCCTGAAGCTCGCCAACTGCGACTGGATCAGGCAACACCATAGCCTCTTGCTGATCGGACCCGCCGGCGTCGGCAAGAGCTGGCTGGCCTGCGCGCTCGGACACAAGGCATGCCGCGAGGACTTCTCCGTCGCCTATCATCGCCTGCCCAGGCTGTTCGCCACCCTTGCGCTGGCGCGCGGCGACGGCCGATATCCCAAGGTCCTCAAGGCGCTCGCCAGAACCGACCTGCTCATCCTCGACGACTGGGGTCCGGAGAAGCTCAACGACGAGCAGCGGCGCGATCTCCTGGAGATCGTCGAGGACCGCTACGAGAAGCGATCCACCATCGTCACCAGCCAGGTGCCCGTCGATCACTGGTATGACATGATCGGCAATCCTACGATCGCCGATGCAATCCTCGACCGCCTTGTCCACAACGCCTACCGCATCGAACTGCACGGCGAGAGCTTGCGAAAGCAGCGTCAAACACCATCCGCCGCTTGACCGCGCGACAATCACGCGCCATGCAAAACAACGACCCAGGGGAGCATCAACTGGCCGGCTTCAGATCGGAATGGTGGCCGGAATGAAATCGGAATAGGTGGCCGACTTCGTTTCGGAATCAGCGGCCGACTTCACCGGAATACGCATCCGCTCGCCGTATCACCGCCGTTATCCCTTACTTCGGCTATGCCCGTCAGGATCGCCGTGCCACTGGCCGTACACCGATCTCGGCGAAGTTGGTAGCCAACATGATCGCCGCTGCAGGCGTCAACCGCGTGATAACGCTCGATCTCCACACTGACCAGATACAGGGGTTTTTCGATATCCCCACCGATAATCTTTATTCAGCACCCGTGATGACCCGTGACATTGAGCAGCACTACGACATCGAGAACTTAATGGTCGTTTCGCCTGATGTGGGCGGCGTGGCGCGCGCTCGTGCCATCGCCAAGCGCATTGGTACCGATCTTGCGATCGTCGACAAACGTCGACCCCGTGCTGGCGTGTCGGAAGTGATGAACATTATTGGCGATGTTTCCGGGAAAAGCTGTCTTCTGGTCGACGACATCGTCGATAGCGGCGGCACGTTGATCAACGCGGCTGAAGCGTTGTTGATATCTGGCGCCAAGGACGTTTCGGCCTATATTACCCATGGCGTTCTTTCCGAAGGTGCCTGCGAACGCATTGGTGCCAGCCAGCTCAAGGAATTGGTCGTGACCGACTCCATTCACGAAACCGAAGAGCAGCGTGAGACCACCAACATCAGACGCATCACCATCGCGCCGTTGATAGGCGAAGCGCTAGCCCGCACGGCGAGAGAGCAAAGCGTTTCAAGCCTTTTCAACTAAGCCGACACAAGCCGCGACGACCCCGCGACTGAGGAACGCCCCTCCACAACGGCATCTTCGAAGGAACGTGGCAGCGGAAGCTAGCAGCAGATTTGCTTCGTGATGATCGCGCAAATGAAATCGACCCCGTCTTGCGACCGGCCGTTGTGTTTTCTAACACCGCCGGCCGCTTTGTTGATCGTAGCGGGCGCCACCCGTGCCTTTCAATCCGCGACAGTCCATTGCGGGTTCCAGGCGATCTCCCAAAGGTGGCCATCGGGATCCTGGAAGTAGCCGGAATAGCCGCCCCAGAAGCGGTCGTGTGGGCGATCGGTGATGGTCGCGCCGGCGTCTTCGGCCTGTTTCATGACCACGTCGACCTCCTCCTTTGATTTGACGATGTGCCCGATTGACACTGCACCGAGCCGCGTCTGCGTCGCGGATATTTTTGCGTCTTTGGCAAGTGACGGCGCGGGATAGAGCGCCAGTATCAGGTCGTCGCCCATATGGAAGAAGACCACTGCGCCGTCTTCGAACTCCTGGCCGATAATTCCTTTCGTCGGCAGCTCCATGCCGTCGCGATAGAAGGCCAGAGACTTTTCGAGATCGTTTACCGCGAGCGTGAGGACTTTCAACCGTGGTTTCATGTCCGCCTCCTGATCTGAAAACGGAGAGACGCTGCCGGATGGGCCGCGCTGCTTCCGGTACATTATAGCGGAGGACGCCTGCTTTTTGAGCGGTAGTAATGGCGGTCGGCGCGACGGCCGAGCCCATGCACGAAGGTAGCACCGGTTGGTCTTGGCGGGTTTGCATATGCGAAAACGGCCCCGTCTTGCGACGGGGCCGTTTCTTTATCGTATGCCAGCGCCGCTTAGCTGAAGCGGCCGGCGGCGTGGGCGAGCATCGTGTAGACCTTGCCGGTATCCGACGTCAGATAGGTCTGGGTGATGCGCTTGTCCGGATCGTTGCGGGCAACATCGGCGAGCAGCTTCTCGAAGTCGGCGATGTAGCGGTCGACGGCAGTGCGGAACTCCGGCTCGCGATCATACTTGCGCTTGATCTCGTCGAAGGTCTGCTGGCCCTTCAGCGTATAGAGGCGACGGGTGAAGACGTCGCGCTCGCCGCGCTGGTAGCGGCGCCACAGTTCGACCGAGGCATCGTGGTCGATGGCGCGGGCGATGTCGACCGAGAGCGAGTTCAGCGACTCGACGACGTGGCGCGGGTTGCGGCTGTCGCCAGTACGGGCCGCAGGCTGTGCTTCGGCCGGGCGCTGTGGCGCCGGCGAGGGGGCCTCTTCACGCGATGCCGCACGCAGCAGATCGCGCATCCAGCCACCACCTTCTGCAACCTCGCTGGTCACCGCCTGCGATGGCGCGGGCTGGCGAACGGCCGGCTGTTCGATGCCGAGGCTGCCGCGCAGCGCCGGGGCCGGTTCCTGCCGGCGCGGCTGCTCGACCTGCTGCTGCACCACAGGCTGCTGCGCTACGGGTTGCTGGGCAACAGGCTGCTGGGCAACAGGCTGGGGCTGGACGACTGGCTGCGGCGCCGGCTGCTGCTGCAGCGGACGAGCGACCGGAGCGGCGGCAGGCTGCTGACGCAGCGGCTGCGCGACCTCGAGCTGCGTCGAGGACTTGCCGATGATGTCGGACAGTTCCTGCAGCGCCTTGATCTGTTCGCCGACGGCGCGACGCATGACCGCCGCATTTTCCTTGGCCTCTTCCGGCAGGTCGAAGGCACCGCGCTTCAGCTCCTCGCGGGTCATGTCGAGTTCCTTGCGGATCTCGCCGGCCGAGCGACGGATTTCGTCGGTCGCACCGCTGAAGCGGCCGATAGCCTCGTCGATCGCAACGCGAACCGCGTCGCGCAGTTGCCCTGCGACGCCGTCGGACTTCTTGCCGCTTTCGGCGAGCATACGCTCGATGTCGGACACCGAGGCTGCGACGCTGCCGCGCAGACGGGAGGCGACTTCCTTGGAGCGCTCCTCGGCATTGGCAAATGCGCCTTCGATCGATGCACCGGCATCTTCGCCAACCTTGGCAATCGCCTGGCGCAGCGCTTCCGAGGCGCCGAGCGCACGGCCCTCGACCGAGGAGAGCGTCTTGTTGACGTCGGCAAACGAGGTCTCGACGCCGGAGCGGAGCGTGTCGGCGATCTGGCGCGAGCGCTCCTCGGCTCGGCTGAAGACCTGCTCGACCGAGGCGCCTGCTTCGTCGCCGGCCTGGGCCAGCGTGTTTCGCATCGCTTCCGCGGCTTCGGCTGCGCGCTGTTCGGCGCTGGTCAGCAGGCGGCCAACATCCGAGAAGGACTGCTGGATGCCGCTGCGCAGGTTGCCGGCGACAAGGCCCGAGCGTTCTTCGGCCCGCTGGAAGGCGCCATCGACGAAGCCTTCGAGCGCACGCATCGTCCGTTCGATCTCTTCCGAGCGCTGGACGAGCCCGACCGACAGGGTGCGCAGTGCATCCTGGCGCTCTTCGAGCGTGCTGACGAGGTTCGACTGGGCGGCGCCGAGCAGGTCGGACGCCTGGCCGAGTACCTTCGAATGGTCCTCGAAGCGGCCGACGATGCCGCCGATCTTCGACAGGGTGGAGGCGGAAATGTCGGACAGCTTGTCGACCTTGCCTTCGATGAGGCGGGTCGAGGTCGAGAGCATGTCGGAGGCCTGACGGGTCGATTCCGACACGCGGGCTATCGTCGATTCCAGACGCTGGTCCATTTCGCCGAGGTTGTTGCTTGCCTGGTCGATGACCGTGGCGATCGCAGCGTTGTTGTCGGCGAGCTGGTCAATCAGGCCCATGGCGGTCGACTGCAGACGGTTCTCGACCATCTTCATCGCCTTCGCCGTTTCCTCGGCGCGGTGCGAGATCGCGTTCAGCGTTTCACCCGTGCGCTCGGCAATGGCATTGACCAGGGCTGCATTTTCCGCGCGCAGGCGATCGGCGCTTTCCTGGGTCACGGCGGCGATGCGTTCGGCGGCCTCGCGGCCAGTGGCGGCATATTGGTCGATGACCGGGCGGGCCTGCTCGTCGATCAGGCGCGACAGCTCCAGCGAGCGGCCGGCGAGCATCGAGTTGAGCTCGCGGGTGCGGTCGTCGAGCGTGTTGCGGATCGCTTCGCCGCGCGCTTCCAGTGCCTTCTCGGTGTTGGCGAGGCCCTGGTGGATGTTGTCGGCGTGGCTGGCGATCTGGCTGTGCGTGGCAGCAAGCCGTGCCGTTGCCGTATCGGCCGCGTCGGCGATCGACCGGGCAAGATCGGCGTGACGCGCTGCGCTGGCAGCAGCCTTCTGCTCGATCGTATTGGCAAGGTCCGCATGGCGGGCGGCGGTTGCCGCTGCCGTCTGGTCGATCGTGTTGGCGAACTCGGCCTGACGGGCCGCGAGCGCCGAAGCGAAGTCGTCGCCGGCCCTGGAGAGGAGTTCGGCCGAGCGTGCCGCTTCCGCGTCGATCTCCCGGGCAACGTCGCTGACGGCGCCGCGAAGGGTGGTGGCGAGGCCAGCAGCCTTGTCCTCGATGCGGATGGCTTCTGCGCCGAGTTCCTGAGCGACATCGCCGACGGCGCCGCGAAGCGTGGTGACGAGGCCGGCGGCCTGGTCCTCGATGCGGACGGCTTCTGCATCGAACTCCTGGGCCACGTTGCCGACTGCGCCGCGAAGCGTGGTGACGAGGCCGGAAGCCTGGTCCTCGATGCGGACGGCTTCTGCATCGAACTCCTTGGCCACGTTGCCGACTGCGCCGCGAAGCGTTGTGACGAGGCCGGAAGCCTTGTCCTCGATGCGGACGGTCTCTGCATCGAACTCCTGAGCCACGTCGCCGACTGCGCTGCGCAGATTGCTGACGAGATCGGTGGTCTTGCCTTCGAGGCGGGAGGCTTCCGCGTCCAGATCCTGCGTCGCTTCGCTGACCGCACCACGCAGGCTGCTGACGAGAACGGCAGCCTTGCCTTCGATTGTCCGGTTGACGTTTTCAAGGCCGATGTTCAGGGCACGATCCATGGTGCCGAGACGTTCGGCGATGCGTTCCGCACCAGCCTCGATGGCGCCGGAGATCCGGCTTGCCGCCGTCTCGCTCATGCGATCGATGTCGCCCGCCCGGTCGCCGAGGCTGTCGGCGATGCGCTGGCCGGCGCCGTCGACGACCTCGTTGACGCTGCCGACGCTGTCACGGACGCGTTCTTCAAGTGAGCTGAGGCTGACTTCCAGGCGGAGGCCGGTATCGTCGACCAGGGCGTTGACGTCGTTGACGCTGCCGCGGATGCGGTCCTGCAGGGCGCCGAGGCTGTTTTCGATGAGGGTGCCGGTATCGCCGACAACCGAACCGACGCTGGTGACGCTGCCGCGGATCCGATCTTCCAGCGCACTGAGGCCGCCTTCGACGCGGGCAGCGGCATCGTCGACGACGGAGCCGACATTGGCAACGCTGCCACGGATGCGGTTTTCAAGCGCGCCGAGGTTGCTTTCGATGCGGGCGCCGGTGTCGTCGACGACCGTGCCGACATTGCCGACGGTGTTGCGAATGCGATCTTCGAGCACACCGACGCGGGTTTCGATATGCATGCCCGTTTCATCGACGATCGAGCCGATGTTGCCCGCGCTTTCGCGCATGCGCTCCTCAAGGGAGCCAAGGCTCGTCTCGATGCGCAAGCCGGTATCGTCGAGGCGGTCGTTGATGCCGTTGATCGACATGTCGACGCGGTTGGTGAGGCTGTCGGCCGCGAGGCTGATCTGGTTGGCGGTCTCGGCCAGGCGCTCAGCGATGTGCCCCGTCGTCGAACGCATGCGCGTGTCGAGCGTTTCGCCGCTGCGGTCGATGACGCCGGCAAGCGCGGACTGGCGCTCTTCCAGCGACATTTCCAGCATGCTGGCGCTGGTGGCGAGCGTGGTGGCGATAGCGGTCGACTGATCGGCCAGCATGCCTTCGAGCTGATCGCGACCCTGGCCGACGGCGAGGTTGATCGCGTTGATCCGATCGTCGAGCGTGGCGCGGATCTGTTCGTGCGTCGACGACAGCGTATCGCGCAGATGCTCGGCGCGGCCGCTCAGCGTCTGCTCGATTTCGGCTGCCTTGCCGGCGAGCGAGGCGGTCGCTTCGGTCGTGCGTGCGGTCAGGGCATCGGCGATGTGAGCGCTGGTCTCGGTCAGCGTGTCGGAAATCTTGCCGACGCGGCCACTGAGATCCTCGGCGATGCGGGCGCTCGTCTGGGTGAGGGTGTCGGAGATCAGGCTGACGCGGCCGCCGAGGTTTTCTGCGATCGAGCTGACGCTCTCGGAGAGCTTCTGCTCGATATCGCCGACGCGGTCGGTCATGGTTTCGGCGACGGCCGTTGCGCGGAACGTCAGGCTGTCGGCCACGTCTTCGGCGTGGCGGCTCAGCGTGTTGGCCATTTCATTGGCGCGCGACGACATCGTCGAGGTAATGGCGGCGGCACGTTCGGCGAGGACGCCATCGAGGGCCGACGTCTGGGTCGTGAGCGCTTCGGAGATCGCTTCGCCACGCTCGGACAGAACGCGCTCCAGCCGGTCGGCCGTGCCGCTGACGGCGTTGTCGATCGAGTCCGCGCCCATGGACAGAATGGTCGAAAGGGTGAGCGTGCGCTCGGAGAGCGTGTTGTCCAGGCGGTGCTGGCTGGCAGCGATCGCGCTGGTGATTTCGTCGGTCGAGCCGCTGAGCGTCTGTTCGATGCGGGCATGGGCGGCGTGCAGGCCGTCGACGAAGGCGGCGGTGCGGGTGTCGAGCCCCTCGGTCAGGCGCTGTTCGCTGGTGGTGAGCGCGCTTGCAAGCGCGTCGGCGCGCTGGCCGAAGCCGTTTTCGATGCGCTCCTGCGCCTGGGAGAGGGCGCCCATGAGGCCGCTGGTCTTCTCGGAAAGGACGCTGTCGATGCGGCTGTGCGCATCGCCGACCAGGTTGCCGAGCTCCGAGGTCCGGCTGGTGATCGTTTCCTCGATGAAGTCCTGGGTCGCGCCGAGCGTCGCGGCCAGCGTCAACGACTGGTCGGAGAGGGCGGAGCCAATCTTCTCGATGCTGCTGTCGAGCGCGCCGCCGATCGCTTCCGATCCGCCGGAGACGGTCTCGTTGATGCGGTGCAGGCTTTCCATGAGCTTGGTGTCGAGCATGCTTGCGCGCTTGTCGAAGGCCGAGGCAAACTCGTGGAAACGCTCGTCGAAGGCGGTCGCAAGCTGGCCGACGGTGGTCTGCAGCTTTTCTTCGAAGAAGCCGCCGCGCAGGTCCAGATCCATGATCGCATCGTCGGCGCTGGAACGCAGGCTCTGACGGAAGCTTGCGCCTTTCTCGTCGAGCGTGGCGTTGAGCGAGGCGAGGACATGATCGAGGCCGCCGGTGATCGCCTGCTGGCCGACGCTGAGACTTTCGTTCAGGTCACGCGTGCGGGCGATCAGCGTCTCGTTGAGCTGGCGTGCGCGGTCGTTCAATGCCGCGTTCAGCCTTTCGGTGCTGGCGTCGAGCGAGGAGGCGCGCGTTTCGAACTGGCTGAGCAGGTCGTCGCCGCGCTTCGTCAGCGTCTCGCTCAACTGGTCGAGCCGGGTATCGAATTCGGTGCTGAGGCCAAGGCCGGCCGCCGTCAGCCCGGAAAGCAGCGCATCCGTGCGGGATGACAGCATGGTGCCGATCGACTGCAGGGCGGTGTCCGACTTTTCGCTAAGGGCTGCGGCGCGCGTGTCGATCAGCGAGGCGAAGGCTTCGCCCGAAATCGCGATGCGCGAGGCGATGTCATCGCTCGCCTGTTCCAGGTCATCCTTCAGCTTGCCGTGGGCGCCGGATATCGCCGAACGGATACGCTCCGAATGACCGATGATCGCTTCGCGCTCGAGGCCGAGTTCTTGGACCAGCGTGCGGACGCGCAGTTCGTTTTCGCTATAGCTGCGCTCAAGCGCGTTGACTTCGGAATGAACAAGCGTTTCGAGTTCGGTGGCGCGCGCGATGGTGCGCTCGATACCCTCGTTCATCGCCGAGACTTCGCGGCGAACGGCCTGGCCGACAGTCATGACGCGATCGGCTGCGGCCGTTTCGGGCTCGGCAAGGCGCAGCGCGACCTCAGCCATGGAGCGGGCCGCGTTGCGCAATTCCTGCGCACGGGCGATCATGATGGCGAAGGAGAAGAAAAGCATGACCGGCAGCAGGATGCCGATCGCAACGCCAATGGCGCCGGGCGTCGCAGCCAGATCGCTCAGGGAGCGGATCTGCCAGATCTGCGGGCCATAGAGCAGGTTGGCAATGCCGAGGCCGGCGATGGCCCAGATGATCGACACCAGCGCGGCAACCCGGATCGCGGCGCGATTGGAGCGCACGTCGAGTGCGCGCAGCATCGCAGCCGGCGAACGGCGCCCATCGTCGTTGGCGGCGGAAAGGGAAGGGGATTTGGGCGCAGGTTCCGGGGCGAGCGTCTTGGCGGCTTCGGCAGCACGCGCCGCGCGGGATGGCTCCGGTTGAGTCTTTGCTCTTTTATTCTGATCGGGCGCGGGCGCCTGATTGCCGGGCTGAGACACATTTTCCTCCGGATCATCCAAGGAAGTCTTGTCGTTCGGGCTCGAGTTAAGCTCGTCGAAATCGATCGTCAGGGCAGCTTCCAAAGCCTGGAAGGCCTTCTCGTCGATTGACTCATTGCTCTTTTTCGTCGCCATAGGGATACGCCTCATTACCTTTTGCCAGCGACAAAGCTGCCAGCGCTCGCGCACAACGGGCGGGCCGGCTTCTTCCTCGCGGGCTGTGACGGCAAGATACGCGCATCGGATCTACGCAATACCCTACTGATCACACACTGCATTGCCTCGACGGATAGTCACATTTGTGGCCGAAAGGGACCACGAGTTGAGCTTATCCACCGGAACGGTTGCCATTTTCGTACGCAGGCAAGTTCCTAAGCGTATCGTAGTGACACATTAGCTGGGTTCTTACAATTATGAGCGCTCGGGCTTAATTAAAATCCTAATGAAATCTTAATGTGATAACGGTGCCAAAGCCAGAAAATACAAGGAAATCAGACGGTTTAACAGCCGTTAACCATTTCCCCAGATTCCTGCCCATATTGCGCCCCGATTTAAGCTGATAGCAGCCCGCACCCGCAAAGGATGTGTATCTGAGTTTGCGCGTGTAGGTGTGGGCGATATGGCGACACCGAAACAAGACCAACATACAATAAACAATAGGGAATTTGGCTCATGGCGGCCCTCAGGATTGCCTTCGAAGCTCCGGACACCCCGGGAAACTCTGCAGCTACCGGCAAGAAGCCGATCGACTTCGCCCACCTTGCGGCACAGACGATGGGTGACAAGGCTTTGGAAATCGAAGTGCTGCAACTCTTCGCGCGCCAGGCGCGCCAGGTCATGAAAGAGATCGTCGAGGGAGAGAGCACGCTTCGCGCTCAGGCTGCCCACCGGCTGAAGGGCGCTGCACTTGCAGTCGGCGCCGTCGACGTTGCCAGCATTGCCGGCGCGATCGAGCAAAACCCGGCAGACGCATCGCTCTCCGACACGCTTTCGGCCGCTGTGCTCGAGGCCGAGCTCTTCATATTGAAGCTCAGCCGCTAAATCGCGGCCCGACGGCGCCGGAAACGGCCAACGCTTTCCCGCCGTCCCACATTTCAAGATAGTGGCCTCGCGCTTGCTGTGCGCGAGGCACGCAGCGATTGCCGTTGTTGACTGGCCGGCGGATTTGTTGGAAGAACTTCCACTGAATTTGCGCCCGAGCGGCGTGCGTTCTGAACAGGCTTTGCGCCTTGCCAGTCCCAGCAGTTCATTCCGGAAAGAGACATGACAAAACTTACGATCGTTGCCTTTGATGGCGCGCGCCATGAACTTGATGTCGAAAACGGCTCGACGGTCATGGAAAATGCCGTTCGCAATTCGGTTCCCGGCATCGAAGCCGAATGCGGCGGAGCCTGCGCCTGTGCGACCTGTCATGTCTATGTCGACGACGCCTGGTCGGCTGCGGTCGGCGCTCCGGAAGCCATGGAAGAAGACATGCTGGACTTTGCCTACGATGTCCGGCCGACGTCGCGGCTTTCCTGTCAGATCAAGATGAGCGACGCACTCGACGGTCTCGTCGTGCATGTGCCGGAGCGCCAGGCCTAAAGCGCGCCGCGAGTTCTCAAATTCGCTCCTTGCGCCTTAAGTTATTGGTATTTCGCATGTCGTTGTCGCAGAACCGCTGCACGGTTTTTTGCGCGACATGCTCAGGCACCCTCCAATTCGTAGCTGACCCACAAAAAAAGCGCCTCGCCAGTCGTTGGACAAGCGAGGCGAGGAGGGCGCATCGCTGACAGATGAGGGAGGGGACATCTGCAGCACCAAGACACGCCAGGAGAACCCACTTTGGCCTCGCTGTTCAATTTCTTCTTTTTAATATTGAACAACGCCGCCTAAACTAAAGTAATGGCAACATTTAAGCTCTTCGCACAACTACTGCGCCGCGCTTAACCCGCTCATTCGGCGGAGGCTAGTCTTGACCCTGGCCCCTCGCTCTATGGTTTCAATATAGATGAGTCGGCGGCTGCCAGCCATCGTTATATTTCACCAATAAAATACTGTGGGTATTGGCGCTGAAATCGCGCCGAGCCGGACTATAGTCAGGCTCTTCTTCAGGGTATGGCCCCCGCTACCTATTGTTGCGTTTTCTTCAGCGCTTCGAGCCGGTATTGCAGGAGCCGGATCATGCGTTTGTCGAAATTGGCGGCTTCGGTGCGATCGAAGCGCGCCTGATCCTTGTCGTGCGCTTCGATCGCCGTGATGCTGACCCGCGCGACGCTTGCCTGCATGCGTTCGCAATCCGCTTCCGGCTTCAGGGCGAGGAACATCTTTTCCATGCGGCGGGCGTGGTTGCGGGCAATTTCAGCGTGCCGCTCCTCATGGCGCTTGATGTCGCTCGAGAGTGTGTCCCAGACCAGAGCCAGGTCACGACCGGCCTGACGGCGGTATTTCCAGCGCGGCAGGATGATGCGGGTGCTGAGCGTTACGCGCGCCGAGCCGACCGCGCAGCGGCCGCCACGGTTGACGTAGGTGATGGAGCCGCCGAACTTTATCCGGGTGGCGCCCGGGTGGCGCGCGCCGGTGGATTTCATCATCGGGCCACCGGCAGAAAGCGCCTTGTCGAGTTCCTCCGCAGTCCGTCCACCGATCGTGAAATAGGAAAAGCTCTTGTTGATCACGGTTTCGCCCGACGCAGCGCTCAAGGGGGCGGCGACCAGGAGAGCGAGGAGGGCGGCTTTGAACGGGACGCGTACTCGGGACATCAATGCGTGGTTCTCTTCAGTTGAACTTCGATCAAGCTTGGGGCATAGCCACGACCGGCGCAACAGCAAATCGAGGGCTCTCGGCCGAATGCGGATCGTGAGGGAAAATGACTTACAATCCATTTCAGAAAATTAGCTGGAAGCTGGCGCATGGGCGCAGCCTGGAACTCGGGCCGCGTGGCGTTTTGATGGCGATCGTCAATGTTACCCCGGATTCTTTTTCCGATGGCGGACGTTTCATCGATGCTGTTGCAGCGGCGGCGCAGGGCGTGCGGTGCCTTGAGGAGGGCGCATTGATCCTCGATATCGGCGGTGAATCGACCCGGCCGGATGCGGCGACAGTGAGCGCCGAGGAGGAGCAGGCGCGCATCCTGCCGGTGATCTCCGCGCTCAGCCGCGACACCGATGCACTGATCTCCGTCGATACCTACCGCGCTTCGACGGCGCGGCTGGCGGTCGAGGCAGGCGCGCACATCGTCAATGACGTGCACGGCCTGCAGCGCGAGCCGGACATCGCGACCGTTGCCGCGGATACCGGAGCAGGGCTCTGCATCATGCATACGGGCCGCGACCGGCAAAAGCTCGCCGACGTGATCGACGATCAGTTCCATTTCCTCGAACGATCCCTCGAAATCGCCGAAGCCGCCGGTGTCACGCGCGACCATATCGTCTTGGATCCGGGCTTCGGCTTTGCCAAGGATACGGATGAAAACCTCGAACTCATGGCGCGATTTGCCGAGTTGCACCGTTTCGAGCTTCCGTTCCTGGTCGGAACGTCCCGGAAGCGCTTCGTTGGGGCGGTGAGCGGCCGCGAGGCGGGCGACAGGGATGTGGCGACGGCGGCGACCACCGCGCTGCTGCGTGCTGCCGGCGCCTCGATTTTCCGCGTACACGATGTCGCAAACAGCAGGGATGCGCTGGCCATGGCCGATGCTATGCTCAAGGCCAGGGCGGAATGAGGAAAAGCGCGTGCGGCTCTTTTCCCGCATCCGACTGCAACCGATCAGAATCGATCACGTCATGAATTAGGTCGGCCTGACCCAATATCAGCGTGATCCCAGAAAAGCCGACGGGACGGAGAAGCATGAGCCCGACTTACACAATCACTCTCAAGAACTGTGCCTTCTTCGCGCGCCATGGCGTCTTCGACGAAGAAGAGCTCCTCGGGCAGCGCTTCTTCGTGGATGCCGAGCTCGAAGTCGAGCAGGGAACGGCGCTCGTCGATGATTCGATCGAAGACACCGTCCATTATGGCATTGCCTTTCAGGAGATCGAGCGCATCGTCACGGGGCGCCGCCGTTACCTGATCGAGGCGCTGGCGCTGGAAGTCGCCAAGACGCTCTGTGTGCGATTTCCGCAGATCAAGCGCGCCAAGGTCTCGATCCGCAAGCCGAACGCGCCCGTGCCCGGCGTGCTCGACTATGTCGAAGTGACGGTCGAGCATGTCGTCTGAGGCGGGCTGGCGGGTCGCCACACTCGGCCTCGGCGGCAACCTCGGCGATCCGCGCAAGGCGATGGCCGAGGCGCTGCGGGCTCTCGATGCGCGCGACGACTGCGTCATCGAGGCTGTGTCGCGGCTCTATCGCACACCACCGTGGGGAAAGACCGATCAGGCCTGGTTCTTCAACGCCTGTGCTCAGGTCAGGACGACTTTGAAGCCCGAGGCTTTGCTCGATACGTGTCTCGACATCGAACGTTCGATGAAGCGGGTGCGTGACGAGCGCTGGGGACCGCGCACGCTGGATATCGACGTTCTGACCTATGAAGAGGTGGCCCAGGCTGAAACACGGCTGGAACTGCCGCACCCGAGAATGACGGACCGGGGCTTCGTGCTGATGCCGCTTGCCGACATCGCCGCCGATTTGCCGGTGCGCGGGCGCACGGTGGGCGACTGGTTGGGTGGGGCGGATGTAGCAGGCATAGAGGTTGCCGATGGCGACATGACCTGGTGGCGCGCAGACACCTGACCTCTCCCATCAAGTCGATGAGACCTTTTTAAAACGATAAAGCCCCGGCAAATACTGCCGGGGCTTTATTGTTTGACTGTGCTTTGGAGTTACTTGATCGAGCCGACGGCAATCGCATCGAGCTGGCGGTTGAGGCTGACGCCGATGACCGGAACCATCGTCTCCTCGACCTTGACCGAAATGGTGATGTTCATCGTCTGATCGTCCTGAAGGCGGGCGATCATGGCGCCGTTCAGCTTCTTGCGGTTGATGCCGACGACGACCTTGTCCTTGGCGACATTGCCGGAAACGACATCGAGGCCCTTGCCCTCGGCGCCGTCGAGGAACTTGCCGCTGTAGCTGTTGCCCTTGCGGGTGATCACCGCCGACATCGGCTGCTTGAACACGCCGACGCGGCAGAAGCCGTCGAGCTTGATGCCCGTGTCGTCACCGGCAACCGGTTCGCCGGAGAGATCGCAGGTGAACTTGGTACCCTTGTACTTGCCAGCGACGATCTCGCCCGGGCCTTTCCACTGGCCGGCAACCTTCTCGAAGAAGGCCTTGTCCTTGGCGCCGGAAAGGGCTGGCGTCGCAACGCCGACGGTAGCCGCAAGCGCGATGGCGGCAGTGCCGCGAGCGATCAAAGAGGGGCGCGAGAACATAAACGATCCTTGATGGGTCAACGTCCGAAACTGGAAGCCACATTTGCGCGCAAATGGTTAACGGACGGTTTCCGGGCGCCTGATGTTGTGGCTTCTTTGTGGCCGTCGGGGCGATTGTTCACAGGGTCTCCGGCGTGTCGGAGCCACCGGCCGGAAGTGCTCTGCCGGACGCAGCGGATGCGTGTGAAACTTGTCCCGACCGCCCTACGTATAGTCATGGGAAACGGGAGATTTCCCATGAACACGACGGAATATGATCCCCAGACGATCACGACACGCGCGCAGGCAAGACTGACGATCCGGCGGCACCGACTTGTCACGCGTCTTACCCATTGGGCGTGGGCGGTGGCCCTGTTCTTGCTGCTGCTCAGCGGCCTGCAAATCTTCAACGCGCATCCGGCGCTCTATATTGGCCAGCAATCCGGCTTCGCCTTCGACAACGGCGTCTTTTCAATCCAGCCGAGTCGCGACCGGAATGGCGAGGTCCGGGGTATAACGACCGTGTTGGGGCGAAACTTCGATACCACCGGCGTCCTCGGCGTCAGCGGGGCCAAGCAGGTACGCGCCTACAGGGCCTTTCCCGCCTGGCTGACCGTGCCATCTTACCAGGACCTTGCTACGGGACGGGTCGTGCATTTCTTCTTCGCCTGGGTCTTTGCGACGGTCTACGCCATCTGGTTCATGGCAAGCGTGATCAATGGGCACCTGAGGCGCGATATCCTTCCCGGCTGGGGCGATATCCGCGCGTTGCCGCACACCTTGACCGAGCACATTCGCTTTCACTTCGACCACGATGGGCGCTACAACAGCTTGCAGAAACTCTCCTACGCGCTTGTTCTCCTGTTGTTTTTCCCGCTGATGATCCTGACGGGCCTGACGATGTCACCGGGCATGAACGCTGCCTGGCCGTGGCTGCTCGACCTCTTCGGCGGGAGGCAGACGGCCCGCACGATCCACTTCGTCGTTATGCTCCTTCTCGTCGGGTTCTTCGTCGTGCACCTGTTCATGGTGTTTGCCGCCGGGCCGATCAACGAGATGCGGTCGATGATTACCGGCCGCTACCGTCTCGACGATCGACACAAGGGAGGGAATGCGAGATGACGCGCTTGTTCGTCAGTCGCCGTCGTTTCATGGGCATCGCCGGGGTGGCTGCATCCACCGTTCCGCTTGCCGGCTGCGATATGCTCGATGGGTTGCTTGCGGGCGACGATCCGGTGCGTGGCTTTCTCGCATCGGCCAACACACTGACCTACCGGTTGCAGCGACTTTTGATCCCCGTGGATCGGCTCGCACCGGAGTTCTCGGAAAGCGAGATCCGTCAGGGGCAGCGGCCGAACGGCTCGACGGACCCGACCGACCCGGCTTATCTCGCGCTGAAGGACGCGGAGTTTGCTGCCTATCGGCTCAATGTCTCGGGGCTCGTGGAGCGACCGATGCAACTGACGCTCGACGAACTCCGCAACATGCCGTCACGCACGCAGATCACACGGCATGACTGCGTCGAAGGTTGGAGTTGCGTCGCCAAGTGGACGGGCGTGCCGCTGGCCCGAGTGCTGGATGAGGCAGGCGTGAAGAGCGACGCACGTTACGTTGTCTTCCATTGCTTCGACAGCATGTCGCTCGGGCTTGCGGGCTCGGCAGCCTACTATGAATCGACCGACATGATCGACGCCCGCCATCCGCAGACGATTCTGGCCTATGGCCTGAATGGAACGCTGCTTCCAGTCGCCAACGGCGCGCCGTTGCGTGTGCGCATCGAACGCCAGCTCGGCTACAAGATGGCGAAGTACATCCGGGCGATCGAAGTGGTCTCCGATCTCTCGAAGATTGGCGGAGGACGCGGCGGCTATTGGGAAGATCTCGGCTACGACTGGTATGCCGGTATCTAGAGCGCCGTGCGTTCAGATGAACGCACTAACGCCGCTCTGGCACTTTGTTTCTGGAGCATCTTTCCGCGTTTCTGGAGCATCTTTCCGCTTTCACGTGATTCGACTTGAAAGCGGGATGCTCCAGTGCCAACCGAACATGCCCTATTTCTCGCCGCCTTCGCTGCCGGCGCGCCCGGCACCCGGACTTAAGTCGGCCAGAAAATCGCCGATACCAGGGCGTTTCAACGCGCGGAACGGCATAGGACGGCAGAGGTCCATCGCCGCGATGCCGATACGCGCTGTCATCAGGCCGTTGATCACGCCTTCGCCAAGACGCGCCGAGAGCTTCGAGGCGAGGCCGTGACCAAGCACCTGCTGGATGAGGCTGTCACCGGCGGCGATCGAGCCGGTAACGGCAAGATGGGCGATGACGTCGCGCATCAGCCTCAGCAGACCGAGCGTGCCGGGGCGGCCGCCGTAGAGTTCGGCCATGGAGCGGATCAGGCGGGCGGATTCATAGAGCACATAACCGAGGTCGACCAAGGCACGCGGGCTGACGGCTGTGACGATCGATACGCGCTTCGAGGCGGCAAGAATGAGGCGGCGGGCCTCGCGGTCGAGCGGGCTCAGGAGTTCGCGTTCGGTGAGTTCGATCAGATGCGGCCCATCGATGATCTCGCCCTCGGTTTCCTTCAGCCGCGTGCGGCCGCGTGCCGTTCGTGGATTGCTGGCCAGCAGATGGACGAGCTTCGTCTGCGCCGACCGCGCGCGCTTGGTGTTGCCCGAGGTCGCTGCAGCCTCCGTTTCCGATTTCAGCTTCTGGATGGCGGTAAGCTGCATCATCCCGGAGAGCTCGCGGGCAACGACGATCAGCAGCGCCAGCAGTCCGATCGCGACGACGGCAAGGGCGGTGTAACCGAGCCAATCGGCGCGGGTGAAGAGATCGCGCAGCAGGCGGTCGACCCAAAGGCCGGCGGCCAGCGAGAGAATGATGCCGAGAGCGCCGATCGCGATCTTGCCGACCGACAGGCGACGCTTGCGCGGGCTTGCTTCCGGCAACGCGAGCGCCTCGACCGCCAGCGTGGTCTCGCGGAACGGATCTTCCGCATCCGGCGTCAGCACCACATTGTCATCGAAGCTCGCGGGCGAACGCGGGACGCGCGACTGTGGGGCGGCCTGGACAGGCTTCTCCTCTCCAACCGAAAAGGCGCCGGGTCGGCGGCTGCGGCCGTTACTATCGTCACTCATGCGAGCCGGTCTCCGAACAGAAATTGCATGGCTCGGTCGAGACGGATATGCGGTACCGACAGTTTTAAGCCGCCGCCGGTTTCTTCGAGATGCGGCGGGCGGAAGCGGACGAAGCTGAGCTCTGGCAGAGGGTGGGCGCTTTCGACGAAGGTCGTTCCGCCCGACTGCATCTCGATCGCCTTGAAGAGCACTTCAGGATCTTCCGGCAAGTCACCGGGAAATATTGCGGTTTTCTTCTCGCCGTCAAAGATTTCGCCGTTGATCTCCTCGCCGGCGATCGGGGTGCCGACGATCACCGGCAGCGCATGGCCGTCGTGGTTGACGGTCGCTTCGCGGGTCGCCCTGACGGATGCAAGCGCCATGACCTCGAGGCCGGCGCCGCTCATGCCGATGCTCTGCGCGGCGCGATCGACCAGGCGCGCGGAGATGCGCTCCAACCGGTCGTGGCTTTCGTGATGCAGATGATCCGCCTTCGTCGCGGCGATCAGCACCTTGTCGATCCGGCGTGTCAGGAAGGAGGAGAGCCAGCTGTTGGTTCCCGGGCGGAAGCAGGCGAGCACGTCGGCAAGCGCCTGCTCGAGATCGAGCAGCGCTTCGGGGCCATTGTTGATCGCCTGGAGCGCATCGACCAGCACGATCTGGCGGTCGAGCCGTGTGAAGTGTTCGCGAAAGAACGGGCTCACCACATGCTTCTTGTAGGCCTCGTAGCGCCGCTCCATCATCGCCCAGAGCGAACCTTTCGGTGCGCGGCCATCCGGGAGATCGGGAAGCGGCGAGAAGGTGAGTGCCGGCGACCCCTCGAGATCGCCCGGCATCAGGAAGCGGCCAGGCGGGAGGGTCGAAGGAGAGCGTTCGTCCGCCTTGCAGGCCCTCAGATAGCCCGTGAAACTTTCGGCAAGCCTGCGGGCGCTCGCCTCGTCGGCAACGGCCGTCGGTCCGGCCGAAGCGGCCAGCGTCAGCCACTCCGCCGAAAAGGTGCTCCGGCTGGCGGCATGGGCGCGTGCCACGGCGTTGTTGCTGAACGCGCGGAAATCCTGTGCCAGCAGGGGCAGATCGAGCAACCACTCACCGGGGTAATCGACGATATCGAGCGACAGGCGGCCGGGAGAGAACAGCCGGTTCCAGCCGCTGGCACTCTCATAGTCGATCGTGATGCGCAGTTGCGAAATGGCGCGGGTCGAATCCGGCCAGATGCGATCGCGCACCAGGGCAGCGATGTGGTCCTCGTATTGGAAGCGCGGTACGGCATCGTCCGGCTGCGGTTGAAGCCTGACCTTCGAGACCCGCCCGGAACGCACCGGCTCGAACACCGGCAGGCGTCCGCCGTTCAGGAGATTGTGCACCAGCGACGAGATGAAAACCGTCTTGCCGGAGCGCGACAGACCGGTGACACCGAGGCGGATGGAGGGATTGACGAGGCCGGAGGCTCGGTCGGTCAGATTGTCGAGCGCAATCAGGGCGTCGTCTTTGAAGCTGGTCAGGTTGGGCGCCAAATCTTGCTCTTTCTTGCGGCGTAGTTCCGTGGGGCGTTCTGCTGGCGTCGTCCGGCAGAACTGTCGCACGCAGGCAGCCACCGCGATATAGGCAATATTTCCCCGGTCGCAACGAGGATCCGGCAATTCTTCTATTGGTTGGGCAGCAGGATCGAGACCAATGTCGCGACCGCTGCGCCATCTTTCGGCGCGACGACGGGCAGGTCGAGGATCGAAAGCCCCCCCGGCGGATAACCGTAGGCAAACGCCTCACGCGCTGCGTCGTCTCCGATCAGCCGGTGAAGCAATTGCTCGATCATCGGGTTGTGCCCGACCAGCATCAGCGAATTCAGATGCCGATGGGCGTCGATGAGATCGAAGTAGACCGTTGCCGGTCCCGAATAGAGTGCATCGATGTAACGGATATCGAGACTTTCACTGACGGTGCGAAAGAACGGTTCGGCGGTTTCGCGGCAGCGCACGGCGGTGGAACAGAGGATGCGCTCGGGGCGGATGCCGCGGTCGGCAGCCATCTGCGCGAGCCGTTCCGCATCGACATAACCGACCTCGTCCAGCGCCCGGTCGAAGTCGCGTTGCCCGGGCAACGCCCAACCGGAGCGTGCGTGCCGCAGAAGGTAAAGGCGAAGGGCCTTGGGGGCGCTGTCTTGCATCGAGCGGTTTCCGGTGGCTGCCTGTCGCTTGTGGCGGCAGGGTCGAATGGTGTTGTCCGGGCACAGCTTGCGCGTCGCCCGGCAGACCTCCACCTTTTCCCTCGGGAGCCGCAAAGATCAAGCTGCCGGCTGCTTTTTTCCGGGGATCGGCAAGCTGCTGCGCTTTGCCGCGGTCGCGATCAGGCGATCCAATGACGCAAACACATCAGTGTCACTTTTCAGCGAGGACGGCCGGACGCAGCGGTACGTACAAGCAGGAATTCAAGTTCCAATGTGTAATTTTGATGAAATATTCGTCAGTTAGCCTGAATCGCGAGCAATATTAAAATACGGTTGAGTGCCTGTTCCGAGGCTTGAATCAAGGCTTCCATAGGTCTATACAGCGCCGCAATGAGATGTTCTTCAGGAGAATCGCGTTGAGTGAGAAGATCGATCTTAGTACCTTCGTCCTATCCGAGGACGATGAATTCATGAATGCCAACCACCGGGCGTATTTCCGGGCCAAGTTGAATGCTTGGAAAAATGACATCCTTCGTGAGGCACGCGAGACACTGGATCACTTGGCAGAGGAGAGCGCCAATCATCCCGATCTCGCAGACAGGGCTTCTTCCGAAACGGATCGGGCAATTGAGCTCAGAGCCCGGGACCGTCAGCGCAAGCTGATCTCCAAGATCGACGCGGCGCTGCAACGGCTCGATGAAGGCACCTACGGCTACTGCGAAGAGACCGGTGAGCCAATCGGCCTGAAGCGGCTGGACGCACGGCCAATCGCAACCCTGTCGATCGAGGCGCAAGAGCGTCACGAGCGTCGGGAAAAGGTCTACCGGGACGAATAAGATATCCGACTATCGGAACTGTCTGAAAAAAGGCGCGGCTCAAACCGCGCCTTTTTCTTTTGGACCGATTGCTTACCAAGGGTGGACCGCTTCGCGATGCCCAGCGGCGTCACCCGCGAGGGGAAGCTATGGCTTCCGGCCGGCCGAGATATCGGCCAGCATACGGTTCATTTCTTCTTCGATGGTCGGCTCCTTGCGGCCGCCTTCGGCGCCGGGGGCGCCAAGCGTCGGCTCCTGACGGCCGGATGGCGCCAGGGAGCGGCTCTCCGGTGCCACCATGTTCGTGGAGGCAACGGTGACTGGGTTCGGTACTGTGGCCGGGCCAAGACGCTGCAGGTCGCCGCTGATCTCCGCATCGAGCAGGCGCTCGAAATCCGTGAGGGCAGTGGCCGGCGCCGGCTGGGGCTGCTGGATGGTGGGGGCCGGGCGCTGCAACTGCACGGGTTGTACGGGGATTGGCTGCGCCTGGACTTGCTGGACCGCCGGTGCGGACCTGTTTATGGCGATTTCGAAGTTCGACTGGGGCGCCGAAGCGGCCGTGACAGCCGGGATTTCCGGAGCCTGCTGCACGGACGGACGGACAGGCGGACGTTGTTCGGCCGCAAGGACGGGTGCGGCGACCGGTTGTTCCTCCGGTTGGGCAACGGGGCGGACCGGCGTTACGGCGGCGACGGTTTCAGCTTCAAGCGAAGGTGCGGCTTGTTGCGGAAGCTCTCGCGTTGCCGGCCGGCTGTCCACTGCCAGCGGTTCCGCTACCTTGCGCTCCGCGACGGCCGCACGCTCCTCGGGCGCACCGATCCGGCTCTCGATGACGATATCCGTCGGGCCGCCGATCATGATCAGATGCTCGACATCATCGCGGCGCACGAGCACCAGGCGGCGACGGGTGTCGACGGCAGCGGCATCGAGCACGGCAAGGCGCGGCTGGCGGTTCTTGCCGCCGCGAATGAAGGGCGAGGAGGGGCGATTGCGCATGATCCAGAGCACGGCCACGAGGCAGAGAAGTCCGATCGCGACGGCTGCGGCGGCGATGACGAACCGGCTGCCATTGTCTGCGATGATCGTTTCCATCATAGGCTGAACTCCTTCTGCCTTTCGAGTGCCAGTATTTGACGGCTTTTTTCGGGCCCGGACAAGGACTTCGCCGACATTCCCTGTGAATTGGCTGCAATGCTTCCGCAGAGGTGCTTTTTGCTGTTATCTCTGATTGTTAAAGATGATTCTTGTCCGAATGATCGAGGGCCTATCGGGAATGACCGATTTCGCCCGGCGGATTACGCGGATACCGGCCGGAAGTGCCGGCCCGCGCGCGCGGTGCCGGCCGCATAAGAGGATCCGATGACGAAATTGCGGCAGTCAGGCGACTACCAGATGCCGGTTGTTGACCGTGGCGTCAGGCCAGGCACCGTGCTGCGGATCGTTCTGCTCGCGATCGTCCTCACCGTGTCAGCCATCGCCTTCGTGATCTTCAAGAACGAGATGGAAAACGAGATCGTTCTCGGCATCCTCGGCGTTCTTGCCATGGTCGGCATCTTCTTCCTCGTCTCCTCCGTCATCGGCTTCATCGAGGTCATGCCGCAGTCGCGCCCGGACGAACTGGCGCGCGCCTTTCTCGATGCCCATGAGGACGGCACGATCGTCACCGACCGCAAGGGCCGGATCATCTACGCCAACGCCGCCTATGGCGCGCTGACGGGTGCCAAGAGCGCCGCCGGCATCCAGTCGCTGGAAACCATCCTATCGCGCAATCGCGAGGCGACGGAAGCGATCTATCGGCTGACGAACGGTCTACACGAGGGCAAGCAGGGGCATGAGGAATTCCGCCTGCTGAAGCCGCTCGCGACCAGCACCTCCAGCGGCTCCGGCGCCCATTGGTTCCGGCTGAAGGCGCGGGTGCTGCCGCTCGAAGACAGCGAGCGCAATCCGCTTTATCTCTGGCAGATTGCCGACATTACGGCGGAGCGCGACGACCAGGAGCGCTTCTTCAAGGAACTGCAGAACGCGATCGACTATCTCGACCACGCGCCGGCCGGCTTCTTCTCTGCCGGGCGCAAGGGCGAGATCTTCTACATTAATGCCACGCTCGCCGATTGGCTCGGCATCGACCTGACCAAGTTCCAGCCGGGGTCGATCAGCATCGGCGACCTGGTGGCCGGCGAGGGGCTGACGCTGGTTCAGGCCGTGCAGGCGGAGCCTGGCCTGAAGAAAACCAAGATGCTCGACCTCGATCTGCGCAAGCTGAACGGCCAGAGCCTGCCGGTGCGCATGATCCACCGGGTCTCCTCGACGCGCGACGGGGCACCCGGCGAAAGCCGCACCATCGTCATGTCGCGCGAAGGCGGCGAGGACAACGAGCAATCGGCGTCGAGCGCGGCAATGCGCTTTACCCGCTTCTTCAACAATACGCCGATGGCGATCGCCTCCGTCGATGGCAATGGCCGGATTCTGCGCACCAACGCGCCGTTCCTGAAGCTCTTCTCCGGCCTCGTCTCGCAGGACGACGTCGAGCGCGGGGCGCTGATCGAAGCCGTGGTGCACGAAACCGAAAAGGGCCGACTGCACGAGGCGTTGGCGGCAGCCAAGGACCGGCAGGGTGACATCGCGCCGATCGATGCGCTGCACCCGAAGGATGGCGAGCGCCACTTCCGCTTCTATATCAACGCCGTGATCGACCAGAGCGATCAGTCGCCAGAGGAAGCGGCAATCATCCATGCGCTTGAAATCACCGAGCAGAAGGCGCTCGAGAACCAGATGGCGCAGACCCAGAAGATGAACGCCGTGGGCACGCTCGCCGGCGGCATCGCGCACGACTTCAACAACGTGCTGACGGCGATCCTGCTGTCGTCCGACCACCTGCTTCTGTCGGCCCGTACGGCAGATCCGAGCTTTGCCGATCTCATGGAGATCAAGCGCAACGCCAACCGCGCTGCGGTGCTTGTGCGCCAATTGCTCGCCTTCTCGCGCAAGCAGACGATGCGGCCGACGGTGCTCAATATGACGGATGTGATCGGTGACCTGCGCATGCTGGTCGACCGCATGACCGGAACCAACGTCAAGGTCGAGGTGGACTATGGCCGCGATCTCTGGCCGGTCAAGAGCGATCTCGGCCAGTTCGAACAGGTGCTGCTGAACCTGGCGGTCAATGCCCGCGATGCAATGCCGGAGGGCGGCACGATCACCCTTCGGACGCGCAACCTGCCTGCCGCCGAGGTTGCGTCCTTCGGACGACGCGAGTTGCCGGACGACGATTTCGTGATGGTCGAGGTCGCCGACCAGGGGACCGGCATCCCGCCTGAGATCCTCGACAAGATTTTCGAGCCGTTCTTCACCACCAAGGAAGTCGGCAAGGGCACTGGTCTCGGCCTGTCGATGGTCTATGGCATCATCAAGCAGTCGGGCGGTTACATCTATCCGGAATCGGAAGTCGGCAAGGGTACGACCTTCCGCATCCTGCTGCCGCGCCACATCGAGGTGCCGGTAGCGGTAGAAGAGACCAACCCGGCGGCGACAGAAACGGCGGAGGCGGCTCCGGCGCGGGTAGCGCAGACAATTGCAGCACCGGCGGCAAAGACCGAGGAGCCGGCCGATCTCACCGGGGATTCGGCCGTCGTCCTGCTTGTCGAGGACGAGGAGGCGGTACGCCGCGGCGGCAAGCGCATGCTGGAAACGCGCGGCTACACAGTCTACGAGGCGGGCTCCGGCGTCGAAGCGCTCGATATCATGGAAGAGCTCGATGGCGCGGTGGATATCGTCGTTTCCGACGTGGTGATGCCGGAGATGGACGGGCCGACGCTGCTGACCGAGCTGCGCAAAAAGTACCCGGACCTGAAGTTCATTTTCGTTTCCGGCTATGCCGAAGACGCCTTTGCCCGCAACCTGCCGGCCGACGCGAAATTCGGCTTCCTGCCGAAGCCGTTCTCGCTGAAGCAGCTCGCAGTCTCCGTGCGCGAAATGCTCGATTCTTAAAGCGCGTCGCTATCGCAAAACCGCTGCGCACGTTTGCGCGACGCTTTGGGTCACCGATCTGACACGCTGAAATCGCAAACGCGATGGAATCTTGGAAATGAAAAAGCCCGGCGCTTGAGTTGCCGGGCTTTTTCGTCTGGTATCCTATCGGAATTACTTCGTGTTGAGCGCGACCGCGATCTCGCCGGCAAGGCGCGCATTGTTCTCGACCAGCGCGATGTTGGTCTCGAGGCTGCGGCCTTCGGTCATGTGGAAGAGATTGTCGAGCAGGTAAGGCGTGACGGCCTTGCCGGTGATCTCGTCGCTCTCGGCATTGTCGAGCGCGCGGGTGATGTAGATTTCCATCTCTTCGCGCGGGATTTCGCTTTCTTCCGGCACCGGATTGGCTACCAGCATGCCGCCGTCGACGCCGAGCAGTTCGCGCATGTTCTGGAAGTTGGCGATCGCCGCCGGGCTGTTCAGCATCAGCGGGCTCTTGAGGCCGCTGTCGCGCGACCAGAAGGCCGGGAAGACTTCGCTGTCGTAGGTGACGACAGGGACACCGCGGGTTTCGAGCACTTCGAGCGTCTTCGGAATGTCGAGGATCGCCTTGGCGCCGGCGCAGACGACGATGACGCCGGTGCGGGCAAGTTCGTCGAGGTCGGCGGAGACGTCGAAGCTGAGTTCGGCGCCGCGGTGCACGCCACCGATGCCGCCGGTCGCAAAGACGCGAATGCCGGCGCGGGCAGCGGCAATCATCGTCGCGGCAACGGTCGTTGCGCCCGTGCGGCGCTCGGCGATCGCGAACGCGAGGTCGGCGCGCGAGACCTTCATCGCACCTTCCGTCTTCGCCAACTCCTCGAGCTTGGCGTCATCAAGGCCGATATGCAGCACGCCATGGATGACGGCGATCGTTGCCGGCACGGCACCCTGTTCGCGGATGATCGCTTCGACGCTGCGGGCCATGTTCAGATTGCCGGGATAGGGCATGCCATGGGTGATGATGGTCGATTCCAGCGCCACGATCGGCGCGCCACGCGCCTTGGCGGCTGCGACTTCGTCGGAATATGCCATCGGCAGGGAGGGAGAAGCGGGTTTGGTCATGGTCTTTCCTTGGGAGTTCTGCTGGCAATTGTCATGACAGCATTTGGGGCGTGGGCACAAGAGCCAGCGCCTGTTCGAGATTGGCCGCGGACATCTCTTCGGATGCGGCCAAGGGAGAGCGCAATGTGATTCCGGCGGCTGCGATGCCGTGCCGCAGGCACTCGGCCAGATTGCAGCCGGCGAGGCGCGCGGAGAGGAAGCCGGAGGCAAGCGCATCACCGGCGCCGGTCACGTCGGCCAGTGCCGGGAGCGCCGGCGGAACGGCAACGCAGATGCTGTCGCCATCGAAGGCGACGACCGCGCGGCCGCCGCGTGTGACCACGCCGCCATTGAGGCCCGCGCTTCTCAAAAGCGCCGGCCATGCTTCCGCCTCGGCCGCGTCCTTGCCGGTCAGCGCCCGTGCCTCGGATTCATTCATGAACAGGAAGGAGAGATGGGGGAGGCACGGCCGGTAGCGGATGACCTTGGCGGGCGAAACGGCAATGCCGGCGACGAGGCGCCCGTTGCCCGCGGCCGACTGGACCAGCGCGGCGATCGTTTCCTCCGGCAGGTTGGCGTCCGTCAGCACGAGCCTGCTCGTGGCGACGACATCGCGGAGCGCCCGGCGTTGCAATTGTCGCGGCGAGAACAGCCGGTAGAGTTCCATGTCGGCGAGCGCGATCACCAGATTGCCGTCGTTCTCAAGGATCGCGGTGTAGCTCGGCGTCTGGCGATCGAGAAAGGTGAGGGGGCTGTCGATGACCCCTGCTGCGGCCGCCGCCGCCGTCACCATCTCGCCGGCGGCATCGCCGCCGCGAGTGCTGATCATGCGCACGCCATGGCCAAGGCGCGCAAGGTTGCGGGCCGCGTTGAAGCCGCCACCGCCAGCCTCTTCGAACCAGGTGCCGGGATTGCTGGAACCCGGTGCGGTCGTCCCCGATATGCGGCCGCGCCTGTCGATATGCGCTCCGCCGAAGACGGCGATTTCAGCTTCCGTCATGAATGTTCCTCTGCTTGGCCCATCGGCCGAAATATCTGTTGGCTTTCTGCAATGGCCGAGGTCCAAATTCCAAGGACCCATGCGCCCGATCTCTTCGTCTCAGGCGAATCGGCCAAGCCCTGAGGGGCAGGTTTGAAGACGTACTGCGCGCATTTGAGAACCTATGGTTTCAATCCCGTGAACATGAAAAGAACGAAACCAAGATAATCATTGTTTTTCAATATATTGTCCTGCTCTTGCAAATACGGAACAAAACATGTACAAAAACTCCTGCGGCGGCTTCATTGCCTCGGTAGCTTCAATAACCTAAAGGTGGACCAAATGGCACAAAACTCTTTGCGGCTCGTAGAGGACAAATCGGTGGATAAAAGCAAGGCACTTGAAGCGGCACTTTCCCAGATCGAACGGTCGTTCGGCAAGGGATCGATCATGAAGCTCGGTGGGAAGGACAGCATCATCGAGATCGAAACCGTCTCGACGGGTTCTCTCAGCCTCGACATCGCGCTCGGCATCGGCGGCCTGCCGAAGGGCCGCATCGTTGAAATTTACGGCCCGGAAAGCTCGGGTAAGACGACGCTGGCGCTGCAGACGATCGCCGAAGCACAGAAGAAGGGCGGCATCTGCGCCTTCGTCGACGCCGAACACGCGCTCGATCCGATCTATGCGCGCAAGCTCGGTGTCGATCTCGAAAACCTCCTGATCTCGCAGCCGGACACCGGCGAGCAGGCGCTTGAGATCACCGACACGCTGGTGCGCTCCGGTGCGATCGACGTTCTCGTCGTCGACTCCGTCGCAGCGCTTGTGCCGCGCGCCGAAATCGAAGGCGAAATGGGCGACAGCCTGCCGGGCATGCAGGCACGCCTGATGAGCCAGGCGCTGCGCAAGCTGACCGCGTCGATCTCCAAGTCGAACTGCATGGTCATCTTCATCAACCAGATCCGCATGAAGATCGGCGTCATGTTCGGTTCGCCGGAAACCACCACCGGCGGCAACGCGCTGAAGTTCTACGCCTCGGTCCGCCTCGACATCCGCCGCATCGGTTCGGTCAAGGAGCGCGAAGAGGTCGTCGGCAACCAGACCCGTGTCAAGGTCGTCAAGAACAAGATGGCGCCGCCCTTCAAGCAGGTCGAGTTCGACATCATGTATGGCGAAGGCGTTTCCAAGACCGGCGAACTCGTCGATCTCGGCGTCAAGGCCGGCATCGTCGAGAAATCCGGTGCCTGGTTCTCCTATAACAGCCAGCGCCTCGGCCAGGGCCGCGAGAACGCCAAGACGTTCCTGCGCGACAACCCGGACCTGGCGCGTGAGATCGAGACGGCGCTGCGCCAGAACGCCGGCCTGATCGCCGACCGGTTCCTCGAAAACGGCGGCCCGGAACCCGACGACGGCAGCGACGACGCCGCCGAGGCGTGAAACACCAGGAACTGAAGCTTCCGGAGAACCGGTCGTCCTATGACGGCCGGTTTTTTGCTGCCGTCTGGACAGTATGATACGTGAACGATAAAAGCCTTTGGTTCCGGCGACCGAGGGCGTTGGAGGGCGTGGCCATCATGGATGGCCACGGGGTTTAAGGACAATGGCTTAGTGGCGCGGCAGATGCCGGATCCGGGCCGGAATCGGTGCTTTAGAATAGGACGCAAGATGAGCGGCGTGAATGAAATCCGGTCGACCTTTCTCGACTATTTCCGCAGGAACGGTCATGAGGTCGTGTCGTCGAGCCCGTTGGTGCCGCGCAACGACCCGACATTGATGTTCACCAATGCCGGCATGGTGCAGTTCAAGAACGTCTTCACCGGCCTGGAACAGCGTCCCTATTCGACGGCCGTGACCGCGCAGAAATGCGTGCGCGCCGGCGGCAAGCACAACGACCTCGACAATGTCGGCTACACCGCGCGCCATCACACCTTCTTCGAAATGCTCGGCAACTTCTCCTTTGGCGATTACTTCAAGGAGAACGCCATCGAGCTTGCCTGGAACCTGATCACTAGGGAATACGGCCTCGACGCCAAGCGCCTGCTGGTCACGGTCTACCACACCGACGACGAAGCCTTCGATCTCTGGAAGAAGATCGCCGGCTTCTCCGACGACCGCATCATCCGCATTCCGACGAGCGACAACTTCTGGGCCATGGGCGATACCGGGCCCTGCGGCCCATGCTCGGAAATCTTCTACGACCATGGCGACCATATCTGGGGTGGACCGCCCGGCTCGGCCGACGAGGACGGTGACCGTTTCATCGAGATCTGGAACCTCGTCTTCATGCAGTACGAGCAGATCACCAAGGAAGAGCGGGTCAACCTGCCGCGTCCGTCGATCGACACCGGCATGGGCCTCGAGCGCCTGGCAGCGGTGCTGCAGGGCCAGCACGACAACTACGACATCGACCTTTTCCGCGCCCTGATCGCAGCTTCCGAGGAAGCAACCGGCGTCAAGGCCGAGGGCGACCAGCGCGCCAGCCATCGAGTCATTGCCGACCATCTGCGTTCGTCCGCTTTCCTGATTGCCGACGGCGTGCTGCCGTCGAACGAAGGCCGCGGTTACGTGCTGCGCCGCATCATGCGCCGCGCCATGCGCCACGCGCAATTGCTCGGTGCCCGGGATCCGTTGATGTGGAAGCTCTTGCCGGCGCTGGTCGGCCAGATGGGCCGCGCCTATCCGGAACTGATGCGCGCAGAAGCGCTGATCTCCGAGACGCTGAAGCTTGAGGAAACCCGCTTCCGCAAGACGCTGGAGCGCGGTCTGAACTTGCTTTCGGACGCATCTGCCGATCTCTCGGAAGGCGACCAGTTCAACGGCGAAACCGCCTTCAAGCTCTACGACACCTACGGCTTCCCGCTCGACCTGACCCAGGACGCCCTGCGCGCCAAGGGCATCACCGTCGATACCGACGCCTTCTCTGTCGCCATGGAGCGCCAGAAGGCCGAAGCCCGCGCCAACTGGGCCGGCTCGGGCGAAGCGGCGACCGAGACGATCTGGTTCGAGCTCAAGGAAAAGCACGGCGCCACCGACTTCCTCGGCTATGACACCGAGACCGCCGAAGGCGTGATCCAGGCGATCGTGCGCGACGGCGCCGTCGTCGCTTCGGCAGCCAAGGGCGACACGGTCCAGGTGGTGCTCAACCAGACGCCGTTCTACGGCGAATCGGGCGGCCAGATGGGCGACACCGGCACGATCACCACCGAAACCGGCAAGCTTGTCGTGACCGACACGCAGAAGCGCGGCGAGGGGCTCTTCGTTCATTTCGCGACCGTTGCTGAAGGTACGGTGAAGACCGGCGACGCCGCGCAGCTCGACGTCGACCATGCGCGCCGCTCGCGCCTGCGCGCCAACCACTCGGCAACCCACCTGCTGCATGAGGCGCTGCGCGAAGTGCTCGGCACCCATGTCGCCCAGAAGGGCTCGCTGGTAGCCCCGGAACGCCTGCGCTTCGACGTTTCGCATCCGAAGCCGATGACGGCGGAAGAGCTGAAGATCGTGGAGGAAATGGCCAACGAGATCATCGTGCAGAACACGCCGGTGACCACGCGCCTGATGAGCGTCGACGATGCGATCGCCGAAGGCGCGATGGCACTCTTTGGCGAGAAGTATGGCGACGAAGTGCGCGTCGTCTCGATGGGCCGCGGCATTCACGGTTCCAAGGCCAACCGCGCCTATTCCGTCGAGCTTTGCGGCGGTACCCACGTGTCGGCCACCGGTGACATCGGTCTCGTCCGTGTCGTTTCGGAAAGCGCAGTCGGCGCCGGCGTTCGCCGCATCGAGGCGCTGACCGGCGAAGCCGCACGCGCCTATCTCAACGAGCAGGACGAGCGCGTGAAGACACTCGCCAACACGCTGAAGGTTCAGCCGGGCGACGTGCTCGGCCGCGTCGAGGCGCTGCTCGACGAACGCCGCAAGCTGGAACGCGAACTGACCGAAGCCAAGAAGAAGCTGGCGCTCGGCGGTGGCGGCGAGGCGGGTTCCGCCGACGCAGCCCGCGACATCGCTGGCGTTCGTTTCCTCGGCAAGGTCGTCTCGGGCGTCGAGCCCAAGGATCTGAAGAGCCTTGCCGATGACGGCAAGAAGAGCCTCGGCTCTGGCGTCGTCGCTTTCGTCGGCGTGTCCGGCGATGGCAAGGCGAGTGCGGTCGTGGCCGTCACCGACGATCTGACCTCGAAGCTCAGCGCCGTCGACCTCGTTCGCGTCGCATCAGCCGCGCTCGGCGGCAAGGGTGGCGGCGGACGTCCTGACATGGCCCAGGCCGGTGGTCCGGATGGTGAGAAGGCGGCCGAAGCCATCGAGGCCGTGGCCGTTGCACTGGCCGGGTAACCGTCAAAGACAGAAACTAGAAGGGCGCCACTTCGGCGCCCTTTTTTGTTCGATGTCCTCAAATTGTTAGAAAACGTCGGCATCGCTCTGAATTCTCTATTCTTTCGTCGCACCGCGGATGTTGTCGAGCGCAAGTTCGATGGACGCAAACGTTGCGACACGTGGCTCGTGCACGTCGTGGCTCGCCAGCATGCGCCGGACTTGGTGCGAGGCGCCGGTAACGATGAAGCGCACGCCGGTCCGTTCGGCCTTTCGGACGGTGCCTTCGATCACGTTAGCCGCGGTTGAATCCATGAAAGGCACGTCGCTGCAATCAAGAATGAAGTTGCGGCGCTGGTCGGCAATCCGGTCCAGCACCGAGCCAACAGTTGCCGCGGAGCCGAAGAAGAAGACGCCGGAAATGTGATAGATCACCGTATCCGGGTCGTCGGCGGCAACGGGATGTTCCTCGGCGCCATTTTCTTCCGCGCTGGATCCTGGGCGCTTCGCTTTGCCGATGGCGATGCTCTTGGCCATACGGTCGATGAAGAGAACGGCTCCAAGCGCGAAGCCGACGACGATACCTTCGGTCAGATCGCGAAAGACGACGATGGCAAAGGTGGCGAGCAGCACCACGGCATCGCCGCCTGATGATCGCAACAACGCCATGAAGGCCGGCTTCTCGACCATGTTCCAGGCGACGACCGCAAGCATGCCGGCAAGGGCTGCAAGCGGGATATAGCTTGCAAGTGGAGCAGCCACCAGCATGAAAGCGAGAAGGAAAGCCGCGTGCAGCATGCCCGACACCGGACTGGTGCCGCCGGCCCGCACATTCGTCGCCGTGCGTGCGATGGTGCCGGTGACGCAGATGCCGCCGAAGAGTGCCGAACCGATGTTGGCAATGCCCTGGCCGATCAGTTCGACGCTGGAGCGATGACGCCGGCCGGTCATGCCGTCAGCGACGACGGCGGAAAGCAGGGATTCGATGGCTCCGAGCAGCGCGAACGAAACTGCATCCGGGAAGACCGCAGCGACCCGGTCGAAGGATAACGGCGGCAGCGCCGGCCTCGGCAGGCCGCCGGGGATGCCGCCAAAGCGGGTGCCGATCGTTTCGGTCGGCAGGTGTAACAGGGCGACGGCGACAGATGCGACGGCGATCGCGATCAGCATGCCCGGCCAATGCGGCCTCAGCTTGCGTAGGACGAAGATAACAGCAATCGTCAGTGCTGCGGTTGCCACGGTCGGCGGGTTGATCGTGTCGATCGCGGCAGCGAGGGCGGTGATCTTGTCGAGGAAGGGGCCGGGCTCATTGCCCTCAAGCGTGATCCCGAGAAGATCGCGCAGCTGGCTTGCGAAGATGATCACCGCGATGCCGGCGGTAAAGCCAACGGTGACGGGATAGGGAATGAACTTGATGTATTTGCCGAGCCGCAAATAGCCGGCAGCAATCAGCATCACCCCGGCCATCATCGTCGCCAGCAGGAGACCGTCGACGCCGTGGCGATTGACCGTGGCAGCGACCAGCACGATGAAGGCGCCAGCCGGACCGCCGATCTGGGAGCGGCTGCCGCCGAGGAAGGAGACAAGAAAGCCGCCGACAATGGCGGTATAGAGGCCGCGATCAGGCGTGACGCCCGATGCGATGGCGATCGCCATCGACAGGGGCAAGGCAACGATTGCGACAGTGAGGCCGGCGATCGCGTCGGCGCGCAGGCGGGCGCCGTCATATCCTTCAGTGAAAACGCTTACGATCTTCGGAACAAGAGTATCGGTCATCGGCTGGGCCTTCGGCCAGAAGAGTTCCGTCCGGTGGATCCCGGGCGGAGCCTGCAAGACGGCAATGATAATAGAGCTAGCTTGAGTCGCGGCGCTTGCAAAATTGTGGCGGTACGCCGGAGAAGTCCGCAGGATTTGTCAAATTGATCTATGGTCTACCGATCCGTGAGCAAAGCGCGAAAGGGTAGACATGGACGATCGGGTAGCGTGGGCGACCTATGAACGGCGCCTGCACAGGGTCAGCGACTACATTTATGGCCATCTCGACGGCGATCTCGACCTCGATCGTCTCTCCGAGATCGCCTGTCTGTCGCCGCACCACTGGCACCGCATCTATCGTGCGGTCCATGGCGAGACGCTGGCCGCAACCGTGAAGCGGCTGCGACTGCAGCGGGCCTCGGCCGATCTCGCCCAGTCCGATCTTCCTGTCGAAGTGATCGCGCAGCGCTCTGGCTACCCCAATCTCCAATCCTTCAACCGCACCTTCAAGGGAGCTTACGGGCTGCCGCCGGCGCGCTACCGGAAGGAGGGCAGCCATGTCGCCTTTGAAACCGCGTCAACGGAAGGAATCCCTGATATGTATGAAGTCACCCTCAAGGAGGTCGAGGCCTTCGACCTCGTCGGCGTCGCCCATAGCGGCTCCTACATGGAGATCGGGCGGGCGTTCGAGACGCTCTACGGAACCTTGTTCTCGCGCCAGCTGTTCCGGCCGGACATGGAGATGATCGGCATCTACCTCGACGACCCCGAACTGGTTCCGACCGACAAGCTGCGCTCCTTCGCCTGCGTCAGCGTTCGCGAACAGATGCCGGTGGAGACGCCGCTGACACCGCAGCACCTCGACGGCGGCCGCTACGCCGTGCTGCGCCACAAGGGTCCCTATGCGGATATGCCGAACGCTTACCAATGGCTCTACGGCACCTGGCTGCCACAGTCAGATCGTGAAATCCGCGACAGCCTGATGTTCGAGAAGTATCTCAACAATCCCCGCGAAGTGGCGCCGACGGAGCTTTTGAGCGAGATCTACCTGCCGCTGAAGTGAGGCTTGCAAGACGTCGGTGGTCGGTTGCGATCGGCGAAGTGGAACACCTCTGAACGGCCGACAAGGTTTCAAGCCTTGTCTGCCTTTTCCTGATGGCACCTGCCGATCCAAGCGCAGACATCCGGCCACACAAACAAGAAGGGCCGGCTGAGCCGACCTCTCCTCGTCCGCCATTTTGCAGTGCCGGTACATCCGTGGCCAGCAATCGCATGCTATCGAGCCGTCGGCTTTCGCCCCTCACGGCCCGCAAGGCTTGATCAACTTGCTCATATTGATGCCGGTAACGCGAAAACCTGCGACATCGTAGACGTGTTTGGCACGTCGATTGTTCTCCGCGACACGCAGCTTTATCTGCTTAAAGCCTTTCGCTGAAAGCTCGGTTTCGAGCGCATTGAGGGCCTGCTTGGCGAAACCTTGCCCCTGCTGGCTGGCAAGGATGTGGAAATCGCTGATGAAGACCGAATGGCCGGCGAGGTCTGGTCTATACCAGAGGTAGCCTATGAGGCTGGAATCGGTCTCATTGATCACACAGAGCAGCACGTTGCCCGGCGTCTTCACGCCCTGCGGCAGATCTTGTGCGATTTCACGTCTTGCCTGCACCAGCGCGTCAGCGTCGGAAAAGCGGTAGTTGGCCGAAATTTCAATGGCGTAGTCCGGAATGAAATAGTCGAGATAGGTCGGGTATTCGCTATCAAGCATCGGTCTGAATGAGATCATCGGTCGTTCCCGTAAGGGCTTGCCGCCGCGGAGATCAGCTGAGCGACGGTGCTGGTAAAAAAGAAACCCGGCGCATGGCCGGGTTCCGTGTTTTTCGAAGTGTCTGGCGCCCTATCAGGCAGCCATGGCCTTCTGCAGGTTCTCGTCGATCTTGTCGAGGAAGCCGGTGGTCGAGAGCCACGGCTGATCGGGACCGATGAGCAGCGCCAGGTCCTTGGTCATGAAGCCGGATTCGACGGTGTCAACGCAAACCTTCTCGAGCGTGTCGGCGAACTTCGCAAGTTCGGCATTGCCGTCGAGCTTGGCGCGGTGGGCGAGGCCACGGGTCCAGGCGAAGATCGAGGCGATCGAGTTGGTCGAGGTTTCCTCGCCCTTCTGGTGCTGGCGGTAGTGGCGGGTAACCGTGCCGTGGGCAGCTTCGGCTTCGACCGTCTTGCCATCCGGCGTCATCAGAACCGAGGTCATCAGGCCGAGCGAGCCGAAGCCCTGGGCGACGATGTCCGACTGCACGTCGCCGTCGTAGTTCTTGCACGCCCAGACGTAACCGCCGGACCACTTCAGGGCGGAGGCGACCATGTCGTCGATCAGGCGGTGTTCGTACCAGATCTTCAGTTCCTTGAACTTCTCGGCGAATTCTTCCTCGAAGACCTTCTGGAAGATGTCCTTGAAGCGGCCGTCATAGACCTTGAGGATGGTGTTCTTGGTCGAGAGGTAGACCGGGACCTTGCGCTGGATGCCGTAGTTGAACGAAGCACGCGCGAATTCGGTGATCGAATCGTCGAGGTTGTACATGCCCATGGCAACACCGGCCGACGGTGCGTCGAAGACGTCGTATTCGATTTCCTTGCCGTCTTCGCCGACGAACTTCATCGTCAGCTTGCCCTTGCCCGGGAACTTGAAGTCGGTGGCGCGGTACTGGTCGCCGAAGGCATGACGGCCGACGATGATCGGCTTGGTCCAGCCCGGAACCAAGCGCGGAACGTTCTTGCAGATGATCGGCTCGCGGAAGATGACGCCGCCGAGGATGTTGCGGATCGTGCCGTTCGGCGACTTCCACATCTTCTTCAGCTTGAATTCCTCGACGCGGGCTTCATCCGGCGTGATCGTGGCGCACTTGACGCCGACGCCGTGCTTCTTGATCGCGTTGGCCGCGTCGACCGTCACCTGGTCTTCGGTGGCATCGCGGTTTTCGACGCTGAGGTCGTAATATTCCAGATCGATGTCGAGGTAGGGATGGATCAGCTTGTCCTTGATGAACTGCCAGATGATGCGGGTCATCTCGTCGCCGTCGAGCTCGACGACCGGATTGGCGACCTTGATCTTTGCCATGAATATGCCTCGTAGCTTATGCGGGACAGCGGGAGCGATGTCCCTTCCTCTCTGAAAAATCCTGTGCCCTATAGCACTCAGAACCGGCAAGGCAAAGCGTGCTTGGTTGAAACTTTGGATGGAGGTTGCGACTGGCCTCGCACAAGGCTTCGGCACGCCTTTCCGGCTGGGCTCTCAGCGCGCCGGCCTTGCAAAGATCGCGCCTGCCGCTATGCAGGAAGACCCCCCGCGAAGCGACGCGCACGTGAGGCGAACGCAGACAGACAAAGGCATCCGATGGCATTTCGTTCCCGTATGCGCGATTGGCTTCTTGCCAACGATCCGGCCTTCTCCCGCCTGCGGCAGGCCTCCCGCATCACCGCGACGATCGTCGTTTCCATTCTGCTCCTGATGGCGTTTCACTATCTCGTGGCGCCGCTGCCGCCGGCCGCCTTCGGCCTCGCTGCGTCGCTGTCGATCGAAGGCGGTCTCGCCGTTCGCGACACGACGGTGGCAGGCCAGCGCCTGACCCGCATCGTCGCCGTCGCCGTCGGTGTTTGCATGGTCGGGCTTGCATCGGTTCTCGAGACTCATCGCTACGCATCTGATGTCGTTTTCCTGCTGATCATCTTTCTCGCCGTCTATGGCCGGTCCTTCGGGCCGCGCGGCTTTGCCGTCGGCATGTTCGCGTTCATGTCCTATTTCACCGGCGCTTATCTGCGACCGACGCTCGATCAGCTGCCGGCGCTGTTCTTCGGCGCGGCGGTCTCCGCCACGGTCGCGCATCTCGTTCGCACACGCCTGCTGCCGGATGATCGCTACCAGGACCTGTTGCGGGCGACCGCCAGCGTGCAGCGCCGCGTCGACCAGATGCTGCTGCAACTGGCGGAGATTGCCCGTAAGCCGGTTCTTTCCGAGGTCGATCGGCGTCGGCTGCACACGGCGGAGGAGCGATTGAAGGAAGCGGTGCTGATGGCCGAAAGCTTCATTCCGACCGAGAACCAGCGGCCGGAACCGGAGCCGGGCCTCGCCTCGGCCGATGTCGTCGTCAATCTTTTCGACCTGCATCTCGCGGCCGAAAGCGTGATTGTGGTGAGCTTCCAGTCGATGCCGCCGCCGGCGCTGGTGGAGGCGATGCTGGCGCGTGACGGCGAGCGGATCGACGAGGAGATCGCACGGCTCGGCGATGCTGCACCACGGCGCGCGGAAACCGTGAAGGCGCTGCTCTGGCTTCGCAATGTCAGGCAGAGGCTTGCCCGCAGCCTTGCAAAGCTGACGCCGGCCGACATCGAAGAGCCGCAGGCACACATGAGTGGCGGACCAAGCCGCTGGAAGCCATCGCTTGCCGACCCGGCGCTGAAGGCAGCGATCCAGATCACGCTCGCTTCCGGCATCGCCATGGTCTTCGGGCTGATGCTGTCACGCGAACGCTGGTTCTGGGCGGTGCTCGCGGCGTTTCTGGTCTTCACCAACACACGTTCGCGTGGCGACACGGCCGTCAAAGCGCTGCAGCGCTCGGCAGGCACCCTCTTCGGCATCGTGGTCGGCATCGTCGTCGGCACGCTGGTTGGCGGCAATATCTATCTCGTGCTGCCGCTCTGCGCCCTCTGCGTCTTTCTTGCCTTTTATTTCCTCGCCGTTTCCTACGCGACGATGACCTTCTTCATTTCCGTCGTGCTGTCGCTGGTCTACAGCCTCATGGGCGTGCTGACGCCGCACCTCCTGCAGCTTCGTCTCGAGGAAACCATGATCGGCTCGATCGCCGGTGCGGCCGTCGCCTTCGTCGTTTTTCCGACGCGCACCCGCACCACGCTCGATGCAGCTGTCGCGACCTGGTGCGACGAACTGATCGGCCTGTTGCAGGCTGCGCGGGACGGCACTTCCGGCATGGTGCTCGTTGCCCGCTCTCAGGCGCTCGACCGGGCCTATCGCGAGCTCGCGGCGGCGGCAAAACCGCTCGGGCTTCCGTGGCAGCTGGTGACACGCCCCGGCCATGTGCGCCAGGCGCTGGCAATCTTCATGGCCTGCACCTACTGGGCACGGGTCTTCGCGCGACGCGTCGGCACGGATGCGGAGCTGGAGGGCACCGATTTCAAAGAGGACATCGACGCCAATCTCGAACTCGTTCGGTCGGTGCGCGACAAGGCGTCCGCCTATTTCTACGAGGTCGGCCGGATCGGTGCGCCGGTCGATCGGCACCTGCCGATCTCGAAGGACGATGCGGAGCTTGGTCTCGAGATGATCGGCGTCTCTCTTAACCGGCTTCATTTGTAGTGGACTTTAATTTCCGCGGTATTTGTGCAAGGGAAGCGCCGAACGACAGGCGAAGGCACGGGAAAATGGCAGGTACGAACAGCGAGCGCGAACTTCTGGTGGAAGGACCGGCGATCATTCTCGCCTATCCGCAGCTCGGCGAAAACATCGGCATGGTTGCGCGAGCGATGGCGAATTTCGGTCTGGCAGAGCTTCGGCTCGTCAATCCGCGCGACGGCTGGCCGAGCGAAAAGGCGCGCTCGGCTGCGAGCCGCGCCGACCACGTCATCGACAGCGCCAAGCTCTATGGTTCGGTCGAAGAGGCTATTGCCGACCTCAACTTCGTCTATGCGACGACCGCTCGCGACCGCGACGGCTACAAGCCGGTCCGCTCTCCGATTGTCGCAGCGCGCACGCTGCGCCAGCGCTTCCAGGGCGGCGAGAAGACCGGGATCCTGTTCGGGCGCGAGCGCACCGGGCTTACCAACGAGGAAGTGGCGCTTGCCGACGAAATCGTGACCTTTCCGGTCAACCCGGCCTTCGCGTCGCTCAATCTCGCTCAGGCGGTGCTGCTCATGTCCTATGAGTGGCTGAAGACCGGCATGGAATCGGAGGACCAGACCTCCTTCCAGGCGATCGAGCAGCGGCCGGCAACCAAGGAACATCTGCAGGGGCTCTTCGAGCATGTCGAGGAAGCGCTCGACGCGCGCAACTATTTCCGCTCCGCCGACAAAAAGCCGAAATTGGTCGAAAACCTGCGCGCTGTTCTGACCAGACCATCCTTTACCGAATCCGAAATCCAGGTGCTGCGCGGCGTCATTTCTTCGCTCGACCGGTTCACGCGGGAAAACCCGCGGGGCTCCGGCGCTCCGGGTGATCACAGCAGGGGCGAGCACAACAGGAAAGCGCGAGACAAAGGTGACAGCGAGTGAACTGAAACCCATTCTCGTCTTCGACAGCGGCATCGGCGGCTTGACCGTGCTGCGCGAGGCGAGGGTGCTGATGCCCGAGCGGCATTTCATCTATGTGGCCGACGACGCCGGCTTTCCCTATGGTGGCTGGGAAGAGGCGGCGCTGAAGGCGCGGGTGATCGAGCTTTTCGGCCGGCTGCTTTCCGAGCATGATCCGGAAATCTGCGTGATCGCCTGCAACACCGCCTTCACGCTGGTCGGCGCCGACCTTCGCGCCGCCTATCCTCAGATGACCTTCGTCGGCACAGTGCCTGCGATCAAGCCGGCAGCCGAGCGCACACGTTCCGGTCTTGTGTCTGTTCTGGCGACGCCGGGCACCGTCAAGCGCGCCTATACGCGTGATCTCATCCAGTCCTTCGCCAGCCAATGTCACGTGCGCCTCGTCGGCTCGGAGAACCTCGCCAAGATGGCGGAGGCCTATATTCGTGGCGAGAAGCTGGATGATGAGACGGTCCTTGCCGAAATCGCCCCGTGTTTCGTCGAGATGGACGGCAGGAAGACCGATATCGTCGTGCTGGCCTGCACGCACTATCCCTTCATGGCCAATGTCTTCCGAAAGCTCGCGCCATGGCCTGTCGACTGGCTGGATCCGGCCGAAGCGATTGCCCGGCGGGCGCGTTCGCTCGTGCCGCTGCCGAACGGCTTCGAGCCGTTGAATGGCCAGGATCCGGCAATTTTTACCTCCGGCAAGCCAGATTTTGCGACCCGGCGGCTGATGCAGGGATTCGGCCTGACGGTAACGCCCGACGCAGCCGTGGAGCACCGGGCGAGACGGACTGAGGCGATCGGCTAGAAGAAGATCGCCAGGGAAATGCCGATCAAGACAGCCAGCACGCAGGCGGTCCGGAAGTGCATGCGGCTGGTGCGTGCGGCTTCATCCCTTGACGTGATGCGTTGCGTATCCTTGTAAGCGTCGCGCATGCGCTGATCGAGATTGTTCATCTCCATTTGCTGTTCTGTTTCGTAGTGTTCCATCACTGCCCCTGGCAAAACGCTTCGACCATAACCGATATGGGCATTCGCCTTTGCTCGCAAAAGTACGAACTTCAGCCAACCTCAACTTTATCTTGCGGCGAGCGGATTTGTGCATCCGGTTCTTTCCGGGTGACTTTCCGGCATGTATTCCCTGTGGGTTTTCTGCGTCGGAGGCACGCATTCCGGCAAAAGCGTGCTAGGTGTCGCCGGCTCGGCGGTCTGCGCCCGAGCGCGAATCAATTCAGCAAGAGGTGGAAATGAAGGTCGGCATCGACATGGGAGCGACGTCCGAAGGGACATCGGCCTCGCTCGATATCGAGGAGCTTCTGGCCACCCGTCTCCTGGTGCAGGGTAATTCCGGTTCGGGCAAGTCGCACCTGTTGCGTCGGCTGCTGGAGCAGTCGGCACCCTGGGTGCAGCAGTGCATCATCGATCCCGAGGGCGATTTCGTCACGCTCGCCGACAAGTTCGGCCATGTGGTCGTCGAGGGCGAGCGGACCGATGCGGAGCTGATTGGCATCGCCAACCGCATTCGCCAGCACCGCGTCTCCTGCGTGCTCTCGCTCGAAGGCCTCGATATCGAGCAGCAGATGCGCAATGCCGGCGTGTTCCTCAACGCCATGTTCGATGCCGACCGCGAGTTCTGGTATCCGGTGCTCGTCGTGGTCGACGAAGCACAGATGTTTGCGCCGTCCGTTGCCGGCGACGTCACCGAAGAGGTGCGCAAGATTTCGCTCGGCGCCATGACCAACCTGATGTGCCGCGGCCGCAAGCGCGGACTTGCCGGCGTGATTGCCACGCAGCGTCTGGCGAAACTTGCCAAGAACGTGGCGGCCGAAGCCTCCAACTTCCTGATGGGTCGTACCTTCCTCGACATCGACATGCTGCGTGCGGCCGATCTGCTCGGCATGGACCGGCGCACGGCGGAAATGTTCCGTGACCTGAAGCGCGGCTCCTTCGTCGCACTCGGCCCGGCGCTGTCGCGCAGACCGCTGAAGGTGACGATCGGCACGGTCGAGACATCGGCCCGTTCGACGAGCCCGAAGCTCATGCCGCTGCCGGAGGCGCCGCAGGACGTCGAGGATTTGATCTTCACGCCGGACCCGGACGAGTTGACCCGGCCGATCATGCGCCGCGCGGTCGCGCCGCCGCGCCCGACAACGGACATCCTCGCCGAACTATCACGCCCGCGGCCGGAAGCAGCAGCGCCAATCGAGGCGAGGCCGGTTCAGCCGGAGATGACCGCTGACGAGAAAGAAAGCCTGCTCGACAGCGTCTTCGCGGAAATCCTCACCAATCCGGAGGCGGCCTTCCGTCCCGATGCAGAACTGTTCCAGGACTTCCTGGTGCGTTGCCGCATTCGCCGCCTGCCGTCAGGTGCAGCACTTTCCCTCAGTGCCTTCCGCCGCAAGATGGCGGTTGCCCGTTCCGGTGTCGACGCCGAGACGGCGGCGACCGAGACCTGGGCGCAGGCCTTGCTGCTTGCCGATCGTGTGACCGAGGATCTGCAAGCCGTGTTCCTGATGATGGCGCAGGCCGCTGTCCGCCGCCTGCCGTGTCCTTCAGACGCGATGATCGCGCGCGCCTACGGCACGCATTCCGCGCGCCGTGCGCGCCGACTGCTTGGATATTTCGAGGAGCATGGGCTGATCGTCATCCATGCGGACTTCTCCGGCAAGCGCATCGTCGCCTTTCCGGACCTTGGCAGCGAAACCGCGCCGGGGGATGCGAACGGACCGGATATGGGCAACACGACGGCCACGGCGGCCGAGTAAGCCGCCTCCATTCCCGATTCCCGCGCCTTTGGGCTACTGTCACAGCCAAAAGCGCACGAACGCTAGAGCCAGGTCTGAACCACCCGATCCGACGCGTGGATGCAAGTCATCTGCAGCCGGCTGGTGCCAGTGTTGACGAAACGGTGCGGCGTCTCGGGATCGACGACGATGATGTCGCCGGCCTTGCCCATGATCTTTTGCTCACCGACAGTGAACTCCGCTTCGCCGGAATGCACGATCCAGGTCTCCGGATAGGGATGGACGTGAAGGGCAGGCCCCTGGCCGGGCGCTGCATCCATCAGGAACAGCGAGATGGGCGTGCCGTATTGCCCGCCTTCAAACAGGATGGTTCGGTTGGGGCTCTGCTTCTGCTCTGCACGCGGAATGACATGAAACATGCTGGCCTCCATCTCCGGTCGGCTTGGCTTCCTGCAGTGGATGAATTATCTTCACGAGAAGATATTATTCGAAACTATCTTCTCGTCAAGATATATTGATGAATTACCGAGGTGAGCAATGCAGAATGAGAACGAGGCGAGGGATCACGTCGACCGGCTGCAGGCGCAGTGGGCGGCCGAACTGCCCGACCTCAATACCGAGCCGATGACCATCCTTGGGCGCGCCTACCGCCTTTCCAACCTTGTGCGCCCGTCGATCGAGGAGACATTCTCTTCATTCGGCCTCGACCGCGGCGAGTTCGACGTGATCTCGACGCTGAGAAGGTCCGGCCCGCCTTACCGGCTGACGCCGACCGACCTCTACACGTTGCTGATGATTTCATCGGGCGGGCTCACGCATCGCCTCGACCGGCTGCAAAAGGCAGGGCTGATCGTGCGCGAGCGCTCGGCATCCGATGGCCGAAGCAGCGTCGTCGGACTGACCGAGAAAGGAGTAGCGCTTGCGGAAACGGCGATTCGCGCGGATATGACCAGCGAGGCGCAGTACCTCGAAGGGCTGAGCAAAGAGGATCGCGCCGCATTGGCGGCGCTCCTCAGGAAACTGCTCGTCTCGCTGGAGCGGGCCGAAGCCATTGATCCGGCTTGAACGGATGCCGGTTGTCACAATTTCGTTGACAATAGGGGCCGGACGCACTAAAGCCGCCCCAACGCCGGGCAGAAATGTCCGGTGTTTCATTTGACATGTCCCGTGGCTTCTCCGTCAGCGTGATCGTGAGAAACCTGTCAGAACCCCGAAAATGGGTTCAGAGGAGGGCGTGTTTCCTTGATCCGGTTTGGAAACAGACCGGTGTAACTGTTTGAAAGGAAATGCGATGAGCAAGCGCGAATCGTCCAAGTACAAAATTGACCGCCGTATGGGCGAAAACATCTGGGGCCGTCCGAAGTCCCCGGTAAACCGCCGCGAATACGGCCCGGGCCAGCACGGCCAGCGCCGCAAGTCCAAGCTCTCGGACTTCGGTGTACAGCTGCGCGCCAAGCAGAAGCTCAAGGGCTACTACGGCGACATCCGCGAGAAGCAGTTCCGCGCGATCTTCGCTGAAGCTTCCCGCCGCAAGGGCGACACCCCGGAGAACCTGATCGGCCTGCTCGAATCGCGCCTCGACGCGATCGTCTACCGCGCCAAGTTCGTTCCGACGGTCTTCGCTGCCCGTCAGTTCGTCAACCACGGCCACGTCAAGGTCAACGGCGTCCGCGTCAACATCGGTTCCTACCGTTGCAAGCCGGGCGACGTTATCGAAGTCAAGGAAAAGTCCAAGCAGCTCGTAACCGTTCTGGAATCGGTTTCGCTCGCTGAGCGCGACGTTCCGGACTACATCGAAGCCGACCACAACAAGATGGTTGCGACCTTCGTCCGCGTTCCGGGCCTCTCTGACGTTCCGTACCCGGTCGTCATGGAACCGCACCTGGTCGTCGAATTCTATTCGCGTTAATCCGGGGCTCACGCCTTGTGACGTATCGAAAACCGCCCGGAAACGGGCGGTTTTTTTGTCGGTAGCGATTACCGTGGCGCTGCCGTCCATGGCGCGATTTCATCCCTTCGACAGGCGATGAGTGAGAGGGAAGCCGATGCCTGAGCAGAACGCTCCGCAAGACTTGCAAGCGATCATCGAGGACATCCATCGGGAACTGAGCCCGCGGTTCGGCCAGGGCAAGGTTGCCGACTACATCCCACAGCTCGCGCGCGTCGACGCCAAGCATTTCGGCATGGCGATCGTGACGACCGACGGCAAGCTCTACCGGGTCGGCGATGCCGAAGTGCCGTTTTCGATCCAGAGCGTCTCCAAGGTGTTCACGCTGACGCTGGCACTCGGCAAACATGGCGAGAACATCTGGCACCGTGTCGGCCGCGAGCCATCCGGTTCGGCCTTCAACTCCATCGTCCAGCTCGAGCAGGAAGGCGGCAAGCCGCGCAATCCCTTCATCAACGCCGGCGCCATCACCATCAGCGACCTGATCCTCGCCGGCCATACGCCGCGGGAACTGATCGGCGAAATCGTGCAGTTCATCCGTTACCTTGCCGACGACGACGAGATCGTCATCGACCACGAAGTTGCACGCTCCGAGACGGCTACCGGCTACCGGAACTTCGCGCTCGCCAATTTCATGCGCTCCTTCGGCAAGCTCGACCATCCGGTGGAGCATGTACTCGGCGTCTATTTCCACCATTGCGCATTGGCGATGACCTGCAGCCAGCTGGCCAAGGCCGGGCTGTTTCTGGCCGCTGGCGGCAGCAATCCGCTGACGGGCCATAACGTCGTCTCGCGACAGCGGGCGCGGCGCATCAACGCGCTGATGCTGACCTGCGGCCACTATGACGGCTCGGGCGATTTTGCCTACCGCGTCGGCCTGCCGGGCAAGAGCGGCGTGGGTGGCGGAATTCTGGCGGTGGCGCCTGGCAAGGCGTCGGTTGCCGTCTGGTCTCCTGGTCTCAACGAAAACGGCAACTCGCTGCTCGGCTCGCTGGCGCTTGAGATGCTGGCAGCGCGCACCGGCTGGTCGGTCTTCGGGTCCTAGGACCTTCTGCGGCATCGCAACCAGCACAATCCGGCCGATTTCCCTTGATCTTGACGGCCGGAGCGGGCAAGTGCAGGCCAAGATTTGCCGGGCGCGGGTTGCGCCCGTGCCTGCCGCACAGGATCCCCGCCATGGACCTTTCGCTTAACGTGTCGCAAGACCAGGCCGAAACCACTTTCGATGAGGGCGAGATCGACGCCGGCACGCATCCGCTGTTCAGCCGCATGCCGTCCTCCGTCTCGTTCAACAAGCTGCGCAAGCGCCTGCTGCGCCAGACGCGGCAGGCGCTCGACGACTTCGGCATGCTGAAGGGCGCGAAGCGCTGGCTGATCGGCCTTTCCGGCGGCAAGGACAGCTACAGCCTGTTGGCGCTGCTGATGGACCTGCAATGGCGCGGATTGCTGCCGGTAGAACTGATCGCCTGCAATCTCGACCAGGGCCAACCGAACTTCCCGAAGCATATCCTGCCGGAATATCTTCAATCGATCGGCGTCAAGCACCGCATCGAGTATCGCGACACCTATTCGATCGTGAAGGAAAAGGTACCGACGGGGGCGACCTACTGTTCGCTCTGTTCGCGGCTGCGCCGCGGCAACCTCTATCGCATTGCGCGCGAAGAGGGGTGCGACGCACTGGTGCTCGGCCACCACCGCGAGGATATTCTCGAAACCTTCTTCATGAACTTCTTCCATGGTGGCCGACTCGCCTCGATGCCGGCGAAGCTGCTGAACGATGAAGGCGACCTGATGTTGCTTCGCCCGCTCGCCTATGCGGCCGAGGACGATCTCGCCAAGTTTGCCTCCGCGATGGAGTTTCCGATCATCCCCTGCGACCTCTGCGGCTCGCAGGATGGTCTCGAGCGCAATGCGATGAAGGCGATGCTGGCCGATATCGAGCGGCGCATGCCCGGCCGCAAGGACACGATGCTGCGCGCGCTCGGTCACGTGAACCCGTCGCATCTGCTCGATCCCAAGCTGTTCGATTTCCTGTCCCTTACACCGGAGCCCAAAGAATGAGCCATTCCGTTGACATCGCCGGCCTTGCCAACCTCCTGCAGGAAGCGGCGGTCAAAGAGATCCTGCCGCGGTTCCGCAATCTTGATGCAGGCGATGTTCGGATGAAGTCGGAAGCGATCGATCTCGTGACCGAAGGCGACGAGGCGGCCGAACGGCTGATCAAGTCACGTATCGAAGAGGTGGCACCGGGTGCGCTTTTTGTCGGCGAGGAATCGGTCGCGGCCGATCCGACCCTTCTCGACAAGCTCAACGAGGCCGATCTCGCCGTCGTCGTCGACCCGATCGACGGCACCTTCAATTTCGCCGCCGGCCTGCCGCTCTTCGGCGTCATGGCAAGCGTCGTCGCAAAGGGCGAGACGGTCGCCGGCATCATCTACGATCCGCTCGGCAATGACTGGGTGATCGCGGAGAAGGGCTCGGGCGCCTGGATGTGCCGTCCTGACGGCTCGCAGGAGCGTATGTCGGTGACGGCGGGCGTGCCGCTGGAAGCCATGGTCGGTGGCGCCTCGACAGGTTTTTACCAGCAGGAAGCACGGCGTGAAGTCATGGCCAATATGGCCAAGGTGCGTATGGCCACCAGCTACCGCTGCGCGGCCCACGAATACCGCATCTTCGCCGCCGGGCATCTGCACTTCCTGATGTACCAGAAGCTGATGCCCTGGGATCACTTGGCGGGAACGCTGATTTCGCAGGAAGCCGGTGCCTATGCGGCCCGCTTCGACGGTTCGCCCTATCTGCCTGCCCATCTCAACGGCGGCCTGCTGCTCGCGACCGACAAGGAGAGCTGGGAGACGCTTCGCCGCGAGGTCTTCACGGTCTAAGCCGTTCGAAGCCGACAGCAAATGAAAAGCCCGCCCGGATCGCTCCAGGCGGGCTTTCTTTTTTGCCATACGGCCGCCGGTTACATGTGGCCGCCGCCGTGATCCATGGTGACGTCCTTGTCGCCAGGATGGGTGAAGAGCTTACCCTTCTCGGCCCAGAGCGTCGCCAGAACCGTCAGGATGCCGAAGAGGGCGAAGCCGCCGAAGAGCGGCTGCAGCGTACCGTTGAAGAGCTGGCCGACGGTGCCGCCGATCAAGGCGCCACCGGTGGTCGAGACAAAGCCGGTGATCGCCGTCGCCGTGCCGGCAAGGTGCCCCATCGGCTCCAGGCTGATCGCGGTGAAGTTCGTCGCGATCACCGCAAAGAACATCAGGAGCACCGAGAACATCAGGTAGCTGACGACGAAGGCCGGCGTTCCGGAGAGCGACATCGCGAAGCCGACGACCGAAAGCAGCGTGAACAGGATCATCGAGACGTGCGAGATGCGGCGCATGCCGAAGCTGCGGACGAAGAAGCCGTTGGCGAAGTTCGCGACCGCGATGCCGCCGGCTGTGCCGGCGAAGGCGATCGGCAGCCAGTCACCGAGGCCGTAGACCTCGCCGAAGATCTGCTGAACCGTGACGATGTAGGCGCAGATGACCGCGGTGAAGAGCGTCATGCCGATCATGTAGCCGCAGGTAATGCGGTTGGTGAGAACGGTCTTGAAGCCCGAGGCAACCGCCCCGACAGAAAGCGGCATGCGCTCCTCGCGCGGCAGGGACTCCTTCATGCGGGAAAAGGCCCAGACGAACAGGATCGCGCCGATGACGCCGATCAGAATGAAGATCCAGTGCCAGTTGGCATAAAGGATCACGAGCTGGCCGATCGAGGGCGCAACGATCGGCACGATCATGAAAACGATCATGACATAGGACATCACACGCGCCATCTCGCGGCCGCCGAAGCAGTCGCGCACGATCGCCATGGTGGTGATACGGATCGCGGCCGCGCCGATGCCCTGAATGAAACGCAGGATGAGCAGCGTCTCGAAGCTCTGGGTGAGGGCGGCCGCAAACATCGACACGGTGAAGAAGGCGAGGCCGCCGAGCAGCACGCGGCGACGGCCGAAGGCATCCGAAAGGCTGCCGAAGAAGATCTGCGAAATGCCGAAGCCGAGGAAGAAGACGCCGATCACCAGCTGGCTATCATTGGTGTTGGCGACATTCAGCGACTGGCCGATCGCCGGCAGCGCCGGCAGCATGCTATCGATGGCGATGGCGACACTCGCCGTCATGACGGCGATGGTGATGATGAACTCGACGATGCCCATGTTGAGGCGCTGAGCCCCGGAAACCCCGTCGATATGTTCGGATTGATTGGTGATGGTGGTCATTGGATGAGCCCGTAAATTCTTCAAAAATGAGGACTGGCCGGTTCTGGGATCAACCGGCCGGCTGATGGTGCGGTTTGAAGAGCTTGCCGCGTTCGGCAATCAGAACGAACACGAGACCGATCGCGGCGACAGTGAAGTAGCCAGTGGCGAGCGGCGTTGCGGTGCCGTCGAAGGACTGGCCGATGAAGGCTCCAATCACGCTTCCGCCGATCGTCTGCATGAATCCGAGAACCGAGGAGGCAGTTCCGGCAACATGGCCGAGCGGCTCCATGGCCATGGCGTTGAAGTTCGGCGCGATCAGCCCGAACTGGAACATCGTGGCGCAGTAGAGGACCACGAAGACCGGGAAGGGCAGCGGCGCATAGAGCGAGGCCGACATCCAGACGAAGCTCGCCAGCGTGAAGCCGATGAGTGCCGCATGGGATAGCGGCCGCATGCCGAAGCGGCGGACAAGGCGGGAATTGGTGAAGGAAGCGACCGCCATCATACTGGCAAAGGCGGCGAAGACAAGCGGAAACCACACGCCGAGGTCGTAGACGCCGACGAGCACCTGCTGCGCCGAGTTGATGAAGCCGAACAGTGCACCAAGGATCACCGAGGTCGCGAGCGTGTAAAGCAGCGACACCCGGTTCGTCAGCACAATGCGGAAACCGCTGAGGATGACCGCCGGCGTGAAGGCGCGGCGATGGGCCGGATCGAGCGTCTCGCCGAGCTTTGACACGACGATTGCAATGTTCATCACGGCATAGAGTGCGACGACGACAAAGATCATGTGCCAATCGGCAAGGCTGATGATGAGCTGGCCGATCGAAGGCGCCACAACCGGCACGATCATGAACACCATCATGACCAGAGACATGACCTCAGCCATCTGTCGGCCGCCATAGACGTCGCGGACGATCGAGATGGTGATGACGCGCGTCGCCGCAGCACCGGCGCCCTGCACGAAGCGCAGCGCCAGCATCAAGCCGAAGCTCGGCACGATCGCGATCGCCAGCGCGCAGAGCGCATAGAGGGCAAGGCCGGCAATCAACGGTGGCTTGCGCCCGAAGCGATCCGAAAGCGGGCCGAAGAACAGCTGTGCCACCCCCATGCCGAGCAGATAGGCGGTGATGATGTACTGCCGCTCATTTTCAGAGGCGACGCCGAGGCTGGCTCCGATCTGCTGCAGACCTGGCAACATGATGTCAATCGAGATGGCGTTGGTTGCCATCAGCATGGCCATCAGCGCGATGAACTGGAATTTCGTGACCCCGGGCCGGGCGTCTTCGTTGGTCGTGCTGGTCATTTGCAAAAAGTCCTAGCGGCGCACCGGGCGCAAGCGAAACAGGTTGGTCCGGAGCAAATCCGGAAAAGAAGGGTGTCGGCTGACGCCATGCCAGCAGACATATCGAAATTGAGCGGGGGCAGCCGGGGCGATTGGAAACCAAGCGCACGGACCGGGCCGGCATGAAGCGTAGGAAGCGTCGAGCGGCAGGGACCGGACTTTCCGGGCGCCAAGGGGCGAGGCGAGACCCTCTACAGGCAGCTTATGCCGAACGATCGCAACCGATTCATGACAGGCCGGACATCCGGCCCTTCGCTCCCCGAAGGAAGCGCGCTCTGAACGTATCTTGGCGGCACCTGCGCGAATCGCACGCGCAAGTCCTTCTGAAGGACAACGAAAATTAGGCGATGCGGAATTACAGCCAGAATCAAAAAAGGCGGTTGCCCGCCTTCTCCGAAAGATCGGGACGAGGCGTCCTTAGATCAGGCGGCGGCGCCCTTGACGGCAATGCCCTGTGCCTCAAGGTGAGACTGCAGTTCGCCGGCCTGGAACATTTCACGCACGATGTCGCAACCGCCGACGAATTCGCCCTTGACGTAGAGCTGCGGGATCGTCGGCCAGTTGGAGTAATCCTTGATGCCCTGGCGCAGGTCAGCATCGGCGAGCACGTTGACGCCCTTGTAGTCGACACCGATGTAGTCGAGAATCTGGACAACCTGACCGGAGAAGCCGCACTGCGGGAACTGCGGCGTACCCTTCATGAAGAGCACCACATCGTTTGTCTTGACTTCGTTGTCGATGAATTCGTGAATTCCGCTCATCTCGTCTTCCTTCCTGCGCCGGCTTCAAGGGCCGGATATCGATTGGGTTCTAGATAGCATGCATATTGGTGATTTTCACCACCCAATCGCAACAAATATTGATGGGCCTCAAGATGTGGTTTTATTACCACTACAGCGCCGCGCGTCTTCTCAGGCGCGCAAAGGTCGCTGTAGCACTTTGATTTTCTGCATGTTTTCGTCCATAAATCCGCGACGAGTTAAGGAAACATGCAGTCAAGCGGTGCGGCGCCGGGTCTTGCTGCGCGCCGCAGCCGTTTTGCGACGGCTGACCTGCTTCTTGGCCGGCTTGCGAATGGCCGCTTCGAGGATATCCGCGAGGATGCCGCCGCCGGACGAAGTCGTCCGCGTCCGGCGCTTTGTCCGCTTGGTCGAGGTTCGCTTGACGCCGGTCTTCTTGAGGATTTCCTTCAATGCACTGTCAACGACGCCGCTGACGAGTTCCTTGATCAGGTCAGCCATTCCGGCTTACTCCGGCGCGCTCGTCTGCAGGGCGAGGGCGTGTAGAACACCGCCCATGTTGCCCTTGAGTGCGTTGTAGACCATCTGGTGCTGCTGCACGCGGGTCTTGCCACGAAACGCCTCGGCCACGACTTCGGCGGCATAGTGGTCGCCGTCACCGGCCAGATCGCGGATCGTGACCTTGGCACCGGGAATCCCTGCCTTGATCATGTCTTCGATGTCGCCTGGTGTCATGGGCATGATACGCCAACTCCCTTTTTATTCTGCAACGTCAGCAGCCTGCCGACGCCATCCATGAAATTAGGGAACCACGATTCAGGGGCGGAACGCAATTGCTGAATTGGGTGAGGGCGGCCAGTTGCTGGCGCCGGTACGATCAGATGATCACGCTTGATCGCGTCCCCAGATGACACCTTTCGAGGCATGCGAAGAGCCAGACGGGAGCCGCCGATCAGCGGCTCCCGTCGTCGTTTCTCAGTTCTCGGGAGCGAGATCGCCCTGCATGAATTCCGGGAACCAGCCTTCGTGGGTCGAGCGCAGCTCAGCGACCGAAACCGCCCTGGCATCGCCGAGCTTGACGGCATCGCCAGCGGTCTTGCCGATGACGGGCAGGGCAACGCCTGCGGCCTTAGCGCGGGCGGTAACCGCGTCGAGTGCGCCAGCGGCAACAGTTACGACGTAGCGGCCCTGATCTTCGCCATAGAAGGTCGCGATCGGGTCGTGACCGGCGACGGCATCAACCGTGGCGCCAATGCCCGAGGCCATCGCCATTTCGGCGACCGCAAGCGCCAGGCCACCCGACGAGCAATCGTGAACGGCCGTCACGAGGCCATCGACGATGAGGCCGCGGACGAAATCGCCCACCTTGCGTTCATGAGCCAGATCGACATGCGGCGCCGGACCGTCGGTGCGGCCGTGAACGTCTCGCATGTAGACCGACTGGGCGATGTGGGTGCCCAGGCCAACAGGTGCACCGGCAAGCAGGATCGTTTCGCCTTCCGCAGCAAAGCGGATGCGCGCCATCTTCGACCAGTCCTTGATCAGGCCAACGCCGCCGATCGTTGGGGTCGGCAGGATCCCTTGGCCATTGGTCTCGTTGTAGAGCGAGACGTTGCCGGAAACGATCGGAAAGTCGAGCGCGGTGCATGCTTCGCCGATGCCCTTGATGGCATGGACCAGCTGGCTCATGATTTCCGGGCGTTCCGGGTTGCCGAAGTTGAGGTTGTCGGTGGCTGCCAGCGGCAGCGCGCCGGTTGCCGTCAGGTTGCGCCAGCATTCGGCGACCGCCTGCTTGCCGCCTTCGAACGGATCGGCTTCGACGTAACGCGGCGTTACGTCGGAGGAGAAGGCCAGCGCCTTGGAGACGTGACCCTCGACGCGCACGACGCCAGCGTCACCGCCCGGAAGCTGCAGCGAGTTGCCCTGGATCAGGGTGTCGTACTGTTCGTAGACCCAGCGGCGCGAGGAGTTGTTGGCCGAACCGACGAGCTTCACGAGTGCGTCGGCGACGTCAGCAGCCGGGATGTCGTTGGTTGCCAGCGGAGTCGAGGTCTTGGCAGGGGTCCAGGGACGATCGTATTCCGGCGCTTGGTCGCCCAGTTCCTTGATCGGCAGGTTCGCCACTTCTTCGCCCTGGTGCAGGATGCGGAAGCGCAGATCGTCTGTGGTCTTGCCGACGATGGCAAAGTCGAGGCCCCACTTGACGAAGATCGCCTTGGCGACTTCTTCCTTGGCGGGCTCCAACACCATGAGCATGCGCTCCTGGCTTTCCGACAGCATCATCTCGTAAGCGGTCATGCGTTCTTCGCGAACGGGAACGCTATCAAGGTTGAGCTCGATGCCGAGGTCGCCCTTGGCGCCCATTTCGACGGCCGAGCAGGTGAGGCCGGCCGCACCCATGTCCTGGATGGCGATGACGGCGCCGGTCTGCATCAGCTCGAGGCAGGCTTCAAGCAGGCACTTTTCGGTGAAGGGGTCGCCGACCTGGACGGTCGGGCGCTTTTCTTCGATCGACTCGTCAAACTCGGCCGAGGCCATGGTCGCGCCACCAACACCGTCGCGGCCGGTCTTGGCGCCGAGATAGACGACGGGGAGACCCACGCCTTCGGCCTTGGAGTAGAAGATCGCATCGCTCTTGGCGAGGCCGGCGGCAAAGGCGTTGACGAGAATGTTGCCGTTGTAGCGGGCGTCGAACTCGACTTCGCCGCCGACGGTCGGAACGCCGAAGGAATTGCCATAGCCGCCGACGCCGGCAACGACGCCGGAAACGAGGTGGCGGGTCTTCGGATGATCAGGCGCGCCGAAGCGGAGCGCATTCATCGCAGCAACCGGACGGGCGCCCATGGTGAAGACGTCGCGCAGGATGCCGCCGACGCCGGTCGCAGCGCCCTGGTAGGGCTCGATATAGGACGGGTGGTTGTGGCTCTCCATCTTGAAGACGACGCAGTCGCCATCATCGATATCGACCACGCCGGCGTTTTCGCCCGGCCCCTGGATGACGCGCGGGCCTTTGGTCGGCAGCGTGCGCAGCCACTTCTTCGAGGACTTGTAGGAGCAGTGCTCGTTCCACATCGCCGAAAAGATGCCGAGCTCGGTGAAAGTCGGCTCGCGCCCGATCAGGCTCAGGATGCGCTCGTATTCGTCGGGCTTCAGCCCGTGCGATGCGATGAGGTCCGGGGTGATGGGGCGGGTGTTCGAAATCGTCATCGTCGACCGTCAAATCCTTCGGGCGGCGCGCAATCCACTTAAGAGGAATATGGCGCGTGCGAACCGCAACAGACACAGGGAGCGCTTTGCGGCTTCTTTAGCCTATGCTGCGGCGCGGCGCGACAGAAAAATACGGGCGATCAACAGCGGTTGACGCCCGTATAAGCTTTGCAGAAGGCAGTGCGGCGACCAGCGTCAGAACTTGTAGCCGAGCGCAAGGCCGGCGCGTGTCAGGCCGTTGTTCGGACCGTCGCACAGATTGGCATGCGAAGCATGTTCCACGGTCGCCGAGACGTTCCAGTGCTCGTCGAGGCGGACGCCAGCAGCGGCGTATTCGCGGAAGAGAAGGCGGCAGCCGAGTTGGGGACCGGAACCATTGGGGTCATCGAGGTCGCCGTCATGAATCGTGCCGCCGGCGCCGAATTCGACAAACAGGCGCTGGGTCATGTCGAAGGTCCAGCTCAAACCGCCATAGGCCTGATTGACCCCGTTAGACGACGTCGCAACCGCCGCGCCGGTATAGACCCGTGGGCGCAGCAGTTTTTCGCCGAGGTCGGTCGCCCCATCGGCGTCGAACGGGTCGAAGTACACGGTGAATGACGGAAAGACCCCGTCTTCCTGTTTATCGCCGGCAGCGATCGACGTCGTCACGCCGAAGCGCATTTCGTCGAAAACGCCGTCCGCGGCAAGGGCCGGGGCGGCGGAGGTCAACGTGGTCGTGGCGAGAAAAAGATATGCGATGCGACGCGACGAGGCGGGGCTGAACGGTAGCGGCATGCGGAATCCTTAAAGGCGAATCATGTGCGCAAAACTGCTAAAATAGTATGTTGCGCAAGCTTGCCCGAAAGTCACCCCGAGGATTTCTGTAGTCACTCAAAACTATCGTAGCCCGCCCGGCCGCTGTCGAGCAGCCGCTTCAGCGCCTGAAAACCTGCTCTTACCTGGGCTCGGTCCGGCGGCGAGGAAAAACCGATGCGAATGCGGTGGAAGACGCGGTCGGTTCGTCCGGCCTTGAACTCGTCCTCGTCGTCGACGAGCACGCCCTCCTGCAGGGCAGCCTGCTTGAAGGTGCCGGAGAGCCAGGGGTCGGGCAGCTTCATCCAGAGGAACGGAATACAGGGGTGCGAGGTGAACTCGATGCCTTCGAAGATTTCGCGGGCCATCGCCTCGCGGGCGCGCACCTCTTCAATGCCCTTGCTGCGCAGGATTGCAGCCGAACCGGAAAGCACGAGGCGCGCGCAGAGCTCAGCCAGGATGAACGGCAAACCGCCGCTCACCATCTTGTGGGCAATGCGGATACGTTGGCTGAAATGCGGAGGGCAGGCGACCCAGCCGCCTCGGACACCGGCAGCGACCGACTTCGAAAGACCGCCAACCAGGAAGGTGCGTTCCGGCGCAAGCTCCGCCAAGAGCGGCGTCTGATCACCGGTCATGGCGCCATAGAGATCGTCCTCAACGAGCCAGACGCCATATTTGCGGGCGATGTCGGCGATCGCCTGGCGGCGCGCGAGCGGCATGACGGCGACGGTCGGATTCTGTGCGCTGGGCATCAGGAACGCGAGCTTCGGATGCTGCTGCGCGCAGACGCGCTCGAAATCCTCGGGGATCATGCCAAACTCGTCGCTTTCGACCAGCGTCGTCCGGCGGCCGACCAGGCCGGCGCTGCGGCTCACCTGCGAATAGGTGAGCGTCTCGAAGGCGATACGGTCGCCAGGCGCGGTAACCGCAGTGATGACGGCAACCACGCCCGCATGGGCACCGAGCGTCGGCACGATGTTTTCCGGCTTCGGGCGGAAGCCGCCGCGCGCCAGCCATAGGCAACCCGCCTCGAACCAGTGATCCGGGAAGTTGCGGGCGTAGCTTGCAATGTCCGCATGGTGGTCGTGACTGATCTCGCCAAGCACCTCGCTCAAGACCGTGCCTTGGCCGATATCGGGTGCAGCTGTGCTGTCGAACCTCAACTTGCCGGCAGGCGCCACAAGCGGCCGGGTGCCGGCGAGCGAGGTCGTCAGCGGATCCGCCTGCTCCGGCGGACGGCTTTCGGGATGATCTAGTACATAGGTGCCGCGACCGACTTCACCGCTCACAAGTCCGCGTTCGCGGACGATGTTATAGGCGCGTCCAATCGTGCCGATTGTCACGCCGATGTCGTAGGCGAGGTTGCGCTGCGGTGGCAATTTGGCGCCGACGGGCAGGGCGCCGTTGCCAATTGCCTGTTCGATCTGGTCGGCAATCCGCGCATAAAGCGGACCGTGACCCTGCTGAATGTCCGGGAGCCAATTTGTCATAGTGACAATTCTTTAGATTACAGCGCGGAATATGTCAATTATCACCAATACAACGATAGCAATCGCTGCATTGGGGTTATCAATGAGTACAATCGATACAATTTGTTTGTCCCGCTCGGAAGCGAAGTCCGTCGAACGCACCAGCACATTGTTTGGTGGCGACTATTCAGAGGAACGCGAAAGCGTACTGAAGCGCCTATGGGGGCTCTATTGCAAGCTGGCAGCGAAGCGACGCGGTCGTCTGGCGCTCGGGGAAATGAGCAATTGGCAACTCAGGGATATCGGTGTTTCCGAGAAGGACGCGCGCCAGGAATCGACTGTCCCGTTCTGGCGCTAGCTCGGATTAGAACGACTGTCCGACAATGCACAATGGCCGGCGCCCTTTGAGGTCGGCGGCCATTGGTCAATTCGCCAATTTGACTGGGGTCTACTTGCAGCCCTGTCCGCCGGCAGCCCAGCGCTTGATATCGGCGGCCATGCGCGTGCCGACGGGTTCGCTCATCAACGGTCCGAAGGCCTGCAGGCGTGCCGGGTTGCCCTCGGCCTGAACAACGGCGAGCGGGCGTGCTTCCGGCGACTTGCGCGGCACGATCAGAATGCGCGGACGGCCCGAAAAGGAGTTCAACTCCGGCGCCAGGCGATAGGACTTGAATTCGGAATCGCCCGATTTGAACCAGCAGCCGTTGGCGCCAAGCGCCACGCGCTCCATGGTCGGCAGTGCCGCCGTGTTCGGGCTCGGCGCCGGCGGTTTCGGCGATTGGCACGAAGCGAGAAGGGCCAGGCCAAACGTTGCGCAGGCAAGGCCGGCCAGGCGCGCAGGGACAAATGAAGGCATCGACGGTCTCGCTCGCATTTGGGGGATGGGTCGGATGCCTTCTATCAGCCGGATGGTTAAGCGGCGATTACTTCGAGCGCAGACGCAAAGAGGCCGCGGCCGTCGGAGCCGCCATGAGCCGCTTCGATCAGGTTTTCCGGATGCGGCATCATACCGAGCACGTTACCCTCGGCATTCATCACGCCGGCGATATCGTTCATCGAACCGTTCGGGTTGGTGCCTTCGGCATAGCGGAACACCACCTGGCCATTGCCTTCGATCGTCTTCAGTGTCTCAGCGTCGGCGAAGTAGTTGCCGTCGTGGTGGGCGACCGGCGAGCGGATGATCTGGCCCTTCGAGTAGGCGCGGGTGAAGTCGGTGTCGGCATTGACCACTTCGAGCTTGATCTCGCGGCAGACGAACTTCAGCGAGGCATTGCGCATCAGCGCGCCCGGCAGGAGGCCGGCCTCGACGAGGATCTGGAAGCCGTTGCAGACGCCGAGAACCTTGACGCCCTTTTCCGCCTTGGCCTTGATCGCCTGCATGACCGGCATGCGCGCTGCGATCGCGCCACAGCGCAGATAGTCGCCATAGGAGAAGCCGCCCGGGATGACGATCAGATCGACATCGGGGATATCCGTTTCCGTCTGCCAGACGGTGACCGGAGCCTTGCCGGAAATCTTGGTGAGGGCCGCGATCATGTCGCGGTCGCGGTTGAGGCCCGGAAGCTGGACGACGGCTGACTTCATATCTCTGTCTCCGTTAGCGGCGAGATCAAATCTTGATGCCGCACCCCGACGAGCCAGGCATCTCCCGATCGCAGCACCGCTCCGTTGGGCGTTCGTGCTGCTTCGGCGTTTCTTAACGTCTGGATCCGCGCCCGAAGGCACGGACCGATCTTCATGCCTGATCGATCAGGCGAACGAGATGCTGTAGTTCTCGATCACCGTGTTGGCGAGCAGCTTTTCGCACATCGCCTTGAGGTCTTCTTCGGCCTTGGCCTTGTCTGCGGATTCGATCTGCAGATCGAAAACCTTGCCCTGACGGACCTGGCCGATGCCGTCGAAGCCGAGTGCGCCGAGCGCACCTTCGATTGCCTTGCCCTGCGGATCGAGAACGCCGTTCTTCAGCGTCACGGTTACACGTGCCTTGATCACTTTGATTTTCCCCGAAAGTTATTTCACCAGAACCGGACCGGTGCCGCGCACGGGTTCGTTCTCGTTCATGATGCCAAGACGGCGGGCGACTTCCTGGTAGGCCTCGACGAGGCCGCCAAGGTCGCGGCGGAAGCGGTCCTTGTCGAGCTTCTCGCGGGTCTCGATGTCCCAGAGACGGCAGCTGTCCGGCGAGATCTCGTCGGCGAGCACGATGCGCATCATGTCGCCCTCGAACAGACGGCCGCACTCGATCTTGAAGTCGACGAGCTGAATGCCGACGCCCAGGAACAGGCCCGAAAGGAAGTCGTTGATGCGGATGGCGAGCGCCATGATGTCGTCGAGTTCCTGGGGGCTTGCCCAGCCGAAGGCGGTGATGTGCTCTTCGGAGACCATCGGGTCTTCCAGCGCATCGGCCTTGTAGTAGAACTCGATGATCGAACGGGGGAGAACGGTGCCTTCCTCGATGCCGAGGCGCTTGGACAGCGAGCCGGCGGCAACGTTGCGCACGACAATCTCGAGCGGGATGATCTCGACTTCCTTGATCAACTGCTCGCGCATATTGAGGCGGCGGATGAAGTGCGTGGGGATGCCGATCTTGTTGAGATGCGTGAAGATGTACTCGGAAATACGGTTGTTCAGCACGCCTTTGCCGTCGATGACGTCATGCTTTTTCTTGTTGAAGGCGGTCGCGTCGTCCTTGAAGAACTGGATGAGCGTGCCCGGCTCCGGACCCTCATAGAGGATCTTGGCCTTGCCCTCGTAGATACGGCGGCGACGATTCATGGATTCTGTCTCTGTGGTTGTTGGCGCTCTTGGGTCGCGCGCGTGGAATATCTCTCGGGGTCCATAACTGAAAAGAACGGATTTCACAATCGGCGTATCTTCCCGTCCCCTGATTTGCATAGGGCGCCCGCGCGTCTCTACCTGGACGCGTCAAGGTCGCCGTGTCACTTTGGGTGCTGCGACGTTTGTAGTCCTTGAATCGAAGGCGATTTCAGGAACCATACGGAGGGTAACATGAAAGTCATCAAACCGGAAAACTACGCATTGCAGTTTGACCTCCGTTTTGGTTTATGGCGATAACTGTTTCCGGCATGGAATTTTCAGGGAGATCGATTGATGACGACGATGCAGGATCGCGAAAAGGCCTTCGAGGCGAAGTTTGCGCTGGACGAAGAACTGAAGTTCAAGGCTGAAGCGCGCCGCAACAAGCTTGTCGGTCTCTGGGCTGCCGGTCTGCTCGGCAAGGCCGACGCCGACGCCTACGCCAACGAAGTGGTGGTTGCCGACTTCGAAGAGGCCGGCCACGAAGACGTCGTCCGCAAGATCAAGGCCGACTTTGACGCTGCAGGCGTTGCCCAGACGGAAGATCAGATCCGCTTGCGGATGCTCGAGCTTCTCGGCGAAGCCGTCCAGCAGATCCAGAACAAGTAAGTCTTCAGGCACCAATGCCGACCATTCACGCCCGGCCATAAAGCCGGGCGTTTTTATTTGTCCTCCGTGCCGAAGACCGGCTTCCATCCGCGCCGCAGGCGCCGCTCAAGCTCCAGACGATCCATCGGGCGGGCCAGTGCGTAGCCCTGCAGCACATCGCAGCCGAGATCCCGCAGCATCGCTGCATGCTCCCAGGTCTCGACGCCTTCGCCGACGACCTCGATGTTGAGCGAATGGCCGATGTCGATGATCGCGCGGACCAGCTTGGCCTGTTTCGGGCTCTCCGTGATCGGTCCGACCAGCGCCCGGTCGATCTTGAGCCGCGCCGGATTGAGATTGAGCAGGCCGATGATCGAGGCGTGCCCGGTGCCGAAGTCGTCGATCTCCACCTCGATCCCAAGCGCGCCGAGGGCCGAGATGGTCTCGGCGATCTCATCTTCCGGATCGTCGAGGAAGATGGATTCGAGCAATTCGAACGAGAGGACGCCAGGGGCGATCTGCAGATCACGCAGGTCGGCGATCAGGCCGGGATCACGCAGGCGCGGCGACGACATGTTGACCGAGATCTTGGGAATGGCGAAGCCGGACTGCCGCCAGGACTGAAAGTCGGCATAGGCGAGCTCCACGACCTTTCGGTCGATGGCCGGCAGGACATTGATCTCCTCCGCGACCTTCAGGAAATGGAAGGGGGCAAGCACCCCGCGCTCAGGATGGTTCCAGCGAACCAGAGCCTCGACACCGGTTATCTCGAGTGAACGCGCATCGAACTGCGGCTGATAGTAAACGGTGAACTGCCCTTCCTCGATCGCCTGGCGAATATCGTCGCCGATCCGTTTGGCTGTCAGAATTTGTGTCTGGATCTGCTCAGAAAAGGCTTCGACCCGGTCCCGGCCGAGGCTCTTTGCCCGGTAGAGCGCGATGTCGGCGTTCATCAACAACTGCTTCGCATCGAAATCGTCATGCCCTTTCCAGGCAATGCCGATGCTCGCGCCCAGGCGGCAGAGCTGGCCCTCGTAGGGAATGGGGCGACGGAAGGCGTGCACGATACGCTCGGCAAGCTCGGAGAGCTGCGGCAGGTTGCGACCGCGGCGGCAGAGAATGACGAATTCGTCGCCGCCGATGCGGGCAATGAAATCGTCATGTCGAGCGTGCGCGCGAAGGATGGCAGCGGCATGGGTCAGCATGGCATCACCAGCCTGGTGCCCAAGCGTGTCGTTGATCTGTTTGAAACGATCGAGGTCGATATGCAGGATGGCGTTGACCGCGACGTTTTCCGCCAGCATCTGGTCAAGGTAGCGCCGGTTGGGCAGATCCGTCAGGTAGTCGTGCAGGGCGTTGTATTCGATCCTTATCCGCGCCAGCTCGAGCTCGCGGTTGCGCGCTTCGGCGGAAGCCTGGGCCTGGCGCAAGTCCTCCTGCAATGCGATGTCTTCGGTGACGTCCCAGTTCGCCCCGATGAGCTTTCGCGTCCCGAGATGATCGATATAGGTCGCCGCATTGGAGCGGATATGCCGGATCGTGCCGTCCGGGCGCACGATCCGAAAGGCATTGCTATAGGGCTTGCCGGAAGCGATGCCTTCGTTGGTCCGAGCGATGACCTTGTCGCGGTCGGCGGGATGCAGGGTGTTTTCCCAGGATTCGGAGCTCGGCGGCCCATCACTTGGGTCGAGGCCGTAGATCTCGAACATGCGCTCGTCCCAGTCGTCCCTCTGGGCGTCGAGGTTGAAGTCGAACACGCCGATCTTCGAAACGCCGAGAGCGAGCCTCAGGCGGCGAGAGACCTCTTCGAGACGGGCCTCCGCCTCCTTGCGCGCCGTGATGTCCGTGTCCGTCCCGATGATGCGGGAGGGTCTGCCATCCGGCCAATAGGCAACTGACGCGCCACGGCTCTCGATCCAGACCCAATGCCCGTCCGCATGGCGCTCGCGGTACTCGAAGGTGTTGAACACTGCCTCGCCAGAATCCTGGCGCTCGATTGCGGCACGCACATGCGCGTGGTCGTCGGGGTGGACGTTCTGGATCCAGGTCTCAAGACTACCGTCGACTTCGGCATCATCGGGCAGGCCACGAAGCCGCTTCCAGGTGGTGGAGTAAAACAGGTTCCCGGTTTCGAAGTCGTGATCCCACACGCCTTCAAGTGCGCTGTCGAGCGCATATTTCCAGCGGGTTTCGTCGTTGCGAAGACCGGCGATTTCGTCGACGAGCTCATGGGCGGGGAGCATCAGCAGGAGAAAGGCGTCCTGGTCGGCAAAAAGCACAGGTGACCAGGAGACAAGCATCGGCAGCGGACCGGAGAGGCTTTCGAAACGGAGCGTCGTGGACGCGGTCGTCGTGGGCGGCAAGATGTTCCGCGCCGGCAACAGCGGCCGGTCCTCATCCAGCACGAGATCTGCGAGAAGGGCTTTGCGGAGCGAAGCGGGTGTCCTTAGCAGCAGTTCGCCGGCACGCGCGTTGGTCGTTACGATCCGTCCCAGATCATTGGCAATGATTGCTCCGGCCGGCAAGCGCTCCAGAGCGGCCTGCGTGAGAACATCCGAATTCGCTGGCGCACCACGCGCACCTTTGGTGAGACCTTCGTTGACGGCCACTTATCCCATGTCCAGCGTTTGCGGCCGCATTTCCAAGGCACGGGAGCCGGAAATCAGGCTGCAAATCAAGATTCGACAGCGCTCAACGCCCTTTGACGACGAGTCACGTTGCCATGCGGACCGATGATGACCGCGGACAATGAACGTCGGATTAATGGGAAGTCGCAGCAGCCGTCAACCAGGGCGGCGAAGCATCAGGGCTTCAGGCGGCTCAGGAACTGAGCGAACACCATCGTTCCCTCCGGCCAGGGGCCATGCCCGGACTCGGTGTTGATATGGCCCGATTCGCCGGCGTCGACGAGCAGCGAACCCCAGGCCTTGGCGATATCGTCTGCGTGTTCGTAGGAACCGAAAGGATCGTTGCGGCTTGCAACCATCAGCGACGGGAACGGCAGGGGATCACGCGGATAGGGGCCGAATGTCATCAGATGCTTCGGGCGGATCGTTGGATTGGCCACATCCGGAGGTGCTACCAGGAAGGCGCCAGCGATCGGCTTGTTGAAGTGGGGCAGGGCGTGCACGGCGGTCGCGACGCCAAGCGAATGGGCGACGATGACGACCGGCTTTTCCGCCGCATTGACCTCTTCGATCATGCGCGCCACCCAATCTTCACGCACGGGCTTTGCCCACTCCGCCTGCTCGACGCGGCGCGCGGTGGACATCTTGCGCTCCCAGCGGGTCTGCCAGTGCTCCGGTCCGGAGTTGGTGTAGCCAGGGACAATGAGGATATGGGCGTCGGATACTTTCATAGTGGCCGCGATGTGGCGCTGAAAGCGGCCGAAGTCAAGACCTGCAACGCCGTGCGCTATTTGAGAGGCGCCATGGTCGCCGCAACACTTCGAAGGACTGTTGTTTTCATCCCTGGATCGGTGACGACCTGGAGAAACAGGCAGCAGGCGACAGCGCCTTCATTTTCTGTATAATCGGCATGACGGTCGCGGTTGGTGCGACTTTGTTTCGTCGCATCTCTGTTCCGCGGCCGCTCTAGTTCGTTGAGGAGTGAGCCATGACAACATTCCATGTTCTGTCGGGGGCGGATGCGAGTGTCGCCCACCCCGGGATAAAGAAGATTGGTGTCTCGGATGTGTTCGACGCCTTGCGTCTCGGATTTGAAGATTTTCGCGAAAAGCCGTCGCACTACGTCTTTCTATGCCTGATCTACCCGATTGCCGGCGCCGTGCTGATTACCTGGAGCGCAGGCGCAAACATGCTGCCGCTGCTTTATCCGCTGGTCTCGGGCTTTGCCCTGATCGGCCCTGTCGCGGCGATCGGTCTTTACGAAATCAGTCGACGGCGTGAACTCGGCATGGACTATTCATGGCCGCATGCGCTTCGCCTGCATCGCTCTCCAGCCTTGCCATCGATCATGGCCGTTGCCGCCATGCTTTTCGTGGTCTTCATTGTTTGGCTGCTGGTGGCCCAGGCGCTCTACGTACAAATCTTCGGGGCCGAACCGCCGGCTTCGATCGCTGCCTTCTGGAACGGCATCATCGGTACCGAACAGGGCTGGAACCTGATCCTCGTCGGCAACGCCGTCGGCTTCGTCTTCGCGGTCATCGTGCTCGCGACAACGGTCGTATCCTTCCCCTTGCTGATCGATCGCGATGTCGGCGCCGTCGCGGCGGTGGAAACGTCGATCCGCGCGACCCTCGTCAATCCGGTACCCGTCGCGCTCTGGGGCTTCATCATCGCGGCTGGCTTGGTGATCGGCTCGATCCCGGTCTTCGTCGGTCTTGCCGTCATCATGCCGATCTTCGGCCACGCCACATGGCATATCTATCGCAAGATGGTGGAGCCAGGTCCGCGCGCCGGTTCACGATAGGCGAGTCACGGCGCAACCTATCAACGCGAAAAGCGCCGCAGGTCAATCGACTTGCGGCGCTTTCAAGCGTGAGCGAAGACCGGTCTTACGGCTTAGCGAAAGTACTTGTAGTAGGAGGAAATCTGCGCCGCCGTGTTGGACGACAGATTGAGCTTGATGCCGATCTTGTCGCCGCGGTACCAACGTACCATGCCGGTCAGGAAGCCCAGTTCCTCGCTCCTGATCGTCACTTCCTGCCCCGTCTTGGCGCCGATATCGAAATAGAGCTGGAAACAGATGCCTTCGTCCGAAAGGTCCTTGACGACGCCGTTGCTGGACCCGGTCTTGCAGGTGACCATGCCGGTGATCTTCGTCTGTGTGCGGGCTGCCGCACGCTCCGTACTGTCCTTGTAGGCCATGTGATCCTCGAACCTGAATTGACAGGCCTGGATCGTCACACACGATCACTGAACATCGCGCTAAAAGAAATGCCCGCATTTGAGCGATGTGCGCCAAATGCGGGCATATTCATGAGGTGCAACGCGGGCGCGTGACCCGCGCACTGTCAGGCTCAGCCGAAGACGCGCTTGAAAATCGTGTCGACGTGCTTGGTGTGGTAGCCAAGATCGAACTTCTCGCGGATGTCTTCCTCGGAAAGCGCTGCACGGACTTCCGTATCGGCCAACAGTTCCTCAAGGAAGTCCTTGCCCTGTTCCCAGACCTTCATTGCGTTGCGCTGAACGAGGCGGTAGGCATCCTCACGCGATACCCCTGCCTGGGTCAACGCCAGCAGCACGCGCTGCGAATGAACCAGACCGCGGAACTTGTTCATGTTCTTGATCATGTTCTCGGGGTAGACGAGCAACTTGTCGATCACGCCGGTCAGGCGGGAAAGCGCGAAGTCGAGCGTCACCGTCGCATCCGGTCCGATCATGCGCTCGACGGAGGAGTGCGAGATGTCGCGCTCGTGCCAGAGGGCAACGTTTTCCATTGCCGGTACCGAGAAGGCGCGAACCATGCGGGCGAGACCCGTCAGGTTCTCGGTCAGAACCGGGTTGCGCTTGTGCGGCATTGCCGACGAGCCCTTCTGGCCCGGCGAGAAATACTCTTCAGCTTCGAGCACTTCGGTGCGCTGCAGGTGACGGATTTCCGTCGCCAGGCGCTCGATCGACGAGGCGATGACGCCGAGGGTGGCGAAGTACATGGCATGACGGTCGCGCGGGATGACCTGGGTGGAAACCGGTTCCGGCTTCAGGCCAAGCGCCTTGGCGACATGCTCTTCCACACGCGGATCGATGTTGGCGAAGGTGCCGACGGCGCCGGAGATCGCGCAGGTGGCGACTTCCTCACGTGCGGCCAGCAGGCGCTGCTTGCAGCGGTCGAACTCGGCATAGGCGAGTGCCAGCTTGACGCCGAACGTCGTCGGCTCGGCATGAATGCCGTGCGAGCGGCCGATCGTCACCGTGTCCTTGTGTTCAAAAGCGCGGCGCTTCAGGGCTTCGAGCAGCTTGTCGAGGTCCGCGAGCAGCAGATCGGTCGCGCGGACGAGCTGGACGTTGAAGCAGGTGTCGAGCACGTCGGACGAGGTCATGCCCTGGTGGATGAAGCGGCTGTCCGGGCCGACGAATTCGGCAAGATGTGTCAGAAAGGCGATGACGTCATGCTTGGTGACGGCTTCGATCTCGTCGATGCGGTCGACGTCGAAGGTGGCAGCGCCGCCCTTTTCCCAGATCGTGCGGGCTGCATCCTTCGGGATCACACCGATTTCGGCGAGTGCATCGCAGGCATGAGCCTCGATCTCGAACCAGATGCGGAATTTCGTTTCCGGCGACCAGATGGCCACCATTTCCGGACGGGAGTAGCGCGGGATCATGGGCTTTAGCTTTCGTCGTCAGTGGAGGATGGCCGTGCCTCTAGCAAAGATAGCCGTGAAGCTCAACGCGTTTGGCTCGTGCGCTCGCTCGCCAGCCACAGGCTGACGCCGACGAGTATAGCACCACCGAGGGGCAGATAGAGGCGAAGCCCCATCACCAGAAACTGGTAGAACGCGATGAGCGAGGTGAAGGCGAGCTGGAAAAACCAGGTCCTGGTGCCGGCAGGCGCGTGCCATTGGGCGTAAAACTGCCGGTAGTCGAGGGCATAGAGCATCGCCGTCATCGCGACGGTGCCGAGCGAAAGGAAGAAGAGGTAAGCCGCAAAACGCGTTTCCGGCCGGCCCCCCAAAGCTGCAAGTCGAGCCAGGAACAGCGATGGCGCCCAGGCCAGAAGCGCCCCGAAGCCGAAGATCAGAAGCAGCTCGGACAGATGAAAGGTGAGAGCACGCTCGCGAAGCCAGAGGCCGCACCAGGCCGAAAGCACCATCGCGCCGCCCCAGAGCGGCGCACCGATGACAAGCTCCCGCATCGTCGGAAGGGATTGGGCGAGCCGGCGTCGACGCAGGACGCCTACCGGCGCCAGATCTGCTTTTGCCTCGACGCCGGCCGCCGCATCGCTCATTTCGCGATCCGGGTCGGGATCGCGATCCAGCGTCCATCGGTTGTGCCTTCGAAGCCGAGCGACTTGACGAGAACCATGATGACATGGGTATCGGAGCCGTCGTCATTCCGATGGGTGACAGCGCCACCGACCTGATAGCCGGTGGGGCAGCGGCGGCTCTCGGGCAAGCGGCTATCGTCCTGCAGGACGTCTGTTGCCGGCTTGCCGGCCTTCATCGTCATCGACAGACGAAAGCCTTTGACCTCCTTCAGGAAGTCCTTGCAGATGCCTTCCGGCTCGAAGGTTTTCTCTTCGAGCGTTACCGAATAGGTCTCGCGGAACCCTTCGTCGGCCGCAAAGGAATCGTAGGTCAGCGCCAGCGGCTTGGCGTTCGCCTCGGTGATCGGATTATAGGCGGCAAGCAGCCCGGGCGCATCAGCCAGGCGATAGGCGTCGATCAAGGGTGCCGCACGGCGGCGTGCCTCGTGACGCGCCTTGGAGAGCGGGCTGCCATCCTCGCGGCTGACGGCGCGCACCGGCGCGCCGGGCAAGAAACTGTCATTGCGCGTATCGATCACATAGATGGTCGAATAGGGAAAGCCGGAGCCATCCTGAACGCCGTATTCCTCGAAGGCGAAGACATTGCCGTCGGCCGAAAAGCCGATCGGCTGGAGCGCGGCATAGTCGCCCGCCAAGGCCGGCGCTGCGGCTGCCGCAGCGCCCAGCAAAAGCACGCCGGGCAGTGCCGCGCGCGGCTTCATCGATAGGCCTTTTCTGCCGGCGTGCGGATCGCCTCGATCGCCGTGCGATAGGCTTCGACAGAGCCGCCCTTGAAGATCGCCGAACCGGCGACGAGAACGTTGGCGCCGGCGCCGGTTGCGAAGGCCGCCGTGTCGGGCGCAATGCCGCCGTCGACTTCGATCTCGATCGGACGATCGCCGATCATCGCCTTGATGCGGCGGATCTTTTCCGCCGTAGCTTCGATGAACTTCTGTCCGCCAAAGCCCGGGTTCACGGTCATGACCAGGATGAGATCAACCTGATCGAGCACGTATTCGATGGCGCTTTCCGGCGTTGCCGGGTTGAGCGAGACACCGGCCTTCTTGCCGAGCGACCGAACGGTCTGCAACGAACGGTGAAGGTGCGGACCGGCTTCGGCATGCACGGTGAGGATATCGCAGCCGGCTTTCGCAAAGGCTTCGAGGAACGGATCGGCGGGCGAAATCATCAGGTGGCAATCGAACGTCGCATCGGTGTAGCGGCGCAGCGACTTGATCACGTCGGGGCCGAAGGTGATGTTCGGCACGAAGTGCCCGTCCATGACATCGAGATGGATCCAGTCGGCGCCGGCATCGACGACGTCGCGGACTTCCTGTCCGAGCTTGGAGAAATCGGCCGCCAGGATCGACGGAGCAATGCGGATAGGGTGGGTCATGGCGCACTCCAGCGTGTTTTCCGCGCAATAGCACCGGCGGGGCGCGCAAACAACATGCTCGCGATCAAAGCTGCGTCACCTGAGCTGCGACCAGCACGGCATGAGGTCGTTTTCGGCCGGGTTCGCGTCATGAACGCCACGGGCGATGGCGCGCGCCATCGTCGATGCCGCCACCGCGCCGAGATCGATGAAATCCTCTAGTGTGGGGGTCTTGCCGCTGGCGCCGGTGGCAAGCGCAAAGATGAGATCGCCATCGAGCGGCGTGTGCGCCGGCCAGAGCGCTCGGGAAAAACCGTCATGGGCGGCGATTGCCAGGCGCTTCGCTTCGGCCTTTGTAAGCACCGCATCCGTCGCGATGACGGCGATCGTCGTGTTGGCGGCTGCGGACTGCCGGTCCCGGAACTTGATGCGGATATCGGCGGCGTCAGCGGGCAGTGGATGCGGCAGGCCGAGCGCACCGAACTCGCCGTCAAGCTCGAAGGGTGCGGACCAGAAATGCCTACTATCACCAACGGTCGCCGAACCGAGCGCGTTGACCGCAACCAGCGCGCCGATGGTGATGCCGCTTGGCAGAACGGTCGATGCCGAGCCGAGGCCGCCCTTGAAGGCGGCGGTCAGAGCGCCGGTACCGGCGCCGGCGGTTCCGGTCGCGAACGACGGGCCGGCGCAACGAACCGCCTCGAAGCCGAGTTCGCGATAGGGCGGGTAACGTCCCCAATCCTTGTCGCCGCCGTTGATCAGGTCGAACAGGATGGCGGTGGGCACGATCGGTATCCGGTGCGGACCGACGGCAAAGCCGCGGCCCATTTCTCTTAGCGCGGCCTGGGCTCCGGACGCAGCATCGAGGCCAAAGGCCGAACCGCCGGAAAGCACCAGGGCGTCGACTGTCTGCACCGTATTGTGCGGGTCGAGCAGATCGGTTTCCCGCGTTCCGGGCGCGCCGCCCAGCACCTGAACCGCAGCGGTTGCCGGCGGATCGCAGACGATGGCGGTGACGCCGGACTTCAGTCGGTGGTCCTCGGCATTGCCGACCGTCAGGCCCGCGACGTCGGTAATCAGGTTCAGCGGTCCGGTGCGCATCATTGGGCGGTTCCTTCGGCGGGCACTGGCACGAAGCGGCCGCCTTGCCACTGCATCAGGCGATAGGGATTTTCGGCGCGCTCGTGCTGCGCGTTGAAGGCAATGGGGCCGAGCACGGTCGGGTAGGGTCCCTTGGCGAATGCGTCGAGAAGGGGCTTGTCGTCCTTTTCCGCCTGGTCCTTGGCTTGCTCGAGCAGGGAGACCGCCGCAAAGGCGGACAAAACGTAGCCATCCGGCTCGGTTCCGGCGGCGCGCAAGGCGTCCGCGACCGGCTTGCCCTCGGGTGATTGCGATGCGTCCGGCAGGGTGACCGCGAAAACGCCATCGGCGAGCGGCACGGTGAGATCGGCGGCATTCAGCGCGTCGCCACCGAGCAAGGCGAGGCCCGCGCCTTCGCCTTCTGCATCGCGCGCGATCACCGCCGTGTCCTGTCTATCGCCACCGGTAAAGACATGGGTCGCGCCGCTCTTCACCAGTCGCCGCACCAGGTTGACCTGCTGCTCCTGGGCGGGCCGATAGGTGTCGGTGAAGACCGGTGTCAGCCCAATTTCGCCGAGGGCGGAGCGTACGCTTTCAACCAGTTCCCGGCTGTGGATGGTTCCATCGTCGATCAACGCGATCGGCTTGTCCTTCCAGCGCTGGACGATGGTGTCGACGATGCTGGCAGCCTCGGCGTTGCCGCTCGGCGCAAGACGGAAGAGCGGCCACTTCTTCTTCAGCGCCTCTTCCATCAGGACATCGGAACGCACACTGAGGGTGATGGCGGGAAGGCCCGCTTCGGCAAGTGCCGGAAGTGTGGCGTCCAGGCTTTCGGTGCAGAGAAACCCGATCGCTGCCTCGGCGCCGGCCGCAAGCAGCGCCTTGGTCAGCGCTTCATTGCCGGCCGTAACGCAACTCTCTGGAATGACGACGATCTCACTGCCGCGATCGCCGGCCTGGAACGCGGCGCCATCGATGATCTGCTTGCCGAGAGGTGCAAACGGGCCTTCGACCGGCGCGACGACGGCCACCTTGATGCCGGCTGCCGCGGCGGGTGCGGCCTGTACCAGTCCGGCCACGACAAGGCTGGCGACGATCGATCGAAGCATTCATTTTCTCCGCTGCCGCATTTTCCCCGGATCAGGAGGGATCCTGACCCTGCGGCGAGCCCAAACATTGCCTTATCCGTGCCGGTCGCGACGGGCGCGCGGCACGGTAGTGGCCGCATGTTTTAAGGATGTGCCCTGCCGCGTCAAAGGAAAAGATGTGACTTCGGCCGCGGATGGTTCTATCCGCGTCGCTGCCGTGTCGCAGATCTGCAAGATTCTCCTTGCAGCGGGTTTCATATTTCCCGGTACTGTCTATGTATGTGGCTGACTTCGCTCGGAGAAAGAATTGTTGGACAAGAGCCGGCTGGACCCCATCAGTTACCGCGACGCCATGAGTCGCCTGGCCGGTCACGTGCAGATCATCACCGTGGCCGATGGTGTCGAGCGGCGCGGTGTCACGGTCACCGCATCCTGCTCCGTGTCCGACAGTCCGCCGACGATTCTGGCCTGCCTCAACGGCGCCAATCCGCGCAATGAGATCTTCACGCGCAGCGACAGTTTCGCGCTCAATCTGCTTGGCGATGAACATCGCGCCATGGCACACGCTTTTTCCGGCCGCGATCAGCTCGACATGGATCTGCGCTTTGCCCTTGGCAAGTGGACCAAGCTGACGACAGGCTCTCCGATCCTCACCAACGCGATCGCTTCGTTCGATTGCCGGCTCATCGAGGTGAAGACGATCGCCACGCATCTGGTGCTTTTCGGCGAAGTCGTCGATGTCGCCATCGGACCGGCGCGGCCGCCACTCATTTATGTGGACCGCGGATACCACTCGCTATAAGTTTTACGTGGCGAGATTTCGTGCCCATCGAGACATGAGAAGATCGCCGTAAGCCTTTGAGTTGGAAGGGTGAGTTCATTCGCTTTTCAACATCAAGTTATCGATTCGAGCCGTGGCGGAGGAGACATGGCGACACAGGCGACCACAGCCCTGCCGCAGTCCATCGAGGAGACGATGGCGCTGCTGGAGGCGCATGACTATCTCGCGGGAACGGCGCTGGCGACGGTGCTGTTTCTGGCGCTCAGGATGAAGCGCCCGCTCTTTCTCGAGGGCGAAGCAGGCGTCGGCAAGACCGAGATCGCCAAGGTTCTGGCAAAGGCGCTCGATCGGCCTCTGATCCGGCTGCAATGTTATGAGGGCCTCGACGTCGCCTCGGCCGTCTACGAATGGAACTATCCGGCACAGATGCTGGAAATCCGCCTATCGGAAGCAGCCGGCAAGGTCGATCGAAAACGGATCGAAAGCGATATCTTTTCCGAACGCTTCCTGATCCGCCGCCCGGTCCTGCAGGCAATTTCTTCCAGCGCGGGCCGCGCGCCTGTCTTCCTGATCGACGAGCTTGACCGAACAGATGAGGCCTTCGAGGCGTTCCTGCTCGAAGTTTTGTCCGATTTTCAGGTCACGATACCGGAACTTGGAACAATCCGGGCGGACGAACCGCCAATCGTCATCATCACCACCAACCGCACCCGTGAGATCCATGACGCGCTCAAGCGACGCTGCCTCTATCATTGGGTCGATTATCCCAAGGCGGCGCAGGAGCTGGAAATCATCCGCCGCAAGGTACCCGGCTGCAACGCGACGCTGTCGCGCGAGGTCATCGCCTATGTGCAGCGGCTGCGGACAATCGATCTTTTCAAGAACCCCGGCGTTGCCGAGACCATAGACTGGGCAACGGCGCTGACGGAACTCGACCGGCTGGCGCTCGATCCGGAAACGATCGCCGATACGCTCGGAACATTGCTCAAGTATCAGGACGACATCGCCAGGATAGAGGGTGCCGAGGGGCGCAAGCTACTCGCCGAAGTCAAGGCGGAACTGCTGGCGGCGGGCTGACCATGGAGGAGCGGGAGCAGCACAGGGATGGTGCCATTGTCCCGCCGCCAGGGGAAAGCGACGGCCGGCTTGCCGACAACATCGTCTTCTTCGCACGCGCCCTGCGTCGCGCCGGCATCAAGATCGGGCCCGGTGCCATCGCCGATGCCATCGATGCGGCGGCACTGATCGGGATCGGCGGCCGGGACGCGTTTTACGCCGCACTGCAATGCGTCTTCGTGAAGCGCCACGAGGACCAGCCGGTGTTCGACGAAGCTTTTCGGCTGTTCTGGCGCTCGCGCGGCCTCGTCGAGAAGATGATCGCGATGATGTCGCCGCTGGCGCCGGAGCGCGAAAGCGAGCGGCACCAGCGGCGTGCCGGCGAGACACGCGTTAGCGATGCGTTGCTTTCCGGGCACGAAGCGGATCGACCGCCACGTGAGGAACCCGAGATCGATATCGATGCGCGCTTCACGGTTTCGGGCCGGGAGCTGCTGCGTCGGGCCGATTTTGCGCAGATGAGTGCTGCCGAACTTGCCGCGGCGAAGCGCGCCCTTGCCGCGCTGACGCTGCCGATGGACCGCGTCGTAACCCGTCGCTTCCGCCCATCGAAGAGGCAGATCCGCATCGACCCGCGCGCCACCATGCGTGACGCGATGCGTTTCGGCGGGGAACTGATCCTGCCGCGGTTCCGGGAGCGGCGTGTGGTGCATCCGCCGCTCGTCGTGCTTGCCGACATCTCGGGCTCGATGAGCCAGTACACCCGCATCTTTCTGCATTTCCTGCATGCGTTGACCGAGGAGCGGCGGCGCGTGCACACCTTCCTGTTCGGCACACGGCTGACCAATGTCTCCCGCCAGTTGCGCAATCGCGATCCGGATGCCGCGATCGACGACTGCGTGGCTGCGGTGAAGGACTGGTCCGGCGGTACGCGCATTGGCGAAACGCTGCATGAATTCAACAGACGCTGGTCGCGGCGCGTGCTCGGACAAGGCGCCATCGTGCTGATGATCACCGATGGCCTGGAGCGTGACGATGTGGGCGATCTTGAAATCGAAATCGATCGACTGCACCGGTCCTGCCGCCGGCTGATCTGGCTCAACCCGCTGCTGCGCTTCGACGGCTTCGAGGCGCGTGCGCGCGGCGTCAGAGCGATGCTGCCGCATGTTGACGAATTCCGGGCGGTGCACAATCTTGAATCGATTGGGGAACTGGTGAAGGCGCTTTCCGGGCAGGGTTCCCGGCAGGCTAACCCGCGGCGGTTCCTCAGATCTTGATCTGTCCGGCGGGAGGGTGGCAACATGCTGGAAGCTGCAAATGTTCTGGATCCGCTCGACATCGCCCAAGCCTGGATGAAGGAAGGGCGTAAGGTGGCGATTGCCACCGTGATCGAAACCTGGGGCTCGGCGCCGCGCCCCGTCGGCAGCCATCTGGTGATCGACGGCGACGGCAATTTTCAGGGCTCGGTTTCCGGCGGCTGCGTCGAAGGCGCCGTCATCACCGAAGCGGCAGATGTCATCGCTTCGGGCGCGCCAAGGATCCTCGATTTCGGCGTTGCGGACGAAACCGCCTGGCGCGTGGGACTTTCCTGCGGCGGCAGGATCCGGGTCCTTGTTGAACGGGTCGAAGGCTAGCGATGGAACGGAGGATTCTTGAAGCACTCAATGCGGCGCGTTCGGCGCGTCGGGCGGTTGTCACTGTCAGCGCTCTAGCCGGCAGCAGCAGCCAGGTCTATCTCGAGGGCGATGATTGTCCGGATGTCTGGCGCGGCCCGGTCGCGCGCGCCCTGCAATCCGGCAAGGCCGGGATCGTGGAGACGGAGCAGGGCTCTTTCTTCCTCAATGTCTACTTGCCGCCGCCACGCATTCTCGTCATCGGCGCCGTGCATATTTCACAGGCCTTGGCCCAGCTGGCGCCCGTTGCCGGTTTCGACATGACGATCATCGATCCGCGTACTGCCTTCGCAACGCCGGAACGTTTCGCAGGGGTCGATCTCATCGCCGAATGGCCCGAGGATGCCCTGAAACAGAGGCCGCTCGACCGCTTCACCGCCGTGCTGGCCGTCACCCATGATCCGAAAATCGACGACGAACCAATCCGGGTCGCCCTTGCAGCCGGCTGTTTCTACGTCGGCGCGCTCGGCAGCCGGAAAACCCATGCGACACGGGTCGAACGGTTGCGACAGGCCGGTGTTGCCGATGTTGACATAGCCCGCATCCGCGCACCGATCGGCCTCGATATCGGTGCGGCGAGCCCGGCCGAGATCGCCGTCGCCATCCTGGCCGAAATCATCGAGGCGCTACGGCGCCGCGATACCAGCCATGTCAAAGGAGTGATTGCGTGAGGTTCGGGCCGGTCAAGACCAGCGAAGCGGAGGGCGCCATGCTGGCGCATGCGGTCAAGACGGATGAGATCCGGCTGCCGAAGGGCCACCGGCTTTCGCCCGCCGATATCGCCGCCTTGATCGCCTGCGGCACGCTGGAGGTGGTTGTTGCGCGCCTTGACCCCGGCGATCTCATGGAAGACGAGGCCGCAACGCGCATTGCGGCGGCAATTGCACCCGACCACCTGCGCTTCTCTCAGGCGGCAACCGGGCGTGTGAACGTCTACTCTCGGGTTGCCGGCCTCTTCGTCGCGAAGCGCGACACCGTCAACCGATTGAACCGCATCGATCCCGCCATCACGCTCGCCTGCCTTGCCGACCATGTGCCTGTGCAGGCAGGCGACATGGTCGCGACGATCAAGATCATTCCACTCGCCGTGGCCGGCCAACTCGTCGAGGAAGCACAGAAGCTGCTCCGGAGCCATGCCGCCTTCGAAGTAAAACCCTTTTCCGCGCGACGCGCAGCGCTAATAGCAACTCAGTTGCCGACACTGAAACCCCAGGTCATGGACAAGACGAAAACCATCCTGGCGGCTCGCCTGCGGCAATCGGGAAGCGAGCTTGTGACCGAGCGACGCGTCGCACACACGGAAGGCGCGGTCGCCGCGGCAATCGACGAACTCCGGGCCGACCATGACCTGCTGGTGGTCTTCGGTGCTTCCGCTGTCGCCGATCCGGATGATGTGATTCCCGCGGCGGTTCGTCGGGCAGGCGGCGTCGTCGATCATGTCGGCATGCCCGTCGATCCCGGCAATCTTCTCGTTCTTGGCCGTGTCGGCGAGATCCCCGTGATCGGGGCTCCCGGATGCGCCCGCAGCCCGCGCGAGAACGGATTCGACTGGATCCTCGACCGTATCCTCGCCGGCGAGTGGCCGAGCTTCGACGACATAACCGGCCTTGGCGTCGGTGGTTTGCTCGGCGAAATCCCGACCCGGCCGCAGCCGCGCGAAAAAGCAACGGCGTTGCCGTTAGGACCGGTCGAGATCGTCGTTCTGGCCGCCGGCCGCGCCAGCCGGATGGGACCGGACGGCGGGCACAAGCTGCTGGCGACCTTAGACGGCGTGCCGCTGGTTCGCCGCAGCGTCGAGGCAGCGATCGCTGCGGCCCCCGGCGGGGTTGTCGTGGTCACCGGCCACCGCGAGACCGATATCCGCGCTGCGTTGGAGGGTCTGCCCGCGAAGCTCGTCTCGAATCCAGACTACATGTCCGGAATGGCCTCATCTCTGACGATTGGACTTTCGGCCATCAACGAGCGATCCGCGGGCATGTTGGTCATGCTCGCCGACATGCCGGGCGTCAGCAGCGGCGATCTGCGCAGGTTGCTCGATCGTTTTGCGGCCGAAGGCGGCCGCGCCGTCATTCGGGCAACCGCCGATGGGCAACGCGGCAATCCGGTCATCCTGCCGCGGCAAACCTTTTCCGCTGTCCGTCTTTTGGTTGGAGACGTTGGCGCAAGGCACATCATCGAGAAGTGCGGACTGCCGGTCATCGATGTCGAGCTTGGTTCGGCGGCGCGGCTTGATCTCGACACGCCGGAGCAGATTGTGGCTGCCGGCGGTATCCTGGAGGAATGAACGCGTGGACAATGCTGCCATCGAGGAGATGTTCGAGACGCTGGGGCCGGTGACCATCAAGCGGATGTTCGGCGGCAAGGGGATCTATTGCCAGGGCATCATCTTCGCACTCGAGGTGGACGGAGAAATCCTCCTGAAGGGGGACGAGCAGACGGCGCCGACCTTCGAGGCGGCCGGCTCCCGGCAATGGGCCTATGATGGCAAGGGCAAGCCGGTGAAGATGCCCTATTGGAGCATACCGGACGACGCCTTTGACGACCCCGACGAGATGGCGCGCTGGGTGCGGCTTGCCTATGAAGCAGCGTTACGATCGAGAAAATAGAGGATAAACCCGCCGGCGGAGGCAATCCGCGACGACTGCGCCGCTAGAGGATCCCGCTCTCAAGTGGAATCACTGGAGGCGGAAAGATGCTCTATAATCAAAGTGCTAGAGCGTCCTTTGTGCCTTCGCTTGAACGCACGGCGCTCTTGTGCTCCAGCCTGCGCAACGCATCGACTGCGTCGGCCGTAAAACGTGACAGCGGCTGGGGCAGGGCATCGAGATCGAACCAGCCGAGAGCGGAAAGCTTGTCCGGCTCGGTGAGTTCAGGCTCACCGATAAAGTCCCGGGTCACATAGATCATCGAGATCCAGTGCTGGCGGTCAGCCTCGATCACCTGTTCGCTGAGGCAGAGGAACTCGCTCGAACGGATCTGGAGGCCGCTTTCCTCTTCGGCCTCGCGCCGCGCTGCGGCTTCCGAGCGTTCCATATGATCGACCTTGCCGCCGACGATGTTCCAGTGCTCGGCTTCAGGCGCGTTAACGCGCTTGTAGAGCAGGATCTTGCCGTCGCGCACGATTGCAAGTCCGCAGCCGAGACCCGGAAAATCGATGCCCGGCAGGCCCATAGGTTTAATCAGGCCTTGCCGGCAATCAGCATGAAAGCGGGGATTTCGTCGCCGAAGCCAACGGGCGTCGGGCCGTCATCATAGTCGCGGCGGTGACGGTTGCGGCGATCGCGATTGTCATCGTTGGCCGGGTTCGATGCGCGCACCGGACGATCGGCGCGGTTGTTCTGTCCCTGCTTGTTTTCTGCGCTGCGTGCCGGTTTCACCGATTCCGCCCTTTCCACGACTGTTGCAACTTCGGCCTCACTATCGACACGCACGGTATCGGATTTATGATCGGCGCGAGCCCTCGGGCCGCGATCCCCATCTTTTTTCCGGTCCTTGCGGCCATCGCGATCGCGACCGCGATCGCGGCGACCGCTGTCGTGGCTTTCCATCGGCTCGGGCAAATTGGAAAGGTCGCCGTTCAGCCATTCGACCTTCTGGCCGATCAGCTTCTCGATCGCATCGGAGAACTTCGTGTCGCGCTTGGTCACAAGCGTGAAGGAGGCGCCAGAGCGACCGGCACGGCCGGTGCGGCCGATCCGGTGAACATAGTCTTCCGCATGGATCGGAACGTCGAAGTTGAAGACATGGCTGACATCGGGGATGTCGAGGCCGCGGGCAGCAACATCGGATGCAACGAGCAGCGTGATATTGTTGTCCTTGAAGCCGGCAAGCATGGCCATGCGCGAGCGCTGGTCCATGTCACCATGCAGGGCGCCGACCGAGAAGCCATGACGCTCGAGCGACCGAAAGAGGTCGGCGACATCCTTCTTGCGGTTGCAGAAGATGATGGCGTTCTTCAGATCGTCCTGGGCGCGAATCAGATCGCGCAGCACCGCGCGCTTTTCGTAATCCTTGGCGTGCGCCGCGACGAAGCGCTGTGTCACCGTCTGTGCCGTGGAGGCCGGGCGGGCGACTTCGACGCGCTCCGGGTTCTGCAGGAAGCGATCGGCGAGCTTCTGGATTTCCGGCGGCATGGTCGCCGAGAAGAACAGAGTCTGACGCGTGAACGGGATCATCTTGGCGATGCGTTCGATGTCGGGAATGAAGCCCATGTCGAGCATGCGGTCGGCTTCGTCGATGACCAGGATCTCGACGCCGGTCATCAGCAGCTTGCCGCGCTCGAAGTGATCAAGCAGGCGGCCGGGCGTGCAGATCAGAACGTCTGCGCCGCGCTCGAGCTTGCGATCCTGCTCATCGAACGAAACGCCGCCGATCAGAAGCGCGATGTTGAGCTTGTGGTTCTTGCCGTACTTGTCGAAGTTCTCCGCGACCTGGGCGGCGAGTTCGCGCGTCGGCTCCAGGATGAGCGTGCGCGGCATGCGGGCGCGGGCGCGGCCCTTTTCCAGCAGCGTCAACATCGGCAGCACGAACGAAGCGGTCTTACCCGTTCCCGTCTGGGCGATGCCCAGAATGTCACGACGCTGCAGGGCCGGCGGAATGGCGCCAGCCTGGATCGGGGTCGGGATTGTGTAGCCCGCATCGGTGACAGCGGAGAGAACTTTTTGGCTCAGGCCAAGGTCAGCAAAATTGGTCAAAGGGAAATCTGTTTCCGTTCCGGTTCAATAGAACACTGATCGATCGATGGAAAACGCACGAGACGTGGCCGCGCTCATAAGCTGAACGTCGCTGAAAGTCAAGAAATCCAGCACGTTGAAGCAGCAAAAGGTAAATAGTGGCGAATCTGTCGCATTTCTTGTCAAGCCGCGCAAGACCTGGAGACAGCCAAACGACCCGTCAGTTCATGTAGGAGGCGAGCTTCCGGCTGGCATCGAGAAAGCGCATGGGATCCACCGCCTCGCCATTCAGGCGGATTTCATAATGAAGGTGCGGACCGGTGGAACGACCCGTATTGCCGGACTTGGCAATGACTTCACCTTCCGTCACCTGGTCGCCAACCTTCACCAGAACGGCGGAAAGGTGGGCGTATCGGCTCGACACGCCGTTTCCGTGGTCGATTTCGACCATGTTCCCGTAGCCGCCGGTCAGGCCGGCATTCGTCACGGTGCCGGGCGCGGCCGCGCGAATGCGCGTGCCGACCGTCGCGCGGAAGTCGATGCCGGCATGGAGCGCCAGGCGACCGAGGAACGGATCAAGACGGTTGCCGAAGTCGCTGGTGATGTCGCTCGCCGGAGACGGGTTGCCGAACGGCAGCGCGCGGACCTGCGCCCGGGTCCGTTCCAGTTCCAGAAGAGCCGTATCGAGAGCCGCCAGCGACTGGCCGAACTCGTCATCATTCGCCGGTTCGACGAACGGGCCGCCAATGGCGCTATCGACAGAGTCAGACGTCGCGACGGGGACCATTGCTGCGACATCGCCGACCGGCAGGTCGACGCCGGTCCGACCGACGATCGAGCGAATCGCACCCGACGTCTTTGCAGCACCATCCGTCAGTTGCTTCAGTCGCGCCATTTGTTCGAGTTCGACGTCCTTCAGCGACAGCGTCACTTTGGAGAATATCCGGTCGGCACGGTCCGAGGTCGATTCGGCCGCATCGGGTGCGGCATAGGCGAGGGGAGCGGGACGAATTGCACCGGTGACCGAGGCGGTGTTCAGACCCATCAGCTTCTCGATCGCCTTTACGCCGCCGCTGCTGGCATCGGCCCGTTTCTCATAGGCGAGGGGTTCGGTCTCCGGGGCCTCGTTGCTTTCCGTCGTCAGGCCGGAGCTTTCGGCCCTTTCGACCAGGGCGCCGAGCTTTCCGTTGCGCGAGGTCAGGGCCATCTGCTGGCGCAGCAGCTTCTCGACCTTTTCTTCGACCACCTGCTGGTCGAGGAGTTGCCGGCTGGTGACGCGATCGACCTGCGCTCTCAACGCCGTGATTCGATCCTCGTATTCATGCTGCATGCGCGCCTGGCGGGCGATCGTGCCGCCGATGAGATCGTCGCGCAGGACCAGATAGGATGTGGCCGCGAGATAGCCGATGCTGCAGACGCCGGCGAAGGATACGGCGATTGCCGCCATCCAGGGACGAACCGTCATGTGGCGAACCTTGTCGCCACTTGCCAGTATCAGAACGTGATTTTCCTTACGTTTTCCGAAGGCACGATTTGCCGAACGTCCAGACACCCGTTCTCTCCCGCCATGTGCGCGTTGCCTCGCATCACCTGCGGATCATTACACTTCGTTAGGGTTAACAATTGGTAAGGATGATTGCGGTTGCGTGATGCTGCTATCGGTTGGTCGAGGCGGTCATCGAGCGATAAAAGGACGGCGTCAGGCCTGCCTCGGCGCGGGCAATGTCGTTGAACGGTGCCTTCAATGGTCCGCGAAAATTGGCGCGCACCAGCGCCTGGAAGGTCACCGCGGGATCCTTCTTCTCGCGGGCGCAGAGGAAACGGAACCATTTGGCACCGACGGCAACATGGCCTTTCTCGTCTTCGTAGATCACATCCAGAACGGCGGCGCTCTCGACGTCGCCGGTTTCGCGCATCTTGGCCTGAAGGGCCGGCGTCACATCGAGACCGCGCGCTTCGAGAATGAGCGGCACCACGGCAAGGCGGGCCGTCAGGTCGTTGCGGGTATCGTGCGCCGCTTGCCAGAGCCCGTCATGGGCAGGCATGTCGCCATAGTCTGCACCGAGATCGTTCAGCCGCTGCCGGACCAGCCGGAAGTGCTTGGCCTCCTCGAAGGCGACGCGCATCCAGCCGTCAAAGAAGGAATTGGGCACCGGCTCGGTCGCAAAGCGGGCGACGATATCGAGGGCCAGGTCGACGGCGTTCAACTCGATATGGGCGATCGAGTGCAGCAAGGCGATGCGGCCCTTGAGGGAACCGAGCGACCGCCGTTTCACCTGCGTCGGCGGTGTCAGTACGGGCTTGTCCGGCCGCCCGGGGCGAACCGGAACGGGTCGGTCGAGCGGCGAGCGCAGCGACAGCGTGCGGCGCTGCCAGCGCCGTGCCGTTTCTTGCGCAAGCGCCGTCTTGACCTCGAGGTCGGCGGCGCGAATCGCTTCGACTGCGCCGCCCCGCAGGCTGTGAAACACGGGCAATTCGGTCATGGGTTTCCTCAGAGGGCCTTTGCGGCGGCCAGGACCTCCTGGGCGTGACCGTCGACTTTCACCTTTTCCCATACCCTGACGACGACGCCGTCGGCGCCGATCAGGAAGGTGCTGCGTTCGACGCCCATGTACTTGCGGCCGTACATCATTTTCTCAACCCAGACGCCGTAGGCAGTCACCACCGCCTTTTCCTCGTCGGCAGCGAGCGTCACTGTGAGGTTGTGCTTCTTGGCGAAGCGATCGTGCTTTTTCACCGAATCGGGGGAGAGGCCGATCAGCGTTATGCCGGCTGCGGCAAACTCTTCGGCAAGTTCGGAGAACGAGATCGCCTCCAGCGTGCAGGCCTGCGTATCGTCCTTCGGATAGAAAAACAGCACGACGGGGCGGCCGCGAAAGGCGGAAAGCGAGATCGTGCCGCCGCCATCGCGCGGCAGCGTGAAGTCGGGAGCGACATCTCCGGGAGCGGGTCTTGCCATGATTAAACCTTCCTTCTGCCAAGTTTTGCAGACAATCGGACGCTACTGCATGTGGCCCTTGATCGTTGCCGATCAATGCGAATTCTGCGGCAACTCAAAGTTCTACAGCGACTTCTGCGCGCCTCTTAAGGCACGCCGCGCTGTAGGGCATATCGAAATTCGTCGACTGCCGTCCAGCGCATTTGTGCTAGATTCGACAGGTTTCGGACGGCGTCAGCCGCTACGAAACGTTGCAGTCGCTCGCCCGCGCGATTCCCGTTGAGGGTGGTGGCTTTCCACAGCATGGTCCCGCGTCTCATGGTGACTCTGCACGACGACATGTGGTCTACAGGAAACGAGAACCAGCCGTCCGCAACGATTGAAAAGAAGGCGCGGCGAAAAAGCTCGTATCGAACGGAGGACGTCCGCGCTGATGAGTGAGATCCGCGGCGAAAAAGTCGGCTTTCGCAAGAAAGACATCGTCGCGCTGCATGCGTTGCCTTCGGCGCAGGCTCACGATCCCATGATCGTGCACGCACCACGCAAGCGCGCCCTGCTGCGTCTCTGTGCCAAGATTGCCCTGTCCATATCCCTGCTCGCCCTCATCATAGGGGCGATCCTCGTGACCGTGATCGAAAGCGGCATGATGGACAGCACGCTGAACGCGCGTGCCCGGACGGCCCTCAATGCTGCGCTCGGAGACGCCTACCGCGCCGACGTCGGCAGCACGGTCGTGCGCGTGACGGCAAGCGGCGCGATTGCGCTCAAGGCCCGCGAGGTGGCGCTCAGCGAAGCGGCATCCGGCCAACCCGTCGCGAAGCTTCGCTCGATCTCGATCGCACTCGACCCATTGGCGCTGATGACCGGCCGCATCGCCGTCTCCAGCCTTGAAGCGGAAGGCGGCGATTTCGATACCGGGCTCCTTCCTCGGGGCGAGCCGCTCGATCTCACCAAGATCCGTATCGCCGATGTCGGCGATGCGCTCGAGGCCCTGTTCTCCCATGTCGACCGCATGTCGCAGATGGCGGCCGGGCGGGGCAGCCAGACCGTAACACTCTCCGACTTCAGTTTTTCCGTCGTCGGCGCCCGCAACCGCGTCGTTCCGGTCGTCGCCTCCGCACTCGAATTCAACCGGGATGCCAGCGGTTCGATGAGCGTCAAGGGCAGCGCCACCGTCGATGGTGTCGAGGTCGATATCACCGCCGACGCGCTTGGCCAGAGAGGGCACGTGACCGGCTTTGATGCGGCGATCACCAATCTGCCTCTCGCGCCGTTCTTCTACCACGGCAAGTCGGGTGCGGAGCAGGCCTTTGGCATCGACGCGACGGCAGGGCTGACGTTGAACGCGACGCGGGCAGTCGGGGAGGCGAAGCCGGATCTGCGCGTGGCAGTGCGCACCTCCAAGGGCACCTTCCATGCCGGCGGCCTCGTCTCGACGCTCAATCCGTCGCAAATGGACATCGCCTATGATTTCGGGCGCTCCGCGGTCGAGATCCTGCCATCGGTCGTCAAGATCGGCCGCTCGACCTTTCCGTTCACCGGCGCGGTCATCGACCTCGACAAACTTGCCGGCGCCACGGACAATGGCTTCGCGATCGATCTCCTCCTGAAGAACGCAAGCTCGGCCCCGGAAGACGTCACCGATCAGCCGCTGACCTTCGATGCCAAGGCAAGCGGCCGGTTCACCGCAGACACCCACCGGTTGATCTTCGATCAGCTCGCCGTGTCGAGCCCGCTTGGCTCTATGTATGGCTCGCTTTCGGTCGCCTTCGGCAAGACCTCGCCGCAGATCAGCTTTGCCGCCGTCAGCGACCGCATGGAGGCGACGGCCGTCAAGCAGTTGTGGCCGTGGTGGATCGCCAAGGGCGCTCGCCGTTGGGCGATCGGCAACCTCTTCGGCGGCATAGTCACCAATGCGCGCATCGAAGTGTCAGTTGCCGAAGGCCGGATTGCCAACAACGAAGGGGAGTTGAAGCTCAACGAACAGGAGCTCAACATCAACTTCGACATCGACGACACCCGCATCAACATAACCGGCGAGATACCGCCGCTGCGCGACACCTCCGGCAAGTTCAAGCTGAGCGGCCAGCGCATGACGGTTGAGATCGGGCAGGGCACCGCCTATTTCCCGTCGGGACGGTCCGTGGCGCTCAACGGCGGCGACTTCATCCTCCCCGATGTCTACACCAAGCCGCTGATGGCGGAGATGAAGATCGAGGTTGGAGGTGCTGCGGATGCGATTGCCGAACTCGTCACCTACAAACCGATCCAGGCACTGCAAAAGACGTCGCTGCTGCCGGAGGACTTCAGCGGTCCTCTCACCGCGCTTGTCGGTGCGCGCTTCGGCCTGATCTCGGACCAGCGCCCGCCCAAGCCGCTGTGGCAGGTGGAGATGCAACTGGACAAGGTCAGCGTCAACAGGGCGTTCTATGGCCGGCCGGTATCCGACCTCGTCGGAACGTTCCGGGTCGACAATCAGCAGGCCGTGCTCGATGCCGACGCGCAACTGGAGGGCGCCAAGGTCAGCATTGCGTTGACGGAACCGGTCGATAGCGATTCGAAGGTCAAGCGCTCGCGTGAGATTTCAGGCACCTTGGACCAGGGTGTCTGGCAGAAGCTGGCGCCGGGCCTGTCGAAGATCGTCTCCGGACCGATCAGTGCCGACGTGACGATTGGCGATCAGGATCGGGTAGAGGCGAAGATCGGGCTCGCAAAGGCCGCTCTGTCCTTGCCGTGGATCGGCTGGAGCAAAGGAGCCGGCATTCCGGCGGAGGCGCGTTTCACGGCGAGCAAGTCTAATGACACCGTCGTCATCTCCGATTTTGCCGTCGCCGGAGACGGTTTCGGTGCACGGGGTGATCTGCAGGTGGACGGTGGCGGACTGGTCTCCGCCCGCCTCGACAACGTCCGACTGGCCCAGGGCGACGACTTCAAGGTTTCGGTCGACCGCGGCAAGGGGGGCTATACGGCCACGCTCAGCGGCGCCGCTGCAGACATCAGGCCGATCCTCGCGCAGATGAAGGCGGGAAGCGACCAGAGCCAGGGCGGCGGCGACGACATCACCATCAAGGCACAGCTCGATCGCGTCACTGGCTTCAACGGCGAATCCCTGTCGAATGTGAACCTGGTCTATGCCGAACGCGGCAGCCAGATCGAGGACGTCAATCTTTCGGCTGTCACCGGCAGCGGTCAGGCACTTGTCGCCCGGATTGCCAAGGCCGGCGCCGATAATACGCTTGAGCTGACCACAGGCGACGCCGGCGCGCTGGCACGCTTTGCCGATATCTACCAGAACATGCGCGGCGGCCTGCTCAATCTCAAACTGCGCGATCGTGGCGGGCGTTCCTGGCGCGGGAGCGTCGACATCCGCAAGTTCCAGCTCGTCGGCGAACAACGCCTGCAATCGATGGTGTCGACGCCAACAGGCGCCGACGGGCGAAGCCTCAACCAGGCCGTCCGCCGCGACATCGACGTGAGCTCGGCCCGCTTCGAGCGCGGTTTCGCCCAGCTCGCGCTCGACCGCGGCGCGATCCGCGTCGATGGCGGCGTGTTGCGCGGCACCGACGTCGGCGCGACCTTCCAGGGGACGGTGCGCGATAACAACGGCATCATGGATATGACCGGCACCTTCATGCCGGCCTATGGCTTGAACCGTATCTTTGGCGAACTGCCGCTGATCGGCGTTCTGCTCGGCAATGGCCGCGACCGCGGCCTGCTCGGCATCACTTTCAAGCTCAACGGTCCCTTCACTCAGCCGAAGTTGACGGTCAATCCCCTGTCGATCATCGCGCCGGGCGTCTTCCGCAGCATCTTCGAGTTCCAATGAAAAAGGCCGGCGTGGTGGCCGGCCTCAGTCATCTATTCGTTGTGGCTCGGCTCAAGCCGGGCGCACGAGGATGTGCTTCTTCTTGCCGAGCGACAGCTTGACGACATTATCGGCGGTGACGTCACCGGTGCCGATCAGACGACGCTCGTCGCTGACCGCCTCATCGTTGATCCTGACGGCACCGCCTTGCACGTGGCGACGGGCTTCGCCGTTGGAGGCGGCGAGGCCGGCGCGCACGATCAGCGTCAAAAGCCCGAGGCCGGCTTCGAGCTCGGCGGTCGGGATTTCGACCGAAGGCAGGTTGTCGGCGAGCGCGCCTTCCTCGAAGGTCTTGCGCGCGGTTTCCGCCGCCTGCTCGGCGGCCGATCGGCCGTGCAGCATGGCGGTGATTTCCGTCGCCAGGATCTTCTTGACCTCGTTGATCTCCGATCCGCCGAGCTTTGACAACCGCTCGATCTCCGCCATCGGCAGCGTCGTATAGAGCTTCAGGAAGCGGGTGACGTCGGCGTCCTCGGTGTTGCGCCAGTACTGCCAGAAGTCATAGGCCGACAGCATATCCGGGTTGAGCCAGATCGCGCCGTTGACCGACTTGCCCATCTTGGCGCCCGACGCCGTCGTCAAAAGCGGCGAGGTCAGCGCGTAAAGCTGCGGCGTGCCCATGCGGTGGCCGAGGTCGATGCCGTTGATGATGTTGCCCCACTGGTCCGATCCGCCCATCTGCAGGCGGCAGCCGGTGCGCTTGTGCAGTTCCACGAAGTCGTAGGCCTGCAGGATCATGTAGTTGAACTCAAGGAACGACAGCGATTGCTCGCGATCGAGCCGCGTCTTGACGCTGTCGAAGGACAGCATGCGGTTGACCGAGAAGTGACGGCCGACGTCGCGCAGGAACTCGAGGTAGTTGATGCCGAGCAGCCAGTCGGCGTTGTTGATCATCAACGCGTCCTTGGAGCCGTCGCCATAGGTGAGATAGTTGGAGAAGACCGTCTTGATGCTGGCGATATTGGCTTCGATCGTCGCCGGCGTCATCAGTTGGCGCGCCTCGTCCTTGAAGGACGGATCGCCCACCATGCCGGTGCCGCCGCCCATCAGCGAGATCGGCTGATGGCCGGTCGCCTGCATCCAGTGCAGCATCATGATCTGAATGAGACCGCCGGCATGCAGGCTCGGTGCGGTCGGGTCGAAGCCGATATAGGCCGTCACGATTTCCTTCCGGAACAGTTCATCCAGGCCAGACTCGTCGGAGATCTGGTGGATGAAACCACGCTCGCTGAGGGTGTGAAGGAAATCGGACTTGAAACCGGACATGATCTGTCTCTCTTGCGGGGAAGTTTTTGAACGAACGGGCGTTTAGCACTGTTTCCGCGCATAATCACTTCAAAAGTGATTCTGGAAATGTTGACGGCATGACACGGACAAGAACGGCAATCGGCCTGATGAGCGGCACGAGCATGGACGGCATCGACGTCGCCATGCTGAGGACCGACGGCGAAGACATCGTCGAGCGCGGCCCCTCCGCCGGCTTTGCCTATGACGCCCGCTTTCGCGATCGGCTGAAGCAGGGACTGGTCGACGCAAAGACGATCACGCAACGGGATCAAAGGCCCGGCGCGCTGTCGCAGCTTGAGCGCGACCTGACGCTGCGGCATGCCGAAGCAGTCAAAGCCTTCCTGCAGCAAAACGACCTGTCGCCGACGGCTATCGACGTGATCGGCTTCCACGGGCAGACCGTGCTGCACCGTCCCGACGAAGCCCTGACGGTACAGATCGGCGACGGCCCGCTGCTTGCCGGCGAAACGGCTATTGACGTCGTCTACGACATGCGCGCCAACGACATGGTGCATGGCGGGCAGGGCGCGCCGCTGATCCCCGCCTATCACGCCGCTCTGGCTCGGGGTGCAGCCGGTCTCGCGGCGCCGGTCGTCTTCGTCAATATCGGCGGCATTTCCAACCTGACCTTCATCGGCGCGGGCGAAACGCTCGTTGCCTATGACAGCGGCCCGGGCAACGCGCTGATCGATCAATGGGTCGAGGCACATGCCGGCATTCCCTTTGACCAGGGCGGCATGATCGCCAGCGAGGGCGCCGTTCTTCCCGATCTCGCGGAGCGCTACCTCGCCAATCCCTTTTTCACCGCGAAGCAGCGCCGGTCGCTCGACCGAAACGATTTCGCGCCGCCGGCGGGAAGCGACGCCGGTCTTGCCGACGGCGCCCGCACGCTCGCCCATGTGACCGCAGCGGCGATCCTCAAGTCGGCCGCACACCTGCCGCAGCGGCCATCGACCTACATCATCTGCGGCGGCGGCCGCCTCAATCCGGTGATCATGCGCGACCTCGCGGCGCTCGCCAAGGAAGAGGGTGCAGCGGTGCTGCCGGCCGAGGACGCCGGCTTTAACGGCGATTCCATGGAGGCCGAGGCCTGGGCCTATCTCGCCGTGAGATCGCTGCAGGGCTTGCCGCTGACCTATCCGGGAACGACCGGGGTCCGGCAGCCTGTCACGGGCGGAAAACATGCCGCCAGACCTGCTCGCTGAGAGGCCCGAAACGGTGTATGCTATCCGCCGAATGGATTAATCAATTCTTCGCATCGGCCAATTAAGATCGACCTCCGCGACCACCGGAGGTGGCGAAAGGCGGCTAGCCGCAGGACGAAGGTTTCGGGTTCTTCGATGGGTGGTGCGATCTCTCTGCTGGCTGTGAACTTTATCATTGCGCAGATTTTCACGGTCGCATTCCTCACCATTGCCGTAAAGAGCCGACAGCGCCGCGCGGCGCTGTGGTGCGCGGCCGGTTTTACCGTCGCCTCGCTTGCTGCCGTTTGCGAAGCGATCGTTCCCTTCTCGTCGACACCGCGGCTCTTTGCCATCGGCGCCTTCGCCTGCGTGCTCGGCGGCTTCTGTCTCCTGCGGTTTGGCCTCGGCCTCTTCTATCAGGTTCCGGTGCGTTGGCCGGTGCTTGCCGCGTGTTTCGTCGTGGGCGTTGCGCTCGACATGGAGATCTACGATTTGCCGCGCGGCACCTGGCAGCACGCCATCCCTTACCAGATGCCTTTCTTCCTGATCCAGGTGTGGACCGCGTCCGTGGTGCTGCGCTCGGGGCGACGCTCGTTCTCCGACTGGCTGCTTTTCGGTCTTCTGGCGCTCTGCTCGCTCTATTATCTCGTGAAAATCTATGCCGCCGTTGCGGCCGGCTCGGGCGTCACCGCCCAGGACTACGTCTCGAGCCCATTCGCGCTCATTTCCCAGGCACTCGGCGCGATGCTGATCGTCGGGGCAGGGCTTGCCATGCTCGGCGTGATGGTGAAGGACATCGTTGACGATGTGCAGGCCCGTTCGGAAATCGACCTGCTTTCGGGGCTCTACAATCGCCGTGGCTTCATGGATCGCGTCATGCCGCTCTTGCATGCGCGTGCGACCCAGACGCCGGGCACGCTTATCCTCGCCGACCTCGATCGCTTCAAGTTGGTCAACGACACCTATGGCCACCTCGCCGGCGACGAGGTGATCCGTCGTTTTGCGCGGGTGCTGATGGACGTCATGCCGAACCGTGCCGTGGCAGGCCGCCTTGGCGGTGAGGAATTCGCGGTGTTTCTGCCCTGCACGGACTTGTCAGAAGCGCGCGTCGTCGCGCACGGCATGCGCGCTGCCATCATGTCCCAGCAAATCGCCGGCCTGCCGGAAGCAGCGCGCGTGACGGCGAGCTTCGGCGTCACCGCCGTCGGCAGCGGCGAGGCCTTGGATCCCGTCATGCAGCGCGCCGACATGGCGCTCTACTCGGCCAAGGCAAACGGGCGCAATCGGGTCGAATGCACGGAGACGCCGACCACGGTCGTCAATCCGACCGTGCCGCAGTGGGTCGGTCGCCCCTAGGGGCCGCGGGCTCAAGCATAGATTGGACTGGCGTCCGCAAGCGCGCCGGATGTCTTGCCGATACCCTTCGCCTGCAGAAAGCGAAGAATGTCCAGAGTGAACTGGTCAGGATCCTGCAAGAGGGAGAAGTGACTGACTTCCGGTTGGATCAGCAAACCGGAGTTCGGAATGTTGTCGGCGATGAACAGTGTATCCGTTCGCTTGATGACTTCCTCGTGATCGCCATCCACGACCCAGACGGGAACCCGGATTCCCTGGAGATCGCGGTCCGTCATGTTTGGCTGTGAGGTCCACATCTTCAGCATCTGATCATAGAAGGCAGCGTATCCGCCGGGAGTGCGGGACAACCGCTCGTACTCGACGCGGGCCCGGGCCTCGTATGCGTTGAACATGGCGCTATTGGTTAGATCGAAGGTTCCGGACGGGTTGCTGTTTGCCCCGAAGGCGAATACGCCGCTGACCCGCTCGGGATGCAGCATCGCCAGCTTGAGGCCGGTAATGGCACCGTCGCTCCAGCCGACAATGGCACTTCTGGGTATGTTCAGCTGTTCCATCACCCCGACGACGTCGGAAACCATGAGGTCGTAACCGACAAGGTTGTCCCAGGTGCTGCGGCCGTGGCCGCGGCTGTCGAGAACGATGACTTGGTAGAACTTGGCGAGTTCAGGAACCTGGCGCCCCCAATAGTCGGAATTGGCCAGGCCTCCATGCAACATGATGATGGGCTCGCCTGTGCCGTAGACCGAGTACCAGATTTCCGCACCCGATACCGGTACGAACCCGTTCTGCGTGGCCGCTGGAAGCGCCGGAGTGTCCGGAAGGGTCTGCCATTTCGGTTCGCCAAATGAAACGCCCAACATTCCCGTCATCGCGATCCCCCAAAAAAGCGCCTGGCGTGACGCGCACGCCAGCACGGACAAACGGATCAACTCCAAATAACCCTGCCGTCCTTTAAACAGCTCAGACTTGCACCATACGCCGTTTGCGCGGCTCTGAAATCACCCCACCGGGTGAAGGACGACCGGACTTCGGAGTTAAATGAGGGTAACAGCGACGCGGCGCAGCGCTCAAACGTACGCAAAGCTCGCCGCAAACGAAAAGAGCCGTGCGGTCCGAAGAACGCACGGCTCTACTGCTCAATCTACCAAACGGTCAGCGAATGCGCTTGGCGGCCGGCTCCGGCGTCAGTTCGCCGTTCAGGCGACGGTCGAGATAGTCCTCGCATTCGCCCATCAGTCCGTCGACCTGACCATTGAAGAAGTGGTTGGCGCCGGGCACCGTGCGGTGGGTGATGAGAATGCCCTTCTGCGCCTTCAGCTTCTCGACGAGACCGTTCACGTCCTTCTCCGGCGCGACCTTGTCGGAATCTCCGTTGATGATCAGGCCGGAGGACGGGCAGGGCGCCAGGAACGAAAAGTCGTAGATGTTCGGCTGCGGTGCCACGGCCATGAAGCCTTCGATCTCCGGACGGCGCATCAGGAGCTGCATGCCGATCCAGGCGCCGAAGGAATAGCCGGCAACCCAGCAGCTCTTGGAATCCGGATGCAGGCTCTGCACCCAATCGAGCGCGGACGCCGCATCCGACAATTCGCCGGCGCCGTGGTCGAACTCACCCTGGCTGCGACCGATGCCACGGAAATTGAAACGGAGCGTGGTGAAGCCGCGCTTCTGGAACATATAGAAGAGCTGGTAGACGATCTGATTGTTCATCGTGCCGCCGAACTGCGGATGCGGGTGCAGGATGATGGCGATCGGGGCGCTCTTCTGCTTCGAAGGCTGATAACGGCCTTCGAGGCGGCCGGCGGGTCCGTTGAAAATGATTTCGGGCATTGGCTCTCCGGGAGTGTTCCTGGTTCGAATCTTGGGTTCAGATCGCGATCAGTCTTGACGAAAGCAGTCAGCTTTTCTAAAACCTAGTTTAGAACCGTTCAAAACTTCTGTGCGGGCATTCCGCCTTGTGCTTCGTCTCTTAAGGCAAGCGACGCGGAAAATTCAAGGAAAATGCATCGCCAGAGGTTGCCGGCTTGCGGCCTGTTGGTCTAGCGAAGGAAATCATGTCGGGTTCGCGCATCTACATGGACTGGAATGCCACGGCGCCGCTTCTGAGCGAAGCGCGCGAGGCCTGCCTGTTCGCGCTCGACCTCGTCGGCAACCCTTCTTCCGTCCACGGCGAGGGCCGTGCGCTGCGCACGCTCATCGAAAATGCCCGCCGTGATGTGGCCGCCCTTTGCGGTGCGAAAGCTGCCAGCGTCATCTTTACCAGCGGGGCGACGGAAGCGGCCAATCTGGTGCTGACGCCAGATTTCCGCATGGGCCGCACACCGCTCAAGATCAGCCGGCTATACGCGTCGGCGATCGAACACCCTGCGATACGCGAAGGCGGACGCTTTGCGCGCGAAGCCGTTTGCGAAATCCCGGTGACCTCGGCGGGTGTCGTCGATCTTCAGGTGCTTCGCGAGCTGCTCGCAGCGCATGACCGTGAACTTGGCTTGCCGATGGTCGCCGTCATGCTGGTCAACAACGAGACCGGCATCATTCAGCCAATTGCCGAGATTGCCGAAATCGTTCGCGCCAAAGGTGGTATACTTGTCGTCGACGCGGTGCAGGCCGCGGGCCGGCTGCCGCTGGCGATCGAAGAGCTGAACGCCGATTTTCTCATTCTCTCCTCGCACAAGATCGGTGGCCCGAAAGGCGCAGGCGCGCTGGTGGCGCGCGGCGAGGTGTTGATGCCCGCACCGCTGATCCGCGGCGGCGGGCAGGAGAAGGGGCATCGTTCCGGGACTGAAAATCCTGTGGCGATTGCCGGCTTTGCCGCCGCCGCCAGAAAGGTCGGCGAAGGCGTTGGCCAGCGGATGAGCGCCGTTGGAGCGTTGCGCGACAAGCTCGAAGGCGAGATGCTGAAAGCGGCAACGGATGTGGTCATACACGGCCGCGACGTTTCGCGCGTTGGCAACACGACATTCTTCACGCTCCCTGGCCTGAAAGCCGAGACGGGACAGATCGCCTTCGATCTCGAAGGCGTCGCGCTTTCGGCCGGATCGGCCTGTTCGTCCGGCAAGGTGGGACAGAGTCACGTGCTGACGGCGATGGGCTACGATCCGCGTCAGGGTGCGCTGCGGATCTCGATCGGTGAGGGAACGACCGCAGCTGACATCGAGCGTTGCGCCGCCGCCTTCGCGAAGGTAGCAGCACGACGCCGTGCGCCGGGGCAGGCCGCCTGACGCGGGCGATGGGACGAAATTGCGGAAAAGCAATTTTCCGCTTGGCAAACAGGGTGAAAAGCGCCTTTTAGCCATTACATAAGCGGTGCGCTCAGTCGCATCGTGTTGACAAGCTACCGGACCTTGGATCCGGAAAGATTGGAGAACGACATGCCTGCCGTGCAGGAGACCATTGATCAGGTCCGTCAGATCGACGTCGACCAGTACAAATACGGCTTCGAAACGACCATTGAAGTCGAGAAGGCCCCGAAGGGCCTGTCGGAAGACATCATCCGCTTCATTTCGGCCAAGAAGAACGAGCCGGAATGGATGCTCGAGTGGCGCCTTGGCGCCTATCGCCGCTGGTTGACGCTCGACGAGCCGACCTGGGCCCGCGTCAGCTATCCGAAGATCGACTTCAACGACATCTACTACTATGCAGCGCCGAAGGGCCTCACCGGTCCGACGTCGCTCGACGAGGTCGACCCCGAAATCCTCAAGGTCTACGAAAAGCTCGGCATTCCGCTGAAGGAACAGGAAATCCTCGCCGGCGTGCAGAAGTCGAGGATCGCCGTCGATGCCGTGTTCGACAGCGTCTCGGTCGTCACCACCTTCAAGGAAGAGCTGAAGAAGGCCGGCGTGATCTTCATGTCGATCTCCGAGGCGATCCGCGAACATCCCGAGCTGGTGCAGAAGTATCTCGGCTCCGTCGTTCCGACGACCGACAACTACTATGCGACGCTGAACTCCGCGGTCTTCACCGACGGTTCCTTCGTCTACGTGCCGAAGGGCGTTCGTTGCCCGATGGAGCTCTCCACCTATTTCCGCATCAACGAGAAGAACACCGGCCAGTTCGAACGCACGCTGATCATCGCCGAAGAGGGCGCCTACGTGTCCTATCTCGAAGGCTGCACGGCGCCGCAGCGCGACGAGAACCAGCTTCACGCTGCCGTCGTCGAGCTCGTCGCCCTCGATGAGGCCGAGATCAAGTACTCGACGGTGCAGAACTGGTATCCGGGCGACAAGGAAGGCAAGGGCGGCATCTACAACTTCGTCACCAAGCGTGGCGATTGCCGTGGCAAGAACTCCAAGATCTCCTGGACGCAGGTCGAAACCGGCTCGGCGATCACCTGGAAGTATCCGTCCTGCATCCTGCGCGGCGACGGTTCGCGCGGCGAGTTCTATTCGATCGCGGTCTCGAACGGCCACCAGCAGATCGACTCGGGCACCAAGATGATCCACCTCGGCAAGAACACGTCGAGCCGCATCGTCTCCAAGGGCATCGCTGCCGGCGTTTCGGAAAACACCTATCGCGGCCAGGTCTCGGCCCACCGCAAGGCCGAGAACGCCCGCAACTTCACCCAGTGCGATTCGCTTTTGATCGGCGACAAGTGCGGCGCGCACACCGTGCCCTATATCGAGGCGAAGAACTCGACAGCGCAGTTCGAGCATGAAGCCACGACGTCCAAGATCTCCGAGGACCAGCTGTTCTACTGCCTGCAGCGCGGCATCCCGACCGAAGCGGCGATCGCGCTGATCGTCAACGGCTTCGTCAAGGAAGTCATCCAGGAACTGCCGATGGAATTCGCCGTCGAAGCGCAGAAGCTGATTGGCATCTCGCTGGAAGGTTCCGTCGGCTAAGGCCCTGAACTGAATATTGAATGGCGCGCACGTCGTGTTTGCGCGCGAACAAACGTTCGTTTCCCAAGAGGACGATAGAAATGCTTGAAATCAAGAACCTGCATGCCCGCATCGCCGAAGATGGCACCGAAATCATCCGTGGCCTGAACCTCACGGTGAAGGCAGGCGAAGTTGCTGCCATCATGGGCCCGAACGGCTCCGGCAAGTCGACGCTCTCCTACATCCTCTCGGGCCGTGAAGACTACGAAGTCACCGAAGGCGACATCCTCTACAACGGCGAGAGCATCCTGGAGCTCGACGCTTCCGAGCGTGCGGCCAAGGGCATCTTCCTCGCCTTCCAGTATCCGGTCGAAATCCCCGGCGTCGCCACGATGCAGTTCCTGAAGGTGGCAATGAACGAGCAGCGCAAGTATCGCGGCGAAGACGAACTGACGACGCCGGAATTCATGCGCCGCGTCAAGGAAGCTGCAGCCGAGCTGAAGATCGCTCCGGAAATGCTGCGTCGCCCGCTGAACGTCGGCTTCTCCGGCGGTGAGAAGAAGCGCGCCGAAATCCTGCAGATGTCGCTGCTCCAGCCGAAGCTGTGCGTGCTCGACGAGACAGACTCGGGCCTCGACATCGACGCGCTGAAGATCGTTGCAGACGGCGTCAACGCGCTGCGCTCGCCGGACCGCGCCGTCGTCGTCATCACCCACTACCAGCGCCTGCTCGATTATATCGTTCCGGACACGGTGCACGTCCTCTACAAGGGCCAAGTGATCAAGTCGGGCGACAAGATGCTGGCGCACGAACTCGAAGCCAACGGCTACGCCGACATCATCGATGCCGCGGCTTGACGCCTGTTGAAGGAGTGTTCGAATGAATATGCAACAGGCAATCAAGATGACGGCCGCCGAGACGGCGCTCGTCGATGCCTATACCGCGCAGATCGGCGATTTGCCGGGTGATGGTTCGGTTCTCTCGGTCCGCGACACGCTGGTGCACGAACTGAAGACGGCTGGCCTGCCGACCCGCCGCGTCGAATCCTGGCACTATACCGACCTGCGCACCCTGCTGCGCGCAGTGCCGGCCGCCGACCCGACGGCCTTTGCCGATCGCGTCGATGCGCTCGTTCCGGGCTCGACAGTACTTTCCGTCCGCAACGGCCAGGCTGAGGTCAAGGGTAGCCTGCCTGATGGCGTGACCGTCCGTTCCTATGTCGACAGCCTGCTCGACGGTTCGGCGGCCGCCGGCCTCGCCGTTCTCGGTTTCGACGACGCGATCGGCCGCATCAATGGCGGTCTTGTTCGCGGCGGTCTCGAAATCGACGTGGCTGCTGAAACTGCTCTGGAAGATCCGCTGGAAATCCAGCTGGTGCAGAGCCTCGGCCAGGCGCATACGCGCTTCCCGGTCGCCTTCGGCGCCAACACCAAGGCAACCGTGATCGAGCGGCATCTTTCGACCGATGCCGGCGAGAGCTTCGTCTCGTCTGTCAGCGACGTGACGCTTGCGGAAGGTTCCGAGATCATCTGGATCATCCTGCAGCAGCAGGGCATTTCCGATACCCATCTCGGCCAGCTCCGCTTCGACCTCGGCAAGAACGCCAAGCTGCATCTCTTCGTCATCAATGCCGGCGGCAAGCTGGTGCGCCAGGAGATCCACGGCAAGACGAGCGGCGAGGGCGCGGATTTCAAGCTGCGCGGCATCAACCTGCTCGGTGGTGAAAGCCACACGGACGTGACCTTCACGCTCGGCCACAACGTGCCGCACACGACCTCGACGGAGGTCATCCGCAACGTCGTGTTCGACCGCGCCAAGGGCGTCTTCCAGGGCAAGATCCTGGTCGCCAAGGACGCCCAGAAGACCGACGCGAAGATGGCGTGCAACACGCTGCTCTTGTCCGACGATGCCGACCTGTCGGCGAAACCGGAACTGGAGATCTTCGCGGACGACGTCCAGTGCGGTCACGGTGCGACGGTTACCGACATCGACCACACCCAGCTCTTCTACATGCTGGCGCGCGGCATTCCGGAGAACAAGGCGCGGGCGATGCTCGTCAACGCCTTCGTCGCCGAGATCGTCGAAGAGCTGGAAGAGCACGAAGCGCTGGTCGAGGCACTCGAAGACGTCATCTCGACCTGGCTCGACAAGCACGCCTAAGGCTATTGCGTAATTCCTTAATTCGGAAGCGATTTAGGGATAGAATTATGCAGCAGTTCAACATGTTACAGCGACCTTAGCGCGTCTGGAATGACGCGCGGCGCTGTAGCGAAATTGGATTGAAAGACATGGAACACTCCGTACCGGTGCCTGCCTACGACGTCGAAGCGATCCGCAAGGATTTCCCGATCCTATCGCGAACCGTTTATGGCAAGCCGCTTGTCTATCTCGACAACGGCGCATCGGCGCAGAAACCACAGGTCGTGATCGACGCGGTGGCCCATGCCTATTCCAACGAATATGCCAACGTCCATCGCGGCCTGCATTTCCTGTCGAATGCCGCGACGGAAGCCTATGAGGCGGCGCGCGATAAGGTGCGCCGCTTCCTGAACGCCCCTTCGCCCGACAACATCATCTTCACCAAATCCTCGACCGAAGCGATCAACACGGTCGCCTATGGCTACGGCATGCCGAAGCTCGGCGAGGGTGACGAGATCGTGCTGTCGATCATGGAGCACCACTCCAACATCGTTCCCTGGCACTTCATCCGTGAGCGTCAGGGCGCCAAGCTTGTCTGGGCGCCGGTGGACGAGAACGGCGCGTTCCACGTCGAAGACTTCGTCAAATGCCTGACGGACCGCACCAAGCTCATCGCCATCACCCATATGTCGAATGCGCTGGGTACGGTGGTTCCGGTCAAGGAGATCTGCCGCATCGCTCGCGAACGCGGCATCCCGGTTCTGGTCGACGGCAGCCAGGGCGCCGTGCACATGCCGGTCGATGTCCAGGACATCGATTGCGACTGGTATGTGATGACCGGCCATAAGCTCTACGGACCCTCCGGCATCGGCGTGCTCTACGGCAAGATGGACCGCCTTAAGGAGATGCGGCCGTTCCTCGGCGGCGGCGAGATGATCGAGGTGGTGACCGAAGATTACGTCACCTACAACGATCCGCCGCACCGCTTCGAGGCCGGCACGCCGCCGATCGTGCAGGCGATCGGGCTTGGCTATGCGCTCGACTACATGGAAAAGCTCGGCCGCGCAGCGATCCAGGCGCATGAGGCGGACCTGACAGCCTATGCGCGCGAGCGTCTTTCGGCGGTCAATTCGCTTCGGGTTTTTGGCGACGCGCCCGATAAGGGCAGCATCTTTGCCTTCGAGATCGCCGGCATCCATTCCCACGACGTCTCGATGGTCATCGATCGTGCCGGGGTCGCAGTTCGTGCCGGCACGCATTGCGCCCAGCCGCTCTTGAAACGCTTCGGTGTTACCTCCACATGCCGTGCATCTTTCGGCCTTTATAATACCAGGGCCGAGGTGGACGCACTGGCGGACGCGCTGGAGCATGCACGCAAGTTTTTCGCCTAAGAAGTTGGTAAAAGGTTCAAAGAGTTCTCGTAGTCTTTTGAACCAAAAGAGAAAGTCCAGGAGGCCGATATGAGCCTTGATGCAACGGAAGAAAAGGTCGATGTTCGCGAGGGCATCGTGCATTCGGCGATCCCGGCCGAGGAACTGGCGCGCCTCAGCGACGATATCATCGCCGCACTGAAGACCGTCTACGATCCGGAAATCCCGGCCGACATCTTTGAGCTTGGCCTCATCTACAAGATCGACATCGAAGACGACCGGATGGTCAAGATCGACATGACGCTGACCGCACCGGGCTGCCCGGTTGCCGGCGAGATGCCGGGCTGGGTCGAGAATGCCGTCGGCGCCGTCGAGGGCGTGTCGGGCGTCGAAGTCTCGATGACCTTCGATCCGCCGTGGACACCGGACCGCATGTCCGAGGAGGCGCAGGTCGCGGTCGGCTGGTACTGAGCCGAGACCTGCATATTGATCCGTTAAGGCACGGATACTACATTTGATTCTGTAAGGCGCCGGGCCTTTACCCCGGTGACGACAAGGAGAATGAGCCCATGGGCTTTGCCGTAATGAGCCTGACCGATTCTGCCGCCGACCGCGTCCGTTCGATCGTCGAAGGCGCCGGTGCCGATGCCAAGGGCATTCGCGTCGGCATCAAGAAGGGTGGCTGCGCCGGCATGGAGTATGCCGTCGACCTGGTGACCGAGCCCAACCCCAAGGACGACCTGATCGAACATCAGGGCGCCAGGGTCTGGGTGGCGCCCGAAGCCGTGCTCTACCTGCTTGGCACGCAGATGGATTTCGAAGTCACGACGCTGCGCTCCGGATTTACCTTCAACAATCCGAACCAGACGTCCGCCTGTGGCTGTGGCGAATCGGTCGAACTGAAGCCCGCCGACCTCGCGGCTCTGGCCGCACAGGGCGATGCGGTGGTGCGCGCCAACTAAATTTCCTCCATTCTTTCAAACGGATAGGTTGGCCCGGTTTTCGCCGGGCCATTTTTCTGCTGAGATGCTTGAACATGGAACGGGGGATTGGGCATGGCGGCGTTCAATGAGGATCTCGTCTTCAAGGCGCTCTACGAGACGTTTCCCGATCCGGTGATCATCATCGACGCCGAGCGCGTCATCCGCTCCGCAAACAATGCCGCCCTGCGCCAGTTCGGCTATCCCGCCGAAGAATTCATCGATCGCTCGGTGCGGCTGATCTACGCCAACGACGCGGAATACGAGAAGCGCCTGCGGAACCGCGCGGCACGCGTGGACGAAACCGCGGCCCGGACGTCGAACTATCTCTATGTCAGGCGCGACGGATCGACATTTTCCGGCCACCTTCGCACGACGCCGCTGCTCGACGATCAGGGCGCGGAACTGGCGCTCATCGGCATCATCCGCGACGTTTCCGATCTCACGGAGGCTGTGGGCGAGCGGCAGAAGGCTTCCAATATGCTCAACGCAGCGCTGGAAGCGATGCCAGAGGGCTTTGCCATTTTCGACCGGCAAGAGCGGCTGGTCGTCTATAACAGGGCGTATCAGGCAATCTGCGGGCCGGCGGGGGCAGCGCTGAAGCCCGGCATCACGGCCGAAGAAATCCTGCTTCTGGCGCGACAGGGCGGCCATTATCCCGATGCCTTGCCGGGCACCCGCGAGGGCGACGAGTGGATCGCTTCGCGCCTGCGCGATTTCCGTCACCCCGATGGTCGCCCGAAGATATACCGCTATGCCGACGATCGTTGGCTGCGCGTGGAGAATATCAAGGCGAAGGACGGCAACACCGTCGTCGCACGCGTCGACGTCACCGATCTCAAACGCGCCGAGCTCGCGCTTGAGCGCCAGAGGCAGGAACTCGAGCACAAGAACGAGGCCCTCGATCAATTCACCGCGACGGTCTCCCATGACCTCAAAGCGCCGCTCAGACACATCTCCATGTTCTCCGAAATGATCGAGGACGATCTGGCGGCAGGAAGCCAGGCTGAACTCGCCGAGAATGCGCGTCATCTGCGCGACAGCGTGAAACGCATGAACCGGGTGATCGACAGCCTGCTCGACTATGCGCAGATCGCGCACCGGATCACCCATTGGACGGAGGTGCGGCTCACAGACATTGTTGCCGAGACGCTGACCATACTTGCCAGCGACGTACAGGACGCGCAGGCAACCTTCGAGGTTGGCGACCTGCCGGAAGTGGAAGGGGACCCGGAGCTTCTGCGCCGCCTGGTCCAGAACCTGATCGGCAATGCGATCAAGTATCGGCATGCCGACCGCCAACCGGTGATCCGCATTCACGGCGGCGTCGCCGATCAGATTGTTGAGCTGGTGGTTGAAGACAATGGCATCGGCATCGACCCGCGCTTTTCGACGCGGATCTTCGAAGTGTTCCAGCGGCTGCACAAGGACGAGACCGTCTATGGCGGCACGGGAATCGGTCTGGCACTTGCCAAGCGCATAGCCGAAAGCCACGACGGCTCGATCCGACTTGACACCACCTTCCGCGAAGGCGCACGTTTCATCGTGCTTCTTCCGAGGCGGCTACGGAAGGCAAACTAGGGCGGAACAGGTGGTCTCGACGCCAAAGCGACTGCTCTTGGTGGAGGACGACGCGCACGACGCGCGCTTCGTCATGCGTGCCTTCGCACAGGTCGACGAGACCATCGATCTGGTGCTGGCGGCGGATGCGGACGACGCGATCGCCCGGCTTGCCCGCACCCATTTCGACTATGTGCTTCTGGATATCAAAATGCCCGGCAGCGACGGTATCGAGCTTCTGCGGCGCATCCGCAGGGGGCAGGCGACCGTCCTGATCCCGGTCATCGTGCTGACGTCATCCAGCAATCCGACCGACGTGCTCCATTGCTACCGCGCCGGCGCCAATGCCTATGTCGCCAAACCTGCTTCGGTCGCCGGCTACAGGCACTTTGCCGAGGCCTTCGTCCGCTTCTGGATTGAAAACACCATCCTGCCTCCCGGAATGACCACGCGTCGGTAAGTGCGCCCCAAAAAACGCGGGCGGACGAACGCGTCACGTCCTGGTGTCGATCCTTGTAGATTTCGGGAATCAATCTGGATGAGGGCACGCGCTGCGCGCTGCCACGGGCGCCGGACGGCGCTGAGGAAACCGGCGGAGCGAGCGCCCCGCCGGCTTTATTGACGTTACTCTGCCGCTTCCGCGTAGCTTTCCAGCGGCGGGCAGGTGCAGACGAGGTTGCGGTCGCCAAACACGTTGTCGACGCGGTTGACCGGCGACCAGTACTTGTCGACCCGGAAGGCGCCCGGCGGGTAGCAGGCCTGTTCGCGCGAGTAGGGACGATCCCATTCGCCGACCAGGTCTTCGACCGTGTGCGGTGCGTTCTTGAGCGGGTTGTTGACCTTGTCCATCCGGCCTTCCTCGATCGCACGGGCTTCCTCGCGGATTGCCAGCATCGCATCGCAGAAGCGGTCGATCTCGGCCTTGGTCTCCGATTCCGTCGGCTCGATCATCAGCGTGCCGGCAACCGGCCAGCTCATGGTCGGCGCATGGAAACCGCAGTCGATCAGCCGCTTGGCAACGTCGTCGACGGTGACGCCGGCGCTTTCGACCAGCGGGCGGGTGTCGATGATGCACTCATGCGCCACGCGGCCCTTCGACGACTTGTAGAGCACCTCATAGGCACCCTTCAGGCGGGCAGCGATGTAGTTGGCGTTGAGGATCGCCACCTTCGTCGCCTGGGTCAGGCCCTCGCCGCCCATCATCAGGCAGTAGCTCCAGGAGATCGGCAGGATCGAAGCCGAGCCGAAGGGAGCCGCCGAGACCGCACCCTCATGTCCGTCCGTTTCCGGATGGCCGGGGAGGTACGGGGCCAAGTGCGCCTTGACGCCGATCGGGCCCATGCCGGGACCGCCGCCGCCATGCGGGATGCAGAAGGTCTTGTGCAAGTTGAGGTGGCTGACGTCGGAACCGATGTCGCCGGGGCGGGCAAGGCCGACCATGGCGTTCATGTTGGCGCCGTCCAAGTAGACCTGGCCGCCGTGCTTGTGCACGATCTCGCAGACCTCACGCACGTTCTCCTCGAACACGCCATGGGTCGACGGATAGGTGATCATGCAGCACGAGAGGTTTTCCGCGTACTGCTCGGCTTTCGCACGGAAATCGTCCATGTCGATGTCGCCGTTTTCACTCACCTTGATGACGACGACCTTCATGCCGGCCATCTGCGCGGAGGCCGGGTTGGTGCCGTGCGCCGAGGTCGGGATCAGGCAGACGTCGCGATGGCCGTTGCCGTTGGCGATGTGATAGGCGCGGATCGTCAACAGACCGGCATACTCACCTTGCGCGCCCGAGTTCGGCTGCATCGAGATCGCGTCGTAGCCGGTGACGGCGCAGAGCTTTTCCGACAGGTCCTCGATCATGTGCTGGTAGCCAGCCGCCTGCTCCTTCGGCACGAAGGGATGGATCTCGGAGAATTCCGGCCAGGTGATCGGCAGCATTTCCGCGGTCGCGTTGAGCTTCATCGTGCACGAGCCGAGCGGAATCATCGCCCGGTCGAGCGCGAGGTCGCGGTCCGACAGACGGCGGATGTAGCGCGTCATCTCGCTTTCTGCGCGGTTCATGTGGAAGATCGGGTGCATCAGGTACTCGCTTGTGCGCAGCAGCGGCTGCGGCAGGCGGTAACCCGGCTCGAACTGTTCCACCTTGAAGTCGCCGCCGAAGGCGCGCCAGACGGCTTCGAGCGTGACCGGGCGCGAGCGCTCGTCAAGGCTGATGCCGATCTTGGTCTCGCCGATCTTGCGCAGGTTCACTTCCTCGGCGACCGCGGTCTTGAGGATGATGCCCTGCAGCTTGCCGACTTCGACGGTGATCGTGTCGAAGAACACATCGGGCTCTACGGTATAGCCGAGTTTTTCAAGGCCCATGGCGAGACGCACGGTCTTCTGGTGAACGCTCTGGGCGATCGCCTTGATGCCCTTCGGTCCATGGAACACCGCGTACATCGAGGCCATGACGGCGAGCAGCACCTGGGCGGTGCAGATGTTCGACGTCGCTTTCTCGCGGCGGATGTGCTGTTCGCGGGTCTGCAGAGACAGGCGATAGGCGCGGTTGCCGCGCGCATCGACCGATACGCCGACGAGGCGGCCGGGCATGGAGCGCTTGTGCGCGTCCTTGACCGCCATATAGGCCGCATGCGGACCGCCATAGCCGACCGGCACGCCGAAGCGCTGGGTGCAGCCGATAGCGATATCGGCACCCATCTCTCCGGGCGACTTCAGCAGAGCCAGCGCCAGCGGATCGGCGGCGACGGTTGCGATCGCGCCGGTCTGGTGCAGGCGGGCGATCAGGCCGGTGAAATCGTTCACGTGGCCGTAGGTGCCCGGATACTGGAAGATCGCGCCGAAAACATCGACCGGATCGAGATCGGTGAAGGGATTGCCGATGACGATCTGCCAGCCGAGCGGCTCGGCGCGGGTCTTCAGGAGAGCGATCGTCTGCGGGTGGCAGTTCTCGTCGACGAAGAAGGTCTTGGCCTTCGACTTCGAGACGCGCTCGGCCATCGCCATGGCTTCAGCTGCGGCGGTCGCTTCGTCGAGCAGAGAGGCGTTGGCGACGTCGAGGCCGGTCAGGTCGCAGACCATGGTCTGGTAATTGAGCAGCGCTTCGAGACGACCCTGGCTGATTTCCGGCTGGTAGGGCGTATAGGCCGTGTACCAGGCCGGGTTTTCCAGGATGTTGCGCTGGATCACCGGCGGCGTGATGGTGCCATAATAGCCCTGACCGATCAGCGACACGAGCTTCTGGTTGCGGTTGGCCGTTTCGCGCATCTTGTCGAGCGCTTCGCGCTCGGTCATCGGCGCGCCCCAGGCAAGCGGCGTCTTTTGCCGGATCGACGGCGGCACGGTGTCGTCGATGAGCGCGTCGAGCGACGGGTAACCGACGACCTTCAGCATCTCATCCATTTCCGCCGGCGACGGGCCGATATGACGCCGGTTGGCGAAGTCATACGGCTTGTAGTCGGTAAAGGTGAAGTCCTTGGGCATGCTCATCAGGCGACGAGCTCCTTGTAGGCCGCTTCGTCGAGAAGGGCGTCGGCTGCGTTCGGATCGGCGAGTTTCAGCTTGAAGAACCAGGCAGCGCCCTGCGGATCGCTGTTGACCAGCGACGGGTCGTCGACGATCGCCTGGTTCACTTCGACGATTTCGCCATCAAGTGGACAATAGACGTCGGATGCTGCCTTGACGGATTCGACGGTTGCCGCCGTGTCACCCTTGGCGAAAGTGGAGCCGGTTTCCGGTAGTTCCACAAAGACGAGGTCGCCGAGCTGGCCGGCTGCGTGTTCGGTGATGCCGACCGTTGCGACGCCAGCTTCGACCTTCAGCCACTCGTGTTCGTCGGTGAACTTCAACATTTGCGCTTTCTCCTGATCAGCGTTTGTAGGTTTGTTTGACAAAGGGCAGGGCGGCGACCGCTACCGGCAGGTACTTGCCGCGCACTTCCGCAAAAAGGGTGGTGCCATTTTCCGTGTGGCCGGCATCGACATAGCCCATGGCGACAGGACCATCGACGGAGGGACCGAAGCCGCCCGACGTCACCTGACCGACCGGGCTCTTGCCCTCGGCATCCGCAAAAAGGCTGACGCCGCCGCGCACGGGCGCGCGTCCTTCCGGCTTCAAACCAACGCGACGGCGCGAAGCGCCATCGGCCAGCTGGCCGAGGATGCGATCGGCACCGGGGAAGCCGCCCGCGCGGGCGCCGCCGGCCCGCCGGGCCTTCTGCATCGCCCATTCGATGGCGCCCTCGACCGGCGTGGTCGTGGTGTCGATATCGTTGCCATAGAGACAAAGGCCCGCTTCCAGACGCAGCGAATCACGCGCGCCAAGGCCGATCGGCTTGACATCGGGATGTTCGAGCAGCCGCTGGGTGACATCCACCGCGGATGCGACGGGAATGGAGATTTCGAAACCGTCTTCGCCGGTGTAGCCGGAGCGGGAAATGATGCAGGCAACATCATGCAGATCGGCTTCGGCGACGTCCATGAAGCGCATGGCCGAGACATCGGCCCACAATTCGCCCAGCACGGCTTCGGCATGAGGACCCTGCAGCGCGATCAGCGCGCGGTCGTCGAGCATGGTGACTTCGCAGGTGTCGGCAAGCCCCTTTTTCAGATGCTCGAGATCCGCATCCTTGCAGGCGGCGTTGACGACGAGGAACAGGTGGTCGCCACGGTTGGCGATCATCAGGTCGTCGAGGATGCCGCCCTCGGCATTGGTGAAGATCGCATAACGCTGCCGGCCTTCGCCAAGGCCGAGCACATCGACCGGCACCAGCTTTTCAAGCGCAAGCGCTGCGTCTTCGATCTTGCCGGACTTCGGCCGGACAATGACCTGGCCCATATGCGAAACGTCGAAGAGACCGGCGGCAACACGGGTGTGCTGGTGCTCCTTCATCACGCCATCGGGGTACTGCACCGGCATGTCGTAACCGGCAAAGGGCACCATGCGCGCGCCGAGTGAAAGGTGCAGCGCATGCAGCGGCGTATGTTTCAAATGGGGATTCTGTTCCAAATCCGGCCTCCAGGTCTGGCGCTCCCGCGCCGGCTCACACTTCCGGCGTCAATCGCCGTCGATTCGAGCCCCCTCTGTCCCTTTGCCTGAGATTGTTATCCCTTCGGCGAGCGTTGAAACGCTTCTCTCCAGAGTCCTACCGGCACCTTGCTGGTCCTTTGGCCTGAGAGTTTCCGGGGCGGTTGCTCCTTCGGCACCGGTTTGAGCCGGCTTCTCCCAACAAGATCGTCTCCAGATAACGGCGAAGGCGGGAGCTTGGCAAGGGGGCGGTGTCGCGGTGAAACACATTTTTGTCGCACGACCAAAGGCCGCAGCCCGGGCGGGTGCGGCAATTCTGTCTTTGCATTCTTCTCCGGTTGAGGATAACCCAAGTGAAATACCGGGGATGACCATGACAGGGCGCGAAGGAAAATTCGGGATAGCAGTGCGGCTCGTCGCCGTATTCGCGCTCGTTTTCCTGGCCTTTGCCCACAAGCCGCTCATGGCCAAGACGCTGACGCCGGCCGAGATCGCCGCCTATCAGCTGCCTGATGGTTCGATGGCCGAAATCTGCTTCGGCCTGGACGGCGTCGACCACCAAAGCGGCAAGGGCCAATCGATGGCCCCGATCTGCGAAGCCTGCCGGCTCTCGGGTTCGATCCTCCTGCCAGTTCCGCCGACCGAGAGCGTTCGCGCCGATGCCGGCGAATGGCAGCTATCGCCGGTTCTCGCTGAGAACGCCACGCCCCATCAGCATCTGCGCCTGCTGCCGCATTCGCGCGGGCCGCCTGTGCGTTCGTAATCCTCCTCTCGCATTCCCATTACAATTCGCCGCCCTCAAGCGGCTTGGACCACCCCCGTGGTCAGGAGATTACGACATGAACACGACCAGACTGGCTTCGCTTTCGCTCGGCCTTAGCCTTGCCGCAAGCGGCATTGCCCACGCACACGCCACCTTCGAAAACGACACGGCGCCGGTGGAGAGCACCTTCAAGGCGGTGCTGCAGGTGCCACACGGCTGCGACGGCAAGCCGACGACGGAAGTGCAGATCAAGCTGCCCGAAGGCTTCGTCTTCGCCAAACCGCAGCCGAAGCCCGGTTGGGAGCTCGAGGTGATCAAGGGCGATTACCAGAAAACCTACGACAATCATGGCGAGAAGGTCTCGTCCGGCCCGGTGGAAATCCGCTGGAAGGGCGGCAACCTCTCGGACGATTACTACGACACCTTTGTCGTGCGCGGCAAACTCTCGGGCTTCGACAAGGAAACCGTGCTTGCGTTCCCGACCACGCAGCTTTGCGGAACCGAAGGCAAGGTCGTCTGGGATCAGGTTGCTGCCGAAGGCCAGAACGCGCATGACCTGAAGAGCCCGGCGCCGACCGTGACGGTAACCATGGCCGACGCTGCCGATCCTCATGCCGGCCATGGCGGGCATATGGCTGCTGCCGACGGGGCAGCGAAACTTGGCGACCTCGAGATATCAGGCGGCTCGGTTAAGGCCATGTTGCCGGGCGCCAAGGTCGGCGGCGGCTTCCTGACGATCAGGAATGGCGGGGCAGGCGAGGATCGGCTCGTGGCCGTCGAAAGCCCCGCGGCTGCTCGCGTCGAGATCCACGAGATGAAAATGGAAAACGACGTGATGAAGATGCGCAAGCTCGATGACGGCGTTGCAGTACCGGCCGGTGAAACGGTCGAGCTCAAGGCCGGCGGCCTGCATCTGATGTTCATGGACGTGAAGACGCCGTTCAAGGAAGGTGATGCCGTTCCCGTCACGCTCGTCTTCGAAAAGGCTGGCAAGGTCGATGCGGCATTCCCGGTGGGCTCGGCCAAGGGCGGCGCGGCGGCCGGCGGCCACAAGCATCACTGATTGAGATATTGCGACGCTCGCCTCAGGCGGCGTCGCTTTCATCCTCTTGGCCGGCCGGTTCATCCTGCCGGTCTTCGTTTTCGCGGCTCTCGGCTCCGTCGTCGTCATCGCGCATGAATTCGAGATAGCGGCGCAGCGCTTCGGCTTCCGAGCGTTCCGGCAACCGGCCATCGGCGCTCATGAGCATGAAGGAGAGGGGCAGGGCGCCCTTGGTCTTTGGGATCGAGACCGGCGTCAGCGCGGGCTCCTCGGCGCGCCGGATCGAAAGCAGCGTGATCGCTTCGTCGGTCGGACCGTCACCCCGCACGCGTGCAGACGGCTTCAGCGCTTCCGCTGCATAGGCCGCTGTCGTCGCGGATACTGTGACGACCTGTGTCACGTCTTTCCTGCCTTCCCGTCGTTCAATCCTTTCTTGTCGCTCAACTCCACTTGCAGGCGTGTAAAAACCGGCACCTGCCTTTTAATAAAATCCTAACGACGGCCAGATTCGTGGCAGTTGCGGTGAACGAATCCCGAAGCGCGAACCTGTACTTGCGATATTACTAAAGTTCGCGCACACTCGCCCAGATAGAAACGGGGAGGCTTCAAATGACCGAGCGAAGCGTGTTGGAAACCAGAATTCGGGCCCTCTACCTTGCCCGCAACGTCAACGACCTCGACACCATGATGGCGCAACTCGATCCGGACTTCAGCTTCCGCATCGTCGGAAACGGCAGGCTCGGCACGATGGCGCTCGGGGTCAACACGCCGGAAACGGTGCGCAGCAGTTTCCAGGCCCTCGTTGAGAACTGGGACCTGAGCGAGATGGAGATGGTTGGCGCTTACGCTGACGGCGATACTATCGTCGTCCACCGCGCCGGCGTCGTTTGCTTCATTCCATCGCAAACCCGTCAACGGACCGAAATCATAGACAAGTTCACGTTCCGTGACGGGCGGATCGTCGATCTGACGGAGTTCGTTGACACCTTGTTCGTCGCCGAAACGATCGGGCTACTGGACGCGCCGGACAGAGACTATTCGCCCTCAACTCTGGACAGGATGAGCCTTTGAACTTCCGGCTCCTGAGCTCGGATGGCGTTCATCAACACCGCGAGGCGGCCACGCAGGCCGTGGATCTGGTCGAGCAACCGCATGGCGACATCAACGCCGTCGTCGTTGACGCCCATTGGACCTGTCAGATCCTGGATCAGACGGGCGCGGGCGAGGTCGGCGTCTTCGAAAAGCCAGCCTGCTTCCGCCTCGCGCGGCATCAGCCAACGCTGTTCGATCCAGATGCGTAAGACCTTCACCTCGATGTCGAGGTGTTCGCAGAATTCGCGGTCGTTCATGCTTGCCCTCCCATGCCTTTGCGCGGGTCTTCCGTCTTTCCGTCTGCCCAGCTTTCAACGAAGGCGGATAGCGCCGGATCGGGGGTCTGCGGCAGCACGATCTTCAGGCTGACATAGGCATCGCCATGGCCGCCGCCGGACTTGTGCAGGCCCTTGCCCTTCAAACGCAATGTCTTGCCGGTGTTGGAGTGCGGCGGGATCGTGACATTGACCGCCCCGTCGATCGTCGGAACCCGGATCTTGCCACCGAGCACCGCTTCACTCAGTGAGATCGGCACCTCGTAGCGAACGTCGTCACCATCGGTTGCAAAAAGAGGATGCGGCCTGACGCGGATATCGATCAGCGCGTCGCCGGCCGGCGCACCGTTGAACCCGGGCTCGCCCTTGCCACGCAGCCGCAGCGTCTGGCCGTCGCGCGTGCCGGGCGGGATGGTGAGATCGAGCGCCGGTCCGCCGCCCGGCAGGCTGATCTCGGTCTTGGTGCCGTTGGCCGCGTCGAGAAAGCCGATCTCCATGGAAAAGTGCTGATCACGGCCGCGCTGGCGTTGCTGCTGGCCGCTGCTGCGACGGGAAAAGAAACTCGAGAAAATATCGTCCGCATCCGCGAAATCCGAAAAGCCATGTGCGCTCTCGTAGCGTCCCGCCGTATCTCCAGACGAGGCATAGTCGCGGTAGTAGTGGCGGGGTGCAGTCTCCGCACCCGTCTCGTCAATTTCGCCGCGATCGTATTTGCCGCGTTTCTCCTCGTCACTGAGGAGGGCGTAGGCCGCCGAAACTGCCTTGAAGCGGTCCTCCGCTCCTTTGTCTCCCGGGTTAAGATCCGGGTGCAATTTCTTGGCGAGCTTGCGATAGGCGCTCTGGATGTCCTTTTGTGTCGCTTCGCGGCTGACGCCGAGCGTTTCGTATGGGCTCGTCATGCGGTCTCCCTCAGGCGGCATCGATTGAGGTCGCATCGCCGACGCTCTGCGTGCGTTGCGATCATGCGTCTTCAATCACTCGCCTAAGAGCATAGGGCGGATTTTCGCGCGCGACAGGGGCGGCGCACCATGCGTGACGCATTGTCGCCGGCGCGGCCGGTTGCGGCTCTGCACCTTCGACCATTTCGCGAATTCGCGATCTCTGATACAATCAACGCCGGAAAGTTCTCTTTGGGTGCAACGTTGCCTCGAAGCTCGGGGAGGTCGAAATGTCCGTCCGCCTGCAACTCGCCATCATGGTCGGCCTGATGATCAATGCCATCCTGTTCGGGATCGGCATCGTAACGGTTTTGTCGATCCCGGTTCTCGCCGACAACGCCAAGTATTCGATCCCGGCGCTGGTGGTTGCCTGCTTTGTCACGACGCCGTTCGTCGCCTGGTTCATGGCGCCGCGGCTTCGCCTCAGATACTGGCAGGAGCGGGAGCAGGGTAACAAGCAGCAGCCGATCTAGCCCGTGCTCATCGTTCATTGACCAAGATTCACGTCTATCCATGGAAATCCCGGATGCACGAACGGCCAAGTGGTCGCCGGCAAAAATTACATCTTCAACGATCAAGCGTTTTGTTATACCACCGGCCAGATGCCCCTTGTCCTGTAGGCTAATCCTTATATATCCACTAGACTCAAGGACATAGCCGCTGTTAAGGCCCGAAAGGAACCGACTTCATGAGAACGATCGTATTGCTGTTCGCACTCGTCACTCTGGCCGCTTGCTCGCAGACCGGCGGCGGTGGCACGCACTATGTTGGCGGTGACGGCGATTACTACCAGGGCATCGTCGCCCCCCGGTAACAGCGATCGTTTTCCATCGATCACTTGGCTGTCGCGAGCGCGCCTTCGCAAGAGGGAAAAGGCTCGGCTAGCCTGGTGGCCAGCGGCCGCCGGGCCCAAAGTGACAGGCTTTGGCCGTCCCCGCATCGCGCTTGATGTCGCCCCGAGCAAGGAGTGCGGTGCGAGGCGAGGCGGTCATGCTCGGCGATGGGTCCATGTCCAACGGCCATCCTCCTGACAATCCAGCACGGCTTCGTAGAGATCACGCGCGTCGCCTTCTTCGCCATTGTTGATGCAGGTAATCGCGTTCTCGGAGAGCAGGTTCAGCACCTTCCGAAACGTTTCATGACCGAGGGTTGCTTCAAGCCGGTCAAGAAAGACATATCGCGGTCTGGCGAGAAGCACCTTGGCGACAGCCAAGAGCTGTTGCTCACCCAGGGACATCTCCCAGTCCTGTTCCTTCTCCAGCCCGAGCGCGTCGTGAACAAGGCCGTCGAGACCAACGCTGCGCACGACCTCGAGCATTTGACTGTCGGAGGCATCGCCCGGGTTATCCGGAGGCAGAAGAATTTGCCGAAGCGACCCCGGCGGCAGATAGGGGCGCTGCGGAAGAAACATCAGGTCGTTCGGGCGCAGGATCCGCCCGGCGCCGGCGGTCGGAATTCCGGCGGTTGCCCTGAAGAGCGCTGCACCTGCAGCCCCATGCGATCCCGATATCAACACCGGTGTTCCCGGCGGGATCGTTACCGACAGATCATGTAGCAATGCGTGGCCGCCAGCCGAGCCCAACGTCACGTGGTCGAAGGCCAAATCGCCATCTTGCTTGACCAGTTCGATGCCGGTCCCACCCCCCCTTGTTCGGCTCTTTTCAATGGCTTCGAGCAGGGAACTCAGCCGGGAAACCACTGCGGCGAAATTTGAGATCGAATTGAATTGCCGAACGATCAAGGAGAACGCGCCCACGAGCATGGCAAAGGCCGAGCCTGATTGGGTGATCACTCCGAATTCGATTTCCCCCCGCATGAAAGCCGGAGCAATGATCAAGTCCGGGATGATCTGAATCATCCAATTGTAGCCGCTCGTAAAATAGGCCAAGTTCCGGTTGACCGCGGTAATGGTGAGGATGTTGGCGATCAGATCATCGAGGCGCTGCATCAATCGCGTTTTTTGCTGGCCTTCAACGCTGGCCACCATCAACGATTCAGCGTTTTCGCGCACATGCATGAGGCTGGACCTGAAGCTCGCTTCCTTGTCGAGTCGCTCATAGTTCAGGCCGATGAGAGGGCGCCCCAAAACGATCGTCATGTAGGAGCCGCAAGCCGCATAGAGCACGGCTACGACAAACAGCAGGGGACTTATGGACCAAAGCACGCCTGAGAACGTCACCACCGTCAGTGTACTGCTGAACAACATGATGATGTAGGAGAGGGTGGTAACCGTGAATGCCTGGATGTCTTCGGATATCCGCTGGTCCGGGTGGCTCAGCGTCCCTGAGACCTCCAGGCGATAATAGGCCTCATTCTCCAGATAGAGATCGACGGCGCGTCTCGTCAGGAACCCGCGCCAAAGCAGCGCCAGCCGTTCTTCGACAAAGCGCGCGATGACGCCGACAACGGTAAGGACGGCAAAGACGCAGATGTAAAAGACCGCTTGCCGAACGAACTCATCCATCTGGCGCTCGGCGATCGCAGTCATGAAATTGCGGCCGACGTAATTGTTCACCACGTTGAGGCCATTCAAGCCGAAGAGCAGAGCCATGAGCCCGGCAAACATCCACCTGGCCCTGCCGCCGACTTCGGATGCCAGGAAAAATCGGACAGCTCTTGCGAAACGAAATGCGGTCGTTCTGATCGGTACTGGCTGGCTGTCCATCTGAGTACCTTTTGTTGGTTTGGCCCTCAGAGCCAGCCGCCGGAAAAACCTGCACGCCTCAATCCCACCACCACAGGCGCGCACCGGCGCATGATGTTCCACAGCAAGCCTGTTCGGTAGTTCTCGATCATCAGGACGACCGGGCCCTGGTCGATGCCGAAGTGGTAGGGGCTGACCCACCAACCGGCTTCGGTTCCTTCCACCGGAAAGCTTCGGTTGAACGATGGCTTGAAGCCGTAAAGCCTGGTCATGCCGAGCTTCATGCGGGCGCAGTTCCAGATTGTCGGGATGACGATCTCCGGCGCGAACGGCAGCGAGGCGACGACGGCCCAGGGCGACACGGTTCCGTCATCCGGGCCGAAGGGCGCGCCGCGGGCGAGATAATCGAAAAACTCCCTTTCGCTGCCGTTCACGGTACGCTTGGTCCAACCCGGCCCGTCGCTCGCCGTGAAGCCCCAGCAATGCTCGCCGTAGCCGACGAAATTCTGCGGATTGCGGATGGCATATTCCTGCTGGACGAATGTCGCGTGCCGGCTGTTCTGGAAATAGTCGCTGTTGTGCTCGCGCATGAACTCGTCACGGATCCCACGGAAATCGATCCACATATGCGAGAGCTGGTGGGTGAAGAGAGGGCCCGAATAGAGCAACTCGCGACCATAAAGGTTCCGCCAGTCGTAGCTTTCGGTATAGGCGGCATAGGCTTCCGCCGGCAGCGGATGGGTCGGCGAGCCGAGACCGAGTATGTAGAGAAGCAGGCCCTCGTCGTAGCCGCGCCAGCGATAGGGAATGAAGCCGTTCTCCGGCCGCCAGCCATGGGTCAGCGTAAGTCCGTGATCGCAGGCCCAGTTCCAGTCGGCACGCTCATAGAGCGCATTTGCCGACCGGCGAATTTCGATTTCATCCGGCGTATCGCCATCAAAATAGGCGGCCACCGTCAGTGCACCAGCGAAAAGGAAGGCGGAGTCGATCGTCGACAATTCGCATTCCCAAACGCGTCTGCCGGTCTCAATGTCCAGGAAGTGATAGAAGAAGCCCTTGTAGCCGGAAGCATCCGGCTCCGGCCCTTGCGGGCATTGCAGGAGAAACTGCAGCCGTCGACGCGCGATCTTTGCGGCGAACTTGCGAATGACAATGCCCCGCTCGATAAGCACGGGGATCGTCGCCAGCGCCATGCCGATCGCCGCAATACTTGCGGGTGCATCTTCCTGTGTCTTGTCGCGCACCAGGCCGTTGTCGGGATTGGTGCAATGCAGATAGTACAGCAGCGTCGTGAACTGCAGCCGGGCAAGATCCTGCTCGGTCGGCATCCGGTTCAATTCGGGGTCTGTCGACAACAATCCCGGCATGGCTAGGCCACCACGAGGCGGACGTCGTGATCTCGTCCGTCGTCCACGAGTGGAACACTTCGGTCAGCGACCTTCCTGCCATCAAGGCTCAGCGAATAGTGCGTCTGTCCTCGTTTGGAATCTCGGCTCACCTTGATACGGTATGTTGATCTCCCATGCCGAAAATCAACATCGTATGTCGACCACCCGGTGGGAATGCACGGCTCGACAAAAAGCCGGGCCCCCTGACGGCGAATGCCGAGAATGGCCTCAAGACCAACGCGGTACAGCCAGCCCGCCGATCCCGTATACCAGGTCCAGCCACCGCGGCCGGTGTGAGGAGCGGCGCCATAGACGTCGGCGCTGACAACATATGGCTCGACCATGTAGCGGTCGGTGTCTTTGGGTGACAGGGCATGGTTGATGGGATTGAGCATGCTCCAGAGCTGAAACGCCCGATCGCCATCCCCCAGCAATGCTGTCGCCAGCGCCACCCACGTGGCCGCGTGGGTGTACTGGCCGCCATTCTCCCGAATTCCGGGCACATAGCCCTTTATGTAGCCGGGCTGCAGCGCGCCCTTGTCGAACGGCGGATCGAAAAGCTGTATCAAGCCGCTGTCGGTACGAACGAGCCGCTCCCAAACCGCGCGCATTGCCTGCGCGGCGCGCTCGGCATCTGCAGCACCCGAGATAACTGCCCAGGCCTGCGGGATCGCGTCGATCTGACACTCGTCGTTCGACTGGGACCCGAGGGGAGTGCCATCGTCGAAGTAGGCACGGCGATACCAGGCGCCATCCCAGGCGTGGGTCTCCAGGGATATGCGCAGGGTCTCGGCGCGCTCCTTGCACCATTTGGCCCGTTCGTCATCTGCCATCGCCGATGCGATGGCGGCAAAGGATCCAAGGACGGTCAGAAAGAACCATCCGTTCCATACGCTCTCGCCTTTGCCTTCCGCGCCGACCCGGTTCATGCCGTCGTTCCAATCGCCCGTTCCCATAAGCGGAAGCCCGTGGCTGCCTAGCCGCAAACCTCGGTCAAGTGCCCGACAGCAGTGCTCATAGACGGTCCCGCTCTCCTGGCTGGCCGGAGGCACCTCGTAGCGCTCCTCCTCCTCGTCCTCTAGAGGCGGCGAGACGATGAAAGGAACCTGTTCGCTGAGGAGCCCGTAGTCTCCGGAGACCGATACATAGTGATGGACGACGTAGGGCAGAAAGTAGAGGTCATCCGTCATGCGTGTGCGCACGCCGGCACCCGATGGCGGATGCCACCAATGTTGAACGTCTCCCTCGGCAAACTGGCGCGAGGCAGCGCGAAGGATGTGCGTTCGCGCTTCATCGGGCGCGCAATGGACGAGGGCTGCGACGTCCTGGAGCTGGTCGCGAAATCCATAGGCGCCGCCGGATTGGTAGAACCCTGTTCGCGCCCAGATACGGCAAGCCAACACCTGATAGAGCAACCAGCGGTTCATCATGAGGTTGAAGGCCGTATCTGGCGTTCGGACCGTGACGGCGTTCAGCAAATGATCCCACTGTTGTGAAACGGCTGCCAGCGCGTTCCTGGCGCCCCTCGGTTCGGCATGTTCGCGGACGAGCCTGCGCATTTCCTCGCGGCTTTCGGCCTGCCCGAGCACGAATACCAGCTCGACGGTCACCGCCGGCGGGATTGAAACGCTGACCATGAGGGCTGCGCAGGGGTCGAGCAGAGAACCGGTTTGTCCCCCGAGATCGAAGCCTTCCAATCCCACCGGCTGAGCGATGGAACCGTTTCTGCCGAGGAACGCGCGCCGATCGCATGTGAACGATCGGACAGGCGCGCTTGAGGCGGCGAATGCGAGCGTTCCGGAAAAATCCCCTTCCCAGACGTTCCGGGCAACGATAGCACCGATCTCGCTGTCAAATTCGCATTCGACCCGGGAGCATGCGCTTTCGCGCAGCGTGCCGAGGACCCATTCAACGAAGTAGGTGGCGGTAAGGCGGCGAAGTCGTTTTCCGTCGTTGCGAATAGCAAGGCGGACAACCTTGATCGCTCCCGAGGCCGGCACGTGGACAGTCATTTCATGATGCAATGGTCCGCGACTGCTTTCGTAGCACGTGTAACCTTGACCATGCTTCGTCCTCGTCGTCGATGTCTGGCCGAGAGGCAAAGGCGTCGGCGTCCATAGCTCCGCCGTCTGCTCATCGCGCAAGTAGATAACTTCACTCGGCGGGTCCGAGACCGGGTCGTTAGACCAGGGCGTGAGCCTGTTCAGTTGGCTGTTGCCCGCCCAAGTGTACCCAAGACCGCTGTCGCTCGTCAGGCAGCCAAACGCGCTATTGGCAAGGACGTTACACCACGGCGTTGGCGTCGCATCCGCTCCGATCACATATTCGCGCCCGTCTTTGGTAAACCCTCCACGGCCATTCCAAAAAAGCAGGCTATCCCGTGGTGCCTCGTGACGCCTTTCGCGGGCGGCGGAGACATTCGTCCTGGTCTCCTTCAGCGTCGGAAAAGTGGTGGCCGCTCTCGCCGAAAGTTGAGCTGAAAGGGATCCTTGACTGCAGCAAAGGACGAGGCGCGCGGCGGCCGTGATCGCATTTTCTGCACCGGCCGAAACGCTGGCCCTCGGTGGGAAATGAATACCCCCGGCTTTGCCGAGGGTTTGCTCCACATGGACCGTCGCCTTGGCGCTCAACTGCAAGCTTTCGCTGGCTTCCCTTTCATCAAGGACCGCGAGGTCGAAGGGAAATCCGCGACTGGCAAGGAATGCGTGGGCCTTGATGACATCGTCGACGAGAGCGTCCTCGCCTGTTTTGTCGATACGCAGCAGGAGAATTGGGATGGCTCCCGATAGTCCCGCCGATCCCAAGTCGTCGCGGTTCAGCCGCCTCGTGCCGGGCGTGCTGCCTTCCCTTAAGCCGGGAACAGAAAATGCCAGATGTGCTACGAGCCGATTGTAGACGGCCAACTCTTGAGGAGAGGGTGACCGGGGCGGGCCTTCATTGTTTTTCTCGGCATCCACCAACGTTTGGCGCGCGGCGTCGATATTGGCGAAGCGTCTTGCTATTGCGGCAGCGTCTAAATCACTATCGGCTGCGCCCGTTACGAACGCGATCACCTCCGCTCCGGAGGGTTCCAGATCGACTGTCCGGCGCAGGCTGAAGATGGGGTCGAGCACGGGACCCGTCGTCCCTGATAGACGGCTCCCCGGCACCAGGGCGTCAGGGTTTGAGGCCGTCCGCCGCCGGCCAAGAAATCTGTAGCGGTCCGTTTCATATTCCACCACATGGCCCTGGCGGCTTGACGCAGACACGTGTACCGCCCAGACGGGGCGCTCCGATGCACTGCGCGGCCGGCGCCGTGCGAACAAAGCGGTTGTTTCGGTATCGAACCAGGTTTCGATGAAAAGCTTGGCAAATGCCGGATGTGCGCTATCGGCGCTTCGACCATTCAGGCAGACTTCGGAATAGCTTGTCAGCTCAAGCTTTCTCGCTTTCTCACCCTTATTGCAGAGTTTCAGCAAACGCACCTCGGCATCGCAATCCAGTGCGACCGCCACGTCCCATCGAAGATCGATGTCTCCGAGCAAACAGCGATACTCGGCACGATCACCGTGAAACGTGTGTTCGTAGATCGCATCCGGATGGCAGATCGGCTGCCGGCCAATCGTCCAGACCTCGCCGCTCTCAAGGTCGCGGATGTAGCAGAACTGGCCCCAGCAATCGCGTGTGCCGTCCTCACGCCAACGCGTGATGTCGAGGCCGCGCCAGGTTTCATACCCGGCACCGGCCTCGGTCAGAAGCACGTTGTAGTGCCCATTCGAAAGCAGGATCGTGTCAGGAGGCACGCCTGCCGGACGTGTCGCACTGACGTCAACCTTGCCAGCTGGCCGGACCATCAGACCGATCCTTCATTGCGGGCTACACATTGTCACCCTCGGTCGACGTCCTCGGCTTCGCCTGTTGCGCACCCGGAACGCCCCATTTCCAACCGCTGATCGACGGCATGTCGTCACCATGCTTCTCGATATATTCGCGATGCTCGATCAGCTTGGCTTGAATTGCCTGCTTGAAATAGGCGGCGCGCGCCCCGAGCTGGGGCAGGCGGTCGATGACATCGCCGGCGAGATGGAACCGATCGAGCTCGTTGAGCACCACCATGTCGAACGGCGTCGTCGTCGTACCTTCCTCCTTGTAGCCACGAACATGCAGGTTGCCGTGGTTGGTGCGGCGGTAGGTGAGGCGATGGATCAGCCACGGATAGCCGTGGAAGGCGAAGATGATCGGCTTGTCCCTGGTGAAGATACCATCGAAGTCACGGTCCGTGAGGCCGTGGGGGTGCTCCTCCGCCGGTTGCAGTTTCATCAGGTTGACGACATTGACGACCCGCACCTTCACTTCCGGAAGATGCTCGCGCAGCAATTGCACCGCGGCCAGCGTTTCGAGCGTCGGAACGTCGCCGCAGCAGGCCATGACGACATCCGGTTCGCTGTCGGCATCGTTGCTCGCCCAATCCCAGATGCTGACGCCCATGCTGCAATGGCGCACCGCCTGTTCCATTGTCAGCCATTGCGGCCCGGGTTGCTTTCCGGCCACGACGACGTTGATGTAGTTGCGGCTGCGCAAGCAATGGTCAGTGACAGACAGCAGCGTGTTGGCATCCGGCGGCAGGTAGACGCGGATGACGTCAGCCTTCTTGTTGACGACGTGATCGATGAAGCCGGGATCCTGATGGCTGAATCCGTTGTGGTCCTGCCGCCAGACATGGGAACTCAGGAAGTAGTTCAGCGACCCGACGGGCCGGCGCCAGGGAATTTCGTTGCAGACTTTCAGCCACTTGGCATGCTGGTTGAACATCGAATCGATGATGTGGATGAAGGCTTCGTAACAGGAGAAGAAGCCGTGGCGGCCGGTCAGCAGATAGCCTTCGAGCCAGCCCTGGCACTGGTGTTCGCTCAGCACCTCCATGATGCGGCCATCCGGTGAGAGGTGGTCGTCCTCCGGATAGATTTCGGCCATGTAGCAGCGATTGGTGACCTCCAGCACGTCCTGCCAGCGGTTCGAGTTGTTTTCATCCGGACTGAACAGGCGGAAGTTCCTGGCGTCCATGTTGGATTTCATCACGTCGCGCAGGAACTTGCCCATGACGCGGGCCGCTTCCACATTGGTCCCGCCGGGACGGGGAACCTCGACGGCATAGTCGCGGAAGGCCGGCATCTTCAGATCGCGCAGCAACAGGCCGCCATTGGCGTGCGGATTGTCGCTCATGCGGCGATGTCCCGTTGGCGCAAGTGCTGCGATCTCCGGCTTCAGCCGGCCTTGATCGCTGAAAAGCTCCTCGGGGCGATAGCTCTTCATCCATTGCTCGAGGATGCGGATGTGCTCGGGCTTGTCCATCTCGCCCATCGGCACCTGATGCGCCCGCCAGTAGCCCTCGCATTTCTTGCCATCGATCTCCGGGGGGCAGGTCCAGCCCTTCGGCGTGCGGAAGACGATCATCGGCCATGCCGGCCGCTTCAGATTGCCCCTCACGCGGGCATCGTCCCAGATCTGCCGGATCTCGGCCATCGCCGTATCCAGCACAGCGGCGAGTTGCTGATGCACGCTTGCCGGATCATGCCCTTCGACGAAGTAGGGCTTGTAGCCCATGCCCTCGAAGAACTTCTGCAGCTCGTCGCGCGGAATGCGGGCGAGGAAGCACGGATTGGCGATCTTGTAGCCGTTCAGATGCAGGATCGGCAGCACGCAGCCGTCGCGGGCCGGGTTCAGGAACTTGTTGCTCTGCCAGCCGGTCGCAAGCGGCCCGGTCTCGGCCTCGCCATCGCCGACGATGCAGGCGACGACGAGGTCCGGGTTATCGAAGGCGGCGCCATAGGCGTGGCTCAACGCATAACCAAGTTCGCCGCCCTCATGGATGCTGCCGGGCGTTTCCGGCGCCACGTGGCTCGGGATGCCACCTGGAAAGCTGAACTGCTTGAAGAGCCGCTGCATGCCCTCGGCATCTTCACCGATGTTCGGATAGAACTCGGTGTAGGTCCCTTCGAGATAGGCATGCGCCACCAGCGACGGCCCGCCGTGCCCCGGCCCGATGATATAGATCATGTTGAGATCGTCGCGCTTGATCACGCGGTTGAGATGCACATAGAGCATGTTGAGGCCAGGCGAGGTGCCCCAGTGGCCGAGCAGGCGCGGCTTGATGTGTTCGCGTTTCAGCGGCTCGCGCAGGAGCGGATTGTCGAGCAGATAGATCTGGCCGACAGAAAGGTAGTTCGACGCGCGCCAATAGGCGTCCATCAGTCGGAGTTCGTCTGCCGATAATGGCGTTGTTGAATGCGAGCTCCCGGATGCCGTCTCTTTCATCGATACCGTTTCAGGCGAAACCATCTGAACCTCCCGATCATTAGGACATTGCCTGGATTTCTCCGACTTGCAGTCGTGCAAGCCACTGCAGTCTCTTGAATTCGCTACGGTCGTTGCTGTTTGCCGGCGACGGGCAGAATGATGGAACACCTGTCTTCGGACGACAGCGGCTGGGATCGTCTTGCCAACTCGGTGTCGCGAACACCTGCGTGTCGCGGCACAATTAAAAGGGGCGCTATTGCGGATATGGTTCCGAGAAATGCTCGACCACGCCCCGAACGCCGCGGACATTTTCGGCAACGATCCGTGCGGCCCTCCGGCACTCGGCCGTCTCCACGTTGCCCCAGAGATGAACGATGCCATCGGTCACTGCGACCTTCACATCCAGACCTTCGAGGCCGGTGTTCTCGCCGAGGCGCACGAGAATGCTGCGCCGGATCGCTTCATCACCCGCGGCCGTCTCGTCCTGCTTTGCCGACAAAACCGCCTGCAACAGATCGGCGCGGCTGACGATGCCGACCAGTACGCCGTTCCTGAGAACGGGAAGGCGCTTGATGCCACGTTCCTGCATCAGCGCCGCCACCCGCGCGAGCGGCGCATCCTCGTCGATGGTAACGAGATCGGCTGTCATGGCGTCGCCCACCCTCCAAGAGGATCGGCGTATATAGGCGTGGGCCCTGTCGTCGGCCGCAAGCGTCGCGTCCGCCAGCGGCCCGCCGCCACCGAGTTCCGTCCGCCGGATCAAGTCGCCCTCGCTGATCAGCCCAATGAGACGGCCTTCATCGTCAACGACCGGAAGGCCGCTGACGTGGCTGTCGAACATGATCCGGGCTGCCTGTCTGACGCTGTTGTCAGGCGAAAGCCTGACGATCTTTGTCGTCATCACATCTTTGACGCGCATGTCGATCCAACTCCGAAAAGGACCTTGGTACCGTCATTAGCGGGCGTAAGGTAAACCTATCGCGGCGGTTCGACAACCTGTTCGTGGGGGAGATGTTCGAGTTGAGCGCTGGCGCTGGCAGAACCCGTGCTGCAGCTTCTAGTCGAGCGCAAACACTCGTGCACAGCCCGATTGGATTTAACTAGCTCTCGACGCGCGCGGTTGTGTTCTGGTGGAGCCGAAGGGAGTCGAACCCTCGACCTCCGCAGTGCGATTGCGGCGCTCTCCCAACTGAGCTACGGCCCCATAACATCCAGTCAACACGACACGTGCCGAGCATGTCAATACACTTGAGACGACGCGCCTGGTTGGACATCATTGCGCGAAGCGACGCGCTCGATCGGTTCGTCGGGCGATCCGTTTCAAAACCGTTTCTTCGAAAGTAGCGGGCAGACGCGCCATTTCCGCTCGGGGCCCTCATCGACGCGCGCCGCTGTATGTTACAGTAGGTCACGCCCCCAAGCGCGGGGAGCCATTGTCGAACTATGCTCGCGGGTTTACGCTGATGCGTAACGAAAGCACCGCCCGAACCTCGCTGAAATTCTGGCGGTGCGTGTCAACGATGAGATGACGCCCGAATCCCGGCCGCGAACGTCCATGGCGCCCGGATGAATGTGGAATTCTTCTGTATCCGACATGGGCGCCTGCCGGCTCCGCACTTCCCTTAATGGGCCTCTCCGTGGGCCCGGCGATTTGGAGGAGGATTAGCAATGGCCCAGACGATGAAGGCCGCCGTCGTTCGGCAGTTCCGCACGCCCCTTGTGATCGAGGAGGTGGCGGTGCCGACGCCGCAACCTGGGCAGATCCTCGTCAAATATGAAGCAACGGGCGTCTGCCACACCGACCTCCATGCAGCAAATGGAGACTGGCCGGTAAAGCCTAGCCCGCCGTTTATTCCGGGACACGAGGGCGTCGGCTATGTTTCGGCAGTGGGTGCCGGTGTCAAAAGAGTGAAAGAGGGGGACAGGGTCGGCGTTCCCTGGCTTCACAGCGCATGTGGTTACTGCCCGCATTGCCGCACCGGTTGGGAAACACTGTGCGCATCACAGTCGAACACCGGATATTCCGTCGACGGAACATTTGCCGAGTATGGACTGGCGGATCCCGACTTCGTCGGCAGCCTGCCCACCGGGCTGGACTTCGGCCCTGCTGCGCCGGTTCTTTGCGCCGGCGTGACCGTTTACAAGGGATTGAAGGAAACGGAAGTACGGCCCGGCGAATGGGTCGCCGTCTCCGGCATCGGTGGCCTTGGCCACATGGCTGTGCAGTACGCAAAGGCGATGGGCATGCATGTCGTCGCCGCGGACATCTTCGACGACAAGCTGGCACTTGCAAAGCAGCTAGGCGCCGACATTACAGTCAACGGCAAGGCGAAGGATGCCGTAGAGCAGGTAATCAAGGCGACCGGCGGCGTGCATGGGGCGCTCGTAACTGCGGTTTCACCTGCTGCAATGGAACAGGCGTTCGGATTCCTGCGATCGCGGGGCACGATGGCGCTCGTCGGCCTTCCCCCTGGGATGATCTCCGTGCCGGTCTTTGAAACGGTGCTCAAGCGCATAACGCTGCGCGGATCGATCGTCGGCACCCGCCAGGATCTGGAGGAATCGCTGCAGTTTGCCGCTGAAGGCAAGGTCGCGCCGCATTTCTCATGGGACAGCCTCGAGAACATCAATGAGATCTTCCACCGGATGGAGGCCGGCAAGATCGACGGGCGCATCGTCATGAGCCTGCAGTAGCTGGCCCAGCCGTGCCCGTCCGGTCGAGAGGCCCCGCTTCGTTTCCGCCAAAGGAACGGTGCCGCATCGATCGATGGGAATAGCGGGCCCATGCCCGGAGTGGAGAATGTATTGCGCACCCAAACTGCGCGCCTCCTCAAATCGCCGTCCTCACCAGGGCCGTTTGGCGAAATGCCCACAGACCTTCTGCAGAAAGGAAATGGCAATGAGCAAGGGCATGTTCTCGGATCAGCACGGTCTGTCCAGACGAGATCTCCTGCTGGTGGCAGGGACTGCGGCGGCCACGCTCGCCACATACAGCCAGGCTGCCCGGGCAGCACCGGGCGGAGGCACCCTTGTGATCGATGAGGTGAAGCAGGGCGAGGACGTCTTTGCCTATATCAGCAGGATCAAGGGCGCTTTTGACGAGACGACCTATCGGCAGGTGCTGGGGTGTGCGAACGCGTTCAAGGAAGGAGATCAGACGATCGGGGTGGTGGCGGAAAATGACACATCGCGAACGAACGCCCGGACCCTTCTGGCAAGCACGAAGATCGGAGACCTTCACCAGCGCCCGCTGCTTGAGGACGATCTGCAAAGGCTGATCTGGCAGACAACGGACCAGGCCCAGCACGAAAAGGTCAAAGACTGGACCATGGGCCAGCTGAAGGAGTTTCTCCTGACTGCATCGGAAGAAGAGATCAAAGGCATCATGAATGGGCTGACCAGCGATACGATCGGTTGCGTGCCGAAACTGATGAGCAACGAAGAGCTTATCTCCGTCAGCCAAAAGATCTTCAACGTCATGCCCGGCACCAAGTTGGGGGCCAAGGGGTATATGGGCGCGCGTATTCAGCCGAATTCGCCAACCGACCACCCCGACGACATCATGTGGCAGGTCTTCGACGCATTCTCCTATGCGACTGGCGACATCGTCATCGGCACCAACCCGGTGGACAGTACCGTCAACAGCGTCGTCACAGTGGAACGTGCCCTCAAGGATATCGTCGATACCTTCAAGCTGGTTGACGTCATTCCCTGGTGCGTGCTCGCCCACATCGACGTTCAGGCCGAGGTGAGCGAGAGCTTCCCCGGAACGGTATCCACGGTGTTCCAGAGCCTCGCGGGAACGGATGACTGCAACAAGATCTTCGACATCACCAATGAGAAGATCCTGAAATATGCCAGCGCGAAGGCAGGGGAAAGATATGGCCTCTACTTCGAGACCGGGCAGGGCTCGGAATTCACCAACGGCGTGGCAAACGGCGTCGACATGATGGTGCTTGAGTCTCGAAAGTACGGCTTCAGCAGGGCCGTGAGCCTGGAGCTTGCGAAGGTGCAGCCCAAGGGCGCATGGCTCCATGTCAACGATGTTGCCGGCTTCATCGGGCCGGAGGTCTTCAAGAGTCGCGAACAACTCGTACGGTGCTGCCTCGAAGACATGGTCATGGGCAAGCTCCATGGGCTGACCATCGGCCTCGATATCTGCACCACCCTGCATATGACTGTCAGCCTGGACGATCTGGATTGGTGCCAGGACCAGATCATGCCGGCCAATCCGGCCTACCTGATTGCTCTGCCCACCAAAAATGACCCGATGTTGAGCTATCTCACGACCGCGTTTCAGGATCACGTGCGCGTACGGGAGAAATTTGGCTTCAAGGTCAACGATGCGATGTGGGATTTCTACAAACGCATCGGGATCGTCGGCAACGACAACAGCTACACGTCAAACTACGGGGATCCCCTCTGGGTCTATTACCAGTACCGCCTCGCCAAGGGTGACAAGCGGCCAAAGGAAACTGTCTACGCCGAAGGCAGGCAGATGATGATGGAGGTCGAAGCAAGAGGCGTCGACCTGGCGACGGGCCACGGCGAGAAGATCTGGGATCTCAACCCGGCGCTCGCGACGAAAGTAAGAGGTCTGTATGACGACGCCAAACTATCGCTTTGGGCCGAACTTACGCCCGAGTTTATCGCGGCCGTGCCCGGCGTCGTCCCGGTTCGCACCCTGTCCAAGGACCGGAACGACTACATCGCGCACCCGACAACCGGCGAAACGCTGAGCCCGGATTCCATCAAGGAGATTGAGCGGGTAAGGGCTTCGTGGAAGGCCGACATGCCCAAAGGTCAGATCGTCATATCGGACGGTCTCAATGCCAAGGCCATCATGGATGACGGGCATCTAGCGCCTTACCTCGAAGAGATGCGAAGGTTGCTTGGAGACGCCGGTGTCACGGTGAGCGACAAGAACATCCTGGTGACCAGCGGCAGGGTGCGGGCCGGCTACAGGATCGGCGAGATGCTCTTTAAGGATGCCGACCCCAACAGTTTCCGCGGAATTCTCCACATCATCGGCGAGCGGCCCGGAACCATGCACCACGCCTACTCGGTCTATATCACCGTCGCCAAAGGCAAGCGTTGGGCTGAGAAGGACATCGATCACGACATGACGAAACTGGTCAGCAACGTCGCCGATACCGCGCTTGCACCTAAAGAGGCGGCGAGGGAGACCCTGACCATCATCCGGGAGATCATCGGCAAGGATGTGAACGGCAGCCGACGATATGGATGATCGCGCATCGTGCTGCAGGACAGCAGAGCGGTATCTGCCCTGGGAGCGGCAACAGCGGCGTCAGCTTTGCACACAAGCACGACAGGACGCGCTGACTGACCGAGTCACGTCCCATCCACGAAAAAACCCAGGGGCACGGCTCAAACGCCCCTGGGCAAAATTCTGGTCGGGGGACAGTCACGCGTTCCATGAAAACCGCGTGACTGATTGAACCGTCACCACAACCACCATCTCGGTGGAGCAGGTTAGCTGCAGCCGCTCGTCGCACCGCAGGTGTCGCACTTCTCGCAGGTGCCGTTGCGCACCATCGTGAAGTTCTGGCACTCGGTGCACATGTTGCCGGTGTAGCCCTGCATGATCGAGCGGGCGCGGCGCTCGGCCTCCACCTTTTTGGCGTCCGTCTTGGCCGATGCCGCTTCGGCGGCTGCCTTGTCGGAGAAGAGAGCCGTCACTTCCGTAACCGTCTCAGCCGTTTCCTCGGCAATCTCTTCGGCCAATTCCGCCGCACGTTCTTCGTAATCGCGCTTGAAGGCGACGATTTCGGAGGTCGCGATGGCTGTTGTCGTCTCGATCTTGCGCACCGTGTTGCCGGCGATCGCCGTTACGGTTGCGCCAGAAGAGGCGCGGGCAGGAGCAGCCGTTGCCGAGCCCTTCGGTTCACCGGCGCGTTCGGCCGTGCCACCGACGATGGTCGGCTTGTAGCCACGGGTCCAGCCTGTCGAAATCAGGTTGGTCTTGCCTTCCTGGATCCCCTTGCCGAGCGCCGTGTTGCTGAAATCGGACGTGTCGACATGGGCGAGGTCGTGGCGGCCGAGATAGGAGACGGCGAGTTCGCGGAAGACGTAGTCGAGGATCGACGTCGCGTTCTTGATCGCATCGTTGCCCTGGACCATGCCGGCCGGCTCGAACTTGGTGAAGGTGAAGGCCTCCACATATTCTTCGAGCGGCACGCCATATTGCAGGCCGAGCGAGATGGCGATGGCGAAGTTGTTCATCATCGCACGGAAGGCAGCGCCTTCCTTGTGCATGTCGATGAAGATCTCGCCGAGGCGGCCATCACCGAACTCGCCGGTGCGCAGGTAGACCTTGTGCCCACCGACGACAGCCTTCTGGGTGTAGCCCTGGCGGCGGTTCGGCAGCTTTTCGCGGGCGCGGATCACCTTCTCGATGACGCGCTCGACGATCTTTTCCGTGATGGTCACGGCCTGGGCGGCGGCCGGCGCCTGGATCAGTTCCTCCAGCGCATCCTCGTCCTTGTCGTCCTCGATCAGCGAGGCGTTCAGCGGCTGCGACAGCTTGGAACCATCGCGGTAAAGGGCGTTCGCCTTCAGCGCCAGCTTCCAGGAAAGCATGTAGGCGTTCTTGCAGTCCTCGACGGTCGCCTCGTTCGGCATGTTGATCGTCTTGGAGATGGCGCCCGAGATGAACGGCTGGGCAGCCGCCATCATGCGGATGTGGCTTTCGACCGAGAGGTAGCGCTTGCCGATCTTGCCGCAGGGGTTAGCGCAATCGAAGACCGGCAGGTGCTCGTTCTTCAGGAACGGCGCGCCTTCAAGCGTCATCGCGCCGCAAACGTGGATGTTGGCTGCTTCGATGTCCTTCTTCGAGAAGCCCATATGGTCGAGGAGGTTGAAGTCCATCGCGCCGAGCTGCTCGTCGGTGACCTTCAGCGTGCCCTTGAGGAAGTCGGCGCCCAGCGTCCACTGGTTGAAGACGAACTTGATGTCGAAGGCACTCTTCAACGCGGCGTTGACCGCTTCGACCTTCTCGTCGGTGAAGCCCTTGGCCTTCAGCGTCGACGGGTTGATTGCCGGCGCCTGGTTCAGGTTGCCATGGCCGACGGCGTAAGCCTCGATCTCGGCGATCTGGCTTTCGCTATAACCGAGCGAGCGCAGCGCTTCCGGTACGGCACGGTTGATGATCTTGAAGTAGCCGCCGCCGGCGAGCTTCTTGAATTTCACCAGCGCGAAGTCGGGCTCGATGCCGGTCGTATCGCAGTCCATGACGAGGCCGATCGTGCCGGTCGGCGCGATGACGGTTGCCTGGGCGTTGCGGTAGCCGTGCTTTTCGCCGAGTTCCAGCGCCTTGTCCCAGGCGCTCATGGCGTGGATGACGAGGTCCTGGTCCGGATTGTCGCCATGGATGAGGGCGACCGGGTTGACCGAGAGCGCCTCGTAGCCGGTCGTCTCGCCATAGGCGGCGCGGCGATGGTTGCGGATGACGCGCAGCATGTTGTCGCGGTTCGGGGCAAAGCCCGGGAACGGACCCAGCTTCTCGGCCATTTCGGCCGAGGTGGCGTAGGAAACACCAGTCATGATCGCCGTCAGCGCGCCGGCGATGGCGCGGCCTTCGGCGCTGTCATAGGGAATGCCCGAGGACATCAGCAGGCCGCCGATGTTGGCATAACCGAGGCCGAGCGTGCGGTATTCGTAGGAGAGTTCGGCAATCTCGCGGGACGGGAACTGCGCCATCATGACCGAGACTTCAAGGACGACGGTCCACAGGCGGACGGCGTGCTCGTAGTCGGTGATGTTGATGCGCTTGGTCGCCGCATCCTTGAACATCATCAGGTTCAGCGAGGCGAGGTTGCAGGCGGTGTCGTCGAGGAACATGTACTCCGAGCACGGGTTCGACGCGCGGATCGGGCCGGCGGCCGGGCTCGTGTGCCAGTCGTTCATCGTCGTGTTGAAGTGCAGGCCCGGATCGGCGGACGCCCAGGCGGCGTAGGAGATCGACTCCCAGAGGTCACGGGCCTTCAGCGTCTTCATCACGCGGCCGTCCTTGCGGGCGGTCAGGTGCCAGTCGCCGTCTGCTTCAACGGCGCGCAGGAAGTCGTCCTTGATCGAGACGGAATTGTTGGAGTTCTGGCCGGAAACCGTCAGATAGGCTTCCGAATCCCAGTCGGTGTCATAGGTCTTGAACTCGAGGTCCTTGTAACCCTGCTTTGCAAACTGGATGACGCGCTGGACGTAGTTTTCCGGAACCAGCGCCTGCTTGGCGGCGCGGATCTCGCGCTTCAGCGCCGGGTTCTGCTTCGGGTCGTAGCAGGCGTCGTCGGTACCGTCGCAGTTGACGCAGGCCTTCATGATCGCCTTCAGGTGCTTGGCGACGACCTTGGAACCGGTGACGAGGGCAGCAACCTTCTGCTCTTCCTTGACCTTCCAGTTGATGTATTCCTCGATATCCGGATGGTCGATATCGACAACAACCATCTTGGCGGCGCGGCGGGTGGTGCCACCCGACTTGATGGCGCCGGCGGCGCGGTCGCCGATCTTCAGGAACGACATCAGGCCGGAGGACTTGCCGCCGCCCGAGAGCTTTTCGCCTTCGCTGCGCAGATGCGAGAAGTTGGAGCCGGTGCCCGAGCCATACTTGAACAGGCGCGCTTCACGCACCCAGAGATCCATGATGCCGCCTTCGTTGACGAGATCGTCAGCGACCGACTGGATAAAGCAGGCATGCGGCTGCGGATGCTCGTAGGCCGACTTCGACTTGGTCAGCTTGCCGGTGAAGGGATCGACATAGAAGTGGCCCTGGCCGGGGCCATCGATGCCATAGGCCCAGTGCAGGCCGGTGTTGAACCATTGCGGCGAGTTCGGCGCGACGCGCTGGGTGGCGAGCATGTAGGCGAGTTCGTCCTGGAAGGCGGAGGCGTCTTCTTCCGTGTCGAAGTAGCCGCCCTTCCAGCCCCAATAGGCCCAGGTGCCGGCCAGGCGATCGAAAACCTGGCGGGCATCGGTCTCGGAACCGTAGTGTTCTTCCTTGGGCAGAGCCTTCAGCGCATCCGTGTCAGGGACCGACCGCCAGAGGAAGGAGGGGACATCGTTCTCCTCGACGCGCTTCATCTTGGCCGGAACGCCGGCCTTGCGGAAATACTTCTGGGCGAGAATGTCGGCCGCGACCTGGCTGAACTCGGCCGGCACGTCGATATCGGCAAGGCGGAAGACGATCGAACCATCGGGGTTCTTGATCTCACTCGTAGCCTTGCGGAATTCGATCTCCGCATAGGCGGATTGCCCGGCCTTGGTGAAACGACGTTCGATCTTCATTGTCCCTGGTCCTTCGTGTTGCCTAGCGCCCGCCACAGGCGCAATTGTCCCCGCCCGGCCGCGAGGGTCATCCCGCAGCCAGTCTCAGCTTCCGTCCTTGGAGAGAAACCCATAACTGGGTGACCCTGTATCTTGTGAGATAGGCTGGCTGCAAGCACTAAATATAGTGTTAACAGCATCTTTATGCCAGCCAAATATTGCCCCAGCAGGCCCAAAAAATCGCACAGAAATCCTCACGGCGACCGCATGGTGAAATCCATGACTGCCGCCTGTCAGAACCGACGATTTGGTGAGATGAACCGGGCGCTAAACAATCCGGTCCGCCGCCGTCGCAACGTGAAATCCATTAACCGTGAATCGTCCGGGGGCGTCAAGGGGTGGTTTGTGACGGAAGTTTGAGCGCTAGATGTTGTGTGGACCGACTGTGGAAAACGGGGACATCGGCCAACCCCATGAAAATCAGGCACTTCCAGAGGTTGCCTGTGAGACTAACGCAACGGTCAGCACCAAATCAAAAAATTGACGGGTAAAAAACCGCATAAAAACCATCCCCAACGGTACCCTCGGTTGCGCTCAGGAAAACGATATGGGGTGGCCGTGGTGATTCGCGCCTTACGCCTTGAGGCCGCTCGCCTTTTGGGTCGCGAACGTAGTATCGGCACTACCTATAGTGCTCTACACCATCCCGCTCCCGGCCGACGACACTGGCGCAGGTGCAAAGACTGGCAGGTTCGTGAGGGGTGAGCGGGATCAGCGGCACGCACCGATCCCGCCTTGGAACTCAATCGACGCGCTTCTGCAACTCGCGGGCACCATTCGGCGCATTCACCTTGCCCTCGGTGATGAAGTAGGCAAACACATCGCGCGGCTCTTTCCTGGCCTTGCGGTCCGGAGCGCTCTTTTCGAGCCCACTCGGTTCGTCACCACTGGAAAAGCTCTTGGCGCGCTCGGCCCAGAGGTCGAGCTTGTCGGCCGCATAGCAGGTCTCGATATCGTCGCTGCCCTTCTGCAGACGCAGATAGACGAAATCGGCGGTGACATCGGCGATCATCGGATAATCCGCATGTTCGGCGAGCACCACGGCAACGCCGTATTTCTCCAGCAGCGCCACGAACTCCGGAACCTGGAAGGTGGGATTGCGGACCTCGACCACATGGCGGAGCGGCAGCCCATCCTGCTTTTCTGGCAGAAGTTTCAGAAAACCCTCGAAGTCGTCAGGCTCGAACTTCTTCGTCGGCGCGAACTGCCAGAGGATCGGTCCGAGATGAGGCCCAAGCTCGGTCAAGCCCTGCGTCAGGAATCGCTCCATGGATTCACCGGCTTCCGAGAGAACCTTGCGGTTGGTGACGAAGCGGCTCGCCTTCAACGAAAAGATGAAATCCTCGGGCACTTCGGAGGCCCACTTGGCGAAGGTCTCGGGCTTCTGCGACGAATAATAGGTGCCGTTCACCTCGATCGCACGAAGCTCTTTGCCGGCGAATTCGAGCTGGCGCTTCTTTGCCAGCGTGCTCGGATAGAAGGTGCCCTCCCAGGGCTCGAAGGTCCAGCCGCCGATACCAACGCGGATCTTTCCGGATTTTGCCATGCCATCCTCCTCAACAACGGTCGTCGGTTGACCGCGTGCTTTTCAGTCTTTGATCGATTTCGTCATGTCCACGAGTGTCCACCCTGGACGATAGGGATTGGGTCGGCGACCCGTTTCTTGAAATCCATAGGCGCGATAGAGCGCGATATTTCGCTCCATGCGTGAATTGGTATAGAGCCGCACCTCCGGCAAGCCCCACTCGGCCGCCTTGCCGTCCAGAAATTTCAGCAGCTCGATGCCGAGCCCCTGGCCCTGACAGGCTGGGACAACGGCGATGCTGAAAATCAGCAGGTGATCGGCGTGCCGCTCGAAAACGGCAAGCGCCGCAACAACTTCATCTTGCTCCCGAAGCCAAACCTCGCTGCGAAGAATGCGAGGCGCGTAGTCTTCGGTTACCGGGAGCGGCGGCCCGCCAAGGAGCGCCCGATAGGGCTCGTAGGCCGCCGCCGTCACGCTTTGCACCGCAGCCAGGTCTTCCAGACGAGCAGGCCGCATCATGCCGCGATCACTCCTTCCGGTCGCCGATCGGCGTCGAGGCGTTCACTCCGCCGCCTCGACCTTTTTCATCGGCCGGCGATCGAGAAGCTCCTTCAGGAACTGGCCGGTATAGGAGCGCCTCTCCTTGACCACCTCTTCGGGCGTGCCCTTGGCGATGACCTCGCCGCCACCATCGCCGCCCTCGGGACCGAAGTCGATGACCCAGTCGGCTGTCTTGATGACTTCGAGATTGTGCTCGATGACGACGACGGAATTGCCCTGGTTGACGAGCTCATGCAGAACTTCAAGAAGCTTGGCTACGTCGTGGAAATGCAAGCCGGTCGTCGGTTCGTCGAGGATATAAAGCGTACGCCCTGTCGAACGTTTCGACAGTTCCTTCGCGAGCTTGACGCGCTGGGCTTCACCGCCTGAGAGCGTGTTTGCCTGCTGACCGACCTTGATATAGCCGAGGCCGACCTGGTTGAGCGTCACCAGCTTGTCGCGCACGGCCGGGACGGCGGCAAAGAACTCGACGCCTTCCTCGACCGTCATGTCGAGCACGTCGGCAATGGACTTGCCCTTGAAGTGCACGTCGAGCGTTTCGCGGTTGTAGCGCTTGCCGTGGCAGACGTCGCAGGTGACGTAGACATCCGGCAGGAAGTGCATTTCGATCTTGATGACGCCGTCGCCCTGGCAGGCCTCGCAGCGGCCGCCCTTGACGTTGAAGGAGAAGCGGCCCGGCTGGTAGCCGCGCGTCTTTGCCTCCGGCAGACCGGCGAACCAGTCGCGGATCGGCGTGAAGGCGCCGGTATAGGTCGCCGGGTTCGAACGCGGCGTGCGGCCGATCGGCGACTGGTCGATGTCGATCACCTTGTCGATATGCTCGAAGCCGTCGATACGGTCATGCTCGGCCGGGTTCTCACGCGCCCCCATGATGCGGCGGGCGGCGGCCTTGTAGAGCGTTTCGATCAGGAAGGTCGACTTGCCGCCACCGGAAACGCCGGTCACGGCGGTGAAGACGCCAAGCGGGATCGAGGCGGTGACATTCTTCAGGTTGTTGGCGCGCGCGCCGACGACGGTGATTTCCTTTTTCTTCTTGAGCTTGCGGCGCTCGCTCGGAACCGCAACCGCAAGCTCGCCGGAGAGATACTTTCCGGTCAGCGATTTCGGGTTGGCCATGACGTCGGCAGGCGCCCCTTGCGCAATGACCTCACCGCCATGGATGCCGGCGGCCGGACCGATATCGACGACATAGTCGGCCGTCAGGATCGCATCCTCGTCATGTTCGACGACGATCACGGTGTTGCCGATGTCGCGCAGGTGGCGAAGGGTCTCGAGCAGGCGGGCGTTGTCGCGCTGATGCAGGCCAATCGACGGCTCGTCGAGCACGTAGAGCACGCCGGTCAAGCCGGAGCCGATCTGAGAAGCCAGGCGAATGCGCTGGCTTTCGCCACCCGAGAGCGTTCCGGAGTTGCGCGAAAGGCTGAGATATTCGAGACCGACATCGTTGAGGAAGCGCAGGCGGTCGCGAATTTCCTTGAGGATGCGGACGGCGATTTCGTTCTGCTTGGTGTTGAGATGCGCCGGCAGCGCTTCGAACCAGTCGCGCGCGATGCGGATCGACATCTCGGTGACCTGGCCGATGTGCAGCTTGTCGATCTTGACCGCAAGCGCCTCAGGCTTCAGCCGGAAACCGGCGCAGGCCGGGCAGGGCGCCGCCGACATGTAGCGCTCGATCTCCTCGCGCGCCCAGGCGCTGTCGGTTTCCTTCCAGCGCCGCTCGAGATTGGGCACGATGCCCTCGAAATTCTTGGTCGTGTTGTAGGAACGAGCGCCGTCCTCGTAGTGGAAGACGATCTTCTCTTCCGTCCCGTGCAGGATCGCATTCTGCGCTGCGGAGGACAGTTCGTTCCAGCGATTGCCGAGCTTGAAACCGAAGGCCTTGCCGAGCGCTTCGAGCGTCTGGTTGTAGTAAGGCGAGGAGGACTTGGCCCAGGGCGCAATCGCGCCGTCGCGCAGCGTCCGGTGCTCCTCGGGCACGATCAACGCCACGTCGATCTTCTGCTGGCTGCCGAGACCGTCACAGGTCGGGCAGGCGCCAAAGGGATTGTTGAAGGAGAACAGACGCGGCTCGATCTCGGAGATCGTGAAGCCGGAGACCGGGCAGGCGAATTTTTCCGAAAACAGCACGCGCTCATGAGTCTCGTTGAGCGACTTGTTGGCCGAGCCGCCGGCGGCCGTTTCTTCCGGCGGCAGCGGCTTGTCGGCAAACTCGGCCACGGCAAGCCCATCGGCCAGCGTCAGGCAGGTCTCCAGGCTGTCGGCGAGGCGCGAGGCAAGGTCCGGCCGGACGACGACACGATCGACCACCACATCGATGTCGTGCTTGTATTTCTTGTCGAGCGCCGGAACCTCTGCGATCTCGTAGAAGGTGCCGTCGACCTTGACGCGCTGAAAGCCCTTCTTCATCAGCTCGGCGAGTTCCTTCTTGTATTCGCCCTTGCGGCCGCGAACGAGCGGCGCAAGAATGTAAAGGCGCGTGCCTTCGCCGAATTCCAGCACGCGGTCGACCATCTGGCTGACCGTCTGGCTCTCGATCGGAAGGCCCGTCGCCGGCGAATAGGGCACGCCGACGCGCGCGAAGAGCAGGCGCATATAGTCGTAGATTTCGGTGACCGTGCCGACCGTCGAGCGCGGGTTGCGCGAGGTCGTCTTCTGTTCGATCGAGATCGCCGGCGACAGGCCGTCGATCTGGTCGACATCCGGCTTCTGCATCATCTCGAGGAACTGACGCGCATAGGCCGACAGGCTCTCGACATAGCGGCGCTGCCCTTCGGCATAGATCGTATCGAAGGCGAGCGAGGACTTGCCGGAGCCGGAAAGTCCGGTCATCACGATCAGCTTGTTGCGCGGCAGATCGAGGTCGATGCCTTTCAGATTGTGCTCGCGCGCACCACGAATGGAGATGGTCTTGAGTTCACTCATCGGAAGCCAGCTTTTGCATGTCGGTTGAAAGCCCCCTATGTAATGACGCTAACGCCCATGTCGAGGCGCAATCGGCAAAACAGGCGGCCAATTCGAGTCGGTTGACAGGATCATAGCCAAATACTAGAACAAAGAAAGAACAAATCGCCCATAAAACGACCAAATCTGTTGTGGATTATGTGCGAGGCGGGGCGTATCGGCGGCATCGGACCGCTAAGATGCGCGCTCTTGAAATTCCAAGCTGGGCCGGCGGCCCGGTGAAACCACGGGAAAAGCAACATGGCTGGAAGCGTCAACAAGGTAATCTTGATCGGAAATGTCGGGGCAGACCCGGAAATCCGGCGCACGCAGGACGGCCGGCCGATTGCCAACCTGCGCATCGCAACCTCGGAATCCTGGCGCGACCGCAACAGCGGCGAGCGCAAGGAAAAGACCGAATGGCACACGGTCGTCGTCTTCAACGAGGGCCTCTGCAAGGTCGTCGAACAATATGTGAAGAAGGGCGCCAAGCTCTATATCGAAGGCGCGCTGCAGACGCGCAAGTGGCAGGACCAGAACGGCAACGACCGTTATTCGACCGAAATCGTGCTGCAGGGCTTCAACTCGACGCTGACGATGCTGGACGGTCGCGGCGAGGGCGGCGGCTCCGGCGTCAGCCGCGGTGGCGGCGGCGACTTTGGCGGCAGCAACTACGGCGGTGGTGGCGGCGGTGGTTACGACGACTACGACCAGTCGCGCCAGTCTTCCGGTGGCGGCCGTTCGGGCGGTGGCCAGGGCGGTCAAGGCGGCCAGGGCGGCCAGGGCGGTGGCTTTTCGCGCGACATGGACGACGACATTCCGTTCTGATCGGCCATCGATCAGTGTCGATCAGTATTGACGCAAAACGCCATGTCCTCTGGGACATGGCGTTTTTTGTTGTCCGTTCTCTTTGTCGCTCGTTCGGCGACGAAAGGCGATCAGCCGCGGCTCTAAAGCGCCATTGCCGATTTGACGCCGTCGACAACGAACTGCACCGCCAGCGCCGCCAGGATGACGCCGAGCAGGCGCGTCAGGATGGCGCGGCCGGTGACACCGAGAAACCGGTCGATGCGCTCGGCGATGACGAGCGCAAGGAACAGGCTGAGCATAGACAGCGCGATGACGATCAAGAGTTGCGTGCGCTCGACCGCCGTCGGGAACGAGCCGGCGAGCAGGATCGTCGCGGAGATCGCGCCTGGCCCGGCAATCAGGGGAAGCGCGAGGGGAAAGACCGCGATGTTATGGATGTGATCCTTGGTGGTCGCGTTCTCGCCGGTCTTTTCCTTGCGTTCCTGCCGCTTCTCGAAAATCATCTCGAAAGAGATCCAGAACAGTAGAAGACCGCCGGCGATGCGGAAGGCGCCGATCGAGATGCCGAGCAGCCCGAGGATGCCGTTGCCGAACACGGCGAAGGCGGCAAGGATGAAGAAGGCGATCAGCGAGCCGCGCGTGGCCACCTGAAAGCGCTCCTGTCGGCTGAGACCGACCGTCAGACTTAGGAAGATCGGCGCGAGGCCGGGCGGATCGAGCGTGACGAGAAGCGTGGTGAGTGCATTGACCAGGAGGTCGACATTGAACATCCGTTTCCCCTTCCGGATTTCGCCCCGGGTTTTCCCGGTGGCATGAAGGCATTGTTAGGCAAGCGGCACGGGCTTGGGAAGAGGGCGGCAAACAAAGTCTCAGCAATGACTTAATGAGCAATCCCTTGCGGCAATCGGACCGCAAATGCGCGGCGTCGCGGCGATTGGCGGCAGGGGTCTTCCGATTTCCCGCGCGATGCCCTAGAAAAGCCTGCTCCGGCGGCAAAAGACTGTTCACAACTGCCGCATGGCTCTTCGGCTCCTGATCTGGACTGTCGAACGAATCATGCAGCGAATCAAAGCGTTACAGTGACATCTTCACAGGCTGGCGGGTGAACGGCGCGAAGGGCCGCAAATTGGCGCTTCCCGTGGCAATCCGCTATAAATATCCGACTGATTCTGAACAAAGATCGTGATCACCATTGACTGAGCAAAGCACTCCCGGCGGCGGAAAAACTCCGCCAGGCATCGAGCCGATTTCCATCATCGAGGAAATGCAGCGGTCCTATCTCGATTACGCGATGAGCGTCATCGTCAGCCGCGCGCTTCCCGACGTGCGTGACGGTCTGAAACCCGTGCACCGCCGCATCCTCTACGGGATGAGCGAGCTCGGCATCGACTGGAACAAGAAATACGTCAAATGCGCCCGCGTCACCGGGGACGTGATGGGTAAGTATCACCCACACGGCAACGCAGCGATCTACGATGCACTGGCGCGTATGGCGCAGGACTGGTCTCTCCGCCTGCCGCTGATCGACGGCCAGGGCAACTTCGGTTCGGTCGACGGCGACCCGCCGGCAGCCGAGCGCTACACCGAATGCCGCCTGCAGAAGGCGGCCCATACGCTGCTCGACGATCTCGACAAGGAAACCGTCGATTTCCGCGACAACTATGATGGCACGCTGAGCGAGCCGTCCGTCGTCCCCGCGAAGTTCCCCAACCTGCTCGTCAATGGCGCCGGCGGTATCGCCGTCGGCATGGCGACGAACATCCCGCCGCATAACCTGGTCGAAGTCATCGACGGCTGCATGGCGCTCATCGACAATCCGGCGATCGAACTGCCGGAATTGATGGAGATCATCCCGGGCCCGGACTTCCCGACCGGCGCATTGATCCTCGGCCGCTCCGGCATCCGTTCGGCCTACGAGACCGGCCGCGGTTCGGTCATCATGCGTGGCCGTGCGCATGTCGAGCCGATGCGCGGCGACCGCGAGCAGATCATCATCACCGAGATCCCCTTCCAGGTGAACAAGGCAACGATGATCGAGAAGATGGCCGAACTGGTGCGCGAGAAGCGCATCGAGGGCATCTCGGATCTGCGCGACGAATCGGACCGTCAAGGCTATCGCGTCGTCATCGAACTGAAGCGCGACGCCAATGCCGACGTCATCCTGAACCAGCTCTACCGCTACACGCCGCTGCAGACCTCCTTCGGCTGCAACATGGTGGCGCTGAACGGCGGCAAGCCGGAACAGATGACGCTGCTCGATATGCTGCGTGCTTTCGTCTCCTTCCGCGAGGAAGTCGTTAGCCGGAGAACGAAATACCTGCTGCGCAAGGCGCGTGACCGCGCCCACGTCCTGGTCGGTCTCGCAATTGCCGTTGCCAACATCGACGAAGTGATCAAGCTGATCCGGCATGCGCCCGATCCGCAGACCGCACGCGAACAGTTGATGGAACGCCGCTGGCCCGCCCATGACGTCGACAGCCTCATCCGGCTGATCGACGATCCGCGCCACCGGATCAATGAAGACAACACCTACAACCTGTCGGAAGAACAGGCGCGCGCCATCCTCGACCTGCGCCTGCAGCGCCTGACCGCGCTCGGCCGCGACGAAATCGGCGACGAACTCAACAAGATCGGCGAGGAAATCAAGGATTACCTCGACATCCTGTCCTCGCGCCTGCGCATCATGAGCATCGTCAAGAACGAGCTCATCGCCATCCGTGACGAATTCGGCACCCAGCGCCGAAGCGAGATCATGGAAGGCGGCCCTGACATGGACGATGAGGACCTCATCGCCCGTGAAGATATGGTCGTGACCGTCTCGCATCTCGGCTACATCAAGCGCGTGCCGCTGACGACCTACCGGGCGCAGCGCCGCGGCGGCAAGGGCCGCTCGGGCATGGCGACCCGGGACGAGGATTTCGTTACCCGGCTATTCGTCGCCAATACCCATACGCCTGTTCTGTTCTTCTCCTCGCGTGGCATCGTCTACAAGGAGAAGGTCTGGCGCCTGCCGATCGGCACGCCGCAATCGCGCGGCAAGGCGCTGATCAACATGCTGCCGCTGGAACCCGGCGAACGCATCACCACGATCATGCCGCTGCCCGAGGACGAGGCGACCTGGGAAAACCTCGACGTCATGTTCTCGACGACCCGCGGCACGGTTCGCCGCAACAAGCTGTCGGACTTCGTCCAGGTCAACCGCAACGGCAAGATCGCGATGAAGCTCGAGGAGGAGGGCGACGAGATCCTCTCCGTCGACACCTGCACGGAGCATGACGACGTCATGCTGACCACGGCGCTCGGCCAGTGCATCCGCTTCCCGGTCGACGACGTGCGCGTCTTTGCCGGCCGCAACTCGATCGGCGTTCGTGGCATCAACCTCGGCGACGGCGACCGCATCATCTCGATGGCGATCCTTGGCCATGTCGATGCCGAGCCGTGGGAACGGGCAGCCTATCTGAAGCGTGCAGCCGCCGAGCGGCGCACGACGAACGGCGAAGAGGAAGAAATCGCTCTGGTCGGCGAGGAAGTCACCGACGGCGGCGAACTCAGCAACGAACGCTTCGAAGAACTAAAGGCACGCGAACAGTTCGTGCTGACGGTCTCGGAGAAGGGCTTCGGCAAGCGCTCGTCGTCCTACGATTTCCGCACCTCGGGCCGCGGCGGCAAGGGCATCCGCGCCACCGACACCTCGAAGACGGCGGAAATCGGCGTACTCGTTGCAGCCTTCCCGATCGAAGACAACGACCAGATCATGCTCGTCTCCGATGGTGGCCAATTGATCCGCGTGCCGATCAATGGCGTCCGGCTTGCGAGCCGCGCGACCAAGGGCGTCACCATCTTCTCGACCGCCAAGGACGAGAAGGTCGTTTCGGTCGAGCGCATCAGCGAGCCTGAGGGCGACGAGGAAGGCGAGGAGGCGGCTGTCGAGAACGGAGCGCCGGAAACGCCAGCCGAATCCGAGGGTTAACTGCCCACGCGATAGTAGCGCCAAGGATTTTGAAGCCCGCCATCTTGGCGGGCTTTTCTATTGGCGGCGCACGCGTCCCTTTGCGGCAACGCAACTTGCCCACGAGATCGAAGCGTGTTACGCGCGAACCATGGAAAATGTCGGCAACGTCAACGCTTCGATTATTCGCACCATTCATCGAATGGTGGGTTGACGCGCGCTCCTTTTCCGAAAGCAGCAACCCGCCGCAAGGCGGGTTTTGTCTATCCGTCTTGCGCAAACCCAAGAGACGGACATGTCAGATCACGAACTGAAACAGGTTATCCAAGCTGCCGACCGTGCAATCACGGCAGAAGATTTTGAGAGCCTGATGGACTTCTACGCCGACGACGCGACGCTGGTCGTCAAACCCGGTCTCTACGCGACCGGAAAGCCCCAGATCCAAAGAGCGTTCGTGGCGATCGCCGCCCATTTCAAGAACCAGATGAAAGTCCGCCAGGGCGAGATGAAAGTGATCGAAGGAGGCGACACCGCGCTCGTCATCATGGAAACGGTACTCGATACGGTGGACGCGGAGGGCGCCGATGTCTCCATCGTGAGGCGGGCAACCTACGTCTTCCGCAAGACGGATGCCGGCAAATGGCTTTGCGTCATCGACAATTCCTACGGCACAACGCTGCTTGATGGGTAGTCGCCGCGCTAAGTGGAAGCATCACCGTCCTGGGCTGCAGGTGCGACACTGCGAATGTAGTCGCGCAGCCCCTTGGCGAGCGCATCGAAAGTGACGCGGCAGCGCGGCGCCGTTTTCAGGTTCTCGTGCATCACCAGCCAGGTATCGAGCTTCATCTCGAAGAGACCAGGCAGCACCGGGAGAAGGTCGGGGTCGCGCGCTGCCAGCCCGTTCTGGCAGATGCCGATGCCGAAGCCGGCGCGGATCGCTGCGAGCTGGGCAAGGTTGCTGTCGGCCTTGAGCGCAAACCGTGCCGTCGGCAGTTCGGGCGACCGGGCGATGATCGCCCGGATCGCGGCGGTTTCCCGGTCGTAGCCGATCAGGCTGTGATCGGCGAGATCGGTCAGTGCCTGCGGCATGCCGCGCCGCGCGATGTAGCTGCGGTGGGCGTGAAAACTGATGGGGACGACGCCGAGGTGGCGGGCGATCAATGCATCCTGCGCGGGCGCGACCATACGCACAGCGATATCGGCCTCCTGACGCAGCAGGTCCTCCACGGTGTCGGAGGCGGAGAGTTCGATCATCAGCTCCGGATAGGCCTCGTGCAGCTTCGCCAGGATCGGCGGCAGGACCTCGATGCCGATGACCTCGCTGGCGCTGATGCGCACAGTACCGCTGACGGCATCACGCTGGCTGGACGCGGCACGCAAGAGTGCCGCAGATGTCGCGGAGAGCGTCTCGGCATAGGGCCGGAGCGCCAGCGCGGCATCGGTCGGCAGCAGGCCATGCGGGGAGCGCACGAAGAGCGGATAGCCAAGTGCCGCTTCCATGGCGTCCACGTGCCGGCCGACGGTCGGCTGCGTCAAGCCAAGCTCGCGGGCGGCCGCCGATAGCGACCCCTCCCGCAGCACAGCGAGAAACGTTCTGTAGAAATCCCAGCTCAAATCTATTCTGTTCATATATTTCAGTATATCTGATCAAGATTTTTCGGCAATTCCGTTTAGCTCTGCTTTGCGTGATCCTGTCTTCATCGAAACGGATGGAGCGAGACATGGCCGAGATGCAGGAAAGAACAAAGAGCGCGCTGGTGCTCGGCGCGACGGGCGGTATTGGCAGCGCCGTGGCACGCGGGCTCAGCAGGCGCGCCTGGCAGGTGCGCGCCTTGAACCGAAACGCCGAGAGGGCAGCGCAGGCGGAGCCGGCGTTCGACTGGCGGCAAGGCGATGCCATGGACGCACGCGACGTTCGCGCTGCGGCGGAAGGGGTCGATCTGATCGTGCATGCCGTCAATCCGCCCGGCTACCGCAACTGGGGAACCCTGGTGCTGCCGATGCTCGACAACACCATCGCGGCTGCGAAAGCCTCGGGCGCGCGCATCCTCCTGCCGGGAACGATCTATAATTTCGGCCGGGATGCCTTTCCCATTCTGACCGAGGACGCCCCGCAGAACCCTGACACCGACAAGGGCCTGATCCGCAAGGAGATGGAGCGTCGCCTGAAGGGCGCGTCCGAGGCAGGCATCGGCGTCATCATCGTTCGGGCAGGAGACTTCTTCGGCCCGGGAGCCGCCAACAACTGGTTTTCGCAAGGGTTGGTAAAGCCCGGAAAACCGGTGACGGCGATTTCCTATCCCGGCCGTGAAGGCACCTCCCACCAGTGGGCCTATCTGCCCGATGTCGCGGAAACCATGCTCCGCCTCGTGGAGCGTGCCGAAAGCCTGCCGCGCTTTGCCGTCTATCATATGCGCGGCTTCCTCGACCGGAACGGAACGGAGATGGTGGCGGCGATCCGCCGCGTCGTCGGCAAGCCGGAGCTACCCGTCAGGGCTTTTCCCTGGTGGCTGATCGGCCTTGTCTCGCCTTTCGTCCCGCTGTTCAGGGAACTGCGCAAGATGCGCTACGTTTGGCGCGAACCTCTGAGAATGCCGAACGAGCGGCTCCTGGCGGTTCTCGGCGAAGAACCGCATACGCCAATCGACGAGGCGGTCGCAACGACGCTCAGGGGACTTGGTTGCATGCCTATAGAGGCAGAGGCCAGAACGGCCACTGGTGACCGCGTTCTCGCGTAGTGGAATTGCCTGGCGAAGCCGTTACGGCTAGCGGCACGGGTGGCGCGTCGAACCGTCAGTTCCTGAAGACAAGGCAGGCGCCACCGCTCTTGCGAATGGTGGCGCAGAGCTTGTTTGCTTCCGCCTGGGTCTCGCGGCCGATGCGTGCGGCGTAGCGGATCCTGAGGCCAAAGCTGGCATTGCGCTCCCTGAGCAGGAGGGCCTTCTCGCTGCGGATCGGTTCCGGCAGGCGCTTGGCAGCACGCACAAACAATCGCTGCGCCACCGACTTCTGGAAGTGCGCGGCGAGTTGCACGCCCCAGGGCGCCCATTCAGCTTCGTCGATCACCTCGATATCGCGAAGGTTGCGGGTGCTGGCGAGCGCCACGCAACCATCGAGAAAGGTCTTGCCCTTGTCGAGCGTCAGGTCGAGCGTCTTCGGTGGATTGTCGCGCCAGTCCTCGACGCTGTAGGCGGTGATCGCCAGGACGTAGTTGCGCGTCTCAGTCGGCAGCCAATCGACCTCGAGAAAACGCTCCAGCCCGTTTTCTCCGGCATTGTAGGCGGCGGCGGCAAAGCCGAGATTGCCGTAGCGCGACTTGAGCTCGTTCAGATATTCCGCGGACTTGCCCAGCGCTTCGACGACATCGAAGCTGTTGTTGAGCCCCCGCATCTTCGCCGTTCCAGGCATGAACTGCGCGATCCCTTCGGCCCCCTTGGGGCTGACCGCATTCGGCCGGAACAGGCTTTCACGCCAGATCAGGCGGGCGAAGAAGGCCGCGGGCAGGTCGTTCACCGTCGCGTAATGGTCGATCACGCCGCAAACATCGCGGGCGAAGTTCTCCTTGCTGATGCAGAGCGCCTTCGCGGGATCGATGACAGACCGCCCTGAATAGACGCATTTCGGTTGGGGGAGGAGCTCATCGATACGAGCGGCCGCGGGGACCGCTCTGTATGCCGGAAGGCTGACAAGCAGCGCCAGCGCCGCTCTCGCGACCCGTGCCCAAGCGCCCGCTCTCACCTTCCGCCGAAGACCCACGTTTAAGTGTTTCCAGAAACAGTCCTTGCGCGTTCATAGCATCTAAGACCGCCTCGACAAACGGTCATTGTCGAGACGGTCTAGCGCGGCGAACCTGTCGGGAGCACCAATTGCATGAATGTCAGATCGAGCCAGCGGCCGAATTTCGTGCCGACTTCGCGCATGCGGCCGGTGTCGACAAAGCCCAGTTGGGCATGAAGGCGGATCGAGGCCGTGTTTTCCGATTCGATGCCCGCGATCATCACGTGTTTGCCCAGCCGCTCAGCCTCGGCGATCAGCGCGACCATAAGCTTGCGGCCAATGCCACCGCCGCGCCGATCCTTGTGAACATAGACGGAGTGCTCGACCGTGTGGCGATAACCGTCGAAGGCGCGCCAATCGCCAAAGGACGCATAACCGACGACGTCGCCTTCATCGGAGACGGCCACCAGCACCGGATAGCCCGCGTCCACGCGCGCCTTCAGCCAGGCCGTCCGATTGGCGACGTCGACCAAGGTCTCGTTCCAGATCGCCGTCGTGTTTGCCACGGCGTCGTTGTAGATCTCGCAGATGACTGACAGATCGTCTTGGATGGCCGCTCGGATCAGCATGCTTGCTCCTCACATTCGTTCACTATATGACTACGATATGGATACTAAAGTAGACAGCCTGGATCAACGGCTCAGTGAACGAATTCGGCTCGAAAGAGAAGCGCGCGGCTGGTCGCTGAGCGAGCTTTCGGAGCGCTCGGGTGTCTCGCGCGCAATGATCCACAAGGTCGAGCGGGGCGACAGCAGCCCGACGGCAACATTGCTCGCCAAGCTTGCGGGCGCGTTCGGGCTCTCCATGTCCAGCCTGATCGCGCGCGCAGAAATGAGCCAGGGCAGGCTGTCGCGACGCCGGGACCAATCGGTCTGGCGCGATCCACAAACAGGATATCTCCGGCGCCACGTGTCACCGATGTCGGAGCTGCCGCTCGAACTGGTCGAGATCGAGCTTCCGGCAGGCGCCGACGTGTCGATCCCGGCATCCGCCTATGCGCTTCATCGTCGATGGATATGGGTGAAGCAGGGCAGCCTGACCTTTGTGGAAGGCCTCGATACCCATGTTCTCGGCGAGGGGGATTGCCTGGAGCTTGGCCCGCCGCAGGATTGCGTTTTCCGCAACGCCAGCGGCGAGACCTGTATCTACGCCGTCGTCCTGTTGAGGACCGGCTGAACTTAACGGTCGAGCTCGGCGATTGCGATCTGCGCCATCGCCAGGTCGCTCTCCACGCCGAAGTCGTCACCATCCTCCAGGAACCAGGCGGCGGAAAGCCCGGCATAGGCCAACACCCAATTCAGGATGCGGCGCGGGTGAAGGCCGGTCTCCTCGGCGACGATGGGCAGGTGCCGCTGCAGCCGGCCCGGCGCGGTGACCAGGGGCAGCTCCGGATTGCAGAACAGGTTGGCATAGTCGTAGCCGCGATCGCCAAGGACGCGCTTCGGGTCGATTGCCAGCCAGCCGCGGTCGCCGAAATCAAGAATGTTGGCGTGATGCACGTCGCCATGCAGCACGACAGGTGGTTCCGGATCGGCAAACAGGCCTTTCGCCGCCTCGAGCGCACGGACAAAAAAGCCGCCTTGAGCAGGAGCGGCCGCCTCAAGTGAAGCGAACCATTTGTCGAGCGGCACGAGATCCTGGGGAACGGGTGTCGAACGCGGAGCATGAAGCTCGGCAACGGTGCGGCAGATGATGCGCGTCACGTCTTCATCGCTTCCCGTCATCGCCATGTGAAAGAGGTTGCGCTGGCTGTCCGTGCGCTCCATCAGGACGGCATCGCCATCGGACTCATAGACTTTTGCCGCACCGTGCCCGTTCCAGTAGAGCATCGGCAGGCGACCGAACTTTTCCTCGGGATCCTGCGCGACTTTCAGCATCGCCGACTGGTTGCGGTAGCGGACGGGTTGAAGATGGCTGGAAGGCGTGACGATAATTTCGCCGTCAGGCTGCAATGACCATTTTTCAAAATATCTAGAAAACATGAGGAGTTAATTTCCCAATGGACAAATGCCCCGTCGGGTGACGGGGCATCGGCCATGTGGGAGCGTCAGGCAACCTGTTCAAGGGCCGGATAGTCGGTGTAGCCCATGGCGCCGCCACCATAGAAGGTCGTCTGATCCGGCGTATTGAGCGGCGCGTCGCGCTTCAGCCGCTCGACGAGATCCGGATTGGCAATAAACGATTTGCCGAAAGCGACGAGATCGGCTTCGCCGTCCTTGATCGTCTTCACCGCCAGCGCCCTGTCATAGCCGTTGTTCGTCATCCAGGCAGCCTTGCCGCCCGCCGCGACATAGGTGGAACGCAGCGCGTCATAATCGAATGGCCGGTCGCCCTGCTGATGGTCACGTGGACCACCCGTCGCGCCTTCGATGATGTGGATGTAGGCGAGGGGATAGCGAGCGAGGTTCTTGACCGCATAGCCGAAGAGCGTGTGCGGCTCCGGATCGAAAACGTCGTTGGCCGGCGTGACGGGCGAAAGGCGGATGCCGACGCGTCCGGCGCCGATTTCCTTCGTCACGGCATCCATGACCTCAAACAGGAAGCGGGCACGGTTCTCGATCGAACCGCCGTAGGCATCCGTGCGGTGGTTCGAGCCGGAACGCAGGAACTGGTCGATGAGATAGCCGTTGGCCGCATGGATCTCGATGCCATCGAAGCCGGCGTCGATCGCAGCGCGCGCAGCCTTGCGGTAGTCCTCGACGATACCTCCGATCTCGGCGACATCAAGCGCGTGCGGTTCGGAGGTTTCGGCAAAGGAACCGGTACCGTCAGAATTGATCAGATAGGTCTTGGACTTGGCACGGATTGCAGAGGGCGCAACCGGCTTCAAACCATCCGGCTGCAGCGAATTGTGCGAGATACGGCCGACATGCCACATCTGGACGACGATCCGGCCACCCTTCGCATGCACCGCATCCGTCACCTTGCGCCAGCCTTCCAGTGCCTCCGGCGTATAGAGACCGGGCACGTCGGCATAGCCCTGGCCCTGCTGGGTGATCGCCGTTCCCTCGGTGATCAGCAAGCCGGCCGTCGCGCGCTGCTCGTAATAGGTGACGTTCAGTGTGTTCGGAACGGCGCCGGGAGAACGATTGCGTGTCAACGGCGCCATGACGATGCGGTTCTTCAGCGCGATGTCGCCAATGGTGATGGGGTCGAAAAGCGAGGCCATGGGAGGTCCTTTCATGGAGGTCTGCTTGGGAGGAGCTGTTTGCTTTTAGAGATCGCCGATGCTTTTGAGGAAGGCGGCAATCGTCTCTTCATCGCGGCGGTAGAAGATCCACTGGCCAACCCGGCGCGTCGTCACGAGGCCGGCGCGCTGAAGCACTGCGAGATGCGAGGAAACGGTCGACTGCGACAGGCCGCAGCGTTCGAACTGACCGGCGCATACGCCGAGATCGAGCGGATGTTCCTGTGTTGGGAAATGGAGCTGAGGCTCCTTCAGCCAGGCGAGGATGTTCACCCGCACTGGATGGGCAAGCGCCTTCAATATCTCGTCTCGATCCATTGTATATCGCCATATCGTGTTTTATCGATAGATATATCGCCAAAACTCGATATTCAAATCACAAGACCGTGAACACCATGACGGCAAAAAAAGAGGGCCTCAAGAAAACTTGGGCCCTTGTAGTTGTGAAGGTAATAAGAACCTCCAGAGGGGAACAGCTAATGCGGTGGCGGGGGAGGAGGAGCCACCAAGAATGCATCAGCTGCATTTTGATATGGGAAGCGAAGTATCGGCTTTCAATAGCCGACTGTGATTTTCGTCACGGCTCGCTCGTCTTCAAACAGTAGACAAAAAAAGAGGGCCACAAGATGACTTGGGCCCTTATAAGTTGTGAAGGTAATTAAACCTCCAGAGGGGAACAGCTGCTGCGGTGGCACTGGGAGGAGAAGCCACCAAAGATGCATCAGCTGAGTTTGGTATGCTGCTTTTTTGGGCGGGCAGCAATCATTTAATATGCATGACAGCCATGCCATGTGCGCATCCCTGCCTATTTCTGCATCGCACAATGAAAATGCGCCGCATAAAATAGAGGGCGCATTCAAAATATCAAATTAAAAACATATAGTTACGGGAACAGCCAAGAAATGCTCACAAAAAGAGCATTTGCCGATTGAACGTCAGAAGTTCCAGTTCCGGGCCTTGGCGACGATGTAATCGCGGAAGACCTTGAGCTTGGCGGCATTCTTCATCTCGTCCGGATAGCAGAAATAGGTATCGAACGAGGGGATGTCGGCGCTGATCGGAAGCTGTATGAGGCCCGGATCGCGGCCAACGATATAGTCAGGCAGCATCGCAACGCCGATGCCCAGGAGGCAGGCCCGCTTGATCGAGGTCTGGCTGTTGATCTGCAGGTGCGACACGCGCGGATTGTCGGAATCGCGGCCGGCGATTTCGAGCCAGTTGACGTCGAGCAGATAGTTCGGCGCCGGCTCACCGAAGGTGATGATGCGGTGATTGTCGAGATCCTCGACCGACTGCGGCTCGCCGTATTTGTTGATATAGGAGGGTGCTGCATAGACGTGCATGTGCACCGTGAACAGCTTGCGCTGAATGAGGTCCGACTGCTGCGGCTGGCGCAGGCGGATGGCGCAGTCCGCATGGCGCATGTTCACGTCGAGCTCTTCATTGTCGAGGATGAGCTGGACCTGCACGTCCGGGTGCAGCGACATGAACTCCTGGATCTTGTCGGTGAGCCAGCCCTGGCCGAGGCCGACGGTCGTGGTGATGCGCAGCTTGCCGCTTGGCTTGTCCGTGGTTTCGCTCAGCTGGACCTTGACGCTTTCGAGCTTCATCAGCACTTCGTGCGCCGTCCGGTAGAGGATCTCGCCCTGTTCGGTGAGGATCAGGCCGCGCGCATGGCGGTGGAACAGCTTGATGCCGACATCCTGCTCAAGAGAGCTCACCTGCCGGCTGATCGCCGATTGCGAAAGATGGAGCTTGTCTGCCGCATGCGTGAACGACCCAGCCTCGGCCGCCGCGTGAAAAATGCGCAGTTTGTCCCAGTCCAGCGACATGAAGTCCCCCATAAGAAACCACTCCGGAAGACGGGGTCCTGTCTTCCGGATGTGGCTGATGCGTCTGTTCCCACACGGGGCGAGGTGCCTCAGCGGCACCACCCCGATTCGCAGCTTCTATTCGGCTGCAATTGCGACGGGCATATGACCCGCCAGGTATTTCTCGGTCTCGAGCGCTGCCATGCAGCCCATGCCGGCCGCCGTCACCGCCTGACGATAGATGTCGTCCGTCACGTCGCCTGCGGCAAAAACGCCGGGCACGTCGGTCGCCGTCGAATCGGCCGCGGTCCACAGATAGCCGTTGGACTTTTGCCGAAGCTTGCCTTTGAAAAGTTCGACCGCCGGGGCGTGACCAATCGCGACGAACACCCCGTCGGTGACCATGTCGGAGGTTTCGCCGGTCTTGGTGTTGCGCAGCTTCACGCCGTCGACCGAGGCGGGCATCGGCGGCTTGGCCGGTGCGCCCAGATATTCGACGACCTCATGGTCCCAGATCACCTTGACGTTCGGCTTGGCGAACAGGCGCTCCTGCAGGATTTTCTCGGCGCGGAAGGAATCGCGGCGGTGCACGACGGTGACGGTCTTGGCAAGGTTCGACAGGTAAAGCGCTTCTTCAACGGCCGAGTTGCCACCGCCAACGACGATGACATCCTTGTTGCGGTAGAAGAAACCGTCGCAGGTGGCGCAGGCCGAGACGCCGAAGCCCATGAAGGTCGGCTCGGTCTCGATCCCAAGCCATTTCGCCTTGGCGCCGGTGGCGATGATCAGGGCGTCCGCCGTCCAGTCGGTGCCGCTATCGGTCTTGATGCGGAACGGGCGCACGGACAGATCGACGTCAGTCACGAGATCGTTGACGATCTCGGCACCGACATGGGTCGCCTGCTTCAGCATCTGCTCCATCATCCACGGGCCCTGGACCGGGTCGGCATAGCCCGGATAATTCTCCACGTCGGTGGTGATCATCAACTGGCCGCCCTGTTCCAGGCCGGCGATCAGCACCGGCTCGAGCAGGGCGCGCGCCGTATAGATGGCGGCCGTATAACCGGCCGGGCCGGAGCCGATGATCAGCACTTTCACGTGACGGGCAGTCATAGTCTTGTCCTTCGTTCACGGGGAGAGAGAGAACGCTCTCGTCCGATTCCATTGCGTCAATGGGAAATAGTTCCATAGTTTAGGTATTCCCTACCATGACTTTCAAGGGCGTCGGCCCTGATACACACAAGTGCTTGAGCGCCAAGCCTAGTTTTGCCACCAGATGACGCGTTTGTGCACCAGGTTCGGCCATCCGATCCGTCTTTACCGAGCCATGCGCCGGGAGCAGTGCGGCAGCGGAATGAATGCCGCATCCGGCCAAGAGGATGCCGCTTCGGACGGTGGCGGCCCATTTTTGCGGTAAGACCGGTGTCAGCCATGCCATTTTCCCGCGAATAGTCGGCGGGACTGCTTGTTGTCCAGCGGGTTTGGCGATATTTCACGCGGATTCACTTTGCTGGAGAAGCATATGGGGTTGAATGCCGGCCGTGCTTGGTTCCATCGCGCTGCGCTCGGCCACGCACCGACTCGAGACGACCTCGCCCTCCTGGAGCGCGCCTTGCCGAGAATCTCGACCGAGATGATCGCGGCTGCGCCGGGATAGGGGACGCACCAGTCAACTTCGCCGGCCATCGGGGCCAGCTCAACCGTCAGCAAATACAAAGTTTTTGACTTTGCCCTCGCGCAAAATGTCACCACGCAAAAAGGACGAACGTTCATGACGAAACAAGTCGAGCTCGACGCAATCGATCTCAAGATCCTTCGCGAGCTCCAGCGTGATGGCCGGATGACCAATGTCGATCTCGCCCAAAGGGTCGGCATCTCTGCGCCGCCGTGCCTCAGGCGCGTGCGCAAGCTCGAGGAAACCGGCGTCATCAAGGGCTATCACGCGCTCCTGAACGCACCGGCACTCGGCTTCGATCTCGTCGCTTTCTGTATGGTGGGTCTGAAGCGCCAGTCGGAAGCTGACCTGAAGGCTTTTGCCGCGGCAACGGCCGAATGGCAGATCGTCCGCCAAGCCTGGACAGTTTCCGGCGAAAGCGACTTTTTGCTGCATTGTGTCGCCGAGAATCTGACGGCTTTCCAGGATTTCGTCATCGAAGTGCTGACGGCCAACGAACGGGTAGACACGGTGCGCACGATGCTGACCATTCGCCAGGTCAAGGATATCGGCCTCGTTCAGATCTAAGGCCCGCCCATGAGCAAGCTTCCGCTTTCCGCCTTCATCATCTGCCAGAACGAAGAAGCCTACCTCGGCAATTGCATCGAGAGCCTCGAGCAATGCGCGGAAATCGTCATCGTCGATTCCGGTTCGACCGATGGCACGCCGGCACTCGTGCAGTCCTATATCGACAAGGGTTGGCCGATCCGCTTCCTGCATGAGCCCTGGCGAGGGTATGCCGGCCAGAAGCAGTTCGCCCTCGATCAGTGCACGCAGCCGTGGTGCCTCAACATCGATTCCGACGAGCGCCTGGACGAGCCACTGAAGGCGCTGCTGCCATCGCTGCTCGATGCACCGGCGGAGACGGTCGGCTGGCGCGTCGCCCGCAGGCCCTATCTGATCGGTTACGGCTACACGCCCGAACGGGTGCACGAGCGGCGGAACCTCCGGCTGATCCGCCAGGGCAGGGGACGCTACGACCTCAATCAGAAGGTCCATGAGGGGATCGTTCCGGACGGTGCCGTCAGTGCCGCACGCAAGGGAAGCCTGCTGCATTACCGGCCGCTGATCATCGACGAGCAGATCCTCAAGGAAAACAAATATTCGACGCTGAAGGCAGACCAGCAGTTTGCGGCCGGAAAGTCCGCGCGACCCTACAAGATGCTGTTCAGCCCACCGCTCTATTTCTACCGGCTCTATTTCCGCAATGGCCTTTGGCGCTGCGGCTTTCCGGGTTTCATCGAAGCGACGACGGGGGCGGTCTACGCCTTCCTGACCGCAGCCAAGATCTATCAGAGGCACGCGCTGAAGCGCCGTCCGAACCATGACGACATGGATCGGCGCCAGACCAGCCCGTGAGGTTCCCATGAAAATCATGCACTTTCATTTCGGCAAGGACGGCGGCGCAGAGCGCTTCTTCGTTCATCTGGTGAATGCGCTTGGCGAGCGCGGTGTCGAGCAGACCTCGGTCATCCGGCCCGGACGCATCTGGCGGAAGGATATCGAAGGTGCAACGCGCATCATCGAAAGCAATTTCCGCAACCTGTCGCTCGACCGGATCCTTTTGCCGATGAAGGTCAGCAGCATGGCGCGCCGCGAGAAGCCGGACGCGCTCTTTGCCTGGATGCCGCGCGCCAGCCGCCTCATGCCGAACTACAAGGGCTGCATCAAGATTTCCCGCCTCGGCGACTATCCGCTGCGTCTCGACTATTTCCGCAATACCGATTGTCTCGTCTGCAACACGCCCGGAATTGCCGAGCATGTGCGCAAGATCGGCTGGAAACGCGACGTCGAGGTGATCTCCAACTTCACCGGGACGGAACGCGTCGCGCCAGTCAGTCGCGCCACGCTCGACACGCCGGAGAATGTGCCGGTCGTCATGTCGATGGGGCGGTTCGTGCCGCGCAAGGGCTTCCACACGCTGATACAAGCCATCGCCAAGGTGCCGGACGCCTATCTCTGGCTGGTCGGCGACGGCGAGGAGCGGGAAAACCTCGAGAAGCTTGCGGCCGACCTCGGGGTGGCGAAGCGCGTACGCTTTGCCGGCTGGCAGAAGGATACGCGGCCTTTCCTCGCTGCCTCGGACATTTTCGTCATGGCCTCGAGCCATGAACCGCTCGGCAATGTCATCCTCGAGGCCTGGGCCCAGGGCACGCCGGTTGTCTCCAGCCGTTCGGAAGGGCCGCAATGGTTCATGCGCGACGGCGAGAACGGCTTGATGGTCGATATCGGCGATGCCGACGGTTTCGCGCAAGCGATCGACCGCATCGCGAGCGACGCGTCACTGGGCGAACGCCTCGCCGAACGCGGCCACGAGACCTTGATGAACCAGTTCTCAAAACAGGCGATCACTGACGCCTACTTGAAGCTCTTCGCTTCAAAACGCTGAGCTAATTTCGCTCGCGCGGCTGCCACACGAATGGCAGCCGATCAGGAACGCATCAGCCGTTCGTAGACGGCGTTGATCGCACGGGCCTCGCCCTCGATCGCGAAGGAGGCGCAGGTCAGCCCCAGGCCGTTGGCGCCTGCCATCGTGCGGCGGCGATCATCGTCCATGAAGCCGGCAGTCGCTTCAACCATCGCCTGCAGATCGTTTGCCGCAATGACCGTACCGGTTTCCTGCTCGCCGACGACGACCAGTTCCGAAAACGCACCGACATCGGTCGCAATAACCGGCACACCGGTTGCCATGGCTTCGAGCGGCGTCAGGCCAAAACCTTCCCAGCGCTGCGGCGCGATGAAGAGATCAAGCGCGCGATACCAATCGGGAATGTTGGTGTGCTCGCCGACGAAACGGATGCGGTCCGTCAGCCCGGCCTTTGCGACCCGTTCCTTCAACTCGTTCTCGAACGCCACATGCGGGCCGGTCGCGCGCCCCGCGACGATGGCGCTCCAGCCCGGCCGGCAGGGGAGCAACGCGATCATGCTATCAACGAAGAGGTCGGTTCCCTTCTGCTTACGCACCCGTCCGAAGCAGCCGACATATTTCTGCGCCGGATCGAGCCCGAGCGCAGACTTGGCGGCGACTGTATCCGCCGGCGGCTGGAAGCGTTTCGTGTCGATGCCGTGCAGGATGACCGTGTTCGGCACTTCGAGATAGGCGGCGGTCTTGCCGCTCGTCGCGATCACCGCATCCATCCTGGAGATCAGGAACTTGCTCCAGCCAGTGTGGCGCCGCTGCGAAGCCGAGGTGAAGACGATCTTCAGCTTCATGCCGAGCAGATCGCGCAGCACGATCGCCGGCAGCATCTCGACGTTACGGCGTGCATGCCAGACCCGGCAGGGCCGACCATCCGGTGCGCTCCACAAGCGCAGGAGATCGCGGAATCGGATCGAGGGCAGGGTGTCCGGCAGCCCCGGGCCAAGCACGGCGACCTTTTCGCCAAGCGTGCGCTGGATCGGAACCAACTGGATAATGGTGGACGTCACGCCCGAGAGGCGGCGCTTGAAATTGGGAGCGATGACCTCGACGTTCCGGATATCGGCCACGAAAGCGCACTCCTTGCGCGAGCAACGATCGTCTTTTGGAAAGAGAGAAATGGGGCGAAGGGAGGCTTCGCCCCTGCCGGGGCTGATCAGCCCCAGTTGACCGCGAGAATTTCGTAGGCCTTGGAGCCGCCGGGGGCGTTCACTTCGATGGAATCGCCGACTTCCTTGCCGATCAGGGCGCGCGCGATCGGCGACGAGATCGAGATGCGGCCAGCCTTCACGTCGGCTTCCTGGTCGCCGACGATCTGATAGGTCTTTTCCTCTTCGGTGTCCTCGTCAACGAGCTTGACCTTGGCGCCGAATTTGATCTTGGAGCCGGACATCTTCGAGAGATCAATGACTTCCGCGCGGGCGATCAAGTCTTCGAGCTCAGTGACGCGGCCTTCGTTATGGCTCTGCGCCTCCTTGGCGGCATGGTATTCGGCATTTTCCGACAGGTCGCCATGTGCACGGGCTTCGGCAATCGCCTCGATGATTCGTGGTCGTTCTTCCTGCTGGCGCCAGCGCAGCTCCTCCTGCAGGTTGACGAATCCACCCTGTGTCATCGGCACTTTTTCGACCATTTCATTGTCCTTCATCAAGCACGAGGCGCCGCCCTTTGGGCGGCGCCAACGCAAAAGAAAACGGTCTCCGGCGCGTAAACACCGGAACCGTCCGAAACTTCGAACCTTCGTTATAGCAGAAACGGAAGCGCGAAAGCCAGATATTTCGCCACCATCCACCGAAGCCAACAAACCATCCGCAACTTGTAGACGAAGGAAACCGGTGGCAAGTTTTGCAGAAACAGCTTTACCTCAACTGCGGTTGAGGTCGTATCAGAACTGCTCCTGCAGAATATCACGAGGAAGCATGGCGCATGGATCTGGCCAAGGATCACCACATCAAGACAGGCCCGAACGCGGAGCCGCAAGCGGATGGCCGCTGGAGCGAACTGCTCCGGCCCGACTATCTGGCGGCAACGGTCACACTTTGCCTTGGGGTCGCACTCTTTGCGTTCAATGAATTTTTCATTTCGACGGCGCTACCGACGGCTGTCGCGCAGATCGGCGGCGCCACGCTGCTTTCCTGGGCGGTTACGCTCTATCTCGTCTTTGCGATTCTCGGCGGCGCGCTTGCTGCCAATCTGAAGGCGAGGTTCGGCGCACGTGGCACGCTGATTGCTGCCGCCGTCGTATTTGTCGCCGGAACCATGATCGCGACGACCGCGAGCAGCATGCCGCAGGTGCTTGCCGGACGGGTGTTCCAGGGATTCGGCGAAGGTATCATCGCCGCGGTCTGCTACGCACTGATCCCGGAACTCTTCCCGCCGCGGCTGGTGCCGAAGATCTTCGGAGCCGAAGCCATCGTCTGGGCAATGGCCGCCTTCGGCGGTCCGCTCGTCTCCGGATTCCTGACGGAGCATTGGTCCTGGCGGGCGGCCTTCGGCGTCAATATACCGGCAGCAGCAATCTTCGTGGTGCTCGTCCTCGCCATCGTCCCTGCACAGAAGATACCAGCCACGAAATCACGTCCGATTCCGCTCCTGCGGTTGGTCATCGTCGGAACCGGCATCCTGCTGATATCGGTATCGACCACGGCCAGAAGCGTCCCCTTGATGGTCGCGGCGCTGGCGACAGCGCTGACGATCCTCTGGGCGGTGGTCCAGACCGACCGGCGCGCAGAACATGCGATCCTGCCTGCCGGCGCTTTCGCGCTCGCGAAGCCGCTCGGCACCGGCCTTTGGGTGGTGCTGCTGATGCCGCTAGCGCAGGCATCCGGCTCGATCTACCTCATCTATGGCCTGCAGCATGTATGGAACTTCAGCCCGACGGCTGCCGGCTTTTCCGGCGCGCTTATGGCGATCTCCTGGAGCCTGACCGCAATTCTCGTTGCGAGCCTGCGCTCACATGATGTGCGCGTGAAGCTGATCCAGGCCGGGCCGGCACTTCTCAGCCTCGGACTGGCCGGCCTGACGATCGCGGTCGCCATCGACGAATTCCGCCTGGTCTTTCCGAGCCAGATCGCGATTGGCGCCGGCTTCGGCATCTCCTGGGGCACGCTCAGCCAGTTGATGATGGATGTGTCGCCGCATAAGGAACGCGACAAGACGTCAGCCTTTTTGCCGACGCTGCAATCGGCCGGCTACGCCATCGGTGCTGCAATCTGCGGGCTTACCGCAAATCTCCGCGGCTTTGACGAGAAGGCAAGCGTCGCGACGATGCATGGGGCGCTGTTCACCGTCTTCGTGGTCGCATCCGTGATATCGACGGCATCGCTCTATTTCGGCGTCAGAACCGTGCGGCTTGCAGCCAAACGATCGCGGCACGCTCAAGGAGGAGCAGCGCTCGGGGCGCTCGCCGTGCGTTCAGACAGATGACGTTCTACAGCGCCGCGCGTCTTATCAGACGCGCAAAGGTCGCTGTAGCACTTTGATTTTCTGCATGTCTTTGTCCTTAAATCGAGGTCGATTTAAGGAGACATGCAGTAGGCAGCCGCGTGGAGCGGCGTACCGACGTGACGGCGCCCAAGCAGCGCCCGTTGCTCGCCGCCGCGCCCGATCGACGGAACGATCGTCGCCAGCGGCCTGCGATTGCTGGAGAAAACTTCGACCTTCAGCGATCCATAGTCCGCGTCGCGGCCGATCTTGTCGGCGATGCGCTGACCATAATAGAGGGCCGAACCCTCGTCGAAATGGATGATGCCGTCCTCGTCGACGAAGTGCTCGTCGCCGCAATGCAGATCGAAGAAATAGAGTTGCACGATCTTGCCCCATATCGCGCCATGCCGGAGGTTTCTCCGATCCCGAAGTGCGCAGGCGTATAAGAGCATGGTGCGGAAGAATGCAGGCTGAACCGCTCGTTCATCGGGCATTCAGCCGGAGGTGCCGGACAAAGGTCGCGCCATACGGCATCCCACACGGACGATCGTTTCGCGGGGAGCGAAAACGGCGCGCGAGATTGTCGCGCGCCGCTCGTCGTATCAGGCCTTGAAATAGCTCTGCAGCGGACGCACTTCGAGGCTGCCGGCCTTCAGCGCCTTGATCGCATGGGCTGCCGCTTCCGCGCCGGCCATGGTGGTGTAGTAGGGCACCTTCTGCATCAGCGTCGCGCGGCGAAGCGACTTGGAGTCCGAGATCGCCTTGTTGCCGTCGGTCGTGTTGATGACGAGCTGGACGTGACGGTTGCGGATCGCGTCTTCGACGTGCGGCCGGCCTTCCTGGACCTTGTTGACCTTGGTGGCGGCAATGCCGTTTTCACCGAGGAAACGCGCGGTGCCGGCCGTGGCCATGACCTTGAAGCCGATATCGACGAGAATGCGGATCGCCGGAAGAACCCGGGTCTTGTCCTCGTCGCGCACCGAAACGAACACCGTTCCATCGCGCGGCAGGTCGACGCCGGCGCCGAGCTGCGACTTGGCGAAGGCCAGCGCATAGTCGGTGTCGAGACCGATGACTTCGCCGGTCGAGCGCATTTCCGGACCGAGCAGCGTGTCGACGCCGGGGAAGCGGGCGAAGGGGAAGACCGCTTCCTTCACCGCAATGTGCTTCAGGTTGCGCGGATCCGGCTTCTCGCCATAGGCGGCGATCGCGACGTCGAGCGTTTCGCCGGCCATCACGCGGGCTGCGATCTTGGCGATCGGCGCGCCGATCGTCTTCGCGACGAAGGGCACGGTACGCGATGCGCGCGGGTTGACTTCAAGCACGTAGATCGTGCCGTCCTTGATGGCGAACTGCACGTTCATCAGGCCGCCGACATTGAGCGCCTTGGCAAGCGCTGCCGTCTGGCGTTCGAGTTCGTCGACCATGGCCGTGTCGAGCGTATGCACCGGCAGCGAGCAGGCGCTGTCGCCCGAGTGGATGCCGGCTTCCTCGATGTGCTCCATGATGCCCGAGACGAAAACGTCCTTTCCGTCGCACAGGCAGTCGACGTCCACTTCCGTGGCATTCGTCAGATAGCTGTCGAACAGCAGCGGGTTCTTGCCGAGCAGCGTGTTGATCTGGCCGGTCTTGTCGTTCGGGTAGCGCTGCTTGATGTCTTCCGGAACCAGGCCCGGAACCGTGTCGAGCAGGTAGGACTGCAGCATGCTTTCCGAATGGATGATCTGCATGGCGCGGCCGCCAAGAACGTAGGACGGGCGCACGACCAGCGGGAAGCCAATCTCGGCAGCGACGAGGCGGGCCTGCTCGACCGAGTAGGCGATGCCGTTGCGCGGCTGGTTGAGGTCGAGCTTCATCAGCAACTTCTGGAAGCGGTCGCGGTCCTCGGCAAGGTCGATCATGTCGGGTGCTGTGCCGAGGATCGGGATACCGTTCTTTTCCAGCGCTTCGGCGAGCTTCAGCGGCGTCTGGCCGCCGAACTGCACGATGACGCCGACAAGTTCGCCCTTTTCCTGTTCGGCGCGCATGATCTCGATCACGTCTTCGGCCGTCAGCGGCTCGAAATAGAGGCGATCGGAGGTGTCGTAGTCGGTCGAAACCGTCTCCGGGTTGCAGTTGATCATGATCGCTTCGTAGCCGGCATCCTTCAGCGCGAAGGCCGCGTGGCAGCAGCAGTAGTCGAACTCGATGCCCTGGCCGATACGGTTCGGACCACCACCAAGGATAACGACCTTCTTGCGGTCGGAAACCCCAGCTTCCGACCGGGCGGCACCGACGAAGGGCGTTTCGTAGGTCGAGTACATGTAAGCGGTCGGCGAGGCGAATTCGGCGGCGCAGGTATCGATGCGCTTGTAGACCGGGCGAACATTCAGCGCGTTGCGCAGTTCGGCCACTTCCTTCGGGCGCTTGCCGCCGAGCGTGGCGAGGCGCGCATCGGAGAAGCCCATGGCCTTCAGCATGCGCAGGTTCTCGGCATCCTGGGGCAGGCCGTGCTCGCGGATGCGTGCCTCCATGTCGACGATCGCCTTGAACTGGGCGATGAACCACGGATCGATCTTGCTCGCCTCGTGAACATCCGCCTCGCTCATGCCGAGGCGGAGCGCCTGGGCGACCATACGCAGCCGGTCCGGCGTCGGCGTGCCGATCGCGGCGCGGATGGCGTTGCGGCCATCGCCGTTGTCGTCCATGTCGGGGATTTCGATTTCGTCGAGGCCGGTGAGGCCGGTCTCAAGGCCACGCAGCGCCTTCTGCAGCGATTCGGCAAAGGTGCGGCCGATCGCCATGACTTCGCCGACCGACTTCATCGCGGTGGTCAGGACCGGCGAGGCGCCCGGGAACTTCTCGAAGGCGAAGCGCGGGATTTTGGTGACGACGTAGTCGATCGAGGGCTCGAAGGAGGCCGGCGTCGCGCCGCCGGTGATGTCGTTGTCGAGTTCGTCCAGCGTGTAGCCGATGGCGAGCTTCGCCGCGATCTTTGCGATCGGGAAGCCGGTCGCCTTGGAGGCGAGCGCCGAGGAGCGCGATACGCGCGGGTTCATTTCGATGACGACGAGACGGCCGTCCTTCGGGTTGACGGCAAACTGCACGTTCGAGCCGCCGGTCTCGACGCCGATCTCGCGCAGAACCGCGATCGAGGCGTTGCGCATGATCTGGTATTCCTTGTCGGTCAGCGTCAGCGCCGGCGCGACGGTGATCGAATCACCGGTGTGCACGCCCATCGGGTCGATGTTTTCGATCGAGCAGATGATGATGCAGTTGTCCGCCGTGTCGCGGACCACTTCCATCTCGTATTCCTTCCAGCCGAGAACCGATTCTTCGATCAGCACTTCGGTGGTGGGCGACGCGTCGAGGCCACTGCCGACGATGTCGAAGAATTCCGTGCGGTTATAGGCGATACCGCCACCGGTGCCGCCGAGCGTGAAGGACGGGCGGATGATCGCGGGCAGGCCGACATCGTCGAGCGCCTGCGCGGCGATCGCCATCGCATGGTTCAGATAGCGCTGCTTGCGGTCGCCTTCACCGAGGTTCCACTGGTTCTCCAGCTCGTCGAGCGCCTTGTCGAGGTCCGGGCCGGACAGTCGGCCCTTCAGTTCGGCGCGCTCGGCCTCATGAACCTTGCGGTCGTGGTCCTTGATGTCGGTGGCGTTCGCCAGCCGCGACTTCGGCGTCTCCAGGCCGATCTTCGCCATCGCCTCGCGGAAGAGTGCACGGTCCTCGGCCTTGTCGATCGCGTCGGGCTTGGCGCCGATCATCTCGACATTGTAGCGGTCGAGAACACCCATGCGGCGCAGCGACAGTGCGGTGTTGAGCGCGGTCTGGCCGCCCATGGTCGGGAGCAGCGCATCCGGGCGCTCCTTGGCGATGATCTTGGCGACGACTTCCGGGGTGATCGGCTCGACATAGGTCGCGTCGGCGAGGCCCGGATCGGTCATGATCGTCGCCGGGTTGGAGTTGACGAGGATGACGCGGTAGCCTTCCTCCTTCAGCGCCTTACAGGCCTGGGTGCCGGAATAGTCGAATTCGCATGCCTGACCGATGACGATCGGCCCCGCGCCGATGATAAGAATGGACTTGATATCTTGGCGCTTCGGCATGGTCGGTCATCCGTTTCTAGCTGCGCGAAAAACCGGCCAAAGTGGGAGGTCACCGGCCGGGCACGCATTGATGGTCTTTTCAGGCTAGAAGCGGCTTATAGGCAAATGTATCTGCAAGCGAAACCCCGAAAATACCGGAATCGACAAGAAGCCGGCATATTTGCGCGTCCTCTGCTTTATCGCTCGCTCGGCGGCACTAAAACCGCGCCAAAGCGTTAGGCGCCGACGGCGCGCACTGGCGGCTTCGACCCGGACGAGCAGGTCGTGCGGATCGGGCAGGGGTTTGTGCACTTCTTCCACGCCGAGGCGACCGATTCCTTCAAGCCGCAACGCCTTCACGAAGGCTCCGCCTCGTCCCGCTCTGCGGGTGGCTTAGGAGCGGCAAAGCGGCTTTACGTCAAGGAGAGCGGAGCAGACTTCGGCCGGCGGAGTTTTCGCTGCCGATATCCGTAGCGGGAGCTAGCAGCCGCAGCAAAAAGTTTGGCCAGATCGCGAACTTACGGGCGGCGATTGCGTTTTACAACGACGTTGGGCGCATCTTATAAAAGAGCAAACCGACAACGCCCTTTTTACAGAGGCTGGGAGGACAGATCATGGAATGGAAAGGCCGCCGCCAATCCGAAAACATCGAAGACCAGCGCGGCGCGAGCCCGGGTGGCGGCAATCCGTTCGGGCGCGGCGGTGGTTTCCGCATGCCGGGCGGCGGAGGCGGTATGCGGCGCGCCGGCGGCGGCATGAGCTTCGGAACGATCATCTTCCTCGTCATCCTCTACTTTATCCTCAAGGCCATGGGCATCGACATGCTGCAGGTGCTGGAAGGTGGCGGCGGTCAGGTACAGTTGCCCGGTTTCGAGCAGAGTGACGGCTCGCCGGCACCGCGCGGTTCGGCCCAGGAAGAGGAAATGAAGTCTTTCATGGCGACCGTGCTCGCCGAGACCGAGGATACCTGGAACGGCATTTTCCAGGCGAGCGGCAAACAGTACGAAGAGCCCAAGATGGTGCTCTTCCGCGGCCAGGTGCGCTCCGCCTGCGGCTTCGCGTCTGCCGCCTCCGGACCGTTCTATTGCCCGGGAGACCACAAGGTCTATCTCGACATGAGCTTCTTCGATGAACTCGCCCAGAAGTTCGATGCATCCGGCGACTTCGCCCAGGCCTATGTGGTTGCGCACGAGGTCGGCCACCACGTCCAGAACCTGATCGGCGTCTTGCCGAAATTCAACCAGATGCGCCAGTCGATGAGCGAAACCGAAGCCAATCAGATGTCGGTTCGTGTCGAACTGCAGGCCGATTGCTTCGCCGGCGTCTGGGGCAAATTTACCGAGCAGAAGGGCCTGCTCTCGCAAGGCGACCTCGAAGAGGCGCTGAACGCCGCCACCCAGATCGGCGACGACACGCTGCAGAAGCGGATGCAGGGCTACGTCGTTCCGGAGAGCTTCAACCACGGCACCTCCGAACAGCGCATGCGCTGGTTCAAGCGTGGCTTCGACAGCGGCAAGATGTCGGCCTGCGATACTTTCTCGGGCGCCGTCTAGCCGCTTCTATACAAGAAAACCGTCAGGGCCGGCACGATTGCCGGCCCTTTCGTTTGTCGGGTCAGCGTTCGCTGTCCATATGGGCGAGTTGGGCCTCGGGATAGCGGGCGCCCGCGGCGGCATCTTTCGGAACCGCCTGTTCGATCACCGCCAGATCGCCGGCACTGAGATCGACATCGCGCGACGCGAGGGCTTCCGCCAAGCGGTCGCGCCGGCGTGCACCGATCAACGGCACGATGTCCTTGCCCTGGGCGGCTACCCAGGCAATCGCGATCTGCGCCACCGAAACGCCCTTCTCTTCAGCGACCTGCCTCAGCGCTTCGACGAGGGCGAGGTTCTTGTCGATGTTGCCCTCCTGGAACCGCGGGCTCATGGCGCGGAAATCGCCCTTGCCGGCCGCGCCTTTCTGCCAGTGGCCACTGATCAGGCCGCGTGACAGCACGCCATAGGCGGTGACGCCGATACCGAGAGCGGGCAGGTCGGCAGGATCTCGCTCTCTATGCCGCGTGAAATCAGCGAATACTCGATCTGCAGATCCGAGATCGGGTGGACGGCAGCGGCGCGGCGGATGGTCTCGGGCCCAACCTCGGAGAGGCCGATATGGCGGACATATCCAGCCTTCACCATGTCAGCGATCGCACCAATGGTATCTTCGATCGGAACGTCGGGATCGAGCCTTGAGGGACGATAGATGTCGATATGATCGACGCCAAGCCGCTGCAGCGTATAGGCGAGAAAGTTGCGAACCGCCTTCGGCCGGCAATCATAGCCAGCCCAGTTGCCCGCAGCATCGCGCAATGCGCCGAACTTCACACTCAACAGCGCCTTGTCGCGCCTACCGCCCTTCAGCGCCTCGCCGATCAGCATCTCGTTGTGGCCCATACCATAGAAGTCACCGGTATCGAGCAGCGTGATGCCGGCCTCCAGCGCGGCGTGGATGGTGGCGATGCTTTCGGCACGGTCGGCCGGGCCGTACATGCCGGACATGCCCATGCAGCCGAGTCCGAGCGCCGACACCGAGGGGCCGGTCTTTCCGAGTGAAACGTAATCCATTCTCGTTCTCCTTCGACATGGCCGAAATCCGCCGGCCGTTGATCGGTCTCTTGTTTACTTCCTTTGGCGTCGTGCGATAATCCGACCTCAATCGAACGACTTGTACGAAATTCCGCACAATGAACGACCTGCCGCTTGCAGATCTCGATGCCTTTACCGCCGTTGCCGCGACGCGCAGCTTCCGCGCCGCTGCCAAGAAGCGCGGCGTTTCCGCGTCGTCGCTGAGCGAGGCGCTGCGACGGCTCGAAGCCAAGCTGCAAGTGCGCCTGCTCAACCGCACGACCCGCAGCGTGACACTGACGGAGGCGGGCATGCGGTTGCTCGATCGGCTGACACCGGCGCTCGGCGAGATTGCCGGCGCGCTCGATCAGGTCAACGAAATGCGCGACAGCCCGGCGGGAACGCTGAAACTGAATGTCCCGACCATCGTTGCCCGCGAAATATTACCATCGATCGTCGGCCGCTTCCTGCGCGAGCATCCGGCAATCTCCTTGGAAGTGACGGCGGAAGATGGGTTCGTCGACGTTCTGGCGGCCGGATTCGACGCCGGCGTTCGCTATGAGGAACGGGTCGAGCGCGACATGATCGCCATACCGATCGGGCCAAGCCGGCAACGCTATGTCACCGCCGCGGCACCGGATTATCTCGCCAGGCACGGCGTGCCCCAACATCCACGCGATCTGCTTGACCATGGCTGTATTCGCCACCGTTTCGCCAGCGGCATTTCTCTTCCCTGGGAGTTCGGCGAAGGCGACGTGGCGCTGACGATCGCACCGCCTGCCGTTGTGACAGCCAATACGATCGACCTCGAGCTCGGCGCTGCCCTTGACGGGCTTGGCATCATCCGGACCTTCGAGGAATTCGTCGCCCCCGCGATTGCGGCAGGGCGGCTCGTGCCCATTCTTGAAGACTGGACGACGAGTTTTTCCGGACCGTTTCTGTACTATGCGAGCCGCAGGCATATGCCGACGCCGCTGCGCGCCTTCGTGGATTTCTTGAAGCTTGAACAGCGGCGGGACAACGGGTGAAGACGGCTGCACGTCACCCGTCACATCAACCATTGCGATAGTCCCATCAGATAATTTGAGACGTTCACGGATTGTTTCGCGCGAAATGATCCGTTACACCTAAATTGGTAGCGTTGTTCACGTTCTGTCCCGATTCCAGGGGCAGGCCGCCTGGGGGAGGGATCGCATGCGCGACGAGAAGTTTGTGCGACGCGGTCTGTTCCTCGTTTTTCTCATCCTGTTCCTCGATATCATCGGCATTGCGATCATCGTTCCGGTGCTGCCGACCTATCTGGAGGAACTGACCGGCTCCGATATCAGCGAAGCGGCAATCGACGGTGGTTGGCTGCTGCTCGTCTATGCGGCGATGCAGTTTCTCTTCGCCCCGCTGATCGGCAACCTCAGCGACCGATTCGGCCGCCGTCCGGTGCTGCTCGCATCGGTCTTCACCTTCGCACTCGACAATCTGATCTGTGCGCTCGCCACCAGCTATTGGATGCTGTTCATCGGCCGTGTGCTCGCCGGCATCAGCGGTGCAAGTTTCGGCACCGCATCGGCCTATATCGCCGACATCAGCCATGACGGAAACCGCGCCAAGAATTTTGGGCTGATCGGCATCGCCTTCGGGACCGGCTTCGCCCTCGGCCCGGTGCTTGGCGGTCTGCTCGGCGAATTGGGGCCACGCGTGCCGTTCTACGGTGCCGCGGCGCTCTCCTTCGTCAATTTCATTCTCGGCGTATTTCTGCTGCCCGAGACGCTGGATCGCGCCAATCGCCGTCGCTTCGAGTGGAAGCGCGCCAATCCGCTCGGCGCCCTCAAGCAGATGCGCAACTACCCAGGCATCGGCTGGGTTGGGCTCGTCTTCTTTCTCTTCTGGCTCGCCCACTCCGTCTATCCGGCGGTCTGGTCCTTCGTATCCAACTACCGCTATGGCTGGAGCGAGGGGCAGATCGGGCTATCTCTCGGTATCTTCGGCATCGGCGGCGCGTTCGTCATGGCCGTCATCCTGCCGCGCGTCGTGCCACGGCTTGGCGAGTGGCGGACGGCGGTGCTGGGACTGACCTTCACCACCCTTGGCGCCATTGGCTATGCCGGTGCCTGGCAGGGGTGGATGATCTATGCGGTGATCATCGCAACCGCGCTCGAAAGCCTCGCAGATCCGCCCTTGCGCAGTATCGCTGCCGCCCACGTGCCGCCATCGGCACAGGGAGAGCTTCAGGGCGCGCTGACCAGCATCGGCAGCATCACCACGATCATCGGCCCGCTGATCTTCACCCAGGCATTCGGCTATTTCACCAGCCCCAGCGCTCCCGTCGCCTTCGCCGGTGCGCCCTATGCGCTCGCGAGTTGCTTCCTCGTCGGCGCGCTCGTCGTGTTCCTGTTGAAGATACCCAGAAGCAGGGCGGTAGGACCGCAAGGGCTGGAGGAGGCTATCGAGCCGGCTGCGGCTGCGGTTGCAGCAGCGGAAGAGGCTGAAGGGATCGAACAGCCAAGAATGCACGGAAATTGATCAATCTTCGTGATCTATCGATGAAAGTTTGAGCAACCTCGCCCTTGCGGCTGGCTCTTTGCCCGGGGGTATTCTATCTCCGGTTTTCCTCCCTCCGACCTTTAGTTGCGGCCGAGGCCGCATCGACCGCCAGGAATCTGCCATGCTGACCGCGAATGCGAGCCCGAAGCCGTTGACGACCGACAACTCCTGGCGGATGCATTATCGCGCGAGCTTCTATCTCGGCGTGCCCTTTATCGGCGCCCAGCTCGCCCAGCTCGCGATCAACACGACGGACGTCCTGATGGTGGGCAAGCTCGGCGCCACCGAACTCGCGGCGATCATTCTTGCGACGCAGATGTATTTCACCGTCTATGTTTTCGGGAACGGCTTTGCCAACGCGGTGGTTCCGATGGCAGCCCAAGCCGTTGGTCGAGGCGACAAGGTTTCGGTGCGCCGCTCCGTGCGCATGGGCATGTGGGTCGTGCTGCTCTACGGGGTGCTGACGGCGCCGGTGCTCTGGATGGCCGAACCGATCCTGCTTTTCGCCGGTCAGCAACCCGAGGTCGCAGCCCTTGCAGGGGAATACATCCGCATCGCCCAGTGGGCGATCTTTCCCGGCCTGATTTTCATGGTGCTCAGAGCCTTCTTGAGCGGCCTCGAGCGGGCAGGAATCATTCTCTACGTGACGCTGGCGACTCTCGTACTCAATGCCGCTCTTTGTTACGTGCTGATCTTCGGCCATTTCGGCTTCCCGCAGCTCGGCATCTTCGGTGCAGCGGTAGCGGCGCTCGGCGTTGCGTTGCTCGGCGCGGCGCTGACGATCGGCTACATCAAGAGCAAGCCTGAGCTCAACCAGTACGAACTGTTCGTCCGATTCTGGCGGCCTGACTGGACGGCGTTCTGGGAGGTCGTGTCTCTCGGCATTCCGATCTCGCTGACGATCCTTGCCGAAGTGAGCCTCTTCACCGTCGCTTCGCTGCTGATGGGCACGATCGGCACGATTGAACTTGCCGCGCACGGCATCGCCCTGCAGTTCGCCTCACTCGCCTTCATGATCCCGCTCGGGCTCGCGCAAGCCGCCACGGTGCGTGTCGGCCTTGCCTACGGCCGAAACGACATGCTGGGCGTCCGGCGCGCGGCGGTTGCATCACTCGTGCTCGGTGCGGGCTTTGCCGTCGTCGGGAGCGCGATCTTTGCCCTGTTCCCGAGCCATCTCGCCGCCCTTTATCTCGACACCAACCGCCCGGATGCCGCGGCAGTACTGGCCTTCGCCGCGCCGCTCATCGTCATTGCCGGCGCCTTCCAGCTCGTCGACGGCATGCAGGCGATCGCCGCCGGCATGCTGCGCGGGTTGAAGGACACAAAGGTGCCGATGCTGCTGGCGTTGATCTCCTATTGGCCGATCGGCTTCGTCTGCGCCTGGGCCTTCGCCTTTCCGTTCAACTTCGGCGGCATGGGCGTCTGGTTCGGCTTCGTCCTCGGGCTCGCGGCAGCCGCCGTGCTTTTGAACTGGCGCTTCTTCCGGATGATCGGCGCGATTTCGACCACGCCCCCGAGGCACACCGCGATTTAGCGATAGGCTCCAGGCTGCGGGCAAAGAAAAAGCCGGACGGGCAGGGGATGCCGTCCGGCTTACAATGGCGACCGCCTCAGGGGAAGGGAACGGCGTCGCCTACTACCAAGCTTCGATTCCGAAGCCTCGAAACCGCTAAACGTTGAAACCGTCAAGCCGCTCCGAACCCTGGCGATCGCGCTGGAGGTCGCGTATCGTCCGGGCAAAATCGATCAAAAAAACGAAACTGATGACCGCTGCCGCGATCATGAACAGGGTGGCCATGACGCCCTCCATCAACGGAAGATCTTCTGGGTCACGAATTGCTCGCGCCGGGCACGGGACTCATTGCGAAGTCCATGTATCGTCGCAAACAGCATCGCGAAAAACATCGCCATCGAAAACAGAGCAAGTCCCATAGCCGTAATCCTTTCGCATCCTAAACGGCAGTACGTTCGAAAAGTTCCGTTGTTTACTGCGCTTACACTAGCGTTCCGCGTGTGAAGCACCGTTGAACATGGCATTCATTTAGCATTCATTCTTTCTGTCCCGCTGTTTCCCAGGGAACAGCTCTAGCCATCGGCACAACTCTTGCGATCCGTCGCCGTCCGTGACAAAAGGCTTCACCAAACGGAAACAGGTGCGATGACCACGGCATTTTATCCCGGCTCCTTCGATCCGATGACGAACGGCCACCTCGACGTACTCGTGCAGGCGCTGAATGTGGCGGCGAAGGTCATCGTCGCAATCGGCATCCACCCGGGGAAGGCGCCGCTGTTTACCTTTGACGAACGCGCCGAACTCATCCGTCGCTCGCTTCAGGAATTCCTGCCCGACCGGGTCGGCGATATCGACGTCGTCGCCTTCGACAATCTGGTCGTCGACGCGGCGCGCGAGCGCGGCGCGAAACTGCTTGTGCGCGGGCTTCGCGACGGCACGGACCTCGACTACGAGATGCAGATGGCCGGCATGAACCGGCAGATGGCCCCCGACATCCAGACGCTATTCTTGCCCGCAGGCACGGCATCGCGGCCCATTACGGCCACATTGGTCCGCCAGATCGCCGCCATGGGCGGTGACGTCAGCGCCTTCGTGCCCGCGGCAGTTTACCAAGCACTGCAGGCCAAACGCCGCGCTTGAGGCGCGGCCCTCTTTACACCACGCAGGGAGAAACCATGAAAATCCTCCACCTCGCTTTTGCCGGCGCCCTTGCGCTTGCCTCCTGGACGGGAACGGCGATCGCACAATCGGCCGACAACTTCATCACGATCACGCTCAAGGATGGGCCGGTCGTCGTTGAACTGCGTCCGGACATTGCCCCGAAGCATGTCGAGCAGATCAAGGCGCTTGCCGCCGCCGGCGAGTATGACAACGTTGCCTTCCATCGCGTAATCAAGGGCTTCATGGCCCAGACCGGCGACGTGCAGTATGGCGATATGGAAAACGGCTACCAGCCACAGGCTGCCGGCACCGGCGGCTCGTCGAAGCCGGATCTGCCGGCCGAGTTCTCCGACGTTCCGTTCGAACGCGGCACGGTCGGCATGGCGCGCTCGCAGGATCCGAACAGCGCCAACTCGCAGTTCTTCATCATGTTCGCACCGGGCGACTTCCTGAACGGCCAATACACGGTCGTCGGCAAGGTCGTTTCGGGTATGGAGAACGTCGACAAGATCAAGCTCGGCGACGATGCCAACAACGGCTCCGTCACCGATCCCGACCGCATGATCAACGTCAAGGTCGGCAAGTAAAGTCAACAGAAGGAGAAAACCCATGGCCGAGATCAAGGATCCGGAAAACACGATCATCATGGAGACCACCAAGGGCAAGATCGTCATCGAGCTTCTGCCTGACGTCGCTCCGGGTCATGTCGCCCGCATCAAGGAACTGGCTCGCGAAGGTGCCTATGACGGCGTGGTATTCCACCGCGTGATCGAGGACTTCATGGCGCAGACCGGCGACGTTCAGTACGGCAAGACCGGCGGCGAGCACTTCAACCCGGCGCGTGCCGGCATGGGCGGCTCCTCCAAGCCGGATCTGAAGGCCGAATTCTCGAACGTCAGCCACGTTCGCGGCACCTGCTCGATGGCCCGCAGCCAGATGCCGAACTCGGCAAACTCGCAGTTCTTCATCTGCTTCACCGATGCCCCCTGGCTCAACAAGCAGTACTCCGTTTGGGGCCAGGTCATCGAAGGCATGGACAATGTCGACAAGATCAAGCGCGGCGAACCGGTGCGCGATCCCGACTCGATCGTCACGATGCGGGTTGCCGCAGACGCCTGATTTGCGCTAATGCACGGACCCGCCCCGGTCGCCAACTGCGCCGGGGCGGGTTTGCTTTTGTCTGAAGATAAAAATGCGCGTAGACCTGTTCGACTTCGACCTTCCGGAAACCTCGATTGCGCTTCGGCCCGCAAGCCCGCGCGACAGCGCCCGCATGCTTGTCGTTCGCCCTGATGGCGCGGAAGTTCTGTCCGACAAGGGTGTGCTCGATCTGCCGTCGTTCCTCAGGGAAGGCGACGCACTGGTCTTCAACGACACCAAGGTGATCCCGGCGCAACTGGAAGGCATCCGCCGCCGCGGCGAGGAGATCACCACACCGGTTTCGCTGACGCTGCACATGCGCACGGCACCCGATTGCTGGAAGGCTTTTGCCCGCCCGGCGCGGCGCCTCAAGGTCGGCGACCGCATCGCCTTCGGCCATGGCGGTTCGAGTTGCCTGCTGGGCACACTCGACGCGACGGTCGAGGAAAAGGGCGATGCCGGCGAGGTGACGCTGCGCTTCGACCTCTCGGGCCCGTCGCTCGACGAGGCGATCATGGCGGTCGGCCACATTCCCCTGCCGCCCTACATCGCCTCCAAGCGCGCCGAGGACGCCCAGGATCGCGCCGATTACCAGACGATGTATGCCCGGGAGGAGGGCGCCGTAGCCGCGCCCACCGCCGGACTGCACTTCACCGACCGTCTCTTCACCAAGCTCGACGAGGCCGGCATCGAACGGCATTTTGTGACGCTGCATGTCGGGGCGGGCACGTTCCTGCCGGTCAAGGCCGACGACACCGACGACCATGTGATGCACCAGGAGATCGGCCACGTCGACGCCCGCACCGCCGAGCGGCTGAACGCCGTGAAGGCGAGGGGTGGCCGCATCGTCTGCGTCGGCACGACTTCGCTCCGGCTGATCGAAAGCGCGACCTCGGCAGAGGGTATCGTCAAGCCGTGGTCCGGGCCGACCGGCATCTTCATCACGCCCGGCTACCGCTTTCGCGCCGTCGACATGCTGATGACCAATTTCCATCTGCCGAAATCGACGCTGTTCATGCTGGTTTCGGCCTTCTCAGGCCTGGAAACTATGCGCGCGGCTTACGCACATGCGATCGAAACCGGCTACCGCTTCTATTCCTATGGCGACGCCAGCCTGCTTTTCCGGAAAGACTAGATGACCGAGACCTTCCAGTTCAAGCTTCACAAGACCGACGGCAAGGCCCGTCGCGGCGAAGTGTCCATGCCGCGCGGCACGATCCGCACGCCGGCCTTCATGCCGGTTGGCACGGTCGGCACGGTCAAGGCGATGTATCTCGACCAGGTGAAGGATCTCGGCGCCGACATCATTCTCGGCAATACCTACCACCTGATGCTACGCCCCGGCGCCGAGCGCGTCGCACGGCTCGGCGGTCTGCACGGCCTGATCCGTTGGCAGGGACCGATCCTCACAGACAGCGGCGGCTTCCAGGTCATGTCGCTTGCGGGCCTTCGCAAGCTCGACGAGCAGGGCGTCACTTTCAAGAGCCATGTCGACGGCGCGCTCTTCCACATGTCGCCGGAACGCTCGATCGAGATCCAGGGCCTGCTCGACAGCGATATCCAGATGCAGCTCGACGAATGCGTGGCGCTGCCGGCCGAGCCCAAGGAAATCGAGCGCGCGATGGAAATGTCGCTGCGCTGGGCAGAGCGTTGCAAGGTGGCCTTCGGCGACCAGCCAGGCAAGGCGATGTTCGGTATCGTGCAGGGCGGCGACATTCCAAAGCTGCGCGAACGCTCGGCCGAGGCGCTGAAGGGGCTCGATCTCAAGGGCTACGCTGTCGGCGGTCTGGCCGTCGGCGAGCCGCAGGAAGTGATGCTGCGCATGCTCGACATTACCTGCCCGATCATGCCGGTGGACAAGCCGCGTTACCTCATGGGGGTCGGCACGCCCGATGATATCCTGCGGTCGGTGGCCGAGGGCATCGACATGTTCGACTGCGTGATGCCGACCCGCTCGGGGCGCCATGGCCTCGCGTTCACGCGTCATGGCCGCATCAACCTGCGCAATGCGCGGCACGCCGAAGACATGCGCCCACTCGACGAAGAATCCTCGTGCCCGGCGGCGCGCGACTATTCGCGCGCCTATCTGCATCACTTGATCCGTTCGAACGAGTCGCTCGGCGGCATGCTCTTGAGCTGGAATAACCTGGCCTATTACCAGGAGCTCATGGCCGGCATCCGTCTGGCGATCGACGAAGGTCGCTTCGCCGACTTCATGGCGGAAACCCAGGAAACCTGGCGGCGAGGGGACCTTCCGCCGGTCTGACGGTTGGAGGACGCTTGGCGCTTTGTGCAGGGCCTAGATCGCCGGCCCCGGTGCTGCCTGCAGCATCATGACGCCGTTGATCTTGTAGCTCCCGTCCGGTTGCTTCACCAGTTGGTAGATTGCCGTCCAGTCCTTGCCATCAGGGGCCGAGATCAACACCTCCTGCAGGACCTGATCGCCGACGACCTTCGACCGGCCAAAGGCGAAGTTGCCGGGCCGGTAGACGGGCCGGTAGCCGCGCTTGACCATGTCGAAAAAGGCGGCCTTGTCCGGAAACTTGCCGCGGATCTCGGGTGAGGCGAAGGAATAGGCGGTTTCTGCATCATCATGCAGAAAGGCCGCGATCTGCTCCTGAATGATCGCGCGTGCGGTATCGACAGGTTCATCGGCGCGAGAGGCACATGCAGTGAAAAGTTGGGTCGTCAGTCCGAGGGCAATGGCAAAGGTCCTGAACATCGCGTTCTCTCCATCCAAGCCAGCTAAGATGAGCATAGGATGGCCGAGCGCTTTGGAAATGGTCGTGCCCGCCAGGCATGCGCCATTCAATCCAAATTCCGTTCGGTATTTACAATGAAAATCAATTGATTAAAAAGCATTTCGAATAATATACTTTATATATCATAAGTTGGTGATATGCAGCATTGGCTGATCGGGCAGGGCTGCCCGATCACCAAAATGGCGTTGGAAGTGGCGCAAGCTTTAAGGCCTCAGGTCGTCGGCTTCTGCACTATGCTGCCGATATCGGCGGGTCTTGCGGAAGTCGATGCCGTTTTCATAGCGGCGCGCCGCAATGGCTGGCGTGAACACGCTGTGCGTCACACCCGGTGGCCATGCGGTTTCCTTTTATCGCGCTCTCGGCTTTCAGCATGCGGGAAAGGTGGCGACTGAGTTCGGGTCTGCTGAGCGCCTCACCAAGAAACTGGAATGACAGCAACGCAGAGCAGCCCGCCGCCAGGCATTCTGCAAACCACCGGCGAGGGTGGCGTTCGCGCTTTTCAGAATCAGGAAACTCGGATTCTATCCGCGATGGGTCGGAAACTGATGGAGCCTGAATTGCTTCTTGTCCTCATCGTTGGTCTTGTTGCCGGGGTCATTAGTGGCATCATCGGGACGGGATCCTCGATCATGCTTTTGCCAATCTTGACGTACGTCTATGGCCCGAAGGAAGCGATCCCGATCATGGCGGTGGCGGCGGTGATGGCAAATGTCTCGCGCATTCTTGTATGGTCGCGCTCCGTCGATTGGCGCGCGGTTGCGGCCTATGCAGCAACCGGGATACCGGCGGCGGCATTGGGCGCGCGGACCATGCTTGTTCTGCCTCCACACGTGGTGGATGCAACCATTGGAATTTTCTTCCTGGCCATGATCCCGATGCGTCGACGGTGTGCCGCATATTTGCGGCAACTGAGCTTGCGGCACCTGGCCTTTGCCGGAGCCATCATCGGCTTCCTGACGGGTATCGTTGTTTCTACCGGCCCCATATCCGTTCCGGTGTTCCTGGGGTATGGATTGACGAAGGGGAGCTTCATTGGCACCGAAGCCGCAGCCTCGCTGACGATCTACATCACCAAGACGCTCACATTCCAGAGTTTCGGCGCGCTGCCGTTTGCCACGCTGGCAAAGGGATTGACGGTCGGCGGATCGTTGATGGTTGGTTCGCTGCTGGCCAAGCCGTTTCTTCTTCGCCTCACACCTGAAACGTTCAGGCACGTTATGGACGCGCTTTTGCTTGGCACGGGCGCAAGCCTGCTATGGGGCGCCGCAAGCTGAAATCTCCCAGGTCATCAAAACCCCGGGGAGAGTGACATTCCAACTTTGCAGGATCAGGACACTTTAACTTTGCGGCTACACACAAGGATCACATAAGATAGATTATGGAACTATCGGATATGCCGGAAAACATGGATTGCGGCTGATCCTTGCCTTGCCGCGCTTGACCCGGCCTTTCCGGCCTGCTTAGCGTTCCAGCACCGAAGCACCACTTTCAAGGCCAGATGTGATGAGCGAATTGCGCGTTCTTTCAGATGCTTTCATTCCAGAACTGCCAAACCGCTACAAAGGCAAGGTTCGCGAAAACTACGATCTGCCCGATGGCAACCGTATCATCATCGCCACGGATCGGCTGAGCGCCTTCGACGTCATCCTGACCTCGATCCCGAACAAGGGTCACGTGCTGACCCAGACCGCGCGCTACTGGTTCGAGGAAACCGCCGACATTTGCCCGAACCATGTGGTCAGCTATCCGGACCCCAATGTCGTCATCGGCAAGCGGCTCGACATTCTGCCGGTTGAGGTCGTCGTGCGCGGTTATCTTGCCGGCACCACCAGCACCTCGATCCTGACCAAGTACCGCAATGGCGAACGTGAGATGTACGGCATCACCTTGCCGGACGGCATGCGCGACAACGAGAAGCTGCCGCAGCCGATCATCACGCCCACCAGCAAGGCTTTCGACGGCGGTCACGACGAGCCGCTCTCGGCCGAAGCGATCCTCGAGCAAGGACTGCTGACGAAAGAGCAGTTGGATACGGTCTGGCAATATGCGCTGGCCCTGTTTGCCCGTGGCCAGCAGCGCGCCGCTGAACGTGGCCTGATCCTCGTTGACACCAAATACGAGTTCGGTACCGACGAAAACGGCACGATCATTCTTGCCGACGAGATCCATACGCCCGATAGCAGCCGCTATTGGATCGCCGACAGCTACCAGCAGAGCTTCGAACGCGGCGAGCGCCCGAAAAGCTTCGACAAGGATTTCGTGCGCGCCTGGGTCACCGCGCGCTGCGACCCTTACAAGGATCCGATCCCAGAAATTCCAGTCGATCTCATCGAGCAGACATCTGCGGTCTATATCGAGGCTTTCGAGACGATCACCGGTCAGCGCTTTGTCCCGGACCTTTCAGGCGCATCGGTTCTGGAGCGTATCCGCACCAATCTGGCGCCCTATTTCTCCAAGTGAATCCGTATCTTAGATAAGAATGCTAATCTGATTTACGCGTCACCAGACGTCGGATCGCCGACGTCGAATTCGAGCCGCATCATGTCGTAGGCCGGCTCGATATGATCGGGCGTTTCGCCCTGAACCGTGTCGTAATCCAGCGGCACATGCATGTGCGTCAGTACCGCCCGCTTCGGCTGCAGTCTGGCGATCCAGCCGAGCGACTGCACCAGCGACAGATGGCTCGGGTGGAACTTATACTGCAGGGTGTCGAGAACCAGCAGATCGAGACCGTCGAGCTTGGCGACGGTTTCGGCGGGAAAGTCGCTGACATCGCTGCAATAGGCAAAGTCGCCGACCCGGAACCCGAGCGAATGGATGTTGCCGTGAAACTGCATCAGCGGCCGGAACGGGATCGGCCCGCCGGCACCGTTGATCACCACAGGCGATAGATCGTCGGGAATGATCCGCGGCTCGACGATCGGTGGGTAACCGCTGCCGGGCGGTGATTCCAGGCAATAGCCGAATCCCTCGCGGATTCGCCCCATCGTATAGGCATCGGCCCAGATCGGCACCCGCCTCCGGTTTTCAATGACATAACCGCGCAGATCGTCGATGCCATGCAGATGATCGGCATGGGAATGGGTGTAGAGCACCGCATCGATGTGGTGCACCCCTGCTGCAACCATCTGCGCGCGAAAATCCGGACCAGTGTCGATGACGACGGTCGTCTTGCCACCATCGGGCGCGGTCTGCTCGACCAGCAAAGCGGCGCGCATGCGCCGGTTCTTCGGATTGTCCGGATTGCAGGCGCCCCAGTCACCGGTGATGCGCGGCACGCCCGGCGACGAGCCGCAGCCGAGAATGGTGAAGGCGCGCCGGAACGCCACGTCAGACCCTCGGCATCTTGGAGAAGATGCGGAAGGCGTTTTCCGTGGTGATCCTAGCGATCTCCTCGTTGCTCACACCGATCGTTTCGGCGAGCACGGCAGCCGTATGGGCGACATAGGCCGGCTCGTTGCGCTTGCCGCGGAACGGCTTCGGCGCGAGATAAGGCGCGTCGGTCTCGACGATCATCCGGTCGTGCGGCACGGTCTTGGCGATCTCGCGCAACTCTTCGGATTTCGGAAAGGTCAGGATGCCCGAGAAGGAGACGTAGCCGCCGAGCTCGACGCCGATACGCGCGAGGTCAGGGCCGGACGAGAAGCAGTGCAGAAGGAAAGGGAAGGCCCCCTTCCCTGTTTCCTCGGTCAGGATCGCCGCCATGTCTTCGTCGGCCGAGCGGCTATGAATGACGAGCGGCAAACCGGTTTCGCGCGCTGCGGCAATGTGCCGGCGCAGGCCTTCGACCTGGGCGTCACGCGGAGCGTTGTCATAGAAATAGTCGAGACCCGCCTCGCCAATCGCGACCACCTTCGGATGCACCGACAGCCGGACAAGATCTTCAGTCGTGATGTCCAGTTCCTCATCCGCATTGTGCGGATGCGTGCCGACGGAACAGAAGACATTCGGATAGGCCTCAGCGATCGCAAGGATCGTCTCGAACCGCTTCACGCGGGTCGAGATCGTGATCATCTGCTCGACACCCGCCTCATGCGCCCGCGCGACGATGGCGTCACGCTCCGCTTCGAAATCGGGAAAATCCAGATGGCAATGGGTATCGATCAGCATGCTCAAAGTGCCTTATTGCGCTTCCGGTGCAATGTAGCGCGGGAACACCGGCTTCGGCGCTTCAAGCGGCGTGCCCGACACGAGACGTCCCGCCTCGCCGAGGGCTGCGAAGTCGCGCTTGTCGGCGGGCGCCGCCACCAGGTCGAGCAGCTTTGCCGACGAGTCCGGCATGAAGGGCTGCAAGAGGATGGCGATCTGGCGCACCACTTCCGCCGTTACATAGAGCACGGTTCCCATGCGGGCCGGATCGGTCTTCTTCAGGGCCCAGGGCTCCTGGCCGGCGAAGTAGCGGTCCGTCTCGGAGACGACGGCGATGATCGCGGCCAGCGCCCGGTGGATCATCTGCTTGCCCATCTCGTCGCGCGTGATCTCGTGCAGCGCATCTGCGGCCGCCAGCATCGCCTTGTCCTCGTCGGTCAGGGTACCGCAGACCGGGACCTGGCCGTCGCAATTCTTGACGATCATCGACAGCGAGCGGCTCGCCAGGTTGCCGATGCCGTTGGCGAGATCGGAGTTGATGCGGGTCGCGATCCCCTCCTCGCTGTAGCTGCCGTCCTGACCGAAGGAGACTTCGCGCAGGAAGAAGTAGCGGATCTGATCCAGACCGAAATGCTCGACCAGATTGAACGGATCGACGACGTTGCCAAGCGACTTCGACATCTTCTCGCCCTTGTTGAGCAGGAAGCCATGGGCAAAGACGCGCTTGGGCAGCGGCAGGCCGGCCGATATCAGGAAAGCCGGCCAATAGACTGCGTGGAAGCGGATGATGTCCTTGCCGATCACATGGATGTTGGCTGGCCAGAACTTGGCGCGTGGACCCTTGGGATCGTCGAGATAGCCGGTCGCGGTGATGTAGTTCGTCAGCGCGTCGACCCAGACATACATCACGTGCGCCGGGTCGTTCGGAACCTTGATGCCCCAGTCGAAGGTGGTGCGCGAAACCGAGAGATCCTTGAGGCCCGATTTCACGAACGAAATCACCTCGTTGCGGCGTTCGGCCGGACCGATGAAATCAGGATTTTCCTCATAGTGCTTCAGGAGCTTGTCCTGATAGGCGGAGAGGCGGAAGAAGTAGCTCTGCTCCTCGACCCATTCGACGGGCGTTCCCTGCGGGCCGTAGCGGACGCCATCGTCGCGCAGTTCGGTCTCGTTCTCCTGGTAGTAGGCTTCGTCCCGCACAGAGTACCAGCCGGCGTAGGAATCCTTGTAGAGGTCGCCCGCCTCGCCCATGCGAATCCAGATGTCCTGCGACGCATCGTGATGGCGCTTCTCGGTCGTGCGGATGAAGTCGTCGTTGGACGCATTCAATAGCACGGCCATCTTCTGGAATTCCGCGGAGTTGCGGTCGGCCAGTTCCTGCGGAGTCACGCCTTCCTTGCGTGCCGTCTGCTGCATCTTCTGGCCGTGCTCGTCGGTGCCGGTCAGGAAGAACACGTCACGTCCATCTAGGCGCTGGTAGCGCGCCATGGCATCCGTCGCGATCAACTCATAGGCGTGGCCGATATGCGGCCGGCCGTTCGGGTAGGAAATCGCGGTGGTGATGTAGAAAGGGGACGTGTCTCTCATAGGCGGATTCGATCTATCTCGGATTAAGCTACGCACGCTCTTAGCGCATACGCCGCAAGGAAGAAACATGCGATCCGTGAAAAGCCCGGTCGGAGAGGTCGCCGCTGGCGCTGCCAGCCTTGCATAATCCGCATGCGCGACCTAGAACAAAACAGAAACAAACGAAAGAGGGTGAATCATGCTGGAGCGACTTGGCAGCCAATTTGAAACCGCCTCCGCCGGCTATGCCGGCGCGCACGGAATCGAGCGCGACCCCGACTGGTTCATCCTGAAGATGCAGGAGGAATTGGGGGAGCTGACGCAGGTCTGGAACAAGCTCAGCGGCCGCGGCCGACGCAACGGGAAATCAACGGACGAACTCAGGTCCCTGATGGCCGACGAGACCGCCGACCTGCTCGGGCATGTGCTGCTTTTCGCCCACCACCACAAGCTCGACCTGCAGGCGGCAATCGAGCGCAAGTGGCGCTTCCAGGCGGCGCTATAGCGCCGCTTTCAAATCGTCGAGCAGCGACAGGATGGTCTGCTTGCGGTCGAGATTGTAGGCGTCGCTGACGGTCAGCCGCTCGGTCACGGAAGCCGAAAGCCGCGCGAAGCGCTCGGCGCGCACGATGTCTCCCGCAATCGCGGCCTCCCGCGCGTCGCGCATGATGCGGTCACTTGCGAGAGCCTGGAAGAATTCGAAGATCGTTTCGCTGTCCTTGCCCGAGAGCACGTCGGCCAGCTTGTGCATGTCCTTCCGGACTGCTGGGCCCTGCCCCACGAGGATCCCTTCGAATGTCGCGGCGATCTCCAGCCCACCATAATTGATGAGCTTCAGCGCTTCGGCGACGCTGCCATTGGCGGCCGCGACGATGCGCTCGGCGTTCTCGCCTTCGAGATCGAAACCGAGATGCGCCAGAGCCTGACTGAGCGGCGCGGCGTCGAGCGGCTTCAGCCGCAGCGGCAGGCAGCGCGAGCGGATCGTCGGCAGCAATTTTCCAGGGGCATGCGTCAGCACCAGGAAGAGCGAGCGGCGCGGCGGCTCCTCGAGGATCTTCAGGATGGCGTTGGCCGCATTGCGGTTGAGGTCGTCGGCGGGGTCGATGATGACGATGCGCCAGTTGCCCGTACCGGACGTCTGGCTGAAGAACTTGCCGGCGCGCCGGACCTCGTCAACGGTGATCGCGCCCTTCGCCCTGCCCGTCTTCTCATCGATCGGGCGGCTCAGGTGCAAGAGATTGTGCGAGGCGCCCGAGGCGAGCTGCCGCCCGATGGCGGAAGCCGGATCGGGATCGGAAATCGCTTCAGGCGCTTCCGCGGGTTCCGGATGTTTCAGGATGTGATGCGCAAAGCGAAAGGCAAGCGTCGCCTTACCAATCCCCTCCGGCCCTTCGATCAGGATCGCGTGGTGTCCCTTGCCAGAGCGATAGCTCTGCGCCAGGAAGCTTTCCGCCTGTTCGTGGCCGAACAGTCGATTGTTCTCGGCGGGCGCGATGGCGCCATCCAGGACGCCGGCTCTTTCCGCGCTCATGACACGACTTTCTCGGTCGACGCGTCGGTGCCGTCGCCATGCGGCAGGAGGGCCTCGACGAGGGAAAGCACCTCGGTGGCGATAGCCTCGACAGGCTGCGTCGCATCGACGATCCGGCATCGCTCGGAATCGCGCCTGGCGATATCGAGAAAAGCGTCCCGCCGTTTTTCGTGCGTCTCCAGTTGCTCCTTCTCGAAACGATCAGGATTGTCGTCTCCGGCACGGCGTTGCGCCCGCTCGAGGCCGATGCTGGCCGGCAGATCGAAAATCACGGTCCGATCCGGCACGACGCCGTTGATCGCCACACGCTCCAGACTTTCGACGAAGCTTTGCTCCAGGTTGCCGGTGATGCCCTGATAAACGCGCGAGGAATCCATGAAACGGTCGCACAGCACGATCATACCCTTGTCGAGCGCCGGCCGGATGACCTCTTCGACATGATCGCTGCGGGCCGCTGCAAAGAGGATCGCCTCCATCCTGACCCCGAAGGCCTCCGCTGCTCCCGAAAGAAGCACGTGGCGCACTGCTTCGGCGCCGGCCGAACCGCCAGGCTCACGTGTCATCAGCACCTCGTAGCCGCGCCCGCGCAGGGATTCGGCAAGAAGACGAAGCTGCGTCGACTTGCCGGCACCTTCCCCACCTTCGAATGTTACGAACAGACCTTTTTTCAGCGACACCATGCGTTCCCATATCGGCATGCGACCCAGGTCACGATGATTTCAGGTCGAATCGACCTGAAATCATCGTGACCTGTTCTAATAAGCTAGAGCGGAACGCGGGCGGAAAACCGCGCACACTTTCCTCATTCCGCTCTGGCCCTGTTTAGCCGATTGGTCCGCCGTGTGAAACCGTCAGGTGGCGATGAATTGGCGGGAACCGCCCTCGCCGCAACCAGCTGCGGCTAAATCCAGAAAAACAGCAGTTCCTGCAGCGCATCGAGAGCACGGCTGGTCAGCGTGCCCTTCCCGACGGCACTGGCGGTCTTGACCGGCACTTCGCGCAGCAGCTTCTCGCCGTTCCACAATTTGACGACGCCGACTTCCGTCCCCGCCGTCACCGGCGCCCGCAAGGGCCACTTATAGACGATACGCGCCGTCAGCCGTTCCGGATTGTCGACCGGCAAAAGCACGTCGACCGGACCGCCGGCAACCAAGGCGACGTGGGCGGCATCGCCGCCATAGACGGCCGCTTCGCCAATCGCCTCCCCGTCGGCAAAGATCCGCTTCTTCTCGAAGGCGGTCATGGCCCAATCGAGCACCTTGCGGCTCTCCTCAATGCGCTCCTTGTCGGTTTCAAGACCGGCCATGGCGAGATAGACCCGGCGGTCGCCGCGCTGCAGCGAAGCGGCCAGGGAGAAACCGAAGCCTTCGGCAAAACCGGTCGCCAGGCCGTCCACGCCTATGTTGGCCGAGATCAGCGGGTTCTTGTTGCGTTGCAGGATCTTGTTCCATTCGAACTCCGGCTGCGAATAGAGCCGGTAGAGATCCGGATGTGCCTCATGGAGGTGCCGAATGAGCGTTACCAGTTCGCTCATGGTGATCTGGTTGCCGGGATCCGGAAGCCCCGTGGCATTGCGGAACGTCGCAACCGGCATGCCAAGCTCGCGAGCGCGCGCCGTCATGCGCTCGGCAAAGGCGCCCTCACTACCGGTCATGCCTTCGGCAAGGATGATGCAGGCATCGTTGGCAAGCTGGACCGCGACGCCCTGCAGGAGATCGGCGACGCGGATGCGGGATTTCAATGCGGCAAACATCGTCGAAGTGCCGGCGGGCGCACCGCCGGTGCGCCAGGCGTGCTCGGAGACGTCGAAGGTGGTTTCGGCGGAAAGCGCGCCCTTGCCGAGTGCTTCGGCCACGACCTCCATCGTCATCAATTTGGCGAGCGATGCAGGCGGTATCGGTTGGTTTTCGGCGCGGGAAAAAAGCACGGTGCCGGTTTCGGCATCGACAAGCAGGATCTGCTTTGCCTTGGTGTCGAAAGTGGGCGCCGGTGTCTGCGCGAATACGGCGCCTGTAAACAGCGCAACGCCGAAAAACACTGCCGAGAACATCTTCATGCGCATGGGAAACTCCGGTTTCCCCTTGGGCATAGCAGCGAGGTCATTTTGGCACAACGCCGCCTGCGGTTATCGGACAGAACCGCTTGCTTTCTGGCGTTTGGCGTAATCGACAATCACTTGGGGGTAAGCTGCTTCCGGTCGACCATAATCGCTTCAAACGGCGATTCGGCGTCGCTGACGCGGACTTCGACGTAAGCTGCAGCATACGCCATGTTGCCGTCGGGCATCGGGATGAACTCGGGCCGCTCACGCGGGATCGGGCCAATTTCCGGCAGCATCACGAACTCGTTCAGCGATTGCGGCTGGGCGGACTGCGGCACGGGGGCTGCGAGCGCCGTCACCGGTTCGCCAACATCGAGCGAGGCCTTTGCGGGGACGGTGATCGTGCCAAGGGTCTGATTGCGGAACGGCTCGTTGGAGGCGACCATTACGCCGGTCGCGATCTGGCCTTCCGGCATCACGCTCGGGCCACGTTCGCCCTTCTGAACGTAGGACGCCATCAGATAGGGCATGTCGTTGCCTTCAAGCGGCGCGCGGCCGACATACTGCACGCGCACCTGCGCGCTGCCCTTGCGCTTGATGTCGAGCATGTCAGCCGTCTTCGAGGAGACGTCGATGATGCGGCCGAATTCATAGGGGCCGCGATCATTGACGCGCACGATGACCGACGTACCGTTTTCCATATTCGTGACGCGCGCGTAGCTCGGCAGCGGGAACGTCGGATGGGCGGCCGACAGATGCGCCTTGTCGTAAACTTCGCCATTGGCGGTCAGCCGGCCGTGGAAAGCCGAGCCGTACCAGGAAGCCGTACCGGTCTTGTTGTAACCGAAGTCTTCCTTCGGCTGGTACCACTTGCCCTTGACCTGATAGGCCTTGCCGACCTGAAAGCGTCCGCCGCCCTTGGGAATATTGTTGCCGGTGGCAACACGCGGGCTCGCCTTTACGCCATAGACGGACTCGGGAAAGTATTCCTTGCTACGAGCAGTTTTCTTGACGCTCGATATCGATCCGCAGGCTGCGAGTGTCACGCACAGCATCGGGACCGCCGCAAGGCGCAGTCCCTTGACCAGATATGCCGCATTTTTACTGGAGGTCATCTGTCCCACAACATCGATCGAATAGCCGTACTCGAAACCTTCCGCTCATGCCCCCAGCGGAAATCTCGGCGTCCCGAAACGGAACAGTCGAGTAAACATGACAGCAACAAGGCGAAAATGCGAACTCATCCACAGATCAGCGCCGGATTTCATGCGTTATGGTTTACAGATGATTACCGGCGGAGCGTGCCCGCGCACTCCAGTCCGGCCATCGAGAAAATCTTTCAGCGACGCATGTTAAATCTTGCAAAGCGACAGGGCTTCGCGCAATAACGCCGTGCCCGGTAAGCAGTTGACTGCGACTTCAGGCAAGGACAGGTGGCCGAGTGGTTTAAGGCTCTGGTCTTGAAAACCAGCGTACGGGAAACCGTACCGTGGGTTCGAATCCCACCCTGTCCGCCATTTTCCCAAGGAATATAGTCCGACGATGGACCGCCATCCCTGGCGGTGCTTCACTTTAATGAGCGTACGTCGGCAGGCGTCAGCGCCGTCTGGTTCGCCTCGGGCAGACGACGACTGGGCCCTCCGCCCTTCACTCAAGCCGCGGGTTAGAGGCTGAACGGATCACGCGCTGAGCGTTTCTCGCTCGGCGCGTTGAACGGATCGGACTTCTTCTCCTTGGATTTGCGGCCCTCGTCGGCGATGATCTCATCCACGGCCCGCTGGCATTTCAGGAGTTCTTCCGCCGCCGGGCCGGTGCCGCGCAAACTGAGGTTTGCGACAACGCGATCGTCAAAGGCGATCGCCAACGTCCTTTTGCGCACGAACCCCGTCAGGAATTCCGCATCGGTGACGTTCACGAAGAGGAACTTGCCGCTCTCGTCGCCGGCGGCGGTCGCCGCCGCACTCCAGGGATCGCTCTTGTCGAAGCGGAACGTCAGGTCATAGTCCTTGCCGACCTCGAGCGACTTCCAGTCGTCGCTGGCGAAACTCATGTAGAGCGGCGATTCGGAGCCCTTGGGATAGAACCCCAGGCGCAGCCTGATTCCGCCTTCGAACATCGACGTGATGAAACACGAGCCTTCCATCGACGTGTCGGAAGCAACGGTCCAGCGCCGACTTCCTTCCATTTGATGATCTCGGAGTTCTCAGCCACGGCCGGTCCCGTGGCCATCAGACAGCTCACCAATCCGAACAGCAATCTACGCATGCAAATCCCCCGTTTGCCCGCATTTTGATAGGTCGCCGCGTGACTGTCGAGGGTGGGTAACCCGCACCCATGCAAAATCTTAGGAATATTCACCTCCCAGCGGAACGACGCTCACGCCAAGATCACATGGCAAAGGGATCTTTCGACGACTTGGTCTGGCCGCCGCCAGCAAAGGGGTCATTGTTTGGCGCATTCCCGCCAGCGCCCGCAAACGGATCGGCGGCCGCCCCCTGCCCGCCGTTTGGCATCAACGCAATCACCGCCTCCTGGCATTTGAACATCTCGCTGACGGCCTTCATCGAATCGCGCAGGCTGAGGCTCGCCACCACGCGCCCTTCGAACGCCAGCGCCAGCGTGTTCTTGCGCACGAATTCGGTGAAGAAGTCGGTGTTGGAGAAGTTGACGACCAGAGCCTTCGAGCCTGTGAGGTCCACGCCGAACGCGACAGCCGGCCACTGGCGGCCACGGTCGAGCTGCAAGGCGACGTCATACTCCCTCTGCGGCTCGATCGATTTCCAGTTGGCATTGCCGATCGAAAGAAACGCCAGGTTCGCCGATCCTCTCGGATAAAAGCCGATTCGAAGGATCATTCCGCCGTCGTAGCTCGTCGCCGCATAGCACGAGCCGCCCAAGGACGGATCGGAGCCCACCGTCCAGGCATTGATCTCCTTCCAGATATTCGAACGCCCTTCTTCAGCAGCGGCCGCTCCCGCCGCCACCAACAGACAGAGAACCGCCAACGACAATCTACGCATGCAACCACCCCATTTTTCCCGCAACCTGTCGAGACGTGCGGCATCTTCACAACACGGATTTGTGCACGCCGGCAGCGAGGCCGCGACTTGGCGCAACCCAAGCGATTGCAGCGCGGACGGCGCGCCAGGCTGAGGCGGCTTCGCCGCTGCGTGCCCCTGGCGCAAAACGGCCACAGCCTGCACTCAAAGAGCTGTTGAACACATGACAGTGATCGCCAAGCTTGCTGGACTTCGGAACGAAAGCGCGGTTCACATCGTTAACCGCCCCGTAGTCCCACCCTTGCATCAAAGTGGACGATCACCGTGCTTGCCGCCCTGCTTCTCGCTTCGATAGTCGCGTCGCCTAATATGCCTGACGTCAAGCTCAGCGCCGCCACGGTGGACGAACTTCAGACCGATTTCGAGAGCGCCGTGCCGTGCCATCAGATCGATGGACGCAAGGTGTGGAAGGGTGCGATCGCGTTCTACATCCAGTCGTTCGTCTATGATGGCGACAGGCCGGTCGCGACCGATGCGGCGGATGCCGTACTTCCAGAAGACAACAGCGCCGAGACGGTGAAGGAATTCGAAGACGCCTGCGCCGCCACGCAGCCGGCCTAGCCTCTTTGCACAAAAACGCTCGCGATTCGTTCGAATCGCCGTGCCGTCGCGCAACGCGCTGCCCCACGGCCCTCCGTTTGGGCACGATCATCGCCCAAACCCGCTCTGCTCCCGTAAAAGTGACCAATCGACACGCACAGACGCGCCAATTGTCTGAATTCACGGAATTTTAGGCACTTGCGGAACACATATGGAACAGATAGTGTCTGTTCTTGATTTGTTTCACGCCTCTGGGAGCGACGTGCCATGCTGACCCGCAAGCAACAGGAATTGCTTCTCTTCATTCACGAACGCATGAAGGAGTCAGGCGTCCCACCATCATTCGATGAAATGAAGGATGCGCTCGACCTGGCGTCGAAGTCCGGCATTCACCGTCTGATCACGGCACTCGAAGAACGCGGGTTCATTCGCCGTCTGCCGAACCGAGCCCGCGCGCTCGAGGTCATCAAGCTTCCGGAAGCCTACGCGTCAAGCCAGCAGCAGCCCCGCCGCGGCTTCTCGCCCAGCGTGATCGAGGGCAGCCTCGGCAAGGCGCCAGCGGCCGCTCCTGCCGCACCGCCAAAGCCCACGCCCGTGGCCGACAACACATCGGTTTCCGTCCCGGTCATGGGCCGCATCGCTGCCGGTGTGCCGATCTCGGCGATCCAGAACAACACGCACGACATTACCATACCGCTCGACATGATCGGCAACGGCGAACACTACGCTCTCGAAGTCAAGGGCGACTCGATGATCGAAGCCGGCATCTTCGACGGCGACACGGTGATCATCCGCAATGGCAATACGGCCAATCCCGGCGATATCATCGTGGCGCTCGTGGATGATGAGGAAGCGACGCTGAAGCGCTTCCGGCGCAAGGGCGCATCGATCGCGCTCGAAGCCGCGAACCCTGCCTACGAAACAAGGATTTTTGGGCCCGATCGGGTGAAGATCCAGGGCAAGCTCGTCGGGCTGATCCGCCGCTACCACTGATTCCGAGGGAAACCTGGCATCCGACCGAGCCTCGCCACCGCTTGCGGCTGCGAGGCTCTGTTTATTGAAGGCGACCTGAAGGCACGCCTCTTACTCGTGGATGGTGTACTCGCCGAGCTCGCAGAGGTCCTGCATGTCTTCGGTCGTATCGAGGCCGGAGCCTTCTTCGAACTCGAAGCGCATGTCGTACTTGCAGACCTCCCGGCCGTCGGCGATGGTGATCTCCATGTCTTCCCCTGGGTTCAGCACCTGCCGGCCGAAAACATCGCCTTCCCACTCATTGACGCCCACAGGCGACGTATAGAAGTTCGTCAGCACTGCGTTGGTGTTGTTCTTCAGCTTGAAAACCAGATCCTCTGCCTGCGCCTCAAATGTGGTCGCAGCGAAGAGGGCCAAGGCCGTCAGGACAAGTTTCGTCTTCATATATGCGATTGCCTCCGTTTTGATGATGACGGACGCTACCGATGCGGCTGATGTCAGCGGAGTCATCGTTCCCCCTCTACCGATTTCACCGAAGCGATAAGATCCGATAGTGGCTTAGAAGACGTGGCTTGTGCGGGCGTGTGGAGGCAAACACACACAATCGCTCTGCCCTGAGGCAGAACGTCTATCCGCACTAAAATGAGGTGAGAGTTATTGGAGGCCTCGCCCGGAATTGAACCGGGGTACAAGGATTTGCAGTCCTCTGCGTCACCACTCCGCCACGAGGCCTCACAGCTCGGATAACCGAGCGTTGGCGCGGATTTAGAATGATTGCAGAAAAACCGCAAGAGGCATTTTCCGAAAAACGCGCCGTCGATTTGTAAGACGGATACTTTCCACAGAGCGATCGCGAACCTCCGCCGATCGCATCTGGGGTGGCCTCAACACCAGGGCGTCGCGTGTCCTGTCCACGGCCGCACCAGCCCCTCGGATACGAGCACACGCCCGATAGACTGGTCGCCGCGGGTGACCAGCCGCAGCTTTTCACCGGCCTTGGCATCCTGACGGCCGCTCGCCGTTTCCAGCCTGAAGTCACCCGCATTCAACAATTCGCGCAGGCGCTGCTTGGCATAGAAGCCGCGCGAACGTTCCTTGTCGCAGCTTGCCTGGCGAATACGCGGCGCATCGACGTCTGCGACGCGGATCGTTTCGCCGTGGTACAGGAAGGTGGCGCCGTCGATCACGCAGTTGTCGTTGCGAATCCCGCAGAAATAAAACTGATCCGTGCGAACGGATGCCGTCTTCACTTCCTCACTGGGCCGCACCACGGGTGTCGGCGCCTTGGCGCCGACGTCAACGGACGGCACCGGAGCGGCAAGGGCAACTCTTGTCACCGGATTCGGCTTCCGCTTCTCCGCCTGTTGCGCGGGACGCTCGTCCGCTTTCTGCGCGACACGAACGGGCTTCGGCCTCGACTCGTGTCGGGACGTGGACGCGACCACGTCCGATACCACCGGCCAATGTTTCAGTTCGGCGCGATGATCGTAAGCGACCACGCCGCCGACAGTGAGTGCGGCGGCCAGATACCACGGCGCCATACCGCCTTGTTTGCCCCTGCTCCGACCGGAATTCCGGCTTCGACGTTTCGTAGTGGCTTTGGCCATGCGTTCCCATCCTGATTCGCGACCGCATTATGCGTTTGATGGGTTGCCGAAAAGTTTTCGGCGGCCTCCCTCAACAAAGGGTTCAGCCGCTTCGCTGGGAATCAATTGGCAGAGAATCGAAGCCGAGGCATCCGGGACGGTTGACCGCAATAGCTCCGGTTCACGAGCCGTTCGAAGAATTGGCTCGTCCGCGCCAGCGCGCCCACCAGACAGCCAGCCGACGCCGGCGACGACGGACGGATGGGATATCGTGCGAAAGCACGATGAGGCCCAACGGTATCATCCAGAAGCCGAGCACCGGCAGAAAGCCGAGAAAACCAAAGAAGATCAGGAGCGAGCCCAACAGGATACGCAGCAGTGGTGATTCCGGCAGCGTGATGCGCCACTTCCCGAGCACGATCTGACGCGTCTGCGGATCAATCCCGAAATGCGTCTGCTTCCTGTTTTTATTCATCATTCCCTATCCGGCATCTTTTCCCACAATTGGGGACTTCTCCACAGCCTGGCAACCGAACTTGTCATTTTTTTTGAAAAAACCGCTTGGCAAATCGGAAAAGCATGCGTATTAGCAGCCTCACTTCTGAAGCGCACAGCGAAACAGCGGCGCGGATGATCCCTGGTAGCTCAGCGGTAGAGCATTCGACTGTTAATCGACAGGTCGCCGGTTCGAATCCGGCCCGGGGAGCCAGTTTCAAAAAGAGCCATTTGCAGAAAATGCGAATGGCTCTTTTTCATTTTGCACCTAAGTTCCCCCGGTGATCAATCCCAGTCCTAGACGGCACCTATGACAAAGGCGGCGCCCATCATCGTCTGGTTCCGCAAGGACCTGCGCCTTGGCGACAACAGGGCCCTTGCGGCTGCGGCCAATGAGGCCGCCGTCATTCCGCTCTATATCCGGGAGCCGCACGGAAGCGGCAACGGTCCGCTGGGCACGGCGCAGCAATGGTGGTTGCACCATTCGCTGGAAGTGTTGGAGGCTCGACTGGGCCGGCTCGGCTCGCGACTCATTCTCCGCTCCGGCGACCCGCTGGACGTCCTCAGTGAGGTGTCGCGCCTATCGGGATCGAAGCGTGTCCATTGGAATCGCCGCTACGACCCGTGCGGCATCGCCACCGATATAGCCCTGAAGAAAGCACTCGCGGCTCAGGGCATCGCGGCCGAGAGCTTTGCCGGGCAATTGCTGCACGAGCCCATGCGCTTGCTGACGACGACCGGCGGGCCCTATCGCGTGTTCACGCCTTTCTGGCGCGCGCTCGAAGCGAAGGTTGAGCCGGCTCCGCCGATCGACGAGCCGCAAAAGATCGCGACGCCGGAAAGCTGGCCCCCTTCAGAACAGCTTGACGCGTGGTCGCTTCTGCCAACGAAACCGAACTGGGCAGCGACGTTCAGTGAAATATGGATGCCGGGGGAAAAAGGCGCGACCACCCGCCTCGACGAATTTATCGACGAAAAGCTTGCAGACTACAAAGTGCGCCGGGACCGTCCAGAGGCTGACGGCACATCCCTGCTCTCTCCTCACCTCGCCTTCGGAGAAATCTCGCCGGCGCAGATCTGGCACGCGACGCAGGGAATCGAGACCGATGGCGGTGAAGGCATTGCCACCTTTCGCAAGGAAATCACCTGGCGCGAATTCTCCTACCACCTGTTGTTTCACTATCCCGAACTCCCGCGTCGCAATCTCGATCGCCGGTTCGATCGTTTCCGCTGGCTGGACCACGAAGGAGATTTTTCCCGCTGGACCAAGGGTTTGACCGGTTTCCCGATCGTCGACGCCGGCATGCGCCAGCTCTGGCGGCATGGCTACATGCACAATCGCGTGCGGATGATCGCCGCCTCGTTCCTCATCAAGGACCTGCTGATCGACTGGCGGAAAGGCGAACAATGGTTTCGCGACACCCTCGTGGATGCGGATCCGGCCAACAACGCCGCAAGCTGGCAATGGGTCGCGGGGTCGGGCGGGGATGCGGCGCCGTTCTTCCGGATTTTCAATCCTGTTCTCCAAGGCGAAAAATTCGACCCGGATGGAGCCTATGTGAAGCGATTCATACCGGAACTCGATCGGCTTGAGCCACGCTACATCCATCGCCCCTTTGCGGCTCCGGCTGCCGTGCTTTCGGGCGCCGGCATCGAACTCGGCACAACCTATCCAAAACCGATCGTCGACCACGCCCTTGCGCGGGATCGGGCGCTTGCAGCGTTCCGCGAGATCACAAGCCCGCCAAGAGAACCGTAACGGATACGCGCACCCGGTAGAAATCCATGGTTGGCGTCTCGGGCGATTGCCGCTAGGCTCACCTTACGGATGCAACAGCTGAGGGGGTGGTGTATGCGTGAGCTGGAAGCAAGTCTCGCCGCGTTCAACGGCGCACAGGAGCTTTCCGCCGAGAATCTCTCGATGGTCCTGCGGGATTTCCCATTGAAGGCACGCATGGTGCTCAGCGCGCTCGTGCATCTTCAGGCCGGGACATTGATGCTCACGGTGCCGGATGGCCGCAAACTGGTGATGAGGGGCAAGAGAGCGGGCCCAAGCGCGATTCTCACCTTGAACAACTGGAACCTGCCGCAACGCGCCGTGACAGGCGGCACGATCGGGGCTGCCGAAAGCTATATCGACGGCGACTGGGACAGTCCCGATGTCGGCGCTTTTCTCGAGCTCTTCCTCGTCAATGCCGAGATCGGCAAGCACTTCCCGAACCGGGCGCGCGGCCTGCTTCATCTTGTCGAAAAGTTCCTGCACTGGCGCAACGCGAATACGAAAACCGGCGCACGCCGCAACATCTCCGCTCACTATGACCTCGGCAACGCCTTCTACAGCGAATGGCTGGATCCGAGCATGACCTATTCGTCCGCACTCTACGCCACCGGCGCCAACGACCTTCGCTCCGCGCAGGCGGCCAAATATCGCGCTCTGGCGGAAGCCACCAACCTGCGCGCTGGCGACCACGTGCTGGAGATCGGCTGCGGCTGGGGCGGCTTTGCGGAATTTGCAGCGAGCGAGATCGGCTGCAAGGTGACCGGGTTGACGATCAGCCGCGAGCAACTGGCCTTCGCCCGCGAACGCATCCACCGGGCCGGCCTTGCCGACCGCGTCGAACTGAAATTCCAGGACTACCGCGAGGAAAAAGGCACCTATGACCGCATCGTCTCGATCGAAATGTTCGAAGCGGTCGGCGAAAAGTTCTGGGCGACTTATTTCTCGCAGCTCAAGCGGTGCCTGAAGCCCGGCGGCAAGGCCGGCCTGCAGATCATCACCATCAAGCCCGAAGCCTATGAGGAGTACCGCTCCAATCCGGACTTCATCCAGAAATACGTTTTCCCGGGTGGAATGCTGCCGACGCGCGAACATCTCATCGACCTTGGCCGCCATGTCGGCCTGCGCATGATCAACGATTTCGGCTTCGGCATCGATTACGCCCGGACACTCGGCGAATGGCGCGAGCGCTTCTGGTCGGTCTGGAACAGGATCGAGCCGTTGGGCTTCGACCTGCGCTTCAAGCGGCTGTGGGAGTTCTATTTCTACTACTGCGAAGCCGGCTTTCGCGCCCGCAACATCGACGTCCGGCAGATCGTCTTCGAATAGGAACGCGCATGGCGCGTCTTTACCGCGTCACGGGTTGCGCTTAAGAGGCGGTCGTTCCAATTCTCTTTTGAAGGTTCCGCATGCGCCTTGCATGGTTTTTCCTCGCGCTCGCCATCGCGACCGAAGTGGTGGGCCTGACGGTGATGAAGGCCGCCTCTTCGAGCGGCTCTTATCTCGGCCACATCGTCATGTATGTCTCGATCGCGCTTTCCTACGTCTTCCTGGCCAAGGCCGTGAAGACGATCTCCGTCGGTGTCGCCTATGCAATATGGGAAGGTTCTGGCGTCGCGATCATCACGCTGGTTTCCGTTTTCGTCTTCGGCCATGTGTTGACCGGACGCGAAATGCTGGGGCTTTCGATGGCAATCGTCGGCATATTGCTTGTCAATGCCGGCGAACGCCATGACGAGGACGAGGCCGCGGTGGAAGGAGCAGCCAATGAGCGCGCCTAGCATCTACTTCGCCTTGGCCGTGATGGCAGGCATCCTCGATGTCGCCGCCAACCTCGCCTCGACGAAATCGGAAGGGTTTGCCCGACGCGGCTGGGGCGCCCTCTCCATCCTGCTGGTGCTTGCCGCCTTCGCGCTGCTTGCCGAGGCGATCAAGGGCATGGAACTCGCTATCGCCTATGCCGTGCTTGGCGCGACCGGCATCTTCGGAACGGCCATCTGCGGACGGCTGCTCTTCGGACAGAAACTGAAGCCGATCGGCTGGGTCGGGCTTGGCCTCATCTTCGGCGCCGTGCTGGTGCTTCACACGGCCTGACGCCGATGCTCGCCGGAGCCGGCGTGCTTTTTCGCTTCTCTTGCCTCGGTCACGACACCCGTCAGCCGCCTGATAAGAGCGAAATAGAGGCTATAGGGCAGCAGACGCATCAGCTTCACCGCATAGGTGAAATGCCGCGGGAAGGTGATTTCGAAGCGCCTGGACTTCAAACCCGCGATGATGCGATCCGCCGCCTGTTCGGAGGTGACGAGAGCCGGGCGCGGAAAGCGGATTCGTGCGGTGCCGGGCGTATCGACAAAACCGGGGCAGATGATCTGCAGGCGGATGCCGATCCGATCGAGATCAAACTTGAGGCTTTCGGCCATATTGATCAACGCAGCCTTGGAGGCGCCGTAGGCGGCGCTGGTAGGCAACCCGCCATAGCCGGCAACGGAAGACACGATGGCGATGTGGCCAAAGCCCTGCGCCTTCATATGCGCAACGGCCGGCAGCAGGCAGTTGACCACCCCATTGAGATTGACTGCGAAACTCTTCTCGAAGGCTTCGCGATGGAGATCATCGCCTCGCACCGGGACGGCCACTCCGGCATTGAGGATCACCAATGACAGGTGGCCATGATCGTACTCGATCGCAGCCAACACGCGCTCCATGTCCTTTGGGTCGGTGACGTCGCCGTCGAGAACCGTGATCCTTCCGTCACCCGCCGCCTCATGCTGCAGGTCCACCAGCTTCTCGTGACTTCTGGCGGTGACGACCACCGAATAGCCTTCACGCACCAACTTGAGCGCCAGCGCCCGCCCGATACCCGCGCTCGCGCCGGTAACCCAAGCCAGTTTATGTTCGGATTTCGCAGACTGAATACTCATCACTCACTCCTCGGCACGCGCCGGAAACACGCACGCATCTCCTTGTGGGCGAAAAAGTCTTGCCCGGCCCTTCATCGCGGCAACGCTCCTTGCCGCTGAGCCCCACATGCCTTGGAGACGATTTTTGTTCGGGACAGAGCGGCGGCGAAACGCTATTTCTTGCCTGAAGTGCAGGCTGAGCCGAAAACACGCCAACATTTCGGCGGTCCGGGATCGTTGTTGATTTTCGTCAGCCGCCGTTCGTATTTCCCTGGTACGTGTCGCCCTGCCCCGGCGCCTGTCCTCAAACACGAGGTTCTGAAAATGGCCATCCTACCGTCCGTCCTCGAAGCGATCGGCAACACACCCTTGATTCGGCTGAAGGCCGTGTCGGAGGCCACGGGCTGCGACATCCTCGGCAAGGCCGAGTTCCTCAATCCGGGGCAATCGGTGAAAGACCGCGCCGCACTCTGGATCATCCGGCAAGCGGAACGGAGCGGACAGTTGCGCCCGGGCGGGGTCATCGTCGAAGGCACGGCCGGCAACACCGGCATCGGGCTGGCGCTGGTCGGCCAGGCACTTGGCTATCGCACCGTCATCGTCATTCCGGAAACCCAGAGCCAGGAAAAGAAGGACGCCTTGCGGCTGCTTGGCGCCGAGCTCGTCGAAGTGCCGGCCGTTCCCTACAAGAACCCCAACAACTACGTGAAGATCTCCGGCCGGCTCGCCGAGCAACTGGCGAAGACCGAGCCGAACGGCGCCATCTGGGCCAACCAGTTCGACAACGTCGCCAACCGTGACGCGCATGTGGAAACCACGGCGCCGGAGATCTGGCGCGACACGGACGGCAAGGTCGATGGCTTCATCTGCGCCGTCGGCTCCGGCGGCACGCTCGCCGGCGTTGCACAGGGGCTGAAGGCGAAGAACCCGGCGATCAAGATCGGCCTTGCGGATCCGCAAGGGGCGGCACTCTACAACTTCTATACCAACGGCGAACTGAAGTCCGAGGGCAGCTCGATCACCGAGGGCATCGGCCAGGGCCGCATCACCGCCAATCTCGAGGGCTTCACGCCGGATTTCTCCTACCAGATCCCCGATTCGGAAGCCGTCCCTTACGTCTTCGACCTGATCGAGCGCGAAGGCATCTGCGTCGGCGGCTCGACCGGCATCAACATCGCCGGTGCCGTTCGTCTCGCCAGGGAGCTCGGTCCGGGACATACGATCGTGACGATCCTCTGCGACTATGGTAACCGCTATCAGTCGAAGCTCTTCAATCCGGATTTCCTCACCTCCAAGGGGCTGCCGGTGCCGACCTGGTTGAAGACGTCTTCTCACATTGCGGTGCCATACGAATCAGTTGGATAGGAATGCGATGACCAGGACCGTGACCGCCCTTTTCCGAGACGATTTCTACCTCTCGACCTGCGAAGCAAGCGTCACCGGAATTCTGGAAGATGGCGGGATCGAACTGGATCAAACCTGCTTCTATGCAACCTCCGGTGGCCAGCCCGGCGACACCGGCTTTCTGGAGCGGGCCGACGGCAGCCGGATCGACATCGCGGTCGCCCGTCACGGCGAAACCAAGGACATCATCGTCCATGTGCCGGCCGAAGGGCAGCCGGCACCCGCCGTTGGCGAGAAACTCGTTCTGCATATCGACTGGCCCCGCCGCTATCGCTTGATGCGCATGCACACCGCCTGCCATCTGCTCTCGGTCGTCTGCCCCTTCCCGATTACCGGAGCCTCGGTCGGCGAAGACGAGAGCCGTGTCGATTTCGACATGAGCGAGACGATCGACAGGGACGACGTCACCACGGCGCTGATGAAGCTCGTCGAAGAAAACCATCCTGTCTACGTCCAGTGGATCACCGACGAGGAACTCGTCGCCAATCCCGGCATCGTCAAATCGAAGAATGTGCGCCCGCCTGTTGGCCTTGGGCGCGTCAGCCTCGTTTGCATCGGCGAAAACTCGGCGATCGACAGCCAGCCCTGTGGCGGTACCCATGTGTCGGAAACGCAGGAAGTGGGTGCCGTCCACATCGCCAAGATCGAGAAAAAGGGTAAGGAGAACCGTCGGTTCCGTATCCGCTTCGGCATGCCCGAAGATCGCGCATCAGTTTGAGTAGGGAGTTGCGACTGTGACCAACAACAAAAGCGCCTTTGTCGTATCGGCCGATTGGCTGCAGGAGCGCCTCGGCGATCCCTCGATCCGGATCCTCGACGCCGCCTGGTATCTGCCGGCTCAGAACCGCAACCCGAAGACGGAGTACGATGCCGGGCATATTCCCGGTGCCGTCTTCTTCGATCAGGACGTTATTGCCGACCACACGAGTGGCCTGCCCCACACCCTGCCCTCGCCTGAAGCCTTTGCCTCGGCGGTTGGTGCGCTGGGCGTCAGCGAAAAGGACACGATCGTCGTCTACGACGGTCCCGGCATCATGACCGCTCCGCGCGTGTGGTGGATGCTGCGCATCATGGGCGCCAAGAACGTCTACGTGCTCGACGGCGGCATGGACGGCTGGAACACGGAGGGGCGCCCCGTCAGCACCGAGGTACCCTCACCCAAGCCGGCGACGTTCAACGTCAATTTCACCCCGGCGGCCGTGACCTCCTTCGCGCGGATGACGGAAATCGTTGCGGATGGCTCGATCCAGATCGCCGATGCCCGCGGTGCCGGACGTTTCTATGGCGAGGAGCCGGAGCCGCGTGCCGGCATGCGCTCGGGCCATATGCCCGGCGCGCACAGCCTTCCCTCCGGTACTTTCTCGGAAAACGGAAAGTTCAAGGATCTCGCGACGCTTCGCCAAACCTTCGCCGACGCCGGCGTCGATCTTTCCAAACCTGTCGTTACGACCTGCGGCTCCGGTGTCACCGCCGCCATCATCACGCTGGCGCTGCAATCGCTCGGCCACACGGACAACACGCTCTATGACGGTTCCTGGTCGGAGTGGGGTGGTCGCGCAGACACGATGATCGTAACCGGTCGAGAGTGATATCATGCGTTCGCCGAAGCTCGCCTCCCTGACAGCACATGTAACCGAACTCGAGATGACGGCGCCGCCGAAGCAGAGCCTGCCGATGCCCGTCAATATCCAGACCGCCATCCTGCGTGTCTCGGACATCCCGCTCAGCTACTATCGCTTCTTGTACCTGCGTGTCGGCCGCCGCTGGCACTGGACCGAGCGGCTGCGGATGAACGACGAGGAACTCGCCGCCGTGCTCGGCGACAAGCGCACGAGTGTCACGGTGCTCTATGTCAACGGCGCGCCGGCCGGTTTCTTCGAGCTGCACCAGGGCGAGGATGACGTCGTCGAGCTCGTCCATTTCGGGCTGATGGAACATGCGCTCGGGCTTGGCCTCGGCAAGTGGTTCCTGCTCCAGACGCTGTTTGCCGCCTGGGCGCTGAACCCGAGCAAGCTGACGGTAACGACCAACAATCTGGATCACCCCCGCGCACTGCAGCTTTACCAGCAATTCGGCTTCTCGCCGGTCGCCACCCGTGAGACCACGGTCGAACCTTTGACCGACGATGAACTGCTGACCCTGGCGAAAAATCTCTGACACATTTCGCCCGGCAAGTTCCGGGTGTCGAATGGATCGCGACCGGTGCAATCTCCTGATCGAACAATCAAACCGATCAAGGAGATGCGCCATGACGTTGCGCTACATTCCGATGTCCGACGACGAAGCGCGGCGGATCCGCGAGGGCGGGCCGGATGCCTATGGTAACCGGCCGGAGCGAGAGATATCCGATGGTGATGGCGTGCCCTGTCGGTACTGCCTGCGCAATGTCGCAGCCGGCGAGCCCTATCTGATCTTCGCCCTGCGGCCGTTTTCGTCGTTGCAGCCCTATGCGGAGACCGGCCCTGTGTTCATGCACGCCGAGGAATGTCCGGCGCATGACGGCGATACGCTTCCGCCGATCTTGGCTTCGAGTGTCAGTTATCTGCTGCGCGGTTATGGCGAGAACGAACGGATCGTCTACGGGACCGGCGGTGTCGTTCCGGCGGAGCAGTTACAGGCGCGAGCGGAAGAACTGCTGGCCCGACCGGACGTTTCCTCCGTGCATGTGCGTTCGGCCAAGAACAATTGTTACCAGTGCCGGATCGAGCTGACCTGACCACCAAATTCGGCCCGGCATTGATGCCGGGCCGAAAGCATCGTTCCGTCAGGCGACGCTCAGCACCGCCTCGGGCGCAAAGGCATCATAACCGAGCGCTTCGGCCACCGGCGCGTTGGTGACGCGTCCGCGATGAACGTTGAGGCCGGCACGCAGATGCCGATCCTCGGCAATCGCCTTCAGGCCCTTATCCGCGAGCTGCAGGCCGTAGTGCAGCGTGGCGTTGTTGAGCGCATGCGCAGAGGTCACCGGCACGGCGCCCGGCATGTTCGCCACGCAATAATGCACGATGCCATCGACCTCGTAGGTCGGGTCGGAATGCGTCGTCGCGTGGGACGTCTCGAAGCAGCCGCCCTGGTCGATCGCGACGTCAACGATGACGGCCCCCTTCTTCATGCCGGTCAGCATTTCGCGGGTCACGAGCTTCGGCGCCGCAGCACCCGGAATGAGCACTGCCCCGATTACCAGATCGGCGGAGAAGACTTCCTCTTCCAGTGCGTCGATGGTCGAGTAGCGTGTGTGCACGCGGCCGGCGAAGAGATCGTCGAGTTGGCGCAGGCGCGGGATCGAGCGATCGATAATGGAGACGTCGGCGCCAAGCCCGGCCGCCATGCGCGCCGCATGCAGGCCGACGACGCCGCCGCCGATGACGGCCACCTTCGCCGGCAGTACACCCGGCACGCCGCCGAGCAGGATACCGCGGCCGCCATTGGCCTTCTGCAGCGACGTGGCGCCCGCCTGGATGGCCAGGCGTCCGGCAACCTCGGACATCGGCGCAAGCAGCGGCAGGCCGCCGCGATCGTCGGTGACGGTTTCATAGGCGATCGCCGTGACGCCGGAATTGAGCAGACCCTTGGTCTGTTCCGGATCGGGCGCAAGATGCAGGTAGGTGTAGAGAATCTGGCCTTCGCGGAGCTGCACCCATTCGGAGGGCTGCGGCTCCTTGACCTTGACGATCATGTCCGACTTTTCGAACACTTCCTTTGCCGTCGCGACAATCTTCGCGCCAGCGGCACGGTAAGCATCGTCATCCGCGCCGATCCCTGCCCCGGCCTTGGTTTCCACGATCACCTCGTGGCCATGGGCAACGTATTCACGCACCGAGCCGGGCGTCAGGCCGACTCTATATTCATGGTTTTTGATTTCCTTCGGGCAACCGACACGCATCCTCGCGTTCCTCTCCTGTTATGGGCTTTTCGCCACTTTTGACGAGGCATTCAGCAAAACACGCCGTGAATCGAATGTCCTTGCAAAGACGAAACCCGGGGCGCATTGATTTCGAAGAATATTGCGTGAAGTGACGCATGATTGGGGGAAAACACGAATGAGCGAACTCGATGCCATCGATCATGCGATTCTGCGCATTCTCCAGCAGAACGGCCGCATCTCGAATGCCGACCTCGCGGCGAAGGTCGGGCTCTCTCCGTCCGCCTGTTCGCGACGAGTCGATATCCTGGAAAAATCAGGAACGATCGCCGGCTATCATGCCCGCATCGCCCATAAGGCGCTCGACTACCAGATCATGGTGATCGTCCATATTTCGCTGTCGGGCCAGTTCGCCAAGACACTCGCCGAGTTCGAAGCGGCGGTGAAGCTCTGTCCGAACGTGCTCGTCTGCTACCTGATGTCAGGTGAGTACGACTACATCCTGAGGGTCGCGGCCAAGGACCTTCAGGACTACGAGCGCATCCACCGCGACTGGCTCTCGGCGCTGCCCCATGTGGTCAAGATCAATTCCAGCTTCTCGCTGCGGGAAGTGATCGACCGGCCGAATGTCGGCATTTGAAGGAATGAATGCAGCCTAACGGCCGACGACGCAGTCGCGACCCCGTCCCTTGGCGGCGTAGAGCCGAAGATCTGCCTCCGACAACAGGCTCTCGATCGCCGCCCCGTCGTCCGGCGCCGACGATAGACCGATGCTTGCGGTCACCGACCGTCCGTCCGGGGTCGAGACGCGATCCGACACGGCAACGCGAATCTCGTCCGCGCGCCGCAAAGCATCGCCATGAGCCATTGCCGGGCAAAGGATCACGAACTCCTCGCCACCATATCGAAACAGTCGGTCGACCGGACGCAACTTCGACTTCACCGTCTCGACCAGCCGCTGCAGGACGCGGTCGCCCTCCTGGTGGCCGAAGCGGTCGTTGACGCCCTTGAAATGGTCGACGTCGATGATCATCAAGGTGACGGCCGCATTGTCGGCGCTCGCCGCGCGCAGCATTGCCGGCGCTTCGATCTCGAACCGGCTGCGATCGAGCGAACCCGTCAGCGTATCCTGACCGGACCGTGACAGCAGGTCCTCGTAGCGTTCGCGGAACGTCAATGCATTGAAGATATCGCCAAGCGGCCGGTCCGACATCGCCAGGAACGGATGGCGCGAGGCATTGAGATAAAGTCCGATCGCGATCGCATAGAAGGGTGCTGCCAGCATCTTCGCCATCCAACCACCCCAGAAGACCTCGAAGGGTGCACCGTTCCACCAGCGAAGTGCCGCGTAGAAGGCAGCCTGATCGAATGTCAGCACGACGACGCCGCAGATGAGAAATCGGAGCGTCACGAAGCGCCGCAACCACCGGCCCAGTCGCTCGTAAAGCAGAATGATCATCAACGAATCGAAATAGAGGATCGTCGTGCCCCAGACCATCAGCCACCCCATCTCGTCGATGAAGGCGAGGTCGGCGGACCGCTCCGCCACGATCGCTACGGTGTCGTGCTGGCGCAGCAGAAGGCTGAGCGCGACCGTCAGGAAATTACCGGCGAGCAAGCCGTAGATCGGCTGGCGAACGGTTGCCGCGTCTTCCTTCACATAGAGCAGCAGGATCATCATCAGCTTGCCGGAGAAAGGGACAGCAGAGCCTGGCGAGATCACGCCGAACGGCAGTTGCACATAGAAGACGGCGGCGAGATAGGTCTCGATGAAGTGCATGACGCCGAGTGCGGCGACGAAGACGCCAAGCCCCAAGCGGGCGCGAAGATGCAGCAGCCCGATCATCGCCGTAACGTAGACCAGCGCCTCGCCGACGAAGAGAAGAAGGTTGGCGTTTGGCATGTGCTTGAAAAAGTTCCGTTTCCCGAAGCACGGTTAAACAGGAAGTTTGAAGAAAACTTTAGCGGAACCCGCGGCTGTCAGCCGCCGGAATGCGAAAATCTGCCGCTTTCGGAAATGTCGCCTTTCCGGCATAGTCGCCGCCAACCCACCGTGGTTCGCGCATCTGCGAACAAAACTCCGGATTGCACTCGTCTCGGAAAAACCGGGATCCTTGATAAATGGAGGACCGCATGCCATCGATGACATCCCCGCTCCACCTTACGCGCCGTTCGCTTCTCGCGGGGGCCGCGGCTTCTTCGGCGCTTGTCATGCTGCACCCCTTCTCTGCCCGCGCCGCGGGCAACCAGGCGCATCTCAGAATCATGGAAACGACGGACCTGCACGTTCACGTCTTTCCCTACGACTATTACGGCGACAAGCCCAACGATACGGTCGGCCTTGCGCGCACCGCCTCGATCATCGACGCCATCCGCGCCGAAGCGACAAACTCCATCCTGGTCGACAATGGCGACTTCCTCCAGGGCAACCCGATGGGCGACTACATTGCCTATCAGCGCGGCATGAAGGACGGCGATATCCACCCTGTCATCGCCGCCATGAACGTGCTCGGCTATGATTGCGGCACGCTTGGCAACCACGAATTCAACTATGGCCTGGACTTCATGTTCAAGGTCCTGAACGGCGCGAACTTCCCGCTCGTCTGCGCCAACCTGACGAAGGGTACGCTTGCCGCCAACGGGCGTCAGGACGAACTGTTTCTCAAGCCCTACGTCATTCTCGACCGCAAAGTGAAAGACGGCTCCGGCGCGGAACATCAGGTCCGCATCGGCCTCATCGGCTTCGTTCCACCACAGATCATGACCTGGGATGCCAAGAACCTCGAAGGCAAGGCCAATGCCCGCGACATCGTCAAGGCCGCCGAAGCCTGGGTGCCACAGATGCGCGAGGAAGGTGCTGATATCGTCGTCGCTCTCTCGCATTCGGGCATCGGCCAGCAGGGCTATGCCGAGAACCTGGAGAACGCTTCGGTGCCGCTTGCGGCGGTCGCAGGCATCGATGCGATCGTGACCGGCCATAGCCACCTGGATTTCCCCGGGCCGAAGTTCGACGGCATCGCGGGGGTCGATAACACGAAGGGCCTGATCTCCGGCAAGCCCGGCGTCATGGGTGGCTTCTGGGGCTCGCATCTCGGCCTGATCGACCTGCTGATCGAACGGGAGGGTGGCGCCTGGCGTGTCGTCAGTTCAACCAGCGAGGCGCGGCCGATCTACCGTCGCGAAGAGAAGAAGGTGATCGCCGAGGTCGCCGACAAGCCGGAGGTCCTGGCCGCCGCGAAGAAGGACCACGAGGCAACGCTCGCCTATGTGCGCACGCCTGTCGGCAAGACCAGTGCGCCGCTCTATTCCTACTTCGCCCTGGTCGCCGACGACCCGTCCGTGCAGATCGTCAGCCAGGCGCAGACCTGGTACATCAAGGACATGCTGAAGGCGACCGAGTATCGCGACCTGCCGGTACTTTCGGCCGCCGCCCCCTTCAAGGCCGGCGGCCGCGGTGGCGCGGACTACTACACCGACGTCCCCGCCGGCGACATCGCGATCAAGAACGTCGCCGACCTCTATCTCTATCCGAATACGGTGCAGGCCGTCGTCATAACCGGCGACCAGGTGCGCAACTGGCTGGAAATGTCAGCCGGCATCTTCAACGAAGTCAAACCAGGCGCCTCGGACGCGCCGCTAATCAGCGGCGGTTTCCCGTCCTACAATTTCGACGTCATCGACGGCGTCACCTATCAGATCGACCTTTCCGTGCCGCCGAAGTTCGACAAGGACGGCAACACGATCAATGCATCGTCGAACCGTATCAAGAACCTGCAGTTCAACGGGCAACCAATTGATGCAGCGCAGAAATTCGTGGTCGCGACCAACAACTACCGGGCGGGGGGCGGCGGCAATTTCCCCGACATCGCCGCCGACAAAGTGGTATTCGTCGCCCCCGACACCAACCGCGACGTCGTGGTGCGCTACATCATCGATCAGGGCACGATCAATCCATCTGCCGACGCCAACTGGACCTTCGTGCCGCTCGCCAATACGACCGTCACCTTCGACAGTGGCCCGAAGGCCCGGCAGTTCCTGGCGCAAGTGAAGGGTGTGACCATCGAGGATGCCGGTGACGCCGCCGAAGGCTTTGCCCGCTTCCGGATCAAGCTCTGAGCTTCAGGCGAACCAGGGTCGGGCCGCCCGTCTCGAGGCGGCCCATCATTTTGAGCGGACGATGAAGATCTAGCTGGTCCGGCGATCCATACACAGGCCGATGAAAATTAGCGCGAGACATTAAGAATGTGCGCTAACTACCTGAGAAAACTTCATACGCCGCACGGCGGCGACTGATCAAACCTGACGCGACTGGGCGTCGTCGGAAAACAGCGACGGGCCGGTCTGGTCGATGATCTGGCGTCCCTTGCGCAGAGCGGCATCGATCGCGTCCTGCTCCGAGGTGAAGAGATCGGCGCGGATGAAGCTGCGGGTCTTGGTGCCGCCATCCGCCGAGGCCTTCTCGATGCTGCCAGCCAGACGAAACTGCGAGCCTTCGCGCATCGGCGTCGCGCGGATGGTGCATTCGGCATAGGCCTCAGTCTTTCCAGGCGCAGCCTGCGTCTGGTTTTCAGAGGAGCCCGAACGGCCGAACAATTTCGAGAAAAACGATGCCATGCCCAAGACTTAGACGCCGCGGCCGACACTGTCAAAGCCTAAGTGCCGATAATCAACCGCAGCTCCCTGATGCCGATTAAATGATGAGATTGGAGAGGATTTCGTTCTCGGTGATGTCCTGGTAGCGAAGCCCCGCGGCGTCGAAGCGAGCCTTCAACACCGGGAAGTTCTCGGCGTGTTTGGTCTCGATGCCGATCAGAATGGAGCCGAAGTTGCGCGCCGATTTCTTCAGGTATTCGAAGCGCGAGATGTCGTCCTCGTCGCCGAGCAGATTGAGGAAGTCGCGAAGCGCGCCGGGCCGTTGCGCCATGCGCAGAATGAAGTACTTCTTGAGCCCGGCATGGCGCATCGCGCGCTCCTTGACATCGGGCAGGCGATCGAAATCGAAATTACCCCCGGAAACGACGGCAACCACCGTCTTGCCCGCCAGTTTCTCGGGGCCGAGTACTTCCAGGGCCGCAACCGAAAGGGCGCCTGCCGGTTCCAGCACCACACCTTCGACATTCAGCATCTCGACGATCGTCAGGCAGATCGCATTCTCGGCCAAAAGCATCACCTGATCGGCGGAAAAGCGACGGAGCGCTGCAAAATTGAGATCGCCGATCCGTCCGACTGCGGCACCGTCGACGAAGTTGTCGACCTGGTCGAGGGTCACGACGCTGCCGGTTTCGAGGCTCTCGCGCAGGCTGGGTGCACCGGCGGGTTCGCAAAAGATGAAATGATCCGCTGCAACCACGTCCTTGAGATATCCCGTCACGCCGGCAGCAAGGCCGCCGCCGCCAACGGGCAGGACAACGAGATCGGGCGTGACACCGTCAGGCAGCTGCCAGGAAATTTCGGCGGCAACGCTTGCCTGGCCTTCGATGATATCGGCATGATCGAAGGGCGGCACCATGACGCCGCCGATCGCTTCGACGTGATCGCGGGCCGCCTTGTAGCACTGGTCGAAGATATCGCCGACGAGGCGGATGGTGATGAATTCGCCACCGAACATGCGGGTCTTGTCGATCTTCTGCTGCGGCGTGGTCACCGGCATGAAAACGACGCCCGGCACGCCGAAATGACGGCAGACAAAGGCAAAACCCTGGGCGTGGTTACCGGCCGAGGCGCAGACGAAGGTCTTGCCGGATGCGTCGGCGCCCAGCGCCTTGCGGAAGAAGTTGAAGGCGCCGCGGATCTTGTAGGAACGGACGGGCGACAGGTCTTCGCGCTTGAGGTAGATGTTGGCGCCGTAGCGCGCGCTCAAGTGCTCGTTGAGCTGCAGCGGCGTCGGCGGGAAGATCTCCCGCAAGGCTTCGGTTGCGGCTTCAACATCCTGCTTCATCGCGTGCGGTCTTCCGTTGAGTTGGCTAGAGCATCCCGCTCTCAAGTGGAATCACTTGAGGCGGACAGATGCTCTAGAATCAAAATGCTAGAGCGTCCTTAGTGCGTTCATCTGAACGCACGGCGCTCTAGTGGCTGTGGCTATTGCATATTGCAACGCCCGAAGCCATCGCTTTGACTCGAATCGGACCGCCGTGAACAATGCAACCGCATCCCCTTCGGCCGGGACGTCCGCAACGCTTTCCGGGAAATTGAACGCTTGAACGCAACTCTGATCCGGCATGCTATGCACATCGCGGCAATCCTCGGCATCTATCTCGCATGCGCGATGCTGGTGCCGGCGATGGTCGATCTCTACTACGGCCATCCCGATTGGCAGATCTTCGTCGCTTCGGCCTTCATGGTCGGCGGGTTTTCGCTTGCGACCTTCATGGCGACCCGCATGGGGCCGCCGCCCTTCTCCAAGAAGTTCGGCTTCGTCCTCGTCAACCTGCTGTGGGCCGTGTTTTCGGTGGTTGGCGCGATCCCGCTCTGGCTGTCGTCGCTCGATCTTGATTTTGCCCAGGCGCTGTTTGAGTCCGTATCGGCAATCACCACGACCGGCGGCACCGTCATCGTCGGGCTCGACGACGCGCCGCCCGGCCTGCTCGTCTGGCGCTCGCTGCTCTGCTGGCTCGGCGGCATCGGCATCGTCGTGCTCGGCCTCTTCATCATCCCCTATCTCAGGGTCGGCGGCATGTCCTTCTTCAAGATGGAATCCTCCGATACCAGCGACAAGCCGTTTGCACGCCTCGCCAGCTTCAGCCGCGCGTTCCTGATCGTCTATATCGTCATCACGCTCCTCTGCACCATCGGCTACTTCCTGACCGGTATGAACCGCTTCGACGCCATCAACCACGCGATGTCGACGGTGGCGACCGGCGGCTTTTCCACCCATGATGCATCCTTCGCCTATTTCGGCAGTATTCCACTGCTCTGGACGGCGACCTTCTTCATGGCGCTTTGCAGCCTGCCGTTCTCGATCCTGATCGTGCTGGTGGCGCGCGGCCGGCTTGACGCGCTGCGCGATCCGCAGATCATCGTCTTTCTCGGCTATCTCTCTGCCTTTTCGGTCGCAGTGGCGGTCTATCACCGCCTGGCGAATGGCGTCGAATTTCACCTGGCGCTGGCGCATTCCTTCTTCAACATCACCTCGATCCTCTCGACCAGCGGCTATGCCAGCCAAGACTACAGCCTCTGGGGGCCCTTCGTCGTCATGGCCGCCTTCATCGCGACCTTCATGGGCGGTTGTTCCGGATCGACGGCAGGCGGCATCAAGGCCTATCGGTTCATCGTGCTCTTCAACGCGATCCGCTCGGGGCTCAACAAGCTCGTCTATCCCAATGCGATCTACGCCGTGCGCTATGGCAACAACACCGTCGATGCCGACACGCAGCGGGCCATCTTCCTGTTCTTCATCACCTATATCCTGCTCTGGGTCTTCGGTAGCCTCGCCATGGGTGCGCTCGGCTACGACCTGGTCACTGCGACCTCGGCAGTCATCACCTGCCTTTCGAATGTCGGCCCCGGACTTGGCCCCATCATCGGGCCGGCCGGCAACTTCTCGACGCTCGGCGATTCCGAGCTCTATCTGCTGTCGCTGATGATGCTTCTCGGCCGTCTGGAAGTGCTGACCGTGCTCGTGATCCTGACGCCGGTGTTCTGGAAGCATTGACCATTGGCCGGCCAGCCCTATCGTCTTGACTTGATGCGGCAGATGCCGAAAGTCGGTGTCATCCGGCGATGGGGGAACGTCATGGTGAAACATATGCTTCTTCTGGCGACGCTGAGCGCCGCCACGACACTATCCGGAAACTCCATCGCCCTCGCCGGTCCGCTCACCGATGCGGCGGCGCAGGCGGAGAAACTTGCCGCTTCGGGCGATGCGGCAAAGGCGCGAGACCTGCTTCTCAAGGCGATGAGCGACTTTTCGCAAACGCTGCCCTTCGCGATCGGCAAGGCGATCTTCGTCTCCAAGCAGCCGACTGGTTATGCGATGTACCAGCCGCGAGACGGCTCTGTCTTCAAGGAGGGAGAGTCGCTGATCTCCTACATCGAGCCGATCGGACTTTCCTGGAAGGATGCGGCAGAGAAGGGCAAGCTCGAGAGCCATTTCACCGTCGACTTCGATATCCTCAATCCGAAGGGTGACGTTCTCGCCGGCCAGAAGGCCTTCGGCGACTTCACCTTCACCGGTTACCTCAGGAACCAGGAAATCTATTCGACGCTGACCATCGATGTTTCCGGCGCGCCGGCCGGCGACTACGTGCTGCGCTTCCATTTCAATGACGTCAACAGCGGCAAGACCGCCAGCGTCGACCAGCCCTTCAAGATTGCCGGACCGTAAGATCATGCCCCATGCAATAACGACTGTTGGTTTCGATGCCGACGATACGCTTTGGCAGAACGAACACTTCTTTCGCCTGACCGAGGCGCGCTTCGCCGAACTTCTGACCCCCCACACCGACACCGAGCATCTGTCCGAACGGCTGCTTGCCGCGGAAAAACGCAATCTCGGTCTCTACGGTTTCGGCATCAAAGGCTTCGTTCTGTCGATGGTCGAGACCGCGGTGGACGTGACGGATGGGAAAGTCCCCTCATCCGTCATCGCCGAAATCCTGGCGGCCGGCCGCGACATGCTCGTCCATCCGGTCGAACCCCTGCCCCATGTCCAAGAAACACTCAGTGTCCTTCACGGCACCTTCCGCCTTGTCATGATCACGAAAGGCGATCTCTTCGACCAGGAGCGCAAGCTCGCTGCCTCCGGCCTTGGCGATTATTTCGACGCCGTCGAGATCGTCAGCGACAAGAATGCGAGCACCTACGAACGTCTCTTCAAGCGCCATGGCGACGGGCCGCTGAAAAGCCTGATGGTCGGCAACTCTCTGAAATCCGACATCGTTCCAGCCCTTGATGCGGGAAGCTGGGGTGTTTACGTCCCACATGCACTGACTTGGGCATTCGAGCATCACGACAAGCCGGAGAACCATCCGAGATTTCGCGAGATCGACGATCTCGGCGGATTGCCGCCGATCCTGGAACGCTTGCCGCTCTAGGCACGCGCGCGAATTGTCCTCCTGCGGCCACACCACCAAAAGGCTGCTAGCGAGGCGTCGGAGGCTATCGCGACCGCATCCGCGCTAGCGCGTCCAACGAAATCCGCGGTTGTACCCCCTATTCACCGCACCCCGAATCAGCGCGATATACCATCGCGATTTCGTCAGCGGAGAGAGACAATGGCACAAATATTCGGTGCAACAATTTCAATGCTGCTGCTCGGCACGCTGATCGGGTGGCTGCTGCGCAAGGTCTCCGCTCTCAGCGTGCTTTCGTCCCGTCTGGCGGGCTTGGTCGTCTTGGCGTTCGTGGCTCCTGCCATCTACTCATTCAATTCGGGCCGCCCCTATTTCGAAATGTTCATCCTCTGCGGCATCGCCGCGCTCATCGCAGCTGTCGTCTTCTACTTTCTGAAGCCTAAGCAACAGAGCGCCTGAGCGGCAATCCACCTTTCACCTGTCTGATGCACTTGACTGTTCCCCTTGAGTGTTTGATCTAGGGGGCAAAGCGGGCGTGGCGAAACTGGTAGACGCAAGAGACTTAAAATCTCTCGGCCTTGGCTGTGCGGGTTCGATCCCCGCCGCCCGCACCAGACATCCGGCTTTCAATGATTATTCCGCGCACGTGTAGCCGCTCGCTGAGAAGCGAGAGGTTGCTTCAGAGAGCGCGACCGCTCAGCTGTTGTAGTAGTAGCAATCGCATTCGGCCCGGTAAGCATCGTCGTGCCATACCCGGACGGCGAGCTTCGTTGCGCATCCCTGGTTTTCCAGCCTGAGGCCGAGAAGGGAGACCGCTGCCGCCTTCGAATTGGGGGCGTCCACCTCGATTGCCGATCCGACCTGGTGGACTCCCTGCCGCGGGGTCCAGGTGAAGATCTGAACGTTATAGTGCATCGAATATCCTCCGTGGGAGAGATGGTGTGCACGCAATACTCACGCTTGTGTTCGGATTGAGCCGGCCTGCCTTGAAGCGTACTAGCCGTCTTCTACGGTCGCTTCCGGCCGATCGCCGCCGTCTGTGTGCTCGAAGTGCCAGTGGCCTTCGTCATCCTGGAAACTGATATCTTCGTCGTCGCCGCCGACCTGTTGTTCGGCGGCGGCAGCCTTGGCGGCGGCTAGCGCCATTTCGCGGCTGGGAAAGGGCTCCGAATATGCTTCGGCGGCCTTATAGGCCCATCCTCCGTCATGAGGAACGATGGTGTAAGTGATCCGCGCCATACTTCCCTCCCAATCGTCCGAAAACGCTTCGGTCTTCGGCGGGCCGTTGCCGCACGGCCGTTCTTTCCTCCTCGTCAAAGGCATGTTCATGCCGAACGCCGCGGATATTACCACAGGTGCGGTGCGAATTGCCACCTTCGCGAATCACTCCGAAACGGCGTGTCGCGAATCAAAAGAGCGGCCCCTTTCGGAGCCGCCCTTGATCAAGAAATCCAATATCTTGAGCGATCAATCGGCGAGCTTCGCGGCGATCTTGGCGACATGTGCGCCCTGGAAACGAGCGGCTTCGAGTTCAACCTCGGAGGGCTGGCGCGAACCGTCGCCGCCGGTGATCGTCGAGGCGCCGTAGGGCGAGCCGCCCTTGATCTCGTCGAGGCCCATCTGGCCCTGGAAGGCATAGGGAAGACCGACGACGACCATGCCGTGGTGCATCAGGGTCGGGATGAAGCCGAGGATCGTCGACTCCTGGCCACCATGCTGCGTCGCAGAGGATGTGAAGACCGAGCCGACCTTGCCGACCAGCTTGCCCTTGGCCCACAGGCTCCCGGTCTGGTCGATGAAGTTGCGCATCTGCGAGGCAACGGTGCCGTAGCGAGTGCCTGCGCCGAAGATGATCGCGTCATACTGCGCAAGTTCTTCGACAGTGGCGATTGGCGCTGCCTGGTCCAGCTTGTAGTACGAAGCCTTGGCGACTTCTTCCGACACGAGTTCGGGAACGCGCTTCACGTCCACGTCGGCGCCGGCCGATTTCGCGCCTTCGGCCACCGCATAGGCCATCGTTTCGACGTGTCCGTATGCCGAATAATAGAGAACAAGAACCTTGGCCATAAAATGCTCCTCTGGATTCAAGCGATCCCACTTGATCACCGCTGCCGGGAAGATTTATCAAAATGGGGCCGCTTGCCAGAAGCTGTCCGGGAAACAGACTGTTCTCGCCCGTCGAACAATAAACAATCACTGTTAAATGATTGGCTTATATAAGTAGGAATTACCGATGAGCACAAAAATCGTCACTGCCGCGATGGTCGCCATCGGCGACGAACTTCTGTCGGGTCGCACCAAGGACAAGAACATCGGCCATCTCGCCGACATGATGACCATGGTGGGAATTGATCTGCGCGAAGTGCGGATCGTCGCCGATGACGAAGCCGCCATCGTCGAAGCGATCAACGCGGTACGCAGCCGCTACGATTACGTCTTCACCTCAGGCGGCATCGGCCCCACCCATGACGACATCACCGCCGATGCGGTATCACGTGCTTTCGGCGTCGAGTGCGTCTACGAGCCCGAGGCGATGTCCCTGCTCGGCGCGATGTACGAACGCCGCAGCATGGAGTTCACCGACGCGCGCAAGCGCATGGCGCGCATGCCGCTTGGCGCACGCCACATTCCGAACCCCGTCTCCACCGCGCCGGGCTTCGCGATCGGCAATGTGCACGTCATGGCCGGTGTGCCTCAGGTGTTTCAGGCCATGCTCGACGCCTTGCTGCCCGGCCTTCATGTCGGTTCGCCCCTCCTCTCGCGCACCGTGCGCTCGCCATTCGGCGAAGGCGATATCGGCAGTCCGCTGACGGAGGTGCAGAAGAACCATCCGGAGACGAGCATCGGCTCCTACCCCAAGTTCGACGGCAAGAACTTCTCGACCGATATTGTCGTGCGTGCCCGCGATCCGCAGGCGCTGGCTGCGGCCGAAGCCGATGTACAGGCGATGATCCAGGCAATCACCGAAGCACGCGCAAAAGCGTGATTGCCCCGCAGAGCACCCTTAGCGCATCGGACGCGCGGCGCTGTAGAGCCTTGCACTTTGACCGCTATTGCCGTTATTGCATGTCGGCAAATCAGGATGACGCGTTCCCGCCTGCCCGATCTGCCGGACGCTTCGTCTTTACCAACTACAGACAAGCCGGAGCCCACTGATGTCGCTGCCCGATAAAGCCTTTCCCGTCTCCTGGGACCAGTTCCACCGTGACGCGCGCGCGCTTGCGTGGCGCCTCGCCGACAACGGCCAGGAATGGCGCGCCATGGTCTGCATCACACGCGGCGGCCTGGTTCCTGCGGCGATCATCTGCCGCGAGCTCAATATCCGCATGATCGAGACCGTCTGCATCGCGTCCTACCACGACTATGACACGCAGGGTCAGATGAAGGTGCTGAAGGGCATCGCACCCGAAATCGCCGAGAACGGCGGCGAAGGCGTGCTGATCGTCGACGACCTGACCGACACCGGCAAGACCGCCGCGGAAGTGCGCGCCATGCTGCCGAAGGCGCATTTCGCCGCCGTCTACGCCAAGCCGAAGGGCCGGCCGATGGTCGATACCTTCGTTACCGAAGTGAGCCAGGACACCTGGATCTACTTCCCCTGGGACATGGGCTTCACCTATCAGGAGCCGATCGCCAAGGGCACCCGCGGCTAAGAGCAATTCCAGGAAAAGTGTGAAACGGTTTTCCGTCCGGAATTGCGTAATTTCAAAGACTTAGATCATATCAGTGTTTCGATGAAACAATGAAATGATCTAAGAGCCGGGCAAACAGACAAAAGCGCCTCGAGCGGTCCCTCCCATGAAGTCCGGCTGCTCGAGGCGTTGCATTTCCAGCCTCACGCCAATGGCGGTATGACGCCAATCAATGTCTCGGCGGTGAGCCCCCGCCCGGCCTGGCTGCCGGCCGCGCCATGTCGCCACACGGCGGCCGCCGCTGCCTCGAAGGCCGGCATCCCTTGAGCAAGATGTGCGCCGATGATGCCGGCGAGAACGTCGCCCGAACCGGCCGTTGCCAGCCATGCTGGCGCATTGTTATTGACCACGGCCCGACCGTCCGGTGCTGCGATCACCGTGTCTGCTCCCTTGTAGACGATGACCGCATGGCTCTCGCGAGCCGCCTTCTGCGCCCTTTCGATCTTGGAGAGTGCGCCGTCGCCGGCAATTTGGGGAAAGAGGCGGGCGAATTCGCCCTCGTGCGGCGTCATGACCATCTGGCCCCCGCCTCTTGCAAGCGCGGCGAAGAGTTCCTCGCGGTTCGCCTGAAACGACGTGATCCCGTCTGCGTCGAGCACCAGCGACCGATCGCACAAAGCGAGCGCAAAGTCCCTCGCCTTCTTGCCGACACCGAAACCGGGCCCGAGGACGAAGCTGCCCAAGCGACGATCCTGCAGCCATTTCGTCAGATCTCGCTTACCTTCCACTTCCTTGACCATCACGGCGGTCAGTTGCGACGCATTGATGCCGAGCGCAGCCTTTCCCGTCGCCACGGTGACCAATCCGGCGCCGGCCGCGAGCCCGGTCGTGGCTGCCAGGCGCGCGGCCCCCGTTGTTTGCCGGTCGCCTGAAAAGACCACGAGGTGACCACGCCTGAACTTGTGCGTTGACGGCGCGAGATCTCCACCCCAGCCTGACCAGACCGCCGGCGAGTTCAGACGCAACGGGCCGGCTTCGGCCAGCACGATGCGCGGCGGGATTCCGATATCGAAGACATCGAGCGTTCCGCACAGGGATCGACCGGGCAAAAGCCAGTGGCCCGGTTTCGACGCCATGAAGGTTACCGTATGGCGGGCTGCGAAGGCGGCGCCACGGATTTCACCGGTCCGCCCATCGATGCCGCTCGGCAGATCGACTGCGATCACCGGGAGCCCGCTCGAGTTGATCCGTTCAATGAGTTGAACGACGTCCCCCGAGAGATCGCGCGAGAGCCCGGCCCCGAACAGCGCGTCGATGACGACATCGCCGGCCCGAAGTTCGATTGCGTCAAGCGACGCCACCGGTCCCTTCCATTCCGACCGTGCGCGTGCGGCGTCGCCTTGAAGTGCCGCGGGATTGCCGAGTGTAAAAACCGCGACATCCGCCCCACTTTCCGCAAGACCGCATGCCGCGACATAACCATCGCCGCCATTGTTGCCCGGCCCGCAGAGCACGAGGAAACGGAGGGCATCCGGGGAGTGTCGCAAGGCCGCCGCGGTCACGGCCAGGCCGGCGTTGCGCATCAGTGTGAAGCTTTCGATGCCGGATTGGGCGGCCGCCTGATCGATTGCCGTCATTTCCGAGGGCGTGATCAACAAGTGCTGAAGTTCGGAGCGCATGTCGCAGACTTATCCATGCCCGACGGCGTGACGCAAGGCCTCACACCCAGCACGCCATTTGCCCCAAAATTATGCATTTGCACATATTTGTTGCTCAAATAACGTGCTTCACCCTGTTGATGACCGAAAGCATCGACCGATGCCGGGCAACTTTCGATCGAAAATCATAAAAATTAGGCAGATCCCAGCCAGGAAATGGCATGGAAACCCCGCAATCCACGTCATGGCAGTAGATTTTTTGTCGTTCTGACAGATTTTCGCAGAAAAACTGGCATGCAACGTGCATATTCAGGGCGAGCGGGCATGATCCTGCTTTAAAGGGAGAAGCGGAGAGACATTTTCTCATGAAAAAGATCGAAGCGATCATTAAGCCCTTCAAGCTCGACGAAGTGAAGGAAGCCCTTCAGGAAGTCGGCCTGCAGGGCATCACCGTCACGGAAGCCAAGGGCTTCGGGCGGCAGAAGGGTCACACGGAGCTGTATCGCGGCGCCGAATACGTGGTGGACTTCCTGCCGAAGGTTAAGGTCGAGGTCGTGCTGGCGGACGAAAACGCGGAGGCCGTCATCGAGGCAATCCGCAATGCCGCGCAAACCGGCCGCATTGGTGACGGAAAGATTTTCGTTTCCAATGTGGAAGAAGTCATCCGAATTCGCACGGGCGAAACCGGCCTCGACGCCATCTGATATCACGGGCCGTCCGGCCCGGTTCTTTTCAAACCTCGTCATCTCACACAGGGAATAACGGCAAATGACGACTGCAAGCGATATTCTGAAGCAAATCAAGGACAACGACGTCAAGTTCGTCGACCTGCGCTTTACCGATCCCAAGGGCAAGCTGCAGCACGTAACGATGGATGTGGTCTGCGTCGACGAAGACATGTTCGCCGATGGCGTCATGTTCGACGGCTCCTCGATTGGCGGCTGGAAGGCCATCAACGAGTCCGACATGGTGCTGATGCCCGATCCGGAAACAGCGCATATGGACCCGTTCTTCGCGCAGTCGACGATGGTCATCATCTGCGACATTCTCGATCCGGTTTCGGGCGAATCCTATAACCGCGACCCGCGCGGCACGGCCAAGAAGGCGGAAGCCTACCTCAAGGCATCGGGTATCGGCGACACCGTCTTCGTCGGCCCGGAAGCCGAATTCTTCGTCTTCGACGACGTCAAGTACAAGGCCGATCCGTACAACACCGGCTTCAAGCTCGACTCCTCGGAATTGCCGTCGAACGACGACACCGACTATGAGACCGGCAACCTCGGCCACCGCCCGCGCGTCAAGGGCGGCTATTTCCCGGTTCCGCCGATCGACAGCTGCCAGGACATGCGCTCGGAAATGCTGACGGTTCTGTCCGAAATGGGCGTGACGGTCGAAAAGCACCACCACGAAGTGGCTGCCGCCCAGCACGAGCTCGGCGTCAAGTTCGACGCGCTGGTGCGCAACGCCGACAAGATGCAGATCTACAAGTACGTCGTGCACCAGGTCGCCAACGCCTACGGCAAGACGGCAACCTTCATGCCGAAGCCGATCTTCGGCGACAACGGTTCGGGCATGCACGTACACCTGTCGATCTGGAAGGACGGCAAGCCGACTTTCGCCGGCGACGAATATGCCGGCCTGTCGGAAACCTGCCTCTACTTCATCGGCGGCATCATCAAGCACGCCAAGTCGCTGAACGCCTTCACAAACCCGTCGACGAACTCCTACAAGCGTCTCGTCCCGGGCTACGAAGCACCGGTTCTGCTCGCCTATTCGGCACGCAACCGCTCGGCTTCCTGCCGCATTCCGTTCGGCACCAACCCGAAGGCCAAGCGCGTTGAAGTCCGCTTCCCGGACCCGACGGCGAACCCCTACCTCGCTTTCGCTGCTATGCTGATGGCCGGCCTCGACGGCATCAAGAACAAGCTGCATCCGGGCAAGGCCATGGACAAGGACCTCTACGACCTGCCGCCGAAGGAGCTGAAGAAGATCCCGACGGTTTGCGGCTCGCTGCGCGAAGCGCTCGAAAGCCTCGACAAGGACCGCAAGTACCTGACGGCCGGCGGCGTGTTCGACGACGACCAGATCGACTCCTTCATCGAACTGAAGATGCAGGAAGTGATGCGCTTCGAAATGACGCCGCATCCGGTCGAGTACGACATGTACTACTCGGTCTAAGACCATGCAGGCCGGCAGCAACACCGCTTCCAGCTAAGCACCCCATGCAGAAGGCCGGCGCCTCGATCGAGGTCGCCGGCCTTTCTTTTTCGGCTGATGCTCGCGCTCTTGGAAACGCCGCACCTTGTGGTGGGCGGCACGCTTTGCCGAATTGTGTGATATTATGTTGACGGCAACTTGTGCGCGTCTATCCGGACAGCTAGCGCAATTGCCCAACGCGGGGCGGAAGGGAGATCCCTATTGATGTTTTGGGTTCGCCAACCCAGATAATCTCCTGAAAGGATGTGTTGCGTCATGAAACAAAGAAACGCCAAATTCGAGATCGGACAGGTGGTTCGCCATCGGATTTTCCCGTTCCGAGGCGTCATTTTCGACGTCGATCCGGAATACGCCAACACCGAGGAATGGTGGAACGCCATTCCGCAGGAGATCCGCCCGAGCAAGGATCAACCCTTCTACCATCTGTTCGCCGAAAACGACGACAGCGAGTATGTCGCCTACGTTTCCGAGCAGAACCTGGAGTTCGACGACAGCGACCGGCCGATGCGCCACGCCCAAGTCGATGCCCTGTTCGACAAGGACGGCGTCGGCCACTACAGGCCCAAGGCGGCTTTCCGTCACTAGGGCTTTTCGCCCCGGACAAATAAAAACGCCCGGACGCTAAGTCCGGGCGTTTCTTTTTGGGAATAGCGAGAGATCGCTTAGTTCTTCTTGGCAGCCTTCTGGGCTTCTTCGAGCTTCTTGCGGGCGTCTTCCGCCTTCTTCTGCATTTCTTCCTGCAGAAGGCGCTGACGCTCTTCGAGCTGCGACTGCTCGATCGGCTCGCCGTCGAAAATACCGGTGAAGCCCGTGAGGGCCATCTTGATCGGGTTCGGAGCGCGCTGGAAGTTGACCGAGGTGAAGACCACCTCGTTGCCCTTCTTCAGGCTGGCGATCAGCTGGTCGGACAGCGGCGCTTCGGCGACGCACTTGTCCGGCATGCAGATTGCGTAGTCGAGCTTCACCGGCTTGCCGCCGTCGATCTGCATCTGGACGCCCGTCGGGATGAGGCGTGCGGACGGTACGGAAACCTGCAGGACCTTACGGTTGACCTTGCCGCTTACGGTGATGAGGCCGACGGCGGTCACGAGCTGGCCGTTGTTGGCGGTCAGGAGGTTCTGAACGATGCAGACGTCATTGTCTTCCTGCTTGGTGCAGATCTTGAACCAGCCCTGCGGCGGCTTGCCACCCGCCTGCTGGGCGGATGCAACACTCGGTACGCCCGCAGCAGCTACAGAGAGCGCCAGCGCTGCCATAGCCGAGCGTTTGGTAAAATTCGACTTGAAGATCATTGTGATTCCGTCTCCTGAAATCCGGTAACGGAACAGTTCGTTCCGCAGGTGAGTATCGTCAGCCGCCGTTGTCCTGTTGGCCAAATAAGGCAAATGCATGACCCCGTTTCCGGAAACACCTGTTACATTGGCTCGCTTCGATTATCCAGTGTTTCCTGTCATTTTTTGACTTGCTACTGGGCGGAATTTGGGCGGCTGATCGGTTGGCTTCATCGGTCTCCATTGGTAACGTTCAGGGAATCGGCCTGTTGATACCCCTTCACGGGAGGTGACTTTGCGTGCATTTCTTTCCGGTCTGGCCCTGCTCATGACCGTCACTTCGTTCGGCAATGGTGCGGTAGCCGCGCCCGTGCATGCCATTGCCATGCACGGCGAGCCGGCGCTGCCAGCCGATTTCAAGAACTTCCCCTACGTCAATCCGAACGTGAAAAAGGGCGGGAAGATCGCCTACGGCGTCGTCGGCAGCTTCGACAGCCTCAATCCCTTCATTCTGAAAAGCATGCGCACGACAGCGCGCGGCATGTGGGATCCGGAATACGGCAACCTCGTCTACGAATCGCTGATGCAGCGCTCGCGCGACGAAGCCTTCACCATGTACGGCCTGCTCGCCGAATCGGTTGAATGGGATGACGACCGGACCTTCATCCAGTTCAACCTCAACCCCAATGCCCGCTGGGCCGATGGGCAGCCGGTCACCGCTGAAGACGTGATCTTCAGCTTCGAACTGATGCGCGACAAGGGACGTGTCCCCTTCAGCAACCGCCTGACCAAGGTGGCGAAGATGGAGAAGGTCGGTGACCGCAGCGTACGCTTCACCTTCACGGAAGAAGCCGACCGCGAGCTTCCGCTGCTGCTCGGCCTCTCGCCGGTCCTGCCGAAACACGCCATCGACGTTGCAAGCTTCGACCAGACGAGCTTGAAACCGCCGCTCGGCTCCGGCCCCTATCGTGTCACTGAAGTGAAGCCCGGCGAACGCATCGTCTACAAGAGAAACCCGGACTACTGGGCGAAGGACCTGCCGTCGAAGGTCGGCCAGGATAATTACGACGAAATCTCGGTCGAATACTTCCTCCAGGAAAATTCGCTGTTCGAGGCGTTCAAGAAGGGCGAGATCGACATCTATCCGGAAGGCAGCGCCACCAAGTGGGCACGCGGCTACGATTTCCCGGCGGTCCGCTCCGGCGACGTCGTCAAAGAGACCTTCAAGCCGAAAACGCCCTCGGGCATGCTCGGCATCGTGTTCAATACCCGCAAGCCGATGTTCGACAATCTCAAGCTCCGCCAGGGTCTGGCGCTGGTGTTCGACTTCGAGTGGGTCAACAAGAACCTCTTCGATGGTGCCTACACGCGCACCCAGAGCTATTGGCAGAACTCGACGCTGAGTTTCCTCGGCGCACCGGCAGACGACCGCGAACTCGGCCTCATCGGCGATGCGCGCGATCGCATCAATCCGGCAATCCTCGATGGCACCTACCGGCTGCCGGTGACCGACGCCTCCGGGCGCGATCGCAACGTGCTGCGCGTCGCCGTCTCGCTGATGCGAGAGGCGGGCTTCCAGATCAAGGACGGCAAGATGGTGGACGCCAAGGGCGCGCCGCTCGCCTTCGAGATCATGAGCCAGAACGCGGGCCAGGAAAAGATCGCCCTCGCCTACCAGCGCTTCCTCGCGCCGCTGGGCATCCAGGTGTCGGTGCGCACCGTCGACGATTCGCAATACCAGCAGCGCAGTCAGTCCTTCGACTATGACGTGATCATCAAGTCCTTCCCGTCGACGTTGTCACCCGGCATCGAACAGGCCGGGCGCTGGTCCTCCCAGGCCAGGGATCGGCAGGGCAGCGACAACTTTGCCGGCGTTGCCGACAAGGATGTCGACCGCATGATCAACAACATTCTCCAGGCCCGCACGACCGAGGATTTCACGGCTGCCGTGCGCGCCCACGACCGGCTGCTGATCAACAATTCCTACCTGGTTCCGCTCTATCATCTGGACGCACAGTGGGTGGCCCGACGCAAGCACATCGGCCGCCCCGATGTGTTGCCGCTTTATGGCTATCAGCTTCCGGCCTGGTGGGATCAAAACGCCCAATAGAGGGTTGGTTCCCTTTTGGTAACGCATTGAAAGCCGGATAAAACCGGCTTATCTCGCCGACATACCAAAACAAGGAAAGGCACCCGCACCATGCAAACCGTCAGCATCGATATCGTCTCGGACGTCGTCTGCCCCTGGTGCTATCTGGGCAAGGCAAGGCTGGATCAGGCGATCACCAACGTCCCCGACGTGCTCGTCACCGTCAACTGGCGTCCCTATCAGCTCAATCCCGACCTGCCGCCGGAAGGCGTCGACTACAAGCAGCACCTGGCGGCAAAGCTCGGTGGCCAGGCGGCGGTCGATCGCGCCCATGATATGCTGCGCGAACTCGGAAAGGCCGAGGGCATCGCCTTCGACTTTGACGCCGTGAAGATCAGCCCGAACACGCTCGACGCGCATCGGCTCGTCCGCTGGGCTGCAACCAACGGCGAGGCAGCGCAGACGGCCGTCGTCGGCATGCTGTTCAAGGCGAATTTCGAGGAAGGCCGCAATGTCGGCGATCACGCCGTGCTTCTGGATATCGCCGAGAAGGCCGGTCTCGACCGTCCCGTCATCGCGGCGTTGCTGACCTCCGACGCCGATAAGGACGCGGTCAAGGAAGAGGTCGGTTTGGCCCGCGAGATGGGCGTGACCGGTGTCCCCTGCTTCATCCTCGAAGGGCAATATGCCGTGATGGGAGCGCAATCCGTCGACGTGTTGACGAATGCGCTGCGCGAAATCGCCGAGATGAAGGCAAGCGGCAAGCCGAACTGAGCCGCCGCGAACGCTGACGCTGCCGCATCACGCGGCAGCGCGATGCCTGCATAGGCTATTTCGCCAACCCTGCGAGCTGCGTCATCACCATCGCAGCGCCCGAAAGACGCTTCTCCGGCGTTGCCAACTCCCTTTGGAAGAAGATGCTGTGGTCCGGCCGGATCTTCACAAGCGTACCCTGCTTGGCGATGTAACCGACGAGCGCGGCCGGGTTCGGGAATTCCTTGTTGCGGAACTGCACCACGACACCCTTCGGCCCGGCATCGAGCTTCTCGACATTCGCCGTACGGCACAGCGACTTGATGTAGACGATCTTCAAGAGGTGCTGGACCTCGATCGGCAACGGGCCGAAGCGGTCGATCATTTCGGCGCCGAAGCCGTCGATCTCCTTGAGATCCGTCAGTTCCCCGAGGCGGCGATAGAGACCGAGCCTCAGATGCAGATCCGGCACGTAGTGTTCGGGGATCATGACCGGGGTTCCGACCGAGATCTGCGGCGACCAACCGGTATCGTGGATTTCTTCTTCACCCTTGAGCTCGGCGACCGCCTCTTCCAGCATCTGCTGGTAAAGCTCGAAGCCGACCTCCTTGATATGGCCCGACTGTTCCTCGCCGAGCAGGTTGCCGGCGCCGCGAATATCGAGGTCGTGGCTCGCCAGCTGGAAGCCGGCACCGAGCGTGTCGAGCGACTGCAGCACCTTCAGCCGTCGTTCGGCAGGTCCCGTCAGCGTCTTGTTTACCGGAAGCGTGAAAAGCGCGAAGGCACGCACCTTCGAGCGGCCGACACGACCGCGCAGCTGGTAGAGCTGCGCAAGTCCGAACATGTCGGCGCGGTGCACGATCAGCGTATTGGCCGTCGGCACGTCGAGACCGGATTCGACGATCGTCGTCGAAAGCAGCACGTCGTAACGCCCATCGTAGAAGGCGTTCATGATGTCTTCGAGCTCGGTTGCCGGCATCTGGCCGTGAGCAACCGCTACCTTCAATTCCGGAACGTCCGATTTCAGGAAGTCGTGGATCTCCGAGAGGTCACTCAGGCGCGGGCAGACATAGAAGCTCTGGCCGCCGCGATAGTGCTCGCGCATCAGCGTTTCGCGAATCACCAGCGCGTCGAAGGGTGAGATGAAGGTGCGCACCGCCATGCGGTCGACCGGCGGCGTGGTGATCAGCGACAATTCGCGAACGCCGGTCAGCGCCAGCTGAAGCGTGCGCGGGATCGGCGTTGCCGAAAGCGTCAGCACGTGGACATCCGACTTCAGCTCCTTCAGCCGCTCCTTGTGCTTGACGCCAAAGTGCTGCTCTTCGTCGATGATCAGAAGGCCGAGATTGGCGAAATTGACCGACGTGCCAAGCAGCGCGTGGGTGCCGACGACGACGTCGGTCTTTCCGTCCGCCACCTCCTTCTTGGTCAACGCCAATTCCTTCGATCCAACGAGGCGGGATGCCTGCTGGATGCGGATCGGCAGACCGCGGAAACGCTCGGAGAAGGTCTTGAAATGCTGGCGCGCCAGCAGCGTCGTCGGCACGACGACGGCGACCTGTACGCCGTTCATGGCCGCGATGAAGGCGGCACGCAGTGCAACTTCCGTCTTGCCGAAGCCGACGTCGCCGCAGACGAGGCGGTCCATCGGGCGGCCGCTGCCGAGATCGTCGCGCACGGCCTCGATCGAGTTCAGCTGGTCCTCGGTCTCATCATAGGGGAAGCGCGCGGCGAATTCGTCATAGACGCCATCCTGCGCGGCAAGAACCGGTGCCCGACGCGTGTGGCGTTCGGCGGCGATACGGATGAGACCGCCTGCCATGTCCAGCAGGCGCTTCTTGAGCTTGGCCTTGCGTGCCTGCCAGGCGACGCCACCAAGCTTGTCGAGGATCGCATCGGTCCCTTCTGCTCCATAGCGCGACAGAAGCTCGATGTTTTCGACCGGCAGGAACAGCTTGGCATTGTCGGCATAGACGAGCTCGAGGCAATCATGCGGTGCGCCGACGGCTTCGATGGTGCGCAAGCCGACAAACCGGCCAATGCCGTGTTCGGCATGCACGACGTAGCTGCCCTCGTCGAGGCCCGCGACTTCGGCGATGAAGTCGGCCCCGCGCTTGCGGCGCCTCGAACGGCGTACCATGCGGTCGCCCAGGATATCCTGTTCGCCGATGATCACGAGATCGCCGGTCTCGAAGCCGGCCTCGATGCTGAGGACAGTCGATCCCGCCTCGCCCGGCTTCAGGCTCTTGACCTCGGCCAGCGCCTTGATCGGCTTGATGTTGCCGAGTCCGTGCTCGGCAAGCACCTGCAACAGGCGGTCCAGCGATCCCTCGCTCCAGCCCGAAATGACCACCTTGGCGCCCTTCGAGCGCCGCTCGGCGATGTACTTGACCGCCTGGTCGAAGACGTTGACGCGCTCGCTATCGGTCTCGCCCTCGCCGGCCGACTTGGCCCAGCGCATGCCCTGGCGCGCGTCGACCGATATCACCTGCCGGGCTTCGCCTTCATGCTCGTTGAAAGGCGACAGACGAATAGCGTCGCGCGAGGTCAGTGCAGCATTGAAGCCCTGCGAATTCAGATAGAGCAGTTCCGGCGGAACCGGCTTATAGGGCGTGCCCTGGGTCGTCTGCGATTTGCCGGGAGAGGCCGATGCCAGACGGGCATCGTAATAGTCGAGAATGAGCTTCGAGCGTTCGGCCGCAGCTTCACGCGCCAGATGATCGGTGACGATGCGGAAACCATGGAGATAGTCGAAGACCGTCTCCAGCCCGTCATAAAAGAGCGGCAGCCAGTGCTCCATGCCGGCATAACGCCGCCCTTCGGATACGGCCTGGTAGAGCGCATCGTCGCGGGTGGTCGCGCCGAAAAGCGACAGATACTGCTTGCGGAAATGGCTGATCGTCTCCGGCGTCAGCGACACCTCGCTCATCGGGTTGAGATCGAGAGAGCGGACCTGGCCGGTCGTGCGCTGGCTTGCGGGATCGAAGGAGCGGATGGTCTCCAACGTATCGCCGAAGAAGTCGAGGCGCAAAGGTTCGCCGCTGCCGGGCACGAAGACATCGAGGATGCCGCCGCGCACGGCATATTCGCCAACCTCACGCACCGTCGCGACGCGCTCGAAACCATTGCGCTCGAGCCGCATCGCGATGTCATCCATGCGCACCTGGTTGCCCGGGCGGGCCGAAAACGCCAGACTCTCGATCACATTCTGCGGCGAGATCTTCTGCAGGGCAGCGTTGATCGTCACCAGCACGATCGCTGCATGCGGTTTCTTCTTGTGCGCGATGAGCGCACTGAGCGCCGCGAGACGCCGCGCTGACGTGTCGGCGCTTGGCGACACGCGGTCATAGGGAAGGCAGTCCCAGCCCGGCAGCGTCAATACCGGGATATCGGGTGCCACGAAGCCGAGAACCTGCTCAAGATCCGCGATCCGTTGACCATCCGAGAGAATATAGGCGACCGGCTGGCCCGCCCGCGCGAGCTCGGCGAGAACCAGTGCCTCGGCGCCTGATGGAACCGGGCCGATCGTGATCTCTCGTTGTGCTTCGACAATCTTCTTCGGATCAAGGCCAACCAGCATCATCGCTCTATTTCATCCCTTCGGGAAGCTTGTCGAAATCCGGACGATAGGCGGCAATGCGCTCGAACATCGGCGTCTGATAGCGAACGGGCAGAGGTTGTTCACCGGTGATCCACCTGACGAGATCATTGTCCTCTTCGCGCATGATCGTCTCGAGTTCATCGAGCTCCACTTCGGAAAGCACCGAAAGCTCGGCCTCTGCAAACTGCCCGAGGATCAGGTCCATCTCGCGGATGCCGCGATGCCAGGCGCGGAACAGGATCCGCCGTCGCCGCGGATCGAGATCGGCGCTGGTGCGTGAGATGCCAGTCATGGAAATTCCTTCCTGCCGCCCGCTACCGCCCCGCGCGTCTTCCAAGGCGCACGAAAGTCGCTGTAGCACTTTAGATTGCTGCATGTTTTTGTCCCTAAACCGGATTGGATTTAGGGAGAAAGGAAACATGCAGGAGAGCGCCGCGCATTCGGACGAACACGCGAGGGACGCTCCAGCGCTTTGATTCCAGAGCACCTTGTCGCCTTCAGTGATACCACTTGAAAGCGGGACGCTCTAGGCTACGGTTTGTCGTCAATGGGCTCTATAAACTCTGAATTGGTGATTGTCAGCCTTGCCAAAGCCCGATTTATCATCGCAATTTCATCACCATGCGTCCCGCCCTGCTCGACCCGCTCTTCTCACCGCTCGACACGCTTCCCGGCATCGGCCCGAAGATCGGCGAGCTCTATGCCAAGCTGCTCGGCCGCGAAACGATCGAGGATTGCCGTGTCGTCGATCTTGTCTTCCATGCGCCGCATTCGCTGATCGACCGTCGCCAGCAGCCCGGCATTGCCCATGCGCCGCAAGGGGTAATCGTCACCATTACCGGCCGGGTCGATCGCCATCAGCCACCGCCGCGCGGCAAACCAAACCTGCCCTACCGCGTCTTCCTGCATGACGAAACCGGCGAACTGGCGCTCACCTACTTCCGGGTCAAAGGCAATTGGCTGGAGAAATCGCTGCCGGTGGATGAGACGGTGATCGTCAGCGGCAAGGTCGACTGGTTCAACGGCCGGCCTTCGATGGTCCATCCAGACTACGCGGTCCGCGCAAGCGAGGCGGAAAACCTGCCGCTGGTCGAACCGGTCTATGGTCTGACCGCCGGACTTTCGCCCCGGACCTTGCGCAAGTCGATCGAGGCGGCTGTCGCCCGCGTCCCGGAAATGCCGGAATGGGGGGACGATGCGCTGCTCACCAAGCAGGGCTTCGCCAGTGCGGCCGAGAGTTTCCGAGCGCTGCATGATCCCCGGGATGCAACGGATATCGATCCCCAGGCACCCGCGCGCCGCCGCCTGGCCTATGACGAATTTCTTGCCGGGCAACTGTCATTGGCACTGGTCCGGCAACGTCTGCGCAAGGTCGCAGGCATTCCGGTCCATGCTACCGGCGCGCTCTCCCGCCCGGTCATCGACGCCCTTCCCTTTTCGCTGACGGCGAGCCAGTCCACGGCTATTGCCGACATCCTCAAGGATATGGCAGGCACCGAACGCATGCTGCGGCTGCTGCAGGGCGACGTCGGCTCCGGCAAGACGATGGTGGCGCTGATGGCGATGCTCGCAGCGGTCGAATCCGGCGGCCAGGCCGTGCTGATGGCACCGACGGAAATCCTCGCCCGGCAACACCATGCGACCCTTGCCAGGATGGCCGCCCCGGCCGGCATCACGATTGACGTCCTGACTGGCCGCACCAAGGGCAAGGAACGCGATGCAATCCTTGATCGCATCGCATCCGGCGAGACGCGGATGGTGATCGGTACGCACGCACTTTTCCAGGATACGGTGAACTATAGAGAATTGACGCTGGCGGTGGTGGACGAGCAGCATCGTTTCGGCGTTCACCAGCGCCTGCGCCTGACCGCCAAGGGAATCTCGCCGCATATGCTCGTCATGACGGCAACACCGATCCCGCGTACGCTGGTGCTCGCGGCCTTCGGCGACATGGATGTCTCGAAGCTGACTGAGAAGCCTGCCGGGCGGAAGCCGATCCAGACCGTGACGATTCCGACGGAGCGTACCGGCGATATCGTCGAACGGCTGGATGCAGCGCTTCGCGAAGGCAAAAAGGCCTATTGGATCTGCCCGCTTGTCGAGGAGTCGGAAGCAGTCGACGTCATGTCGGCGGAAGAGAGGTACGAAGGCCTCGCCAAACGCTTCGGCAACACCGTCGGCCTCGTACACGGTCGCATGAATGGGGCGGAGAAAGATGCAGTCATGCTCGCCTTCAAGAATGGCGAGATCCGCTTGCTGGTCGCCACCACCGTCGTGGAAGTCGGCGTCGACGTGCCCGATGCGACGATCATGGTGATCGAACATGCGGAACGCTTCGGCCTTGCCCAGCTTCATCAATTGCGCGGCCGCGTTGGCCGGGGCGATGAGGCTTCGACCTGCATCCTGCTCTACAAGGGACCGCTCAGCGAAAATGGCCGATCACGGCTCTCGATCCTGCGCGACAGCGAGGACGGCTTCCTGATCGCCGAGGAAGACTTGAAGCTGCGCGGCGAAGGCGAGTTGCTCGGCACACGCCAGTCGGGCACGCCGGGCTTCCGCATCGCCAGCCTGGAAGCCCATGGCGACCTGTTGGAAATCGCGCGGAAGGACGCCGCCTATGTGATCGAGCGCGACCCGGATCTGACGTCGGAACGCGGTGAAGCACTCCGGACGCTGCTCTATCTCTACCGACGCGACGAGGCGATCCGCTTCCTGCGCGCCGGCTAGAGGCGAGAAAGCGTGAGCCGGTTTCCGTCCCGAAGTGTGCCTCGATGTCAGGCGGTTTTCTGCTGGCTGATCTTCAGCGGCGCGTTGGCGAGCGGCTTGTAGTCGGGCGTCACCAAGCCGCCGGAAATCAGCAGCTTGGCTGCATCTTCCGCGCTCATCTCAAGCGGTATGATCTTGTCGCGCGCAACAAACAGCAGAAAGCCGGCAGTGGGGATCGGAGTCGGTGGCAGGAACACCGCCACCATGTCCATGCCACGATCGTCGAACTTGGATGCGATCTCGCCTTTAACGTCGGTCGCAATGAACACGAGCGACCAGAGGCCGGGGCTCGGATACTCGATCAGCCCTGCCTTCTTGAAGGACGACGACTGTTCCTGCAGCACCGTCTGGAAGATCTGTTTCGTTGCCTTGTAGATCGTACGGACGAGCGGCGTTCGATTGACCAGGGACTCGGCGAAATTGACGATCGACCGACCGACGAGGTTTGCGGTCATGAAGCCGACGAACGTGATCACGAAAATGGCAACGAGCAACCCGAAGCCGGGAATGGCTACGGGCGAATAGGTGTCCGGATTGTAGAAGTTCGGCAGATACGGCTTCACCCACCCATCGGCCCAATCGATGAACGTGCGCACGAGCCAAACGGTGATCGCCACCGGTGCGCAGACGATCAGGCCGGTCAGGAAATAGTTGCGCAGCCGGGTGCCGATATAGCCGCGTTTTGAGTGTTCCGTCATGCTTCTTCCGTCTTAACCTCACTCGGCCCCAAAGGCCGGATGATAGGCGACCGTGCCAGCCGCCATCGCGCTGGAAAGAGCCAGCGCCATGAAATATTGCGGCGCACAACCGGGGAATACAAGAGCCGATTCGTTGCGGAAACCGAACTTTTGATAATAGGCAGGATCGCCGACGACGACGCAGCCAGAGGCACCCTCGGCACGCAGCCATTCGAGGCCCTCGCGGATCAACTGCCTGCCGATGCCCTGTGCCTGAACGTCCGGCTTGACCGACACAGGCCCAAGCCCGAACCAGCCGGATTCTGCCGGCGTCAGAGTGACGGGCGAGAAGGCGACGTGCCCGACAATCTCGTCGTTCATCTCGGCAACCAAAGACACGCTGAGCGCCCCGGCTTCGCGCAGGCGTTCGATGATGAGGGGCTCGCTCTGATCACTGTGCGGATGCCCTTCGAAGGCGGCCGCGGTCACCTCGCGGATCCCCTTCTCATCTCCTGGGCGCTCATGCCGGACGTAGATCACTCAACGGTCACCGATTTGGCGAGGTTGCGGGGCTGGTCGACGTCTGTGCCCATGAACACCGCGGTGTGGTAGGCAAGCAGCTGGATCGGCAGAGAAAAGATCATCGGCGCGACGACCTCGTCGACATTTGGCAGCACGATCGTCGCCATCGTTTCGAGCTTGGAGGCGGCGGCCCCCTTCTCGTCGGTGATCAGGATGATCCGGCCACCGCGCGCAGCCACTTCCTGCATGTTGGAGACCGTCTTCTCATAGAAGCGGTCGTGCGGCGCGATGACGATGACCGGCATGTTTTCATCGATCAGCGCGATCGGTCCATGCTTCAGCTCGCCGGCGGCATAACCTTCGGCGTGGATATAGGAGATCTCCTTGAGCTTCAGCGCGCCTTCCATCGCCAGCGGGAAGCTGGTGCCGCGGCCGAGATAGAGCACGTCGCGGCACTTCGACAGCTCGCGCGACAGAAGCTCGATCTGCGGCTGGATCGCGTTCAGCACCTGGCCCATGATACGCGGCATTTCGGCGAGAGAGCGAACCAGCACCTGCTCCTCGTCTGCACTGACCGTGCCGCGGGCGCGTCCGGCGCCGATCGCGAGCGACGCCAGCACCGCGAGCTGGCAGGTGAAGGCCTTGGTGGAGGCCACACCGATCTCCGGACCGGCGAGGATCGGGAACACGGCGTCCGACTCACGGGCGATCGTCGATTCGCGCGTATTGACGACGGCGCCGATCTTTAAGCCCAGCTCCTTGCAATAGCGCAGCGAAGCCAGCGTGTCGGCGGTTTCGCCCGACTGCGAGATGAACAGTGCTGCCGACTGCGGCGACAACGGGATTTCGCGATAGCGGAACTCGGAAGCGACGTCGATTTCCACCGGCAGGCGGGCATAGCGCTCGAACCAGTATTTGCCGACGAGGCCGGCAAGATAGGCCGTGCCGCAAGCGGAGATTGCGAGACTCGGAACTTTGGCAAAATCGATCGTGCCGCCGAGTGCCTTGATGCGGTTGCCGGCAAAATCGATGTAGTGACTGAGCGCGTGCGCGATCACCTCCGGCTGCTCATAGATCTCCTTCTCCATGAAGTGCCGGTGGTTGCCCTTGTCGATCATGTAGGCGGCGGCCGACGAGATCTGCTTCGGGCGATCAACGGCATTGCCGGCGAGATCGAAGATATGCACGCCGTTTGCGCCGATCACCGCCCAGTCACCATCGATCAGATAGGTGATCTCGTTGGTGAAGGGCGAAAGCGCGATCGCGTCGGAGCCGAGGAACATCTCGCCCTTGCCGTGGCCGATCGCCAGCGGCGGTCCGTTGCGCGCCGCCATGATCGTCGACGGGTCGTCCTCAAAGAGCACGGCGAGCGCATATGCGCCGGTGACCCGCTTGAGCATCGCATGCATCGCCTCGCGCCGGCCAAGGCCCTCGCGGCGGAACCTGGAGAGCAGATGTGCCACGACCTCGGTGTCGGTGTCCGTCTCGAACTTGGCGCCGTCGGCGATCAGTTCGTCCTTCAAATCGGCAAAGTTCTCGATGATGCCGTTGTGGACGACGGCGACACCGTCGGTGAAGTGCGGATGGGCGTTGCGCTCGGTCGGCGCGCCATGGGTCGCCCAACGCGTGTGCGCAATGCCGATCGTGCCGGCGAGCGGCTCTTCGCGAAGCCGGATCTCGAGATTGACGAGCTTGCCCTCGGCACGCCGGCGCTCCAACGCTCCGCCATTGATGGTCGCAACGCCGGCGGAATCGTAGCCGCGGTATTCGAGGCGCTTCAGCGCATCAACCAGGCGCTCCGATACCGGCTGGTTGCCAACGATGCCAACAATACCGCACATAGTCGTCTCCGATTTGTCCCCGCGCCCGTCGTGGCGCCTCAGCCGATAAGGGCGGATGTCCCGCCCGTTGCGCTGCCTTGGTAAAGCATTTGTCGAGCGAGGCAATCCGCCCCGATTTCACTTTCGGTTTCAGTATTTAACGCTCCGCAGGCTTCCTTGAATCGCAACCGATTCAGGCAAGAAAACCTGCAGCAATCAAAGCGCTACAGCGACCTTTGCGCACATCCGATAAGGCGCGCGGCGCTGTAGATCTATTCGGCCGTTTTCGCAGCTTTCTTGGCCGCCTTCACAGCCAGGTAGCGCTCGCGCAGCAGCCGCGCCCGACCCGGCTTGATCTCCTGGCGCGCGCGGCCGAAGGCAACGGCATCGGCCGGAACATCCTCGGTAATCACGCTGCCCGAGGCGACCAGGGCGCCATCGCCGATCGTCACCGGTGCGACCAGCGACGAATTCGACCCGATGAAGGCATCTTCGCCGATGCGGGTCTCATGCTTGTTCACGCCATCATAGTTGCAGGTGATCGTACCGGCCCCGATGTTCGAACCCGCGCCGACGAAGGCGTCGCCGATATAGGTCAGGTGGTTGACCTTGGCGCCGGCGCCGATCTCCGCCTTCTTGACCTCACAGAAGTTGCCGACCTTGGACTTTTCGCCAAGATCGGCGCCCGGGCGCAGCCGAGCAAAGGGACCAACTGTCGCCCCTGCCCGGACCGTCGCGCCCTCGACATGCGAGAAAGCGTGGATGATCGCACCGCTCTCGACGCGCGCGCCGGGACCGAAGACGACATTCGGCTCGACCAGCACATCCTGCTCAAGCACCGTATCCCAGGCGAGGAACACCGTTTCCGGCGCGATCATCGATACGCCCGACAACATCAGCTCGTGGCGCCGCCGCTGCTGCCAGAGCCGCTCGATGAAGGCGAGTTCGGCGCGTGTGTTGCAGCCGGTCAGTTCCTCCTCAGGAGCCTCGACGGCGATCGCCCGCCCGCCGATCTCGCGCACGATCTCGACGAGATCCGTCAGGTAATATTCGCCCTTGACGTTGGCGTTGCCGATGCGCCCGAGGAGATCGAGCGCCTTGCGGCCGTCGACCGCCATCAGTCCACCGTTGCAATAGGTGATGCGGCGTTCTTCGTCGGTCGCATCCTTATGCTCGCGAATGGCGAGCAAGGCACCGTCCTTGACGATTAGACGTCCATACCCGCTCGGATCCGCCGCCTCGAAGCCGATCACCACCACGTCGTTGCCGGCGGCAAGGCCATCACGTGCGGCCTTCAGCGGCTCCGGCTTGATCAGCGGCGTATCACCGAAGACGACGAGAATATCGTCATAGCCTTTCGCTATGGCGTCACGCGCGGCCAGCACTGCATGACCCGTGCCCAGCCGTTCCTTCTGCAGATAGGAAGAGACCGACACGCCGCCGACATCGGCCGCCGCCGAAACCGATTCCGCATCACGACCGACCACCAGGGCGATATCGGAAATCGAAGCGCTTGCCAGCGCCTGGACGACATGAGCGATCATCGGCCGGCCGGCGACCGGATGCAGCACCTTCGACATGGACGATTTCATCCGCGTGCTTTCACCCGCAGCCAGAATGATGGCCAGGCACGTCCGTTCCATACAATAGTCTCCTTGGTCTTTCCGAGGCCGACGCCCCCTGCACAATTTCTTAAATCGAAATCGCCTCAAGTACAAAATCACGCACGATTCGGCGCTGTGGTATCGCCAAGATAATGCGAGAAGCATAATTCTCACAATCACGTCGCATTAACCGGCTTAAAACCGGATGATGGCATAAGAAGGCGCGGAGCCTGTGTCAGCAAGCAGTGCGGGTGCATCGCTCCCCGGGGGAACGAAACCGCAATGCATAGCCGCACCGAACTGGATGTACAGGCACGACAGGTGAGCGTGGCCCTTACCTTCGTCCGCTCACCATTGTTCTTGCTTGTCGTCACCCTCGGCGTGCTCGCGCTCCTGCTCTCCATCACGATCCGGCAGCCGATCGGCCCGATGTTCTGGGATCACTACCTTTATCTCGATGCCGCCAACCGCATACGAGACGGGCAAGTGCCGTCAGTCGACTTCTTCACGCCCGTTGGCGCGCTTGGCTACTACCTGTTCACGGGTCTCCAGGGCATCTTTCCCAACGGCCAGCCGTTGCTGCTGGCGAGCTGGTGCTTGCTGCTCGTCACCGGGCCGGCGATCGCGCTCGTCGTCTTCGACGTGCAAAAGCGCTCTGCGCTCCTTGCCTATGCGATCCTGCTGCCGTTCCTGGTCTTCTCGGTGGTGCCGTTCAACACCGGCGATTTCTACCCCTACCCCGGCTCCGATGGCTTCGGCATTTACAACCGCCAGGTCTGCCAGCTCCTCTACGTGCTGGCAGCGGCATTGGTTCATGTTCGCGACCGTCGTATTCTCGTGGTCGTCGTTGCAGCGGCGATGGCCGCTCTCTTTTTCGTGAAGATCACGGGCGTTATCGCTGGCACAGTTCTTTGCCTAGTGGCATTTGCCGCAGGCCGTATCCCCTTCAAATCAGCGGTAGCCGTAGCGTTGCTGTTCTTCGCCGTGCTGGCCGTGGTCGAGATTTCGATGGGCGCGGTGTCTGCCTATATCGACGACATCCTTGCGCTGCTGGCCGTCAATGACGGCAGCCTGTTGCCGCGTCTGCTGCAGGCGGCGTCGCTCAATGCCGGCCTGCTGATTCCGGCCGGACTGCTCGCGCTGGTGCTTTTCGTGGCGCACCTTCTGTCCTTTGCGCGGTCCTTGCGACAGCTTGGCGGGAACCCCTCTGCATCGGCACTCGCGGACGTCTTCGACCAATCGTTTCTTTGGCTGGCGGCCTTCATTTTCGCCGGCATTCTTTTCGAAAGCCAGAACACCGGCAGCCAGGCCTTTATCTTTCTGCTGCCTTTGCTGCTCAAGATCGTTGTCGACGAGGTCAGCGGTGCCGCGCCCAAGCCACGTGCGATCACAGTGGCCATTCTTGCCCTGGCGGTCGCCCTGCCGCCGGCCAGCGCCATTGTTCAAAAGAGCGCTCGCGCCTGGATCGGCGCCGTCAACAATGTGCCGCTCGAGAGCCGAAACCTCAAAACGATGGGGGCAGTCAATCTCCGGCCGATTCTCGCACTGCGCGCCGAGCGCCTGCGCGATATCTATGCGGCGCATCGCCCCACATTCGATGCCATGGCGGATGCCGGCGAGCTACCGTCTTTCCTGCTTTACAGCGATTTCGATTTCCAGGCCGGCTGGCTGACCAATGTGGATGAAGCCATCGATGCGATGCGCGCCTATGAAACGGCAAATGGCGTACGTTTCGAGACGATCCTCAACGTCGATTTCACCAATCCTTTTCCCTGGCTGATGGATCGCCGCGCGCCGGAACATGTCGCCATCGGTGCCGATCCGTTCCGTGCTGTCCCTCCGCCGGATGAAAATGTCCGCGCCGCCATCCGCTCACTCGACATCGCGCTCGTGCCGACTTGTCCGGTCACCAACGTAAACCGCATGCTGCTTTCGCTCTATCAGCCGAGCCTCGAGCCCGGCCACACCCGAGTGATGCTGACGAAATGCTATGACGCCTTCATCCGCAATGAATTAAAGGCCGCGGCGCCCGCTGCCAGTGGCTCTTGAGATCTGACGATTAGGCTTCGGGCCGGAGACGGCTTTCGGTCAAAAGCCCGCTCTCCTCCAGGATCGGATAGGCGACGGACGCGATATGCGCGTTGACGCGCTTGAGATCGCGCAGCATGTCGAGATGCAGCGAGCTGGTCTGCAGGCTTTGAACCAGCCCGTCGCGCAACCGCTCGATGTGCCGCTCGGCCGAACGCTTCTCCATGTGGCGAACGCTCACCTTCACCTCGATGAGCTGGCGGGCGAGATCGGCATTGCGACTGACGAAGATGGATTGGGCAACGCGAAGATTGTCGATCGTAAGATTGAACAGGCTTTTCAGCTCCTGATAACCTTCCTCCGAGAACTTCAGACCGTTGTTGACCTTCTTGGCGATCTCATCGCAGAGCCCCTTCTCGATGATGTCGCCCATATGCTCGAGGTTGATGGCGTAGTCGATGATGACGATCGAGCGCCGGCCGTCTTCCTGGCTCAAACCATCGCGCCCCAAGCGCGACAGGAAGATCTTCACTTCCTGCTGTAGCTGGTCGACCTGTTTTTCGAACTTGGCGATGTCGCGAATATCGGAGAGATCGTTGTTCTCGAAAGCATTGGCTGCGCGCATCAGCATCATCTCGACCAGGTCGCCCACGCGCAGCACCTCGCGGGTCGCTCCGGAAAGCGCCATGACCGGGGTGTGCAGGGCATTTTCGTCGAGATAGCGCGGCCCGCTCTCTTCCGTCTCCGTATCGGGAATGAAGCGGACCATCAGTTGCGACAATAGCCCGGCAAAAGGCCAGGCGAGGATCGCGACGGCGAGATTGAAGGCAAGATGGATATCGACGGGCAGGTTCTGGCGCGGCAGCGGCAGGCTCTGCAGGAACTCGACGCTCATGCTGGTCAGCGGCAGCGCAATCAAACAGCCGACCGCACGAATGACGAGATTGCCGAGAGTGACGCGGCGCGCGGACGGGGCAGAAGCCAGGGTCGCCATGACCGGCGGGATCGCTCCTCCAAGGTTCGCGCCAAGCACGAGCGCCACCGTCAGCCCCACGGTGAGAATGCCCGCAGACGAAAGCGACAGGACCAGCATGACGACCGCCAGGCTGGAAGATGAAGCGAAGGCAAGCCCGGCAGATATGATGAGCGCGACGGGCCAGGCGCTGTCGAGCATGCCGAGAAACGCGGCGAGCGCCGGAGAATCACGCATCGGCTCGGTCGCCGAGCCCAGCAGATGCAACGACAGCAGCATGAGGCCGATGCCGACAAAGGCCGCCCCGAGACCCTGGCGGGCGTTCGAGCGGCTGGCACGGTGCAGAACTACGCCGACGAGGATCACGAGCGGCGACAGCCACTCGATGCCGGTCGCGACGATCCAGGCGGTCATGGCTGTCCCGACATTGGCCCCGAGAAGCACGATCTGCGCCATGCGCGAGCGCACGAGCCCCTTCTCCACGAAGGAAGCGGTCATCAAGGCGGTGGCCGTCGAACTCTGCAGGGCCAGCGTCGCCACAAGTCCGGTCGCGAACGAGCGTACGGCCCCGTTGGTTCCTTGGGCGAGACCGGCGCGCAAGCGCGCACCGAAGGCGCGTGTCACGCCGTCCTTGACGAGCGACAGGCCGAAGAGCAGCAGTGCGACTGCTCCAAAAAGATTGACCATCACGATTGTCGACTGCATGGCATGCCTTCCTGCGGGGTCTTCAGAATCGCCCCTTACCGTGCAACAGAAGCACAGTTCCAAGGCGTATTCGACACAATCTGACAGATAAATTTCAATTGCCGGCTAATGAATCCGACATGGATTGTACCGCGCGCGCCCGATGGGCTGGCGGGCTGACCGGCGATCTCACGCGCGCGCTGCAATGCGCCGGTGGCAACCATTGAAAACCGGGCGGTCGGGATCGACCAACGATCCCGTGAGCGCGCGCAATTTGCGGCAAACAACCCTTCATTTCCTGTTTCGTTTGTTTTAAGGAACGAATTCGTTTTGGCCAATGGCCGCCGCATTGCAACGAGGTTTCTGCCCCCATGCTCGAATTCCTGAGAACTGCCGCCCAGACCTGGGTTGTCAAAGGCCTGCTAGTCATTCTCGTGCTGTCGTTCATGGTGTGGGGCGGCTCATCTCTGACGATGACGAACCAATCGGATGCGGTGGTGGTCGTCGGCGACGTCAAGGTCAAGGCGCCGGAGTTCCGGCTTACCTATGAAACCATGCTGGCTCAGGCCTCCCGCCAGCTCGGCACGCGGCTGACGCCACAACAGGCACGCGCCTTCGGCATCGAACAGCGGGTCTATTCGCAGGTCGTCGCCGGCGCTGCTCTCGACCAGCTTGCAGACGACATGAACCTCGGGCTGTCGCAGGACCGGCTGGCCAAGCTGATCGCCGACGATCCGGCGTTCCACAGCGTCAACGGCCAGTTCGACCGTCTGACGTTCTCCAGCGTTCTGCGCAACGCCGGCCTGCGCGAACAGGACTACATCAACAGCCAGAGCCAGACCGCGATCCGTTCGCAGATCGTCGATGCCCTCTCGGACGGTTATGCCGCTCCCAAGGTGCTGACCGACGCGATCGGCGCCTACCGCCACGAAAAGCGGACGGTCGACTACCTGCTGCTCTCGAACGCCAATATCGACGCTGTGAAGGCACCGGGCGACGACGTGTTGACGCCCTGGTACGATGGCCGCAAGGCAAACTATCGCGCCCCCGAATACCGCAAGGTCAGCTATGTAAAGCTCGAGCCGGTCGACGTCGCCGACACCGCAGCCGTGACGGAAGATGAGATGCGCACCGAGTATGACCGGCGCAAGGAGAGCTTCCGCACCGTTGCGACGCGGACCATCGAGCAGCTTACCTTCCCGTCGCGTGCAGCGGCTGACGCCGCAGCGGCCAAGCTCTCGTCCGGCACGAGCTTCGACGATCTGGTGAAAGCCGAAGGCAAGACGTCGGCCGACGTTCTTCTCGGCGAATTCTCCAAGGATCGCGTGCCCGATGCCAAGGTCGCCGAGGCGGCCTTCGCAGTTGCCGCAGACGGCGGCGTATCTCCGGTTGTCGACGGCGCCTTCGGCCCGGTCATTCTCCGCGTGACGAATATCCGGCCGGAAGCGGTGCGCAGCTTCGACGAAGTCAAGGAAGAGCTGCGCAAGGACATCGCGCTTTCCGCGGCGAGCGAAGAAGTCATGCGCCTCCACGACAAGATCGAGGACGAGCGCGCTTCCGGGGCTCCGATCAAGGAAGTGGCCGACCAGCTCAAGCTGAAGCTGGTGACCATCGATGCGATCGATGCAACCGGCAAGGACAAGAACGGCGACGACGTTGCCGGTCTGCCGGAGCAGGCAGCCCTTCTGCAGGAAGTCTTCAAGGCGGATGTCGGCGCAGAAACCCTGCCGGTGAATGTCGGCCGCGACGGCTATGTCTGGTTCGACCTCGATGAAGTTACCCCCGCGCGTGATCGCACGCTGGACGAGGCTCGCGACGAAGTCGGCGCCGACTGGATGGCAGAACAGCAGCGCGCAGCACTTGCCAAGAAGGCCGGTGAGCTGAAGCAGCGTCTCGCGCAGGGTGCAAAGCTTGCCGACATTGCCAATGAACTCGGCCTCGCCGTCGAAACGAAGTCCGGCCTGATGCGCTCCACTTCGGACGCCGCCCTTAGCCCGGCGGCTGTCGTCGCTGCCTTCTCGGGCCCGAACGGTTTTGTCACCAACGCTGCCGGCATCGGTGGCGAGGGACAGGTGCTCTTGCAGGTGACGGCGGTCGAGGATGGCGGCCCGACGGATGCCCTGCAGGACGATAGCCGTCAGATCGAGGCTCTGGCCAGCGTCAGCGGTGCAGATATTGTCGATCAAATGGTCGCCACGCTGCAGGCCGCTTATGGCGTGACGATCAACCAGACGCTCGGCGAAACCGCAATTGCGCAACGATAGGCTTCGAGGAAACAAACGATGAGTGATCTGAAGCCATTCGTCGCCAAGGTGGCCGCCCGTGAGGCGCTGAACCGCGAAGACGCGCGTGCCGCCTTCGAAATCATCATGTCGGGGGCCGCGACGCCATCGCAGATCGGTGGCTTCCTGATGGCGCTGCGCGTGCGCGGCGAAACGGTCGATGAGATCGTCGGCGCGGTCGGCGCCATGCGTGCCCGCATGCTGCCGGTCGATGCACCTGATGATGCCATCGATATCGTCGGAACCGGCGGCGACGGCGCCGGCACCTACAACATCTCGACGCTCGCTTCGCTCATCGTCGCCGGCGCCGGTGTACCGGTTGCCAAGCACGGCAACCGCGCGCTGAGCTCGAAGTCGGGCACCGCCGATGCGCTCTCGTGCCTCGGCGTCAAGCTCGACATCGGCCCCGAAGCTATCTCGCAGTGCATTCGCGAGGCGGGCGTCGGCTTCATGTTCGCACAGCAGCATCATTCGGCAATGCGCCACGTCGGCCCAACGCGGGTGGAGCTTGGCACGCGCACGATATTCAACTTGCTCGGCCCGCTCTCCAATCCGGCGGGCGTCAAGCGACAGCTGGTCGGCGTCTATGCGCCGCAGTGGGTACAGCCGCTCGCGGAAGTGCTGCGCGATCTCGGTTCCAAAAATGTCTGGGTCGTTCACGGCGAAGGCCTCGACGAGATCACCACGACCGGGACGACGCAGGTCGCTGCCCTCGAAGACGGCAAGATCTCGACTTTCACGCTGACGCCGGCCGATTTCGGCCTTCCTACGGTGACGCTCGATGTACTGAAAGGCGGCGACGGCGCGCACAATGCCGTTGCGCTCCAGGCCGTGCTCGATGGCGCCGAGAACCCCTATCGGGACATTTCCCTTGCCAATGCGGCCGCATCGCTGATGATAGCCGGACGGGCGAAAGACCTCGGCGAGGGCATGGCGCTCGCCCGCCAGTCGCTTTCGAGCGGCGGCGCCAAGATGGCGCTGCAGCGCCTGATCAGCGTTTCGAACGCAGCCTGAAGAAGGATCGGCAACGATGACGGATATCCTGCGCAAGATCGAAGCCTACAAGCGCGACGAGATCGCGGCCGCGAAAGCACAGACGCCGCTTTCCGAACTCAAGGCGCATATTGCCGAACAGTCTGCGCCGCGTGGCTTTCACTCAGCGCTCACCGCGCGCAGGGCCGGCGGCACATTCGGGCTGATCGCGGAGATCAAGAAGGCGAGCCCATCCAAGGGGCTCATTCGTCCGGACTTCGACCCGCCGGCGCTTGCCAGGGCCTACGAAGCTGGGGGCGCCGCCTGTCTCTCGGTACTCACGGATGCGCCGAGCTTTCAAGGTGCACCCGCCTTCCTGGAAGCCGCACGCGCGGCCTGCGGCCTGCCGGCACTGCGCAAGGACTTCATGTTCGAAAGCTACCAGGTGTTCGAGGCTCGGGCCTGGGGCGCGGACTGCATCCTGCTGATCATGGCTTCGCTCAGCGACGACGACGCCCGCCGCCTTGAAGATGCGGCCTTCGAGCTTGGTATGGATGTGCTGATCGAAGTGCACGACGCCGAGGAAATGGAACGGGCGCTCAAGCTCGCCTCCCCCCTCGTCGGCATCAACAACCGCAATTTGCGCACCTTCGAGGTCGACCTCGCCGTCTCGGAGCAGCTAGCAGGCATGGTCCCTTCCGACCGGCTGCTGGTCGGCGAAAGCGGCATCTTCACCCATGAGGATTGCCAGCGCCTGGAAAAGAGCGGCATCACCACCTTCCTCGTCGGCGAAAGCCTGATGCGCAAGAGCGATGTGGAAGCGGCCACGCGTACCCTGCTGACCGGCGCTGCAAACACGTTGGCGGCCGAGTGATGGGTAAGCCGACGCTCACGCATCTTGGTGGCAGCGGCGAAGCGAACATGGTGGATGTCGGCGACAAGGCCGAGACGGTGCGCATTGCGGTCGCCGAGGGCCATGTGCGCATGAAGGCGGAAACGCTGACGCTCATTCTCGAAGGCGATGCGAAGAAGGGCGACGTCATCGGCACGGCGCGGCTCGCCGGCATCATGGCCGCCAAGCAAACCGCCAATCTCATCCCGCTCTGCCACCCGCTGATGCTGACGAAGGTTGCCGTCGACATCACGCCCGACCCCACGCTTCCCGGCCTCCGGGTCGAGGCACTCGCCAAACTCACCGGCCGCACGGGCGTCGAGATGGAAGCGTTGACGGCTGTGAGCGTCGCGTGCCTTACCATCTACGATATGGCGAAGGCGGCAGACCGCGAAATGGAGATCGGCGGGATCCGGGTGGTTAGCAAGTCCGGCGGTCGGTCCGGCGACTTTCGGCGCGAAGGGAACTGAGGTCATGTCGCTGCTGTCCGTCGAAGATGCGCTCGACCGAATTCTCGACAGCGCAACCCCGAGACCACTGGCAGAGCGTGTCGATCTTCACGACGCTGTCGGCCGCGTCCTTGCCGAGGATATCTCGGCACTCGTCACTCATCCCGCCTTCGACAATTCGGCGATGGACGGCTATGCGGTTCGCCATCAGGATATCGAGACCGTTGGCGCGGAACTTATTGTGATCGGCCAATCGGCTGCCGGCCATGGCTTCAAGGGAGAGGTGGGGCCTGGAGAGGCCGTCCGCATCTTCACCGGGGCACCCCTGCCCGCTGGTGCCAATACGGTGATCATCCAGGAAGATACCGAGCGCCGGCCGGAAGACCGGATCCGCACCAAGTTCGTGCCCGGCAAGGGCCGCCATATCCGCTTGGCCGGACAGGACTTCGCTCAGGACGAAAAGGCGCTATCGGCTGGCGACGTACTCGATGCCGGGCGGCTGACACTGGCCGCCGGCATGAACCACGAGAATCTCCCCGTTTTCAAGCGGCCGAAGATCGCGATCCTTGCGACCGGCGACGAGCTTCTGCCTCCGGGGAGCAAGCCGGGGCCGGACCAGATCATCGCCTCGAACAGCTTCGGCGTCGCGGCAATCGCGCGCGACAATGGCGCGGAGGTCATCGATCTTGGCATTGTCGCCGACGACCAGCAGGCGATCGCCGCCGAGGTCGCGCGGGCTCAAGCTGCCGATGTCGACGTGCTTGTCACGCTCGGCGGCGCGTCGGTCGGCGACCATGACCTGGTTCAGGCAACTCTACTTTCCTGCGGCATGACGCTCGACTTCTGGCGCATCGCCATGCGGCCGGGAAAGCCGCTGATGGTAGGCAAGCTCGGAGCTACGACCGTGCTCGGCCTCCCCGGCAACCCGGTCTCGAGCCTCGTTTGCGCGCTGCTGTTCCTGGAGCCGCTGACACGCAAGCTCGCACAGCTACCGTTCCGCGAACGCATGACGACGGCGAAACTTGCAAGCGCCTTGCCCGCCAACGACATCAGGCAGGACTATGTGCGCGCGCGGCTCACTAAGGGTGAGGATGGTGACCTCATTGCCCATCCGTTCTCGCGGCAGGATTCGTCGATGATGAAAGTCTTTGCCCAGTCCGACTGCCTGATCGTGCGCCGGCCGCACGCTGCAGAAGCACCCCAGGGCGCATCCTGCGACATCCTCAGGCTTCGCTGAACCGCTTTGTCAATTCTGCTGGCATCCGCGGACCGGCGGACCAAGCGTCGCCGATACTGGACGGACTCATTTCTGCTCCGGAGCCGTGGCTGGTGTCATGGCGCCGACATCATAACTCTGTACAAGCAAGCTACCACCGCCGAGGACCTCCGACTACGGATGTACTAGCGGACCCGCGGTGATCTGGAAAAAGGTCGGGTTTAGCCCGGCCTTTTGCATTTGCGGCGGGTGAGGCAATCCATAGCGACGCTACCGCCTCGCGCCGAGAGCAACTGCGCCCCCGGCCCCCTCGACACGTTTCATGGACTGGATCAGTTGGCCGCTTCGTCGCTTCGGCTGACCAGGATCTTGTCGATCCGGCGTGCATCCATGTCGATTACCTCGAACCGGTAGCCGTGAGCGATGGCGATATCGCCCTCCTCCGGCGTCTTGCGCAGCTGCTGCACCAGGAAACCGGCGATTGTCTCGAAGTTACCGTCGGCATCGATGCCTTCGATGCCGATCGTCAGGTGAATTTCGTCGATCGGCGTGCGGCCGTCGACGAGGTAGCTGCCATCCTCACGCACACGGATCAGCGCGTGTTCGATGTCGTCGTAGTTCGACGGCAACACGCCGACGATCGCTTCGAGGATATCGGCGATGGTGATGATGCCTTCGGTGCTGCCATATTCGTCGACGATCATCGCCAAATTGATGCTCGACGACTTGAAGGCTTCCAGTGCCTTTAGGCAGGAAGCCGTCTCCGGCAAGGTGTGGATTTCCTTTATGTACCTGCGCACATCGAACGGACTGGAGGTCGGGGCGTTCAGGACCTCCTTCGCTAGGACGGCGCCAAGCACGTCGCCGCTCGGTCCATCGACCACCGGATAACGGGAATGGTTGAATTGGCCGATCTTGCGGCCCACCGTCTCCAGACTGTCGTTGACGTCGATGAAGCTCACCTCGGTCCGGTGGGTCATAATCGACTTCACGTTGCGGTCGCCAAGCCGGATGATGCGGCGGAGCATCTCGTGCTCCGACTTCTCGATCGCGCCGCTTTCGACACCCTCGGCCATGATCGCGTGGACTTCCTCCTCCGTTACATGGTCCGGATCATCCGGGCGCATGCCGAGGAGGCGCATGGCGACCGATGCGGCCGTTTCGAACAGATAGACGATCGGAGCCGCGATCCGCGACAGAAGATGCATCGGGCGCGCGACGAACATCGCCAGCGCTTCGGAATTCTTCAGTGCCAGTTGCTTCGGGATAAGCTCGCCGATCACGACCGAGAGGAACGTAATCAGGGTGACGACGAGCGCGACGGCGACCGTATTTCCGTAGGGATGAATCCAGGCGATTTCATCGAGGGTCGGTGCGATCTTGGCAGCGATGGTCGCACCGCCGTAGGCGCCGGCCAGCGTGCCGACCAGCGTAATGCCGACCTGTACCGTGGAAAGGAATTTACCGGGATCTTCCGCAAGTCTCAGCGCCACCTCGGCGCGAGTGTTTCCCTGTTTTGCCATCTGGCGAAGCATTGGCTTGCTTGCCGAGACGATTGCCATTTCCGAGAGAGCAAAAAATGCATTGATCAAAAGCAGGACGAAAATGACAAAAAACTCGGACATGGTCTCCAGATCACCGTTGACGAAAGCCGCTCCGCTGGGAACGACCAATCACCAGATAAGGCCAGCGGACGATCTGAGCAAGCACAAGCATTGAAATCTATGCGATCTGCTGAACATTGGAGATCATCAATAGCGGAATTTCGAACAATCCCGGAAAAGCTGAACTCAGGCGCGGTTATGCAAGGCGCTGCGGACCCGCTCGCGACCGATCTTGATGACATTCTCCATCGCGAGCCGGGCGCCGACTTCGTCGCGCCGGCCGATTTCCTCAACGATGCGGATATGGTTGCGGGCGACCTCGTCTATGCCGCCTCTTTCTGCGACGGGCGAGCTCAGCTTGAAGACGCCAACCAGCGCCGCTTCAATCAGCCCGCCGACCGTCCGCATGAACGGATTTCCGGAGGCTTCGGCGACAGCGAGGTGAAATTTCAGATCCGCCACGGCAAGGCTCTCTGCCGTGTGTCCCTCTTCGCCCATGGCAACGGCGAGCCGCATCATACGGCTGATTTCCGCTTCTGACGCGTTTCGCGCGGCTAGGGCTGCCGCGTGCGGCTCGAAGGCGAGGCGCACTTCACTCAGGTGGTAGAGAAAATCTTCATCGACCCCGCACTCGAAATGCCAGGTCAGGATATCGCTGTCGAACAGGTTCCAGTCGTTGCGCGGCGTTACACGCGTGCCGATGCGGGCACGGGGCACGACCAGCCCCTTGGCGGCAAGCGTCTTCATGGACTCGCGCAGTACTGTTCGCGACACCTTGAAGCGCGCGGCGAGCTCCGGATCTCCCGGAAGGATCGAGCCCACAGGAAACTCGCCGGATATGATCGCCTTTCCCAGTTGATCGACGACATGCGCATGGCTCGTGCGTTTGCGCGAGCCGGACACAACGGTTTCCAGCAAACTCCTGTTCAATCCATCTCCTCCAGGCACTCCCCTGCCTGACTTTGCCGACACACGGATATCGGTGCTGCGCAGCGCCGCCGACCGTTTGTCCAAACTTGCGCAAACGAGTGTAGTTTGATCGACCGATTCCGGAAAGCCCCCGGAAAGACAGGCGAAATCGGCGTTGGCAAACGATGTCCGATCGTAGCCGCACAGGCTTGCCATGCCCCATTCTGAAACGAACAAACCCCGCCAGGCGGCGGGGTTTGCCCCACTTCGCTTCTGTGCAGCCGTTTACTTCGGCAGCTGGTCGTCGACGCCCTCGACGTAGAAGTTCATGCCGAGCAGGGTGCCGTCATCAGACGTTGCGCCGGCTGCGAGCCATTCGCTGCCGTCCTGCTTCTTCAGCGGGCCGGTGAAGGGCTTGAGCTCGCCCGACTTGATCTTGGCTTCGGTTTCCTCGGCCAGCTTCTTCACGTCATCAGGCATGTTGGTGTAGGGCGCCATCGTCAGGATGCCGTCCTTCAGGCCGTCCCAGCTCGATGTCGTTTCCCACTTGCCGTCGAGGAAAGCCTGCGTGCGTTTGATGTAATAGGCGCCCCAGGTGTCGACAATGGCCGTCAGCTGCGTCTCCGGGCCAGCCTTGATCATGTCGGAAGCCTGGCCGAAGGCCTTGATGCCGCGTTCCGCGGCAACCTGCATCGGAGCCGTCGTGTCGGTGTGCTGCGTCAGGATGTCGACGCCCTGGTCAACCAGCGCCTTGGCGGCATCGGCTTCCTTGCCGGGGTCAAACCAGGTGTTTGCCCACACGACCTTGATCTTGAAATCGGGGTTTACCGAGCGCGCACCGATGATGAAGGAGTTGATGCCCATCACCACTTCCGGGATCGGGAAGGATGCGATGTAGCCGGCGACGCCCTTCTGCGACATTTTCGCGGCGATCTGGCCCTGGATGTAGCGGCCTTCATAGAAGCGGCTGTTGTAGGTCGCGACGTTCGGCGCGGTCTTGTAGCCGGTGGCATGTTCGAACTTCACGTCCGGGAACTTCTGCGCGATCTTGATGGTCGCATCCATGAAGCCGAACGACGTCGTGAAGATCAGGCCGCAACCAGAGCGTGCCAGGCGCTCGATTGCGCGCTCCGCATCGGGGCCTTCCGGCACGCTTTCGAGATACTGGGTCTCGATCTTGTCGCCGAGTTGCTTTTCCAGCTCCTGACGGCCGATGTCGTGCGCCTGGGTCCAGCCGCCATCGGTCTTGGCACCGACGTAGACGAAGCAGACCTTGGCCTTTTCCTGAGCGCTGGCACCCGTGGCGAAGCCGATCACCGCCGCGGTGCTTGCGAGAGCGAGCAGTAGTTTCTTCATTTTTTTACCCCTGTCGGTTTGAGAAACGTTTGTCTGAAATACTGTCTGTCAGCGGTCCGGCACGAACGGTTTGCCGAGCGATGCCGGTGTATTGATCAAGGTCATGCGCCGGTTGTGCGAAATGAGAATGAGTACGACGATCGTCGCCACATAAGGAAGCGATGAAAGGAGTTGTGAGGGAATACCCAGACCGAAGGCCTGCGCATGCAGCTGGCTGATCGAGACCGCACCGAAGAGATAGCCGCCGGCCACCAGCCGCCAGGGCCGCCAGGAAGAAAAGACCACCAGCGCCAGCCCGATCCAGCCGCGCCCCGCCGACATGTTTTCCACCCATTGCGGCGTGTAGACGAGCGACAGCTGCGCACCGGCGAGCCCGGCGCAAGCGCCGCCGAACATGACGGCCAGATAACGGGTGCGGATGACGTCAACGCCGAGCGCGTGCGCGGAAGCGTGGCTGTCGCCGACAGCCCTGAGCTTGAGACCGGCGCGGCTGCGAAACAGGAACCAGTGCACGCCGGCGACAATCGCAATCGATAGATAAAAGATGATGTCCTGTCGGAACAGCAGCGGACCGATAACCGGAATGTCCGCCAGAAGCGGTATCGTGATCGGCTGCAGCTTGATGCCCTGAAGGCCGAGGAAACTCTCGCCCATCATGCCGGAAACGCCGATCCCGAGCAGCGTCAGGGCAAGGCCGGTCGCCACCTGGTTTGCCACGAGCGTCAACGTCAGGAAAGCGAAGAGCTGCGAGAAGATCGCGCCGCAGGCAACACCTGCAAGCATGCCGAGATAGGGCGAGCCGGTAATCTGGGTGATCGCGAAGGCGGAGACCGCCCCCATGATCATCATGCCTTCGACGCCGAGGTTGAGAACGCCTGAGCGTTCCGTCACCAGTTCGCCGATCGCGGCGAGCACCAGCGGGGTCGCGGCGGTGATGACACTCAAGAGGATCGCTTCGACAATACCCATCAGCGGCTCACCTCGGTGTTTGTCGCGGTCAACCGGTCGAAGACCAGTTTGATGCGGTAGTGGATGAGGGTGTCGCAGGAGAGCACGAAGAAGAGCAGCAATCCCTGGAAGACGCGCGTCACCTTTTCGGAAACGCCGATCGAAAGCTGCGCCGCTTCACCGCCGAGATAGGTCAAGGCGAGCACCAGGCCGGCGGCCACAATGCCGAGCGGATTGAGGCGACCAAGGAAGGCGACGATGATCGCGGTGAAGCCGTAGCCGGGCGAGATGACCGGGCGCAGCTGCTGGATCGCACCGCTGACCTCGGATATGCCGGCGAGCCCAGCCAAGGCGCCGGAAAGCAGCATCGAGAACCAGATCATGCGGCGCGACGAGAAACCCGCAAAGCGCCCTGCCCGCTCCGACTGGCCGAGAACGGAAATCTCGAAGCCCTTCAGCGTGTAGCGCATCATGAACCAGATGAGGACTGCCGCGATGATGGCGAAAGCGAAGCCCCAATGGGTCCGTCCCGAGGCGATCATCTCCGGCAGGATCGCATCGACGGCGAAAGTGCGCGTCTCCGGAAAATTCATCCCACCCGGGTTGCGCCAGGGGCCACGCACCAGCCAGTCGAGAAAGAGCTGAGCGACATAGACCAGCATCAGGCTCGTCAGGATTTCATTGGTGTTCATATGCGCCTTGAGGAAGGCGGGAATTGCCGCAAACAAAGCGCCGCCGAGCATGCCCATTAGCATCATCAGCGGCAGCACCAGCGGCGACTGCCAGTCGTAGAAGACCACCGGCAGGATCGAACCGGCGATGGCGCCCATGATGAACTGGCCCTCGGCACCGATGTTCCAGTTGTTGGAGCGGAAGCAGACCGAAAGCCCGACGCCGATCAGGATCAGGGGGGCTGCCTTGATCGCCAGTTCGTGCAGCGACCAGACCTCGCTCAACGGTTCGACGAAGAAGCTGTAGAGCGCCATCACCGGGTTCTTGCCGAGCAGCGCGAACATGATGCCGCCGAAGACAATCGTCAGCAGGAAGGCGATGAACGGCGACAGGATCGAAAACAGCGTCGAGACCTTGGCGCGCTTTTCCAGTTCAATGCGCATGTGCGGCCTCCGTGCCTTCCGTCTTGCCGTACATGCCGCCCATCAGCAGGCCGATCTTTTCGCGCGAGAGTTCTTTCGCCGGATAGGGATCGGAGAGCCGCCCGTCGCTGATGACGGCGATTTCCGTCGCCACCTCGAAGATCTCGTCCAGATCCTGGCTGATGACGAGAACAGCCGAGCCCGCCTTGGCAAGGTCAACGAGCGCCTGGCGAATACGGCTGGCGGCGCCGGCATCGACACCCCAGGTCGGTTGATTGACGACGAGCACGCTCGGCTGCCGGTCGAGCTCACGGCCGACGATGAACTTCTGCAGGTTGCCGCCCGACAGCGAGCCCGCCGGCGGGTCTTCGCCGCTCTTGCGCACATCCATCGCCTCGGAAATGCGCTTCGTGGCACTCGTCACCGCATCGCGGCGGATGATCTTGAGGAAACCGCCACCAAGGAATGCCTTGGCGTCCGAACGGCTGCGGGCAAGCACGAGATTGTCCGAGAGCGGCAGCGCCGATACGGCGGCATGGCCGTGGCGCTCTTCGGGAACGAAGCCCGCGCCCATCAGGCGGCGGGCATTGATGTTCCTGTTGCCGACCGGCTTCTGCCGGATCTGCACGGCATTCTCGTCAACGACCGGATACTCGCCCGACAGCGCATCGAAGAGTTCGCCCTGGCCATTGCCGGCGACACCGGCGATTGCCAGCACCTCGCCGGCGTGGACCTTGAGACAGATGTTCTTCAGCGAAACGGCAAAGGGTGTGCGGGCCGGAACCGTCAGATGCCGCGCCTCGAGCTGCACCTGGCCCTTGGCGCTGGTGCCTTCGGCCGTCACGGCCGCGACGTCACTTCCAACCATCATGCGCGCCAGCGACGACGGGGTCTCCGCCTTCGGGTCGCAGGCGCCGGTCACCTTGCCGTGACGCAGCACCGTTGCGCGGTCGCAGATGCGTTGGACCTCTTCGAGTCGGTGGCTGATATAGAGAACCGAGCGGCCCTCTGCCTTCAACTTGTAGAGCGTTTCGAACAGGCGATCGGCTTCCTGCGGAGTCAGAACCGAAGTCGGCTCGTCGAGAATGATGAGGCGCGGGTTCTGCAGCAGCGCGCGCACGATCTCGATCCGCTGGCGCTCGCCCACGGAAAGATCGGCAACATGCGCCTTGGGGTCGAGCGGCAAGCCGTAGGCATGCGACAGGCGCGAAGCCTCTTCCGCCACCTTCGCGAGCGAGATGTTCGCATCCATGGAGAGCGCAATGTTTTCGGCGACGGTCAGCGCCTCAAACAGCGAAAAATGCTGGAAAACCATGCCGATGCCGAGTTTGCGCGCGGCGGCGGGATTGGCGATGCGCACGCTCTGGCCCTGCCAAAGGATCTCTCCTGCCGTCGGCGCCAATACGCCGAACAGCATCTTCACCAGGGTCGATTTTCCGGCACCGTTTTCGCCGAGAAGGGCGTGGATTTCGCCCTGTTCAATCTGCAGATTGATCCCATTGCAGGCCGCGAAGCTGCCAAACAATTTCGTCAGGTTGCTCACAGCCAATAGGTGACCGTTCGCCGCTACTCCCTCAACAGGCACGCTGCCCTCTTTCCCCTCTGTTGATCCGCGTCCGCCTTAAGGCTTCGATCACGGAATCAGCAGTGTTGTTCCACTTGTTTTTCTTGTCTCGAGATCCGTATGCGCCCGCCCTGCATCGGCGAGCGGATAAGTCTGATTTATATTGATACGCACTTTGTTGCTTTGCACAATATCAAACAGGGAATTTGCACACGCTTCCAGCGCAGGCCGCGTGGCAACGTAACCGAAGAGTGTCGGACGGGTCGCGAAAATCGATCCCTTCTGCGCCAGAATGCCGATGCTAAACGCGTCCACCGGACCGGACGAATTGCCGAAGCTGACCCAGAGACCGCGCGGCTTCAGGCAGTCCAGCGACGCCGGATAGGTATCGCGCCCGACGGAATCGTAGACGACATCAACACCGCGGCCATCGGTCAATTCCTTCACCCGCGCGACAAAATTGTCGGTGCTGTAGTTGATGACGTGGTCGTAGCCGTGCGCCAGCGCCAGATCGATCTTGCCCTGCGAGCCCGCGGTGCCGATCACGGTTGCGCCAAGCGCCTTTGCCCACTGCCCAGCGATTAGACCGACGCCGCCGGCGGCCGCATGGAACAGGATCGTCGCGCCGGGGCCCACCTGATATGTCTGGTTGAGCAGATATTGCGCCGTCATGCCCTTCAACATCATCGCCGCCGCGGTCTCGAGGCTGATGCCGTCTGGCACATTCACCAGTTGCGAGGCGTCGACATTGCGCTCACTGGCATAGGCGCCGTCGGCCGACGCATAGGCGACGCGATCACCAACGGAGAAGAGGCTGACGCCATCGCCAACCGCCGTGACGATGCCTGCGCCCTCCTTGCCCGGCACGAAAGGCAGGCCAGAGGCGGATTTATAGAGGCCGGTGCGGAAATAGACGTCGATGAAGTTGAGGCCAACAGCAACCTGGCGGATCTGCACCTCGCCCGGACCCGGCGGCGAGAGCGTGACGCCTTCGAGTTTCAGGACCTCCGGTCCACCGAGTTCGCGTACCACAATCGCCTGTGCCATTGCCTGCTCCTATTTCTGGCCGAGACTTGGAAAAATCTGCAGCACGAAGCCAATTACGTAGAGATAGATGCCTGTCACGACAAAACCGGTCACGACCCAAGCCGGCGTCGCGAAATGCAGGAGCAGCGCATAGACACCCAGCGCCGACCAGATCAGGAAGACGCCGAGGTTCAGCGGCCGCAAACGCTGGACGCGGACCGGGTGAAGGAAATTGATCGGCAGGAAGGTCAGCACCACGGAGACGAAGACGACGACCGACGCCGTCACCTCGCTCGCCTGGATGACGAACAGCGTGAAGACCACCATGTTCCAGACGACGGGGAAGCCAGAGAAAAAGTATTCATCCGTTTTCATGCCCATGTCGGCATAGTAGATCGCGCTCGAGACGACGATCGCACCCGCCGCCACGAAGGACCATGGCTCGCCGATCATGCCACTCTGATAGAGCGCAAAGGCCGGCAGCAGGACATAGGTCACGTAGTCGATGACGTTGTCGAGCGTGTCGCCCGACCAGTTGGGCAGCACTTCCTTGACGCGGACCTTGCGGGCGATCGGCCCATCGATACCATCGACGAGCAGCGCCAGGCCCAGCCACCAGAACATATCGACGAAGCGGTGCTCGGCCGCCGCAACGACGCCGAGGAAAGCAAGAAACGATCCCGAGGCGGTCAAGATATGCACGGAAAAGGCGCGAATCTCGGCGTAGGGAACTCGTTTGTAGTTAAAGAACTTCATCTGCGGACGCCGCCCACCCCTGCTGTTTTCCCCGTACGGACCCGGAAGCCCGCCTCAACCGCTCTGCGGCGCATTGGGCGTAATATGCACCCTTTGCAACGCATCGCCACTAAAATTCAAGCTCGGTCGCTTCCTGCAGCCCCATTGTCCTGTGGACACCTGCAAATTGCTTCTGCGCTGATTCTACCCATTTATTTCGCTCTCGCCCGCGACTAGAGGTATGATCGAGGCTCGGCCAAGACGCCTCGCAGCGTGCGTGAAAGGTTGGTTGCCTCATGGATCACTACGATATCGCCATCATCGGTGCAGGTCTCGCGGGATCGCTCGCGGCCATCGCGCTTGCCGACGCCGGTTACCACGTCGCCTTGATCGGTCCGGAGCCGACGGTCGCCGACGGACGCACCACGGCGCTGATGGACCAATCGATCGAGTATCTCAAAAAGCTCAACCTTTGGGAAAAGGTCGAGCCGCTGACGGCAACGCTCTCGACCATGCGCATTCTCGACGGAACCAACCGGCTGCTGCGTGCGCCGCCGGTCAATTTTCGCGCCTCGGAAGTCGGGCTCGACGCCTTTGGTTACAACATCCCGAACGCGCCTTTCATCGACATTCTCCGCCAGCGGGCCGAAGAGAGCCCGAAGCTGACGCGCATCACCGCCTCCGCAATCGGCTTCGACCTTTCGGATACTGTCGCGACGATCGAGCTGGCAAACGGCAGCCAATGCAGTGCGCATCTGCTCGTCGGCGCCGATGGCCGCCGCTCGCCGGTGCGCGAAGCGGCAAAGATCTCCGTCAGCACCTGGTCCTATCCGCAGACGGCGGTCGTTTTGAACTTTGCGCACGAACTGCCGCACCAGAACATCTCGACCGAGTTCCACACCGAAAGCGGCCCCTTCACCCAGGTTCCCCTGCCCGGCAACCGCTCCAGCCTCGTCTGGGTACGCAAACCCGACGATGCCGCACAGACGCTGACGTTGGATCTTGCTGCACTCTCCCGCGCGGTCGAGGACCGGATGCAATCGATTCTCGGCAAGGTGACGGTCGAGGGCACGCCGCAATCCTTCCCGCTTTCGGGCATGACCGCGCGGCGCTTCGGCAAGGGGCGTGTCGTGCTCCTCGGCGAGGCGGCGCACGCCTTTCCGCCGATCGGTGCCCAAGGCCTGAACCTCAGCCTGCGCGATGTGATGACGCTCGTCGATATCATCGGTACGGCCAGTGGAGAAACGCTCGCCGGCGATATCGGCGATCGTTTCGATAGCCGCCGCCGGCCGGACATCATCAGCCGCACGGCGAGCGTGGATCTGCTCAATCGCTCGCTGCTTTCCGGCTTCCTGCCGGTGCAGGCGCTACGCGCCCTCGGGCTGCACGTGCTTTCCGCCGTCGGGCCGCTCCGCAGCCTCCTGATGCGCGAAGGCGTTCATCCCGGCAGCGCGCTTCACGCCTTTAGGGATAGCCTACGGGAAAAGATCGGGCGGAAGAGCGCCTGAGCGGATCAGGTAAAGCAGGCCGGTGACGGTTGCGACCGACAGCGTCGTTGTGATCAAGATCGTCGCCGAGGCCCGCTCCTGCCATACGCCATACTGGTGGCCGATGACGAAGACGTTCGTTGCCGTCGGTAGTGCTGCCAGCAGCACCGCGGTCTGCACCCAGATCGGATCATAGTTGCCCGTCAGGCTCATGGCCGTGAACATGACGAGCGGATGTAAAAGCAGCTTGGCCGGAACGATGTAGCCGATCTCGACGGGAATGCGCTTGATCGGGCGCAGCGCCAGTGTCACACCCATGGCAAAGAGCGCGCAAGGTGCTGCACACTGCGCGAGATAATCGATGAGCCGCTGAACCGGCACCGGCGGCTGCACCGCGAAGAAGGCGGCGACGACGCCGGCGAGCGTCGCAAGGATGAACGGGTGCAGGATGATCTTGCGCGCGACACTTGCGGCAAACACCAGCGGTTTTTCCTGTCGGCCGCCTGATATCGCCATCATCGCCGGCGCGACGGCGAAATGGGCTGCATTCTCGAAACTGAAGATCAGCGCCACCGGCACCGCGGCCGCATCACCCAACGCAAGAAGCGCCAGGCCGGGACCCATGTAGCCGATATTGCCATAGGCGGCGCCGAAGCCCTGGATCGTCGCCTCGGCAATGGAGTTGCGCCTGATATAGACGCCGATGAGAAAGATCAGCGAGAACACGATATAAGTCGCCCCGACCGTCGTCAGGATGAAGTCGGCGCGCGCCAGCTGCTCGATCGGCGTGCGTGAGACGAGCTTGAAGAACAGCGCCGGCAGGGCGAGATAGATGATGAAGGTGTTGAGCCACCCCATTGCCTCGCCTGGATGCTGGACGAAACGCGCCGTCAGATAGCCGAGAAAGATCAGGCCGAAGAACGGCATCACCAGGCCCGCGATTTCCGTCATCTTTCCCCTCGCATCTTTCACTTCCCCGCGCCGGCACCTACAGCGCCGCGCGTCTTACCAGACGCGCAAAGGTCGCTGCAGCACTTTGAATTGCAGCATGTTTTTGTCCTTTAATCGGGTACGATTAAAGGAAACATGCAGTAGCCTTCGCACGCCTAGCCCATGAACCGGCCTGACGATTAGGCCGGCCCTTAGGAAAAGTGATTCCGAAATACGAGGGTATGCCCTAGCCGATTTTCATCAGGATCGGGAAGGTCGTCTGGAACCAGATGGCGACGGAACTGATGAAACCGAAGAGGAAAGCGAGGCCCGCCAGCACCAACAGGCCGCCCATCAGCTTCTCGACCAGGCCGAGATGACGGCGGAAGCGCAACAGGAAGCGCATGAAGGCGCCAGAGAAGCCAGCCGCGATCCAGAACGGAATGGCAAGCCCGAGCGAATAGATGGCCAGCAACATGGCGCCGTCTAACACCGTGTCACGAGCAGCGGCGACACCGAGGATCGTGCCGAGCACCGGACCGATGCAGGGCGTCCAGCCGAAGGCGAAGGCTAGCCCCATGATATAGGCGCCGGAGAGCGTCGCCGGCTTGCCGCCGCCCTGGAAGCGTGCCTCGCGCGCCAACAGCCCGATCTTGAACACGCCGAGGAAATGCAGGCCCATGATGATGATGATCACGCCGCCGATGCGCGACAGGAGATCCATATGCTGCCTGAGCAGCATGCCGATCGACGAGGCCCCTGCCCCAAGGGCCACAAAGACAGTTGCGAACCCGAGCGTGAACAACAGCGCCGCCGGCAGAACCGCACGCCTTGTGCTTCCGACCGTCGCCGCATCGCCGCTACGAAACTGGTCGACCGAAACGCCCGCCATGTAACAAAGATAGGGCGGCACGAGTGGCAGAACACAAGGGGAAAGGAACGAGAGGGCGCCGGCAAGAATGGCGGTCCAGATGGAAATATCGGCGATCGACAACGGCAAGAACTCCGGCATGCGGCATTTGGGCCATTCCTTAGCCGCAGGATCATGATGATACCAATCACCTTTTGGCGATCATTGCGCCATGCACCGTTTCTTCACAAAAGCCGCAATTTTTCGGTTGACCGACAGGAAACACGCGTGCATATGTCCGCCCACTTCCGCCGGGCTTCACAGCCGCGGCCAGGGAGCGCGTAGCTCAGCCGGTAGAGCAACTGACTTTTAATCAGTAGGTCCAGGGTTCGAATCCCTGCGCGCTCACCAACGAATTCAAGGGGTTAGGGCCATTCCTAGCCCCTTTTTGATGCGCCCCAGCAATAACATGCTTTCCCTTATTCTCCGGGCTTTTTTAGGCGCTTCCCGCCCTTCCCGGTATCAAAATGGTCTCACGAAAACATGAGGGCGGAACGCCTTCAGAGCCGTCGGCTCCAGAGACCCTTGCATGCGCCCGGAAGTTGCCACTTGGATGTGGCGCGGCGGCGGCTTTGGCACACATTTGCACTAGCTTTGTCACAACGAGAAATCCGTAGCGCGCCTTTTTGGCGACGGTCACCCCGAGGCCCGCAACTTCCGTCTAGTTGCATTGCCGCAGTGTCGGCTCATAATCGCGCCATCGCCGGGCGTAGATGAGGGCCTCGGCGGCTGGAAGATCATCACGCTTTCGCCCCAGTATAGGAGGTCGCGCGATGTCTCCGACGACCAATTCGAAGATGCTTCTCCCGCACGAAATCGACCAGATAGACCAGATTTTTAAGGACGTCCTGCGTGGGCTCGGCCTGTCGCGGAATAGTGAGGCCGCTGAGGCGATCGCAAGCCGCATTATCAATTGCTACCAAGGCGGCGTTCGTGAGAGCGGCGCTCTGAAACACATGATCGGATTCTACAAATCCGCTGCGTTGGATCCGAACGCGGACACTCTTCGGCAGGGCAACCAAGAGGTCTCGATGGAGGAGATTGCGGCAGGCCTAAACAGCCGGATCACCCCGGACGAACTAGACATGCTTCAACGGACGTTCGACCGGGTGTGCATCTGGTGCAGTATCCCGCGTCATGGAAAACGCGCCGATTTACTGGCCCGGTACATCACCGATCAATTCCGCGAGGGACTGAGCGACGAGGCCGCACTGTTCGGCGACGCCATGTGGCGGGAGCAGAATTCCGACGCCGCTCGATATCGCCCGGATGCCTAGCTCCGTTTCGGGATATCACACTGGACTTAAGTTCAAGATCACCAGCAGGCTATCTGATCTGCAATAATGTGAGGCGCGTTGGCAGCTTACATTGTGCATTCTCGCCACTATGAGGGGGTCATGCCCGAGCGCAAGCCGACGACCTCATCGACCTGCTGAATGTCCTCACGCGATTCCCGCTAAAAATCGAAGTAGACCGTAACGCCGGATCGACGCTGGTAGCGGTAATAGTCGCGGTAGCCATAGTAGCCGCGGTCACGGTAGCCACCATAGTAACCGTAATGGCGGGGGTAGCACCTGCCATAGTAACCGCAGGCGTACCGCCTATCCCACCGACGATCCCACCGGCGATCCGCGCGCCAATGACGATGACTCCGGTGCTTAACCAGTTCGACAGTGTCCGTCTGCACTTGGACGGGTTTCGGCGCGAAAATCGGAGCGGCGCTTAGCGGCAACGCGAAAGACGCAGCCAAGCCAATCGCTGCGAAGGCGGATAAGAGCTTTTTCATCGTAACTCCTCCTATCTGCCAATTACTGTGGGCTGATCAGCCTGAACCTCCGATGAACAATGGACCCCGCACGGGCCGAGTGGTCTGGCACCATCGGAGCCGTCCCCGCGAGCGGTATGGCGGCGGCGCAGGCGTGCAGTTCCGGAACTTCCTGTCGAATCGACAGTTCCTTCCCTGACCACCACAAGGAGAAACATCGTGGCGAAAGATCTGAAAGCGGGCTTCACCGGAAAACCCATCGAACCACCTACAGGCGCCCGCAAGGTCGCAAAGACAGCCGCCGACGCCGTGAGCCGTGAGGCAAACGCCGCGGCGGTCGGGGCCGCAGATCACCCGTACACTGCAGCCGGACTAGCGCTTGCCGTCGGCTTGCTTGCGTTTGCGATTGGCTACGTCATGGGCCGATCGTCGGTCGCCAGCGGGCAAAGCTACTGGCGATAGTTGCCCCTGCGCTTAGATGATCTACCGCCGGTTGGTGGACCGCCGGCTGTGGGCCTCGAGCGAGCAATGCCTGACCGTCAGAGATTCCTTGCTCCCAGCAAAACACCACTATCGACAATTGCGCGCGTTGCGTAGATGCTTAAGCTCGCGCTGAGGATGCAGAGTGGTGAACTCCCAGGTTGATTTGTAGCAAAGGGGTGAAAGCATGAAAAAGCTTATCATTGCGATTGGAATGATTGGTACGCTTGCGTCCTGCACGCAGACCGAGAAAGGGACGGCGATTGGCGCTGGCACCGGTGCCATCATCGGGGGCGCCGTGAGCGATAGCTGGGGCGGCGCGGCAATCGGCGCTGTCGCCGGCGGCGTCATAGGCAACCTGATCGGTCGTTCGCAAGAGCGCGCCGGCTATTGCATCTATCGTGATCGCTACGGTCGGCGATACGAAGCACGCTGCCGATAACAGCAACATTCGGAGCGGACGGGGTGTCAATTTCGACGCTCCGGAGCTTCGAATCTGGCCAGCGGCCTTCCCATCGCCAACAACCTAGCCGCCACGCGTAGCGCCTGGGCGGTCGGGCCATGTTATTGGATGGGGCCAAGCCATGCCGGCACCAGCTTCTCGGTGCCAAGTACAAGATGGCGGTGACGACTAGCATCGATGCCCGCTGGAGCAGCGATAACTGCCGAACAGCATGAGACGTCCTTTATCAAGCGTGTTAGACTGCGGAAATGACTGACGAAGAGCAGACGTACGAGTATTCAGAATTTTCCGGCCAGTTCAGTGACGACGGCGTCGTCGTCGAATTGCGCATTTATCGGCCAGCGGGCTCGAATCTCGATTGGGTCCTCGAGGTTATCGATGAGGAAGGTTTTTCCACCACGTGGGAGGAACCCTTCCCCACCGATCGCGAAGCCTTTGAGGAGTTCATTGCGACCGTGCGGCGAGACGGCATCCAGGCGTTTACCGACGAACCGCCGCAGACGGTCCACTGACCCCTAGTCCTGATCTGAATATCTGAGATGTCTACAGCGCCGCGCGTCTTATCAGACGCGCAAAGGTCGCTGTAGCACTTTGAATTGCTGCATTTTTTTGTCCTTTAATCGGGTACGATTAAAGGACAAAAACATGCAGCAGGCGCGTTTGGCCTTTGCCAACGCTAAGCCGCAGCCGCTCGCCGCGCCAGCCGCATCTTCAGTGGGCTCATGCCGTATTCGCGGCTATAGGCACGCGAGAAAGCCGACAGGCTGTCGAAGCCGCAGCGGAGTGCAATCTCGCGAATCGGGCTGCCAGAATCGCGAACCAGACGGTGTGCGACCTGAAGGCGAAGGCGCAGATAGTAGGCGCCGGGACTGGTCGACAGTCCCCGCGCAAAAAGTAACTCCAGCTTGCGCTGCGAAATCGACAGCCGCTTCGTTAAAGCCGCGATCGTCAACGGACGCTCAAGGGTGCGCTCCATCAGCCGAATCGCCTCGGCGAGCTCCGGGTCGCGCGTCTCGATGCGCCCAAGCGAAACGAATGGCTGAACGTCGGTCGCGTTGTGCGTTTGGTCGTAGACGAAGATGCTGGCGACATCGAGTGCCAGCGCCGAACCCAATCTCTGCGTGATCCAGTGCAGCATCATGTCGAAGGTCGGCGATGCGCCGCCCGATGTCCAGAACTTGCCGTCGGCGACGAAGCGGTCGCCAAGCACGGTCAAGGCCGGAAAAGCCTGGCTGAAATCTTCGAGCTCTTCCCAGTGGGCGGTCGCCCGCCGGCCATTGAGCAAGCCGGTTCGCCCGAGCAGCCAACAGCCTGACTCGATGCCGGCGACGATGTCGAAATGCCGGGAGGACTCCTGCAGGATCCCGATGAATTTTTTTCCCACATGCCCGTCGAGATTGAAACCGCCAATCACCAGCAGCGCGTCGCCGGCGAGCGGCTGGGCAAAGGTGCCATCGACCACGATCGGCACGCCGCAGGTCAACGTCACCGCCTTTCCATCCGCCGAGAGCAACCGCCAGCGAAATACATCGCGACCGCAGATGCGGTTGGCAGCGCGCATTGGATCCAGCACCGAGGCGAGCGACATGATCGACGACTCCGGCAGGATGACAACAGAAACTTCGATCACAGATTGTGGGCGTCCATCGGAGGGCATGCGGGAAATGTCAATTTTTGAGCGATAAATGTCAATTCCGGAAATGGCGTTCGGGCATTATCAGTCCGTATCGATCTCCCTACGCGCGGCGCTGCAGCCCCGCGCAGAGACGTTCCCCTTTCCGCCTTTTGCCGGAACGGGCCGGTTGGAGCCATCCACCGGCCCGTTTTTTTATGTGTCATCACAAGAGGAAGGGCCGCAGGCGGCCGTCACAGACATTGTCGACCAGGCTCACCTGGTCCAGTCTTCGTGCGGACGTCGAGGATCGGCACGGCGTGAGCAAAATACAGACCAATTACAACTTCTACCGGATGTTAGCGAACATATCCGCCACTGGCTCCGGACGTTTCGCACCATCCGCTGACACTGCAGTACTCAGCATCAATATTTTCGGATATTTCGATCGATGTCGTTTTTTTTGACGGAGACTCTTCTCTCCCTGTAGCTGGATGTGGCGTCATGAGCATCACAAGATTTCTACTCATCTTGCCGCTGGTGGCGGTGCTGACCTATCTCGTTCTTCTCGGCCTCATCTATTTTTCGCAGCGCACCCTTCTCTATCCCGGTGCCGACGCCACTGCCGCACCGAACCCAGCGAGTTGGGGTGAGAACGTCTCCGTCAAAACACCGGATGGTGAGACGCTGCACGGGCTTTATAGTCACGGTAAGCCCGACAAACCCGGTGTGCTGCTCTTTTTCGGGAATGGAGATCGAACAGACAACTATGGGTTTCTCGCACAGGCATTGGCTGCGCGGGACATTGGATTGCTTGCGATTTCCTATCGCGGCTATCCGGGATCGACCGGCTCACCAAGCGAGGACGGCTTGCTGACCGACGGCATCGCGGCGTTCGACTGGCTGGCGCATCGCAACAAAGGGGGCATCGTCGTGCTCGGCCGCTCGCTCGGCACCGGCGTCGCCGTGAACACGGCGGCACAAAGGCCAGTCTCCGGCGTGATCCTTATCTCCCCATATCTGTCGGTTCTGTCGACCGCCGAAGCGCGCTATCCGTTCCTGCCGGTCGCGCTTCTCATCAAGGATCCCTTCCGCTCCGACCTCAAAATAACGACGGTGAAGCAACCAAAGCTTTTCATTCACGGGCGGTTGGACGACAGCATTCCCCTGTCGTCGGGCGAGGCGCTCTATCGCATTGCGCCTGAACCCAAGCAGATGCAGATCGACGAGCGCGCCGGCCACAACGACATCTGGAACGACAATACGGTAAGCGAGGTTATCCACTTCGTGGAGGCGCTGAAGCGGAACGCCACATAGGCCGCCCTGCGCACCTCGTGACAGGATCCACAAATTCTATCGAAGAAACAGATCGTTAGAAACTTGGCGACCCCTGCAGGATTCGAACCTGCGACAACCTGCTTAGAAGGCAGGTGCTCTATCCAACTGAGCTAAGGGGCCGTCCCGGGCTTCGCCCGTCGAATGCGACCGGAGGACTTAGTGGGTCCAGGGCTGCATCCGGTTGAAACGGAAGTTGTCCGGATAGGACACGCTCTTGCGCGTCGCTTCCTTCGGCGCGATCACGCGGTATTCGATGCCGTTGCGCTCCGCATAAGCGATGGCCTGCTCGGCGTTTTCGAAGGTCAGCCGCAGCTGCTGCTTCATGTCGCCGGAACTGGTGTAGCCCATGATCGGGTCGATCGTGCGCGGCTTTTCCTGATCAAACTCCAGCACCCACAGATTCGTCTTGGCCTTGCCAGACTGCATGGCGGTCTTTGCTGGACGATAGATCTTTGCGGACATGGTTTCGAACGGCTCCATACTTTCGCTGGCAACATTCACGGGCGCCAGCATTCCGTCATCCCATAACGCAGATTGATTTAAAACGGAATGACTTTTGGCCGGATAAATTCGGCTTTTCGGCTAGACGACCGCGCGGGATACAGGTTCCGCTGACACGGCCCTGCAGTCGCCGTTCAACAAGTGCCCAAAAGGCAATATCTGACGAAGTGAAAAGACGCAGGGAGATCAGGAACGCCACCTTCGGCGTTACGATGGTCGGAGTGGAGAGATTCGAACTCCCGACCCTCTGGTCCCAAACCAGATGCGCTACCAGACTGCGCTACACTCCGTGCCAACGGCGCCGGAGATACACGCTTCGCCCTTGGGCTGCAACATGTAATTTCGTTGACGTCCACCCTGATGAAACCTGCATTCGTCCCACCCACAGTCCGTGGCAGGCAGAAATGTCCCGAAATGGGACAAAAGTGTCGGTCTGTCATTCGAGTTTAGTAATCGCTAAATCCATTGCGGCTAGAGCCAAGGGTGCACAACTGCACCGCGCCAGCCTCCCAAGCCCGCCCGAGCATCATTCCATGAACACCCAACTCGATCTCACCACCGTTCTGCTGCTTCACAAATCGTCGTTCCTCGTCGGCGCGTTCTGCTTTCTTTATGCCCGCTGGCAATCGCCGCGGGATGAAGGTCTCGGAATTCTCGCGAGCGGCTTCTTCTTCCTAGCTCTTGCGTCGACGCTCGCCGGCTACGGCGAACAGCAGCTGCTGCCGGCCTATCTGTGGACGCTTTCGAGCTTCACGCTCGGGATCGGCGGTTATGCGCTGTTCTGGATCGGTGTGCGCCGCTTGAGCGCTGGCCGGCGACGCAAGGCGGACTGGCTGGCACTTTCGATACCGGCCGCGGGCGCAGCAATCGGTCTTGCCACGCATTTCCATGTGGTCAACTACATCCGCGCCAGTGTGTTCAATGCCACCGCCTTTGCATTTCTGGCGGCCGCCGCCCTCGCCGTCATCGCCGATCGCAACAGGGAGCCGCTGCCGGTACGCGCGCTGTTTGCGGCGGCCATGACCGTCGGTGCCAGCCTCTGCCTTGCCGTGGTGATCGGTCTTGTGAAGCCGGGCGTCATACCGATCACCACCACCTACGCCTTTTTCCTCTCGATCATATGCCACTTCGCGATCGCCCTTTTTGCGCTCGTCCTCGTCAAGGAGAGGGCCGAAGCCGAGCTCAGGTGTTCAGCCGACACCGATGCCTTGACCGGCGCGCGCAACCGACGCTGGTTTCTCACGCAACTGCCTGGATCAAACTGGCATGGCGACTGCCTCATCGTCATGGATCTGGACTTCTTCAAGCGCATCAACGATCGCTATGGCCACCAAGCCGGCGACCAGGCGCTGATCGCCTTTGCCGATCTGATGAGGAAGAACCTCAGAAAGGGCGATTGCTTCGCCCGCCTTGGCGGGGAAGAGTTCGGCCTCTACCTGCCGCAGACCAGCGAAACGCAGGCGCTTTTCATCGCCGAGCGCCTGCGTCGCGCCGTCGAAGAACTCGTGGTGATCGGCAACGAGCAACACATAGCGCTCAGTGTCAGCATGGGCCTCGCAGCCGGCGGCAACGAAGGGTCGTGGGAGGACTTGTTCAACAGGGCAGACGCGGCGCTCTATGAAGCCAAGCGCGGCGGTCGCAACCGCGTCACGTCATTTTCCTCAGTGACTGCTCCTGCTTCAACGTCAATGGAGCTGAGTTTCGGCCGCGTCGGCTGAGGAAGAACGGCTACGCCGTCCAAAAAAGAAGCGGCCGTCCCAATGCAGAGGCCGCTCCAGATTGGAGGTGTAATGCCTCATACTACTCCTATTGAGCGAAATTGCCTGTGGCCAAATTTCACCTATTCCGAGCAAAAAGCCACCATGGCGCGTAGGCATGTCAACTCCGCACTTTGCGCGGCACACGCCGCGGTGTAGAACGGGCACGCAGCCACAATCGCGCTCTCCTGGAGTCTCGCTTTGCCTTTGTAAAATCCGGTCTCGCTAGTTTCACCCCGTACGCCCGATAGCGCCCGACGCTACCGGTATGATATTTCATGCGTTCGTTGAGGTGACGATTCGAGACCGGAATGGCATTGCCGATCTCAAGCCCGGTGCAACACCACCAGGCGGAACCATCACCTACAAACGCTGCCAGACCGCGTCCCCGGAACGGGTACTCAAACCGTCGTCTCGATGGACTTCCTATTGGAAGAACCAGACGACATGTCTCACACATTGACGGTCCTGTGGACCATTGAACCACACGCCGCGCCGCGCCCCTGGCTCGCCTGCAGCCGTTGCCGCGGCGCGCGCCCATTCGAATGCAGCCGCAAGACGCGGCTGAACGCCAACGGCCGGCGGCTGGATGCCTGGCTGATCTATCGCTGCGCCGACTGCGACGACACCTGGAATCGCCCGATCTTCGAGCGGCAGTATGTCCGCGACATCGCACCTGAAACGCTCGATGCGCTTCAGAACAACGACCCGCGCTGGATTCGCCGGGTCTCGTTCGACGTCGAGGGCCTTCGGCGAAGCACCGACAGGATCGAAGAATTCGCCGCTTGCCATGTGACAAGGCGCGTCGTCGCTCGACCGCGGGACGTCTGTACCCATCTTGAGATCGTCCTTGAGGTGCCGTTGGCAGTCAGTATGCGGGCGGATCGCCTGCTGTCGGCGGAACTCGGCCTGTCGCGCAACAGGCTCGTCCGGCTTGAGGAAGCAGGACGGCTGACGCTGCTGTCCGGCTCACGCAAGGCGTTGCAACGGCCCATCCGGGACGGTCTCCGCGTGGCTCTCGATCTCTCGGACGAAGGCGATCGAGGCGAAATTGCCGATCGCGCAGGGGGAATATTGCAGCCTGCATGAACGAATCAAGGAAGCGGCGGCCAGATGCTGGCGCTGCCTGCGCATTGGTCAGAATTTTACACCGACGCCGATGGTGAACTGCTGCTGATCGAGATCGACGTTGACGCCGCCGATGTCCTTGTCGCCATAGTCGTTGTAGCGATACTCGGCGCGCCCGAAGACGTTGTCGGTGAACGAATAATCCACACCGGCGCCGATCGTCCAACCGTTGAAGGTCTCTTTCTCCTTCGAGGCTCCGGGCACATCGACGAAGCCGCGGGTGACCGCCCAGCCTCCTGCCCCGTAAAGCAGCGCTTTGTCGTTCAGCACATAGCCGACGCGTCCGCGTATCGCGCCGGAGACATCGGTGCCGACTTCGGCGGAGGTTCCGCCAACATCGACGCTCTTGTCATTCCAGTTGTAGTTGACATCGCCCTCGATGCCGTAGACCCAATCACCCTGCTGATAGTTGAAACCGGCAAAGGCACCGAGCAAGCCGCCGTTGAAATCTTCTGAACCGCTGCCGCCGGGCGCGCTGAAATCGCCATTCAGCCAGCCGCCACCGCCCTGAAGGCCGACATACCCGCCGGTCCATACGAAAACGGGCGGCGTTTCGACAACCGGCGCCGGCTCCAGCGCCGGCGTCAGGTCTGCCGCCATCGTGTTTTGCGCGAACGCAGCGGCCGCCACGATCGCAACAACCACACTCCGGACCATCACAGATGCCTCCTGTCGTCTTCGGCAGAATATTAGCAATTTATTAAGTTGAAGTCTGCCCAAAAGGCTTTGCAGTCGTCATCGAAAGGATCGATTCGTCTCGATACAGGTGATTTAGGCGCTGATGCCCAAACTACAAGGCCAACGGATGCCAGCTGTCGATTTGTGATCATCTCCCCCGGGATCATCGCCCCGGGATTCGAGCGCCTTCAAGACGGTCTCCGGCCCGAATAGCAAGGCGTTTGACAGTGCCGGCATTGAGCTCGAGAACGAAGGCGACCGGCTCGCCGGAATCAATGATCGCTTCGGAAAATGGGACGGCGCCCTGGCGGATCGTCCGCACCACGCCCTTGTTGTCGATGAACAGCATGTCCAGCGGCAGATAGGTGTTCTTCATCCACATCATCACGCGGCGGGTTTCACCGAAATCGAACAACATGCCGTGATCCGGCGCCATCGACCGGCGGAACATCAGTCCCTGCTCACGCTGGTCGGGATCGACGGCAAGCTCGACGGTCAGTTCGTGCACCTTCCTGTCGGCGGTCACGAGCCGCATCTTGTCCGTGGTGAACTCAACCTCCGCCAAAGCCGCAGCGGCAAAGGCGAACAACAAAAAAAGCGCCACCAGGGCGCTTTTTCCGGAAAGATCTCGTACCGCGAGCATCAGTGCGACCGGCTCGTCGGCGACGGGCCGTCCGGATGGATCTCGGCGGCCATCAGGCCCTTTTCGCCATCGCCGAAGCGCACCAGGACAACCTGTCCCGGACGAAGCTCCGTGAGGCCGAAGCGCCGCAGGGTCTCCATATGAACGAAGATGTCCTCGGTCCCCTCGCCGCGCGTCAGGAAGCCGAAGCCCTTGGTGCGGTTGAACCACTTGACCAGGACCCGTTCGAGGCCGCTGGTCGGCGTCACCTGCACATGGGTGCGCACCGGCGGAAGCTGAGACGGATGTACGGCGGTCGACTGATCCATCGACAGGATGCGGAACGCCTGGTAGCCGCGATCGCGCTTCTGGATGAGAGCCACGACGCGCGCGCCCTCGAGAACCGTCTGGTAACCGTCGCGCCTCAGGCAGGTCACGTGGACCAGCACGTCCTGCATGCCGTTGTCAGGCACGATGAACCCGAAGCCCTTGGCGACGTCGAACCATTTGATCACGCCCGTGATTTCGATGAGGTCGAGAGCGTCACTGCCAAAGTCGTCACCATGCATGACGTCTTTTGAAGATGTCCTATCCGCCATTCTCTCCCAGCCCCTCGTTTACGCGCGACTACCGATACGGTTAACTGATTCTTATTGACCAGAATAACATCGTCCCGCCGCGGATACGCAAGACCCTCGGCATATTTTGGCCGAGATCTAATATGCGGACGCAGCCTTGCCTCTGGCTTGCTGGCGGCTCAGTATACGCCATCTTCTGCAAAACAGGGACATTGCAATGCGCTATCTGCACACGATGGTTCGCGTCAAGAATTTGGACGAGGCCTTGAACTTCTACTGCACGCTTTTCGGCCTGACCGAAATCCGCCGTTACGAGAACGAGAAAGGCCGCTTCACGCTCGTTTTCCTCGCGGCCCCCGGCGACATCGATCGCGCACGCGGAGAACTCTCACCCTGCCTCGAACTCACCTACAACTGGGATACGGAAGATTACACCGGCGGGCGCAATTTCGGTCACCTCGCCTATGAGGTCGACGATATCTACGGCTTCTGCCAGCATCTGATGGACAATGGCGTGACCATCAACCGCCCGCCGCGCGATGGCCATATGGCCTTCGTACGTTCCCCAGAGGGCATTTCGATCGAAATCCTGCAGAAGGGCGAGAACCGTCCGGCGCAGGAGCCCTGGGCTTCGATGGCCAATACCGGCGCATGGTAAGCCCCGCGCAATTCTGACTGGCGAGGATGCCCCTATGTGGCCGGTCATACCGGCTGGCATGGCCGAGTCGCCGATCAGCAGCAGCAATGAATGATCCAAGGCCCGGTCGATCCGGGCCTTTGCATGTGTGCAACATGCGGGCTCAAGGTTAGCGCCGGTTTACAAATCGCGTGTCGTTGAGTATTTTTTCGCGCGAAACGTTGATGCCGGGTCCTATCCGCGATGTCTCGTGGCGGCGACCCCCTTTGTACTTGGCCTGATCTTTTCCCGTGGCGTTCTTTCGGACCGCCGCGAGAAACATGAGTTTGTTTGTTCTGAGCGATGTTTCGGAACTGAGACTTAATGCACGACAAGGCGAAGGTTTCGCCCGTCATGCACGGAGAGCGGGGATAGGACGTTGCAACATCCGGATACGAAGGGCGCAGTGCTCGCTGCCATTGCGCGGGCGGCAGCTTTATCCGTCTCACTCCTGGCACTCAGCGGCTGCGTGTCGGCCGTTGCCGACAACGACGTCACCGCCGGGCTGGGCCTTGAGGGACAGACAGCGGCCCAGGCGGCCGAATCGGCCGAGCAAGGCACGGTCCGGGATGCGCAGGTGGCCGCGCTCGGCAGCGATCCGCAGGCGCAACAGACCGCCACCACGCAGGATTCCGGGCAAGCCCAGTCCCTGACGATGCAGAACACAGGCCTGCGTGCCGCTTCTTCCAGCATCTACGGACAGGCAGCGGCGACGCAGGGCATGCCGAATACCCAGCCGCAGGCCAATGGAACTGTGCCGCTGCCGGCGGGCCAGCCCGCCATGAACGCAACCACCAACAGCTTGTTCAGCGGCACCCAGCGACAGCCTCAGCCCATCATGACGCCGCAACAGGGTGCCGCGAACGAGGCCACCGCTGCGCCGGCAGACACGGCGGTCGCAGCCTACGCTCCCGCTCCGGCGCCGGACGCCCTTCCCGCAGCCGTCCCCGTACCGCTCAGCGCCGAGGCGGCCGCCGGCGGCGAAAAATCGGCTGCACCTCAGGCCGTGGCCAATGCAGAGGTTGCGCCAGCCGCGGCTGAAGTGGCGATCGCGGAACCGATGCAGGCGACCGCGGAGGCAAAGGAAAGCGACGGCGACAAGGAAGCGCCGAAAACCTGGACACTCGCAACGCTCTTTGCCGGGAAACGCAAGGAAAAACAGCAGGAAGCACTGCGCGCCGCGCAACCAGCGGAAAAAAAGACGATTACCACCAGCAACGCGAGCCGGCCGCAGACGGCCTCCCTCGCCTACACGCTTCCGGGCGTCAAGCTGACTTCGCTCTATAATTTCGAGCACGAGGAACATCTCGGCGACGACGACGATGGCGCGCCGGTTCAGGTCGCATCCCTGTCGGGCCTGGCACGGCTGGCCCCGAGCGGGTTGATCCTGCAGACCGAGAAGGTTGATGCCGGCTGCTTCAAGCCTGAGCTCATGCAGATGCTGAAGAAGGTGGAAACGCATTACGGCAAGCAGGTGATGGTGACCTCCGGCCTCAGGCCGATCAAGGTCAACCGGGCGAAGCAGTCGCTGCATACCCGCTGCGAGGCAGCAGACATCCAGGTCCAAGGCGTCAGCAAGTGGGATCTTGCCGAATTCCTGCGCAGCGTTCCCGGTCGCGGCGGCGTCGGCACCTATTGCCATACGGAGTCGGTCCATATCGACATCGGCGCTCAGCGAGATTGGAACTGGCGCTGCCGGCGCGGCAAGGGCTGAAGCCAACCGCTTGTTTCCATGGATTATTCCAAGGAATCTACCCTTCGGCTCGCGACTGTGGAATTTTTACAGAAATATGAAGATTGCCGCTTGCGGTTCTCAAATCCTCTGGCTATAAGGCGCCCACACAGCGAGTGCGCCCTTCGTCTATCGGTTAGGACACCAGATTTTCATTCTGGGAAGAGGGGTTCGACTCCCCTAGGGCGTGCCACTGTGTTGAGCTTCCTCCCCCACATAAATCACTGATTTTCCCGCCTGACACAGCGATCTTTCCCGTCGCCGACGTCTTCCAATCCGGTCATTTAGTCCGCGGATTTTTCTCGTTGTTTTGAACAGGAAAAGCACAAAAATCCTGAGATTGGCGCTTGCGGTATCCAGAGTCGCTGGCTATAAGGCGCCCACACAGCAAGTGCGCCCTTCGTCTATCGGTTAGGACACCAGATTTTCATTCTGGGAAGAGGGGTTCGACTCCCCTAGGGCGTGCCACTGTGTTGATCTCCTCCCCCATGAAAATCGATATTTTCCTCGTCTGAAACGGTGATTTCCTGCCTCGGACACGTCTCCGATTCCGGCCTTCAGGCGCCGAATTTTTCTCGCCGTTTTTTAACAGGAAAAGCACAAAAAACCTGAGATTGACGCTTGCGGTATCCAGAGTCGCTGGCTATAAGGCGCCCACACAGCGAGTGCGCCCTTCGTCTATCGGTTAGGACACCAGATTTTCATTCTGGGAAGAGGGGTTCGACTCCCCTAGGGCGTGCCACTGTGTTGAATTTCTCCCCCACATCTCCAATATAGCTACGCAGCAAACTTGCGCTTGCGGCTCACTTTCGATCGAATCTCGCGACCTTGTCGCCGGAGCGATGCAGTTGGATTTATGTCGTCGTTTGCGCTGAAAAAGCATAATATCCGCAGATGAATTTGCTCACGGCCGCAAGACTGCGTTGCAAGTTCATCAGTCAGAAGCATGGGCGCCCATCGTCTAGCGGTTAGGACGCCGCCCTCTCACGGCGGCAACACGGGTTCGAGTCCCGTTGGGCGTGCCAATCCCTGCTCGCAAGAGCACCAGCCGCCGCTCAAATCTGAGCGATTCCTGTTCGGCGAGGTTACAGGGCCCTCGCCGCATCCGTGACGCGTAGCTGCACGCGGCGCTGGCCTTGCCAAAGGTCCGCCGAGACCGAACCTGCCACATGAATAGACGTGCCGCGGCTCGCGAGCAGGAAATCGCCGAGTGGCGTCTCCGTTGCCCGGAACGCTATGCCGTCGAGCCGGCTGCCGTCCTGGCCCTCCAGCGTCACCTTGATGTGGTTGGCGCCCACCTGCCGGCTGTCGCGCAGCCGATGCTGCGGGAAGGCAAAGACCGGTTGCGGGTGCGCCGAGCCATAGGGGCCGGCCTGTTCCAGGAGATCGATAAGCTCCAGCGTCGCGCCGGAGGCGGCGAGCGCGCCATCGACCTTGAGCGTCTGGATGGCGACGAGATCGCGCACCGCCGCCTCCGCACGCTCCTCGAAGAATTGCCTGAGTTTGCCGAGCTTCGCACGCTCCACCGTGAGGCCGGCGGCCATCGCGTGACCGCCGCCTTTGACCAGCAGGGCCCCATCGACGGCCGCCCGGACCATCTTGCCCATGTCAAAGCCATTGATCGAACGGCCTGAGCCAGTGCCGCGCCCATTCGGATCGAAGGCGATGGCAAAGGTCGGCCGGCGGAATTTTTCCTTGATGCGGGCGGCGAGCAGCCCGACGATGCCGGGGTGCCAGTTTTCGCGCGCTGTAACGATTACCGAGGCGCCCTCGCCGGTGCCGTATTCCGCCAGAACCTCGGCCTCGGCCTCGGCCAGCATGGCGGCTTCCATGGCCTGGCGTTCGCGGTTGAGTTCATCAAGCTGTGCCGCGATCTTTTCCGCCGCTCCGGCATCGTCCATCGCCAGAAGGCGGCTGCCGAGCGCTGCGTCGCCGATGCGGCCACCGGCATTGATTCGTGGCCCCACCAGAAACCCCAGGTGATAGGGCGTGACCGGACCGCCGATCGCCGCCTTCCTCAGCAGCGCCGCGAGCCCAACATTGCCCATGTGCCGCGCGGCAATCAGTCCCTTGACGACATAGGCCCGATTGAGCCCCTTGAGCGGCACGACATCGCAGACGGTCGCCAGTGCCACCAGATCGAGCTGGGCCAGCAGATCGAAGGATGCAACACGGACATCGCCGGCATTGCGCAGAACGCGCAGCGTGTTGACGAGAACGAGATAGACGACGCCGGCGGCGCAGAGATGTCCTTGTCCGGAAAGATCGTCCTCCCGGTTGGGATTGACGAGCGCATGACAGGCCGGCAGCGCTGAGCCAACCTGGTGGTGGTCGATGACGACCACATCGATGCCGCGTTTCGCCGCCACCGCGAGCGCTTCATGGCTCGTCGAGCCGCAGTCGACGGTCACGATAAGTTCGGCGCCGTTGTCGATCAGTTGTTCGATGGCCGCGGGATTCGGCCCGTAGCCCTCGAATATCCGATCGGGAATATAGATCTCCGCATCGATGCCGAAATGACGGAGGAAGCGGGTCATCAGTGCCGAAGAGGCGGCACCGTCGACGTCGTAATCGCCGAAGACCACGACCTTTTCGCGCCGCTTGATGGCCACTGCCAGGCGATCGGCGGCCTTGCGGCAATCGGTGAGCGTATCGGGATCCGGCATCAGCGACCGCAGCGTCGGATCGAGGAAGCTCGCCGCGTCGTCAAGCACGACACCGCGGCCGGCAAGCACGCGACCGAGCAGATCGGAATAGCCGTGGACCTGGCTGATGGCGAGCGCCCGGTTCTGGCCGGCCTGATCAAGGCGCGACACCCAGCGCTGGCCGCTGATCGACTGCTCGACGCCGAGAAAGGCCCGCTGTACCGGATCCACCAATTCTTCCATGCTCGTCCACCCGCCTGCGCTTAACGTTTCTTAGCGCATAACCCCGAAAATCGTGACCGTTTTTGGAACGACATACACAGAGATCCACGTTCCGCGATCCCTTTTTGGCACCAACCTCCTGCCCTGCCCAAATCAGGAAGCCTCGCCGGCATGCTTGCACGACGAGGCTTCCATTCTATCGGTGGCAGTCCAGCGCTACGCGCCGTCGTGCCTTGCGGCCTGAGGGCTATGCCGTCCTCAGTTCGCCTTCGGGCGTTCGATGCGGATGACCTGCGGTTCGCCGACCAGATAGCCCTCGCCCTTGATCGCCTTGATGGCATCGCGAACGGAATGCTCCGAAGTCGCATGCGTGACCAGGATGATCGTCTGCGGCTCGCCGCCTTCCATGAGTTGCTTGGAGTGCTGCATGATCGATTCCAGCGAGATGCCGTTGTCCGCCATGCGGGTGGCGATGCTGGCGAAAACGCCGGTGCGGTCGACGACCTTCAGGCGGATGAAATAGCCGCCCTCGTGGCTCTGGATCTGTGCGCGCTTGTAGGGAAGCAGCGCATTGGTCGGACGGCCGAAGGCCGGAACGTGCTGGGCGCCGGGACGGCTCTTCGCAATGTCGGCGATATCGCCGAGAACCGCCGAGGCGGTTGCATTGCCGCCGGCACCGGGGCCGACCATCAGCAATTCGCCGAGAATGTCGGATTCGATCGCGACCGCATTGGTCACGCCGTCGACCTGCGCGATGACGGAATCATAGGGCACCATCGTCGGGTGGACGCGCTGCTCGATGCCGCTGTCGGTGCGCTGTGCGACGCCCAGAAGCTTGATCCGGTAACCGAGATCGGCTGCCGCATGGATGTCGTCGATCGAGATGTTGGTGATGCCTTCAAGATAGATGTCGTCGGCCGCAATCGCCGTTCCGAAGGCAAGGCTCGTGAGGATCGACAGCTTGTGCGCCGTGTCGTTGCCCTCGATGTCGAAGGCGGGATCGGCTTCGGCATAGCCGAGGCGCTGCGCTTCCTTGAGGCAGGCTTCGAAGGAAAGCTCTTCCTTCTCCATCTTCGTCAGGATGTAGTTGCAGGTACCGTTCATGATCCCGTAAACGCGCGAGATCGTGTTGCCGGTCATGGACTCGCGCAGAGCCTTGATGACCGGGATACCGCCGGCAACCGCCGCTTCGTAATTGAGCAGCGCGCCCTTCTCCTCGGCGATCTTGGCGAGCTCGATGCCATGGGCAGCAAGCAGCGCCTTGTTGGCGGTCACGACATGAATGCCGCGCTCAAGCGCCGCCTTGACGGCCGAATAGGCCGGATCGCCCGAGCCGCCCATCAGCTCGACGAAGACGTCGATATCGGCGTCCCGCGCCAGCGAAACGGCATCTTCGAACCAGGTGGCCTTCGAAAGATCGACGCCGCGATCCCTGTTGCGGTCGCGCGCGGTTACGGCCGTGGTCTCGATTGCCCGCCCGCACGTTGTCGCAAGCATCTCGTGACGATCCTGGAGGATTCGCACGAGCGAGGCACCGACGGTACCCAAGCCCGCAATGCCGATTTTGAGGGCATCTGCCATAGCCATTTCCTAACATGTAGAGGGCGAGCCGCGAGAACCGCGGTGCCGGCGTGGAAGGAGGCGCACACGTAGCGCGCCTCCCGTCTTAATCACCTGTGTGCGTTGAGCGAGATGACGTTATGCATCGTCTCGTCGGCAGTCGACAGGAATTTCTTGATGTTGCGCGCCGCCTGGCGAATGCGGTGTTCGTTCTCGACGAGAGCGAGACGCACGTAGTCGTCGCCCTGCTCGCCAAAGCCGATGCCCGGAGCAACTGCCACATCAGCCTTCTCGACCAGGAGCTTCGAGAACTCGAGCGAACCGAGATGACGGAACTTTTCCGGGATCTTTGCCCAGGCAAACATGGTCGCTGCCGGCGGCGGCACTTCGAAGCCGGCCTTGCCGAAGCTCTCGACCATCACGTCGCGACGGCGCTTGTAGACGTTGCGGACTTCGGCGATGTCGCTGCCGTCGCCGTTCAGCGCCTGCGTGGCCGCCACCTGGATCGGCGTGAAAGCGCCGTAGTCGAGGTAGGACTTCACGCGCGTCAGCGCTGCGATCAGCCGTTCGTTGCCGACGGCAAAGCCCATGCGCCAGCCCGGCATCGAGAAGGTCTTCGACATCGAGGTGAACTCGACGGTGCAGTCGATCGCGCCCGGAACTTCCAGAACAGACGGCGGCGGCGCGTCGTTGAAGTAGATTTCCGAATAGGCGAGATCGGAAAGCACGATAATGTCGTGCTTCTTCGCGAACGCGATTACGTCCTTGTAGAAGTCGAGCGTTGCCACCCGCGCCGTCGGGTTCGACGGATAGTTGAGGATCAGCGCCAGCGGCTTCGGGATCGAGTGCCGCACGGCGCGTTCCAGCGGCCCGAAGAACGTTTCGTCGGGTTCGACCGAGATCGAACGGATAACGCCGCCCGCCATCAGGAAGCCGAAGGCATGGATCGGATAGGTCGGGTTGGGGCACAGGATCACGTCGCCGGGCGCTGTGATCGCCTGCGCCATGTTGGCGAAGCCTTCCTTGGAGCCCAGGGTGGCGACGACCTGCGTATCCGGGTTCAACTTGACGCCGAAGCGACGGGCGTAATAGGCGGCCTGGGCACGACGCAGCCCGGGAATGCCCTTCGACGACGAATAACGATGCGTGCGCGGGTCCTGAACGGCCTCGCAGAGCTTGTCGACAATCGACTGCGGAGTGGGAAGATCCGGATTGCCCATGCCGAGGTCGATGATGTCAGCACCGGCCGCTCGCGCGCTTGCTTTCAAACGGTTGACCTGTTCGAAAACATAGGGCGGCAAACGCCGGACTTTGTGAAACTCTTCCATCTCCAAACCTCATTTGGCGCACGCTCCCGCCAGCGGCTCAAGCCTTGGGAAACCGTGCGCTGTGGTGAACGGCCGTCCATGCGGCCATTGAACGCTTTGCGTCCAAATCACCGGAAAGGCAAGCGCTAATTCTGGATCTCTTTCAGCGTGTCGGTACCGTGCTGTTCGGCGAGTGCACGCATTTCCTTCAGGCGCCGCTGATATTCGGCTTCCGAGATCGCGCCGGACTTGCGCGCAGCGCCAAGCGACGTCAGGCGCGCCTGCATGTCGGCCGCCTCCTCATTGGTCATCTGCGTCGTTGCGGCCGGCTTCTGGCCATAGACCGAAGGATAGTTCTCGAAGTTGGTCTTCTGACTGTTGCAGCCTGCAAGCGTGCCTAGCAGAACGATCCCGGCAAGCCAGGTGATGGAACGCTGTTTTCCGACGGCAAGCATACTGAAGACGACCTCTGTTTTGACACGCGACGATGCGCTAGCCCTTGTAATCATTTTCGGGCAGAATGTAAAAATACAAAACAAACAAGATGCTGTGGAGGACGCCGGGTGACAGCAGAGAGGAAAACGGAAGGCACCGCTGGCAAGGACGGTTTCACGGGATTCGACCCCAAATCCGTCGAACCTTATATCGTCAAGGACCCGGAAAGCCTCGCCGTCAACCTCGCCCGCGCCATGGAGCAACTCGGCAAGGCGGCCTCCGCCTGGCTGGCGCCGCGTGAATCGGGACAGAAATCGGACGTCTTCTCCGAACCCGTCACCGACATGGTGAAAACGCTCTCCAAGGTCTCCGAGTACTGGCTTTCCGATCCCCGGCGAACGCTTGAAGCGCAGACGCACCTGATGGGCAGCTTCTTCGAGATCTGGTCGCGGACGCTCCATCGCATGTCCGGCGACGTCGGAATGCCGGAGCCTGCCGCTCTCCAGCGCACTGACAAGCGCTTTACCGACGAGGATTGGGTGAAGAACCCGTTCTTCGATTTCATCCGGCAGGCCTATTTCGTCACGTCGGATTGGGCCGAGCGCATGGTCGAGGACGCCGAAGGGCTCGACGATCACACCAAGCACAAGGCGGCTTTCTACGTACGCCAGGTTTCGAGCGCGCTCTCGCCCACGAACTTCGTCACCACCAATCCGCAACTCTATCGCGAAACCGTCGCATCGAACGGCGCCAACCTCGTCAAGGGCATGCAGATGTTCGCCGAGGACGTCGCCGCCGGCCGCGGCGACCTCAAACTGCGGCAGACGGATACCAGCAAGTTCGCGATCGGCGAGAATATCGCGATCACGCCAGGCAAGGTCATCGCCCAAAGCGACGTCTGCCAGGTGCTGCAGTATGAAGCAACGACGGAGACGGTGTTGAAGCGTCCGTTGCTGATCTGCCCGCCGTGGATCAACAAGTTCTACGTTCTCGATCTCAACCCGCAGAAATCCTTCATCAAATGGGCCGTCGACCAAGGGCACACGGTGTTCGTGATCTCCTGGGTGAACCCGGATGAACGGCACGCAACCAAGGACTGGGAAGCCTATGCGCGCGAAGGCATCGGCTTTGCGCTCGATACCGTCGAGCAGGCGACCGGCGAGCGCGAAGTCGATGCTATCGGCTATTGCGTCGGCGGCACCTTGCTTGCGGCGACCCTCGCGCTGCATGCCGCCGAAGGCGACGATCGCATTCGCTCCGCGACCCTCTTTACCACGCAAGTCGATTTCACCCATGCGGGCGATCTCAAGGTCTTCGTCGACGAGGAGCAGATTCGCCAGATCGAACAGAACATGAGCGTGACGGGCTATCTCGACGGCTCGAAGATGGCGACCGCCTTCAACATGCTGCGCGCCTCCGAGCTGATCTGGCCTTACTTCGTCAACAACTACCTCAAGGGGCAGGATCCCCTGCCCTTCGACCTGCTCTACTGGAATTCCGATTCGACAAGGATGCCGGCCGCCAACCACTCCTTCTATCTGCGCAATTGCTACCTCGAGAACAAACTCTCGAAGGGCGAGATGATGCTGGCGGGCCGGCAGGTGTCGCTCGGCGACGTGAAAATCCCGATCTACAATCTCGCCACCAAGGAAGACCACATCGCCCCGCCGCGGTCGGTTTTCCTCGGCAGCTCTTCCTTCGGCGGCAAGGTCACCTACGTGCTTTCCGGCTCCGGTCACATTGCCGGCGTCGTCAACCCGCCGGACAAGGGCAAGTATCAGTTCTGGACCGGAGGCGCGCCCAAGGGCGAGTTTGACGATTGGTTCAAGGCTGCGAAGGAAACGCCGGGATCCTGGTGGCCGCATTGGCACCAATGGATCGAGAAGCTCGACAAGAGACGCGTTCCGGCCCGCAAGCCCGGCGGCCCGCTGAATTCGCTCGAGGAAGCGCCGGGCTCGTACGTTCGCGCCCGGGCATGAAACAGTTGCAGGACATGTCTTGATCTTCGACCCGCCGCTCGCACAGGCAACCCTCGTGCAGCGCTACAAGCGCTTTCTCTTCGATGCGATCCAGCCCGACGGTACCGCCATGACCGGCTCCTGCCCGAACACAGGCTCGATGCGAGGCCTGACGACGCCGGGCTCGCGCATCTGGATGTCGGAACACGACAGCCCGACGCGGAAATACCGTCACATGCTCGAAATCGTCGAAGCCGACGGCACACTGGTCGGGATCAATACCGGCTTGCCGAACCGACTCGCTGAAGAAGCCATTCGACTGCGCCTCGTTTCCGATCTGCATACATATCAAGGCTTCGCGCGGGAACAGAGATACGGCCGCAATTCGCGGATCGATATCCTGCTCAGCGACGCCGATCGAGGCCTTGCCTATGTCGAGGTGAAGAACGTGCATTTCAGTCGCACGCCCGGTCTCGCGGAGTTTCCAGATAGCCCGACGGCACGCGGCGCCAAACATCTCGACGAACTCGGCGACATGATCGCAGCCGGTCACCGCGCCGTCATGATCTATCTTGTGCAGCGCGGCGACTGCGACCGTTTGAGAATCTGCCGCGATTTCGATCCGGCCTATGCGCAAGCCTTCGATCGCGCCATGGCGCGTGGGGTCGAGGCCTATGCGATCAAATGTCAGGTATCGCCGACGCAAATCCGTCCGACCGGATTGATGGCAGTGGACGAAGGCGCCCTCGCTGCTCTATGAAATCCGACTTGGAACAAATGAAAGCTTTGGAATGGTGACTTACATCGAGGCAGGGTCGGCCCCCTACAAAAACACCGGCGTTATCCGGCTCTACGCACCGGAAGATTTTGAGGGCATGCGCAAGGCCTGCCAGGTGACGGCGCGCTGCCTCGACGAACTCGTTTCGCGCGTTCAGCCGGGCGTCACGACCGACGAGATCGACCGCTTCGTCTTCGAGTTCGGCATGGACAATGGCGCCCTGCCCGCGACGCTGAACTACCGCGGCTACACGAAGTCCTCCTGTACCTCGATCAATCACGTCGTCTGTCACGGCATCCCCAACGACAAGCCGCTACGCGAGGGCGACATCGTCAATATCGACGTTACCTATGTCGTCGATGGCTGGCATGGCGACTCGAGCCGCATGTATCCGGTCGGCGAGATCAAGCGCGCGGCCGAGCGGCTGCTCGATGTCACCCATGAAAGCCTGATGCGCGGCATTGCCGCTGTACGCCCGGGTGCTCGCACCGGTGCCATCGGCGAGGCGATCCAGACCTATGCCGAAGCGGAACGTTGCTCGGTCGTGCGCGATTTCTGCGGCCACGGCGTCGGCAGGCTTTTCCACGACGCGCCGAACATCCTGCACTACGGCCGCGCCAACGAGGGCCCCGAATTGCGCGAGGGCATGATCTTCACCATCGAGCCGATGATCAATCTCGGCCGTCCGCATGTGAAGGTGCTCTCGGATGGCTGGACCGCCGTTACCCGCGACCGGTCGCTTTCGGCGCAGTACGAGCACACGGTCGGCGTGACCGCCGAGGGGTGCGAGATCTTCACGCTGTCGCCGGCCGGCCTGTTCAAGCGGGGTCCCAACAACGTCGGCGCTGCATGAAGAAGCGTCCGATCTCCCCTGAAGGCGACGAAACGCCATCGACGGACGAGAGGACGTTTTTCCCGTAATTGCAGTTGGACGGCGGACCGGCGGCCAAGAAGGCGCCGGCGCCCGAAGCGCATTATCACGGCCATCGCGATCGGCTGCGCGCGCGTTACCGCGAGCACGGCGACGCGGCGCTGGCCGACTACGAGATCCTGGAAATGCTGTTGTTTCGGCTGATCCCGCGCAAGGATACCAAGCCGATCGCCAAGGCGCTCATCAGCCGTTTCGGGACGCTTGCCGGCGTCTTCGGCGCGCCGATTGCGCTATTGCAGGAGGTGAACGGCATCGGCGAGGCCGTTGCCCTCGACCTAAAGCTGATCTCCACCATCGGCCATCGCACCCTGAAAAGCGAGCTTCGCCAGAAGCACCTTCTCTCTTCCTGGAGCGCCGTCATCGATTATTGCCACGCGGCAATGGCCTACGAAACCAAAGAGCAGTTCCGGATCCTGTTCCTCGACAAGCGCAACACGTTGATCGCCGACGAGGTGCAGCAGACCGGTACGATCGACCACACGCCTGTCTATCCGCGCGAGGTGGTCAAACGCGCACTCGAACTCTCCGCCACCGCGATCATTCTCGTCCACAATCATCCCACTCCGCCCTTTTCGATCACGCTCGATCACGCTGTAGCTCACTGAATAATAACGGTTTTCTGGCTTGTCGAAGAGTCGGATACCATGGCATATTGGGGTCGGCTTTTGAGGGATCGAAGCCCTTTTTTGGCCCCAGTCCCAGACCCCAGCAACCCGTCTGGTGACCCCACTAGAAAGCCCATGGGAGAGCCCAGTGCCTTTCGCCGAGCTCTCAAACAAGTGGAGCAGACAAGAAAGCAGCTAAGCCTCATTGATGGCGAGGGTCATGGAACGGGACGTCTCGTCCTAGTCATGAAACCAAATGCCGACCCGCGTCACTGCGGATTGGATGGCCCAGCAGTGGCGGGACCAAAAGCGCCTCAAGAAGAAGCTCGGCTCTTATCCCTCGATGAGCCTCAGTCATGCGCGCGAAGTGTTCAAACGCGACTATGCCGACATGATCCAAAAGGGGCGCAGCATCAAGATCGCCGGCGACACCCGCCCCGGGACCGTCGCGGACCTCTTCGAAGCGTATGTCGCGTCGCTCAAGGCCGCCGGCAAGCCATCCTGGAAGGAAGCTGAGAAGGGACTCCTGTGTCATCGCAAAGTGCTCAAATTTTAGCAGGGTGTTCGCATGGCGACTCCGGTCCACTCGACGACCGCTACCACGCCCAGACTTGATGAAGGGTCACCGCTAGACAAGCCAGCGAAGAATTCGTCATGAAACCCACGTTCTGACTAACCGCTACTCGCGCAGTTCGCCATGCTACGCCATTGGCGGTGAGTGAAGATGGGCGATAGTCAAAGTTGTGAGGCGGCCCGCGAGACGGCATCGCAATGCCGCAAAAAGATAAATGAACAACTAACCATCTGAATTAACTGTCGGATTTCGCCGCAGTTCACGATGATCACTCCCTTCACGTATTGGCATCGATCTTCGTGGCGGCGAAGCGTTCGCGAAGCCACTTCGCGGCTGGCCCGCAAGCTCGTTGTTTGTGCCAGATCATTTCCAGTGCGACGGGAAACTGGCCGTCGCCGAACTGGAGCTCCGGAGTGACGAGATAAGGTGCATGCGGTGAATTTGCGATGACGTGGTCAGGAACCAGCGCCCAACCGATGCCTTGCCTGACCAACTGCAATATGACCCACTGACTTTCGACCCACCAGACTTCCGCGGCCGTCCGCAACCGCTGTCTTTCCGGCCCCTCGCTCCGTACGGCAACCATGATCTGCCGATGACGCTTCAGTTCCTCCCAGTCCACATGAGCGTTCGCCAGCGGGTGATCCTTTGAGCACACCATTTTCAGCGGAATCCAGCCAAGAGTCTGGAACCCAAGTTCTGGAGGCAGTTTCTCCTGGCGCCACAAGATGCCAATGTCGGCTTTTCCGTCCAATACGAGGCGGCTCACGTCCTCCATCATCGGAAATAGGAGCTCGAGTTCAACATGCGGGAAACAAGCTGCAAACTCCGCGAAAAGCGCCCCCAATTCCCGGTCGGGGTAGAGCTCATCGATGGCGGCGACCAGGCGCGTCTCGATATGGGCCTCGAAGCTGCTAGCGACGCCGATCAGGTGTTCCCGACGATCCAGGATCACCTTGGCTTCAAGAAGGAGCCGTTCCCCCGCCGTTGTAAGTGAAGGATTCCGTCCCGACCGGTCGAACAGGTCGAGACCAAGATCCTCCTCAAGATTTGCGACTTGGGTGCTCACGGCCGACTGCGCTTTTCGTAAAGCCCGGCCCGCGGCAGAGAATGAACCGTGCTCTGCGGCCGCAACGAATGCTTGCAATTGTTCCAGGGAAACGGGCATCTATCTACAATCCAGATATAACTTAACTTGATCCACTGCATGATGCAGATAGAAATGGCGCGGTCAACGCCGCACAGGGAAGGCTTCGACGTTCCTAGCGTACGTCACGCTGGGCGGGCTTTTCGAGCCGCTTGAGTCGTGGTCGCGGAGTGCGCGAACGGGCACCGATGAGGAAGCATACAGGTCCACGCCGTGCCGGGGCTGTCGCTCGCCGGATCAGACGAATCAAGGATCGTTTGTTCTTATCTTGGTCCTGCCAATCAGTGGGAGATGGAACATGGACGCGAAGTCCGTAGTCGCAAGAGCGTATATCAGACAACTGGTGTTAACCGGCGGACTTGCTGCCGGGTCGGGAATTGACGTAACGGAGATTGCCCGGGCCCTAAATATCAGTGCGGTCCCCGTGAGGGAGGCGCTAATCCGGTTGGCGGAGCGACGATTCATTCGCGGCGGCGCGAGGCAAACCTATCACGTTCATAAGCCCTTGCAGCGCGAACAACTCGATGCCCTCATGTGGGCTCGGTCTCTCTTTCAGAAGGCGGTAGAGAAATTCCTGCTGCGCGAGGACCGAGAATTCCTCATCGCGAGTATTCAGATGGCTGCGGCGGGAAAGGACGAACTGCATCCTTCCATATTTTGCTTCCGTATCGCAGACGCCATCGGGAAGTTCAGCCTTTCGGACATCGAGTATCTTCTGTTCTCGATCGCACTGGATAATCTTTTGCTCACCCCGCCCAACGAGTGTGACGCGGAATACACAGATTTGAAGGCGACCGTCCGCAGGATAATTGAGCTTATCGTCAGTGCTGGCGATATTGAGGAGATCTCCAATCAGGTCCATCGGATGTCTTCCACGGTAGAACGGATAATATCGCTTGCCCACACTCAGAGCGCGGCCGAACGCCTGTTCAAGGAGAGCTGAGAAGGCACAGCTTTGCACCCCCCATTCGCCCCTCTCCTCCCTCAACCGGAGCCACGGCGCTGTGACGACGGGCGCCGGCGTGAACGCCTGAACGTAACCGCTGAGCTAGATCGATCTCCATAGGCGTGTTTCCATGACTGTGCAGACTTCGCAAAAAAATCGATCCGCGGTTTACCAGCCATCCTTCAGAAATCCGCTTTCGGGGACAGCACGGTTTCGCCACACGCCGACGAGATGTTGCGTCCCGGCGATGACGCTTTTCTCCACTTCCAGCGAGAGCTTGATAAAGTCCCGCAGAAATAATAGCGATTGGAGTTCGACCGAGAGAACATGGTATGGAAGACTGGACATATCCGCCCTCTCCCCATCCTGTGTCTCGTCATAGCCTTCCAGGAAGGCGTTCCACAATTGGGATTTGATCTCAGTTGGCTGTTGAAGACCGGTCAGCCACCAAGCGACGTTGGCGACATCTGCTACCGGATCTCCAATGGATGTGTGCTCGAAATCGAAAAGGGTTACCCTGGATTCGCCAAAGCGTCCGTTCCCCGGCCAGGCATCGCCGTGCCGGATGGAAGTCTTGCCTGAGCTGGTCGGCTCGCCGCGATTTGACCATTGGAAGATCGCACCTTGGACCAGGGAGATCTCTTCGACCAATTTTCCCGATGCGGCCAGATGGGGTGCGCTGTCCACCCGCTCGACCTTTCCGGTTATGGGAATGGCGTGCAGTTTCCCAAGCGCCCGCCCGAACGGTCTCAACTGACCGACTGAATTATCGTACGGATCTCCGGGCGCGACGGTGGTGGCAATTCCAAAATAGGGCGCGCCATCCCACACGAAGGCGGTTCCCGCATGTTGCGGATCCATGAATGGCTTTGCTGCGATTTGTTCGTGGTCCGTGATGCAGGTTAGGATCTTCGCCTCGCGCTTTAACTCGACGGACGAGTGGAGACGTTCCGGGGACAGTCGAAGATAGAAATCGCCTTGCTCGCAGCGCCCGGCGAAAGTCTTATTCACCCCGTTGAGCACAAGCTCCAGATGAAGGTTGCCCTGATCCAGAACCCTGGACAGGGTGCGCTCGGCATTCTTGAGGTCCTCAACGTCACGCATATGCACTCTCCCGAAAAAAGGCCTCCAGATGCAAGATCGAGCAAATGTGGTGCAGTAGCTCAAACGATTTCGAATCGTAGAACCGCTCGACATCCGCTCGAAATTGTCGTGGCAGTACGAGGTCGAAGTCATACACCGCCATGTCGCGCACCAACGATCTGATTTTGTTTTCTTCCTTCAACAATCCGGAAATGTCACCATCAAGGAAATTTTCCTTCTGGTAGTTGCGGAAGATCGATGTGCTTGGGATCGAATGCTCGATGTAGGATAAGAGAAGCGCCTTTTCAAAGCGAAGCTCGAACGGCAACGCATGACAGAAGCGCACCAACGGGACGTTGCACAGCGGATAGAGCGGCCACACGCCTTCTTGCATGACCAGCGGCGTGTGACGTGCCATCGCTGAGAGCGCGGATGTCCTGCTCGGCGCCACCCCGGCCGCGCCCCAGAGCGGTGCCTCAGCCAGTTCCCTTGCTGATTTCGTCAGGCAATTCAGGAACTGACCTTCGACGAAGCTCGGATCCGGCTCGACTGCATGCCGCAGACGATCGGTTTCAAACTTTTCGCCCTGAAATGTCGGGAACAGTTCGTCGCCGCCATGGCCGCTGATGACCGTGTCTGCGCCTGCCTGACGGGCACCGGCCCACAGCTTGTGGAATGCCGCGTAGTAGGATTCGCTCTGGTAATAGAGGCTCTGAAATCGCGCCAGGTTCGCGTAACTGGGTAGGTAATCCCGCATCGATAGAATCCGCGAATTCGCGCGGCAGGCCGAAACTACGGTGGAGATGCGCTTCTCCTGGCTTGCCGAAAGGCTCGCATTGGGCACCAGGATCGACAGATGACGCGCACCGTGCCCGACGCTCCTTGCAAACGACAACGCAACGGCCGCCGAGTCGTAGCCCCCGCTCAGTTCAATCGCGGTCGCGGCCGGAACAAGCGCTCGTGTCTTCCAGACGTCATCCAGTAACGAGCTGAAGTCGGATAAGGCACGCGCCTTGTGGACATCGATTGGCCCATCGAAGTCAAGGTCTGGTTCCGGCCCTGTCAGGCTCGGCGTGCCGCCGTCCCAGTTGATGACTGACCAGGGCGGCATCATGGCGACGCCATGGTATGGGGTACGGGTCGAATATACTGCCCGATAAGCGGCGTGAATAAGAAACTGTTGGTCGAAGCACTTGTTCGACCGATCACGAGCAAGCATCAGGACGTCCCAGCTGCCCGTTAACTTCGGCCCCTCTCCGGAGACGTAGATCGGACAGGTTCCATTCGATCCCGACAGGAGCCTTATGCGGGTCGCGCCGGCGCCGTAGGCGCATTCGATCGCAAAGAGTTCATTCGGAAAACCGACGATTTCGCGAAAGGCCTCCTCGTAGGCAGATTCCGACAGCATCTCCCCGGAAGGATGGAGTGTGACGGAACCTTCCTCCCTACCGCGTTCATGAACGACGATCAGCCAACGTCCTTCAGCCAACATGAGCTCCATCGATATCGTTGGATGCGAGAAGGCTTTAACAAATGACCGATCGCCCAGACGACACGTCTTGCCCTTCAGAAGCGGCGCGCGGAGGCACTCATTCAGCTGCAGCTCGAATGTGATCATAGCGGCCTCCGCGCGTCCAACTGTCAGTAGCGGAAGCGGTTGCTGTCGCCCTGCATCAGAAATTTGGTGGCGCGGGCCATCCGCTTGCTACGCTTCATGGGTGCGATCGATTTGAAGGTGTTCATTGTCCTTTCCTTTCGATGACGTTGCTAACGCCAGAACCTTCCGCTGCCCACGCGATTATGTCCAAATGTTTCCATTTATAGCTGCAAATGCGTCGATATAAGCTATTGTATTTGCAAACACTTCCGACATTCCAGGTGTGCTGCCAGAGCACCCCCTAGCGGCCAAATCTTTGCTCGGGTGACCGATCGGGCGGTCTCGATGATCGAGCTTTACCTTGGCTCCTGGTAGGAGCCGATCCTCGGCCGATGTAAGTGCGGGGTGCGTCCCCATCGGTTGTACCGCCCGACATCAAGATCCTGCTCAAGATTTCCTAGCTGAGTACTGTCGGGCGCCGGCGCCTTTCGCAGACCGCTGGCAACAGCGGAAAACGACCCGTGTGCGCCGGGTGCCAGATAAGCGTCAAGCTGACCCCTGCAAACCGAAACCTATCTATATTCCAGATAATACCTAACTTGATGCACCTCATCATACAGATAGAAAGGTCGCGGTCACGCAACAGAGAAGGAAGATTTCGTCGTGTCTACTATGCGCACTTTCCCTGATCGAATGCGGCACGCGGTCCTGTTTGAGGCGCTCGGATTGGCTATCGTCACGCCGGCCGGGGCTTACGTGTTCGACCAGCCCGCAAGTCACATGGGCGTCGTCGGCATTTTCGCATCGGCCTTAGCGACCATCTGGAATTTCGGTTTCAATCTCGGCTTTGAACACACGATGCTGCGCCTCGTCGGGAATACGACGAAGACCTACGCGCTGCGCCTCCTGCACACGGCCCTGTTCGAGATCGGCTTTCTGATCATGCTCATCCCCCCGGTCTCGTGGTATCTCGGCATGTCGCTCTGGGACACATTCGTGATGGATGTGTCGATCGCAGTTTTCTACATGGTCTACGCTTTCGGCTTTAACCTTGCCTACGATCGGACCTTCCCAGTGCCCATCCGTCGTTCGGCGGACACTGTGTAACGAAGGCGCGGCTGCGTGTCACTCAGATCGCTCGGCTCTGGCAATGGCGCCCCACAAAACTTGTCACGCGGCCAACCTCGTCGGTCGGCGCTATGGGGCGAAAGGTGCTCTGCGCCGACGGGAGAAGAAACATGCCATTCGATATTCGCCAGCTTCGTCATGCAATCGCAGCTGCGGACTGTCGCAGCTTCCATCGCGCTTCGGAGGCACTCAATATCAAACGATCGACGCTTAGCCGGAGCATCTTCCGCTTGGAAGAGCGTCTAGGCGCGACGTTGTTCATTCGGACGACTTCAGGGGTTTCGACTACTCGGGTTGGCAGGGAGTTCGTTCGCGAGGCGCGCCACATCGTCAGCAAAGTCGATCAGCTAGCTGCGAGCATGCGTGCTGCCGGACAAGGACGCGTCGGGGATCTGTCTATCGGCTATAATGTCCCGGTTTCCGCCGGCAACCTCCACACGACACTGCTCAGTTGGCGCGAAAGCAATCCCAACGTGGAGATCGATGCCGTTGAAGCTCAGCGCTTGGATCTAGTGAACGGTCTGAAGGAGCGCGCGGTCGATATCGCCATATTGCCCGGCGAGGCAAGCTATTCTGAAATCAAAAGGGCCGCCTTCTGGAGTGAACGCTTGCTCGTCGCGATGGCGGCGGATTACCCGCTCGCTGCATATCCGTCCGTGCAGTGGTCCGACCTGCGCGATGAGACTTTCTGGCTCACGGCCAATGATCCGGGACCCGAGATTCACGACATGCTATTGGGTCATCTATCGGCATTCGGGATCCGTCCGAAAATCAAGATGCAGCCGGTCAGCCGTGAGTCGATCATGAACATGCTGGGCGCTGGTTTCGGCGTAACCATCACCTGCGAAGGTGCGGCAGGATTGCAGTATCCAAACATTGTCTTGCGGGAGGTGCGTGCCTCTCACGGCCCCTGCTTGATCGCATATTCTGGGTATTGGCACGAAGACAACTCGAATCCAGCGTTGAAGAATTTTCTTGCCTTCGTGCGCAATCGCTTTGCGCTGACGTTTTGCCTCCCGTAGTGGCCATCGGGACCTTGGGTGGCATTCGCCTCCCTCAATAAATCAGGAGACAGCACAGCCCTTTGAACAGAGAAAGGGGGAATGGTGGGGTTTCTCATCAACCATTTAATCTACGAGCAGGTGTGCGAACAAATCTTTGCACGCCCTCACTTCATTGTTGGCGGCGTTGCTGCCAAACCGTTAGCGCACGATATCGGAACAAGCGTCATGCCGGTTCGCGAGGCCCTTATCCGCCTCGCCCAGCAAGACGCGCTCGACAGTATCCCGTCGAAGGGATTTTTTATTCCGCCTCTCAAGGCGCATTACATCGAGGAGGCCTTCAATATTGCGCGCCAACTCGTTGCCAAGCAGCACAGCCCCACTTCCGACGATGGCAGGGCCGAACTGAAGGATGCCATCGTGCAGAACGTGCTACTGTCTTGGCATTGGGAGGTTTTTGAATGGATTGCCACACCTTCAGGCTTCCGTGCGATCGAGAGGGGGCAATACACTGATTTCGACAGGAAATTCCTTGTGATAGCGTCGAAGTGCATGGCGGAGGTCGATTGGACGATCATGCGCTATATCTGGGGCAAAACGATTCACTACCGATACTATATCTACAGCAATTTTGACCTTTACGCCGCCCCAGTGCCCAATTTGACCAGACAACCCAACCACCGGAACGAGGTAGCGCGCTTTGTCGATGAGGTTTTCAGACGATACGCACGCCTCGCCGGAATCGTCACGGCACAGGCCGGCGCCAACCAGCGCCCTTCGCCTTACATGTGATCGCAAATCGCCGCGGCGTTATACGCCTTCAGTTACGCGCGTCCGATCGCTGAGATCAATGACGTTGTCTGTCTGACGGATTGTGCTCTTGCGGTGGGTGATCGCCAAGACGGTGACTTCGCCTGCGACCCTCCGAATATGGTCCATGATAGCTGCTTCCGTCGCCTCATCGAGGGCGGAACTCGCTTCGTCCAGCAACAGAAACTTCGGTTCGCCGTAAAGCGCCCTGGCAATTGCAATTCGCTGACGTTCGCCACCGGACAGTTTCAGGCCACGCTCTCCGACGATCGTTGAGAACCCATCGGGAAATTCTTCGATCCGATTGAGGATCGCCGCCTTCGCAGCGGCCACGCGCAGTCGCTGCTGATCGATCGGTCGGCCCAGAGCGATGTTGGCCGCTAGCGTATCGTTGAGCAGCATCACTTCCTGCGGCACGATGCCGACCGATGCATACCAATCCCGTCGGTTGACCTCGAAGAGGTCGACGCCGTCGACACGAATTTGCCCCTTGGAAGGTTCGACAGTTTTCAACGCCAGCCGGAGAACCGTCGATTTTCCCGAACCGGTCTCGCCGATAATGAAGGTGATGGCTCCTCGCTGGGCGATAAAGCTGACGTCCGCTATTCCACGCCCGTCGTCATAGGAAAAACCGACGTTCTTGAATTCGAGCCGTCCGCCGACGGAGGCGAGTTCACCGCGCGCTGCAGTCCGGTCACTCTCCTCCGGAGACGCCCACATCTGGGCGAAGGGCCTGAATTGCGCATAGGATCTCACCAGGCTCTCGATCGCGAGACCAACCATCTCGAAAGGCTGGTTGAGTTGAAGAAGGAGTGCATTGAACAGCACGATGTCGCCGACAGAGACGGTCCCTTCTCGGTAGCGGGGCAGGAAGATGGTGAAAGTGATCGCGAACTGAATCGCAAGAGCGAGACCGTAGACGCCAGCATAGGCGATCCGTTTCAGACAATAGCTCCGCCAGTTGTGAAGGACCTCTTCAGCGCCGCGTCTGTAGCGGTCACTCATCCATCCGCAGCTTCCAAAGTAGCGCAACGTCTCCATCGAGGAAATCGCGTTACCCACCAACTGCGCATTGGCTTGCCCGGCCGTCGTCGCTTTTTCGAGGTGCGGCCGCGTCCATTTGTTCGAGAAATAGGTCAGCGAGATAAACACCGCCCCATATCCAAGGACGACAAGGACCACCCTTGCATCAATGGCGGCACCCAGGACGGCCAGGGTCAAAGCAAGCTGCGCAAAGCCGGGTATGAGGACCATCAAGGCAAGTTGCACTACGACGATGAGGGCTTGTGTTCCCTGCATCTGCGCAGACTGAATCTCCGCTGGATTGTGCTCGACGAAGAACCGAGGCGACTTCTTGACCAAGCGCTCGAAAAAGCCAGTGGCGGCGATGAAATTTAGGTCCTCGGCGCTCATCGCGGCGAGGTACTTCACCATGCTTTGCAGCGCGATCGAGAGCCCGATGACAACGGCGTAGATCAAAAGACCCGCAGAAATCGTCTCCAGCCAGCGATCATCGGTCAGGCGATCGACAAGCCGCGAGAAAAGGTAGGGCGCGAAGACCGAGGCCAGCGACGAGGCGACCACGTCGGCGGCAACGAGCACTATCGTATCCCGCGAGGCCTTCCAGAAGCTCGAGATGATCCCGCAGAGCGGAGCCATCACCATGCGCCAATCGCTCAGCTTTCCCGAAGTTGGCATTTCTGGTGATTTCCTTCGGATCTAGTGGCGTCGACACAGTCACGTCGCCAGCAACATCTGAAGGAGGCCGGACGCCGCGACTACGGCTAGACCTTAATAGGAGGCGACCGCTCGGCCGTGATAAGCGCGAAATACCCCGATTATAATATGTCTGGCATCTCGACGAAGTTGTCGTCCGCATCAATGGTCGCAGATGCTGGCTGTGGCGGGCTGTCGATCAAGATGGATATGTTCTCGACGAGATCGTCCAGACCCGCCGCGACACCAAGGCCGCCAAGCGATTGCTGATGCGGCTTTTGAGGAAGCAGGGCTGTTCGCCCCGCATCGTCACCGACAAGCTGAAATCATATTCAGCCGCAAAGCGTCAGGTTATGCCTAACGTCGAGCATCGCTCGCACAAGGCTTGAACAACCGCGCCGAGAATTCTCACCGCCGTTTCGAAAACGGGAACGAATGCGGCAGGGCTTACGAGCGAAAGCTTAGGCCCGCACGATATGGGCGAGCGATGACGACGGGCGATGGATGCTGGCCTGGTTCTGCGCAAGCGCACTGTTGCGCACTTGGCGACGTTGTCCGATAACAGGGAGTATCTCGTCACCAGATACGGACCTGAAATGGACTGTCTCAGATAAATCGGGTCACGGCGACACTTGAGGAATTGGCGCAGACAGTTCGAACGATTGTGGCGGCCGAGAAATCCTACAAGTAGAAAGATCCAAGCATGGCCATCGAATAGCCCACGGACACAATCGCGTTTCACGCGTTTTCGTCGGCGGAGATGTCGTTGCGACAATCATCAAGCATAAGAACGACACGAATAGGAACACGAACAGTGGATTCTACTACGTAACAGTGCTTGGCACAGATCTGCGGGATCGATTTCGTTACATCGGCGAAGCGCGGTCGGCGGCTGAACGGATATACGGCGAGCGCTGATCTCAGGCAAAAAGGGCCTGTTGCGTGGGTGCGGACCGGCAACTCTGGATGCAGCCGATCCCCATTATCCGCTAAATGTACCAATCCGCGTCCAATGAGTACGCCTCGATGTAGTCGATCTTCATCTCTGATCCATCGACAAAGTCGTCATTCGGTTTGCGTCGCGCGCGGATATCGACATGACCAAGCTGATCGTCGAAACGGCGAAACCGCTGGGGATCGCCGTGCACGATCACATCATTATCGGCAAGGATGGGCATGTCAGCCGGAAAAGGCCCGCGACTGTTTTGACGTCCGCCCCGGTTTACAGGACTACAGCCACTTCGCGCGACGGAAGAAGCGAAAGAGCGTCAGGCACAAACCGATAATCACCGCCAGCACGACGAAATAGCCGTAGCGGAACTTCAACTCCGGCATATCGTCGAAGTTCATGCCGTAGATACCGGCTATCGCCGTCGGCACGGCAAGGATCGCGGCCCAGGACGCCAGCTTGCGCGAAATTTCCGTCTGTTCGGATTGCCCGACCATCAGGCTCGCCTCGAAGGTAAAGGCAAGCACCTCGCGCAACGCATCGATATCCTCCTGGACGCGGCGCACGTGGTCCGTCACGTCACGGAACAGCGGCTGCAGCGCCGCATCCATGCCTGGCAGATCGATGTGCTCGTGGCGACGGCAGACATCGACGAGTGGCACCACGGCATTGCGCAACCTGAGAAGATTGCGGCGCATCAAGTAGAGCCGTTCGATGTCACCCTTGACCAGTCGCTCCCGCAACAGCCGATCTTCCAGTTCCTCGACCTCCTCATGGATCGCCTCGATGACCGGCATATAGTTGTCGACGATGAAATCGAGGATCGAATAGAGGATATAGTTTTCGCCATGGGCGAGTGCTGCCGGGGAAGATTCGCAGCGCTGACGCACCGCCATGTAGGACGTGGACGCACCGTGCCTGACCGAGACGACATAACCTCGCCCGACGAAGAGATGGGTCTCGCCGAAGGCGATCTCGTCACCAACCATGTGGGCGGTGCGCGCCACGACGAAGATCGAGTCGCCATAGATCTCTAGTTTTGGCCGCTGGTGCGCCTTGCAGGCGTCCTCAATCGCCAGGTCGTGCAGGTCGAACTCCTGCTGTATCTGGCGCAGCAGTTCCGCATCAGGCTCATGCAGCCCAATCCAGACCACCGCGCCCGGCCGCGAGCGCCATTTGCCGGCATCTTCGATGCCGATATCGCGTACCCTTACGCCGTTTTCATAGACCGCCGCCGCAACGACACCCGGCCGATGGTCCGGTTGCCGGATGACGCCCTCGTCGTCAGGCTGCGGCACCGCCCTGTTCGTCAGCTCCAATCCCATCGCCACCCTCCCAGGCAAATACGACACCGATGGGCCCGGCATGTCGTAACGAAGCCAAGCATACGCACATTCCCTTATATTCTCATCCAGCTGTTTCGGCTATGAAAACCACTTCATTAAACCGTGCCATTGACGGCATAGACGCTTGCAAGCGAGAGTTTTTGCGATGCACAACGATTCTTCCCTTCAAACGGAAATGCCCATGACTCAGTTCGATCTCATCGTCGTCGGAAGCGGGCCCGCCGGCCGCCGCGGCGCCATCCAGGCCGCCAAGCTCGGCAAGAAGGTCCTCGTCATCGAACAGGGAAAACGCGTCGGCGGCGTTTCGGTGCACACGGGCACCATCCCCTCCAAGACGCTGCGGGAGACGGCGCTCAATCTTTCCGGCTGGCGCGAGCGGGGCTTCTACGGGCGGGCCTATCGCGTCAAGCAGGAGATCAGCGCCGACGATCTCCGGCAACGGCTGATCATCACCCTCAATCACGAGGTCGAGGTCCTCGAACACCAGTTTGCCCGTAACCGCGTGCAGCAGATGCGCGGCAAGGCAAGCTTCGTCGATCCGACCACGCTCGAGGTCGTCAAGGACGACGGCGAGACCCTGCTTGTTTCAGGCACCAGCATCATGCTTGCCGTCGGCACCAAGCCTTTCCGTCCGGACTACATGCCCTTCGACGGCAAGAGCGTGCTCGACAGTGACGAACTGCTCGATATCGCAGAACTGCCGCGTTCGCTCGTCGTCATCGGCGCCGGCGTCGTCGGCATCGAATATGCGACGATCTTCAGCGCGCTCGACACGCACGTGACGGTCATCGACCCGAAGACAACGATGCTCGACTTCATCGACAAGGAGATCGTCGAGGATTTCATCTACCAGCTGCGCGATCGCAACATGAAGCTGCATCTCGGACAGAAGGCCGAGACGGTCGAGCGGCTCGACGATGGTAAGGTCCTGCTGACGCTCGACAATGGCCGCAAGATCGTCACCGACATGGTGCTTTTCGCCGCCGGACGCATGGGGGCAACCGATACGCTCAACCTGCCGGCCGCCGGGCTCGAGGCAGACAGCCGCGGGCGGCTCAAGGTCAATCCGGAGACGTTCCAGACATCGGTCCCGAACATCTATGCCGCCGGCGACGTCGTCGGATTCCCGAGCCTTGCCTCGACCTCTATGGAACAGGGCCGCATTGCGGCTCGCGTTGCTGTCGGCGCGATTGCCATGGAACCGCAGAAGTATTTCCCCTACGGCATCTACGCGGTGCCGGAAATCTCCACCTGCGGCCTTTCGGAAGAAGAGGTGAAGGAACGCGGCATCCCTTACGAATGCGGCATTGCCCGTTTTCGCGAGACCTCGCGCGGTCACATCATGGGTCTCGAATCCGGTCTTCTGAAGATGATCTTCTCGATGAAGACCCGCCGTCTTCTCGGCGTGCACATCATCGGCGAAGGCGCGACCGAGCTGGTCCACATCGGTCAGGCTGTGTTGAACCTCAAGGGCACGGTCGAGTATTTCGTCGAGAACACCTTCAACTACCCGACGCTTGCCGAAGCCTACAAGATTGCCGGCCTCGACGCCTGGAACCGCATGGGCGAGATCAAGCAGGAACTGCCGAAAGCGTAAGCCGCTAGCGACATATCTGAGCACGCATCAAACGACGACAACGGCAGTCAAAGGGATCCAATTCGATAGGTGACGAGCAATACCGCTTTGTCACCTATCGCCCAGAGCGCCGTTCAAGATTGCGTGCACGCCACCATGCCAGCGAATCGGGTAGCCTTGCCGCTCCTGATGAAGAGACATGAACGCCATGCGCATCCTTTCCCTCAATGCCTGGGGCGGCAAGCTCCATTCCCCATTGATGAGATATCTGGCGGAAGTCGACGCCGATGTCCTGTGTCTGCAGGAGATCGCGCGGTCGCCGACGACCGACGCCGAATGGCTCACCTATCGCGATACAGATGTCGAACTGCCGCAGCGCGCCAACCTCTTCGATGAGATCGCGGCAGCACTTCCTTGGCATGATGGCTGCTTCTGCCCGACGGCGCGCGGCACGCTCTTTGACGGCGACAGGCCGGTGGCCTCGGAATTTGGGCTCGCGACCTTCGTCCGACGCTCCCATTCCGTCATCGGTCAGGCGCTCGGCTTCGTGCATGGCAGCTTTTCATCCGAGGGCTGGGGGCCACATCCACGTGCCCGCAATGCCCATTGCATCCGCCTGTTCGACCATGATGCCGGCACGGCAATCACCATCGCCCAGATGCATGGCCTACGGGAGATCGGCGGCAAGAACGACACACCGGCACGGCACGCGCAGGCAGACGCGCTGGTAAACCTCATCCGTCAGGTCTGGCCGGGCGATGAGCGGCTTGTCGTGTGCGGTGACTTCAACGTGCTCCCGGACAGCGTGACCTTTCAGGTGCTCGCAGAGCTAGGGCTGACTGACCTGGTCGTTTCCCGTGGCCACACGGATACTCGGACGTCGCACTATCTGAAGGGCGGCCGCTTTGCCGATTACATGCTGGTGAGTGGCGAGGTTGATGTCGCCCGGTTCGATGTCGTCGAACGGCCGGAAGTCTCCGACCATCGCGCCCTCCTCCTGGACATCGGCCGGGCCATTTCGCCACGCCGCTGAGACGGCGACGTCACCGACGCCCCTCAAACGAAAAAAACCCTGCCGCAAGCGGCAGGGCTTTTTTGATTCCTAAGGCTTCGGTCCGATTACTCGGCGCTGTCGTCAGCGGCCTTCTTCTTGGCCGGAGCCTTCTTCTTCGGAGCGGCGGCTTCTTCGCCTTCGGCGGCTTCAGCCTTGGCAGCGGCCTTCTTCTTGGCCGGAGCCTTCTTGGCAGCCTTGCCTTCGCCCTCTTCGTCGTCAGCCGTCAGCTCTTCCTTGGAAACCGTCTTGTCGGTTACCGAGATTTCGCCGAGCAGGTGGTCGACGACCTTTTCTTCGAACAGCGGAGCGCGCAGCGAAGCGGCAGCACCGGGGGTGTTCTTGAAGTAGTCGAGGATCTGCTTTTCCTGGCCCGGGAACTGGCGGAGCTGTTCGAACAGCGAACGCTGCAGTTCGTCGTCGCTGACCTGGACGCCGGCCTTTTCGCCGATTTCCGAAAGAACCAGGCCGAGGCGAACGCGACGCTCGGCGAGCTTGCGGTATTCGGCGCGGGCTTCTTCTTCGGTGGTTTCTTCGTCAGCGAAGGTCTTGCCGGCCTGCTGCAGGTCGGTGTTGATCTGGCGCCAGATGTTTTCGAATTCGGCTTCGACGAGGCGCTCCGGCGTTTCGAACTGGTAGAGTTCGTCGAGCTGGTCGAGGATCTGACGCTTGACCTTCTGACGGGTCAGGTTGCCGTACTGGCTTTCGATCTGGCCGCGGACGATTTCCTTCAGCTTGTCAGCCGATTCGAGGCCGAGCTTGGTGGCCAGTTCGTCGTTGATTTCGATGTCCTGGGCGGCAGCGACGTCCTTGACGGTGATGTCGAAGGTCGCTTCCTTGCCGGCGAGGTTTGCGGCCGGGTAGTCAGCCGGGAAGTTGACAGTGATGGTCTTTTCGTCGCCGGCCTTCAGGCCAACGAGCTGCTCTTCGAAGCCCGGGATGAAGCGGTTGGAGCCGAGAACCAGCTCGGCGTCTTCGTCCTTGCCGCCGTCAAAGGCTACGCCGTCGACCTTGCCGAGGTAATCGATCGTGACGCGGTCGCCGTTGGCGGCCTTGCCCTTCTTCGATTCGTAGCTGCGGGCGCTTTCGGCGATCTTCAGGATCTGCTCGTTGACTTCTTCGTCAGCGATCTCGACGACTTCGCGGGTCACCTTGATGCCGCTCACGTCCTTGAGTTCGATCGCCGGGATGATTTCGTAGGCAACGGTGAACTCGAGGTCAGCTTCCGCATTGAGGATCTTGTCGGCTTCGGCCTCGTCCTCGGTCATCGCGACTTCCGGCTGGGTCGCCGACTTCTCGCCGCGGCCCGACAGGATCTCGGTCGGCTTCTCGCGGACGATCTCATTGACGAGGTCGGCCATGATCGACTTGCCATAGACCTTCTTCAGATGCGCAACCGGCACCTTGCCCGGACGGAAGCCGTTGATCTTCACACGGTCCTTCACTTCGGCCAGGCGCTCGTTCATCCGAGCTTCCATGTCCTTGGCCGGGATAACGACCTTGAGTTCGCGCTTCAGCCCTTGAGCGAGCGTTTCGATAACCTGCATGTTCAAACCTTCATTTCACGTTGACTGTGCTCTTCCCCTTCGAAAGGTCTGGCGAGCACGTGAGCCGATCCATTTGCCGGGAGTGGCTTTACGCAGTTCTGCAACCGTTTTGCAAGCAAAATGGCACTCCAGCCCCCTTCATCCTCGCAGAATCCGGACTTTAGGCGCGATCGCTGTCTGGTGCGGGTAGAGAGACTTGAACTCCCACGCCTTGCGGCACCAGAACCTAAATCTGGCGTGTCTACCAATTTCACCATACCCGCGTTCAGACAATCGCACCGCCTGACCGTATTTCCGCAAGTCCAACCAGCGGAATACCGCGGATACAATGGGCATGCTGAAAGTTCAGGGCTTTCCCGAGCGCGGCGTCTCTATATCACTCGTTTTCACGGGATCAAAGGGAAAATGCGGAATTCCACGACGGATCGGAGCGCGTTCGCGGAGCCTCAATAAAGGGGCTCTTCATAGACCGGGCTGCCATTGACCGCGATCTCGCGGATCTGTGCTCTGCCCTTGCCATCAATGCGGATGTTGACGGAGAGCGCCTCGGCATTGCGCGCCTCTTCCAATGTGCGCCCTTCGCCCTCCGGCACGTAGAAGCGCTCGATGCCATAGTCCACGGTCAAGGGTAACGGCGACGGCGACGGATAGTAGGAGAATGGAAGCGAGCGGAGCACGACGCTGTCGCCGGTCACCGGCAGCGGCTGGAACGACGCTTCTGTCGCCGTCCAGAAACCGTCTGGCTGCTTCGCCAGCCGAACATAGAGCATCACCTCGCCCGATTGTGTCGGAAGTCCACCTTTGAACAGTTCCGGCTGCAACCTTGAAATATCATAGCTCAGTATCACGTAGTCGCCTCTGAGCAGGTCGCGCGGATCGACGGGCACGGTCTTCAGAAGGACATCCCGCCCGCTTCTGAGGATCGAAGCCCTGCTTTCGATCATGTAACCGAGCGCCGCCGTCTGGACGCCGGCCACAAGCAGGGCGGCGAGCAGCGGGTTCAGCCAACGTCTGGTCGATGCACCACTGTTCATTGAGAAACCTCCGCCTGGCGCGTTCGCGCCATATGCCCCTCGATCCGAATGACCAGCCAGGCGATGCACGCGACGACCAGGCCCGAAATCAGGAAGAAGCCCGATGTGCCAAGCATCGATCCCAAGGTTTCGAAGGCGAGATAGAGAAGCTCGCCGGCAAAGGCGATGTAACCGAGATAACGCACCGCCCCGTTCTGCGCACCGGCAAGCGCAATGCCCAGGAGCGCAACCAACAGCGTGCCTGTTCCGGTCGCGACCTCCGTCGTCACCCCAACCGCCTCGTATTGAAGTCCGGTGAAACCAAGCAGGGCGAGCGCGAAGGAATAGAAAGCGGGCGCTGAACCCGCCTCGAGCGCAAGTTGGCGCACGGGCGAACCCGGCAGGGTCGCCGCCAGAAAGGCCGCAAGGCCGAGGACTGCGAGGCCGACCGCGAAAGCAAGTGACGGACTATCCAGATAAAGCCAGCCGAGCCAGGAAAGGACGAGCAGATAGGCCAGATGCCGGGCCCTGCCCGCCTCCGTGAAGCGGACCAGAAGAACGACGATCACGGCCAGAACCGGCACGGACCACAAGTGCCAGTCAGAAGCCGTGCTGAAACCATTTTCCGTCAACATGGTACCGAAATAGAACCAAGCGAGCCCGCCAGCGGCCGTTGCCATCGCTGCAGAGCGAAACGCGAGCGCCGAAAGGCAGGCGCCAACGAACCAGAGCAGCGCTGCATCCGCCGCATCGCCCGACAAATGATACATCTGCCCGATGAGCGCGATGCCGCCGCCAAAGGCCGCCGCGCCCAGAACCAGCGCCGCGGCGGCAAATGTCGTCCTGCCATTCTGGATCAGCCAGGCAGCGGCGAAGTGGAAGCCCCAGATCAAGGCGACGATGCCGGCGACGCGCGCGAGGCGCGGCAGTTCCTCCCAATTGGCGGCAACAAGCAACAGGATCGATGCGGATAACAGAAGGGCCGCCAGCATAAGCAGGACGCGCCCTGCCCGGAACGTCGACTCGCGTCCGTCATACTCGGCAAGCATGGCGCGCGCGGCATCTTCCTGCAGCAGCCCCTTGTCGATCCAGTGTTTGAAGTCTCGCTCGAGACGCGCGCGATACATCCTGCCCCCAGCCCTAAGAATCCAATGCTTGAAATGATCCCGTTGCGTCACCAGCTAACCACGTATCGGCGCGGAAACACAATCGCTCTGTCGCGACTGAGGCCCCGAGCCGAAAGGGACTGATGAACGGCTTGCGCGATGCGCATATCTTCCATGCGGATATTGCACTGCACAAATCGATTTAAAGCCCCTATATTCAAATCATCAAAGGCGAACGACGGCATGAAGCCAGACGGTCGCCGGCGGAAGCGGCCAACCGCCTCAGTTTACTGAGAAAGGCCCGGGCAAAACCCGAGAGAATTCGGTCGAGCGTACTCCTCCTCCCCAACGCTCCTCCGATCAGATTGGCAACACTCCTCCTCCCAGTTGCCAATCACTTCAAATGACGCTCGCTGGACCTCCTCCCCCAGCGGGCGTTATTGTTTTCAGCCCTCCCCCAGCAAGAAAATCTCCGACTTTGCGCAATTGCACAATATTCGTGCACACTTTCTCTGTATTCGCTCGCAGCCATGCACTCGATGCATAGGTGCCATTCTGGATCAGCGCTACCCTTCCGCCCGACTCCATACTATCTTCAACTCATCGATCGGGGCGGCGCACTCCTCCTCCCAGCGCCCCTCGATTTGGATCGGCGACACTCCTCCTCCCGGTTGCCGATCAGAACAAAGCGACGCTCGCTGGATCTCCTCCCCCAGCGGGCGTTGTTTGTTTTCCGGCCCTCGATTTGGGTCGAAAGCTTCAATCATCAGAACCTGATTGCAGATGCGTTTCGAACGCCATCCGACATCTGTCCGCCGCGCTCAGGCTTGCACGTGCTGCATGGGTGCGATGCAGCATTATCTCTGTAACTTCTGCTCAAAACGATTATATTCCAGACCATCAGATGACGGCCAGCAAGAGAGATGAGCGCTGGCACACGACCCTAGAAAGGATAGGATCATGAACCTCGCACGTTCTTTCAACAATTGGCGCAAGTATCGTCAGACCTGCAACGAACTCGGCCGCATGAGCGACCGTGAGCTGAGCGACCTCGGCATCGGCCGCGGCGACATCCCCTACGTTGCTCGCCAGGCGATCAAGTAATTCAGGCTGCGCTTCAAGCGCGACCGACCTCCAGTAAACGCCCTCCGGTTCATTCCGGGGGGCGTTTTCTTTTGCCTCTTGCTCTGGCATCACCGCCGCCCTTTCGCACGTGCGAAATGCTGTTGCGCACCTCGCCGGCGAGCAGCGAGCACCACCCTCGTGCCACGCATTGCAACCGCTCGCGCTCCAATTCCAAAAACATATGAAAAACAAAACACTAGAGCGTAGTGATCCGCATTTTAATCAATCGTTAATTGATGCCACCTTTTGAAGCGGTGCCCATCTATGCGGCGATGCACTGCACAAATGCATAGCAGCTGCATTTTCTTTGCACTCCACCTTCTAATTAGACAAGCGTATAAGAACCTCAACGACGCAGACAGATGGCTGTCGCGACAAACCGATCTTGAGGAAAAAGTCATGAACCCGATTCGTATCGCAAAAAGCTGGATCAACTACCGCCGCACCGTCAGCGAGCTCGGCAACCTGTCGAACCACGCTCTCAGTGATATCGGCATCACCCGCTACGATATCCGCAACATTGCGGCCCGTTCCTTCCGTTAATCTCAACGGTTCGAACTGACTTCCAAAACGGCGCCCTCCGGGCGCCGTTTTCGTTTATTGACATTGGAACGAAGGGCCGAGCCGTGATAGGAAGCCGCCCATGAGCAAAGACACCTCTTCCCACTCTCCCATCCATGTCGTCGGCGGCGGCCTTGCCGGTTCGGAGGCTGCCTGGCAGATCGCCGAGGCCGGAGTCCCGGTCATACTGCACGAGATGCGCGGCGTGCGCGGCACCGATGCGCACAAGACGGACGGTCTCGCCGAACTCGTCTGTTCCAACTCGTTCCGCTCGGATGATGCGACCAGCAATGCGGTCGGCGTTCTGCATGCGGAAATGCGCCTTGCCGGCTCGCTGATCATGAAGTCCGCCGATGCCAACCAGGTTCCGGCCGGCGGCGCGCTCGCCGTCGATCGCGATGGATTCTCTGACGCCGTCAGCGCTGCGATTGCGGCCCATCCGCTGATCACGGTCGTGCGCGAAGAAATCACCGGCCTACCGCCGAGGGAATGGGACCTCGCGGTCATCGCGACCGGCCCTTTGACGGCACCCGATCTTGCAGAAGCCATCCGCACGGAAACGGGCGCCGATGCGCTCGCTTTCTTCGACGCCATCGCGCCGATCGTCTACACCGAGACGATCGACATGGACGTCTGCTGGTACCAGTCGCGTTACGACAAGGTCGGCCCCGGCGGCACCGGCAAAGACTACATCAACTGCCCGATGACCGAGGAGCAGTACAACGCCTTCGTCGACGCGCTGATCGCCGGCGACAAGACCGGCTTCAAGGAATGGGAAGGTACGCCCTATTTCGATGGCTGCCTGCCGATCGAGGTCATGGCCGAACGCGGCCGCGAGACGCTGCGTCACGGGCCGATGAAGCCGATGGGCCTCACCAATGCCCATAACCCCACGGTCAAGCCCTATGCCGTCGTGCAGCTGCGCCAGGACAACGCGCTTGGCACGCTCTACAACATGGTCGGCTTCCAGACGAAACTGAAATACGGCGCCCAGGCGGAAGTCTTCCGGATGATCCCGGGCCTGGAGAATGCCGAATTTGCACGCCTCGGCGGCCTGCACCGCAACACCTACATCAATTCGCCGACGCTGCTCGACCGAACGCTGACGCTGAAGTCGCGCCCGGGCCTGCGCTTTGCCGGTCAGATCACCGGCTGCGAAGGATACGTGGAGAGCGCCAGCATCGGCCTGCTCGCCGGGCGCTTCGCCGCCGCTGAGCGCAAGGGCGCGACTTTGGCCGCACCGCCAGCGACCACCGCCTTCGGCGCGCTGCTGAACCATATCACCGGCGGGCACATCGTTTCCGACGATGAGCCGGGCAAACGTTCGTTCCAGCCGATGAACGTCAATTTCGGCCTGTTCCCGCCGCTCGATCCGGGAGCAATCACCAAGCCGGAGGGCGCCAAGCGCTTCCGTGGCAAGGAAAAGGCCGCTGCCAAGAAGCAGGCAACGGCGTCGCGTGCGCTCGCCGATTGCGCCGCATGGCTCGGCAAGTCCGCCTGACGGCGAATATGAGACCAGAACAACGAAACGGCCCGCTCGTGATACCGCCAGCGGGCCGTTTCTTTTGAATGGAACTGTGAAGTCGCTACTCGCTCGACTGCGCTGCAGGGGACGGTTCCGAGTTGGGCTGCGTGAATTCCGATTTCGGGTTGAAACTGCCGAGCAGCCAGAGAGAAACTTCCGCCGCCTCGCCGGCGTTCTGGAACTCGAAGGCATTGTCCAGATAGGCAAAGTCGGGGAAATGCACGATCAGCCCACGGCCGGTCTCAGAGCTGTTCACCCGGACCTTTCCAGGCTGGATGACGTGGCAGACATAGTGCGTGCCATGCGATTGGATGAAGCCCGCCTTGCCGTCGTGCAGCCTCAGGAAGATCGCCTTCCGATCCGCGGTGGAATGCAGTGCCCGGATCGCCTCATCCGGAAATGCGCGCCCGAATTCCACCATCGCAGAACCTGCATCGGGATTGTCCCAATCCCGCTCGGCACGAGCGTTCATCCACATGTAGAATGCGCCGGCCAGAACAATGACGGCGATGAGCAATAACCAAAGCATCCGCGGGCGCTCCCCTTCGCTCGGCATGACGCCGATAAACCGCTTCTATAGACTACGAGGCTTGTGCCAATTTGGCGTCCCGTCGGGCGCGCCGACGCGGAACGCATCGGGTTCTTAACAAGTAGCGCGTCTGCTTTGCCGCCCTAGAAGCGACGCCGCCGAGCGGCGCGCCACATCCACCATTGCCGCCGCCATTGCGCCGGCCGGATGGGTGTCTTTAAAAGTCCAGCGCCAGCCGCCTCGGCGCGATCGAAGATCGGCTCGGCCAGCGCGAGCGGCACGAACGCCGGAAAATTCGACGGCGAGATCGCCGCCATCTGAGCCCGTGCCTTGGCCAGATGATCCCGCCCGAACCCAGAAAATGCCCTAATCGCCCGGCCGATACCGTCGCTGTCTTTGCCGGCAATAAGCGTTTCCCGATCAAGGCCGGTCGCGCGCAGCAGTTCTGCCGGCAAATAGACCTGGCCGCGTCTCAGATGCAGCGGCAACAGCATCAGGAGGCCGGCGACAGTCTGCGCCACACCGGCGTGACCAGCGGCTTCCGCCGATTTGGCCGCATTCTGCGGGTCGAGCACCAGCGACGAGAGCTGGATCAAGGCCGAAGCGGTCTCGCCGGCGTAACCTTCGAGCGCCGAGCGGTCTTCCAAGGGGTCGTCATAGAGATCGAAGATCCGGGCATCGATCATGTTCTGCAGGACCGAGACCGGCAGCCTGTGCTCGCGAATGCACTGCAGAAGCGCTTCGGCGAGCGGATGCCCCTCACCGGAGGCTGCATCGTTGCCGATGAGATCGCGCCACCACTGCATGCGGATTTCGCCTGGAATCGGCTCATGCACGAGATCGCGAATTCGCGCGATTTCCGCGTTGAACGCATAGAGTGCCGCGAGCGAGCGCTGCTTGTCGGCGGGGGCAAGCAGGCAGGCGAGATAGCGGTCGCGGTCCGTATCCCTGAGGTCGGCCAGGATCTGAGCGGAAATATCTTGCACGTCGTCTTCCCCGAATGCCCGATCAGACAGCGATCAGCGCGACGGCGACAGCACGCGATTCGGCCAGCATCACATTGTAGGTGCGAACCGCAGCCCCGGTGCTCATCGGATCCGACGATACATTGACGGCACGCAGCGCGGCCTTCAGGTCTGCGGGCAGCGGGCGGATGTCCTTACCGGTGCCAACCAGCAGCACTTCGATGTCTTTCGCCTCATCGATGACCCTGAGGAATTTCTCGACGGCCAGGGGATCGCCTTCGGCCACGTCCCACGCATAGACGCCCGAGGGCAGCATCAGGATCGAGCCGCGATGCGACATGTCCGCAAAGCGAAAGCCGCCGTTGCCATAGGCATCGATCGGTGCGCGGCCCGGAAAATGCGCTTCGCGAATTTCAATACCCTTGGGCATTTCAAACTGTACCCTTTGCCGCGCCGGCAGCACCCGTATCCGCGCCGGACGCGTTTTCGTCCCCCGGAATGTGGTCGGTCCGCTTCCCGAAGAGGATGAGGATCGGGCCGGCGATATAGATAGAGGAGATCGTCCCGGCGACGACACCAAACAGCATGGTGATGCTGAATGAGCGAATGAGGCCGCCGCCGAAGAGATAGAGCGCGGCGAGCGCCAGAATGGTCGTCAGCGCCGTCAGGATCGTGCGCGAGAGTGTCTGGTTGATCGACGTATCGATCAGCACCGAAAGCGGCATGCGGCGATAACGGCCGAGATTCTCGCGAATGCGATCGTAGATCACAACTGTATCGTTCAACGAGTAGCCGACGATGGTGAGAACGGCGGCGATACTGCCGAGATTGAACTCGATGCCCGTCAGCACCAAGAACCCAATCGTCAGCAGCACGTCGTGCACGGTTGCGATAATCGCACCGACGGCAAAGCGCCACTCGAAACGCAGCCAGACATAGAGCAGGATCGCCACGAAGGAGATTGCGAGCCCAAGCGTTCCCGCGCGCGTCAGCTCGCTCGAAACAACCGGGCCAACCACTTCGACGCGGCGGAAGTCGTATTCGTCGGCCAGCTCCGTCCTGATGACGCTGGCTGCGGTCTGCTCGGCATTGTCGCCCGCTTCTTGAGACGGAACCCGCACCAGCACATCCTCGCCCGAGCCCAGTTGCTGGACCTGGACCTCGCCAAAGTTCAGCTCGTCGAGGCGGGTGCGGAGGTCGGCAACGTCGACGGGACCGCCCTTGGAGTGCAGCTCGATGATCGAGCCGCCCTTGAAGTCCACACCCAGATTGAGCCCGATACCCGCAAGCAGGAGCACCGAGGCCGCCGACAAGGCGGCCATCAGGATGAACACCGGATTACGGATCCGCATAAAACGGATGTCCAGATCGCTGAAGCGCCCGGTTCGAATGCCCTTCGGCAGGCGTTCCGACTTCCACTGCCGGAGCCAACGCTTCACGATCAGACGGGTCACCGTATAGGCGGTGAAAAGCGTCGTGACGCTGCCGATCGCGAGAGTGACGGCGAAACCGCGCACTGGCCCGGAACCGAGGTAGAACAGGATGGCGCTGGCGATCAGCATCGTCAGGTTGGCGTCGAAAATGCTGCTGAAGACGCGAGAGAAGGCGTTGTTGATCGTGCGGAGCAACGGCTCGCCACCACGAACCTCCTCGCGAAGGCGCTCGTAGATCAGCACGTTCGAATCGACCGCGACGCCGATCGTCAGGATGATGCCGGCAATCCCCGGCAGGGTCAGCGTCGCCCCCGACACGGAAAGCGCCGCAAGGATCAAGACGATATTCAAGGCGAGCGCGATGACGGCAAAGACACCGAAAACGCCGTAAAAGAAGATCATCGAGGCGGCGACGGCGATCGCCGCGACAAAGCCGGCCTTGAGGCCATAGGCAATCGCGTCGTCACCGACACCAGGGCCGACCGTCCGCTCCTCGACGAAAGTCAGCGGTGTCGGGAGCGGTCCGGTCCTGATGAGGGCGGCAAGATCCGCAGCAGAGTCGGCCGGAAGCTCGGCGGAGATACGCGCCGTGTCGCCTTTGACGGCATCCGAAAGCTTGGGCGTTGCGGCAACCTGGCCATCAAGAACGATCGCAATCTTCGCCTCGGGCTGCTGCTCCGTGACCGCGGCAACCCGCTGCTGCGCGGCCGCCTCGAGCTTGACCGCGACCGACGCCGTATCGGCGCCGGCATCTGCTTCCGGCTGCGCGGCGACAAAACTGGCCGCCGCCAGCAATGGTTCCTTCTGGACTAGATAGGGAACCGGCGGATCGTCATAGGAATAGAGGACTTCTGCGCCCGCTGGCACCTGGCCATCGACGGCTCGCTCAACCGGCACGGACGTATCCAGCAATCTGAAAGTCAGATGTGCGCTTTGGCTGAGCAGATCTTTCAGTCGTTGCGGGTCGCCGAGCCCCGGCACCTGGACGATGAGCCGATCTTCGCCACGGCGCTGGATCAGCGGCTCCAGAACGCCAACTTCAGCGACGCGGCGACGCACCACATCGATCGATTGTGCAAGGGCCAGTGACAGCCGGTAGTCGATGCCTTCGTCGGTCAGGCGCAGACGGACGAGTTCATCCTCGTCGGCGCTGTCAAACACAACTTCGGAAATCGACCCGGAGCCAAATCCGCCGGCATCGACCGGCGCCGTCAGTGTCTTCAGCTTATCGCGAGCGGCGGGGAGTTGCGCACGGTCCCGAACCCGGAACGAAATCGACTGACCTTCGCCCGATAGGCCGATATAGGCGATATCGGCATCGCGCAGGGACTTGCCGACTTCGCTGGCGACCGCTTCGAGCCTCTCGGCGACGATGTCGCTGCGCGCGGCCCGCAGCATGAAGTGCGAGCCTCCCTGGAGATCAAGGCCGAGCGCCACCTGGCGATGCGGCATCCAGGACGGTAATCCGGCTGCCTCTTCACGGCTCAGAACATTCGGCAACGCGAAGGCGATGCCGGCGAGAGCCACCAACCAGACGAGGATACGTTTCAACGGCGGAAATCTGCGCATGCCTCAAACGCTCCAGTTGTTCGTCGGATGGTGGCTGTCCGTGTCCCTTATTCTTTCACAGGTTCGCCTTTGACGCGAACTTCAGATACGCCGCTGCGAACGACGCGGATCTTCACGCCTTCGGCAATTTCGACTTCGAGTTCGTTGTCATCGACGACCTTCGTAACCTTGCCGACGATGCCGCCGCCGGTCACCACCTGATCACCGCGACGGATGTTCTTCAACAGCTCCTCGCGGCGCTTCATCTGGGCGCGCTGCGGACGGATGATCAGGAAATACATGACAACAAAGATCAGCAGGAACGGCAGGATGGACATGAGAATGTCCGCGCCGCCGGTGGAAGGGGCACCGGCTGTCTGCGCAAAAGCTTCGGTAATGAACATCGATCACTCCTTGAGTTCAAATATCGGCGGTTCCTCCGCACCAAATCGGCCGGAATATAGGGGCGCGCGGCCGCTCTGCAAAGCGGCGGCACCCTTACCCGTTCCTGTGCCTCTGACACAATTTGCACAAGAGGAGAACCCCCCGCACGGGGCTCTGCGGCCTTTTCCAGCGCAAACCCGCGTGCTACCGGGTGTCTGTTAACGGTAGCGTCGCAATTGCGGGGCAATCGCGTGCCGTTTCAGGCGTCCCGTTTTCATTGCAGCGCGACCAAATGATTGATTCAGTTGTTGGAGATAGACATATGCCGGAAGCAAAGATCGACGTTCTCATCAGGGAAATGCAGAAGCTTTCCGCGGCGATCGAGCGCATGGCCGGTCCAGCCGCAGCAAGCAATGAATGGGACGGCGCCGAATGCTTCGTCTGGGCTCCGGCCACACATCACCTGCAACCGGTCGCCAAGCCCAACCGTATCGAGTTGTCGCTGATATCAGGTGTCGATCACGTCCGTGACATCCTGCTCGACAACACGCTGCGCTTCGCCGAAGGTTTTCCTGCCAACAACGTTCTCCTGTGGGGCGCCCGTGGCATGGGCAAATCTTCGCTGGTGAAATCCGTGCATGCGCAGGTCGCCCGCGATACCGGCGTCGCGGTCAAGCTCGTCGAGGTGCATCGGGAGGACATCGCCACCCTGCCCGCGCTGATGGACATCCTCAAGACCGCACCGGTGCCCGTGATCGTCTTCTGCGACGACCTGTCCTTCGATCATGACGACACGTCCTACAAATCGCTGAAGGCCGTACTCGACGGTGGTGTCGAAGGACGCCCGTCGAACGTGCTGCTCTACGCGACATCGAACCGGCGCCATCTGCTGCCGCGCCACATGATGGAAAACGAGCAGTCGACCGCCATCAATCCTTCCGAAGCGGTCGAGGAAAAGGTGTCGCTGTCCGATCGCTTCGGGCTGTGGCTTGGCTTCCACAAGTGCAGCCAGGAAGACTACCTTGCCATGGTCGATGGCTATGCAAAGCACTATGGCTTCGCCGTCGAGGCCGAGACCCTGCATGCGGAAGCGCTCGAATGGGCGACGACCCGCGGCGCAAGGTCCGGCCGCGTCGCCTGGCAATTCATTCAGGATCTTGCCGGACGCATGCGCCATCGACTGGACGCATAGGCCTTAGCGATCGGATCGCTGGCCAAATCTGCTCGACCATAGACAAAAAATACCGCCCGCCGAAATCCGGCGGGCGGTTTCTGATTCTTACGCTTCCTACAGCGCCGCGCGTCTTATCAGACGCGCAAAGGTCGCTGTAGCACTTTGATTTTCTGCATGTCTTTGTCCTTAGATCGAGGTCGATTTAAGGAGACATGCAGTAGATCCAGTCGGACCCGGAGGCCGGACTATTCGAGGAAGGTCGAAGGGTTGACCGCGGTCGCATTCTTGCGCACCTCGAAGTGTACCTGCGGCTGGCTGGCGCGACCGGTCATGCCGGAAGCCGCGAGCGTCTGGCCGCGCTGTACCTTCTGGCCGCGCTGAACCTTGAGCTCGGAAGCGTTGCCGTAGACCGTGACCGTGCCGTCGTCATGGCGGACCAGGACAGCGTTGCCGAGTTCCTTCAGGCTGCTGCCCGAGTAGATGACGACGCCGTTCTCCGCCGCCTTGATCGGCGTGCCCTCAGGCACCGAGATGTTGATGCCGTCGTTGCGGTTGCCGTCGACGTTGGCGCCGTAGCCGGCGACCACTGCGCCGCGAACAGGCCAGCGATATTTGCTGATCCCGGTCGACTTCGGCGAGTCCTCATCGACATCCGCCTTGAGTGCAGCAACGTCCGTAACGCTCTGCTTGGCGGCCGGCGGCTGGTATTCTGCCGGCTTACCTTTTTCGAGTGAGGCAACCTGCGGCTGCTCAGTCTTCTTGCTCGGAACCGATGCGGTTTTGACCTGGTCCGGCGCGGCACCCGCCGCGCCCGGCAACTGCAGCGTCTGGCCGACGCGGATCGATTCTGCGCTCAGACCGTTCGCCTGCTTGAGGGCTGCGACAGACACGCCCGTCGTCTTGGCAATGCGATTGAGCGAGTCGCCGGGCTTCACGGTGTAGGTGCCGCCGCCACTGCCTTCGCCGTTCGTTGCCGGCTTGCCCGCAACGACATCCGTCTTGCCAGCGTTCTTGTCGCGAGACTGGGCGGAGCCCGGCAGGATTGCAACGTCGCGCTGATCGTTGGGCAAGGGCGAAGGCTGGCGCTTGCTACCATCGAGACCAGCGATCGAGTTGGTCGCAGCCCCCTTCGCAGGGCTACCGACGGAACCAAAGGTCGGGATGACCAGGCGCTGGCCGGTTTCGACCTGAGCAGCCGATTGCAGACCGTTGGCCTTCAGAATTTCCTTCTCGGGAACGCCGAAGCGCTTGGAGAGAACTGCGACGTTGTCGCCGGGCCGAACCATGATCGTCGGCGCATTCTGCGTCGTCCAGCCGCTCTTGCTTGCGGTTTCGTTGACGGCCGCCGGGAGCGTCTGCTGCGTCGCGATTGCCGCCTGCTGACGAGCAGCGGGGAACGGCTGCGCTTCTGGACGCTGACGCGTCGTCGCGCTCGGATCGGCCAGGGTCGTGCGCTGGACGGAGATCGGCGTTGACGCACCACGGGCAGCCGACACCGGAGTGGAAGCGGTATTCACTGGATCATAGCCACCCTGCGCGCTTGCAGTCGGATAGGGTTGGCCGAGAGCACCGTTATCCGCCGGAGAAGCTGCCGCCATCTGGCCGACTGCCACGTCGCCACGCGGAACCGGCGTCGCATCGCGCGGAATTGAATTTGTGGTGATGTTGTCCGACCGGGAGAACAGGCCATCAAATCGGCTGGCATCCGAACTGCAGCCCGTTGCGGCGCCTGCTAGCAGGACCGCCACGCAAAGGCGGATCGTGGACTTTCCAACCCCGGGAGATACAAACTGACGCATGACGCTTACCCACTCCGAACGCAACTCGATGTGGGATGATTAAAGCGTATTAGAGTTACCGCCCGGTTAAGGTCAGCACCACCAAAGGACTAATTTGACGAAACGCTAACCATAGGCCCGGCCGGCCATCTGAGAATGCCGATCGGCCTGGCCGCACGCCGCGAGCGTCCCGCCACGCTTCGCGGGCGCAGAAGCCCCGCGTGCGGCAATCGCGAGAACCTAGCTCAGTTCGGAATAGAGACGCTCGATTTCCGAAACGGAACGCCGCTCCGTTGGTTCATCTTCATAGCTGATGCTTGTCAGATCCCAGGCGAAAATCGGACGCCCCTCGGGACGGACCGGGGTTTCGGACTGAGCGGTCTTGTCTTCTTCAAGCAGGACACTCACCAGCGTCTGGAACGTGGTGTCGCCGTCCGCACCGCTCGCCCGTTCATATTCAAGCGACCGCAGACCGGCCACGGCGGCCTCACGCGTCCCAAAATAGCGCAGGCTGTCCTGATCTTCGGGACGAAGGCTGTCGTAGTAGTCGATGAAGTTCTTGTAGTAGCCCTCATGATCCCCGGCATCGAGAAATTTGCCGAAGGCCTGGTATTCGCGCAACGCCAGCTGCGGAGACAGGCGGTTGTTCCACTCGTCGCGGCTGAGCGCCGGCTGTCCGTCCGATGCCTTCTTCGTCTGGCTGAGATAGAGCAGAGCATCGGCGGAAAGCGAGATGCGCGGAGTGGGGTCGAAGAGACTCGCCGCGAGCGCCTGTGCGGACTGTTCGTCCTTGCCGGCGGAATTCGCCTGGCCGGCGTTGCGCCCTGCAAGATTATTCAGCCCGTCGCCCGATGCTGCGGCCGTCAGCCTGTTCGCGATCTGCATTTGCCGTCTCCGTCAATCTCACGATCCGGCAGCAACATCCCAGTCGTGCAAGAGCGACGACTCGCGGGCGGAACCTATCGTGCAGTGGAGGGGTATGGCGCGAAGCTTGCGCGAGGCTGGACGCGGTTAAGAATTCCTTAACGCACCAAAGTGCCGGCGGAGATGTTCGGCAGCGGCCGTATCACAGGAACGACGCGAGCTGCGGCACGATCGGAAGGTAGGGCGCATCGAACAGATCCTCGCGATCGAAGCGGCTTCCCGTTCGGTTGACCCGAACGACCCGGCAATGAGTCTCACTCATCATGATCGGCACCACCAAGGTTCCGCCTGAGACGAGATGATCGGAAAACATGCGCGGCAGGCTATTGAAGGCAGCGGTGATCAGGATGCGGTCGAACGTGCCCTCGCCCGGCACCCCGGCGCTGCCATCCGCATGGCGAACGATGACGTTGCGAACGCCTGATTTCTCAAGGTTTTTCTGCGCCGTACCGACGAGTGTCTGATAGCGGTCGATCGTCAGGACGCGTTCAGCCACCCGCCCCATCACAGCCGCGGTAAAGCCGCTGCCGGTACCGACCTCGAGGATGCGCTGTCCTGTCTTCAGGTTCAGACAATGCAGCAACCGCACCGCGAAATCATAGCCTTCCATGAACGAGCCGCACTCGAGCGGAATCGTGCGCTGCGAGTAAGCCTCGGCCTGATATTGCGGCGGCGCGAACTGGCCGCGCGAGGTCTGCTCGACCGCCTTGAGAAGGTCATGATTGATGATGCCGGCGGCGCGCAGCCGCAGCACCATCTTGGCAAAGCCTTCCTGTTCCGAAACGCGCACGCTCAATCAATGAGCCCCTTCGTTCAAAGCCCGCATCAGACGGTCCTGGACGCTATAGTCCGTCAGGTCGAGCTTGAGCGGCGTCACCGAGATGTGATTCTCGCGCAGAGCGTGAATGTCGGTTCCGGCGCGAAAATCGCCGAACCGCTCGCCGAAGCGCAGCCAGAAGTAGGGAAAACCACGGCCGTCCGTCCGCTCATCGATCGACAGGCCAAAGTCGAGCTTGCCTTGCGACGTTACCTCGATCCCGGCAACGGTGTCAGCCGAGCAGTTCGGGAAATTGACGTTGAGGAACGTGCCATCGGGCAGGTCCACGGCCATCATTTTGCGGATCAGGCCCGGCGCGTGTGTCTCCACCACATCCCAAGGCACAGCCTTGCCGACGGCGTGGTGATAGGCCTGGCTGAGCGCGATCGCGCGAATACCCTGCAACGTGCCCTCGATAGCGCCCGCAACCGTGCCGGAATAGGTCACGTCATCGGCCATGTTGGCACCGATGTTGACGCCGGAGAGCACGAGATCAGGCTTGCGATCCAGCACCTTGCGAACCGCCATGATGACGCAATCCGTCGGCGTGCCCCGGAGGGCAAAGCGCTTCTCGGCGATCTGCCGGAGCCGCAGCGGCTCCGACAGGGTCAGCGAATGCGCCAAACCGCTCTGGTCCGCTTCGGGTGCCACGACCCAGACATCGTCCGAGATCGTCCAGGCGACCCTTTCGAGCACAGCGAGACCTTCAGCATGAATGCCGTCATCGTTTGTCAGCAGGATCCGCATGGTTGCCGTCCTTCCCTTGACGTCCGCTCAGACGGCCTTCTCGATGCGCGTCTGGCCGCCCATATAGGGCACCAGCACATCCGGCACCGATACCGAACCGTCTTCGTTCAGATAGTTTTCGATGACGGCGATCAGCGCGCGCCCGACGGCGACACCGGATCCGTTCAACGAATGAACGAAGCGCGTGCCCTTGTCTTCCTTGGTGCGGTAGCGGGCATTCATCCGGCGGGCCTGGAAATCGCCGCAGACCGAGCAGGACGAAATCTCGCGGTAGGTATCCTGTCCCGGCAGCCAGACCTCCAGATCATAGGTCTTGCGTGCACCGAAGCCCATGTCGCCGGTGCAGAGCGTCATCACACGGTAGTGCAGACCCAAGCGCTTCAGCACCTCTTCCGCACACGCCGTCATGCGCTCGTGCTCATCCACCGAAGTTTCGGCATCGGTGATCGAAACCAATTCGACCTTGTTGAACTGGTGCTGGCGCAGCATGCCGCGGGTGTCGCGACCGGCCGAACCCGCCTCCGAGCGGAAGGACGGCGTCAGCGCGGTGAAGCGCAGCGGCAGCTTTTCGCCTTCGAGGATCTGCTCGCGAACGATGTTGGTGAGCGGCACTTCTGCAGTCGGGATCAGCCAGCGACCGTCCGTCGTGCGGAACAGGTCTTCGGCAAATTTCGGCAGCTGTCCCGTACCGTACATCGCATCGTCGCGCACGAGGAGCGGCGGCTGCACTTCGGTGTAGCCGTGTTCCTGGGTGTGCAGGTCGAGCATGAACTGGCCGAGCGCACGCTCGAACCGGGCCAGCTGGCCTTTCAGGATCGTGAAGCGCGAGCCGGAAATGCGGGCAGCCCCTTCGAAATCCATGAGGCCGAGCGCCTCGCCGATCTCGAAATGCTCGCGCGGCTGGTGATTCCAGGTGGGCTTGTTGCCGACCACGCGCTTGACGACGTTGCCGGTCTCATCTTCGCCGACCGGAACGTCCTCGAGCGGGATGTTCGGAATGCGGGAGAGCGCGTCGTTGAGCTCTGTTTCCACCTTGCGGCTGTCTTCCTCAAGCGCCGGCATGGCGTTCTTGAGTTCGGCCACCTCGGCCTTCAGTTTTTCGGCAAGCTCGGCGTTCTTCTGCGCCATAGCGGCGCCGATGTCCTTGGACGCAGCGTTGCGGCGCGACTGCATGTCCTGCAGCGACTGAAGGATCGTGCGGCGGCGTTCGTCGAGGGCGATCAGCGACGCCGACAAAGGCTCCGCGCCCCGCTTCGCCAGGGCGGCGTCCAGCATCTCGGCATTTTCACGGATCCATTTAATATCAAGCATTGTCGTTCCACGCGTTGGTCAACTCACGGCGCGAAATCTCGAATGCTCAGCCCTTGGCGGGGCCGACCTCTCCGGAAGATCCTTCCTGCGACTCGGCAACTTCGCTCTTGAGCGCGTCCGCTGCCCGCTGTCTTTCGATGAGTCGCGCCGTATAGATCGAAATTTCGTAGAGAAGGATGGCTGGCAGTGCAAGGCCGATCTGGGAAACGGGATCGGGCGGCGTCAAGATGGCTGCGACGAAGAACGCAATGACGATCGCGTACTTTCGCTTATCCTTGAGGCCCTGGGAAGTGACGAGCCCGACGCGCGCAAGCAACGTCGTCACCACCGGCAACTGGAAGACGAGGCCGAAAGCGAAGACCAGCGACATGATCAGACTCAGGTATTCCGATACCTTTGGCAGGAGCTGGATTGCCACCTGCCCTTCGCCGCCGCCCTGCTCCATGGCCAGAAAAAACCACATAACCATGGGCGTGAAGAAGAAATAGACCAGGGCGCCCCCCATGAGGAACAGTATCGGCGACGCGACCAGGAATGGCAGGAAGGCAGCGCGTTCGTTCTTGTAGAGGCCTGGGGCGACAAACTTGTAGATCTGCGCGGCGATCACGGGAAAGGCGATGACCATAGCGCCGAACATCGCCACCTTGATCTGGGTAAAGAAGAATTCCTGCGGGGCCGTATAAATCAGCTCGACATTGCGATGGTTCAGGCCGGCCCAGCCCACTGCCCATTTGAACGGCAGCACCAAAAGGTTGAAGAGGCCCTTGGCAAAGTAGAAGCAGACGAGGAACGCCATGAAGAACGCGCCGACGGCCCACATCAGGCGTCTGCGCAATTCGATCAGATGCTCGATCAGCGGCTGCGGCCGGTCCTCGATATCGCCGCTCATGCTTCACCTTTCTTGCGCGTGCTGGCGCGCGGCTTGGACGTCTTGGTAGCCGGCTCGGCTGGAGCGGGCTTCGACGACTTCTTCTCGGCCACCGCCTTTGCGGGTGCCTTTGCCGGAGTTTTGGGCGCAGCCGCCTTTGGCGTTGCAGATTTCTTTGCCACCGGTGCCGGATCGGCCTTCGCCTTTGGCATCCGCTTGGGCTTTTCAGCCGGGACGGCAACCTCGGCGCGCTCGAGCTGACGAGTGGCAGAGCCTACGGCCGCAGCGGCGACCGCATCTGCGGGCTTCGCTTCCGCGACAGCTACCGGAGCGGCCATGACCGGCTCCGCAGTCGCGGGCTCGGTGGTACCCGTCGTGGCGGGCTTGTCAGGCGTCGCAGCCTTCTGCAGGTCCGATTTGATATCGTTGCCGATCTGGCGAAGCGGATTCATCGCATCCCTGAGCGCATTGGCCGGGTTGAGACTTTGCGCATCGCTGATCGTTTTTCGGACGTCGTCCAGATCCGCTTCGCGCAACGCTTCATCGAACTGCTGACGGAACTCGGAGGCCATGCCACGCAATTTCGTGGTCATGCGCCCGAATGCCCGCAGCATCGGCGGCAGATCCTTCGGCCCGACAACGACAATGAGAACGATTGCAATGACGACAAGCTCGGTCCAGCCGATATCAAGCATTTGATATGTCCTGCAAATCCATGACCCAGCCCGCCTGGCATCAATGCCAGCCGGGCCCTACGGACGCTTGATCGTTAGCGAACTTCGTCTGACTTGTGGTCGACCGTCTTGTTGTCGATCGTCTTGTCAGCCGAACCGGCGTCGTCCTCGCTCATGCCCTTCTTGAAGTTCTTGATGCCTTTGGCAACGTCGCCCATCAATTCCGGAATCTTGCCACGGCCGAACAATAGCAGGACCACCGCCAAAAAGATTAGCCAGTGCCAGATGCTTAAGGACCCCATGCTCTTACTCCCTTGAGGCTCTCATCAAAATTAAGAGCCTGCCACATGTCAAATTTCAGGCGTGCCACGGACAATCGCGCCTTGCGATCGACCCTAAGACGTTGATGCGTCTTTTTCAAACAGCAATATATCCCGCTCGTTAACCGAAAGCATTACGTCACGCAATCCTTGCGGCAATTGGTCCGCGCGGATACGGGCGCGCACAATGTCCTCGCAGCCCGGCACGGCCAGTTCCAACAACTCCACCACACCGATGAACCGGCGGGAAACGATGCGCGCAGGCGTGTCGCCATTCTCCTCGCCGACGCGCACCCCGGAAAGCCGCACCGCGACCGAAACGCGCTCCCCTTCGCCGTGGCGCCCGGCCGCTACGGTGCCGACCGGCGTATCGACGCGGCCATTGCGAACCTGCGCATTGAACACGTTGATTTCCGAGAAGAAACCGGCCGCAAAGAGGTTTCTCGGATGGCGGTAAAGCTCATCTGCCGTACCAACCTGGACAAGTCGCCCATCTTGCAGCAGCGCAATTCGATCGGCCATGCGCATCGCTTCTTCCGCATCGTGGGTGACGACGATCGCCGTCGCCCGGGTCTCTCTGAGGATAGCGAGCGTATCGGCGCGGATCGAATCCTTCAGACGCGAGTCGAGGCCGGAAAACGGTTCATCCATCAGAAGCACGGCAGGACGCGGCGCAAGCGCGCGCGCAAGCGCCACACGCTGCTGCTCGCCGCCGGAAAGCACGTGCGGGTACTGGTTAGCGTAGTGGGAGAGCCCCACACGCTCGAGTGCCGCGTCCGCCTGGTTCAGGGCTTCCTTCTTTGGCAGCGCCGTCAGGCCAAAGCGGACGTTGTCGCGAATGGACATGTGCGGGAAGAGCGCGAAGTCCTGGAACATCAGCCCGACACCGCGTTTTTCGGGCGGCAGGAAAACCGTGGGGCCGGAAATCTCCTGGCCATTGAGCAGAAGGCGTCCCGTGCTCTGCTTCTCGATCCCTGCGGCGATACGCAGCAAGGTCGTCTTGCCGGACCCAGACGGACCGAGCAGGCAAAGGACCTCGCCGGCCTTGGCCGCCAGGCTGACGCCCTTGATCGTTTCCTTGGCGTGATAGCTGTGATGAATATCTTCGAAGGCCAGGCTCGCCGCGAAGGATACACCCGCCGTCCGTCGCGTTGTCATGACGGGAGCGTCCTGCGGATCTGAAACCATGCTTGCATTCCTTGACACCAGTCGCGCCCGCTGAAACGGCCGGGCGCCAGGGAAAGCCGATATCCCCATTCAGGTTTTAATCAGCTTCTTCGCCCTTCGGTGTCAAGAGCCCCAGTTCTTCAAGGTCCAGCTGGGTGATGGGGTCTTCGTTCTCGGCAAGTTCGTCTTCGCCTACCGGAACGGGAATATTGAGATTGGACGGCACGCGGCCGGAAAGCAGCCCCGCCCCCTTCAGCTCCTCGATACCCGGCAGGTCGCGCAGTTCTTCGAGACCGAAGTGATCGAGAAAATCGCGGGTGGTGCCGAAGGTGACCGGCCGGCCCGGCGTGCGCCGGCGTCCCCTGAAGCGGACCCAGCCCGCTTCCATCAGCACGTCGAGCGTGCCCTTCGACGTCTGAACCCCGCGGATATCCTCGATCTCCGCGCGGGTCACCGGCTGGTGGTAGGCAATGATGGAAAGAACTTCGAGCGCAGCGCGCGAGAGCTTGCGGACCTCCTGTTCGTCGGTCTGCACGACGAAGGAGAGATCGGCTGCCGTGCGGAAAGCCCAATGGTCGGCGACCTGAACCAGGTTGACGCCGCGCGTCGCGTAGAGCGCCTTCAGCCGCATCATGATGCGACCGACATCGGCACCACGCGGCAGGCGACTTTCGATATAGGTCTCCGACACCGGCTGCGCCGAAGCAAACACCAGGGCTTCCGCGATCCGCTCGGCTTCCTGCTCCATCCGAGGATCGAAGGTCGGCGTCGCTCCGATCTCATCGTCCTCGTCGGAAGCTTCGGGCACGTACTTTTGGGCTTCAGCCACGGGCTGCCTCCATTTCGGCAAGCGTCTCCGCATCGATCGGGTTCGGTCCGCGCCGAAGATAGATGGGCGCAAAGGCCTCTTCCTGGCGGATCTCCAGCCGGCCCTCGCGAACCATCTCGAGCGAAGCTGCGAAGGAACTGGCGATCGCCGTTGCCCGCTCCTTCGGCGTCGTCATGTAGCGGATGAGAAAATGATCGAGCGCTGTCCAATCGTCGAGACCGCCGATCATGCGCGCCAGTATCAGGCGCGCGTCGGCAAGCGACCACACATGGCGCTTCTCGATCGTCACCTGCGTGATCGCCTGACGCTGACGCAGGCTCGCATAGGCGCTCAGGAGATCATAGAGCGAGGCATCGAAGCCGGACTTCTTCTCGGTGACGATATGTTCCGGGGCACCGCGAACGAAGACATCCTGGCCGAGCCGGTTTCTATTGATGAGCCTTGTTGCCGCCTCACGCATCGCCTCCAGGCGTTTCAGCCGGAAAGCCAGGGCCGAGGCCATTTCCTCGCCCGTTGGACCGTCGTCCTTCGCCTGTTGTGGGATCAGCAGGCGCGATTTCAGATAGGCAAGCCATGCCGCCATGACGAGATAGTCGGCGGCAAGCTCGATGCGGATGCTGCGCGCCCGCTCGATGAAGGCGATATATTGCTCGGCGAGTGCAAGTACGGAGATGCGCGAAAGATCGACACGCTGGCTGCGGGCAAGATGAAGCAGGAGATCGAGCGGGCCTTCGAAACCGGCAAGATCAACCACCAGCGCTTCTTCATGCAGCCCGCGCTCTGAAGTCTCTTCCTGCCACAGGGGCTCCATCGGCGCCTTCGACGCAGGCTTGCCTTGTCTTTCGCCCGCATTGCTCACTGACAGTCCAATCCTTTCCTGCCGGCCGCGCCTACCTTACACCGTCGCGAACTGGCCGTTAAACTCCGTCCGTAGATCGCTTTCGCTCGCATCGTCAGGCGCCCGGAACGCCGCTTCGACAGCCTTCGCCCGACGCAGGCTCTCGCCGGCGAGAACCGGCACCACGTCGGCGACGGCCTTCATTTCTTCCATTATGCCATGACAATGCAAGACGAGATCAAGCCCCGCGGCGATGATGTTGCGCGCGCGAGCGGTCATATCGCCGGCAAGCGCGTTCATCGAGACGTCGTCCGACATCAAGAGACCGTCGAAACCGATGTGACCGCGAATGATCTCGCGGACGACCTTCGCCGAGGTTGTCGCCGGATTGTCCGGGTCGATCGTCGTGAAGACCATGTGCGCCGACATCGCCATCACCTCGTCCTTCATGGCAACGAAGGGCAGGAAGTCGCTGCCAGCAAGTTCTTCGAAAGTAGCACTGACCACAGGCAGATTGTGGTGCGAGTCGACGAAGGTGCGGCCGTGACCGGGCATGTGCTTCATGACAGGCAGCATGCCGCCGGCCTTCAACCCCTCGCCCATCGCACGGCCGATCGCCGTTACGGTCTCAGGGTCGTGACCATAAGCGCGATTGCCGATGACGTCGTGGCTGCCGGGCACCGGCACATCGAGCACCGGCAGACAATCGACGGTAATGCCGAAGCGCATCAGGTCGAAGGCGTGGAGGCGTCCCATCAGCCAGGCAGCGCGCAGACCGAGCTCCCGGTCGCGTCGGTAGATTTCGCCGATCGCCGCGCCATTCGGGTATTGCTGGACGAGCGGTGGGCGAATGCGCTGCACGCGCCCGCCTTCCTGGTCGATGAGCACAGGTGCGTTCGGATTGCCGATGCTGTCGCGAAGCGACGCCACCAGATCGGCGATCTGCTGCTCCTCGCCGATATTGCGCCCGAACAGGATGAAGCCCCATGGCCGCTCGCCGGCAAAGAACTGGCGTTCGTCTTCGTTAAGAGAAAGGCCCTTGCAGCCCGAGATAAATGCTTTTGATTCGCTCATTGAGAGAGCATAGAGCGGGCGTCGCCCGGCGCGAAGCCACAAAGACGAAGCCCCGTCGTTCATGCACAAGGCCATGGGGCAAACGAAAACCCTGAAATGCGAAGGGCGCGGCCTATGAGCCGCGCCCTCCTCAACTCTATCCGTTGTGCCCGGCTTACTTGGTCACCAGGCAGCTTCCGCCAGCGCCCTTGTACTTGGAGCACAGGGCATTTGCCTCTTCCTTGGAGCCGGCCGGGATGCGGACACGATAGTAGGTGCCCTTGCCGGCGATCTCCGCCTTGCGGATATCGACGCCACGGCCGCCAATGACGCTGCCGAACTTGCTGGAAAGGCTGTTGTAGGACTTCTGTGCTTCGGCTTCGGACGGCAGGGATGCGACCTGGATGAAGTATCCGCCGGTCGGAACCGATGCGGTTGCAACCTGCTGCGCCGGCTGGGCTTCTGCAGTGGCAGCCGCCGGCTCTTCGGCCGGACGCACGTTGCTGCGCTCGGTAGCAGTGCCGGCAACATTAGCCGGCTGCTCGACCGGACGCGCCTGCGGCGTTGGCGCCTTGTCGCCTGTTGCCGTCGTCGTCACGCTGCGAACCGGAACCTGTTCGATATCGGCATTGCCCGTTGCGGCAAGCGCCACCTGATCGACATTGGCCGATGCCTGACCGGCAGCAGTGACATCAGCCGAAGCGACTTCCTTCGAGGGCGCTTCCGGCAGCGGCTGCGTCGCACCGGCGACATCGGTCGCCGGTGCGGCAACCGGCTCTTCACGAGCAACCAGCGTGCCATCCGGCTTGACGATCATTGTGCGCACTTTGCGCGGTGCAACGGCCGGTGCCTTGTCTTCTTCCTGAGCGGCAGTCTGGGTGCCGCCATCCGGCAGCAAGCGAGCGCCGTCCTCGTCATCGGCCGGCAGGTTGGCCTGCAGGCCATCCGAGTCGTCGCTGCCTTCAAGCGGCAGCGTTTCCGGCGTCAGCGTCTTCTGAACGACGTCCATCGGCTCTTCGGTCGAAGAAACCAATGCTTCCTGCTGCGGCGCACCGGCTTGGGCTCCAGCGACGCGGTCGTAAACGGCCTTGTCCTGGTTCGGAACGGTCTTGCCGCCCTTTTCTTCCGGCACGACCTTAACCGGCCCCTTGTCGGCGAGAATGATCTTGGGACCCTCGGCAGAGGTTACCGCACCACTGCCGCCCATCCAGGCGTAGACAGCCGCGCCACCGAGAATGATGACGCCAGCAACGCTTGCCGCGAGCAGCATCGTACGCTGCGACCGCCGGCCCGAGCCGTAGTCGCGATAGTCGCCCGCATCGTCCTGGCTCTGCACCGGGGAAACCCGCTCGGCATCACGCGTCGGGGACTTCCGTTCGGTCATGGAGCGGCGGAAGTCCTCTTCCATCGCCTTCTCGAATTCGTCGAAATCGTCGAGCGCGCCGCCTCCGAACGACGGATTTGCATTTGCTGCCGAGGTCGGACGAGCCACCTCGGCCTTTTCAACCGCGGCCGGACGGGGATCCTTGGCGGCCGGAGCCGGCGTGCCGAACAGCTGCGCCATTTCCGCGTCGATATCGAGATCGTAGTCTGCTGGATAGGCGACCGGCTTTTCCGTTTCGATGACGGGCAGCTGCGGCACGTCCATGTCGGCGATCGGCGCAACGCCATTCTCGGCTTCGGCGATCATCGAGGGATCGAAGGGCAGCGTGCTTTCAGGCTGCACGTCCTGCTGCTCCACCGGGGCCGGAGCCACGAAGGTTTCGACGGAACGTTCCGGTTCACGCTGCGGAGCAACCGCTTCGATGACCGGCTGCGCAGCAGCCTGCGACACGACCACAGGTGCGACGGCAATCGGTTCGGTCGGCCCGAGGTCCGCAAGATCGAGCTTCAGTGCGGCATCGGAGAGCTCCATTTCGAAGTTCTCGATGTCGAAGCCCGGCTCGTTCTCCTGTTCTGCAACGGGCTGGACCGGCTGGACAGCCTCAACCACCGGCGAAACGGCAGGCGTGGCGACTGCGGCAGCTGCGGGTGCCGCAACAGGCTCTGCCTGCGTCACGAGCGGACCGGCGAAGGCGCGCTGCTGGCTGGCGCCCGAGGGCGAAGCAACGGGCGTCGCCCGGCTGAAGGTCGGCGTAAAGGGATAGGGACTCTTCTTCGCCGGCGCCGCAACCGTGTTTACCGGCGCGGCGGCGGGAGCAACGACCGGCTGTTGCGTGGCGTGAAGGGCCGGATGAGACTGCACGGCAGCGGCAACCACGGCGGTGATCGGCGGAACCGGGAAGCGCTCGATATCCGCAAGAAGATCGTCGCGGGCAGTGTCATGGCCAGCGGGCTCTTCCGGGATTGTCTCGCTCACGTATACGGCATCGTCCACGCGCTCCTCCGGAGCGACGTCAAGGCTAGCAACGTCAAGGTTGGCAACCTCAAGGCTCGGCTCGTCGTAAACCGGGAACGCTTCGGCGACAGCAGCGGGCTCGGCCCAAGCCGTCGACAAATCTGCGGCCGGCGCTTGCCAGTCGTCGACTACCTGTTCCTTCGCCTCAGATACCGGCTCTTCTTCGAACGGCAACAGATCGGCTTCGCCGAGCGACAGTTCGAGCTCGCGCTCCAGATCGAACGCCGGCTCGTCGGCGACGAATTCGGCGTTATCGACTTCGGCAGCCTGAGGGGCGGCCGAGAACGACTGCACCTCGACAACCTGCTCCGGTTCCTCTTCGGCGACAGCGGCCGGTGCTGCGACCGGCTCGGGCTGACGGAATATCGGCGCCTCGTACTCTTCCGCGAATTCGGCTACCGGCTCGATCCGGGCCTCTTCGACCGGCTGCGGCGCCGAAACCGGCTCCACAGCAGGCTGCTGCCCAGCACGGGGCGCATCGTAGCTGTCGAAAGCGCGAAGGAGTTCGTCTTCGAGATCGAAGGCGGGCTCCTGACGGACCGCCTCCTGATGTCGCTGCAACTCTTGCAATTGCTGTACGGCCGGACGGGCATCGTAACCGACGATCCGGGCGAGTTCGGCCAACGGATCATCGTCTGCCAATACATCGAATTCAGCCGGCCCGCTTCGTGCGAATTGTTTGTCTGCCATGCTCTCCACTCACAATTGCCTGTATTTATGTGCCAGTGCATTGTGGGAAAATGGTGACAATACTTATCGCATTTCCTCCGGTGCGGAGGTGCCTGTAATAGACAGGCCGGACTTCAATACCGAAGCGACAGCATGCACCAGCCCGAGTCTGGCAGTACTTAATTGTCTATTTTTATCGTTAACAAAACGTAATTCCGGATTCTCTTTACCTTTGTTCCAGTGTCCGTGGAAGGCAGCGGCAAGATCGTACAGGTAAAACGCGATACGATGCGGCTCCTGAGCCAGTGCCGCGGCCTCGATCACCCGCGGATATTCTGCGAGCTTGGCAACGAGCTGAAGCTCCGTCGGATCCTCGATCTTTCCCTGAACCGCACCGGCGAGATCAAGCGATTCGATGTCCAGATCCGGGAACGCGTCCGCCGCCTGGCGGAACACAGACCGGCAACGCGCATGCGCATACTGCACGTAAAAGACCGGATTATCCTTGGACTGTTCTGTAACCTTGGCAAAGTCGAAGTCGAGCGGCTCGGAATTCTTCCGGTAGATCATCATGAAACGAACCGGATCACGGCCGACTTCATCGACGACTTCGCGCAGCGTGACGAAATCGCCGGAGCGCTTCGACATCTTCACCGGCTCACCGTCGCGGAAGAGCTTGACCAATTGGCAGAGCAGAACCGTAAGTTTCGACGAACCGCCAGACACGGCGCGCGCCAGCGCCTCGAGCCGCTTGACGTAACCGCCATGGTCGGCGCCCAGCACATAGATCATCTCGTCAAAGCCGCGGTCGAACTTGTCCTTGAAGTAGGCGACGTCAGCGGCGAAGTAGGTGTAGCTTCCGTCCGACTTGATCAGCGGCCGATCGATATCGTCACCGACCTCCGTCGAGCGGAACAGCGTCTGCTCGCGATCTTCCCAATCCTCCGGGAGCTGCCCCTTCGGCGGCGGCAACGTACCCTTGTAGACGTGCCCCTTGAAGGTCAGGTCGTTGATTGCCGTACGAATCGCAGCCGCCCCATTGGCGTGAAGCGTGCGTTCGGAGAAGAAGACGTCGTGAGTGACGTTCAACGCCGCGAGATCCTCTCGGATCATCACCATCATGGCATCGATCGTCCGGTCCTTGACGAGCGGCATCCACTTGTCTTCGGGCATCAGGCGCAGGCTCGTGCCGAATTCATCGGCGAGCGCTTCGCCAACCGGAACGAGATAATCACCCGGATAAAGACCCGGCGGGATTTCACCGATGTCTTCACCAAGCGCCTGGCGATACCGCATGAAGGCAGAACGTGCGAGAACGTCGATCTGCGACCCGGCGTCGTTGATGTAGTATTCCTTGGTCACCGCATAACCGGCAAAGGCCAAAAGGTTGGCAAGCGCGTCGCCGACCACGGCGCCGCGGCAATGGCCGACATGCATCGGTCCCGTCGGGTTGGCCGAGACATACTCGACGTTAACCTTGCGGCCCGAACCGACAGTGCTGCGGCCATAGTCGGGGCCGGTGCGCACCATGTTCGACAGCAGCTTCTGCCAATAGGAAACCGAAAGCCGGACGTTGATGAAGCCCGGGCCGGCAACGGTCACTTCGGTGACTTCCGGATCCTGCTTGAGCTTCTCAACGATGAGCTCAGCGAGCGCCCGCGGGTTCAGGCCGAGGGGCTTGGCCAGCACCATGGCGGCATTGGTCGCGACATCACCGTGGCTTGGATCGCGCGGCGGCTCGACATTGACACGGCCGAAGTCAAGCTCGGATCGCTTTTCTCGAACGCTGTCAAGCGTTTCGAGAATGTCCTTAATTCTTGATTCGAAGTCCGTGAAGAGATTCATCTGATCCGTCCGCTTTTCCCGACCACATGTGGCCGGCGCAAAACTCAAAAAGGAGGCTCGGTTCGCTTGAACCGTAAGCCTCCGGGCGGGGCGTCCCTACCGCAAATCCGGCGTGTGGTCAAACAAGCGCTTGTGCACGCTGATCGCGAAGGTATCGGTCATGCCGGCCAGATAGTCGCCGACATGACGGGCCCTCGCCGGTTCGGCCATGCCCGAGATCTGATCGATCCAATAGTGCTCCCGCATCAATTGTGGGTCGTCCATGAAGGCATGATAGAGATCGCAGACGATCGACGCCGCACCTTCCCGCACCCGCATCACTTCCGGGTGGCGATAGATCCGGGTCATCAGCAGACGCTTGATCTGCTTGTCCGTCTCGCTCATCTCCTCGGAGAACGTCGCCATGACCGTACCCGCCTGACGTACCTCGGCTGCGCTCTCGGGGCGAATGTCCGCGATACGCTGCTGGGCGACGCCGATCACGTCCTCGACCATTGCCGTGATCTGACGGCGCATGATTTCGTGCGTGAAGCGGCTGCTTTCAAGACCGGGATAACGATCGTGAACCTCGCGCATCAGACGGGCAAGGAACGGCACGTCTTCCAGCATCTCGAACGTCAGGTAGCCGGCCCGCAGGCCATCATCGATATCATGGGTGTTGTAGGCGATATCGTCGGCGATGGCCGCGACCTGCGCCTCCAAGCTCGCATAACTCGCCAGTTCCAGATCGTGAAGCGCACAGTAGTCCAGGATCGGCTGAGGCACCGGTCCGCGCGTACCCTGGCCGTCGGGCGTGAGTAACGGCCCATTGTGCTTGACCAGCCCCTCAAGACTCTCCCAGGTCAGGTTCAGCCCGTCGAACTCGGCGTAGCGCCGCTCGAGTTTGGTGACGATGCGCAGCGACTGGGCATTGTGGTCGAAGCCGCCATGGGGCTTCAGCATCTCGTGCAGGGCGTCCTCGCCCGTATGGCCGAACGGCGTGTGACCGAAATCGTGAACGAGGGCGACGCCTTCGGCGAGGTCCTCGTCGAGCTTGAGGGCACGCGCCAGGGCGCGGGCGATCTGCGCCACTTCGATCGTGTGCGTCAGCCGCGTCCGATAGTGGTCGCCGTCGGCAGCGATGAAGACCTGTGTCTTGTGCTTCAGCCGGCGAAAGGCCGTCGTGTGGACGATGCGATCGCGATCGCGCTGGAAATCCGAACGTGTCGCGCTCGACGCTTCCGGATAGAGCCTGCCGCGCGTCGCCCAGGGGTTCGACGCGAACGGCGCGTGTTCACCATAACCGAAGCCCAGCGCATTTTTGTCGAATGTCATTTTCCACCCAAATCGTCATCCCATTGACGGGACATTGAAGCCTTCATACCTATAGTGAAAGCCACGGAAACGCGTCGCGCAAGCATCGACCGATTCCGCAAGCGAAAGCAACGGCTTGGCCGCGGGGGTTGAAACGACCTCCGGCGTTGGCCGAGGCGGTGCTGCAAACGACAATCAAATCTCTCCGGTTCTTGACCCCGGCAGGAGGCAGATATGACGCAAGAAACCGTGACCCTTTCGGACGCTGCTGCAAAGCGGATCGCCACGATCCTTCGTTCGGACAGTCACAACAACGCGATGCGGGTGTCCGTCGAAGGCGGCGGCTGCTCGGGATTCTCCTATAAGTTCGACCTGGTCGACAGCGCCAACGACGACGATCTGGTGCTGGAGAAGAACGACGCCAAGGTGCTGATCGACAGCCTGTCGCTCGTCTATATGGGCGGCTCAGAGATCGACTTCGTCGACAACCTGCTCGGCCAGTCGTTTCAGATCAAGAATCCGAATGCGGTCGCAAGCTGCGGATGCGGAACGAGTTTTTCCATCTGAGCCAACGGCCACCTGGCCTGCCTGCGGTCGCCGTCAGAGATACGGCGACCCCAGCCAAAGCACACGGTTCGCCAGCCGGTCGATAAGTGGCTTGGCGCGCAAGGCCTCGAGCGTGACCGGTTCGGCCGAAGCCAGCACATCCGATATCATGCCGCCGATCGTATGGGCGAAACCATCGTCCAGCACTTCGAGATCGAACTCGAAGTTGAGACGCAGGGAACGCGGATCGAGATTGGTCGACCCAACATAGGCCCAGCGCTCGTCCACGATCAGAAGCTTCGAATGGTTGAAGGCGCCCTCGGCGCGCCAGACCCGACAATGACCTTTCAATACCTGATCGAACTGGGCGGTCATTGCGCGATCGACCAGAAGCAGATTGTTGACCGCCGGCACGATGATGTCGACCTCGACGCCCCGGCGCGCCGCGGTCACCAAGGCGCTGATCAGTTCGCGGTCCGGAAGGAAATAGGGCGACATCAGGCGGATGTTCTTGCGCGCCACCGAGAACGCCCCCATCAGCATCTTGTGATTGGTTTCGTTCGTGGCGTCCGGCCCTGAGGGTATGGCGCGCATCAGCACAGAAGACGTTTCTGCCGGCAAAGGCATTTCTTCGAGCGCCCAGGCACCGCCCGTCAGCATCTCCCCGCTGGAAAACTGCCAGTCCTCGGCGGCGACCTGAAAGATGTCGGCGACCACCGGGCCCGTTACCCGAAAGTGCGTGTCGAGGGCCGGCTCCTCGCCGGCAATCTCGCTGCTAAAGCCCGCCCGGATGTTCATGCCGCCGGCAAAGGCGACGCGGCCGTCGACCACGAGAATCTTTCGGTGCGTGCGCAGATTGGCATAGGGCAACCTCAGCCCCATGATGATATTGCCGTTGAAGACGGCCGTCGGAACGCCGGCCGTCTTCAGATGACCGACAATGCTGGGGACGGAGTAGCGCGCGCCGACTGCGTCGATCAGTACGCGCACCTGGACGCCACGCGCGATCGCGGCGATCAAGGCGTCGGCAAAGCGAAGGCCGACCACGTCGCGATCGAAGATATAGCTCTCTATCAGGATGCTGCGCTGCGCACCGGCAATGGCCACCAGCATGGCCTCATAGGCAGCATCCCCGCCGGCCAGCACCTCGATGCCGTTGCCGGAACACATGCGGTGCCGGGAAACACGGTCGCCGAGGATTTTCATCGCGGCAAAACGATTCCCGAAACTTCCGGCAATATCTGTTTCAGAGATATCGAACCTGCCGAACTGATCGGGGCCTTGCCCGCGCAACAGTGCGCGTTGCGAGCCGATCGAGGAGCGGCGGATACGGTTGATGCCGGCAACGGCATAGAGCAATGCCCCGACGATCGGCGAGAGCAGAACGACACCGACCCAACCTGCGGCGGCGCGAACGTCGTCCTTGGTCATGGCGGCGTGAATGGCAGCCGGGATGCCAAGCGCGAAGGACAGCAGCGCCAGGATATGCGGCCAGTAGTTCTGCACGAGATCGATCATGCGCCGGACTATAGCCGGCCATGGATCGGAATCAATTCAAGCAGCCGCACCTATACCGTATATAAACTGCGCGCGGCGTCGCCCGTCGTCGTTGCAGCTCTGCCCAGCGCTGAAAGTCCGCAGGTATCGGATTTGTCAAAAGAATCCGGAGCGGCTAGAAGAGTCCCGCCGCAAGGACTCACCTGTATGGAAGGGCGTTTCGAGCCATGAAGATTGCCACCTGGAACATCAATGGCGTCAAGGCGCGAATCGACAGCCTGTTGGCATGGCTGAAGGAAGCCAATCCGGACATCGTCTGCCTGCAGGAGATCAAGTCTGTCGACGACGGCTTTCCTCGTCTGGAGATCGAAGCCCTCGGCTATCATGTCGAGACCCACGGCCAGAAGGGCTTCAACGGCGTCGCCCTGCTCTCCAAGCTGCGTCCGGACGAAGTCAACCGCGGCCTGCCGGGCGACGACTCCGATGAGCAGTCGCGTTTCATCGAAGGCGTGTTCTCGGTTGCCGGCGGCGTGATCCGTGTCTGCTCGCTCTACCTGCCGAACGGCAATCCCGTCGATAGTGAGAAGTACCCCTATAAGCTCGCCTGGATGCGCCGGCTGACCGCCTATGCCGAGCAGCGCCTTCTGCTCGAAGAGCCCTTCATCCTGGCAGGCGACTACAACGTCATCCCGGAGGAGCACGACTGCTGGGACATCAAAGTCTGGCAGAACGACGCACTTTTCCTGCCGGAGACGCGCGCGGCCTATCGGCGCCTGCGCAATCTCGGTTTCACCGACGCGGTGCGTGCCACCTCAGACGCGGTGCCGCTCTATACGTTCTGGGATTATCAGGCCGGCTGCTGGCCGAAGAATTTCGGCATTCGCATCGACCATCTGATGCTGTCGCCGGAGGCAGCCGATCGACTGGTTTCGACGTCGATCGACAAACATGTTCGCGCCTGGGAAAAGCCCTCGGACCACGTTCCTGTTATCGGCGAGTTTGCTTTCGCGGCCGCCTGAGGTGCGGATCTGCCGTTCGGCTATTCGGTGCTGGCTGAGGGGTAGCCGCGCGGCGAACTCAGTCGTCGTCGCCCTGCATATGTAGATTCTGCGAAAGCGAGATTGCCGTACGGCGATCATCTTCGGTGGCAAGCGAGAATGCCTGCTCCTGCATCGACTGGAGCCAGGGCCGATCCTTCGGCGAACACTGGTCGAGCGCGGCGGTCATATAGGCGAGACCGCGAATGGTCTGGCCTTCCTGGAAGATTACGTTGCCGAAGACACCCATGGCACCGGCATGGCCGCTCTTGCGGGCACGGTTGAGCCACTTCTTGGCTTGCTGAACGTTGACGCTACCGCCCTCGCCCGACAGCAGCATGCGCGCAAGCTGGAACTGCGCCTCAGCGACACCAAAGGTCGACGCCGCCTGGAAATAGAGCTGCCGCGCCTGGGCCATATCCGACTGGATCGGGCTGTCGGGAATGCCGCGTCGGTAGTAGCCGGCAAGAGAGATCAACGCGTTGACGAAATAGCCGGTATCCTCAGAACCCGGCTCCACACCCTGCTGGGCGATCTCGCTGTAGATCTTGAAGGCCTCGAGGTCGTTTTCGGCGACACCGTCGCCATAGGCATACATGTTGGCCAGAGCCCAGCGGGAGCCGGTATGCCCCTTCTCCGCAGCGTATTTGTAGGCCTCGACGGCCTCGTCCTTGCGGCCGTTCTTGTAAGCGGAGAAACCGAACTTGAAGAGCGCGAAGGGACCGGATTCCTTCGTGACGCCTGCCCCCGGATCAAAGGCAAGGGCCGGCATGGTGCTGGTCCCGCAGACCGCCAGCGACACGCCGAGTATCGCAACCTTCAGTGACTTCAGTTCACCCGCAAGCATCACAGTCTAATTCTTCCGTTCCAGCCGGCCACGCCGAACTCATCACCGCTGCAAACACAAACGCCCGGACGACCCGTCGCCGCCCAAAACTTCACCAATTCCGCCGAGAACATCGACGCACCATTCCAGAACGAAACTTCGACACATGCACCGAAAAGACCATTTCAGTCGACCACTTGCACAAAAGTGCCGAAGGCCACATCTGACATGAACATCGACGGTCCAAGTTTCACTTCACACCAAACGCCGCAGGTTTCGTTTTCACGGTTGCAGCTTTGTCCCTACTATCGCTGCTCCCTGTTTGTGGCGGGAAATGGACATAGCCGGGACGAGTCCGATGCTAGCAAACTCTAGCATTAAATGTGTTGCTGAATCGTCACATTAGCGAACGGTGCAAAGGCAACAGCGAACAGTTCCACATCAAAAAGAAAGGCCCGGTCGAAACCGGGCCCAAACACTCAGATTGGCGAAGGATCAGAACTTGACCTTAAGGGACGTCGATATGGCGCCGAAGAAATCGTTACCGTAGTCGTAGGACACATCGCCGCCGATAACCTGCCCGTCGAAGTTAACGGGGCCCGAACTGCCGCTCGTCAGGATGCCCACTGCACCAGCCAGTCGAAGCTCGATATTCTTGTTTGGCGAATAGGATACACCCGAGCCAAGCGACCAAGTATCGGACTGAGTGCCATAGCCGTGGCTGGTACCGCGGTCCCAGGTCAGGCTAACAGCGCCGTTCCACTGATCGTTGAACTTGTGACCAAAGCCGCCTGAAATCGTCCAGCCGTCTCGATAAAGCAGGTCAAGCGAGGTGCAGGGCTGAGCCAGGGTTCCGCCCGACGAAGGGCAAAACTTGAGAACCTGGAGTTGGCTCCAATCCGTCCATTTGACCGAGCCGAAGGCGACCCAGTCGGGCGCAATACCGGACTGAATCTTCAATTCGAGTGAATCCGGCATCGATGCAAAGCCGGAGACCCCATAGAAGTTAACCGGAGCCGGCCCGCGAACGTCACGCAGGTCGATCGTTCCCGCAAGGTTGTCGAGGTCCACGGCACTGTTGTAGACGAGGCTCGCCCGCACTGCGTATTCAGGAATTTCGTAGCCGACGCCAGCGCGCCAGCCCCAACCATCCCCCTCGAGATCCAGCCGACCGATGCCGGTACGCCCGGCGGCCAATACCGGTGGCACGCCCGTGAAATCCTGAACCAACCGCTCCTTGAAGCCGCTGACCTCTTGGTAGAAGACGCCGCCGATGATGCGGAACTGACCTTGGCCGACGTCCCATTTATAGGAGCAGGTTGCGGCGTAGTTGTCGCTTTCGACCTTCGTCTCGACGTTGTTGTTTGCACCGGCCCAGTTGAGGCCCGGGTTGGTATGCGCACCCCAGGGCTGTGAATAGTCGGCCATACAGTCGATATCGTCAGCAAAGCGCGCTTTGACCCCAACGCGCGGAACCCAATAGCTCTCGGTATCGTCGGCGGTATTCGGTCGGGAATTCAAGTTACCACCGCCAGCACCCGGCCCCGTTCCATTAAACGGGAAAACCGCAGACGTCGTATCCGTGTCTCTGACATTCTTCAGTTCGCGCTGCGGATTGACGTAGGTCGCCGAAGCTTCGCCGGCGTAGTCCGACGGGTCGAACAGCAGATCGATGTTGTAACCACCGCGCTCAAGACCGCCGGCGTGGGCCGCCGACGCAACCAGCAAACCAGCCGCCACCGTCAGGACGCCACGCTTAAAATTCATGTGAGCCATCAAGCTCCTCCCCTGCACTGCAATCTGCGACATTCCACCTCATGCCGCGTATGGCGGAAGTATTCTCACGAACATGTGAAATCGCAAATGCCAGATGCAGAGGCGGTGCGGCACTATGCGTCACATAATTTACGTAAGATTCTCATGACTTAGACACATTCGCGCATTTCCGAAATGATATTCCGGAAAATAGGTAAATAACCCAATAAAATAGGAAAAACTTCCAACACTCGCGAAAGCTGTGTCGTGGAGACAACAATATTGGTTTTTGCTGAAGATCAACAAAAATGGCCGTTGAAACTCCGCGTGCCCATGCCAAGCGATTTCGCGAACGGCTGACAGTATTCAGCTCAGCGATTCGATCGCGAAGCGCGCCCCGGCAAGTATATAAAATCATACTAAAATAAAAAATCCGCGACGGACCTGTCGCGGATTTTGACTTCCTTGGCCGATCAACCCTGTGGGCGGCTGCACCCTTAGCGTGCTTCCTAACCGGCTTCCGCCACGCGCGTGAGCGCGACGCCAAGCGAATCTTTCTGAAGATCGAGTTCCACCAGGCGCTCACGCTCCGCTTCCACCAGTTCCGGTTTTGCGTTCGCGACGAACTTTTCGTTGGCCAATTTGCCAAGAATACGCTCGCGCTCCGCATCCACCTTGGCGATCGCCTTCTCCAGGCGCGACTTCTCGGCGGAGAGATCGATCAGGTTGCCAAGCGGCAGGCACGCGGTCGCCTCACCCACAACGATCTGGGCACTGCCGCGCGGGGCGACAGTCGCATAGTCGATGTGTTCGACACGCGCCAGGCGCGCAATTGCCTGAGCATGCTGCTGCAGGCGTTCGCGCGTCAGATTGTTCGCGCCGACGACGATCAGCGGCGCGGTTGCTGCCGGCGGAACATTCATCTCCGAACGGACGGAGCGGATGCCTGAGACGAGGTCGATCAGCCAGTTGATCTCATCGGCGGCCGCATCATCGGCATAGGAAGCCGCCGGCCATTCGGCGTGGCAGAGCAGCGTCTCGCGCTCACGGCCCTCGCCTGCCGTCTGCCCCCAGAGCTCCTCGGTCATGAACGGCATGAACGGGTGCAGCAGCTTGTAGATCTCGTCGAGAACATAGGCGACGCAGGCCTGCGACTCGCGCTTGGCCGCCTCGTCCTCGCCGTTGAAGACCGGCTTCAGCAGCTCGAGATACCAATCGCAGAACTGGTTCCAGACGAAACGATAGAGACTGCCGGCGGCTTCGTTGAAACGATAGGCCTCGATCGCCTCGGTGACGTCGCGGATGGTGCGCGAAAGCTCCGTCAGGATCCAGCGGTTGATGGTGAGCGACGCGGCTTCGGGGATGAAACCGTCGCTGTCGACCACGCCGTTCATCTGGGCAAAACGCGTCGCGTTCCAGAGCTTCGTGCCGAAGTTGCGATAACCGGCGATGCGGGCGGGATCAAGCTTCACGTCGCGGCCCTGGGCAGCCATGATCGCCAGCGTGAAGCGCAGTGCGTCAGCCCCGTATTCGTCGATAAGTTCGAGCGGGTCGATGACGTTGCCCTTCGACTTCGACATCTTCTGGCCGTTCTTGTCGCGAACGAGCGCATGGACGTAGACCGTATGGAACGGCTCGACCGGGGTGCCATCGGCATCCTTCATGAAGTGCAGGCCCATCATCATCATGCGGGCGACCCAGAAGAAGATGATGTCGAAGCCTGTCACCAGAACGTCGGTCTGATAGTACTTCTCCAGTTCCGGCGTCTCGTTCGGCCAGCCGAGCGTGGAGAACGGCCAGAGCGCCGAAGAGAACCAGGTGTCGAGCACGTCTTCGTCGCGGGTCAGGATTTCGCCCGGCCTGAAGTTTTCAAGCAGGTCCTCGACATAGGCCTTCATCGGGCCTTCATGCGCGAGATAGTGCTGGATCGCGGCGTGCAGCGCCTCTTCCTCGGTCTTCTCGACGAAGACCTGGCCATCCGGGCCGTACCAGGCCGGGATCTGATGCCCCCACCAAAGCTGGCGCGAGACGCACCAGGGCTGGATGTTTTCCATCCACTCGAAGTAGGTTTTTTCCCAGTTCTTCGGAACGAAGTTCGTCCGGCCTTCCTTGACGGCGGCAATCGCAGGCTTCGCGAGCGTCTTGGCGTCGACGTACCATTGTTCCGTCAGGCGCGGCTCGATCGGCACGCCGCCACGGTCGCCATGGGGGACCATGTGCTTGTGCGGCTCGATCTTGTCGAGCAGGCCAGCTTCTTCGAAGATGCGGACGATGATCTTGCGCGCCTCGAAGCGATCCTTGCCTTCGAGTTCGTCCCACGCACCATGCAGGGCTGCCGGATCGGAAAGCCCTTCGAGGAACTCTTCGTTGTCCTTGATGGTGATGCGACCTTCGATCGTCATGACGTTGATCGCGCTGAGGCCTGCACGCTTGCCGACGTCGAAGTCGTTGAAGTCGTGCGCAGGCGTGATCTTCACCGCGCCGGTGCCGGCCGTCGGATCCGCGTAGCTGTCGGCGACAACGGGAATGCGCCGGCCGACGATCGGCAGGATGACATGCTTGCCGAGGAGAGGTTTATAGCGCTCGTCGTCCGGGTTGACGGCAATGCCGCTGTCCCCGAGCATCGTTTCCGGGCGGGTGGTCGCGACGACCAGATAGTCGCGTTTCTCCCATTCGGTCGCCTTGCCTTCCTCATTGAAGGCAATCGGATGTTCATAGGTGACACCCGGTTCGAGCGGATAGCGCAGATACCAGAGATTGCCGTTGATCTCGTGCTGCTCGACCTCCAGATCGGAAATCGCCGTCAGAAGCTTCGGGTCCCAGTTGACCAGGCGCTTGTCCTTGTAGATCAGCCCTTCCTTGTAGAGCGAGACGAAGACCTCCAGAACGGCTTCCGAGAGGCCGTCGTCCATGGTGAAGCGTTCACGCGACCAGTCGCAGGATGCGCCGAGCCGCTTCAACTGATTGAAGATCAAGCCGCCGGATTCGGCCTTCCACTCCCAGACCTTCTCAATGAAAGCCTCGCGCCCCATCTGCCGACGGTGCTGCTGGGTTTCCATCAGCTTGCGCTCGACGACCATCTGGGTCGCAATACCGGCATGGTCCATGCCCGGCTGCCACAGCACGTCCTTGCCGCGCATGCGCTCGAAGCGAACCATGACGTCCTGAAGCGTGTTGTTGAGCGCGTGGCCCATGTGCAGCGAGCCGGTCACGTTCGGCGGCGGGATCACTATGCAGAAGCTATCGGCGCCGGGCTTGGCACCCGCGCCTGCACGAAACGCGTTTTCTTCGTCCCACTTCTTGGCGATACGTGGGTCGACGGATGCGGAATCGTAGGTCTTATCAAGCATTTTGGAGCCAATTTTGGAGAGTGATGTCTGTGTCTTGTAAACCGGAACGGCCGGTGCAAGTCAACACGAACGCAAAAAGCCGCGACGGTCGCCGCGGCCCCACGCATCAAAAGATCTGAATTTCAGCGACGCGGCCCGCGGGCAACGCGCTCGATTTCCTCGCGAACCAGTCGTTCGACGAGTGTCGGCAGATTGTCGTCCAGCCATTCCTGCAGCATCGGCCGCAGCATTTCCTGGGCAATTTCGTCGAACGAGCGCCTTGCGCCCTGATCGACCGCGAGAGCGAGGTTGTCGAAGGATTGCGCGACCTTCCGGCCGACTTCCGGAGAGACGATGGCTGCGATCGCCTTCTCGGGGGCCACCGTGTCGATCACCGGCGCCGGCGCTGGCGATTCGACGCTGTCGCGACGCTCCGATGGCGCTGGGGCAGCGACCGCTTCCGCATCCTCATGTGTTTCTGGGGCCACGATCGGCTGAACGGCCGGAGCCTTGGGCGCTGATACCGCGGCCATGCGCGACGTTACGACGGGGCTGTCCTGGATCGCCGGCGCTGGCGCGACTGGCTGCGTTTCGCGCGGGGCAAACCCCGTTGCGTGGCGCTCCGAAGCCGCACGAACGCGTGCTGCGACATCAGCCAGCGAAAGCGGCGGCTGAGCAACCGCCGTGCTGGCCTCGGACGAGACGATGGAAAGCTCTACGGCAGGAGCCGCGGGGGCGGGCCTCGATGTTTCGGCAGATTCCTCGCGCCGGCCGAAGGCAACGGTCTCGATCTCGCTGTCGATCGTCAGCTCGATCTCGTCACCCGCCTCGTCCTCGAAATGCTCCTGCGGCGAAAGCCCGGCCTGCCCAGGCTCATTGCTCTCGATGATCTTGCGAATGGATGCCAGGATCTCATCCATCGAAGGTTCACGCGCGACATTGAGCTGTGCCATTTCTATCCCCGTTTGACGCGGCCGGCATGTGTTTCAAAACAGGACATGCGCCGATTTCCGACAAACCTTATGTGAGTTCGCGGACGAAACATACGCCACGAATCAGCCACTCAGATCCTTGCACAGATTTGTTTTCAGGGGGAAAAATAGAAACGCCCCGGGGAGACCGGGGCGTTTTCTTTAGCGACCGTCGACGGTTCGAAGACCGAACCATTTATCCTTGACCGCCTCGTAATGTTCTTCGGCGCGATATTCGGCCACCTGCAGACCCTGGCTCTTCACGGTCAGCCTCGCGGAGGCTGCAAGCAAGGTATAGCTCGCGACGACCGCGTCGCGCTGCGCAAGCGCCAGGAGTTCCTGCGCCTGCAGCACGTCCTGCTGCGAATCGAGAACGTCGAGGGTCGTGCGCTGGCCGACTTTGCGCTCTTCGATGACGCCATCCAGTGCCAGCTTGGCGGCAGAGATCTGTGCCTTGTTGGCGGAAATACGCGCGATCGCTGCTTCGAGCTGTGCGTAGGCCGAAACAATCGTTTCCTGAATCGATGCTCGCGCCGAATCAACCAGAATGCGCTGCTGCCCCAGGCGTTCCTTCGCCTGCCGGATCTGGCCGTATTCGAGGCCGCCCTGATAGATCGGGACTTCGAGGCGAGCAGTGATGCTCGATGTGTTGCTGTCGATGCCATCACCGACATTGCCAGTGGTGCGGCCGACCTGTCCCTGAAGCGTCACGCCGGGCAGCATCGTGCCCTCAGCCGACTTCACCTGGTAACCGGCCGAATCAACCGAGTACTGCGCTGCCAGAATGGTCGGGTGGTCGCGCAGGCCGCTTGCGACCGCCTGGTCGAGCGAGCGCGGCAGGCTCTTCGATGCGGGAGACGCCTGCTTGATGTTCTTCGGCAAGTCGCCGACGATCCGCACATAGGTCGCTTCGCTCTGCTTCAGCTGCGCAACAGCGACGATAAGCTGCGACTGCGCGTTGGCGAGCGAAGCCTCTGCCAGGCTCACGTCCGTACGGGTGCCCTCACCCACATCAAGCCGCGCCTTCGCGGCGTTCACCTGTTCCTGAAGGAACGCGATGTTCTGCTTGCGGATCGACACGAGCTGCTGATCGCGGGCGATATTGGAATAGATGGTCGCCGCCGAAAGCAGGATCTGCATCTCGTTGGCGAGCAGCGATTCGCGGGTGGCAAACACATTCGATTCGGCCGCGCGAACATTGTTCAGCGTCTGAAAGCCATCAAAGACCATCTGCGTTATGGAGATGCCGACCTGCCCCTGGTGAACGTCCTGAGTTCCGGAACTCTCCCTGTCGATGGTCGAAAGCGTCCCGCTGGCGAAACCAGCCACCTGGGGGCGAAAGCCGGACTTGGCGATCGGTACGCTCTCGTCGGTGGCGCGCAGCCCCGCCCGCGCAGCGTTCAGATCCGGATTGTTTGCGTAGGCTTTGGCCATTGCGCCGAAGATCGTCTCGGCCAGTACTGCGTGCGGGGCAAGCAGCACACTCGTCGAGACGGCGGCCCACAGGGCCGCTTTGCGGACAATCGACACCATTACTTCTCTCTCCGATCGGGGGCGGCAAAGCCTGCCCTCATTTCCCGCAGCGCTGTCCTCGTTACAAAACGGCGCTGCCTAGACACGGCGATGAGCGCTCACACCGCCCACTGGTGAGCAAATCACTACCACTGCACTCTTTGAAACCCGGATTCCAAATTCCGACAACTGCGCAGCCCTACTCTGCGCAGGCATTTCAAAAAGAAACAAGTACCGCGTTGCGAATTGGCAACATTGTTATTTTAGCAGTACATTCAAATGTTGATATCCCTCAATAAGCGGGACCTCAAAAAACAAATTCCTGCTCGCGGCGGAAGCCGGGAAGCGGCTTCACCGCAGTGTTGAAGTCGGCACGCTCGGAGGTTTTTCCGTGCTCGTGCACATAGAGTTTAGCGCGCGAAGCGTTGCCAAATCCTTCGACCACCACGAGTCGGCCGCCATCACGCAACTGCTCGAACAGAGCCGCAGGCAACACTTCCACCGCACCGTGAACGAAGATGACATCGTAAGGCGCTTCGGCAGCGTAGCCCTTCTCGAGTTCGCCGGTGACGACGGCGATATTGTCATAGCCGAGACGTGCCAGCGTTTCGGTCGCGGTGGCGGCAAGACCCTGATCGCTTTCGAGCGCGACGACGGAACCAGCAATCAGGGAAAGCAGTGCCGAGGCATAGCCGGTACCGCAACCGATCTCGAGCACGACGTCGGACTTGGCGATCTCGGCGAGCTGCAGAAGCTTGGCAAGCGGCGACGGCTCCATCAGGAAGCGCGGCCCTCCGCCGTTGGCGGCGTCAAGCGCGATGTCGGTGTCGATATACGCGAGCTCCTTCATCTTCGCGGGCACGAACTCCTCGCGCGGCACGGTGAGGAAGGCGGACAAGACCGAGTGAGACGTCACATCCGTGGTCCGGATCTGGTTGTCCACCATCTTGGTGCGCGCTGCTTCGAAATTCATGCTGGTGCCCTCGTATCCGGATAGGCGCGGCGCCGCTTTTCGGAGAAGCCCGCGCGATCGTCTTGTGGCTCTCAACGGAAAGCCTTTGACGTAAGCTCTTAAATCGCCGCCCCGCGGGATTCAAGCGACAGCGGCAAATTGCGCCGGAAAAACGGGGAAGAAGAGCCCTGATCGATCATGGCGGCGACGCGCGGACATGGGCGCGACGCATTGCTGGCACGTGGACCGCGGGCAAACTCAGCGCCCGGGTGCGCCTTCCAGGCCCACGAGGGCGATCTTGGTGTAGCCGGCGTTCTGGATGAGGTTCATGACCGTCATCAGCTCGCCGTAGTCCACGGCCTTGTCGGCCCGGAGCAGGACACGCGTCTCGGTGTTGCTCTCCGTCAGGCGCTTCAGCTCGTCGGCGAAGGTCTCACGCGCCGTTTCCTCGTTGCCGATGGCCAGCGCCAGATCGGCCTTCAAGGTCACGAAGACCGGCTTGTCGTCGCGCGGCGCTGGCTTTGCCGCCGATTGAGGCAGATCCACCTTCATATCCACCGTGGCAAGCGGCGCCGCCACCATGAAGATGATCAGCAGCACGAGCATGACGTCGATGAAGGGCGTGACGTTGATTTCGCTGTTCTCGTCCAGATCGCCGCCGTCCTGGCTTACTTTTCCGGCCATGGGTCACCCGATCCGTGCGATGGTCGTTTCGGCATGGACGAAGCCTTCCTGCCGGCGGGGCTGCGCCTTGCGGACCATGCGGTGGTCGAGGTCGCGGCTGACGAGCCGTTCAACGGCGGCCGCAGCATCGGCAAGGATCACCTTGTAGCCACCCACTGCACGTGCGAAATAGTTGTAGATCACCACCGCTGGAATTGCCGCAACAAGGCCGATAGCAGTGGCGAGCAGCGCTTCGGCAATGCCGGGTGCGACGATCGCGAGATTGGTCGTCTGCGCCTTGCTGATGCCGATGAAGGAATTCATGATCCCCCAAACCGTGCCGAAGAGGCCGACGAACGGTCCGACCGAGCCGATCGAGGCCAGAATACCGGTGCCGCTCGTCATGCGCTTGCCGGCGCGAACCTCGATGCGGGTCAGCAGCGAAGAGACGCGTTCCTTGATACCGCTCGCAGGCGCATGGTCGACAACCGCTTCCGAACGCACCATCTCGTCGATCGCCGCAGCCACCATCTCAGGTGCTGGGCCCGACTTCCCGTCGAATGCAGTATTGACATCAGCCAGACCGTTAGCGGCTGACAGGAGACGCACCGCCCGCTTGAGGCGCGCCTTGGCGCTGAAAAGCTCGAGTGCCTTGACCAGGAAGATCGCCCAGGTGGCAATGGACGCCACTGCCAGGCCGACCATAACGCTTTTGACGACAAGGTCCGCCGCCATGAACATACCGATCGGCGACAGATCGTGCGGCAGCACCGGGTTCGCCGCACCTTCGGTCGCAACGGCAGTGCCCTCGACAGCAAGGGGGGCAGTCTCCGGCGACGCGGCTTGTGGTGCGGGCTGCACCTGAGTGATCGGCGTCGCCTGGTTTACCGGTGCGCTGCCGGTTGCCGTCTGGCCCTCTACGACCGGCGTCGGCGTGGGAGATTGTGCGACAGTGCCCTGAGTGCCGTTCGTAGCCGGGGCTGACGATGCCCCTTCACTCGCTGACTGAGCGAACGCAACCACGGGCATAGCAGCCGATGACAGACCCAGCATTGCGGCTGCCAGCAGATTGATCGTCGATCGGGCTCGGTTCGGCATCTTGTTCCTCACGTACTGGTCCGTTTCGTCATTTCAGAGCGAAGGGATTGCCGCCACCCGTCACATCCCTTGCGTGCTTTCGGGCTCTTTACGCAAAGGGGAGCGGAATGACAAGGATTTGTGGAGTTTATCAATCAAGAATAATTTCGCAACCCGCCCGCTCAGGGCGCGACCGGTGACTGCGGTCAGAAATCTGGCGAAACGTCCATGAAAGAACCGGTCCGCCAGTCATACGCGCGGTGCCGTTCCCATGGGCGGGCAAGGGCCGTGAATGCCGTTCGAAACTGCATTGCGGGCGGCGCGTGCTCCGTATCCGACTGCGCTCGAATTTCGATTGCGCCCGTGCGACGCAGCGTCTGCGCATTCACAATACGGGCGCGGTTGGTCGGGCACGTCGCGCCATCGACCCGCGCCGCAGTCACCACAAGATCCGCCTGGTCGCACAAGGCCGGAAAGAGCCGCGGGTTCTCGATGGCAAGGATCGTCCAGCCGTAGCCGTTGCGCGCCGCACACCATTGCTTTTCCCGGCAGATGAAGACACCCGCAGCATTCGCCTCGATCGCCGACGACAGATCCGCGCGGATCGCGGCCTGTTTTTCCTGGTCGAGCGGCGGAGCGCCCTTCCCGGCCGGCTCCGTAGCCGGGTAAGGATCGGCAGCTGCCGGCGGCGGAAGCATCGCTGGCGTGAGGTGGTTTTCCACCGCGAGGGCCCGTTGCCATTGCGAAAACACGAAATCCGACGGGCGCATCCTGTTGGTTGCTATCGCGCCGTTCGCAACGAGGCCGACGAGGCGACCATCCTCGGCAATCACGACATCGGGCAGACGATCGTGCTCGACTGCGAGGCTGACGAGACCGACGCTGATCAATACCGCTCCCGACAGGGCCAGCCAGCTCCGCAACACACAGACGAGAACACCGCCTGCGGCAATCAGCGCAAAGCCGAAATGCCCGATGCGACCCGTGACGATCTCACCGTCGAGAGAGGTTACGAAGCGGGCGATGTCGAGCATCCGGTCGAGGCCCCATGCCATCGCCATCAATGGATAGTGTTCAAGTCCCAGTGGCATCAGAAGCATGGCGAACAGGCCGAACGGCATGATCACAATGCTGATCACCGGCATCGTGAGAACATTGGCAAGCAGGCCATAGGCCGGCAACCGGTGAAAATAGGCGATCGAATAGACCGATGTCGCCAAACCGCCGATGAGAGAGGTGATGACAACACCGGCGATCACGCCGGTGACCGGGCCCCTTCCCTTGCCCTGCCTCGCCGCCGTCGGTACCTCCGTCTCCCGTCGCTCGCGCCAGCGCGCATAGCCGGCAACGAGCGCAAGGGTCGCAGCGAACGACATCTGGAAACCCGGCCCAGCAACCGCAGACGGCGTTGTGGCGACGATGACGATCGCCGCGAGGGCAACGTTGCGCAGGCTGATCGACATACGATCGAAAAACACCGCCACGAGCATGATGGAAATCATGATCCAGGCGCGCAATGCCGACACCGCTCCCCCGGAGATGAGAATGTAGAGGCAAACCATCAGCAGTGCGCCGGTCGCCGCAACCTTCTTGATCGGCACACGATGCGCTAGGCCAGGGATCATGCTGAGAACGGTGCGGGCGCCAATCAGAAAGGTCCCGGCGGCAAGCGCCATGTTGAGGCCGGAGATCGCCAGCACATGCGCAAGCCCGGCTTGCCGCAACACCTCGACCGTCTCACGGCTGATTGCCCGCTCTTCCGCGGTCACCAGCGCTGCCGCAAGCGCTCCCGTGTCGCCGCCGATCGATGCACGGATGCGCTCTCCGACGGCCTCCCGCATCGCGGCGATGCTGGTCGCCAGGGATGAACCAAAGGAAGAGGCCGCTTCCGATTCTCCGGTCGCAGGCGCTTTTCCGCCCGTGGGCGAACCGTAGAAAAACCCGACTGCACCGATACCCCGGAAGTAGCTGTCAAACGCGAAGTCGTTCAAACCCCGCAATGCCGGACCGGAGGGCGGAGACAGCCGCGCCCTGCCCTCGATGGTCGCACCTATCGGCAGCGGATCTTCCCGACCCCGCGCCACCAGCGTGACTTTCGTCGGTTGACGGCGCAGGCGCGGCCTGGTCGTCTCGTGGATCTCGACCCCGTAGCGCCACTGGCCCCGGTCGTCCTGCTCACGCGAAAACACCACACCCCGCACGTTCGTCGTCACCGGTGCGTCGAGGACGATCGTATCGGTCCGCGCCGTCTCGGTCGCGACCAGCACCATTCCCGCCACAAACAGTGTCGCCCCAATCAGCGGCACCCGCAGCCGTGCAAATTTTCCGACGCATGCCACCGCCGCCATGCCGAAAACGCAAAGCAGCAGTGCAAGTTCGACAATTCCGACGTCAAAAGGGAGCGACAGCCAGGTGAGGACGCCTGAGACCAGCAGCACCGGTATCAACACAAAACCGTGACCGAATGCGCGTTCTTCTTCGATTGCGGACGCGACCAATGCCTTGACCGCGCGCGGACTGAGGCGCGCCGAGAGCGTCGACATGCCGCGGCGCACCTGTGTCGAAAGCAAGCCGCGCGGCGCATTGGGAGCAAAGACTGTAACGGCAGTGGCGGCATCGGAACCGGACAACATGAAGCTGCCGCGCTCAGCGTCCTGCGACGCCTGCCGCCTTTCAGTATCGCTCATCGCGCCAGCGCTCTTTCCCCCGAATACCCGGTCGATCATGCAACCAAAGGCACATAACCGCAACCGATGCGCTATCTGCTGAAAAAAGCGGCAAACCTATATAGAATGGTACCGCACCATCATCCGACGAGATTATTGATCTCCTTGGACTTATTGCCGTAACATGCCATTGTTGCGTCGCCATATGCACATTTTCGCATCGCACAATTTGCCTTTCGTACAGCTTGGCAGTCGAAAATAAATCATATAGCAAATTCGCAACGTTCATTGTCGTGGCATGTCTCTATGTCACGTTGCCATAAGACGGAGGGTCCGATGACTGAAAAAACCGCGGTTGTAACACTCGATGGAAAGTCTGCGGATCTTCCGGTGCGATCGGGGTCCATCGGCCCTGACGTCGTGGACATCGGCTCGCTCTACAAGCAGACGAAAATGTTCACATACGACCCGGGCTTCACGTCAACGGCGTCGTGCGAATCCAAGATCACCTATATCGACGGCGACGAAGGCGTGCTCCTGCACCGCGGCTACCCGATCGAGCAGCTTGCAGAACATGGCGACTTCCTCGAGGTCTGCTACCTGCTGCTCTACGGCGAACTGCCGACGAAGGCACAGAAGGCCGACTTCGATTATCGGGTCACGCACCACACCATGGTGCATGAGCAGATGTCGCGCTTCTTCACCGGCTTCCGCCGCGACGCGCATCCGATGGCCGTCATGTGCGGCTGCGTCGGCGCACTTTCGGCCTTCTACCACGACTCGACCGACATCACCGATCCGCATCAGCGCATGGTTGCCTCGCTGCGCATGATCGCCAAGATGCCGACGATCGCGGCAATGGCCTACAAGTACCACATCGGCCAGCCCTTCGTTTACCCGAAGAACGACCTGGACTACGCCTCGAACTTCCTGCGCATGTGCTTCGCCGTTCCGTGCGAGGAATATGTCGTCAACCCGGTTCTGTCGCGCGCCATGGACCGTATCTTCATCCTGCACGCCGACCACGAGCAGAACGCGTCGACCTCGACGGTCCGTCTGGCCGGTTCGTCGGGCGCTAACCCGTTCGCCTGCATTGCTGCCGGCATCGCCTGCCTCTGGGGCCCGGCTCACGGCGGCGCCAACGAAGCGGCGCTCAACATGCTCGCTGAAATCGGCACGGCCGACCGCATTCCGGAGTTCATTGCGCGCGCCAAGGACAAGAACGATCCGTTCCGCCTCATGGGCTTCGGCCACCGCGTCTACAAGAACTACGATCCGCGCGCCAAGATCATGCAGAAGACCACGCATGAAGTGCTGGCGGAACTCGGCCACAAGGACGATCCGCTGCTCGAAGTCGCGATGGAACTCGAGCGCATCGCGCTGACCGACGAGTACTTCATCGAGAAGAAGCTCTATCCGAACATCGACTTCTACTCCGGCATCACGCTGAAGGCGCTGGGCTTCCCCACCACCATGTTCACCGTGCTCTTCGCGCTCGCCCGCACCGTCGGCTGGATCGCGCAGTGGAACGAGATGATCGAAGATCCGGAACAGCGCATCGGTCGTCCGCGCCAGCTCTATGTCGGCGCCCCGCAGCGCGACTACGTGCCGGTCTCCAAGCGCTGATCGGTATCAGCCAAGAAAAACGAAGCCCGGTCAGCGATGACCGGGCTTTTATTTTGTCGGTCCGGGAACATCGGTTCGAACCCCGTCCACCATCGGGCTGGCCGCAAGCAATGCCGGCCGCAAACCTGCTCCCCCGGCGGGACCCTTGCGCACACTTACGACGACGTCGACGCATTGAGGGATGCATCGCGCTCGCTCAAGGAACTATGAAGCTTACCTGTTATTCTTCGTGAGATAGCCAAGAACAATCTCGGCTGCTTTCTCACCGGGCGGATGAATTGTCGCCATGCGCTGTTGCACCAGTGCATAGCCATCCAGCATCGAGGCGCGCTGCGCCGTTGCACCGGAAAGCCGCTCCATCCAACGCGTCAAGGCACCAGGGCGGATGGACTCGCCGAAGTATTCCGGCACGATGGGGAAGTCTGCGATCAAATTCGGCAGCGCGCCGCTCCAGATGCGGATGCGCTTGTGCAAGAGCTTCACCAGGAAATCGGGATCGTAGGTTGAAACGACGGGAACGCCGGCAAGCGCCAGTTCCAGAAGAACCGTTCCCGAGGCAGCGATCGCCGCATCGGCCCGATCGAAAGCGGCCCACTTTTCCGCCGCCCCTACGGTGATCTCCGGCTGGATGGGCCAGGATGCCGTGATTTCGCGCACCAGCTTTTCCTGCCGCGAAACGGTCGGCAACAGGAAGCGAATGCCGGGATGTCGGCCGGCAAGCTCCTCAACCACCCGGCCGAAGGTCGGCAACAGACGGCCGACCTCACTCGAACGGGAGCCCGGCAGAAGGAGGCACGTCGCGACCCGCCCATCGATGGCGCCGACAAGGCGCTGCTGGCGGTTTGCCCGAACCGCGAGCACATTCGCATCGCTTGCGAGGCGGTGGCCGACATAGGTCGTCGGCGGGCCCTGCAGCTTCTCCATCGCCTGCGGTTCGAACGGCAACACGGCCAAGACGTGATCAACATAGCCACGCATGCGCGGCGCGCGTTCCGGCTTCCAGGCCCAGACGCTCGGGCAGACATAGTTGATGACAGGCACATCCGGCAGCGCCGCTCGGACCTTCCGTGCCACGCGGTGGGTAAAGTCCGGGCTGTCGATGATCAGCAACGCGTCGGGACGCGCGGCGATGATCGCCTTTGCCGTCTGGCGAATGCGCATAATGAGCTTCGGCAATCGTGCCAGGACCTGGGTGAAGCCCATGATCGATAGTTCGGAATAGTCGAAGAGCGATCGAAGGCCCTCCGCCTCCAGCGCCTCGCCGCCGACACCGACGAGCTCTATCGTGCTGCTGCTTTGCGTTCGAAGCGCCCGGACGAGATCGGCGCCCAGGAGATCGCCGGAAACCTCGCCTGCAATGACTGCAAGCTTGTAGCTGGATGCGCTCATCGCTCGGCTCCCTTGGCCGATCGTTCGACACCGGCGACAAACAGACCAGCGCGATTGGCGACATCAATCACGTTGCCGCGCTCCAGGACCAGAGCCCTGCCTGCTTCGACCGCGATGCCGGCGAGACCGGCCTTTTCTGCAAGTGCAACGGTCGACGGTCCGATCGACGGGAGGTCGGCGCGCAAATCTTGCCCGGGCTTGCAAAGCTTGACGAGGACCCCTCGCCGGCGCGAAGAGACACGGCCCTCGGCCTTCAAGGCGACGACACGCTCCAGCATAGAATCGGTACCCTCAGCGCCCTCCAGCGCCACGACGCGCCCACCGACGGCCACAGCACCCTGCCCCACATCGAGCGCGCCGAGCGCGTTGGCGGCAGCGATGCCCGCCTCGATGTCACGGCGATCGTCGGCATCAGGTGTAACCGCCCCGATCGGCCCCGGTTCTGCCAGGAGATTGGGCACCACTTCATGAACGCCGATGACATGGGCGCCGCTTGCTTCGATCAGTGCCATGGCCATGCGCAGGACGGCGTCGTCTCCACCGGACACCAGCGTCTTCAAGACGGCCGGGATCTTTGCCAGCGTTCTCAGCGTCGGGCGAATATCACGCCATTCCGGCCGGCGGCGAACCCAACCCGACAGGACGACTCGATCGATCCCCTCTTCCTTGAAGGTACGGCTGATATTGGCGAAGTCGCCGATCCCCAGCACGGAATGATCGAAGCCGACCCAATCGGCTTCTTCCGCCTCTCGCGACAATGCGATGATGAATGGATCTTCGCCGCGCGCGCGCACAGCTTCGGCTACGTGGTGCGGTAGCGCGCCACCGCCGGCGATGATTGCGAGCCGACCGCCGGTCGCTGCGTGGCTCGCAGCAGCCGACATCACGCTCACGCCTTGCCGCGAGACGGCGACGATAGTGCCCGGTCGCTCTCGGCCGCGATGAAATCGAGGATTTCGACGACCGGTGCGCAGTCGGCATATTCTTCGCGAATGGCCGCAGCATTGGCGCGGATCGACTCCGGGCCTTCAAAGATCTGCTTGTAGGCGCGGCGAACGACGTGGATCGTCGCGCGGTCGATCCCGGCCCTCGTCATACCGACGACGTTCAGCCCGCTCAGTATGCCCGGATTGCCGTTGAGCATACCGTAGGGAATGACGTCGTAGCTGACGGCGGAGAGGCCCCCGACAAACGCCTGACGGCCGACACGGGTAAACTGATGCACGGCGCAGCCGCCGCCAAGAATGGCGCGGTCTTCGACCGTGACATGGCCCGCCAGCATCACGTTGTTCGACAGGATGATATGGTTGCCGAGCCGGCAATCATGCGCCACGTGCGAATAGGCCAGGAAGAGATTGTTGTCGCCAATGACCGTCTGTCCGCCATGTTCGACGGTGCCCGTATTCATCGTCACGCCTTCGCGGATCGTGCAATTCGCGCCGATCAACAGTTCCGTATCGACGGCGCTATGATGAACGCTCTGCGAATCGGCGCCGATCACGGCCTGCGGAAAGATTTTGGTTCCCGTGCCGATCGTCGTACGGCCGGTGACCACGACATGACTGTGAAGCTCGACATCGTCGCCAAGAACGACTTTCGGCCCCACGTGGCAAAAAGGGCCGATCTTGACGTTCTCGCCGATCGCAGCGCCGTCTTCGATAATCGAGGACGGGTGGATCTTCGCTGTTGCTGCAATCATGTTCAGGCGTCTTCCTTGCTGACGATCATCGCGCCGATATCAGCTTCTGCGACCAGTTGCCCGTCAACTTTTGCGTCACAGTGAAATTTCCAGATATTGCCGCGTTGCTTCTGCTTCACGACATGGAATTCGACGCGATCGCCGGGAACGACCGGCTTGCGGAAGCGCGCATTGTCGATGGTCATGAAATAGACGAGGTTCGTTCCGCTACCCACCTTGCGGGCACAGATCGCACCGGCCGTCTGGGCCATGCCCTCGACAAGCAAAACGCCAGGCATGATCGGCTGTTCGGGGAAGTGACCGGTGAAATGCGGTTCGTTCGCCGAGACGTTCTTGATGCCGATCGCCGAATTGTCGCCGTCGATCTCGATGATCCGATCGACGAGCAGAAATGGGTAGCGATGCGGGAGCAGTTTCAGAATTTCTTGAATGTCCGCCGTACCGAGAACCGTTGCTGCCTCACTCATTCGCGCCGCCCTTCTTCTTTTTCTGTCTGTCGCTTGCCCGCATCGCCATCTCCGCGACATCGCGCAGGAAATCGCGCATCGGGCGCGCCGGAATACCGCCATAACGTTCGCCGGCGGGAACATCGCTCGCCACGCCGCTCATCGCGGCGATCTGTACGCCATCACCGACCGTGATGTGGCCGTTGACGCCACTGCCACCGCCGATCATCACGCCGTCGCCGATCTTTGTGCTGCCTGCAATGCCCACTTGGGCGACGATGCCACAATAACGGCCAATGCGCACGTTGTGGCCGACCTGGACGAGATTGTCGATCTTCGTCCCCTCGCCGATCACCGTGTCATCCATCGTGCCGCGGTCGATCGTCGTGTTGGCGCCGATCTCGACATGATCCTGAATGATCACGCGCCCGACCTGAACGATCTTGATCATTCCGCCTTTCGGCCCGGGCGCATAACCAAAACCATCCTGCCCGATACGGGCGCCGGGATGGATGATCACGCTGTTGCCGACGAGAGCACAGAGCACGCTTGCGCCAGAGGCAATCGTACAGTCACGGCCGATGCGCACGCCCGGCCCGATGACGGCGCCGGCAGCGATGCGGGTGCCGCGGCCGATTTCGGCGCCAGCCCCGACGACCGCCGTCGGCTCGACCTCGACATCGTCTTCCAGACGCGCGGTCGGATCCACGAAAGCACCCGGTGCCACGCCCTTGAGGCTGGTGTTGCGCGCAGGACGCATCGCCGCCTCGTGCAGCAAGGTGCCGGCAAGGGCGAAGGCCGTATGCGGGCGAGCCGCCAGCAGGACTGGGATATGGGCAGGCACAAGGCTGAAGATCGTCTTGTCGCAGATGATCGCGGATGCCTGACAGGTATCAAGCTCGGCTCGGCTCTTGCGAGACAACATGTAGCAGACGTCGCCGGGCTTGGCCCGATAGACTGGCGCTACAGAATGAATGGTGCAGTCGGCGACCGCACCATTGCTCAACTCCGCCCCAATTTGATTCGCCAGGTCACCCAGACGAATCCCTTTATGGGGCGGAAAAAACCAGTTCTGTTCCATGGACACTCCAGAACGATCTTTTTCCGGCAGTTCTGGACTGCTTTTTATCAGAACGACGAGGAAATACCGAACTTCAGGTTCTGTACCCGGTCGAAGTCTTCCTTGGCAACCGGCCAAGCATAGTCAACACGCAGCGGACCGAACGGCGAAGCCCAGATCAGGCCGATACCGACCGATGCACGCAGCGACGCGTCGTTGCCCTGCACCGTTTCAGAGGGAAGGGTCGCGACCTTGTTGCTGTAGAGCGTACCGGCATCGGCGAAGACCGCACCGCGGAAGCCGCTGTCACGCGGGATGCCCGGAAGCGGGAACGACGCTTCGGCCGAAGCCGTAAAGTAGGTCGTGCCGCCGAGCGCATCGCCCGTCGCCTGATCGCGCGGACCGATACCGTTGCGCTCGAAGCCACGAATATCGTTGGAGCCGAGCTGGAATTGGTCGAAGACCTGCAGATCGCTGCCGGTTTCGAAGACATGACCGGCGCTACCAGCAAGCGACGCGATGATATCCGCCTCGTCGTTGACCGTGTAGTACCACTTGGCCTTACCAGTCATCTTGTAGAAGTCGGAGTCGCCACCAAGACCTGCAAACTCGTGCGTGAAGGTCGCCAGGATGCCGTCATGCGGCAGCTGGGGATCGTCGAGCGTGTTGTAGGTGATCGACTGCGATACCGACGAACGGACCCAGTTTCCACCCTCAACTGCACGAACGTAGGGCGACGACAGCTTCGCGACGTTACCGCTATAGTCGAACTGCGTGAAGTTGTAGCGCAGCGTGGTCGACAGATTTTCGGTGATCGGCGCCGTTACGCGCAGGCTGAAGCCCTGATCTTCGTAGCTGTAGTCCTCGTCGTCGAAGTCGTTCTCGTTCTTGAAGACGTCAAAGCCGGCAGCCAGACGATAGCCAAGGAAGTACGGCTCGGTGAACGAAACGTTGTAGGTCCGGCTCTCGTCACCGCGACCGGCGGCGACGCGGATGTACTGACCACGACCAAGGAAGTTCTTTTCTTCGATCGACGCTTCGACGAGGAAGCCGCCGCCGCTACCCGCAGAGTAACCAGCACCGATACCGAACGAACCGGTCGACTGATCCTGCACGTCGACGATCACGACGACGCGGTCGGCAGCGCTGCCCGGCGCGGTCGAGATGTTGACGGTCGAGAAGTAGCCGAGTGCCTCCAGCCGACGCTTGGCGCGGGCAACCATTTCCTGGTTGAAGGCGTCGCCTTCACCCATGTCGAATTCGCGACGGATAACGTAGTCACGTGTACGGGTGTTGCCGCGGATCTCGATGCGCTCGACGTAAGCACGCTCGCCCTGATCGACGAGGTAGTCGACGGCGATCGTGTGATTGGCGAGGTCGCGGTTGCCGCGCGGCGTGACGCGCGCAAAAGGATATCCGGCCGAAGCGACACGCTGCGAAATCTCGCTCATCGTCGCCTGAACGTCCTTGGCCTTGTAGACCGAGCCCTCGCGGCTGAGGATAAGCCCCTTCAGCTCTTCGGCATTGACGCCCTCGACGGTCGATTCGACATTGACGGCGCCGAAATCATAACGCGGACCTTCTTCGACGGTGATCGTCACCGTGTACTCGTTCGTCGCTTCATTGAGCGCCGCGTCCGAGGAAACGACCTGGAAGTCCGCGTAGCCGCGGTTGAAATAAAACTGGCGCAGCAGCTCTTCGTCGGCGCGAAGCTTGTCCGGATTGTAGACATCCTTGCGTGTGATGAACGAGAAGATGCCCGATTCCTTCGTCGCGATGATCGATTGAAGACGACCGTCGCTATAGGCTTCGTTGCCGACGAAATTGATCTGGGAGATCTTGGTGCGCTCACCTTCATTGATCACGAAGGCAAGGTTGACGCGCCCTTCGGCAACCGGAACAACCTGCGTCGTCACCGTGATGTCGCTGCGACCGATGGCAGCGTAGGCGTCCTTGATGGACTGGATATCCGTTTCGACCGTCGCTTCGCTGTACGGGCCGAGCGGCTGCGTGCGCACGACGCCCTGCAGCTTGTCGTCCTTGATCTTGCGGTTGCCGTTGAAGACGACCTGATTGACCAGCTGATTCTCGTTCACGCTGACGACCAGCGTACCGCCGGCGACATTGATGCTGACGTCGGAGAAGTAGCCCGTGGAGTACAGGCGCTTCACGGAAGCGTCGATATCCGCGTTGCTGAAGGCCTTGCCGGGAACGATCGTGATGTTCGCACGGACCGTCTCAGCGCTGACGCGCGTTGCCCCGCGTACTTCGACACGATTGATGACCGCAGCTTCTGCGACGGACGTGCCTGCGAGCAACCCAACACCAGCGCCAGAAACAACAATGCTTGTTGACAGCGCAGCCGCCGACACCGCGTTCAAAAACCTTGAACCAGCTTTCATGTTCAAATCTTACCTTTTCCAAACGTCGCGCGGCAGTTTCGTGCCGACTCCGGTCACGGTTGCCGTTTTAACCGCTTTTCCCATACAAGCAAGCCAGCTCGTTAATTTCTGTTTACTTCAATTCGAACCGTGGCTTAACGGCCACTACAGCCTCGAGTTATCGTAAACAAAACCTTTCTTCGCAAGCCGTTGAAAACCAATCGTTCACAGTATCCGCCGAATTCCCCTCGCCGTTTCCCCGACCGAACGCTAGCCGAAGAACATCGATATGTCGTTCCAGGTGGCAAAGACCATGAGCATCAGCACCATGGCAAAGCCGATCCGATAGGCGACATCCTGCGCGGCGGGACCGACAGGCTTCCCGCGCAACGCCTCAACCGCATAGAACATCAGATGGCCGCCATCAAGCACCGGTACGGGCATGAGGTTAAGCAATCCTATGGAAACTGACAGGATCGCGGCGATATTCAGCAAGAATGGAATGCCGAGCGTCGCCATCTGCCCGGAAACCTTGGCGACGCGGATCGGGCCACCGATCTGGTCCGCCTTCATCCGCCCGGTCAGCACATTGCCGAGGTAGTCGAAGGTGCCCGTAATGACGTGCCAGCTTTGCAGGACGCCCTGCCCTACGGCCTCGATCGGGCCATAGGTGACGGTGCGGAAGTTGCCGGCTTCCTGATCGGTCAGGATACCGATGACGCCGATCTCCATCTTGTTGCCGAACTGGTCGGTGAGCTCCGTCCGCTGGGGCACCATCGGCAAATCGAGTGTCGCGCCGTTGCGTTCGATTCGGATGGTGATCTTCAGCTCGGGGCGCACGCTGACGTAGCGACGAACGTCGTCGAAGGTCGTCACCGGCGAGCCGTCGATCGAGATCAGGCGGTCGCCCGGAACAACGCCTGCCTGTGCGGCTGCGCTATTTTCATTCACACGCGCAACCACGGGATCTGCGACCTGGCGTCCGTAGACGGAGAACAGAACGGCGAAGATGGCAATCGCGAGGATGAAGTTGGCGATCGGCCCTGCGGCAACCGTCGCTGCCCGCTTCCAGAGCCTGGCGCCGAGGAAGGTCTTGCCGCGCTCTTCCGGCGCGATTGCCTCCAGACGCTTGTAGTCCGGCACGCTCGCCGCGTCCTCGTCACCGTAGAACTTGACGTAGCCACCAAGCGGGATCGCCGACAGTTTCCAACGTGTTCCGTGCCGATCGGTCCAACCGAAAAGTTCGGGACCGAAACCGATCGAGAAGGCGAGGATACGGATTCCCGACCAGCGGCCTACGAGATAGTGCCCCATCTCGTGCACGAAGACCAAAAGGGTCAGCACGAGGAGGAAGGGAATGATGTAGCCGGTCAGAAGCTGAAAGGCATCAAGCAGATATGTCATGAACGTTCCTCAAGTCCCTGCGGTCGGCATCAAGGGCCAAGCAGGACCGAACCGAAGGCGATCTGGCGCCCATCGCTGACGAAATACTGAACCATGACCAGAATCAACGCCGCCACGCAGGCGAATATCAAACCGTCGACCCGATCCATGACTCCGCCGTGCCCTGGAATGAGACGGCTCGAATCCTTCACGCCAAAGCGCCGCTTGATGAAGGACTCGAACAAGTCCCCAACCTGGCTGGCAACCGAGAGCACCAGGGCGATGATCGGGATCCGAAGATCTTGCAGCGAAAAATAAGCCATAAAGACGGCGACGCCAGCAAGAATGCCACAAATCGTGCCACCGATGGCGCCGGACCAGGTCTTGCCGGGCGATATGCGCGGCGCAAGCTTGGGCCCCCCGATCGCACGGCCGGTGAAATAGGCGAAAATGTCGGTTGCCCAGACCACCGCGAAGACGAACAGCGTTGCGATCAGGCCGAGATCGTCGGCGCCACGAAGTGCTGCGAGCGATATGCCGGTGAGGCCCGCATAGGCGATGCCGCCCGGCAGCCACCAGCTTGTCTTTTGAGTAAGGACCCAAAGCAATGCCGCTCCGAGGCCGAACGCCAGGAAAGGAAGGCTGTAGCCAATGTAACCGGTGACAACGAGGCCTGCGATCACAACTATGGAGAGCCAACCGAAGGCGTTGCCCTGGAAATCGCGCTCGACAAGGCCGGTGATCGTCGACCATTCGTAGTAGACGAGAAGCGCGATCAGGACCGAAAGTAGCTGGAAAGCGAAACCGCCAAACCAGGTCGCAGCGAGAGCGACCGCCGCGAGCACCACTCCCGAAGCGATGCGAAGCTTGAGTTCAGTTTGCATCAGGAACCAACCGCCCGCGTGGGCTCGACCAGTCCGCCGAAACGGCGCTCCCGGCATGCATACTTCTCCAGCGCCGACAGGAAAATCTCACGCGTGAAATCCGGCCACAGTTCGGGAACGAAGATCAGTTCGGAATAGGCGCCCTGCCAGAGCAGGAAATTCGACAGTCGCTCTTCACCGCTCGTGCGGATGATCAGGTCCGGATCGGGTATGTCGGCGGTGTCCAGCGAGGCTGCAATGCGTTCCTGATTGATGTCCTCAGGGCGCAAACGCCCTTCGGCGACGTCCACCGCGAGGCGACGCATCGCCCGGGTCAACTCGTCACGCGCCCCGTAGTTGAAGGCGATCACCAGGGTAACTCCCGTGTTCGCCCGCGTCGTTTCCTCGGCCTCTATCAATAGCGGCAGGATGTCGCCACGCAGGTTCGAGCGGTCGCCAATGACACGGATGCGGACATTCTCGCGGTGCAGATCGGCGAGATCCCGGCGGATGAAGGTCTTGAGCAACCCCATGAGGTCGCTCACCTCCGACTCCGGCCGGCTCCAATTTTCCGAAGAAAATGCAAAAAGCGTGAGATAGCGGATACCCACCTGGGCCGCCGTCTTGACGGCATCGCGAACGGTCTCGACGCCTTTGCGATGCCCCATGGTACGCGGTAGCCCACGTGCATTCGCCCAACGCCCGTTGCCATCCATGATGATGGCAACATGTTCCGGAACGGTCGTGGAGATGAGGTTTTGCATAAGGCGTCCGCGAAAGGAGACTCAGATCACGAGCAGATCAGACCTGCATGATTTCCTTTTCCTTCTCGGCGAGCAAGCGGTCGATCTCGGAAATCGTTTCATCGGTCATCTTTTGCACGCGCTCGGACTGAGAACGGCTGATATCCTGACCGATGTCGCCATCCTTTTCGGCTTTTTTCAGGTCATCCATGCCGTCGCGGCGCACGTGGCGCACGGCAACCTTGGCTTTTTCCGCGTAATCGTGTGCCACCTTGACCAACGACTTGCGGCGCTCTTCGTTGAGCTCGGGCAGCGGAATGCGCAGGTTCTGGCCGTCGATGATCGGGTTGAGGCCGAGGTTCGATTCGCGAATGCCACGGTCGACGGCGCCAACCATCTGCTTGTCCCAGACCGAAACGGACAGCATGCGCGGCTCCGGAACGGTGATGTTGGCGACCTGGTTGAGGGGCACGCGCGAGCCGTAGGCTTCAACGGTCACCGGATCGAGAACGTTCGCCGACGCCCGGCCGGTACGAAGCGATGCGATATCGCTCTTGAATGCGGAAATGGCGCCATCCATGCGACGCTTCAGTTCCTTCAGTTCAACACCTTCACTCATGGTCAAAACTCCCGTTCTAACATTCGCCGGCCGCAGGGGGCCGCTTTGCAGCTCTTTAGTTGTCTGTGACGATGGTCGCGCGACCGCCGCCGGTCAAGATTTCCGCGAAGCCACCCTTTTCGTGGATCGAGAAGACGACGATCGGAATGGTATTTTCGCGTGCAAGCGCAACGGCGGCAACATCCATGACGGCCAGGCCTCTTTCGAGCACCTCGCTGTGGGTCAGGCGGTCGAAGCGGGTCGCGGTCGGATCCTTCTTCGGATCGGCAGAATAGATACCATCGACCTGCGTGCCCTTGAAAATGGCCTGCGCACCCATTTCCGCCGCGCGGAGCGCTGCGGCCGAGTCCGTCGTAAAGAAGGGGTTGCCGGTGCCACCGGCGAAGATCACGACGCGGCCAAGCGAGAGATGATGAAGCGTTGCGCGCTGCGAGAAGCTTTCGCAGATTTCCGGCATCGCGATTGCCGAAAGCACGACCGTGTCGATGTCGAGCTTGCGCAGCGAGGTTGCGAGCGCCAGCGCGTTGATGACCGTTGCCAGCATGCCCATGTGGTCGCCGGTCACCCGGTCTCCGCCCTTGGAGGCCACCGCGACGCCGCGGAAGATGTTGCCGCCGCCGACGACGACACCGACTTCGACGCCCATCGCGCGTGCTTCGGCGATGTCGGCGGCAATGCGGTCGGCGACCGCCACGTCGATACCGAAGCCCTGGCTACCCATCAGGGCTTCACCGGAGGCTTTAAGGAGAACACGCTTGTAGATTGGTTCGGCGGGCATCATCGCTCCTGATCAGATCGGTGCGCGTGCGCACGACGACGGCGCACAGCGCATAAGGACATATTGCGCTACCCGGTTTCAACCGCTGCGGAGTGATTTCCGGCGGGTCCGGCGCATTGACGAAGCCCGATACACGAAGGGCACCGCGTTGTCACGCGATGCCCCGAGGTTTTCCCAATATGGGTGAAGAAATCAGCCCTTGGCGACGGCTGCAACTTCTGCGGCGAAGTCGGACTCTTCCTTCTCGACGCCTTCGCCGAGCAGCAGGCGAGCCATGCCGGTGACTTCGATCGGTGCGCCAGCGAGCTTTTCAGCGTCCTTGACGGCCTGGCCGACGGTGATTTCCGGGTTCATGACGAAGGCCTGCGACAGCAGTGCGACTTCTTCGAAGAACTTGCGCATACGGCCTTCAACCATCTTCTCGATGATGTTGTCCGGCTTGCCCGAAGCGCGCGACTGTTCGATGAAGACGTTGCGTTCGCGCTCAGCAACAGCGGCGTCGACTTCTTCAGCGCGGATCGCCAGCGGGTTGGTCGCAGCGATGTGCATGGCAACCTGACGGCCGACCGAGAACAGCACTTCCTTGTCGCCGATCGACTTCAGCGCGACGAGAACGCCGAGCTTGCCGATGCCGTCGCCAGCAGCGTTGTGGATGTAGGTGGCGACAACGCCATCTTCGACCTGCAGCAGAGCTGCGCGACGCAGCGTCATGTTTTCGCCGATCGTGGCAATCGCGTCCTTGATCGTCTCGTCGACCGACTTGCCGGTCGCCGGGTAGGTTGCAGCCGCGATCGCATCGACGGAGCCGTCGGTGGTGAGCGCTACGTTGGCAACGCCGCGGACGAGTTCCTGGAAGGCTTCGTTGCGGGCAACGAAGTCGGTTTCGGAGTTGATTTCGACGACGACGGCCTTGACGCCGCCGCTGACGATGCCGACGAGGCCTTCAGCAGCCGTACGACCCGACTTCTTGTCGGCCTTCGCGATACCCTTGGCGCGCAGCCAGTCGATCGCTGCTTCCATGTCGCCGTTGGTTTCAGCAAGTGCCTTCTTGCAATCCATCATGCCTGCGCCGCTCTTTTCGCGCAGTTCCTTCACCATTGCTGCAGTCACAGTCATCTTTTTTGCCTCTTTGTCTGTTTGGCGGGGGTTGCCCGCGCGTGGCGCGATGCCAGGAGGTTTGGCAGGGAATGGCTTTTCAATGTGACACCATGATGAACGCGTCATCGTGGCCGCTGCCCGGATCCAACGACCCGAACGGATCGCGCCATCCCCGGCTGAAAAGAACAAGGCCGTTCAGACTTTCATCACAAACGGCCTTGTCCCGACATTTCATTGGGGGCGGCAGGGTTGGCTGCCGCCTGGGGCCGATCAGGCGTCGGAGGCCTCGTCGAGCGCCGGCTCGACCGGAACTTCGGCAGAGGCGCCGAGGTCACGGCCAGATGCGCCCTGCTGGCGCGCAATGCCGTCGATGGCTGCGCGGGCGATCAGGTCGCAGTAGAGAGCGATGGCGCGCGAAGCGTCGTCGTTGCCCGGGATCGGATAGTCGATCTGGTCCGGATCGCAGTTCGAGTCGATCACGGCAACAACCGGGATGCCGAGGCGCTTGGCTTCTTCGATCGCGATCGATTCCTTGTTGGTGTCGATGATGAACATCAGGTCCGGGGTGCCGCCCATATCGCGGATACCGCCGAGTGCACGGTTCAGCTTTTCGCGTTCGCGCTCGAGGTTCAGGCGTTCCTTCTTGGTGAAGCCAGAAGCTTCCGAAGAAAGGATTTCGTCGAGCTTGCGCAGGCGCTGGATGGAGTTCGAAATCGTCTTCCAGTTCGTCATCATGCCGCCGAGCCAGCGAGCGTTGACGTAGTACTGGGCCGAACGCTTGGCTGCGTCAGCGATGATTTCCGAAGCCTGGCGCTTGGTGCCGACGAACAGAACGCGGCCGCCGTTGGCAACGGTGTCGCTGACGATCTGCAGGGCGCGCGACAGCATCGGTACGGTCTGAGCGAGGTCGATGATGTGGACGTTGTTACGATCGCCGAAAATGTACGGCTTCATCTTCGGGTTCCAGCGGTGCGTCTGGTGACCGAAGTGAACGCCAGCTTCCAGAAGCTGACGCATGCTAAAATCAGGCAATGCCATGCCTTTTTCTCCTTTTCCGGTTGAACCTCCGCGAAGCGTCGAGCATGGTCTTTCGAACAGCCCACCGGCGGAACGATCCGGATTTCTCCCGGAACATCCCTTGCTTCACGTGTGGAATGGCAGCCCCTTAACCGCAACTGCCCGAGAAATCAAGACGCGAGTGCCGATTTTCGTCGCGATCGGCTATTTGCAGTCCTCGGATTTGAAGACTTCGAGATCGGCAAGCTTACCGCTGAGGACAAAATCGCCGTAGTCCATCGTCAGGTCCCGGGTGATTCCGTTTTCGTAGAGCTTGAACGACATGCGGTAGATTGGCAGCGCATCGCCGCTCTTGTCGTCGTTGAAATAGGAGATCGTCACCGGCCAATAGGCTTCGCTGCCGAACTTGCCAGCCTTGCCGGCATCCGGCTCATCAGCGGTGGGCTTGCGCGATTTACCGACAAAGGTCGAGGTGATCAGCGTCTTGTCGCCCGAATCGGAGCCGTCGAAGATGCGCGCCTCGAACAAGCCTTCCCCCTTCTTCGCCCGCGAGATCACTTCCATCATATGGGCGGTCGGGAAACGGCTGGCCGCAAGTTCCACTTCGCGCTTGTCGGGCGCGGTCAGCTCCACCTTGACACCGCTCTTTTCCTCATGCGCCGTTCCGCGCACTTCCTTGTCCAGCTTCTCGTCGGTGAAAGAGCGCGTCAAGAAGCGGAAATTACCCGTCTTCAGATCCTCATAGGTGGTCGTCTGCTGATCCGTGAGGCGAACTTCCTCGCCGGTGTCGACCTGGGTGACGAAGCGGAAGCTGACCGTATAGCCCTCGCAGGACGAACCATTGAATTCATAGACCATGCGACCATACATTCCGGCAATGCCCGAACGATCCGACGCATCCTTGAGCTCAAGATCATAGACGGCGCGATGCGGCACGAGGACATTCGCACTCGCCGCCGTAGCACCTGACGCCGTCACGACGGCGAAACAAACGCTGCCCAGAGTGACGAGACCGAAGCCTTTATGAAACATCCGTTTCCTCCTATTGGACTCGCCGGCAATGCTATAAACAAGCGTTCGGCAGAAGCGAGGCGGTGTTTGCAGGAAAATGCCGGCGCCCGCCGCGATCCGGCCTGAATGCAGGATTTTAACACAAAAGACAACAATGGAGCTTTCCATGTCCGCAGAGATCGAAACGCGCCTCAAGGACCTCGGCGTCACCCTTCCCCAGGCTGCGACCCCGGTCGCGAACTATGTGCCGTACGTGATCAGCGGCTCGATGCTCTACATCTCCGGACAGCTTCCGATGGAAGACGGCAAGGTCGCCGTGACAGGCATTGTCGGCAAGGATGTCGACGTCGCCCGCGCGCAACGCGCCGCCGAACTCTGCTCGATCAACATCCTCGCACAGGCAAAATCCGCGCTCGGCGGCGACCTCGGACGCATCCGTCGTCTGGTGAAGATCAACGGCTTCGTCGCCTCGACGCCGGAATTTGTCGAGCAGCACCTCGTCATCAACGGCGCCTCCAATCTGCTCGCCACCGTGCTCGGTGAAGCGGGCAAACACGCCCGCGCCGCCGTCGGCATGGCTTCCCTGCCCTTCAATGCCGCCGTCGAGATCGACGCCGTCATCGAGATCGCCTGATTAGGGTGCCCACCATGGCTGATATTTCCTGGCTGAAGGCTCAACCGATCGCCCATCGCGGCTATCACGACATGAACAGAGACGTGTGGGAGAACACGCTGTCGGCTTTCTCCCGTGCCGTCGATGCCGGTTTCGCCATCGAGTGCGACCTGCAATACACCGCCGACAGCATCCCGGTCGTCTTCCATGATGACGACACCCAGCGTCTCTGCGGCATCAAGGGCGACGTGCGCGCGCGAACCGCCGGCGAGCTCGGCCTGATGGCGATCGGCGGAACGAAGGACAAGGTGCCGACGCTGACGCAGATGCTGCGCCTGGTCGCAGGCAAAGTACCGCTGGTCATCGAACTCAAGGGCCGCAAGGGCGACGACGAGGGCTTTGCCGCCGCTGTGCTGGAGACGCTCGAAGGCTACAAGGGACACGTCGCCCTGATGAGCTTCGATCACTGGCTGCTCAAGGACCTGAAGGCGCTCGATGCGCCCTACCCGCTCGGCCTCACTGCGGAAGGCGCCAATCCCGAGACGTTCTTCGTGCACGAGGAAGCCATGCAGCTCGGCCTCGACTTCATCTCCTACCATTACGGCCACCTGCCGAACTCGTTCATCACCAAGGAGCGGACGCTCGGCAAGACGATCATCACCTGGACCGTGCGCGACCGCCAGGCAGAGACCTACACCTTCGCTCACGCGGATCAGATGACCTTCGAGGGCTTCGACCCGCGGGAGGCCCTGGTTTCCTGATCTGATGTCAGACGCCGTCACCATCCGCATAGCCCAATCCTTCGCCGATGTGCCGGCAGCACGCTGGAATGTGCTTTCCGGTGCATCGAAGGTGCATCCCGGCGGCGTCTACAATCCCTTCCTCTCGCATGCCTATCTTTCGGCTCTTGAGGAATCCGGATCCGCAACTGCGAAAACAGGCTGGCTCGGCCAACACCTGCTTCTCGAAGGATCGGACGGCCATCTGCGCGGCGGTCTAGTCTGCTACTTGAAGAACCACAGCCAGGGCGAATATGTCTTCGACCATGGCTGGGCCGACGCTTTCGAGCGGGCCGGCGGGCGCTATTATCCGAAACTGCAAAGCTCCATTCCCTTCACGCCGGCCACCGGACCGAGACTGCTTACGGCGCCGGGTGAAAACCAGGGCGCAGTTCAGGATGCGCTTGCCGCAGGCATGAAGGAGCTCGCACGCAGACACGATGTCTCGTCGGCGCATGTCACCTTCGTGCCGGAAGCCGAGATGCCGGCGCTCGAGCGCGCCGGGTTCCTGCACCGCACCGACCAGCAGTTCCATTTCACCAACGAAGGCTACGGATCGCACGCCGATTTCCTGGAGACCTTGGCCTCGCGCAAGCGCAAGGCACTCAAGAAGGAACGCAGGGCCGCGGTCGAAAACGGCATCTCGATCGACTGGCTGACCGGCAGCGATCTGACGGAAGCGATCTGGGACCAGTTCTTTGCCTTCTACATGGACACCGGCGGTCGCAAGTGGGGTCGTCCCTATCTGACGCGCGCCTTCTATTCGCTGATCGGCGAGCGCATGGCCGACGATATCCTGCTGGTGATGGCGCGCCGCAACGGCCGCTACATCGCCGGCGCGATCAACTTCATCGGCGGCGACGCGCTCTACGGCCGTCACTGGGGCTGCATCGAGGACCATCCGTTCCTGCATTTCGAGGTCTGCTATCACCAGGCGATCGATTTCGCGATCGCCAAGGGACTGAAGAGGGTCGAGGCCGGTGCCCAGGGTGAACACAAGCTCGCGCGCGGCTACATGCCCGTCACCACCCACTCCGCGCATTTCTTCATGCATTCAGGGCTCGCCCGCGCTGTCGCTGATTATCTCCAGCGCGAGCGTAGAGACGTGGAGGAAACGGGCGAGATTCTTGCAGAACACGGGCCTTTCCGCAAAGGTGAGCGGCAAGACGACTGAACGGCTTTCGGCCAAGGTCGGCCCGCGACAATTCACGAGGAAGAACAATGAGCTACGACGACAACAACATCTTCGCCAAGATCCTGCGCGGCGAAATTCCCTCGCACCGCGTCTACGAGGATGACGCGACGATCGCGTTCATGGATGTGATGCCGCAGGCCGAAGGCCACTTGCTCGTCGTACCGAAGGCACCCTCGCGCAACTTGCTCGATGCCGATGCAGCGACGCTGCCGGCGCTCATCGCTACCGTGCAGAAACTGGCGGTCGCGGCGAAAGAGGCCTTCGAGGCCGATGGCGTGACGGTCATGCAGTTCAACGAGACACCGGCCGGCCAATCGGTCTTCCACCTGCACTTCCATGTCATTCCGCGACGGGCCGGCGTGCCGCTGAAGCCGCATTCCGGTACGATCGAAGACGGCGCCGTGCTCGCGGCCAATGCCGAAAAGGTTCGGCAAGCGCTGTAGTCTCGCCTGCACTCGATAACCGACACTCCATGAACGGATTGAGCCGGCGCCCCGTCGGCTCTCGGCTCAGGCTTCGCCTAAAAACCCAGCCACCAGAGCCCCAATGCGAGCGCCGCGATGGCTGTCGCTATTCCGATCGCCGGCTTTCGTCCGAACAGAAAGAAAGCGACCGCCCCAAGTCCGACGGCCCCCACGCGCAGCCAGAGCGGGGATTGTTCGAGCACGCCTGTCGGATAAAGGATGAGCTTCGCGATGACCGCCGCGACCAGAGCGGTCGCGACCGCCCTCACCCAGTTCAGCGCCTCGGAATCGTCCCGCAACTTGTTGCCGGCAACGACGCCGAGCCAGCGCCAGATGTCGGTCGCGAGCCAGCCGGCGATCGCGATGAAGGCATAGGCCCACCAACCATCCTGCCACGTCATACGCCCACCTCCTTGCGTTGGCGCCAGAGGCGCTCGACCAGCCAGGCGAGCGTGCCGCCGACTAGACCGGCGAGCAGGATGTCGAATTCCGGAAACAGCCAATAGAACAGCGGCCCGCCGACAAGGCCGAAGAGCAGCGCCACGTAGACGACGGGGTGGCGTGCCGAATGCCAGATCGACGCGAGGAAATAGACAGGCGTCAGAAAGAACAGGCAACCGGCAATGATCGGCGGGAAGTCCGCGACGAAATGATAGACGACGGCAACCAGCAGCATGTTCGCCGCAACGAGCGTGATGCCGAAGCCGGCAAAGAAGGCGACGCGCCGTTCACGCGGCACCTGCGGCACCTTCTCCATTGCGAAAACCCAGGCGGTGATCGCGACGAAGTGCGAAAGGAAGAGCAGCAGCCAGGTCGGCGTTCGCGATGTGCGCAGTTCCGGGACGAGCGCCGCAACCATCGGCATCAGCCGGACGGAAGACAGCGAAACCGCGAGGAAAGCCGCCGCCAAATTCGCGCCGCTCATCATCGAACTGACAAGAATGACCTTGGCCGGAAGTGCCCAGACCATGCCGACCATGAAGACGACCTGCTGCACTGGGATCCCAGCTTGCGCTGTCAGCGAACAGAAGCCGACGAAGGACAGCATCAGGATGAAGGCCGGCAGGCTGAAGATGCCGCGCATACCCCTTCCGAACCAGGCGAGCGATGATTGCTCGTCTTCTTCCCTATCCATTGGCAATTCCGGATTGTCTTTGATTTCGATCACGATGGTCTCGGGTCGAATATAAGTTATTGGAGCGGGATGCGGGCGAAAAGCCGCGCACACTTTTCCTCATCCCGCTCTCAAGAAAACGGTGCCGGATGGCTTGCATCCGGCACCGTCGAACATCTCTTGCGAGGTCTATTTCTTGCGCGGCACCTTCGGCACCGTGCGGCCCTTTCTCGGAGCCGCGTCGCCGGCCCCGGCTTCGCCATCGGTCGATGCCTTGGCGGCCGCCTTCTTCGGCTTGGACTTCGGCGCGGGCTCGGCGCCCACTTCTTCCTTGTCGTCGGCCTTCTTCGGCTTTGTCGCCTTCATCGCCGGGCGGGAAACCTCCGCCTTCGGCTTGATCGGCGTCGTTTCCGGAACCGCATCGAGCAGCAAGCCCTTGGTGCCATCGGCCTTGGTACCGATCGTCACCTTGACGACGCCGCCCTTCTTCAGCTTGCCGAAGAGGATCTCATCGGCGAGCGGTTTCTTGATGTTTTCCTGGATGACGCGGGCCAGCGGCCGGGCACCCATCTTCTCGTCGTAGCCCTTCTCGGCGAGCCAGGCGATTGCCTCCGGCGCGAGGTCGAAGGTGACGTTGCGCTCGGCGAGCTGGGTCTCCAGCTGCATGACGAACTTCTGCACGACTTGGTGGATGACCGGGGTCGGCAGCGAGGCGAAGGGAATGACCGCATCCAGACGGTTGCGGAATTCCGGCGTGAACAGACGGTTCAGCGCCTCTTCGTCTTCACCGGTACGCTTGGAAGAACCGAAGCCGATGGCGGCCCGGGCCATTTCCGATGCGCCGGCATTGGTGGTCATGATCAGGATGACGTTGCGGAAGTCGATCTTCTTGCCGTTGTGATCGGTCAGCGAGCCGTGGTCCATGACCTGCAACAGGATGTTGAACAGGTCCGGATGCGCCTTCTCGATCTCGTCGAGCAGCAGCACGCAATGCGGATGCTGGTCCACGCCATCGGTCAACAGGCCGCCCTGGTCGAAGCCGACATAGCCGGGAGGTGCACCGAGCAGACGCGAAACCGTGTGCCGCTCCATGTATTCCGACATGTCGAAGCGCAGAAGTTCGACGCCGAGCGACGTCGCAAGCTGCTTGGCGACTTCCGTCTTGCCGACGCCGGTCGGGCCGGAGAAGACATAGCAGCCGATCGGCTTGTTCGGTTCCCGCAGGCCGGCACGCGCCAGCTTGATCGAAGACGCGAGCGCTTCGATCGCCAGGTCCTGGCCATAGACGACCGAGCGCAGTTCCTTCTCGAGGTTGGCGAGAACGGCCTCGTCGTCCTTCGAAACGGTCTTGGGCGGGATGCGCGCCATCGTCGCAATCGTCGCCTCGATCTCCTTCTCGGTGATCAGCTTGCGGCGCTTGCTCGCGGGCAACAGCATCTGTGCCGCGCCGGATTCGTCGATCACGTCGATCGCCTTGTCAGGCAGCTTGCGGTCGTTGATGTAACGGGCGGAAAGTTCAACCGCGGCCTTGATCGCCTCGTTCGAGTATTTCAGGTGGTGATATTCCTCAAAGTAAGGCTTCAGACCCTTCATGATCTCGATCGCGTCGGCAATCGTCGGCTCGTTCACGTCGATCTTCTGGAAGCGGCGAACCAGCGCCCGGTCCTTTTCGAAGAACTGGCGGTATTCCTTGTAGGTGGTCGAACCGATGCAGCGGATCGCGCCGGAGGAGAGTGCCGGCTTCAGGAGATTGGACGCATCCATGGCACCACCGGAGGTGGCTCCAGCGCCGATGACGGTGTGGATCTCGTCAATGAAGAGCACGGCACCCGGATAGTCCTCAAGCTCCTTGACGACCTGCTTCAGGCGCTCTTCGAAATCGCCGCGATAGCGCGTGCCGGCGAGCAAGGTGCCCATATCCAGCGAGAAGATCGTCGCATCCTGTAGCGCTTCCGGTACCTTCTTTTCAATGATCCGCTTGGCAAGGCCTTCGGCGATCGCCGTCTTGCCGACGCCGGGGTCGCCGACATAGAGCGGATTGTTCTTCGAGCGGCGGCACAGCACCTGGATGGTGCGGTTCACCTCGGCGTGACGCCCGATCAACGGGTCGATCTTGCCGGACTTCGCCTTTTCATTGAGGTTGACGCAATAGGCCGTAAGCGCGTCCTGCTGCTTCTTGGCGCCAGTTTCCTCGGTGTCGCGCGAAGGCTTCTGCTCGGATTCGTGATCGTCGGCGCCGCGCACCGGCCGGGATTCGGAGGTGCCGGGCCGCTTGCCGATGCCGTGTGAAATGAAATTGACGGCGTCGTAACGCGTCATCTCCTGCTCCTGCAGGAAATAGGCGGCATGGCTTTCGCGCTCGGCGAAGATGGCAACCAGCACGTTGGCACCGGTGACTTCTTCACGGCCGGACGATTGGACATGGATGACCGCGCGCTGGATGACACGCTGGAAACCCGCCGTCGGCTTGGAATCTTCGTCATAGCCGGTCACGAGATTGGAAAGCTCGTTGTCGACATAATCCGTCACGGTCTTGCGCAGCGTCTCGAGATTGACGTTGCAGGCGCCCATCACGGCCGCCGCGTCGGCATCATCGATCAATGCCAGAAGCAGATGCTCGAGCGTGGCGTATTCATGGTGGCGCTCGTTGGCAAAAGTCAGTGCCTGGTGTAGCGCCTTTTCGAGACTGGGCGAAAATGTTGGCACGTTAGTTCCTCATTTCTTTTCCATGACGCATTGCAACGGATGCTGATGCTGCCGGGCAAAATCCATCACCTGCGTCACCTTGGTTTCGGCGACCTCATAGGTGAAGACGCCGCACTCTCCCACGCCATGATTGTGGACATGAAGCATGATGCGGGTCGCCTCTTCCGGGTTCTTCTGAAAGAAGCGCTCCAGGATATGGATGACAAATTCCATCGGCGTGTAATCGTCATTCAAAAGCAGAACACGATACAAACTCGGCTTTTTGGTCTTCGGCTTGGTACGCGTGATGACGGACGTGCTGCGGTTGTTGCCGTTTCCCTCGTCATCGCTACCTTGCTGCATCCGGACCGGCATGGCGATCATTCTTGTCAGTTCCTTGTACAGCAGCGACCCCACTGAACTTGGCCGCAGCGTGCTTGCCCTTTATCTAATGGTTCGTTTTCAGATTTTAAGACCGAACCAACGCACTGCAATCATAATCGCACGACCGCGCGTAAGATTGATCAACTTTCTTCGGGCTGCGCACAGCTAATGCGAGAAACAAAAAGGCCGGTCGCAAGCGCTGCGACCGGCCTTTTTTGGAAAGTGGTTCTTTGCCTGACGATCAGGCGGCGGCAGCGGCGGCCTTGACTGCTGCCGTTGCCTTGGCAACCGGCGCTTCGTAGGGCTTGTAAGCGTCCTTGGCGAGATCAGCGTACATTTCGCCGATCTTCGTTGCCTCGGCGACGAAGCCTTCGTAGCTCGCCTTGATGAAATTGGTCTGCAGTTCGAAAACAGCTTCCACACTCTTGGTGCTCGACAGCTTCTCGACGTGCGCAACGCCATCTTCAAAGGACTTCTTGGAGTAGTCCGCAGCTTCAGTCGCGATAGCCTGGAGACCCTTGGTCCAAGCGGAATAGCTCTTTACAGCCACGTCAATGGCTTCTTTGCTCTTCTTGTTTGCATCGTCGAAGTTGAACATCGGGTGTCTCCTTAGTGACGGCCTGATCTGGAGGCTTCAGTTTATGTGCACCGCACAAAAAGTCAAGACGAGTGTGCGACGCAATAAAATACAACGGATGCAACAACTTGATGAAGAAATGCGCTCCCGCGAAAAAAATTCTTACGGCGCGATGAAGAACCAAGATGAGCGACGCGAGCAATTGCTCAGCGCGATGCATAAATCCCCATTAAAACAATAAACCCCGAAAATCTCAGGGGATTTTCGGGGTTTATTGTTTTCGGATCCTCGTCAGACTTAGAGGTCGATGTCGAGGATTGCCATGGAGAAATTGTAGGAAAGCTCGCCATCTTCCTCATCGCGGAAAACGACACCGAGGAACTCGTCACCGAGATAGACTTCAGCGGACTCGTCCTTCTTCGGGCGCGCCTTGACGACCATCTGCTGATTGAAGGTGCGCTTGAAATAGGCTTCAAGCTTGCGGATTTCTTCGGGCTTCAAAACACGTCTCCGTAGCCGTTTATCTGTGCGGCGCTTCTCGCACGCTGCATCGCCGGGTGTAAACCCCTCGAAAGAGGCTTACGCACCGGTTCCCGTATGTTCAGATATCGAAGCTGCTCAGGATCTGGTCCATCTGACGTGATGGCTCGGAGCAACCGGCCTCGCCCACCACCTTCGCCGGCACGCCTGCGACCGTCGTTTTCGGCGGCACCGGCTTCAACACGACCGAGCCGGCGGCGATGCGCGAGCAATGGCCGATATGGATATTGCCAAGGATCTTGGCGCCGGCGCCGATCAGGACGCCATCGGCGATCTTCGGATGGCGATCGCTGCCCTCCTTGCCCGTGCCACCGAGCGTCACGCCGTGCAGGATAGAGACGTTGTCTCCGATCACCGCCGTCTCGCCGACGACAAGGCCGGTGGCGTGATCAAGGAAGATGCCGCGCCCGATGCGGGCGGCCGGATTGATGTCCGTCTGGAAGACGCTCGACGCTCGGCTCTGCAGATAGAACGCGAAATCCTTGCGGCCGCGCTTCAGCAGCCAATGGGCCAGGCGGTGCGTCTGGATAGCATGGAAGCCCTTGAAATAGAGTACCGGCTCGATGAAACGGGTGCAGGCGGGATCGCGGTCATAGACGGCCTGGATGTCGACACGCAGAATGGTGCCCCATTCCGGCCAATCCTCCATCATCTCCGAGAAGGTCTGTCGCAAGAGGTTTGCCTGAAGATCGGGATGATCGAGCCTTTCGCAGATGCGATAGATCACGCTTTCTTCGAGCGAGTGCTGATTGACCACCGTCGAATAGAGGAAGGCCGCAAGCATCGGGTCCTGCTCGGCTGCCACGCGGGCTTCCTCACGCAGGCTGTTCCAGATCGGGTCCATCACCTTCAACGCTTCCGTCTGGCGAAGTTCGGTCTTGGCGACCATCGTCGCTCTCCTTCCTGTCCGTCCTGCAGTCACTATAGGGGAAATCCGGCATGACTTAAATGGCCCGGCCTCAGTTCCACCCTCGGTCGAGCAGCTCAGAAGCGGGCAAGCGTGCGATGCTTCCCGCGTTCCGTCTCGTTCGGCAGTCTAGGGGCGTCCCACTTCCTCGAGGAATTCGAGCACGGCCTTCTTGAAAACCCGGTCACCCACGGCGAGCATATGATCCCTGCCCGGAATATCAAGCGCACGCGCGTTGGGCATCAACTCCGCCAGCTCCTGCGGTGAGCCGGCAATGTCGTCCTTGGTCCCGACACCGATCAGGGTCGGCACGTCGATGCGCCCCATGTCCTCAGCCGTCAGCAGATCGCGAGACGTCGAGATGCAGGCCGCAAGCGCCTGCCTGTCGCTTTTGGTCTGGTCGGCAAAGGCGCGGAACATGCGGCCGCGTGCATGGGTCACGACATCCAGAGACGGCGCCGACAAGGCATCGGCAATCGGGTCCCAATCCCCTACCCCCGTCACCATGCCGATGCCGAGCCCGCCAAAGACCAGCGAACGGACGCGGTGGGGATGGGCGAGTGCCATGAAGGCCGAGATGCGTGCGCCCATCGAGTAGCCCATCACATGTGCTTCGGCGATGCCGAGATGACCCAAAAGCGCTACGGCGTCGCCCGCCATCTGCTGCGGATGATAAAGCGCTGGATCGTAGGGTTTACTGCTCTTGCCATGCCCGCGGTTGTCGAGCGCGATCACACGGTAGCCGGCATCGCCCAGCGTCTTCAGCCACCCCGGGAAAACCCAGTTGACGTTGGCGCTCGAGGCAAACCCATGAATGAGGAGAATGGGCGCGCCGGCTGGATCACCTTCGTCAAAGAAGGCGATCTCCAGGCCTTCATGGGTAAAGCGGGAAAACGGCGGCGGATTGAGATCCATCTTTATCATCCTGGGAGGTATCGATCCGGCGCAACCTAGTTCGTCGCTCTGGCGAGTGAAACCCCGCCCCGGCAAAAACCACAGCTGCGGCGTGTTTGCCGCTACACTTTTGCAGCAAAGCTCACTATGGTGCCGCCAACTTTAGAGACTTGCATTCATCGGAGCATCACATGGCCGGCCACAGCATCCCGCACTTCCAGAACGACGGCGGACATCAGGCAATCGAAATCGGCGTCAAGGAATTCATGTGCACCGGCGCGTCCATTCCGTACGATCACCCGCACATCTTCATCGATATGGGCGACGACAACGAAAAGGTCTGCTCCTACTGCTCCACGCTCTATCGCTACAATCCGAAGCTGAAGGCGACGGAAACCAACCCGCCCGGCTGCCTCTTCGCCCACAAAGCCGCCTGATAAGCCACGATGTCGCGCCCTGTCGCGATCATCGGCGCCGGTATCGGCGGACTCACGGCCGCCTTGTGCCTCGCCCGCCGAGGCTTCGAAGTCGACATCATCGAACGGGCAACGGCGCTGACCGAGGTCGGCGCCGGCCTGCAATTGTCGCCGAACGCCTCACGCATCCTCATAGAACTCGGCCTGCTTGCGGAACTCGAAGCCTACTGGAGCGAGCCCGAGCGCATCGGCCTGGTTGACGGCGTATCCTTGAGCCCTCTTGCCAGCGTATCGGCCGGCGCTTTCGCGCGTCGCCGCTGGCACGCGCCCTATGCCGTCATGCACCGCGCGAGCCTGCAGAAAGTCCTGCTTGCCGCCGTGGAGGCAGAACCGCGCTGCCGCCTGCAACTCGGCTGCCTTATCGACAACCCTGATGAGCAGACCATCATAACACTGACGGGGCGCCGCCCGGACATCATCGTCGGCGCCGATGGCATCTGGTCGCGGTTGCGCAACGGCGTCCCCGGTGCCGGTCGCGTACGGTTTTCAGGCAACGTCGCCTGGCGCATGACGCTTGCGCGCGACACGGCCGCCGGCCTTCTCAAGCCGAACCAGGTCACAGCGTTCCTCGGCCCTCGCGCCCATCTCGTCGCCTACCCGTTGCGGGAAGTTGACGGTTTCAATCTCGTCGCGATCATCGAGGGCAAGGAGACCGATGCCGTCTGGGTCGGCAAGGATTCGGACAAGCGGCGCCAGGATTGCCTGAATGCTTTCTCCGGCTGGAACGCGGGCATCCGCTCGCTACTCGAAAAGGCTGCCGCCCCTACCTACTGGCCATTGTGCACAGTCGACGACGGGGCCTGGCAAGACGGGCGAAAGACCGTACTGATCGGCGATGCGGCCCATGCGATGACGCCCTTTGCGGCGCAGGGCGCGGCCATGGCGATTGAGGACGCCTTCGAGCTTTCCGACTGCCTGGCCACCGGCATCGATATCCCGAAGGCGCTGGCTGTATTCGAAGCGAGGCGCCGACCACGCATCGCGCGGGTCCGGCGCCGTGCGGCGCTCAATCATTTCGCCTACCACGCCCGTGGGCCGCTACGCCTCGGCCGCGACATCGTCCTGAAACTCAAGGGACCGGATGCGCTCGCTGCCGACCTTGATTGGCTCTACGGCTACGGCGCCCAGCGCTGACTGCGGACAGGCGAGTGGGCAACACGCAGATTCCATAGTCGATGGTGATGAGGCGCCGCGAATGAATGCGGCGCCTCAAGCCGTCAAACGGCGTTGGCCGCGGCCAATCCCGCTTCGATGTCGCGGCGGATATCCGGCACATCCTCAAGCCCGATCTGCAGGCGGATGACCGGACCTTCTGTCGGCGCCAGCGCCACCTTGCGGTCCGACAGGCTGACATGGAGTGCCAAGCTCTCGAAGCCGCCCCAGGAATAGCCGAGCCCGAACAGTTTCAGCGCGTCGAGGAAGGCATGCGCCTTGGCCTTGAACCGATCGGCGCTTTCCGCTTTTAGGACGAAGGAGAAGATGCCGCTTGCGCCGGCGAAATCGCGTTTCCAGAGTTCGTGTCCCGGGAAGCTCGGCAGTGCCGGATGCAGGACACGGGCGACCTCATCCCGCCCTTCCAGCCACTGGGCCAGGGCAAGTGCGCTCTCCTGGTGCCGCTCGAGGCGAATGCCCATCGTCCTCAGGCCACGCAGGATCTGGTAGCTGTCGTCGGGCGAAACGCAGACACCGAGGGTCACCATCGCCTCGGTCAAGGCCGGCCAGTGGGCGGCGTTCGCCGACACCGTACCCAGGAGAACATCCGAATGACCGGACGGATACTTGGTGGACGCATGGATCGACACATCGACGCCGTGATCGAGCGGCCTGAAGTAAACCGGCGTCGCCCAGGTGTTGTCCATGGTGACGACGCAGCCGTGGCGATGGGCAACGTCGGCGATGGCGCGAATGTCCTGCATTTCGAACGTATTCGAACCCGGCGCTTCGGTATGCACCAGGCGCGTGTTCGGTCGGATCAGGTTTTCGATTCCGGCACCGATCATCGGATCGTAGTATTCGACGGTGACGCCAAGACGCTTCAGCATGGTGTCGCAGAAGTGGCGCGTCGGGAAATAAACCGAATCGACGATCAGCGCGTGATCGCCCGCCGAGAGATAGGTAAGGAACGGCACCGTTACGGCAGCCAGGCCCGAGGGTACAAGAATCGTCCCGGCGGAACCTTCAAGTTCGTTGATCGCGTCGCAAAGCGCATCCGTGGTCGGCGTTCCGCGCGTCCCGTAGGTGTACTTCTGCGCGCGCGTTTCCATCGCCTTCGCATTCGGAAACAACACGGTGGACGCATGTACCACGGGCGGGTTGACGAAGCCGAAATAGTCGGAGGGATTGTTGCCGCTATGAGCGAGACGGGTGTTGATGCCCGCCTTGCCATTCACATTGCCGCTGTCTGCCATTGCATGTTCCGCTTCTGATTTCGAAAGAGAAACTCTTCGAATGAGCCACAACCGCGGTCAAGTGGCAAAAATCATGGAGCGTCGTTTTGGCCGTCATCGGCCGGCATTTGGCGATTTTTCGCCCAGGGCCCGCCCATTGCCCCCAAAAACTGCCTAACTTTCTGGCTTGTTTCGGGTTTTTCACATGCAAAACCAGAAAATCGGCGGCCTCTCTTGACCCTCATGGAATTTGAGCATGAGATAGCCTGTACTCGCGCCAGGAGGGTGGCGGAGGCTGCACGCGCCAGGAGACGCGCTGGTGCAGACGGGAACTAACGACAACAGAAAAAGGTTCTAAAAATGGCAAAAAGAATTCTGACAGCTCTCGTTGGCGCCGCTGTCATGGGGATTGGCACACAGGCGGCTTCGGGCGCTACCCTTGATGACGTGAAGGCCAAGGGCTTTGTCCAGTGCGGCGTGAACACCGGTCTCGCCGGCTTCGCGGCACCGGATGCCTCGGGCAACTGGAGCGGTTTCGACGTCGACTACTGCAAGGCAATCGCCGCCGCGATCTTCGCGGATGCCAGCAAGGTGAAGTTCACGCCCACTTCGGCCAAGGAACGCTTCCCGGCGCTGCAGTCCGGCGAGGTCGATGTCCTCGCGCGTAACACCACCTGGACGATCAACCGCGACACCGCGCTCGGCTTCAACTTCCGCCCGGTCAACTACTATGACGGCCAGGGCTTCATGGTTCGCAAGAGCCTGAACGTCAAGTCGGCTCTCGAGCTTTCGGGCGCAGCCGTCTGCGTGCAGACCGGTACCACCACCGAACTCAACCTTGCCGACTACTTCAAGTCCAACAACCTGCAGTACAATCCGGTCGTCTTCGAAAAGCTCGAAGAAGTGAACGCCGCCTATGACGCCGGTCGTTGCGACGTCTACACCACCGACCAGTCGGGCCTCTATTCGCTGCGTCTGACGCTGTCGAAGCCCGACGATCACATGATCCTGCCGGAAATCATCTCGAAGGAACCCCTCGGCCCGGCCGTGCGCCAGGGTGACGACCAGTGGTTCGATATCGTCAGCTGGGTTCATTATGCGCTGATCCAGGCCGAAGATTTCGGCATCACCCAGGCCAACGTCGAAGAAATGAAGAAGTCCGCCAACCCGGACGTTCAGCGCTTCCTCGGCGTCGAAGCTGACAGCAAGATCGGCACCGACCTTGGCCTGACCAACGAATGGGCCGTGAACATCATCAAGGCCGTCGGCAACTACGGCGAAGTCTTTGACCGTAACATCGGCGCTGGCAGCCCGCTCAAGATCGAGCGCGGCCTCAACGCCCTGTGGAACAAGGGCGGCATCCAGTACGCCCCGCCGGTCCGCTAAGCGATTAGCCAAGACTGGGGAAGCGGGTCACCGCTTCCCCATCCAACGATAAAAACACCCAAAGGGTGACAAAGGGGAAAGAGGCATTGCATGGCGATTGGCGTCACAACTACGCCTGAAAAAAGCAAACCGTCGGGGTCGATCATCTACGACCCGCAAGTGCGCGGGATCTTCTATCAGGTACTCACCCTCGTCGTTCTCGCGGCCTTCGTCTATTGGATCGCCGACAATACGATCGAGAACCTCAAACGAGCGAATATTGCTTCCGGTTACGGCTTCCTGAATGGGCGCGCCGGTTTCGACGTTGGACAGTCGCTGATCGCCTTTACCAGCGATTCGACCTATCAGCGTGCGCTTGTCGTTGGTCTGCTCAACACGCTGCTGGTCGCTGTCTGCGGTATTTTCACCGCCACCATCATCGGCTTTGCGGTCGGCATCGGACGGCTGTCGCACAACTGGCTAATTGCCAAGCTGTCGCTCGCCTATGTCGAGATCTTCCGCAACATCCCGCCGCTGCTCGTCATCTTCTTCTGGTACAGCGGCGTTCTGGCGATCCTGCCGCAGCCACGTGAATCTGCGGCACTGCCGCTCAACATGTTCCTCAACAACCGCGGTCTCGCCTTTCCCAAACCGATCTTTGAAGACGGCTCGATGTACACGGTTCTTGCCTTCTTCATCGCGATCGTCGCCAGCTTCTTCGTAGCGCGGTATGCGCGCAAGAAGCAGGAAGCCACCGGACAGCGCTTCCCGGTTCTTTGGACGGCTCTCGGCCTGATCATCGGCTTGCCACTCTTGACGTTCCTCGCCACGGGATCGCCGATCACCTTCGACGTTCCCGTTGCCGGCAAGTTCAACCTCACCGGCGGCTCGGTCATCGGGCCGGAATTCTTGTCGCTGTTCCTGGCGCTCTCGTTCTATACCGCGGCCTTCATCGCCGAGATCGTGCGCGCCGGTATTCGCGGTGTTTCCAAGGGGCAGACGGAGGCCGCGCACGCGCTCGGCATTCGCCCGGGTCTGACGACGCGCCTCGTGGTTGTTCCCCAGGCGCTGAGGATCATCATTCCGCCGCTCACCAGCCAGTATCTGAACCTGACCAAGAACTCCTCGCTCGCCGTCGCCATCGGCTACGCCGATCTCGTGGCCGTTGGCGGCACGATCCTCAACCAGACGGGGCAGTCGATCGAGATCGTTACGATCTGGATCGTCGTCTACCTGTCGCTGAGCCTCGCGACGTCGCTATTCATGAACTGGTTCAATGCCCGAATGGCCCTGGTGGAGAGATAAGACCATGACCACACCCCAGGCAAATTTCGTCCGCGCCTCGATGATCGAGGCTTCCGCACCGCCGATCGCAGAAGGCGGCGTCGTCCACTGGCTGCGCGAGAACCTTTTCGCCACGCCGAAGGATACGGTGCTTACCATCATCGGCGCACTTGCGCTCGCGTGGTTCCTGCCGCCGGCAATCCAATGGCTGTTCCTTGACGCCGCCTGGACCGGTGGAGGCCGTGGCGTCTGCGCCACGGTTGCACAGGGCGGTAGCCAGCCGGAAGGCTGGAGCGGCGCGTGCTGGGCCTTCGTCAACGCGAAGCTCGACCAGTTCGTCTACGGCCGCTATCCGCTCGATGAACGCTGGAGACCGACGCTGGTCGGCATCCTCTTCATTCTTTTCCTCGTGCCGATGGCAATACCGAAGGTCCCTTACAAGGGCATCAACGCCATCCTGCTTTTCGCCGTTCTGCCGCTCATCTCCTTGATCCTGCTTCCGGGCGGCTGGTTTGGGCTGACATTCGTCGAGACGCCGCTCTGGGGCGGCCTGATGGTGACGCTCATTCTCTCTTTCGTCGGCATCGCCGTGTCATTGCCGCTCGGCATCCTGCTAGCACTTGGCCGGCGATCACACATGCCCGTGATCAAGATGCTCTGCACCGCTTTCATCGAGCTGGTGCGCGGCATTCCGCTGATCACCGTGCTGTTCATGGCGAGCGTCATGCTGCCCCTGTTCCTGCCGCAGGGCGTCACCTTCGACAAATTCCTGCGCGCACTGATCGGCGTGTCGTTCTTTGCCTCGGCCTACATGGCCGAAGTGGTGCGCGGCGGTCTGCAGGCCATTCCGAAGGGGCAGTATGAAGGCGCAGATTCGCTCGGCCTCAGCTTCTGGCAGAAGATGAACCTCATCGTGCTGCCGCAGGCGCTGAAGCTTGTGATTCCCGGCATCGTCAACACCTTCATCGGTCTCTTCAAGGATACGTCGCTGGTGTCGATTATCGGCATGTTCGACCTGCTCGGCATCGTTCGCTTCAACTTCACCGACGCCAACTGGGCCTCTTCGGTCACGCCGATCTCGGGCCTTATTTTCGCTGGCTTCATATTCTGGCTTTTCTGCTTCAGTATGTCGCGCTATTCAGGCTTCATGGAACGCGTTCTCGACACGGCCCATAAACGATAAAATGAGGGGAGGATCGCATGGCAAACGCAGCCACTGCTTCCAAAATGACTGTTTCCGCAACGGATGTCGCAGTCGAAATCACTGGAATGAACAAGTGGTACGGGGACTTCCACGTCCTTCGTGACATCAACCTGAAGGTTATGAAAGGCGAGCGCATCGTCATTGCCGGCCCGTCGGGCTCCGGCAAGTCGACG